>Ga0256841_1000021_pt1 | contig 199234 bp, 213 predicted proteins | sample 356308metaG_FD_185971 | JGI IMG/M metagenome (GOLD analysis project Ga0256841, IMG submission 185971) | Hydrothermal vent microbial communities from Mid Atlantic Ridge, Atlantic Ocean - 356-308 | ecosystem: Environmental > Aquatic > Marine > Hydrothermal vents | place: Atlantic Ocean: Mid...
AGGCGTGGACGTACACGGCGTCAGGGATCGCGGCCGCCGGTCAGTACGCCAACGTCGGGAAGGTCACCGCGACCGGGCCCAACGAGGAGTCCGTCTCGGCGACCGACCCGTCCCACTACATCGGCGTTCCCATCCAGGCGCCCTCCGTCGACATCGAGAAGGCCACCAACGGTGTCGATGCCGACACCCCGACCGGGCCCGCGATCACGGTGGGCGATCCGGTCACCTGGACCTACGTGGTCACCAACACCGGCAACGTCGACCTGACAGGGGTCACGGTGACCGACGACCAGGGCGTCGTGCCCGTGTACCAGTCCGGTGACGACGGCGACGGTGTGCTCGAGCCGGGCGAGGCGTGGACGTACACGGCGTCAGGGATCGCGGCCGCCGGTCAGTACGCCAACGTCGGGAAGGTCACCGCGACCGGGCCCAACGAGGAGTCCGTCTCGGCGACCGACCCGTCCCACTACATCGGCGTCTCCAACCCGGCGATCGACATCGTCAAGACGCTGACCAACGAAGGTGGCTTCGTGCCCCTCGGCGGGACCGCCACCTTCGAGATCGTCGTGACCAACACCGGCGACGTTCCGTTGACCGACGTGACCGTCACCGACCCGCTCACCCCGGCGTGTGACCGAACCATCGGCGATCTCGCGGTCGGTGCGTCGAGCACCTACACCTGCGACGCACCGAACGTGACCGCGTCGTACACGAACGTCGCCGACGTGGTCGGGACCGGACCGGGAGGCGAGAAGGTCACCGATACCGATCCGGAGCCCGTCACCGTCGTGGCCGCCAGCGGCCTCATCGGCGACACGGTGTGGCACGACGTCAACAAGAACGGCAAGCAGGATCCGGGGGAGAAGGGCATCGCCGGCGCCAAGGTGAAGCTCACGAACCTGGATACGAACGAGGAATCGTTCCAGACGACGAACTCCGACGGGAAGTACCTGTTCTCGGCCTTGCCCGCCGGTCGGTACCGGGTCGAACTGGTCAAGTCGTCGGTCTCGGGTGAGTTGACCACGCCCGGGGTCTTCACGCCGACGCTGGCCGAGGGCGAAGCCAGCCTGACGAACGACTTCGGGCTCGCCGACGCGTTGCCCAACACCGGCATCGACACCGACGTGTTGCTCTTGATGGCTGCCGTGCTGCTCGCCGGAGGCGCGGTGACCCTCACCGTGACCCGCCGCCGCGCCGATCTCGCCTGAGCGGCCTCGACACCCGATGTGGGGGAGCGTTCCGGCGCTCCCCCACATCCCGTCGGAGCCATGACCGACGGCGATCTCACGCGTCGTAGGCTTCCGTCGTGCTCTCCACCCGCCTCGCCTCCCGGATCGCTGCCGACGGCCCGATACCGTTCGACGAGTTCATGGCTGCCTGCCTGTACGACGAGGCAGGGGGGTACTTCACCGCCGGTCCTCTCCGCTCGGTCGCGGCCGGGGACTTCCTCACCAGCCCCGAGGTGAGCCCCTGGTTCGGCACCATGCTGGGTCGTTTCGCTCTCGGGGTGCGCCGGAGGTTGGGACGACCGGGCCGGTTCCGGGTCGTCGAGGTCGCAGCCGGCTCCGGCTCCCTGCTTCGCTCGCTGCGCCGGGAACTTCCCGAGGGAGCCCAGATCGACGCCATCGAAACCTCCGCCGCGGCGCGACGGGCGCTGCGCGGTCTCCTCGGCGATGATCGTGTCCACTCCCGGATGGACGACCTCCCGCCCCGGTTCGATGGGGTCGTCATCGCCAACGAGCTGATGGACAACCTCCCGGTCGCCGTCGCGGTGCGGGCGGGAAGCGGCTGGGAGGAGCGTTGGGTCGGTCACGACGCCGATGGGTTCCATCTCGTTGCCGCCCCGTGCCGTCCGGCGGTGGCCCGATGGTGTGACCGCCACGCCGGCGTCGTCCCCGACGATGGCATCGTGGAGGTCCAGCTCGCGGCCGGGGAGTGGCTGCGAGCGGCCCTCGGCCGTCTCGGTCGGGGAGCCGTGGTGGTCATCGACTACGGAGGCACCGCCGAGGAACTGGCCGGGCGGCGTGCGGAGGGGACGCTTCGCACCTACCGAGGCCACCATCTCGGGCCCGACCCGTTGCTCGAGCCGGGAGCCAACGACATCACGGTCGACGTCGACTTCGGGGCCCTCGTCGCGGTGGCCGAAGACGCCGGTGCGGTGACCGAGCTGACCACACAGGCGGCGTTCCTCGAGGATCTCGGCCTGCGAGACGAGATCGAGCGCCTCCGAAGGCGGGAGCGTGAGCTGGCTGCCTCGGGCGAGACGATGGGCCGGCTCCAGGTGCGCTCGGAGGCGACCGACGCCGAGACCCTGCTGCACCCTCGCGGCCTCGGCGACTTCCGGGTCCTCGTGGCTCGCAAGGGATGAGGGCGGCGTGGCCTCGGTCGGCGGTCGTCGACCTCCATCGGCGTCCCGTCCCGCACATTCGGGAGGCCGCGGACACCCGGCCGCGTTCGCGCTCCCCAGAGCAGGCGGACGCCCTTCCCCTCACCGTGATCGAGTCACTCTCCGCGCGCGTAGCGCCACGAACAGGTAGCGTGGAGGGGAACCTCGGGAGCGCTACGGAGCGTCTCATCCACAGCCGAGAACGAGGAGGTCATGGTGCGAAGAGCCCTTCCCTGGCTGGTCGCCACGGTCGTGGTCCTGGCGGCCTGCGCTGCCCCCGCCGGCGACGGAGGCGAGGCGATCGCCACCACCACGACGGTGGGTACCGGAGGCTCCCCGGCTCCCACCACCGAGGCGGCCACGGACGACCGGAGCGACGCGCCCACACGAGAGAGCACCACGTCGGGCACCGCCGTCGACGACGCCAACGAGGAGGAACCGGTGACGAACGAAGGATCGGCCGAGGCAAGCGAAGGCACGGTCGCCCCGACCGATGACGGTCACCGCGTCGAAGAGCTCCCTTCGGAGCCACCGACCGGGGTCGTGGAACCCGGTCTCGATCCGCTCATCGGCCAGGCCAAGGCCGATCTCGCCGACCGGCTCGGCATCCCGGTCGACGACATCGAGACGGTGTCCGCCGAAGCCGTCGTCTGGCCCGACGGCAGCCTGGGGTGTCCGCAGCCGGGCATGGAGTACACCCAGGTCCTCGTCGACGGTGCCAAGATCGTCCTGTACGCCCAGGACAAGACGTGGGAGTACCACTCGGGCGGGACGAGAGCTCCGTTCCTCTGCGTGACGCCCGGCTGATCGCCGTCGAGGTCGAAGGCCGGATCTAGGGCAGCACCCCGTCGAGGAAGTCCTGCACCCAGTCGCGAGCCCAGGCCCGATCCATGCGGAACACGCCGCCGGTGCCGGCACAGTTGCCGTTGATCCCGAAGGACGTCACGCCTCCGACGACGTTGGTATCACCGATGAAGTTCGGGCCGCCGGAATCCCCGAAGCACGTTCCGCCGGTCGCCTGGTTGTTGGACAACAGCAGCGAGAAGTCGCCGGTGAAGCCGGGCACGTTGATCTGGATGAGATGGGGATTCGCCACCATCCTCACCCGCTCGGCTTCGACGAACACCGGGTTGATCTGCTGGAGCCCGTACCCGACCGCCGTGAAGGCCACATCCTGGAGGCCGCGTCGGTTCGCCAGCCGATCGAGTTCGTCCTCGGCAGGGAGCGCCCCGTATTCGGGCATGACGATCGGCTCGTCGAGGACGACGACGCCGACGTCCCGCAGGAAGAAGGCGGCCGGGTCGTAGTCGGGATGGGCGTACGGCGTTCCGCCCACGTCGCCGGTGTACGGATATCCGTTGGCGGGGATGCCGCTATCGACATCGGCGTCGAACCAGATCTCGACGCGGTCGGCCCCGTCGGTGCAGTGTCCGGCCGTCAGGAACACCGTCGACGACAGCAGCGTGCCGCTGCAGCGCCACATCGGTGTGAGGTTCCCGGCGTCGTCGTAGCCCTGGGCGACCATCAGCCCGACGTACGGGTGGCCGTCGCCGTCGAGGTCGCCGTCGGTGATGGCGCCCGCTGGGACCGCGACGAACGCGGTGAGGAGCGCCAGGACCCCGAGCAGGATCCACAGTCTCTTCGACATGGAGTCGTCCTTTCTCTCGTAGCCGAGAGAAAAGCGGCGCCCGCCGCGTTCGTCACCCCAGGCGCGGGAGGCGCTTTCCCCCTGTTGCCGTGTCGACGATAGCGGACGCGAGGAGGGGGCGGACCCAGTCCGCCCCCTCCTCGCCTGCCGTGCGGGAGGATCTCAGTCGAAGTGACGTCCACGCCACGGTGGACGGCGCTTCTTGATCTTCCCCGACTCGGAGGCGATCGCCGTTCCCTCGAAGGCGTCGCTGGTCATCTCCACGTCGTTCCTCCACTTGCCGTGGCGAACGGCGAGGGCGTCGAAGGTGATCGTGTGGGTCTCACCCGGTGTGGGCGCCCCGGTCAGGACCCGGAGGTCCGTACCCGGCGTGTCCCACGGGTTCGTCCCGACCCCGTCGAAGTAGTACTGGTCACCCACCGTGCCGTCGGCGGTCTCGGCACCGACGGTGCCGTCGGTGGTGTCGCCCGTCGAGGCGGCGTAGGTGAACCAGATCTTGTCGGTCCCGCGTTCGACCCACACCTGGAAGGTGAAGGTCGACGACGGGTCGCCGAACCGAGGGACGTTCTCCCATTCGAAGACGTCCCAGCTCTCGGGCCCGCCGGCGCTGAGGGTCGCCGAGTACCAGTTCCCACCCGCCGACAGGTCCAGGTCGGTCCACCAGGGCACGATGAGGTTGTTCGGCAGCGTCGGATCGGGGATCGGAGCGTTCGCTCCGCCCGTCGCCGTGCCGCTCGCCGTCCCCGCCTCGATCGTTCCGTTGACCGACCAGATCCCGTCGACGTAGTGGTTGCCGGCGTACCAGAAGTCGAGCCCGGTCAGCAGCAACGCTCCGTCATCGGCGTTGCCCGGCAGCGGCGCTGGGGCGACACCGAGGCTCGCCAGCGAGAAGTAGCCGAAGGGCGCCGGCTCCTGGACGATGGACACCGGCGGCGGGATCGCCGGCGCCAAGGCGCCGGAGAACTCGACCCGGCGGACGCCCGTCTGGTCGCCACCGACGACGCTGCCGGGGAACACGACGAGCTTCCTCGGCAGGTTGTCGACGACGTCCACCTGGACCGTCTCGAAGGTCGTGTTCGTCACCTCGATCGTGCATGTCATCCGCTCGAACTGTCTCAGCTCGGTGGGATCGCACGACTTCGACAACGTGACGGCCGCCTGCTGTCGCTTGATGGCGATCGGGATGTGCAGATCGGCGCCGGGTCCGTCCAGGATCAGCGTCGCGAACCGCATCTCGCCCTCGGGCACCCGGCGGGCGTCGATGGTGATGTCCATCGTCGCTTCGCCGTTCTTCGGTACCCGCAGCTTCTTCGGGACCCGGATCTTCAGGTCCTTCGGCGCCTTGACCTTGACCTTCCAGGTCTTCGTCTTGCCGACCTCGTTGGTGAACGTGCGCTGGACCGTGATCTTGCCCGGAAGGACCGGGATCCAGATGCTGGCCAGGTTGTCGTTCCACTCCTTGCCTTGGTTGGCCAGGAAGTCGGCAGCCGACTCGTCGAGGGTGAGCCCGACCTCGCCGGCCTCCTCGAGATCGATCCGGCCCGAGCCCATGTCGAAGGCGTCGGCCGGCGTCACGCCGTCCTCCTTCGTCACGTGCTTGGTGCGGGCGCTCATCATGAGCGCCGACTTGATCTGCGCCGGTGACCAGTCGGGATGCATCTGCACGAGCAGCGCTCCAGCGCCCGCGACGTGCGGCGACGACATCGACGTGCCCTGGATCGACTGGAACAGCTCACCGGGTACGCCACCCTCGATAGTCGCCGGAAGCGGGGTGTGTCCCGCCAGGATCTGGACGCCCGGGGCGGTGACGTCGGGCTTGATCGTCAGGTACCCGTCTCCTCCTCGCGACGAGAAGGCGGCCATCACGTCGCCCTGGACCTCGGTGGCGGTGCCCTGGGTGAAGGTCGCCATCACCCCGGTGTGGGTCGTGACGAAGTCCACCAGCGCGGTGCCGTCGTCCACCTCGAGATGCACGCTCGGGATGAAGTGGTTGTCCGTGGCGAGACCCTGCAACGTCGGGTTGTACAGCAACATGCCGACGGCGCCCTGCTGCATCGCGTTGAAGCTCTTCGCCACCCTGGCGATCGCCCCGCGTTCACACACGACGATCTTCCCGGTGTAGTCGTAGGTCCCGGGCGTCGATTCCAGGCAGAGTGGATCGGCCGGGTCGGCCATCACCACCTCGGTCGGCGTCGAGATGCCCGTCGTGACCGACGCACCCTCCATGGTCAACGTGTCGCCGTTGTCGGCGGTCACGGTCACCTCGGAGATGAAGAACCGGTCCGTCGTCGAGGCACCCACCGTGGTGATCCACGGGGCGTCGCCGGGCGAGCCGACCGTGTTCGGTCCCGGGCCGGAGTTCCCCGCGGAGGTGGCGACGAACACGCCGGCGTCGAGCGCGGCGAGGAACGCCAGGGCGTCGGCGTCGGTGTACGGGTCGGACTGGCCGCCCCCGATCGAGTAGTTGATCACGTCGACGCCGTCGGCGACGGCCTGGTCGATGGCCAGGACGAGGTCCGAGCCGAAGCAGCCGAGATCGCCGCAGGCCTTGTACATGGCGACGTGGGCTCGGGGAGCGATCCCGGAGACCTCTCCTCGAGGGATGCCGAGCAACGTGGCGGGGACGCCGTGGTTGCCGGCGGCCGTCGACGCGGTGTGGGTGCCGTGGCCGTTGTCGTCGCGAGCCGACCGGAACTCCGTCGGCAGCAGCAGGCCGGACGAGGCGTAGGCGGGCATGGCCCAGGTCGCCCCGATCAGCTTGTTGTTGCAGGTGAACGGTGCATCCCCGGGGGTGCTGCTCCCGAAGTCGCAGTTGGTGCCGGTCCACGAGGCCGGCGGCGCGGGGAAGGTCCCGTCGTCGGCGAAGCTCGGGTGCTCGGGCCAGATGCCCGTGTCGACCACACCGACGACGACGCCTTCACCGGCGTTCTCCGGGCCGCCGACCTCGTCCCACGCCTCGTCGGCGCCGATGAACTCCGGGCTGACGGTGGTCTGGGTCTGGCGGAACTCGTTGGCGAACACGCCGGTGACCCCGGCGACGGCGCCCAGAGCGTCGAGCTTGCCGGTCGAGACCAGCAGGGCGGCGCCGTTCATGACGTGCGAGTACTGGGCGAGGACCTCCCCGCCGACCGCGGCGGCCACGTCGGCGGCGGTCGTCGACTCGTCGAACGAGACGATGACCGAGGCCTTCCCTGCGGCCAGGAACCCATCGCCGATCGTGACCCCTTCGGAGCGGGCCACCGACCTGGCGCGGCTCATGGCGGCCAGGATCGCGGCTTTGTCGACCTCGACGGGTCGTTCCTTCTTGGGTGAGGCAGGAGCAGCAACGCTCCCCGATACGGTGACCGCGTCGGCGGTCTGGGTGAGGCTGCCGGCCTCCTGGGCGACCGCCGTGACCGGTGTGAGCACCGATACGGCGAGCGCCAGGACAGCGAGCAGCACGAACGTGCGTCTGGACACAAGGCCCCCTTCGTTCCCTCGTCCGATTGGTTTTCCGTCGAGGCTCCGTCCGTGCCGGCACCGTCGAGCGGCTTTCACGCTCGACGGTGGCCTCCCCGGTGCGGGGTCGGGTCCTCTCGACGCCATCCTACGCGCACACGGTGGTCGCGCGCCAACGGTACGTGACTCTGGGCCCCTTGCCGGTGGGTGCCGTTACCCTGGCGGCATGGCCAACAACCTGAAGACCGTCGCTCTCCTCGGTTTCCTCGGCGGCGTGTTCGTCGTCGTCGGTTGGGCGCTGGGCGGCACGACGGGCGCCCTGGTCGCGCTCGGGTTCGCGGCGGCCATGAACCTGTTCATGTACTTCAACTCGGACAAGCTGGCGCTTCGGTCCGCACGAGCCCAGCCCCTGTCGGAATCCGATGCCCCGCAGCTCCACGCGATCGTCCGGACCCTCGCCGAGCGGCAGGGGATGCCGATGCCGAGGCTCTATCTGATCGACGCTCCCCAACCGAACGCGTTCGCCACGGGTCGAAGCCCGAAGCACGCCGCGGTCGCGGTGACCAGCGGCATCCTCCAGATCATGACGCCGCAGGAACTCGAGGGTGTGCTCGCCCACGAGCTCGCCCACGTGGCGAACCGCGACATCCTCATCTCCACCGTGGCCGCCACGATCGGTGCCGCGGTGACCTTCCTCTCCCGGATGGCGCTGTGGTCGTCGATGGGTCGCCGTCGGGACTCGGGCGCCGCGGGCCTCGTGATGTCCCTGGTGGCGATGATCCTGGCGCCCATCGTCGCGCTGATCGTGCAGATGGCGATCAGCCGCTCTCGTGAGTTCCAGGCCGACCGGTCCGGGGCGTTGACCACCGGTTCGCCCTTGGGTCTCGCCTCGGCACTCCACAAGCTCGAACGGGGAACGTCCCAGATCCCCATGCAGGTCGACCCCGCCGTCTCGCAACTGTTCATCGCCGACCCGCTCAAGGCCCTGGAGGGCCGTCGGGGCGGCAATGCGCTCACCCGGTTGTTCTCGACGCATCCGCCGATCGACGAGCGCATCGCTCGCCTCGAGCAGATGGCCTCGGGGATCCGCTGACAGGCCGGCGATCGGGCGGACCGTTGAGCATCGGCATCGGCTAACCTTCCGGCCCTGCATCACGTCTCGTGGGGACGTGGCGCGCCGGGATGCCCGAGCGGCCAAAGGGAGCAGACTGTAAATCTGCCGGCTCATGCCTACGGAGGTTCGAATCCTTCTCCCGGCACGACGCGGAGGTTGTGCCCGTCTCGAAGCGGTCACTAGCCTTCGGGCGACGGCCCCCTTAGCTCAGTGGCAGAGCACTTCCATGGTAAGGAAGGGGTCCCGGGTTCGAATCCCGGAGGGGGCTCTGCGGCCGACGAGGCCGCCGTCCAATGCGGCGGAGTAGCTCAGACGGTGAGAGCGCTCGACTCATAATCGAGAGGTCGGCGGTTCGAGTCCGCCCTCCGCTACGGACCAACGCAACCGACAACCGACCAGCTCGGAGGAGCAGCACCATGGCGAAGGCGAAGTTTGAGCGGACGAAGCCGCATGTGAATATCGGGACGATGGGTCATATCGATCATGGGAAGACGACGTTGACGGCGGCGATCACGAAGGTGTTGGCTGAGCGGGGTGAGGGGTCGACGGAGTTCACGGCGTTCGATGAGATCGATAAGGCGCCTGAGGAGCGTGAGCGGGGGATCACGATCGCGATCGCGCATGTGGAGTATGAGACGCCGAATCGTCATTATGCGCATGTGGATATGCCGGGGCATGCGGATTATGTGAAGAACATGATCACGGGTGCGGCGCAGGTGGATGGGGCGATCTTGGTGGTGTCGGCGGCGGATGGTCCGATGCCGCAGACGCGTGAGCATGTGTTGTTGGCGCGTCAGGTGGGGGTTCCGTACATCGTGGTGTTCATGAACAAGGTGGACATGGTCGATGATGAGGAGCTTCTGGATCTGGTGGAGTTGGAGGTTCGGGATCTGTTGACCGAGTATGAGTTCCCCGGTGATGAGGTGCCGGTGGTGCGGGGGTCGGCGTTGAAGGCGTTGGAGGGGGATGCGGAGGCGGCGGCGCAGATCGTGGCGTTGATGGAGGCGGTGGATTCGTATGTGCCTGAGCCGGTGCGGGAGACCGACAAGCCGTTCTTGATGCCGATCGAGGATGTGTTCTCGATCACGGGTCGGGGGACGGTGGTGACGGGCCGGGTGGAGCAGGGGACGCTGCATGTGGGGGATCAGGTGGAGATCGTGGGGATCCGTGATCTGCAGACGACGACGGTGACGGGGATCGAGATGTTCCGGAAGCTGTTGGATGAGGCGCAGGCTGGGGACAATGTGGGGTTGTTGTTGCGGGGGATCGGGAAGGATGATGTGGAGCGGGGTCAGGTGGTGGCGGCTCCGGGGTCGATCACGCCGCATACCGAGTTCGAGGCGCAGGTGTATGTGTTGACCAAGGAGGAGGGTGGTCGGCACAATCCGTTCTTCGATGGGTATCGGCCGCAGTTCTATTTCCGGACGACGGATGTGACCGGGACGGTGCATCTGCCGGAGGGGGCTGAGATGGTGATGCCGGGGGACAATACGGAGATGCGGGTGGAGTTGATCGCGCCGATCGCGATGGATGAGGGGTTGCGGTTCGCGATCCGTGAGGGTGGCCGGACCGTGGGTGCGGGTCGGGTCACCAAGATCATCAAGTAACCGGGCTGAACCCCGACACGACGACGAAAGAGTCAGGCCATGGCCTCAGACAAGCGACCGCCGATCACCCTCGCGTGCGAGGAATGCAAACGGCGCAACTACGTGACCACGAAGAACAAGACCAACACGCGCGAGCGGCTCGAGCTGAAGAAGTACTGCCGGTGGTGCCGCAAGCACACGCCGCACAAAGAGACCCGGTGATCGGGTCCGACGATGGGGGCCGGCGATCCGCCGGCCCCCATCGCGTCCGCAGCCCGGCGGCGTCGGCCGTGCGGCTCGTCGGCGGGTCGATGCGGTAGCCTGCGCCGATGCTGCCCGACGAGCGACTCACCCCCGCCGACGTGGAAGGCCTCACCCTCGGGCCCGTCGTGACGCGTCCAGATCCCGAACGGATCGAGGCGTTCGTGGCGGCCACTGGCGACGATCCGGAACGCTGGGCGGGAGCTGCGCCTCCGGGCTACGCCGCGGCGCTCCTGTTCCGGGTCGCCGGAGGGTTCCTGTGGGATCCCCGGCTCAGCGACGAGCGACGAACGCTCCTCCACGTCGACCAGGAGTTCGGTTTCCGTCGCCCGATCCCCGTCGGGGTCGACCTGGCGGTGACCGGCACCGTCCAGCGGGTCCGCCGCCGTGGGGAGGCGTCGTTCGTGACGTTCGTGGCGGAGGTGCGCGACGGCGCCGATGTGGTGTTGGGGAGCCGGTCCACGTTCCTCATGTCCCCCGAGGCCGCTTCCGATCCCGGTCCCGATCCGGGTGAGCCGCCTGCGGTCGAGCGTGGGATCACCGAGGTGCCCGAGGCGGTCACGCTCGATCGGCTCTCGTCGGGTGTCTCGCTGGCGAAGTCGGCCAGCCGGGAGGACCTTGTCCGCTACGCCGCGGCCACCGGCGACCTCAACCCGATCCACTGGGATCACGACGCGGCCAGGGACGCCGGGCTCCCCGGCGTGGTCGTCCACGGGCTCCTCCTGCATTCGTGGATGTCGCAGCTCGCGTCCGTAGCGTCGCGGGAGGAGCAACCCATCGTGTTCATGAAGACGCGGTTCCGTCAGCCCCTGCGACCGGCCCAGCAGGCGACCGTGACGGCCGGACTCAAGGAGCTGGCCCACGACGGGAAGGACGCGGCGTTGGCGCTGGCCGTCGAATCCGGCGGCGAGACCCTCGTCTCGGCGGCGGCCACGGTCCGCCTCCACACCGACGTAACCCGATGACCGTCGAGGGGGTCGGATCGGTCGAAACCGGGGCCCTCGTCGCCCAGGCCCAGGCCGGGGACGCGAGGGCCTTCGGGGAGCTGATGACGAGACACCGCGCGGAGGTGTACGCCGTGGCGTTGCGGATGGTGGCGGATCGAGAGATGGCCGCCGATGTCACCCAGGAGGCGTTCGTCCGCGCCTGGCGAGGCCTTCCCCGTTTCCGTGGGGAGAGCCGGTTCTCGACCTGGATCCACCGCATCGCGATCAACGTCTCGCTCGATCATCGCAAGCGCAAGAACCGGGAACGGACGACCTCGATCGATCACCCGTCGGTGCCCGAGCCCACCGACGGGGGCCTCACGCCGGAGCGGGCGGCGGAGAGCGTCGCCCTCCGCGACGATCTCGAGGCGGCGCTGCGGGCGCTGCCGGACGACGCCCGCACCGTCGTCGTGCTCAAGGACGTGCACGGGTGGTCCCACGGCGAGATCGCCGAGCATCTCGGGATCACCGTGACCGCAGCAAAGGTCCGGCTGCACCGTGCGCGCAAGCAGCTCCGCTCGATGCTGTGGCCCAAGGTCCGGCCATGAGCGGCGGTCTCCGTCCCGGCTGCAGGGTGGTCTCGTCGATGTTGCCATGGCTCGAGGACACCGACGCCGTGGAGCGCCTCCTCGGGGGCCACGTGAGGACCTGCCTGCGCTGTCAGGCAGAACAGGCCCGATACCGTGCGCTTCGTCGACGGATGGCGGGTCTCGACCTGCCCGTCCCCGCTGCGACGCTCCGGCCGACCCCACGACGCAGAGTGTTCCGAGGTCTTGCGGGCGCCGCGGTCGTGGCCGCGGCGTTCGGTACGGCCGCCGTGGTCGGCTACCGGCGGGCTCGGGTCGCGTGATCACCGGGCGTGGGCGGTCCGGCGCCGTCGAGGGCATCGGGGTGTCCGATCGGGGAAGGTTCCGGGAACCCGACGGGCATCGACGAGGTTTACACTTCGAGAGGACGACTCATATACTCCCGCTGCGGGCCCCGGCCGCCCGGAGGGGTGTAGCTCCAACTGGCAGAGCGCCGGTCTCCAAAACCGGAAGTTGTGGGTTCGAGTCCCGCCACCCCTGCAACCCAGGAGGGATGTAAACGTGAATCGCGAGATGCGTCGGCTTCAGGCGAAAGAAGAAGAGCGCGCCAAGAAGCGGCGCCAGGACCGGTCGCGCCCCACCAAGAAGGAGCGGACCTCCGTCCAGCAGTTCGTTCGCGAGGTGCGCCAGGAACTCAAGAAGGTCGCATGGCCCTCCCGTCAGGAGCTGATCACCTACACCGCCGTCGTGTTCCTGGTGACGACCACGCTCACCTTGCTGATCTTCGGTCTGGATTGGGCGTTCAACAAGACGATCTTCACGTTCCTCGAGAACGCGGCGGTCTGACGCGATGGAAGAGACGATGACCCAGGACGCGATCTCGGGCGCGGGCGACAAGGAACCGGACGCGACGTCCGAGGCGGACGCCCAGGACGCGGCGGTCGAGGAACCGGCGGCCGTCGAGGAGCCCCCCAAGCCCCTCAGCCCCTATGACCTGCCGGGTTCGTGGTACGTGGTGCACTCGTACTCGGGATACGAGAACAAGGTCAAGGCCAACCTCGAGACGCGGGTCAAGTCGATGCACCTCGAGGACAAGATCTTCGACGTCGTGATCCCGATGGAGGACGTCGTCGAGTACAAGGGCGGCAAGAAGGTCACGGTCCAGCGGAAGAAGTTCCCCGGCTACATCCTCGTGCGGCTCTACATGGACGACGATTCGTGGTACGCCGTGCGCAACACGCCGGGCGTCACCGGCTTCGTCGGATCCGGCACCAAGCCGACGCCGTTGTCACGGCGGGAGGTGGAACGGATCCTCGGTGTCTCCAAGGAGGAGGGCAAGAAGGAGAAGCCCACGTTCAAGCCCCTCTGGGAGGTCGGCGAGACCGTGCGGGTGGTCGAAGGCCCCTTCGCCGACTTCAACGGCGTCATCGAAGATATCAACGTCGACCAGTCGAAGGTCCGCGTGCTCGTGGACATCTTCGGCCGGGAGACCCCGGTCGAACTCAACTTCGACCAGATCGTCAAGTACTGATCCAGTGAGCTGATCAAGCGAGGTTCCCCCGATGGGTCGAAAGAAACTGATGACCGTGCTCAAGCTGCAGATCCCCGCGGGTCAGGCCAGCCCGGCTCCGCCGGTGGGTCCCGCGCTGGGCCAGCATGGCGTCAACATCATGGACTTCGTCCAGGCCTACAACAACGCGACGGCGTCGCAGGCCGGGACGATCATCCCGGTCGAGATCTCCATCTACGAGGATCGCTCGTTCACGTTCGTCACCAAGACACCACCGGCGGCGGTGTTGCTCAGGCAGGCGGCGAAGGTCGAGAAGGGATCGCCGGAGCCGCACAAGGTGAAGGTGGGGACGGTCACCAAGGAGCAGGTGCGACAGATCGCCGAGACCAAGATGCCCGACCTCAACGCCAACGACATCGACGCGGCCATGAAGATCGTGGCGGGCACGGCCCGCTCGATGGGCATCGACGTCGTCGACTAGGCGAGGCAGTCAGCAAGCGCCCCCGAGGGGCGATCGATCGGTGGGAGGGATCCGATGGGATCCCGCTCGGACCACGGAGGTGAGCATGAAGAAATCGAAGAAGCGACTCGACGCCGAGCGTCGCTACGACAAGCACACGGCGTACGCTCCCGAAGACGCCCTCGGGCTGGTGAAGGACCTGGCGTACGCGAACTTCGACGAGAGCGTCGATGTCGCGTTCCAGCTGGGGATCGACCCCCGTCAGGCGGACCAGATCGTCCGGGGGACCGTGTCCCTCCCCCACGGGACGGGCAAGGACGTTCGCGTGGCGGTGTTCGCCGAGAGCGACAAGGCCCGCGAGGCCGAGGAGGCCGGCGCCGACATCGTCGGCGGCAAGGAACTGGCCGATGCCATCACGTCGGGGGCTCAACCGCTCGACTTCGACGTCGTCGTGGCGACCCCGGACATGATGCCGGTGGTCGGCAAGTTGGGCCCCGTCCTCGGCCCTCGGGGGTTGATGCCGAACCCGAAGTCCGGCACGGTCACCCAGGACGTCGGCAAGACCGTGGCGGCCTTCAAGGCCGGACGGGTCGAGTACCGCAACGACCGCTACGGCAACGTCCACGTGCCGATCGGCCGGGTGTCGTTCCCCCTCGAGGACCTGGTCGACAACCTGGTGGCCATCTCCACCGAGGTGATCCGCGGCCGTCCCGCAGCGGCGAAGGGGCAGTATCTGCGCAAGGTCGCGGTGTCCTCGACGATGGGTCCGGGCGTGGCGATCGACACCGGTCAGCTCGAAGCCCTCGTCAAGGCGCGACGCTGAGAGGTGACCATCCTCGGCGAGGACCTGCGCGCCAGGCGCGCGGGAAACCCGTTGCATCCGGCTCCGAGTTCGGTCATACTCGGGGTACATAACGGAGGTACCCGGCGCCGGTGGCAGGGACGATCCACCACCGTTCCCGAGAGCGGATCGCGATCATCCCGGTTCACGGTCGACCGGCCCCTACCCCGGTCGGCCCACGGGATGGACCGAGTAGATGGCTTCCTGGCCCGCCGTCTGCCCGAATCCTCATAGAGCGATCCGTTCTCCCGGTACCGGCGAACCTCCGTTTGGCGCTCGTGCCCGGCTCCACCAGCCGGGCACGAGCCGTTCTGGGAGCGTGGCCCATTCGATCGCCGTCGCGCTACACTGCCGTTCGCACGAACCCCATACCGACCCGAGACCGTCGGTGGTCATCGACCCCAATGCCGTGATCGCGGCGCCGACGCAGGTCGTCCTTCCGAGGACCTCCGCCGTCTCGCGTCGGAGGTCCCGTTGCGTCGGGACGGCCGGGGTGAGGGCGAGACGACGAGCCCACCTGAGAAAGGACGACGCATGCCACGGCCCGAGAAGGTCCAGGCGGTCGCCGAGATCAAGGAACGCCTCGAGGAGGCCAGCGCGGTCTTCCTCGCGGAGTTCGCTGGGCTGTCGGTGAAGGAGCAGCAGGAGCTCCGGCGCGGGCTGCGCGGCAACGACGCCGAGTTCAAGGTCGTCAAGATGACCTTGGCCAGGCGGGCCGCCGACGAGCTGGGTCTCGACGTCCTCGACGATCTGCTGACCGGACCGACGGGGCTGACCTTCGCGCAGGGCGATCCGGTGACCGCCGCCGCGGCGTTGGCGGACTTCGCCAAGACCCACGAGGCGCTCAAGGTGAAGGGCGGCCTCCTCGGAGGCGAGTTCCTCACCCCTGAGCGGGTCGGGGAGTTGGCGAAGATCGAGCCTCGTGAGGTGCTGCTGGCGAAGATCGCCGGAGCGATGAAGGCGCCCCTGTCGCAGATGGCGGGCCTCCTCGCCGCCTTGCCGCGCAACGCGGCGACGGTGATGCAGCAGCTCTTGGAGATCAAGGAGCAGGAGGCGCCGACCACGGCCGCAGACGAGCCGGAGGCTGAAGCTGCCGAGCCGGAGGCTGAAGCTGGCGATGAGACGCCGGCCGAGGCCGCGCCCGCGGCGTCCGACGATGCTTCCGACACCGATGGCGAAGATCCCGACGGAACAACGGCCCCCGAGGCCGAGGAGGATGAGTGACGATGGCGAAGATGACGACCGACGAGTTGCTTGGCGTCTTCGAGGAGATGACGGTTCTCGAACTGTCGGAGTTCCTCAAGGCGTTCGAGGAGAAGTTCGATGTGACCGCAGCCGCCCCGATGGCGGTCGCCATGGCCCCCGCCGGGGGCGGCGAGGCCGGCGGCGGAGCCGCCGAGGAGAAGGACGAGTTCGACGTCGTGCTGACCTCGGCGGGCGACAAGAAGATCCAGGTCATCAAGGAGGTTCGCTCCCTGACCAACCTCGGTCTCAAGGAAGCCAAGGCCCTCGTCGACGGAGCGCCGGCCCCGGTGCTCGAAGGCGTCGACAAGGAGACCGCCGAGAAGGCCAAGGAGGCGCTCGAGGCCGCCGGCGGCAGCGTCGAGCTGAAGTAGCCGGGGGCGGGGAGTCGCCTGGATCGCCCAGGCGACTCCCGCGACCGCACCCGCCCCGGACGGGCCGGCAGAGAGGACCTTGACGACCACGCTCCCGAGGGTGTATCTTCGATGGAGCAGTTGAAGATGTTCCACACCTCTCCGCTGGAAGAGCCGGGGTAGCTATGCGCTATCCTGGCTTGTGCTAGTATCCTCCCCCTTGCCGTCCGATCCCTACCCGCGTCCGATCTCGTCCCAGCCATCCGCCGATCGTGTGCCGTCCACGATCGATGCCCGTCACGAATAGGAGGAACCGCCCTTGGCCCGTGCGCGTTCGACCCGTCTTTCCTTCGCCAAGATCCCCGAGGTGCAGCCGGTCCCGGACCTGCTCGCCGTCCAGCGGGACTCCTTCCACCAGTTCCTCGAGAGCGGACTCGCGCAGATCTTCAAGGAGATCTCGCCCATCGAGGACTTCACGGGCAACCTCGCGCTCGACCTCGCCGAGCACCGCTTCGGTGAGCCCACCCTCAGCATCGAGGAAGCCAAGGACCGAGACGACGACTACAGCCGACCCCTGTTCGTCACCGCCCGGTTCTTCAACCGCGAGACGGGCGAGATCAAGGAGCAGCAGGTCTTCCTCGGCGACTTCCCGATGATGACCGACAACGGCACGTTCATCATCAACGGCACCGAGCGCGTCGTCGTCAGCCAGCTCGTGCGCAGTCCCGGGGTCTACTTCGACAAGTCGATCGACAAGACCTCCGACCGCGACATCTACTCGGCGAAGGTCATCCCCGGCCGCGGCGCCTGGCTCGAGATGGACATCGACAAGAAGGACACCGTCGGCGTTCGCGTCGACCGCAAGCGGCGACAGTTCGTCACCACCTTCATCCGGGCCCTCGGGATCGCCGAGTCCGACGAGGAGATCCTCGACCTGTTCGACGGTTCCGAGCTGATCCGCAACACCCTCGAGAAGGACCCGACGACCACCCGCGACGAGGCCCTGTTGGACCTGTACCGGAAGCTGCGGCCGGGCGAGCTCACCACCGTCGAATCCGCCAGAGGCCTCATCAACACCCTCTTCTTCAACCCGAAGCGCTACGACCTGACCCGGGTCGGCCGCTACAAGCTGAACCAGAAGCTGGGTCGCCCCCAGATCGACCTCGACGCCTACGTGCAGACCGAGGACGGCCTCTTGGACACCGAGGACATCCTCGCCGCCATCCGCTACCTCATCGCCCTCCACGAAGGCCGGGAGGGCTACCGGACCGACGACATCGACAACTTCCAGAACCGGCGGATCCGCACCGTGGGCGAGCTGATCCAGAACCAGATCAGGGTCGGCCTCAGCCGTCTCGAGCGGGTCGTCCGGGAGCGGATGACCACCCAGGATCCCGAGGCGATCACCCCCCAGAGCCTCATCAACATCCGGCCCGTCGTGGCGTCGATCAAGGAGTTCTTCGGCACCAGCCAGCTGAGCCAGTTCATGGACCAGCCGAACCCCCTCGCCAGCCTCACGCACCGGCGCCGGCTGTCGGCCCTCGGACCCGGGGGCCTGTCGCGCGAACGTGCCGGGTTCGAGGTCCGCGACGTGCATCCGTCGCACTACGGGCGGATGTGCCCCATCGAGACCCCCGAAGGTCCGAACATCGGTCTCATCGGCTCGTTGGCCACCTTCGCCAAGGTCAACCGCTTCGGGTTCATCGAGACTCCCTACCGGCGGGTCGTCGCCGGCAAGGTGACCAACAAGATCGACTTCCTCACCGCCTCGGAGGAGGAAGGCCACATCATCGCCCAGGCCAACGCGCCGCTCAACGACGACGGTTCGTTCGTCAACGACCGGGTTCTCGTCCGTCTCACCGGCGGCGACGTCGACTACGTGTCGCCGGACAAGGTCGACTACATGGACGTCTCGCCCAAGCAGATCGTGTCGGTGTCGACCGCCCTCATCCCGTTCCTCGAGCACGACGACGCCAACCGGGCGCTCATGGGCTCCAACATGCAGCGCCAGGCGGTCCCGCTCCTGCACGCCGAATCGCCGCTGGTGGGGACCGGCATCGAGGCCAAGGCGGCCCAGGACTCCGGCGACGTGGTCCTCAGCGCCGTCGATGGGCAGGTGGTCGAGGTCACCGGCGACGAGATCGTCGTCAAGGAGACCGGCAGCAACAAGAAGCATCGCCACAAGCTCCTCAAGTTCGAACGGTCGAACCAGGGCACCTGCATCAACCAGCGCCCGGTCGTCGCCGAGGGCGACAAGGTCAAGAAGGGCTCGGTCCTGGCCGACGGACCATCCACCGAACAAGGTGAGCTCGCCTTGGGCCGGAACCTGCTGGTGGCGTTCATGCCATGGGAGGGCCACAACTTCGAGGACGCGATCATCCTGTCGGAGCGGCTCGTCAAGGAGGACATCCTCACCTCGATCCACATCGAGGAGCACGAGATCGAGGCCCGCGACACCAAGCTCGGCGCCGAGGAGATCACCAGGGACATCCCCAACGTGGCCGAGGAGGTCCTCCACGACCTCGACGAGCGGGGCATCATCCGTATCGGCGCCGAGGTCGGCCCGGGCGACTACCTCGTCGGGAAGGTCACCCCGAAGGGCGAGACCGAACTGACCCCCGAGGAGCGGCTCCTCAGGGCCATCTTCGGCGAGAAGGCCCGAGAGGTCAGGGACGTGTCCCTCAAGGTCCCCCACGGCGAGTCCGGCAAGGCGATCGCGGTCAAGGAGTTCTCCAGGGAGGACGGCTACGACCTTCCCCCCGGGATGAACGAACTGGTCCGGGTCTACATCGCGAAGCTGCGCAAGATCTCTCAGGGCGACAAGCTGGCCGGACGGCACGGCAACAAGGGCGTCATCGCCAAGATCCTCCCCGAAGAGGACATGCCCTTCATGGAGGACGGCACCCCGGTCGACATCATCCTGTCACCGCTGGGTGTCCCGTCTCGCATGAACCTCGGACAGGTCCTCGAGACGCACCTCGGATGGGCCGCCGCCCAAGGATGGGAGCCGTTCGACGACCTGGAGAGCCCGGCGGCGAAGGGCGCCAAGCCCTGGACCAAGGTGGCGACGCCGGTGTTCGACGGCGCGCACGAGGACGAGGTCCTCAAGGTGGTCGAGAAGGCGCTCCCGAACCGGGATGGCCACAAGCTCGTCGACCCGTCCGGCAAAGCCACGCTGTACGACGGCCGCTCCGGCGAACCCTTCGACTCGAAGATCACCGTCGGGTACATCTACATCCTGAAGCTCGTGCACCTGGTCGACGACAAGATCCATGCCAGGTCCACCGGCCCGTACTCGATGATCACCCAGCAGCCCCTCGGGGGCAAGGCCCAGTTCGGCGGTCAGCGGTTCGGGGAGATGGAGGTCTGGGCCCTCGAGGCCTACGGCGCCGCCTATGCCCTCCAGGAGCTGCTCACGATCAAGTCCGACGACGTTCGCGGACGGGTCAAGGTCTACGAGGCCATCGTCAAGGGCGAGAACATCCCCGAGCCGGGCATCCCCGAGTCGTTCAAGGTCCTCATCAAGGAGATGCAGAGCCTGTGCCTGAACGTCGAGATGCTGTCGGCGGGTGAGGAGGTCGAGCTCAAGGAGCTCGAGGAGGACGTGTTCCGCACGGCCGCCTCGTTGGGCATCGACATCTCCCGTCCCGAGAAGGCCGAGGTCAACATCTGATGAACGCGACACGTCCATGCAGCACACACGGAGCCGGGGAGTAGCAGGTGCCACAGCTGTTCGATGAACTGAAGATCAGCCTCGCCTCGTCCGACCAGATCAGGGCCTGGTCGTTCGGCGAGGTGAAGAAGCCCGAGACGATCAACTACCGGACCCTCAAGCCGGAGAAGGACGGCCTCTTCGACGAGCGCATCTTCGGCCCCACCAGGGACTGGGAGTGCTACTGCGGGAAGTACAAGCGCGTGCGGTTCCGCGGCATCGTGTGCGAGCGCTGCGGCGTCGAGGTCACCAGGGCCAAGGTGCGTCGCGAGCGGATGGGCCACATCGAGCTCGCCGCCCCGGTGACGCACATCTGGTTCTTCAAGGGCGTCCCGAGCCGCCTCGGGTACCTCCTCGACATGTCGCCCAAGGACCTCGAGAAGGTCATCTACTTCGCTGCCTACCTCATCACCCACGTCGACGAGGAACGCAGGCAGAAGGAGCTGGGCGACCTGGAAGAGGCCGTGCGTCACGAGCAGGACCTGATCCGCGAGGAGTTCGCGGACTGGCACGAGGCGCGCCTCGAGCGGCTCGAGCAGGAGCTCGCCCAGATGGAGGAGGCCGGCGCCAAGCCGCAGGAGATCAACGCTCGCCGACGCGAGGTCGAACGCGAGATCAAGGACCGGGAGGAACGAGCCAAGGTCGAAGAGGAGCTCCTGCTGGAGGCCTTCGATACCTTCAAGACGCTCAAACCCAAGCAGCTCATCGAGTCCGAGCAGCTCTGGCGTGAGATCGTCGACCGGTACGGCGACTACTACGTCGGCGGGATGGGCGCCGAGTTCGTCAAGGACCTCATCGATCGCCTCGATCTGCAGGCCGAGGTGGAGAAGCTCGAAGAAGACCTCGACGCCAAGTCCCAGCAGCGCCGGCAACGGGCGATGAAGCGACTGAAGGTGGTCAAGCCGTTCGCCCAGGGCAACAACGACCCGCGGGACATGATCCTCGACGCGGTGCCGGTCATCCCCCCGGACCTCCGCCCGATGGTGCAGCTCGACGGCGGCCGCTTCGCGACGTCGGATCTCAACGACCTGTACCGGCGGGTGATCAACCGGAACAACCGGCTCAAGCGACTCATCGACCTCGGCGCTCCGGAGATCATCGTCAACAACGAGAAGCGGATGCTCCAAGAGGCCGTCGACGCGCTGTTCGACAACGGTCGGCGTGGACGCGCCGTGACCGGGCCGGGCAACCGGCCCCTCAAGTCGCTGTCGGACATGCTCAAGGGCAAGCAGGGTCGCTTCCGCCAGAACCTGCTCGGCAAACGGGTCGACTACTCGGGCCGCTCGGTGATCGTCGTCGGTCCGCAGCTCAAGCTGCACCAATGCGGGCTTCCCAAGATCATGGCCCTCGAGCTGTTCAAGCCCTTCGTCATGAAGCGGCTGGTCGATCTCGACATGGCGCAGAACATCAAGGCGGCCAAGCGCATGGTGGAGCGCCGGCGGCCTCAGGTCTGGGACGTGCTCGGCGAGGTCATCCAGGAGCACCCGGTGCTGTTGAACCGAGCCCCGACGCTGCACCGGCTCGGGATCCAAGCCTTCGAGCCGGTGTTGGTCGAGGGCAAGGCCATCCAGATCCATCCGCTGGTGTGCGAGGCGTTCAACGCCGACTTCGACGGCGACCAGATGGCCGTTCACCTGCCTCTCTCCGCCGAGGCCCAGGCCGAGGCGAGGGTCCTCATGCTGTCGTCCAACAACGTCCTGTCCCCGGCGTCGGGACGGCCCGTCGTGACGCCGTCCCAGGACATGGTCATCGGCATGTACTACCTGTCGGCGCTCGTCGAGGACGCGCACGGAGCGGGCAAGGTCTTCAGCGACGTGGACGAGGCCCGGATGGCCTACGAACTCGGTGAGGTCTCGTTGCACGCTCCGGTCAAGATCCGCGTCGGGGCGTTGGCCGGCGACCCGGCCGCCCACGAGGAGTTGAAGGCCGCCCTCGGAGACCTCATCACGGCCGAACCGGTCGACGGGGCCGCGCTCACCGACACCACCGTCGGTCGAGCCCTGCTCAACGAGGCGTTCCCGCACGGCTTCCCCTTCATCAACGCCGTCGTCTACAAGTCGGATATCCGCGCCCTGATCGCCGAGATCATCCAACGCTACGACAAGCCGGCGGTGGCCGCGACCCTGGATGCCATCAAGGATCTCGGGTTCCACTTCGCCACCAGGGCCGGTCTGACCATCGGCCTCGAGGACGTCAAGACCCCGCCGGAGAAGGCCGCCATCTTGGCCGAGTACGAGGCGCGGGCCGACAAGGTGGAGAGCCTCTACCAGAAGGGGGTCATCACCGACGACGAACGTCGTCAGGAGCTGATCGAGATCTGGACGGAGGCGACCGACAAGGTCAAGGACGCCATGCAGGAGACCCTCTCGGTCGAGCCGTTCAACCCGATGGACATGATGGTCCGCTCCGGCGCCCGAGGGAACATCATGCAGCTGCGCCAGATCGCCGGGATGCGAGGGTTGGTGGCCAACCCGAAGGGTGACATCATCCCCCAGCCGATCAAGGCGAACTTCCGTGAGGGCCTGTCGGTGCTCGAGTACTTCATCTCGACCCACGGGGCCCGCAAGGGTCTCGCCGACACGGCGCTGCGGACCGCGGACTCGGGGTACCTCACCCGACGCCTTGTCGACGTCTCCCAGGAGATCATCATCCACGACGAGGAGTCCGACGATCCGGGGATCGTCATCCCGACACGGGACGCTCGCGGGGGGCTCCTGCGTCATCTCCGGAACCGGATCTTCGGACGGGTCCTGGCCGAGGACGTCAAGATCGAGCGCAAGCTCCTCGAGACGGCCGGCGGCCGCAAGCTCCGCAAGGGCGAGATCATCGACCGGGACGCGTTGATCGCCATCGAGAGCGCCGAGGAGGTCACGTCGGTTCGTGTCCGTTCCCCGCTGACCGACACGTCGCGGTTCGGCATCTCCCGGGCCAGCTACGGCATCGACCTGGCGACGGGGCAGATGGTCGAGCCCGGCACGGCGGTGGGGATCATGGCTGCCCAGTCGATCGGCGAACCGGGGACCCAGTTGACGATGCGGACCTTCCACACCGGCGGCGTCGCCGGCGAGGACATCACCCACGGTCTGCCACGGGTGGTCGAGCTGTTCGAGGCACGGACCCCCAAGGGCAAGGCGTTGCTGGCCGAGTTCGGGGGCGCGGTGCGGTTCGAGACCGATGAGGAGGACGGCACCCGCTACATCGTGGTCGAGGACAAGGACCAGGAGTCCCGCTACCCCTTGCCGCGCCGGGCCAGGCTGCGCGTCGCCGAGGGCGACATCATCGAACCGGGGACCCAGCTCACCGAAGGACCGCTGGATCCCAAGGAGGTCCTCGAGATCCAAGGTGTGCGGGCTTGCCAGCGGTACCTCGTCGATCAGGTCCAGGAGGTGTACCGGTCCCAGGGCGTCGACATCCACGACAAGCACATCGAGTTGATCGTTCGCCAGATGCTGCGCCGGGTGCGGATCGTCAACCCGGGCGACTCGCATTACCTGCCCGCGGAGCTGGCCGACGCCCAGGAGTTCCGGGAGACCAACCGGCAGCTCGTCGAAGACGGCAAGCGCCCGGCGGAGGGCCGCCCTGAGCTGATGGGGATCACCAAGGCGTCGCTGGCCACCGACTCGTGGCTGTCGGCGGCGTCGTTCCAGGAGACGACCAGGGTCCTCACGGAGGCGTCGATCCAGGGCAAGTCCGACTTCATGCGGGGCCTCAAGGAGAACGTCATCATCGGCAAGCTGATCCCTGCGGGGACCGGGTCGGATCGCTATCAGATGATCGAACCGATGCTGCCGGACGCCACCGTGGTCTCCGCGCTGGGGTTGTTCGGGGAGACGGCTCCCGAGTCGACCGAGGAGGCGCTGCCGGCGAACCCGGCCGAGTGGCTGGCGAGCCTCGGCACCCCGTCGGCCGACGAGGGCGACGAGGGCGACGAGGACGTCGACGAGTGAGCGCCGCCGAGCGGCGAACCGATGGAGGCGGCCGACAGGCCGCCTCCATCGCGTCGGGGGGTTGGCCGGCCTGCGACGTAGAGTCTGTCCATGGTGAGGTTCCGCCTCCTGGGCGTCCCCGTCGGCGTGCACTGGTCGTTCGGTTTCGTCGCGGTGCTCGGGCTCGGCGTCTACGAAGGATGGGAGTTGGCGGCGTGGACCGCGGCGGTCTTCGTCGCGGTGATGCTCCACGAGTCGGGTCACGCGTTCGTGGCCCGAGCCCTCGGTGCCCAGGTGGAGGGCATCACGTTGTTCGCCCTGGGCGGTCTGACGACATGGCGCGCGGTCCGACCGATCTCTCCCGGCCGTCGGTTCGTCATCGCCGCGGCCGGATCGGCCGTCGGGATCGCGGCGGGGCTCGCGGTTCTCGGACTGGGCCGGCTCGGGTTCCTCGACGGCGTGCCATCGCTCGGCTTCGTGTTCCTGCAAGCGTTCGTGTGGGCCGGCCTCGGGTGGGGGATCCTCAACTGGATCCCGGTGCTGCCGCTCGATGGCGGCCACATGATGGAGAGCCTGCTGGCGATCGTCGCGCCCCGCCGAGCCGTCGTGATCGCCAAGGGGGTGTCGCTCGTGGTGGGAGTGGCGCTCATCGCGTTGGCGTTGCGGTACGGAGAGCGTTTCCTGGCGTTCTTCCTGGTGTTCATCGTGCTGGCCGGTCTCCGGGATCGGTCCGGGTCGATGTCCGCCGAGCCCGACGGCGCCGGCGAGGCCGACGAACCGCTGCGGCCTGCTCCGCCTGCGCCCCCGGAGTCGTCCCGCCCGGAGGGTCCCCCGGAGTTCCCGATCTGAGGTCGAGACGGGTCGCCGTCGTCTTGCGCGTTAGCTCACGGCCCTCCTATACTCCCGGGGACCGGTTTCCCGCCGGAGCCCGCGCTTACCTTGAGGCGTTCTGCGGAACGTTGTCGTGAGCGGAGCGGCTCACAGAAGGGATCGGCGAGGCCACGTCGTGGCAGCGCCGATTTTTCGTTCGTCAGAACCCCTCTCCTCGGATGGAGGGATGGGGTGCGCCGAGAAGAGAGAGACGACACCAACGTGCCGACCGTACAGCAGTTGGTCCGCCAGGGCCGCAAGCCGAAGCCGAAGAAGTCGAAGACGCTCGGACTTGCGGGTTCGCCGCAGCGACGCGGGGTCTGCACCCGCGTCTACACCCAGACCCCGAAGAAGCCGAACTCGGCCCTCCGGAAGGTGGCTCGCGTCCGGCTCACCTCGGGGGTGGAGGTCACCGCCTATATCCCCGGCGAGGGACACAACCTGCAGGAGCACTCGATCGTCCTCGTTCGCGGCGGACGGGTGAAGGACCTCCCGGGTGTGCGCTACAAGGTCATCCGCGGTGCCCTCGACGCGGCAGGGGTCGACGGCCGCAGGCAGGCGCGGTCCCGCTACGGCACCAAGAAGGAGAGCTGAGCATGCGACGGGCACCAGCAGAGGTACGCAAGCTCGACCCCGATCCGGTCTACGGGAGCGTTCTCGTCAGCCAGATCATCAACAAGGTCCTGCTGCGAGGCAAGAAGGGCGCCGCCCGCCGGATCGTCTACGGGGCGATGGACATCATCGAGACCCGCACGGGCTCCGATCCGCTCCCCGTGGTCAAGCGGGCCATCGACAACGTGCGACCGACCCTCGAGGTGCGGTCCCGCCGGGTCGGCGGGTCGTCGTACCAGGTGCCCGTCGAGGTTCGACCTCGTCGCGCCCAGACCCTGGCGGTGCGCTGGCTCGTCGAGTTCGCCCGCAAGCGCAAGGAGCCGACCATGGCACAGCGGCTCGCCAACGAGCTGCTCGACGCCGCCAACCGCACCGGAGCGGCCGTCAAACGCCGCGAAGACGTCCACAAGATGGCGGAGTCCAACAAGGCCTTCGCCCACTACCGCTGGTAGCGAAGAAGAGAAGCAGAAGATCATGGCACGCACCATCCCCCTCGAGTCGATCCGCAACATCGGGATCATGGCCCACATCGACGCGGGCAAGACCACCACGACCGAGCGGATCCTCTACTACACGGGCCGCACCTACAAGCTGGGTGAGGTCCATGAAGGCGCGGCCGTGATGGACTGGATGGAGCAGGAGCAGGAGCGCGGCATCACCATCACGTCGGCCGCGACGACCTGCGAATGGCGGGACCACACGATCAACATCATCGACACCCCCGGCCACGTCGACTTCACCGTCGAGGTGGAGCGGTCGCTGCGGGTTCTCGATGGCGCGGTGGCGGTGTTCGACGCGGTCTCCGGGGTCGAGCCGCAATCCGAGACGGTGTGGCGCCAGGCCGACAAGTACGGTGTTCCCCGGATCGCCTTCATCAACAAGATGGACCGGATCGGTGCCGACTACTTCGCCGCCGTGCAGTCCATCGTCGATCGTCTCGGAGGCAACCCGGTCGCCATCCAGATCCCGATGGGCGCCGAGTCGGAGTTCCGCGGCGTCATCGACCTCGTCGAGATGAACGCGATCGTGTGGAAGGACGATGAGGGCAAGGAACGCGAGGTCGTCGAGATCCCCGAGGACTACGCAGCCGAAGCCGAGGAATGGCACCACAAGATGCTCGACGTGGTGGCCTCCGAGGACGAGGAACTCCTCGAGCAGTACCTCGAAGGCAACACCCTCGACCCCGACGACATCCGGCGGGTCATCCGCAAGGGCACCATCGATCGCGACTTCGTCCCGGTCCTGCTCGGTTCGGCCTTCAAGAACAAGGGCGTGCAGCCCCTGCTCGACGCGATCGTCGAGTACCTGCCGAGCCCCCTCGATCTGCCGCCGGTGCAGGGATTCGTCCCCGGCAAGGAGGACCAGATCATCGAACGCAAGCCCTCCGATGATGAGCCGTTCACGGCGCTGGCCTTCAAGATCATGTCCGACCCGTACGTGGGCAAGCTCACGTACTTCCGGGTCTACTCGGGGAAGGCCGCCAAGGGCGACTCGATCCTCAACACCCGTTCGGGGAAGAAGGAGCGCTTCGGGCGGCTCCTCCGGATGCATGCCGCCAAGCAGGAGGACATCGACGAGGTGATGACCGGCGACATCGTCGCCGCCGTCGGCCTCAAGAACACCAAGACGGGGGACTCGCTGTCGGATCCCTCCCATCCGATCCAGCTCGAGTCGATGACCTTCCCGGCACCGGTCATCTCGGTGGCGATCGAACCCAAGACCAAGGCCGACCAGGACAAGCTCGGCGAGGCGCTCGCGCGCCTCGCCGAAGAGGACCCCACCTTCCAGGTCCACACCGACGAGGAGACCGGACAGACCATCATCGCCGGGATGGGCGAGCTCCACCTCGAGGTGATCGTCGACCGGCTCATGCGCGAGTTCAAGGTCGAGGCCAACGTGGGCCGCCCGCAGGTCGCCTATCGCGAGACGATCAAGAAGCCCGTCCACAAGGTCGACGCCAAGTTCAAGCGTCAGACCGGCGGTTCGGGCATGTACGGCCACGTGGTCATCGACCTCGAACCGCTCAAGCCCGGCTCCGGGTTCGAGTTCGAGAACAAGGTCAAGGGCGGGAACGTCCCTAGCGAGTACATCCCGGCCGTCGCCAAGGGGATCGAGCAGGCCCTCGAAGGCGGCATCCTCGCCGGCTACCCGCTGGTCGACGTCAAGGCCACCCTCACCGACGGGTCGAGCCACGCGGTCGACTCCAACGAGATGGCCTTCCGCATCGCCGGCTCGATGGCGTTGCAGGAAGCCGCCAAACGGGCCGGCATCAAGATCATGGAACCGGTCATGGAGATCGAGGTCGTCACCCCTGAAGAGTACATGGGTGACGTCATCGGCGACCTGTCCTCCCGGCGAGGGAAGGTCGAATCGATGGACACTCGGGGACAGGCCAGGGTCGTCAAAGCCCTCGTCCCGCTCGCCGAGATGTTCGGGTACGCCACGGACCTGCGGTCACGCACCCAGGGCCGGGCCAACTACACGATGCAGTTCCATTCCTACCAGGAAGTTCCCACCGCGGTCTCCCAGGAGATCGTGGCCAAGGTTCGAGGCGAATAGAAGGAGGCCGCACCATGGCGAAGGCGAAGTTTGAGCGGACGAAGCCGCATGTGAATATCGGGACGATGGGTCATATCGATCATGGGAAGACGACGTTGACGGCGGCGATCACGAAGGTGTTGGCTGAGCGGGGTGAGGGGTCGACGGAGTTCACGGCGTTCGATGAGATCGATAAGGCGCCTGAGGAGCGTGAGCGGGGGATCACGATCGCGATCGCGCATGTGGAGTATGAGACGCCGAATCGTCATTATGCGCATGTGGATATGCCGGGGCATGCGGATTATGTGAAGAACATGATCACGGGTGCGGCGCAGGTGGATGGGGCGATCTTGGTGGTGTCGGCGGCGGATGGTCCGATGCCGCAGACGCGTGAGCATGTGTTGTTGGCGCGTCAGGTGGGGGTTCCGTACATCGTGGTGTTCATGAACAAGGTGGACATGGTCGATGATGAGGAGCTTCTGGATCTGGTGGAGTTGGAGGTTCGGGATCTGTTGACCGAGTATGAGTTCCCCGGTGATGAGGTGCCGGTGGTGCGGGGGTCGGCGTTGAAGGCGTTGGAGGGGGATGCGGAGGCGGCGGCGCAGATCGTGGCGTTGATGGAGGCGGTGGATTCGTATGTGCCTGAGCCGGTGCGGGAGACCGACAAGCCGTTCTTGATGCCGATCGAGGATGTGTTCTCGATCACGGGTCGGGGGACGGTGGTGACGGGCCGGGTGGAGCAGGGGACGCTGCATGTGGGGGATCAGGTGGAGATCGTGGGGATCCGTGATCTGCAGACGACGACGGTGACGGGGATCGAGATGTTCCGGAAGCTGTTGGATGAGGCGCAGGCTGGGGACAATGTGGGGTTGTTGTTGCGGGGGATCGGGAAGGATGATGTGGAGCGGGGTCAGGTGGTGGCGGCTCCGGGGTCGATCACGCCGCATACCGAGTTCGAGGCGCAGGTGTATGTGTTGACCAAGGAGGAGGGTGGTCGGCACAATCCGTTCTTCGATGGGTATCGGCCGCAGTTCTATTTCCGGACGACGGATGTGACCGGGACGGTGCATCTGCCGGAGGGGGCTGAGATGGTGATGCCGGGGGACAATACGGAGATGCGGGTGGAGTTGATCGCGCCGATCGCGATGGATGAGGGGTTGCGGTTCGCGATCCGTGAGGGTGGCCGGACCGTGGGTGCGGGTCGGGTCACCAAGATCATCAAGTAACCGGGCTGAACAGGAAGTAGAGGACGACGACACGATGGCATCTGAGCACCGGATCCGGATCCGACTGAAGGCGTACGACCACTCGGTCGTCGACGAGTCGGCGCGCAAGATCGCGGAAACCGTGGTCCGTACCCAGGCGAAGATCAAGGGACCGGTGCCGCTGCCGACGAAGATCCATCGGTACTGCGTCATCCGGGGTCCCCACGTCGACAAGACGAGCAGGGAGCACTTCGAGATGCGGATCCATCGGCGACTGATCGACATCATCGATCCGACGCCGAAGACGGTGGACTCGTTGATGCGGCTCGATCTGCCCGCCGGTGTGGAAGTGGAGATCAAGACGTGAAGACGATCATCGGAGAGAAGCTGGGCATGACCCAGGTCTTCGACGACGACAACCGGGCGATCCCCGTGACCGTCGTGAAGGCCGGGCCGGTCCGCGTCATCCAGATCAAGCGCCCCGAGACCGACGGGTACGGGGCGATCCAGATCGCGTTCAAGGAGATGTCGGCGGACAAGGCCACGCGTCCGGCGGTCGGGCACTTCGCCAAGGCCGGCGTCGCTCCCCACCGGCACATCGTCGAGGTGCGGGTCGATGACCCGGACGCGTTCGAGCCGGGTCAGGAGATCAACGTCGGTGACGTCCTCGAAGCCGGCAAGAAGGCGGACGTCACGGGCATCACCAAAGGCAAGGGGTTCGCCGGGGTCATCAAGCGCCACGGCTTCGCCGGCCAAGGAGCCAGCCACGGTGCCCACAAGGTGCATCGCGCCCCCGGCGCGATCGGTGCCTGCGCGACACCTGCTCGGGTGTTCAAGGGCAAGCGGCTTCCCGGGCGGATGGGGTCCGATCGGCAGACCATCATGAACCTCGACGTCGTCCAGGTGGATCCGGAGCGGAACCTGGTCCTGGTGCGGGGTGCGATCCCCGGCCCCAAGGGCGCGATCGTCGTACTGCGGGAGGCGGTGAAGGCCCATGGCTGAGGCACGCACGGCCGAGCTCTACGCAGCCGACGGAACCCGCAAGGGCGAGGTCGACCTGGCACCGGAGATCTTCGGTATCGAGCCGAACATCCCGGTGATGCATCAGGTCGTCACCGCGCAACTCGCGGCAGCGAGGGCAGGCACCCATTCGACCAAGACCCGGGCCGAAGTTCGCGGCGGCGGCCGCAAGCCCTGGAGGCAGAAGGGTCTCGGACGTGCCCGGCAGGGATCGATCCGGGCGCCCCAATGGGTCGGCGGCGGTGTCGCCCACGGTCCCAAGCCGCGCGACTACTCCCAACGCACGCCCAAGAAGATGCGTCGCCTGGCCTTGCGCAGCGCCCTGTCGGCGCGGGCGTCCGAGGGTCAGATCAAGGTCGTCGAGAGCTTCGACGTCTGGGACGAGCCGAAGACCAAGCGGGCCGCGGAGCTCCTGGCGGCGATGGGGGTGACCGGCAAGGTGCTCCTCATCGCCGAGGATCACGAACGGGCCGCCATCAAGTCGTTCCGCAACATCGACGGGGTCATCGCGTCGAACCTGGGCCAGGCCAACACGTACGACGTGCTGTGGGCCGACACGATCATCATGTCCAAGGGCACGCTCGACCTCGGTCAGGGCGCCCCCCGCGGCACGGAAGCCCATGCCGCCGGTCGGACGGACGAGGCGGGAGGTGAGGACGCATGAAGGATCCTCGCGACGTGATCCTCGAGCCGGTCGTCTCGGAGAAGTCCTACGACCTGATCGAGGATCTCAACACGTACACCTTCATCGTGGATCGGCGGGCCAACAAGACCGAGATCAAGGAAGCCGTCAAGGCGATCTTCGAGGTCGATGTCGTCTCGGTCAACACGATGAACCGGAAGGGGAAGCGGAAGCGGACCGGATGGAGGTTCGGTCGACGCAAGGACACCAAGCGGGCGCTGGTCAAACTGGCTCCCGGCAGCTCGATCGACATCTTCGAGGTATGACACCATGGGTGTGAAGAAGCGCAAGCCGACATCGCCGGGCCGCCGGTTCCAGACCGTCTCCGACTTCGAGACCATCACGAAGTCGACGCCGGAGAAGCGCCTGCTCGACAAGAAGAAGCGTTCGTCCGGGCGCAACAGCTACGGGCGGATCACGTCGCGTCATCGCGGTGGTGGGCACAAGCGGCGCTACCGGATCATCGACTTCCGGCGGACCAAGGACGGCGTTCCTGCCAAGGTGGCCGCCATCGAGTACGACCCGAACCGGAACGCGCGGATCGCCCTGTTGCACTACGTCGATGGAGAGAAGCGCTATATCCTGGCTCCCGTCGGGATCGAGGTCGGCGACATGCTCGAGTCGGGGTCGTCGGCCGATATCCGCCCGGGCAACGCGCTTCCGCTGCGGAACATCCCGACCGGCACCGTCGTGCATGCCGTCGAGCTCCGTCCCGGTGGTGGGGCCAAGCTCGGGCGCTCGGCAGGCACCGCCATCCAGCTGATGTCGAAGGAGGGCAAGCTCGCGCTGCTCCGTCTGCCGTCGGGGGAGATGCGCAACGTGCCGCTCGACTGTCGAGCGACGGTCGGCCAGGTGGGCAACCCGGAGGCCGAGCTGATCAAGATCGGCAAGGCAGGACGGAGCCGGTGGAAGGGCAAGCGCCCGCAGTCCCGCGGCGTCGCCATGAACCCGGTGGATCATCCCCTCGGGGGCGGTGAAGGCAAGAGCTCGGGCGGCCGTCATCCGGTGAGCCCATGGGGCAAGCCGGAAGGCCGAACCCGCAAGAAGAACAAGGCCAGCGACAAGTACATCGTTCGCAGGCGCACGAAGAAGGGTCGGAGGTAACCCCGTGGCTCGGAGTCTCAAGAAGGGTCCGTTCGTCGACGAGCATCTGCTCCGCAAGATCGAGACCGCCAACGCGAAGGGCGAGAAGCGGGTGATCCGTACCTGGAGTCGCCGGTCGACGATCACGCCGGAGATGGTCGGTCACACGATCGCGGTGCACGACGGACGCAAGCACGTCCCCGTGTACATCAGCGAATCGATGGTCGGCCACAAGCTCGGCGAGTTCGCGCCGACCCGCACCTTCCGAGGTCACGCGGGTGAACGCTCTGCGAGGAAGCGATGAGGACGCACGCCAAGGCGAGGTTCATCCGGCAGTCGCCGTACAAGGTGCGACGGGTGCTCGATCTGGTTCGGGGCCTCCCGGTCGGTGAAGCTCGGGTGATCCTCGAGCATACGAACCGGCGCGCCGCCGACGCGATCTTGAAGTGCCTCGATTCGGCCGTCGCCAATGCCGAGCACAACCTGGCGCTGGACGCCGATGAGCTCTTCGTAGCCGAGGCGTACGCCGATGAAGGGCCGACGCTGAAGCGCTGGCGCCCCCGTGCCCGGGGCCGGGCCACGAAGATCAGGAAGCGCACGAGCCACATCACGATCGTCGTCGCAGACGAAGAGGAGAACGAATAGTGGGCCAGAAGATCCACCCCTACGGGCTGCGACTCGGCATCGTCACCGATTGGAAGTCGCGCTGGTACTCCGAGAAGGACTACGCCGCTCAGGTCAATGAGGACCATAAGATCCGCAGCTACATCACCGGTGAGCTCAGGCGCGGGGCGATCTCGCGGATCGACATCGAACGCATCGGTGACAAGAAGGTCCAGATCGACGTCCATACGGCGCGACCGGGGGTCGTGATCGGTCGCGGCGGTTCGGAGGCGGACCGGCTCCGGCGAGGCCTTGAGGACCTGACCAACCGCCTCGTGAAGTTCAACGTCATCGAGGTTCAGAACCCCGAGACCGACGCCCAGCTCCTGGCTCGCAGCGTCGCCGACCAGCTCGAGGGACGCGTGTCGTTCCGGCGGGCCATGAAGCGGACCGTGCAGACCGCGCTCAAAGCCGGCGCCGAAGGTGTGCGGGTGCAGGCCTCGGGGCGGCTCGGAGGCGCCGACATGGGTCGGCGCGAGTGGTACCTCGAGGGACGTGTCCCGCTGCACACCCTGCGCGCCGACATCGATTTCGGCCGAGCCACCGCGCACACCACCGTCGGTACGGTCGGGGTCAAGGTGTGGGTCTACAAGGGCGACGTCGTCGAGACCGGTGGCCTGAGCCGAGAGCGGATCGCCGCCGAGGCCCGCCTCGCCGCCGGCGGACCGTCGCAGCGTCGGCGCCGTTCGGCGAAGTCGAGGGCCGAAGCGGCCGCCGGCGGCGGCCGGGAGCGCAAGCTCATCGAGGCCGGTGGCGGCAAGCGGGTCGTCGAGGCCGGTGGCGGCAAGCGCAAGGACGGCGGCAAGCGCCTGATCGAAGCCGGTGGCGGGAAGAAGCCGACGACGTCGGAAGCCGCCGCCGAATTCGCCGAAGCCCGCGAGGTCGTCGAGGAGGCGACAGCGGTGGTGCCGCTCGAGGCGACGTCGTCGCCGGACGCGGAGGCGTCGGAGGTCACCGCCCCAGCCGCCGAACCGGCGCCCGAGCCGCTCGTCGAGGAGACCCCGGCCGCCGAGACGGCCACCGAGGAGGCCCCTGAGCCCGAGGCGGCCGAGGAGACCGAGGCCACCGAGGCCACCGACGAGGGAGGTGACGCCTGATGCTGATGCCGAAGCGGACCAAGTACCGCAAGACGCACAAGGGTCGGATGACCGGCAAAGCCAAGGGCGGCACCAAGGTGTCCTTCGGCGACTACGGGCTCCAAGCGCTCGAGCCGGGCTGGATCACGTCCCGTCAGATCGAAGCCGCACGGATCGCCATGACCCGCAAGATCAAGCGTGGAGGGAAGGTCTGGATCACGATCTTCCCCGACAAGCCCATCACCGAGAAACCCGCCGAGACCCGCATGGGATCGGGCAAGGGCAACCCCGAGTACTGGGTGGCCGTCGTCAAGCCGGGACGCGTCATGTTCGAGATGGCCGGCGTCGACGAAGAGCTGGCTCGCGAGGCGATGCGGCTCGCCGGGCACAAGTTGCCGGTCAAGACCAAGTTCGTGAAGCGGGAGGACACATGAAGACCGCCGAGCTCAGAGAGCTCACCTACGCGGAGCTCGGCGACAAGCTCGCCGAGGCCAAGGAGGAGCTCTTCAACCTGCGATTCCAGCTCGTCACGAACCAGTTGGACAACACCACCAGGATCACCCAGGTCAAGCGCGAGATCGCTCGCATCAAGACGGTGATGCGGGAACAGGAGATCGCCGCATGGCAGCAGGCCCAGGAGGAAGCGTGATGGAACGAGCACGCCGCAAGACCAGGACCGGCGTCGTCGTCTCCGACGCGCGGGACAAGACCGTCACCGTCGAGGTTCGGGACACCAAGCGGCACCCCAAGTACGGCAAGACCGTCCCTGTCCGTCGGCGTTTCCACGCGCACGACGAGACCAACGACGCCAAGCTGGGTGACACCGTGAAGATCGTCGAGACCCGGCCGCTGTCGAAGACCAAGCGCTGGCGCGTCGCGGAGATCGTGGAGCGGGCCCGATGATCCAGCAAGAGACGCGGCTCAAGGTCGCAGACAACTCGGGCGCACGGGAAGTGCTCGTCATCCGGGTCCTCGGCGGATCCGGTCGGCGGTACGCGTCGTTGGGCGACGTCGTCGTCGCCACCGTCAAGGACGCCACGCCCGGGGGCACGGTCAAGAAGGGTGAGGTGGTCAAGGCCGTCGTCGTGCGGACCAGGAAGGAGAACCGTCGCGAGGACGGCACCTACATTCGCTTCGACGACAACGCGTGCGTCATCATCAACGACCAGCAGCAGCCTCGCGGGACCCGGATCTTCGGACCGGTCGGCAGGGAGCTGCGCGACCGCCGTTTCATGCGCATCGTCTCGTTGGCCCCGGAGGTCCTCTGATGAAGCTACGCGCAGGCGACCACGTCAAGGTCATCACCGGCAAGGACACGGGCAAGGAGTCGAAGATCGCCAAGGTCTTCCCCGACGAGAACCGGATCATCGTCGAAGGGGTCAACACCGCCAAGCGCCACCAACGGCCCCAGGGTCAGGCGATGCAAGGCGGGATCATCGACAAGGACATGCCCATCGACGCCTCCAACGTGATGATCATCTGCAAGGAGTGCGGGCCGACCCGGATCGGGTTCCGCATCGAGGAGAACGGGATCAAGGTCAGAGTGTGCCGGAAATGTGGAGGTGAGCTCTGATGGAGCCGCGCCTCAAGACGAAGTACAAGACCGAGGTCATCGACCAACTCAAGGAGCAGCTCGGCCTCGACAACGTGATGCAGGTTCCACGCCTGGTCAAGATCGTCGTCAACATGGGTGTCGGCGATGCCGCCCAGGATGCCAAGCTGATCGACGCCGCCGTCGAGGACCTGCGCACGATCACCGGCCAGCAGCCGAAGATCAACCGGGCACGCAAGTCGGTGTCGAACTTCAAGATCCGCGAGGGCATGCCCATCGGAGCGTCGGTGACCTTGCGGGGTGACCGGATGTGGGAGTTCTTCGATCGTCTCGTAGCATTGGCGATCCCGCGTATCCGCGACTTCCGTGGGCTCAGCCCGAAGGGCTTCGACGGTCGTGGGAACTACAGCTTCGGTGTCACCGAACAGCTCATCTTCCCCGAGATCGACTACGACAAGGTCGTCAAGGTCCGGGGCATGGACATCACGTTCGTGACCACCGCCGACAACGACGAGCAGGGCAAGGCGTTGCTCGACGCCTTCGGGTTCCCTTTCCGACGGCAACAAGTGAGTGTGTGAGACATGGCGAAGAAATCCAAGATCGTGAAGAACCAGAAGCGCAAGATGCTCGTCGAACGGTACGCCGAGCGGAGAGCCGAGCTGCTGGCGATCATCAAGGACCCGGAGGCCTCCTACGAGGACAAGCGCGAGGCGTACGCCGCCATCGCCAAGCTCCCACGCGACTCCTCCGCGACCCGCTATCGCAACCGATGCGGCGTCTCTGGCCGGCCTCGGGCCTACTTCCGTAAGTTCGGCATGTCCCGGATCGCCGTCCGCGAGCTCGCCCACCAAGGCGAGCTTCCCGGGGTGAGAAAGGCGTCGTGGTAGCCATGTACACCGACCCCATCGCCGACATGTTCACCCGGATCCGCAACGCCAACCAGGCGTTGCATCCCGAGACCGGCATGCCGTCGTCGAAGATCAAGGAGGAGATCGCCCGGATCCTCGCCGAAGAAGGGTTCGTCGACTCCTACAAGGTCGTCGACGCCAGGGTCGGCAAGGAACTGACGGTCCGTCTCCGCTACTCGGGTCGCGAACCGGTCCTCCACGGCCTCCGCCGGGTCTCCAAGCCCGGCCGGCGGGTCTACAAGGGCGCGTCCGAGATCCCGCGCGTCAAGGGCGGCATCGGCGTCGCCATCGTCTCCACCTCCCACGGCCTCATGACCGACCGGGAGGCGCGCCGTCGCAACATCGGCGGCGAGATCATCGGCGAGGTGTGGTGACATGAGTCGCATCGGCAACAACCCGATCCCGTTGCCGGCGGGCGTCGAGGTATCGGTCGCCGGCACCACGGTCACCGTCGAGGGCCCCAAGGGGACCCTCACCCAGGCGATCGACCCCCGGATCACCGTCACCGTCGACGACGGTGTCGTCACGGTGTCGCGGGCCGACGACGAGCGCGAGAGCCGAGCGCTCCACGGATTGTCACGGGCGCTGATCGCCAACATGGTCACCGGCGTCGCCGAGGGGTACCGCAAGGAACTGCAGGCCGTCGGTGTCGGCTACCGTGCCGCCCTCAAGGGCAAGACGCTCGAGCTGCAGGTCGGGTTCTCGCATCCCGTCCAGATCGACGCCCCCGAGGGCATCGACTTCGAGGTCCCCGAACCGACCAAGATCGTCGTCAGCGGCATCGACAAGCAGAAGGTCGGGCAGGTCGCGTCCGACATCCGGCGGGTCCGTCCCCCCGAGCCCTACAAGGGCAAAGGGATCCGGTACGTCGGCGAGCAGGTTCGTCGCAAGGCAGGGAAGGCAGGAGTCTGATGAGGGGTTCACGAGCGGACGCTCGCCGTCGACGCCATTTCCGTGTCCGCAAGAAGGTGTCCGGCACCGCGCAGCGGCCACGCCTGGCGGTCTTCCGGTCCAACCGGTACATCTACGCCCAGATCATCGACGACGAGGCCGGCAAGACCATCGTCTCGGCGTCGTCCCGGGAGGCGTCCTTGAAGGACGCGACGCTGACCGTCGACGTCGCCAAACAGGTCGGTGCACTCATCGGCGCCAGGGCCAAGGAAGCAGGGATCGACGCGGTCGTCTTCGACCGCGGCGGGTTCCCGTTCCACGGTCGTGTCCAGGCGCTCGCCGAAGCAGCCCGCGAAGCCGGGCTCGAGTTCTAGGAGCGCTCAATGGATCGCAATCGCAGCAGGGACAGGAACCGGGATCGTCGGGACCGTCGGGAGAAGCCCGAGTTCGACGAGCGGGTCATCACGATCAACCGGGTCGCCAAGGTCGTCAAGGGTGGACGGAGGTTCTCGTTCACCGCCCTGGTGACGGTCGGGAACGGAAAGGGCCAGGTCGGCGTTGGGTACGGCAAGGCCAAGGAAGTGCCGACCGCGATCCAGAAGGCGTTCGAGATCGCCAAGAAGAACATGTTCGACGTCCCCATGGCGGGACAGACGATCATCCACGAGGTGATCGGTGAGCAGGGAGCCTCGCGGGTTCTCCTCAAGCCGGCCGCGCCCGGAACCGGGGTCATCGCCGGCGGCGCCGTTCGGCAGATCCTCGAGGCCGCCGGGATCAAGGACGTCCTCGCCAAGTCCCTCGGCTCGCCCACCCACATCAACGTCGCCAAGGCCACGGTCAACGCCCTCCAGGCCCAACAGCGTCCCGACGAGGTGGCGCGGGCACGAGGCAAGAAGGCCGAGGACATCTTCCCGCCGGCGCTGCTCGCCGCCTACCGCTCCGCCGAGTTGATGAAGACGCAGGTGTGACGATGGCCAAGACCCTCAAGATCACCCTGGTGCGCAGCACCATCGGCGAGAAGCCCAAGACCAGAGCGACCGTCGAGAGCCTCGGCCTGCGGAAGATCCGCCAGAGCGTCGAGCGGCCCGACTCGCCCGACGTGCGGGGGATGATCTTCCGCGCCAAGCACCTACTCGACGTGGAGGAGATCGGATGAAGCTCAAACTGCATCACCTTCGGCCGGCCGAAGGATCGAAGAAGAAGAAGATCCGCGTCGGTCGGGGCGAATCGGGTCGTCGAGGCAAGACCGCCGGACGCGGGACGAAGGGCCTCAAGGCCCGCAACAAGGTCCGTCCCGGGTTCGAGGGCGGGCAGATGCCGCTGCAGCGCCGGCTCCCGAAGTTGAAGGGCTTTCGCAACCCCAACCGCATCGACTACACGGTCGTCAACGTCGAGCGCCTCGCCGGGTTCGACGCCGGTTCGACGGTGACGCCCGACGAGCTCAGGGCCCACGGGCTCATCAAGGCGCGGGGGAGGGTGAAGGTCCTCGGTCAGGGCGAGATCGATCGTCCGTTGACCGTCAAGGCCCACGCCTTCAGCCTCGGTGCCGTCGAGAAGATCCAAGCCGCCGGCGGTACCGTCGAGATCATCGAGTCGTGAACCGTCTCCCCACCTAGAGGAGCCAACAACCCATGCTCACCGCCTTCAGGAACGCCTTCCGGATCGCCGACCTCCGGAACAAGATCCTGTTCACGTTGGCCATCTTCGCCCTGTACCGGCTCGGTTCGGTCATCCCGGTCCCCGGCGTCAGCCTGGCCCGGGTGAAGGAGTTCGCCGACGCCGCCAGCCAGCAGGGGTTCGTCGGTCTCCTCAACCTGTTCTCCGGCGGCGCCTTGACACGGATGTCGGTCTTCGCGCTGGGCATCATGCCCTACATCACGGCATCGATCATCCTTCAGCTCCTCGCCGTGGTGATCCCGAAGCTGCAGGCGCTGCAGGACGAAGGCGAGCACGGTCAGAAGGTCATCACGCAGTGGACCCGGTACGTCACGGTCATCTTGGCGCTGCTCCAGTCGATGGGCTTCACGTTCCTGTTCCACTCCGGGCAGCTCACCAACGGCGTGGATCTCGTTCCCGACTTCACGACCCGCAACATCATCCTCATCGTCGTCACCATGACGGCCGGGACGGCCCTGCTCATGTGGATGGGTGAGCTCATCACCCAGCGGGGCATCGGTAACGGCATGTCGCTGCTCATCTTCGTCAGCATCGTCAGTCAGATCCCGTCCCAGCTCGGGATCCTGCGCGTGAACTCCCAGCCCTACCAGTTCATCGTCATCCTGGCGGTCATGCTCGCCTTGACGGTGGGGATCATCTTCATCGAGCAAGGGCAGCGGCGGATCCCGGTGCAGTTCTCGCGGCGGGTTCGGGGTCGCAAGGTCCTCGGTGGTCAGTCGACCTACATCCCGTTGAAGGTCAACATGGCCGGGGTGATCCCGGTGATCTTCGCCACCTCCATCATGTACTTCCCGGCGTTGATCGCTTCCGTGCTGCCTCCGACCGGGTGGGGCAACTCGGTGCGCAACTGGATCAACAACAACCTGTTGTCCTCCGGTGCAGGAGGCGGGTTCTCTCCCTCGATCTGGTACATCCTCGTCCTGGCCCTGCTGGTGGTGTTCTTCACCTACTTCTACACGGCCATCCAGTTCGATCCCGAGCGTCAGGCCGACATGATCCAACGCCAGGGCGGATTCATCCCCGGCATCCGTCCGGGTCGGGCGACCGTGCGCTACCTCGAGCACGTGCTGAGCCGGATCACCCTCCCCGGCGCGCTCTACCTGGCCATCGTGACGATCACCCCGTCGCTGTTCGGTTACCTGTGGAGCGTCCCGGTGGGCCTGTCGGGCGTGTCGATCATCATCGTCGCGGGGGTCGCCCTCGAGACGACCAAGCAGATCGAGTCGCAGTTGATGATGCGGAACTACGAGGGCTTCCTGTCCTGATGGTGGTGGGTTGATGGGCCGACGCATCCTCTTCCTCGGGCCTCCCGGGGCTGGAAAGGGAACCCAGGCGTCGATGCTGGCCCGGGCGCTGGGAGTTCCACACATCTCGACCGGGGACATGTTGCGGGCCGCGGTCGCCGCCGGGACGGACCTCGGCCGGCGGGCCGAGGCGATCATGGCCCGCGGCGACCTGGTGCCCGACGACCTCGTGGTCGCCTTGGTGGAGGAACGCCTCGCCGAGCCGGACGCCGCGTGTGGCTATCTGCTCGATGGGTTCCCCCGCACCCTCGAGCAGGCCGCGGCGCTCGACGAGGCGGTCGGCGAGGGCGCCATCGAGATCGCGTTGCTTCTGGAGGTTCCCGAGGACGAGCTCGTCGGCCGCCTCCTCCACCGGGCCCGCGAGCAGGGGAGGGCGGACGACACGGAGGAGACCATCCGGCGACGGCTGCAGGTGTACCGCGAGGAGACCGAGCCCCTCGTCGAGCACTACGGCGATCGTGTCGTGAGGATCGACGGGGTCGGTACCATCGAGGACGTGTTCGCCCGCATCGTCCTCACCCTCGCGAGAACCCCATGAGCCTCGGAACCAAGGTCATCACCACCAAGTCCGCCGCCGACTTCGCCAAGATGGAGGTCGCCGGTCGCTGCGTCGCCGCGGTGCACGATGCCGTTCGTCGCGCCGCCGAGCCGGGCGTTTCGATGAAGGAACTCGACGCCGTCGCCGCTGAGGTGATCGGCGAGCATGGTTGCCGGCCCTCGTTCCTCGGCTACCACGGCTACCCGGCGACCATCTGCACGTCGCCGAACAACGTCATCGTGCACGGCATCCCCGGCGACTACCGGCTGCGGGAGGGTGACATCCTGTCGGTCGACGCCGGTGCCATCTACGAGGGATGGCACGGCGACGCCGCCTTCACGATGGCGATCGGGGAGGTGCCCGAAGAGGTGCAGGAGCTGCTCGTGGTGACCGAGCAGGCGCTCTGGAACGGGCTCCGTCAGGCCCGAGCGGGGAACCGTCTGGGCGACATCGGTCATGCCATCGAGGCCACCGCCGAACCTCACGGGTACGGCGTCGTTCGCGAGTACATCGGCCATGGCATCGGTCGCCAGATGCACGAGGCGCCCAACGTCCCCAACTACGGCAAGGCGGGACGAGGGATGAGGTTGAAGGAGGGTTGGGCGCTGGCGATCGAACCGATGTTCAACCTCGGCGGCGCCGAAACGGCCGTCCTGGACGACGGATGGACCGTGGTCACCGCCGACGGGAGCCTGTCGGCGCACTTCGAGCACACGGTGCTCATCACTCCCGAGGGGCCCAAGGTGTCGACACTGCCCGAGCCCGTCCTGCTTTGACGTCGGGTCCTTTGGCGGCGGCGGTGCCGTCGATATCCTCGCCCGCATGGCCGCCCCCTCCGAGGCTCTCGTTCGCTGGGACCGGCGCATGCGGGGGCCCATCGTCGTCGCGGCGCTGGCTCCGCTGGTCACGGTCGTGGCGCTCCCGGCGGGCCCGGCCGGTCTGCTGCTCCTCGTCGACCTGGCGGCATGGGCCGTGTTCGTCGTCGACCTCGGCGCGCGGATGCGGCTCGATCGCCGGTACCTGCGCTCGGGTGAGGGCCTGTTCGACCTGTTCATCGTCGTCTTCACGTTCCCCTGGTACGTGGTGCCGGCGGTCGGAAACACGGCGTTCCTGGCGGTGTTCCGCCTCGCCCGGTTACTCCGTCTCGTCTCCGCGACCCGCCTGGGTGAACGGCTCCGGTTCCTGCTCGACCGCCTCGGGCCGATGGCGATCGTCCTGGCCGTGTCGTCGTTCGTGTCGTCGATCATCCTGTTGCGGGCGGAACCTGCCGAGGCGGGTTTCCGGACCCTGGGCGACACGCTCTGGTGGTCGATCGTCACGTTCACGACGGTCGGCTTCGGCGACCTCGTCCCGACGACCCCGATCGGACGGTTCGCCGGGGTGATCATGATGCTCGTCGGCCTCGCTGCCCTCGGGACGGTCGCCGGTGCGTTGGCTTCCATGTTCGGTGGCGAACACGCCGCTAGCGAGGACGCCGAGATCGCGGCGCTCCGTGCCGAGGTGGCCAGGCTCGCGGCGGCGGTGGAACGACTGGCCGGAGAGTAGGCCACGAGCGTCGGGGACGGCGGGTCGTCAGTCGATCGGGGCGACGAACCGACGCCACCAGGCGCCGAGCCGCTCCGCGTGGTGGCCGGCCACGGCCACCATGTGGTTCCCCAGCGGGGCGTCGAGGACCCTGTGCAGTGCATCTCGGGCGGTCACCTCGACGGTCATCTGGGTTCGGCACAGGCCGGCGGAACGGTCCGTCGGAACGATCGTGCCCTGGGCGAGCCAGAGGCGGTCGAGCTCCTCCCCGCCGATCCGCAGCAGCGTCACCGGTCCGGGCGGGATCGTCCCATCGATGCCCACTCCACGGTCCGATTCGAAGTGGCTCTCGAGGCGATAGGAGGTGACGAGCTTCCTCGGCACCGTGCAGTGGGCGAGCAGGATGCGGGAGGCGTCGACGTCGATCCGGGCCGGGTTCGCCATCCACCCGAGGGCGTCGAGGAGGAGCCGTGCCCACAGCAGTCCGATGGTGGAGACCACGTCGCCTTCGCATCCGGCCGTGAGGCCCTCGTCGTTGAGCTCGGAGAGCGCGACACACCCGGTCGTGTCGAGGACCGAGATCAGATCGAAGCACCGAAGGGACACCGCGTCGAGGCGCTCCTCGTCGATCAGGGCCCGCAGGGCGTCGTAGATCCCTCCGGCGCGGTCGATCTCACCCAGCGACCGGTCCGATGCGGCGGCTGCGGACACGAGATCGGCGGCGGACGCCGCGTCGGGCGAGAACCGTGCGTAGAGGCGCTCGAGGCCGATCGGCACCACTTCGGGGCCCCATACCCGTCGCACGACCGCGGGATCGGGGTTCGAGGCGACGAGCCAGTCGGACGGCTCGCCCACGAGACCGATCCTCGTCCCCCGGAGCCGGGCGTCGACGGTGAGGTCGCGGACGGCCTCGTCGAGGAGGGGACCTGCCCGATCGAGGTCGGGGAGATAGACGATGCGGCCTCGACCTCCGAGCTGATGGATCCGGGCGAGAGCCTCGAGGGCGGCCGGGAGGGCGTTCTGGTCGGGATGGGCCACGAGGGTCACGAACCGGCCCCGTCGGAGCGTCCGGTCCCACGTCTCGAGGATCCGATGTTCGGTGCCGCCGGTGAGGACGAAGAGCAGCGCCGGAGGCCCGGAGGGATCGAGGGCGTCGACCAGTCGTCCACCCAGGGCGTCGACGACGTGCCGGTAGCGGCCGACGATCGTCTCGAGCGCCGCCGCGTCGTGGAGCGGGGACGCGATCGGGACGAGATCGAAACGGGCGATCGGGACACCTCCTCGTCCTGGCAATCGAACCACCGCACCACGTCGGCGACCAGGGACGAAGGTCCCGACCGGCCAGGACCGGAGGGGGGATCGGGTGCGGTCAGGCGCCGAGGGCGTCGGCGAGCTCACCGAGGTCGGCGACGACGAACGCCGGGGTCGGCTGCAGCGGGCTGAGGACCTGCCCCGGTCGGGTCACGAACGCTCCGGCCGCGCCGGCGTGCATCGCCCCGGCGACGTCCCAGTCGTGGGCGGCCACCATCACCATGTGATCGATCGGGACGGCCAGTCGGGCGGCGGCGGTCCGGTACACCTCCGGCGCCGGCTTGAACCGGCGCACCATGTCGACGGTGAGGATCTGCGCCAGGTAGGGGGCGATCCCCGCGTTGGTCAACTGCGCCTTCGCCGTGGCCGGCGGTGAGTTCGTCAGTGCCGCCATCGGGATCCCCGCCTCGGCCATCCGTTCGATGGCCGGCAGGACGTCGGGGTGGGGCGGCAGGCTACGGATACGGCCGAGGATGTCGTCGCGAACCTCGTCGGTCACCTTCGCCGCCCTGCCCGCACGGACCATGTCGAAGGCGGCCGCGGCCAGATCGGTGAACGGGTGGTAGTCGTCGACGATCGCGGACACGAACGACAGCTTCAACAAGGTGGCGAACCACGTGGAGGCCACCGCCTCGTCCCCGAAGGCCTCGGCGAATCCGCTCCGGATCGGGCCCAGATCGAGGAGCGTCTCGTTGACGTCGAACACGAGGAACCGTTCCATGAACCAAACGTAGCCGACGTCCGCCCTCGAGGTGGGGACGGCAGCGGGATTTGCCGTTAGCCGTGCGCCATCCCTATGATTCCGTCTCGGCCCGGAGCCGGGCCGTGTTCCTCTGTGGCAGAAGGAAGACGACGACGCGTCGATGCGGACCGCCGTCGAGCCGCCCCCGAATGTCCTGTTCCGGGCGGAGCGACGCCCGACCGCCCCGACCGATCACGACAGGTACCGATGAAAGTCTCAGCGTCAGTCAAGAAGATGTGCGAGCACTGCCGGATCGTTCGCCGGCATGGTCGGGTGTGGGTCATCTGCCCGCGTAACCCGCGGCACAAGCAGCGTCAGGGGTAGGAGAGCAATGGCCCGGATCGCCGGTGTAGACCTTCCGAGAGACAAGCGGATCGAGATCGCCCTCACGTACATCTACGGGGTCGGGCGTAGCTCGGCGTCCAAGATCGTCGAGGCACTCGACATCGATCCGGGCACCAAGGTCCGTGATCTCACGGACTCCGAGGTGTTGCGCATCCGTCAGTTCATCGACGCCAACTTCGAGGTCGAAGGCGATCTGCGTCGTGAGGTCGCCCAGAACATCAAGCGCAAGATCGAGATCGGTTCCTACCAGGGTCTCCGGCATCGCCGCGGCCTGCCCGTCCGCGGCCAGCGGACGCACACGAACGCCAGGACCCGGAAGGGTCGGCGGGCACCGATCGCCGGGAAGAAGAAGGTCAAGAAGTAATGGCGAGACAACAGGGAAGACGGCGCCGCGTCAAACGCAACATCCACCACGGACAGGCGCACATCAAGGCCACGTTCAACAACACGATCATCACCCTGACCGACCTGGACGGCAAGGTGGTGGGATGGTCGTCGGGCGGTTCGGTCGGCTTCAAGGGCTCCCGCAAGTCGACGCCGTACGCCGCTCAGGTCGCTGCCGAGCAGGCTGCCCGCAAGGCCGGTGAGATGGGGATGCGCAAGGTCGACGTCATCGTGTCGGGATCCGGTTCCGGCCGCGAGACCGCCATCCGTACCCTCCAGAACATGGGCATCGAGGTCACCGGTATCCGCGACGTCACCCCGATCCCGCACAACGGATGCCGTCCCAAGAAGCGGAAGCGGGGCTGAGCGATGGCGCGTTACACCGGACCGAGGACCAAGGTCAGCCGTCGAGCCCGTCAGCTCCTCGACGAGAACAAGGCCAAGTACTTCGACCGTCGCCCGTACCCGCCCGGCGAGCACGGTCGGGGCCGCATCCGCGAGTCCCAGTACATGGTGCAGCTCCGTGAGAAGCAGAAGCTCAAGCACATCTACGGGGTCCTCGAGAAGCAGTTCCGTCGCTACTACACCGAAGCGGCGCGCAGGAAGGGCATCACCGGCACGAACCTGCTGCAGATCCTCGAAGCTCGACTCGACAACGTCGTGTACCGAGCCGGTCTGGCCGCCACGAGGCCTCAGGCCCGCCAGCTCGTCAACCACGCCCATTTCCTGGTCAACGGCAAGAAGGTGGACATCCCGTCGTACCAGGTTCGCGCCGGCGACGTGGTGACGGTGAAGGAACGCAGCAAGGACGTCCTCCCGATCCTGCACTCGGTCGACACCGTCGATCGCCCCGTTCCCGAATGGCTCGACGTCGACAAGGACGAGCGCAAGATCGTCGTCAAGGACCTCCCCAGCCGGGAACAGATCGACACCGACATCCAAGAGCAGCTCGTCGTCGAGCTGTACTCGAAGTAGCAGTAGCCCAGACCGAATCACGCAGTAGACCAGCAGAGGAGTCCGCCGTGCTCATCACGCAGCGACCCGCCATCGAAGAGGAACGCGTCAACGACACCAGGTCCCGGTTCATCGTCGAACCGTTGGAGCCGGGTTTCGGGTACACGCTCGGGAACACCCTGCGTCGGACGCTGCTGTCCCGGATCCCCGGTGCAGCCATCACGTCCGTCCGGATCGAAGGCGTCCAGCACGAGTTCTCCACCATGGAGGGCGTCGTCGAGGACGTCGTCGACTTCATCTTGAACCTCAAACAGGTCGTGCTTCGCATCGACGTCGATGAGCCGCAGACGTTGTACCTGTCCGCCAAGGGCAAGGGCGAGGTCACCGCGGGCGACCTCAAGGTGCCCGCCGGCGTCGAGGTCGTCAACGGGGACATGCACCTCGCCACGATGTCGGCCTCCGGCAAGCTCGAGGTCGAGATGACCGCCGAGCGTGGCGTCGGCTACCGCTCCGCGGAGAAGAACAAGAAGGCCGAGGCCATCGGCGTGATCCCCATCGACTCGATCTTCTCGCCGGTACGAAAGGTCTCGTACCGGGTCGAGAGCACCCAGGTGGGGCAGATGACCGACTTCGACAAGCTCGTGCTCGATGTGGAGACCGACGGTTCGGTGACCCCGTCCGAGGCCATGTCGTCGGCCGGCGGGACGTTGCGCAACCTGTTCGAGCTGATCGCCGACATGGACGACTACCAGGCCCTCGTGCCCGACGACATGGTGCAGCAGGAGGTCTCCGGCCAAGAGCACCTCGACCTGCCGATCGAGGCGCTCGACCTGTCCGAGCGTCCCCGCAACTGCCTGCGGCGTGCCCAGATCCAGACCGTCGGCGAGCTCATCGAGAAGACCGAGGACGACCTGCTCAACATCACGAACTTCGGCCAGAAGAGCCTGGAGGAGGTCACTGCCAAGCTCGATGAGCTCGGCTTCTCGCTCAAGTCCGCCCAGGACAGTGAAGGTGGCGTCTGATGCCGAGGCCGAAGAAGGGTCCCCGCCTCGGTGGGAGCCCGTCGCATCAGCGGAAGATCCTGGCCAACCTGGCCGGTCAGCTGATCGTCCACGAACGTGTGACGACGACCCGGGCGAAGGCGAAGCTCCTGCGTCCGTACGTCGAGAAGATCATCACCAAAGCCAAGCGCGGTGACCTCCACGCTCGTCGGACGGTCCTCGCCAAGGTCGGCGACACCGAGGTCGTGACGAAACTGTTCGACGAGGTCGGTCCCCGCTACGCGGAACGACCGGGAGGCTACACCCGGATCACCAAGCTGGGGCCTCGCCGCGGCGACGGTACCGAGATGGCCCTCATCGAGCTCGTCTGAGCGAGCCGGGGAAGCTCAGTCGGTCGCCAGGATCCCTTCGCGGACGACGACCACCGGGACCGGCGCGTCCAGCAGGATCCGGGTGAGATGGCGGCCGACGCTGTCGTGTCCCCGGACGCCGACGGTGAGGGACTCTGCGCCGGCGTCGGTCACGATCGACCGCAGCACCTCGGGAAGATCCCCGAAGGCGATCTCGTAGGACACCATCACCCCGTCGGTGTCGCCGACGGCCTCGTGGAACCAACGTTTCACCGCCGCGAGCTTCTCTCGCTGGTACTCGTCGACCACCGGTCTGGCGTCCGGCTCGGGCTCGTGGATCTGGTAGCGGTAGGCGGCGACCGGGGCGGTATCGATGGCGCTGGATCCGACGACGTGGGCGACGATCAGGTCCGCTCCGGCCCGTCGAGCCTGCGCCATCGCGTAGCGGGCGGCGTCGACGGACGCACGGGTCAGGTCGGTCGCGATCACCATTCGCATCGGCGCTCCTTCGCTCGTCGGCTGCAGGTTACCCGGAGGCGTGCGCCGCCGTTCGGCGCCGTCTAGTCTCTCGGTCCATGGAGGACGGCAGCCGATGACCGACAGCGTGACCGCGTCGGAACGCAAGGGGCAGGAGGCGACCGGCCTGTGGCGTGCCGCCCTCGCCTACGAACGGGTCGTCGACACGATCAACGAGAAGGCCGGGTCGGTCACGCCGTACATCGTGATCGTCGTCGTCACGGTCGGGTTCACGAACGTCGTGCTCCGGTACCTGGGTCGGTTCCTCGAGACCCGCCTGGTCAACAACTACTGGCTCGAGTCCCAGTGGTACATGTACTCGCTCGTGTTCCTGCTCGGATTCGGCTACATCCTCAAGCACCAGATCAACGTGCGGGTCGATTTCTGGTGGGCCGAGCAACCGTTGCGGACCAAGGTGTGGATCGACGTCATCGGCCACATCATCGCTCTCATCCCCTTCACCCTCGTCGGGCTCTGGGTGAGCCTGAGTTGGGTCCTCTCCTCGTTCACGTCGCAGACCGGCAGCTTCACGACCTGGAAGATCTGGACCATATGGGAGAACAGCCCCGACCCCAGCGGCCTCCCGCGGGCCCCCATCAAGGCGATGATCCTCGTCGGGTTCGGACTGTTGTTCCTCCAGGCCCTCGCCGAGATGGTGAAGCTGGTCGCCGTGCTCACCGGACACGAGGACTGGGTGGAGCTGCCCGTGGAGCACGAAGCACCGATGAGGATCGAGTAGAGGAGGCCGGGCATGGGTGGTTGGTTGGCCGTCATCATGTTCGTGCTCTTCCTCGTCCTGCTGCTCGTGGGCTACCCGGTGGCGTTCTCCTTCGCCGGGACCGCCGTCGTGTTCACGTTCCTCGGCGTGGCGCTGGGGGTGATCGACACGACGTTCCTCAGGTTGCTGCCCAACCGCTGGTTCGGGGCGATGTCGGACTTCACGTTGCTGGCGATCATCTTCTTCGTGTTCATGGGCGCCATCTTCGAACGGTCCGGCCTCGCCGAGGAGCTCCTGACGACGATCGCCATGATCCTGGGGCCCATCCGAGGCGGCCTGGCGCTGACGGTGGTGTTCGTCGGGACGCTGCTGGCGGCGGCGACCGGCGTCGTGGCGGCCACCGTCATCGTGATGGGGTTACTCGCGCTGCCGGTCATGGTGCGTCACGGGTACGACCACAAGCTGGCGACGGGCGTCATCGTGGGTTCGGGAACGATGGCCCAGCTCGTGCCGCCGAGCCTCGTCCTGGTCCTGCTCGCAGGCGTGGCCGGCGTGTCGGTCGGTGACCTGTTCCTGGGGGCGTTGATCCCGGGGATCATCCTGTCGGGTCTCTACGCCCTGTACGCCTTCGTGGTGGCGGTTCTCCAGCCGCACAAGGCGCCGCCGATGCCGCCGGAAGAGCGCACCCACCACGGTTGGGCGCTGACCCGCAAGGCCATGGTGGCGGTCGTGCCGCCGCTGCTGCTCATCTTCGCCGTGTTGGGCAGCATCTTCTTCGGCATCGCCTCGCCCACCGAAGCCGGGGCGGTGGGGGCCTTCGGCGCCGCGTTCTTGGCGTTCGCCAACCGCAACCTCACCTGGGAGGTCATCAAGGGATCGGGCCGGGCGACGGCCGACATCACGGCACTGGTGTTGATGATCCTGTTCGCGTCGACGTTCTTCGCCCTGGTGTTCGATCGCCTCGGTGGTCAGCGGTTCGCCACCAACCTGCTGACGGACCTGCCGGGGGGCAAGTGGGGGTTCATCATCACGTCGATGATCGCCATCTTCATCCTGGGCATCAACCTGGAGTTCATCGAGATCACGTTCATCGCGATGCCGATCTTCATCCCCGCAGCCGTCGCGCTGGACGTCAACCTGATCTGGTTCCTCGTGTTGGTCGCCATCAACCTCAACATGGCGTTCATCTCGCCGCCGGTCGGGTTCTCCTTGTTCTACCTCCAGTCGGTGGCGCCACCCGAAGTGAAGACCGGGGACATCCACAAGGGCGCGTTACCGTTCATGGCGCTGCAGGGCGTCGCGCTCGTCATCGTGATGCTGTTCCCGATCACCGTCGACTGGCTCGTCCAGCTCTCCCGCGCCACCACCTGAGACCCCGTTGCCGTCACGAACGCGACGAGGGGGCGGCCGTGGGGCCGCCCCCTCGCTTCGTCGCGTCGGTGGTCGCTCAGGTCTGCAGGGCGCTCGTCTGGAGCATGCCGAGCTCGGCCAGGCCCATCCAGTTGTAGCTCTCCTTGCGGAACGTGTCCCAGTGGTCGAACACCGTGGCGAAGTCGGCGTCCTGTCCCTTGAGCTCCTCGAAGAGCTCGTCGGCGGCATCTTTGGAGGCCTGCATCACGTCGTCGGGGAACGGCAGGATGGTCACGTTGCCGCCGTCGATGATCTCCTTCAACGCCTCGGGGTTCCGGACGTCGTACTTGGCCATCATCGTCGCGTTGGCCGTGTACGCGGCAGCCTCGACGATGGCCTGGTACTCCTCGGGGAGGTTGTTCCACTCGTCGAGCCCGATCTCGACCTCGAGGGATGGGCCCGGCTCCCACCATCCCGGGTAGTAGTAGAACTTGGCGACCTCGTTGAACCCGAGCTTGGTGTCGTCGTAGGGGCCGACCCATTCGGTGGCGTCGATGTTGCCGGTCTGGAGCGCCTGGAAGATCTCGCCGCCGGGGAGGACCTGGACGAGGACCCCCAGCTTCTCCATCACCTTGCCGCCCAGGCCGGGGATCCGCATCTTCAGCCCCTGCAGGTCACCGACGTTGTTGATCTCCTTGTTGAACCAGCCGCCCATCTGGGTGCCGGTGTTCCCGGCGGGGAACTGGATCAGGTTGAACTTCTCGGCGTACAGGTCCTGCATCATCTTCAGGCCGCCGCCCTCGTACAGCCAGGCGTTCTGCTGACGGTACGTCAACCCGAACGGCAACGCTGTGCCGAAGGCCGTCACCGGGCTCTTGCCGATGTAGTAGTACGACGCCGTGTGTCCGGCCTTGATGCCGCCTTCCTGCACCGACGGAAGCACCTCGAGGCCCCCGACGAGCTCACCGGCTTCACGGGCGTTGATGATGAACTTCCCCCCGCTGAGCGCCTTGACCGTCTCGGCGAAGGTCTCGGCGCCGCCGAAGATCGTGTCCAGGCCCCGCGGCCAGCTCGTCGCCATGTCCCAGGTGATGTCCGGCAGGCTGGCGCTGTTGTCGGCCGCGGCGTCGCTCGCGTCGTTGGCCGAGCACCCCGCGATCGCCAATGTCATCCCACCGACGGCGGCGACACCGGCCGTGGTGAGGAACTTGCGCCGGTCGAAGGCGACCTGATCCGGATCGACTCTCTTGCCCATGTGGTCCTCCTCGTCCAATCCGTTCCCGCGCACCCGATGCGCATGTACCGGGCGCCGTCGCAGCATACCCGGTGCGACCCCTGCCCTGCAGGAGTTCGTCGCTCCCGCCGGCCACTCAGGCGGCGAACGACGCCAGGCGGTCGATGGCCCGGCGGGTCGACAGATCCAGCTCGTACGGATCGAGCCCATCGAGCGGGACCCAGCGGGCGTCGGCGACCTCGGCGTCGGGGACGAGGTCGCCCGAGCGGGCCACGAACGCGAACCGGAGGTCGAAATGCTCGTGCGCGGGTTCGTCCGTGCGGGGAGGGATCGGATGGATGTCCAGGTCGAACAGACCCGGGACCAACAGGCGGAGATCGGCGACCCCGGTCTCTTCGGCGATCTCCCGACGGGCCGCGGCCTCCGGGGACGGATCCGACGGGTCGATGTGGCCCCCGGGTTGGAGCCACCGCCCGAGCCGGCGATGCTCGATCAACAGCACCGCGGCACGATCGGGCGACATCACGAACCCGGAAGCCGTGAAGTGCCCGGGGGTGAACAGGCTCCTGGTGCACGGACGCGGTGAGGCGGCGGTCAGCGTCAGCATCCGGGTCCGAACCGGGTCGTCGCCCGGGTACCGCTCGAGGGCGGCGACGAGGGCGGCGTGGCGTTGGTCGAGATCGGGTGGGCGGGTCATCGGTGGCGAGGCTAGGGCGGTGGGTCCCGGTAACCTGACCCGCCAACCGAGAGGGAGTTCCGTTGGGAGCCGTGCTTCATCGCCTGCTGCAGACGTTGCGTTTCGAACGCGACGCCTTCGTGTGGATGGACCTGAACGACCGAGCCACCGGCGACGGGCTCCTCCTGGTGGTCGTCACCCAGATCCTCCTGCTGCTCGGCAACGGTCAGAGCCTCCTCGGACTGGCGCTGGGCTTCAACCAGGTCATCGGCTCGTTGCTGAGCGCCATCGTCTTCTGGCTGGTGTACTCGGGGATCACCTACGCGGCCAGTCGGTACCTGTTCTCGGGGCATCTCGGGTACGCCACGGTGCTGCGCATCGCCGGGTTCGCCTATCCGACCTTGCTCTTGTGGTTGTTCACGACCCGCGTGCTGCCGTCGTCGGGGCTCGCGGCGTTCATCCTGGGTGCGGTCTGGTTGCTGGCCATCGTCGCCTACGGCGTCCACTATGTCGCCGACCTGCCCCTCGAGAAGGCGGCTGCGTCGGCCATCCTCGGCCTCGTCGGCTGGGTCATCGTGGCGGCGATCTTCAGCGGCGGGATCATCTTCTGACGGCGATGCCGACCATCCGCCTCGACATCGCCTACGACGGCACCGGCTTCCACGGCTACGCCCGTCAACCCGGGGTGCGGACCGTGCAGGGGGAGCTCGAGGCGGCGCTGGCGCCGTTCGTGTCGCCCCTCGAGACCGTCGTCGCCGGACGGACCGATCGAGGCGTCCACGCCAGCGGCCAGGTGGTGTCGTTCGTCGCCTCCGGGGACCTCGATCTCGACCGCATCCGCCGGTCGCTCAACCGGCGTCTCGGACCGGAGATCGCGGTCCTGCGAGCGGCCCATGCCCCCGACGGCTTCCACGCTCGGTTCTCCGCCACCGGTCGCGCCTACCGCTACCGGATCCTCGACCGGGAGGCGCCCGACCCCTTCGTCGCCCGCACGACGCTGCACGTTCCCACACGCCTCGACGTCGACGCCATGGATCGAGGCGTCGCCGCCTTCGTCGGTGAGCACGACTACGCCTCGTTCTGTCGGAACCGGGACGGGAAAGTGACGGTGCGGGAGGTCCGATGGGCCGGATGGCGGCGGACGGGCGACATCGTGGAGCTGTCGATCGCCGCCAGCTCGTTCTGTCATCAGATGGTGCGCTCGATCGTGGCCTTGTCCCTCGAGATCGGCCGGGGCCGCGTCGGTGTCGAGGAGGTGCCGCGGATCATCGACGCCCGGGACCGAGCCGAGGCGAAGGGCGCCGCTCGGCCGCACGGCCTGACCCTGGTCGGGGTGGGCTATCCGGGCGAGGAGTTGCGACCTCCGGCGTGGATCGCCCAGCGATGACCGTCAGATCAGTCGATAGGGGTGATGAGCCTTGGGTTCCGCCACCCGGTACCCCTCGGCCCGGAGGTCGTGGGCGAGGGCATCCATGCCGCGGTGGCGCTCCCCATGCACGAGGAACACCTCACGAGGTGCGCCGGCATGGGAGACCCATTCGATGAGCTCATCGTGGTCGGCGTGCGCGGAGAAGCCGTTGATGGTGTAGATGCGGGCTCGGACCGCGATCTCCTCGCCGAAGAGACGGATCCTGTCGGCCCCGTCGATGATGGCCCTCGCCGGTGTCCCCTTGGCGGCGTAGCCGACGAAGACGACGCTGCACTCCTTCCGCCACAGGTTGTGCTTGAGGTGGTGCTTCACGCGTCCGCCGGTCGCCATGCCCGAACCCGCCAGGATGACCGCACCGCTGCGCACGTGGTTGATCTGCATCGAGGCCTGCACGTCGCGGGTCATCTGGAGGCCGGGCGGACGGAACGGGTCGTCGCCGTGGTGGAGCTGCGCGTACGTCTCGGGATCGACCGCTTCGGGGTGATGGAGGTAGATCTCGGTGGCGCTGATCGCCATGGGGGAATCGAGGTAGACGGGCATCATGCGGGGAAGTCGCCCGTCTTCGCACGCCTCGCGGATGAAGTAGAGGACCTCTTGGGCCCGTTCGAGGGCGAAGGTGGGGATGATGACGTTGCCGCCGCGTCGGAGCGTGTCGTCGATCGCCTCGTACAGTTCGGTCACCGACGCTTTCACCGACTTGTGGCGGCGGTTCCCGTAGGTCGATTCCATGACGACGTACTCCGACGGCGGCGGCGGGGTCGGGTCGCGCATGATCGGGCGCCCGTGGTTGCCGATGTCCCCCGAGAAGGTGACCCTGCGGACCTCGTCGCCGGTGGTGATGTCGACCACGACGGTTGCGGAGCCGAGGATGTGGCCGGCATCGAGGAACGTGGCGTCGATGCCGGGGCCGATCCGGATCGCTTCGCCATAGGTGGCGTTGCGGCCGAAGAAGCCCATCGCCCATGCGGCGTCGGCGGTCGTGTAGAGCGGTTCCTTCGGTTCCCTTCCCTCCCGGCGGGCCTTGCGGGCGTCGCGTTCGGCGTCCTCCTCCTGCAGCTTGGCGGCGTCGAGGAGGACCAGCTCGGCGAGCTCCCGGGTGGCCGCGGTGGCCACGATCTCGCCTCGGAACCCGCGATCGACCAGCAGCGGGATCCGGCCGCAGTGGTCGAGGTGGGCGTGGGTGAGCACGAGCACGTCGATCGTCGCCGCATCGAAGCCGAAGGGCTGCTCGTTGTCGTGTTCGAGGTCGTCGCTTCCTTGGAACATCCCGCAGTCGACGAGGATGCGGGTCCCGTTGGCTTCCAGGAGATGGCACGAGCCGGTGACCTCTCCGGCGGCGCCGTGCACCGTGAGCGTGGCTCCATGCGGCGGTGTGCGGGTCATCGGCGGCGCTCCGGTTGGTCATTGAACGGCCGACCCGATAGCATAGGGCACCGCTCCCGGACCTCGTCTCGGGAGTGTCTTCACGCCGCGTCTCCCGAGGACCCCCATGAGAGCCAAACTGCAGAGAACGTTCACCCCCACGCCGGCGGACATCGATCGTACCTGGTACGTGGTGGACGCGACGGATGCGCCGCTCGGCCGGATGGCGTCGGAGATCGCCAAGATCCTCCGGGGCAAGCACAAGCCGACGTTCGCCCCCCACATGGACGGTGGCGACTTCGTGATCGTGGTGAACGCCGCCAAGATCCGCGTCTCGGGCAACAAGGAGACCGACAAGGTCTACTACCGACATTCGGGCTACCCGGGCGGGCTCCGAGCCGAGACCCTCGGCGACGTGCGACGGAAGTACCCCGAGCGTCTCGTGGAGTCGGCGGTCCGAGGCATGCTCCCGAAGAACAAGCTCGGGCGGCAGATCATCAAGAAGCTGAAGGTGTACGGCGGTCCGGATCACCCCCATGCCGCCCAGTCGCCCGAACCGCTCGAGATCAGCTACGGAAAGGTCGGTTCCTGATGGCCAAGCCGAAACCGTTGACCCAGGCGACCGGCCGTCGCAAGCGCTCGGTCGTGCGTGTCCGTCTCTATCACGGGGACGGCAAGATGATCCTCAACGGCAAGGAGCTCGAGGAGTACTTCCCCGAACCGACCCATCAGATCAGGGTCAAGGAGCCGTTCAAGGTCGTCAACGCCGAAGGGCGCTACGACGTCCACGCCAAGCTCGAAGGCGGTGGACCGACGGGTCAGAGCGACGCGCTCCGCCTCGGTATCGCCCGGGCGCTGGTGGCGATCGATGCGGACCTGCGGCCGGCGTTGAAGCGTGAAGGCATGTTGACCCGAGACGCTCGCGTCGTCGAACGCAAGAAGTACGGGCTCCGCAAGGCCCGAAGGGCACCGCAGTTCACGAAGCGTTGACGGGCGTCCAGGCGTCGGCCGTCGAGGCGGTGGGGACACCCCGGGCGACGGAAGGGGCCCATCCGTGACCGACCCATCCGTGACCGAACGGACGTTGTTCGGCACCGACGGTGTGCGAGGCCGCGCCAACTCGGAGTTGACCGTCGACCTCGCGGTCGGATTGGCGAGGGCGGCGGGCAGGATGACCGATCTTCCGGTGGCGATCGGCCGCGACCCCCGGCGTTCGTCACCGATGCTCGCTGCCGCCCTGATGGCCGGGTTCAACTCGGTCGGCGTCGACGTCGTCGATCTCGGGATCGTCCCCGTCGGCGCCGTGTCGCGACTGGGTCGCGACATCGACGCCGGTTTCGGTGTGATGGTCAGCGCATCGCACAACCCCGCCGAGGACAACGGGATCAAGTTCTTCGGACGGAACGGGACGAAGCTGTCCGACGAGGAGGAGGCTGCCATCGAGGCCGCCTATCGCAGCGGCCGCCCCGCCGGTGTGCCCGTCGGCTCGGCGGTGGGGATCCAGACCGTGATGACCGACGCCACCGAGCGCTATGTGGACCGACTGGCGGCGACCGTGCGGTACTCCATGCGCGGGTTGGAGTTCGTCGTCGATTGTGCCAACGGTGCGGCCTTCCGGGCCGCACCGTTGCTGTTCGACAAGGTCGGAGCGACCGTCGAGATCATCAACGACGAGCCCGACGGGATGAACATCAACGACCGGTGTGGCGCCACCCGACCGGAGACGGTCGCCGCCGCGGCGCGGGGGAGGGTCGGGCTCGCGTTCGACGGCGACGCCGATCGGCTGATCGCCGTCGACGAGGACGGAGCGGTCGTCGACGGGGACGTGCTGATGGCGATCTTCGCCAACTGGCTGCACGAACAGGGCCGGCTGCAGAACGACACGGTCGTCGTGACGGTGATGTCCAATCTCGGCTTCCACGAAGCGATGCGGTCGATCGGCGTCGAGGTGATCCAGACCGCGGTGGGTGACCGCTACGTCCTGGGGGCGATGCGGCGCACCAGAGCGGTGATCGGTGGCGAGCAGTCGGGACACGTGCTGCTCGAGGACCGCACGACGGGCGACGGGCTCCGCACGGCGCTGCGCCTGATGGAGGTCATGGCGGCCACCGGCCGGGAGCTGCGGGAGCTGCGCACGGTGATGACGGTCTATCCCCAGGTCCTGCGCAACGTGGAGGTCGCCGACAAGGATCGGCTCGGAGACGACGCCGAGATCGCGGCAGCGATCGCCGACGGGGAGCGGACCTTGGGAGACCGGGGCCGCATCCTCGTGCGGGCATCGGGCACCGAACCGCTCGTGCGGGTCATGGTCGAGGCACCGTCCGAGGAACAGGCGGCACGGGTCGCCGACTCGATCGCCGAGGTGGTCGCTCGTCGGATCGGGCGACCCTGAGGCCTTCGGCTGATCCTCGGGTAACCTGGGGTCCACAACCGAAGCCGGGTCGGACGAGCTGTCTCTGGAGCGCCTGCCCTCACCTCGGGTGAGGAGACGAGGAAGAGGGAGTATCGAACCGTCGGCGGATGCCCTCTCGGCCGTTCACGGTCGTGACGATGCGGAGCAAAACCGGGAGCGATCCCGACACAGAGGCCGCATCGGTGTGAAACGGGAGCCTTCCCGTTCCCGCTCCTCCGACCCCATCGACGATGGGAGGTCGCGCCGTGTGCGGGATCATGGGATACGTTGGGCCCCAGCAGGCGGCCCCGATACTGCTCGACGGGCTGACCCGCCTCGAGTACCGCGGCTACGACTCGGCGGGCATCGCCGTGGCCGGCGGGGGGATCGAGATCCGCAAGGCGGAGGGCAAGATCGAGCGCCTGGCGGCGCTGATCGACTCGGAGCCGATCGCCGGCAACGCCGGCATCGGACACACCCGATGGGCCACCCACGGCCCACCGTCGGACCGCAACGCCCATCCCCACGCCGATCCGACCGGCGACTTCGTCGTCGTCCACAACGGCATCATCGAGAACTTCTACGCGTTGCGTGAGGAGTTGCAGGCGTCGGGAGCGGCGTTCGCCTCCGACACCGACACCGAGGTCCTCGCCCATCTCGTCGCGTCCGAGTACGACGGCGACCTCGTGAACGCGGTCCGAAAGGCCGTGGCTCGCGCCACCGGCGCGTACGCCCTGGTGGTGATGGCCAGGGCCGAGCCGGGGAGGATCGTCGCCGTCCGCAAGATCAGTCCGCTCGTCGTGGGCCTCGGCGACGGGGAGAACTTCCTGGCGTCGGACATCCCGGCGGTGCTCCATCGGACCAGGGACTTCCTCATCGTGGAAGACGACGAGCTGGTCGTCATCGACGCCGACGGGGCGTCGATCGAGACGATCTCGGGCGACCCGGTGCGACGGGAGATCTTCCACGTGTCGTGGGACGCGGAACAGGCCGAGAAGGCCGGGTTCGACCATTTCATGGCGAAGGAGATCCACGAACAGCCGTCGGTCATCTCCGAGACCCTGGCCGGGAGGCTCGAGGACGACCGGGTGCTTCTCGAGGAGGCGGCGTTCGACGACGACTTCGTGCGGGGGATCGGGACGCTGTGGATCACCGCCTGTGGGACGGCGTACCACGCCGGTCTCGTCGGCGCCGAGGTGTTCCGCCGGACCCTACGGATCCCCACCCGAGTCGAGTACGCGCACGAGCTGCGGTACCACGAGCCGCTCGTCGCGCCGGGCGACCTGGCGGTGGCGATCTCGCAGTCGGGGGAGACCGCCGACACCTTGGCGGCTGCCCGCCTGGCCGGCGAGCTGGGTGCCCGCGTGCTGGCCCTCACGAACGTCGTCGGGAGCACCCTGAGCCGGGACGCCGACGACATCGTGTACACCCGTGCCGGCCCGGAGATCTCGGTGGCGTCGACGAAGGCCTACCTGGCCATGCTCATCGGCCAGTACCTGCTGGCGCTGCGCCTCGGCCGGGCGAGGGGCACCCTCGACGAGGGGCTCGCCCGGCGGATCACCGCCGGCCTCCGCCGTTTGCCGGAGATGGTCGAGGAGGTCCTCCGGAGCGAGGAGGACGTGATGGCGGCGGCAGCGTCGATGGTGGATGCCGACGACGTCTACTTCATCGGGCGTGGCCTCGACTACGCCGTCGCCATGGAGGGGTCGTTGAAGCTGAAGGAGATCTCCTACCTGCACTCCGAGGCGATGCCGGCCGGCGAGCTCAAGCACGGCACGTTGGCGTTGGTCACCGAGGGGGTACCGGTCATCGTCGTGGTCACCCAACGCGACGTCTACGACAAGACCTTGTCCGCGGTCCAAGAGGTCAAGGCGCGAGGCGCACGGGTGATCGCCGTCGCCTACGACACCGACGAGGAGATCGGGAAGTTCGCCGACGTCGTCCTTCGGATCCCCGAGGGCGAGGACCTGCTCGCTCCGGTCACCGCCGTCGTCCCGCTCCAGCTCCTCGCGTACCATGTCGCCCGACTGCGGGGTCACGACATCGATCAGCCGAGGAACCTGGCGAAGTCGGTCACCGTCGAGTAGATCACCCGAAGGGAGCGCCGTGGAGATCGTCGGGCTGGGCGTCGACCTCGCCGAGGTGAGTCGCGTACGGCGCCTCCTCGACCGGTACGGGCAACGGTTCAAGGAACGATGCTTCACCGACCACGAATGGGGCTACGCGCACCGCTTCGTCGACCCCTCCGCCCGCCTCGCTGCCCGATTCGCGGGGAAGGAGGCGGTCATGAAGAGCTTGGGAACCGGGTGGCGTCGCCTGCGGTGGACCGACATCGAGATCACCGGCGGCGGACCGCCGCGGGTGCGGTTGGCCGGGACGGCGCGGGAACGGGCCGCCATGCTCGGGGTCGTCGAGGTGAAGATCACGATCACCCACACCGACTCCCAGGCCCTGGTGTTGGCCGTGTCGCTGGCGGAGCACCCGACGTGAAACCCGTCGTCACCCCCGAGGAGGCGGCCCGTCTGGATGCGGGATCGCCCGTCCCCGTCGACGTCCTCATGGACCGGGCCGGACACGGGGTCGCCCGGGTCGCCGCCGAGATGGGCATCGGCTACGGATCGGAGGTCGTCGTACTGGCCGGCCGCGGCAACAACGGTGGCGACGGGTACGTCGCAGCACGCTACCTGGCTGGTCGCGGGGCGCAGGTCACCGTCCGGTCGCTCGGGTTCCCCAAGGGCGACTTCTCGCCGGCGCGGCGCGCGGCGACCGCCGCCGTGCGGTCCGGGGTCGCGGTGGAGCCGCTGGGTCGCCCCGACCGACGATGGGATCTGCTCATCGATGCGGTGTTCGGCACCGGGTTCCACGGCGTGCTCGGAGAGGCGCTGCACGGGTGGACGGAGCTGTCCGTTCCGGTCCTGGCGGTGGATGTCCCTTCTGGCCTCGACGCCCGGACCGGCGAGGTGCGCGGCCCGGCCTTCACGGCGACGAGGACCGTCACGTTCCATGCCCTCAAGACCGGCCATCTCCTGGGGGAGGGGCCCGACCGGTGCGGCCGCATCGACGTCGTCGACATCGGACTCGTCGACGGACGCGCCGAGCTGGCGGTCTGCGAGGAGGAGGACGCGCCGTGGCCTCGACGACCCAGGACGGCCCACAAATGGTCCGTCGGGTCGGTGCTGGTCGTCGGCGGCGCGCCGGGGATGACCGGCGCCGCCACCCTGGCCGCCGACGGGGCGCTGCATGCGGGCGCCGGAGCGGTGGCCATCGGTTGCGCCGCCGATCTGCAGCCGGTGTACGCCACGATGCGGCCGGGAGTGTTGACGGCGACGGTGGGGGGAGGGAGTCGTCTCGGTGGCGACCCGGCACCGGTGCTGGCGCGGTCGGAACGCTACCGGGTGCTGGCGCTGGGACCGGGGCTGGGACCGGTGGAGTCCGGGTTCGTCGAAGCGATCCTCGATGGATGGCCCGGACCCGTCGTGCTCGACGCCGACGGCTTGAACGCGCTCGACGGCGTGTCGGCGTTGGCGAGACGCCGCTCCCCGACGGTGATCACCCCCCATGCAGGCGAGTTCCGCAGGCTGACCGGGGAGGCTCCCAGCTACCTGGCGGCTCGTGACCTGGCCGCGTCGGCGGGTGTGGTGGTGGTCCTGAAGGGCAATCCGACGTTCGTGCTGGGCGCCGAGCGGTGGGTGGTCGTCGCCGGTGGGCCCGAGCTGGCGACGATCGGCACCGGCGACGTGCTGACCGGGATGATCGCCGCGTTCGTCGCTGCCGGGTTGCCCGTCGAGACGGCGGCGCGGTCGGCCGCCTACCACCACTCCATGGCGGGGCGGCGCCTGTTCGCCCGCCAGGTCGTCACCGCCGAGGACCTGGCCGTCGAGGTCGGGCGGCGCTCAGGGGGTCGACGGTGAGCTCCCGATCCGCTCGGCGGGGATCGCCACCAGCTCGTCCCAGGTCATGACCGTACCTCCCGACCCGGCCGCGAACCGTTCGGCCGCCTTCCGGTCGGCGAACGCGAAGATGCCGTACCCCATGGGGGTCTGGCCGGTGGCGGTCGCGACGTAGAACGCCGCATCGGCATCCACCCATTCCTCGGTGTCGGCGTCGTGGACCCATACCGTCGCCCGATCGAGCTCGCCGGTTTGGTGGCCATGGACGAGGAGCCCGCCCAGATCGTCGAACTTCTCGACCGTGCCATCCGGCAGCCGGTACGCAGTCGCGAACCGCGGCTCGGAGATGATCATCCCGCACTGGACGCAGATGTCCCTGCCGTATGCGATCTCGGGTGGACCGCTGGTCGGTTCCTGCCGGGCGCAGGCGCTCGCCAAGAGCGGGAGGACGATCGCCAGCATCATGGGGAGCACCCTGCGCACGTCACACGTCCTTCGAGGTCCGGAAGCGGATCCATGCGCCGACGCTGGGGAGGATCATCCACAGGACGAGCACACCGACGATGACGGGCATGAGCGCCGGACCGAGCGCGTCGACGGCATAGGTCCCGGCGGGTCCGAGGATGTCCAGGGACCCGACGAAGGATCCGAGCGCGGCGAGTCTGAACGCTTCGATCGGGTTCGCGACCGTGGCGAAGAACAGGGCATCGACCGGCATCCTGGTGGCCACCGCGGTTCCCATGAGCCCGAGGTCGCCGAGGAACACGAAGGCCAGCCACACGAACACGGCAACGCCGAGGGCGGACGAGGCTCGTCGGGTGAAGGCGCTGATGAACATCCCGACTCCCAACATCGCGATCACCAGGATCCATGCCAGCAGGGTGATCCGCAGGAACGCTCCCGCCTGGGCACCGCCACTGCGGATCGCGGTGACGATCCCGGCTGCCCCGAATCCCGCCGATGCCGCCGCCAGCAGGGCGGCAGACAGTCCGAGGTGGAACCCCCAGAACGCCTCGGTGCGATTGACCGGATGGCTGAGGAGGAACCGGAGCGCGCCGCTCTCGCGTTGGGCGGCGATGCTCTGGGCTCCCAGGGTGAGGCCCATGAGTGGGACGATGACCTGAACCAGGGCGACGAGCGACGCGGCGGTCCGACCGAAGCTGGCCGAGCCCGCGATGCGGGAGCCTGGCAGGGCGACGCTCGCCAGGACGCCGGCGAGGAGGGCGAAGGCGATCGCCCACATCCAGAACCATCGGCTCCGAACCGCGTCGTCGAGTTCCTTGTGGGCGATGGCGAGGGTCGCTCGCCACTGGGCACGTTCGGGGAGGTCGGGGAGCGACCTCCCGGTGGTCGGCTTCGTCGCGGTCGCGGTCATGACCACACCTCCAGATCCTCGATCTCCACTCCCGCTCGGTACAGCACCTTGAGCGCCTCGCCCTTCCGTTGGGCCGGCACCTCGACGACGATCCCTGCCGCGTTGAGGCGAGCGTCGAACCCGTCGGCTGCCAGGGCCGCTCGTGCCTTGGCGGTGCTGTCCGCGTCGAGGAGGATGTGCAACCAGACACGGAGGCCGAGTTGGTCGGCGAGTTCCGCCGGGGCGCATTCGGTGACGATCCTGCCGCTCTCCATGGCTACGACCCGATCGACCAGCATCCCCATCTCCTCCATGTGGTGGGTGGTGAGCAGGATCGTGCGGCCTTCGTCGCGGAGGTGTTCGAAGAGCTCGATCGCCTCTTCCCGGCTGTGGGCATCGAGACTCGACGTGGGCTCGTCGAGGAGCAGGATGGGCGGATCGGGGATGAGTGCCGAGGCGAGGGCCAGCCGCTGCTTGAGGCCGCCGGAGAGCTCCGCGATCCGCTTGCGGCGGTGATCGCCGAGGCGGAAGGTGTCGATGAGCTCGTCGACACGGCCGGTGTCGATCCGGCGGAGCGACGCCGAGAAGTCGAGGACGTCGACCACGGCCATGTCGTCGTAGAAGGAGAGCTCCTGGGCGACGTACCCGATGTGGCTCCGGACCGCCTTGCCTCGGGAGGCGGCATCGAGCCCGCCCACGTGTACGGTCCCCTCGTAGCCGGCCAAGCCCAGGATGCAGCGCACGACGGTCGTCTTCCCGGCGCCGTTGGGTCCCCACAATGCCACGGCCTCCGCCTCGGCGACGTCGAGGGAGAACCGGTCGAGGACGGTCAAGCTCCCGTATCGCTTCGTCAGCTCCTCGATGTGGATCATCCCAGGGACCTCCTTCGACGGGTCGAGAGCACGATCGTTGCGGCGAACGCCTCCATGGTGAGGGAACCCACGAGCAGCGCCGCGCTCGGTCGAACGCCGAGATCGAACGGCGGCTCCGGTGGCGCCGGGGGGCTGATCAGCGGGGCGGGGTCCTCGACCTTGGGCCTCGGTTTGATGACGGGGAACGCCCGGGCGGCCAGGTCGAGGGCTCGGGCCGCTGGCGTTTCGCTGAACAGCATGATCTCGGGGTTGCGGTCGAGGAGGTGGTCGTAGAGGTCGTCGAGTCGGTACGGCACGTCCCCGATCCCGTCCCCGTCGGCGTCGTAGCCGGCATAGTCGGACCAGTGGTTCCCGATCCCGTCCTTGGACCATTCGTTCCCCGAGAAGCGGCCGCCTCCTTGGACCGTCACCTGGACGGTGTTGTCGACGAAGGAGTTCTCCCAGAAGACGTTGTGCTCGACCGACGGCAGGAAGAGCGCCCCGATCTGGTTGTAGGCGAAGAGGTTGCCGCGGAACCACTGCTCGATGCCGACCGTCTGGGGCGAGTTGTCGAGGAAGACGCCGACCCGGTTCCCGACCAGGAGGTTGTCCTCGAGCAGCGCACCGTCCATGTCCTTGAGGCCGACGCCGTAGCCGCTCGGTCCGTTGTTCCCCGAGATGAGGTTGCGGCGGAGCACCAGGTCCTTGCTGTACATCAGGAAGGAGCCGACGCTGTTGTCCACGAGCGCGTTGGCTTCGACGAGCGCCCGGTCGCTGTACATGAAATGCAGTCCGTATCGACCGTTCGAGATCCGATTGCCCCGGATCTCGAGGTCGTCGCAGAACCAGAACACGGCATCGCGTCCGCCGTCGACGACGTTGTTGGCGACGACCGAGCGATGGGATTCCCAGAGCCGGATCCCGTCGCCGCGGCGGGCGACGAAGACGTCCTTGGCGCCGATGATGTTCCCTTCGACCACCGAGTCGGGGGCCTGATGCAGGAAGATGCCGAAGAGGACGTCGTCGAGGCGATTGTCGACGATCCGGGCTCGGGGTGCTTTGACGTAGATCCCGGAGTCCTCGCGGTCCAGCGTGTCGCCCGAGCCGCGAACGACGAGGCCTTCGAGGGTGACGTCGGGGGCCTCGATCGTGATCACCGTGTCGTCGCCGCCTCCGTCGATGATCGCGGCACCGTCGGAGCGAACGGTGATCGGTTTGTCGATCGTGATCCCGCCTCGGTAGGTGCCGGCGGCCAGGTCGAGGACGGCTCCGGGGGCGGCGTCGTCGATGAGCGTCTGCAGATCCTGCGGTTCGTGGGCTGCCGGCGAGGCGGCGGCGGTGACGAGTCCCCAGGCCAGCAAGGCGACCGCCACGATCCGGGTCGTCATGGCTGGTCGCGCTCCCCGGCGAGGATCCGGTCGAGGAGCGGCTTGTAGGCCTTCCGGTGGTGGTACAGACCGAAGCCGACCAGCACCGAGGCGATGGTCGCCAGGATGAGGCCGGGGCCGGGCAAGGCCAGTGTGTGGAACTGCGCGATCTTGGCCGGGCCGAAGATCGGGGGGGTGAACTCTCCGACGGCGTTGGCCAGGGGTGCTCGAGGATCCAGGCTGTGGCCGTACCTCCAGAGCCAGAACTGGAGATCCGCGAGGAACGCGAGGGGGAACAGTACCGCCGGGAGGGCGAGCAGGACGACCCAGCGACTGTGGATGAAGAACGCCGCGAGCAGGAGCCCGGCCAGCACCACGATGGCGATGATCGAGACCGACCGTTCGAGTACGGCTCCGTGTTCGAACGATGGCATGCCGACGTAGTGGTTCAGGCCTTCGAGGATCTGCACGTCGCCCTCGAGACGGTTGACGTACGCCCGGACGACGAGCCCGTCGGGGAACTGGGGGGCCTGGAGGCGGAGGATCCAGTAGGGGAGGAGCAGGGAGACCATCAGGAGCAGCGCCGCCGACCCGAAGAAGAGCGACGGCTTGCGGTACCGATCCGCATGTTGCGCCAGCTCCGCTTTGGGAACGGGCGGTCCCAGGATCCGATCCCTCAGGCTCGCCATGGTCGCGTTCCTTTCTCGAGTCGGGGAGGGGGTCGCCCGCTCCGGGGCGACCCCCTCCGAGTGTCGTGGTTACGGTTCGACGAGGAAGTAGCCGGCCATCTCCAGGTGCAGCGCCGAGCAGAACTCGGTGCAGTAGAAGGGGAAGGTCCCGCTCTCGGTCGCGTCGAACTCGATCGTCGTCGTCTCGCCGGGCTCCAGGCTCAACGTGACGTTGTATCCCGGCAGGGCGAAGCCGTGGGTGGCGTCCTTGGACAGGTCGATGTTCGTGATGTGCCAGATCACGTGGTCGCCCTTCTTCACATCGATGCGGTCCGGTGTGTAGTGGCTCCGGATGGCGGTCATCCAGATCTCCACCGTGTTGCCGTTGCGTTCGACCCGTTCGTTCCCGGCCACCGGCGCGTTCGGGTCGACCGACATCGTGGCCGGATCCCATCCGATCTCGGGATAGATCTCGAAGGTGTTCGCTTCGAGCTTGTCGGCCTTGATGATCTGGGCGTAGTGCGGCTCACCGAGACCCAAGGGCATGTCGTACAGGAGCTGCATCCCGTTCGGATCGGTTCCGCCGACATCCACCGTCGGGTTGATCGGCGGCTGGGCGATGTCGATGAGCTGCAGGTTCTGGGGCAGCAGCGGCCCCGGCGGCAGGAACCGGTCGATCGACCACTTGTTGAGGGACACCAGGTAGTTCCCGTCGGGGCTGACGGTGTCGCCTTCGGCGGCCGCGATGTGGCCGACGTTGTAGTTGATCGGGATCCGCCCGACGAGCTTCCATGCCTCGTCGCCGTCGTGATACGGGGGACCGAGGCTCCATCGGCTGACCACCGAGTCCAGGAAGATGCTCGTGTACGCGTAGCCCTTGTCGTCGAACTGCGTGTGAAGCGGTCCCAGGCCGACCTCGACCTGTGCCTCTTTCACGGCGTCGAAGTCGAGGACCGGCACGCCGTATCGGTCCGGCTCCCAGTTCTTGTCCGCGATCGCCTGCTGGATCTTGTCGAACGAGTAGATCGTGACGTGCGGATCGAGCTTTCCGGACACGACGATGTACTCGCCGCCTGGTGTGACGTCGGATCCGTGGGGGCTCTTCGGCTCGGGGATGAAGTACAGGACGCCTTCATCGATGAGCGTCTGCAGCGGGATGATCGGGAAGCCGTCGACCTCGGTCGTCTTGCCGGCCTCGTAGAGCGCTTCGGCCTTCTTCAGGTCGATCACATGGAGGTAGTCGTTCTCGCCTGCCGACGCGCCGGCTTCGAAGTCGGCGCCGTCGGTGACCTTCCCGCGAGCCATCTCCACGTTGAAGGAGTTGCAGAAGATCCATCCTTCGGAGACCTTCTTGCCCGAGTCGCACAGGTCCTGCCAGTAGGGCGGCAGCTCGAGTGCGAACGATCGGGATTCGTCGATCCGCGCCGTGTCGCGGTCGACCTTCCAGAAGGTCACCATCCCACGGTACTTGGCCTCGTAGTCCTCGAGGGGCGCGTAGTCCCATCCGAGCGGGTTGGCGTATTGGCCGCCCTCGATCACGTACTCGGTGTTGGGCGTGACGAACGTCCCACCGTGGTCCACGATCGAGACCGGGTTCTTGACGATCTGCTTGGTCTCCCAATCGCGCAGGTCGATGAGCGCGACCCTGGCGTTCGCCTTGTCGTTGATGAACAAGAGCTCACCGTCGTAGTCGCCCTCGGTCTCCGACAGCGCCGGATGGTGCGTGTCGCCCCACCGGATCTCGTTGCCGCGCACGTTGCCGGCGTCGAACAGCGCCTGCTGTTCGACGTTCCCGTAGCCCCAGCCTTGCCACGGCTCGGGGGTGAACACGGCGATGTTCTTCAGGATCCGCATCGACGGGATCCCGATGGCGATGACCTGCCCGCTGTGACCGCCCGAGGCGAACATGACGTAGTCGTCCCATTCGCCGCTGGGCACGTAGGTCTTGAGCGCCGCCGCGACCTGCTCGTCGGTGAACCCGCGGTCGTTGATGATGTCGACGTAGGAGCCGGTCGCTCCGTTGTCCCCTCCGCCGCCGCCTGGTGTGCAGGCGACCGCGACCAGCGCGATCACCGCCGCCAGGACCAGCACCGCCATGATCGGACGGTTGCGCCACAGGGGGGTCGCCGATCTTCGTCTCATGCCTTAGCCTCCTCCGTGTAGGTGCACGGCTGGTACGCCTCCGCCAGAGACGTCCTGCCGAGCTCTGCCAACAGCGCGGTCCGTGCCCGGGACCACGGGAGATGCAATGCGCAGTGCTCCTCATCCGGGCACGGACCGCCTTTCAACACGCACTGGCCGGTGTCGGTGGGTCCTTCGATCGTTTCGATCAGCTGGAGCGTGGACACCTGGTCGAGCGTGATGGTTCTGGTGTATCCCCCGTTGCGGCCGGGGGCCGATGCGACCCATCCGGCCTTGACGAGGGGGTTCATGATCTGGGGTAGGTAGCTGGTCGTCACCCCGATGCGTTCGGCCAGCTCGGGCCCCGGAAGGGTCCCTTCCCCGAGGCACTTCATGGCCTGCAGTGCGAGGTCGGTCTTCTTGGTGACTTCGAGCCGCATGACACCCGCCTTCGCTGAATCCCTGAGTCAGGAACTATGGGATTCCTTCGCGTAGGGTGCCAGAGCGCACGGGGACGGCCCAGGGCCGAAAGTCCCGGACGCACGAGGACCGCCCCGAAGGCGGTCCCCATGGGTCGAGCGACGATGCCGCTCAGGTCATTCGAGTGTGCGGAGGTACGCCACGATGTCGAGGAGATCGTCGTCCGACAGCGACGGGTTGCCGCCCTTGGGGGGCATGTCCACGCCGGTGGTGTTGGCCGGGTCCGATGCCGGGCGGCCGGTCTCGATGAAGGCCACGAGTTCCTCGTCGCTGAGACCCTTGGCGAACTCGCTCGTCGTGAGGTCCTTGCCGAGGCCGGTGATGCCCTTGGCGTCGGGGCCGTGACAGGCGACGCAGGTTCCCTGGTACAGCTTCTCGCCGTTGGCGGCGTCACCGCTGCCACCGCTGCCGCCGCTGCCTCCATCGCCGCCTGCGGCGGTGGTCGCCACTGTCGTGGCCGAACCGCCGCCGGCGTTCCCTCCGCCGCTTCCGCCGCAGGCCGCGGCGATCACCGCCACCAGGACGAGCAGCACGATCAGACTTCGACGCATGGATCAACCTCCGGGTTCGGTTCGTCGCGTCGAACCCTACGGACCGGATGGTGGCGTCTCTAGGGTCCTTCGACCCTGCCCGCGGAGGGTCCGCCCGCTACCAGCGGACGAACCCCGGCGACGTGAAGTTGTAGGCGTGCGAGATGAAGACCGGCACGTAGGCGATGAGGATCAACACGACGCTCACCGCCGTCCACAGGCCGATCCGGTCCAGGATCGCCGGGCTCTGCTCGGGCCCGTAGACGGTGTCGGCGATCGGGAACTCGACGGCGCCGGCCGAGCCCTTCTTCCGCAGCAGCGTGCCGAGGATGACGATGAAGAAGATCGTTCCGCTGGTCACCATCAGCGTGCCGCCGATGCCGGTGACGATGTCCCACAGCTTCCAGCTTTCTTCGGCGTAGGCCATGAGGCCGACCGGGACCCGGCGCGGCTGGCCTTCGATGCCGGCGGCCATGAGGCCCCGTGAGAAGAGCATCACCCCGCCGAACCACAGCCACGACTGGGCCACGGCCAAGCGGCGGCAGCACAGCTTCTTGCCTGTCAGGTACGGCACCAGCCAGTACGAGGCGCCCATGATGGTGAGGGCCACGGCCGTGCCGACGGTCAGGTGGAAGTGGCCAGGGATGAACGACGTGTTGTGCACCACGAGGTTCACGGTCGCGCTGGCGTTGATGAGGCCGCTGACCCCGCCGAGGACGAAACCCAGCATGGCGAAGAGCTGAGCCACCACCGACGGGTTGCCCCACGGGAGCTGCTTGATCCACGCCACGAGTCCCCTGCCGCCGTTGCGTTTGGCTCCGTCTTCGAGTGCCGCCATGAGCGTGAAGGCCGTCACCAACGACGGGAAGAACACCGCGAAGGTGAACAGCATGTGCAGCAGCTTGAGGCCCTCTTCGACGCCGGGGTCGGTGAACTGATGGTGCAGTCCGACCGGCGTCGAGAACAAGAGGAACAGGATGAACACGCCTTTGACGACGCCGTCGGAGTACAGCCGACCGCCGACCATCTTGGGCACGGTGATGTACCACGACACGTACGCCGGCAGCAGCCAGAAGTACACGATCGGATGGCCCGTGAACCAGAACAGCGTCCGGTTCAGGAGCGGGTCGGTGTTCTCGACGAGCCCGAGCGACCAGGGGATGAGGAAGACGAGCACCTCGATGGCGACCCCGAGCGAGGCGATGAACCACATGATGTAGGTGATCACCGACACGAACGCCAGCAGCGGGATCGGCTCGCCGGGATGGTCCTTCCGCCACGCACGCAACGTGAGGAGCTGGTTGAGGAGGACGATCCACGTCGAGACGACCAGGAGCACGGCCCCGACGTAGAACGCCACGTGCGGCCGCAGCGGCGAGTACATCGTGTAGAGCACCGTCGCTTGGTTGGCGAGGATCGCCCAGGCGGCGAGGGCGACGCCGATCGCCGCCGACCAGAACGACGCCGCGACGAGCATCGTGCTGGCCATCGGACGTTCCAGGCTCCGCATCACCCCGAGGGTGAGGAACGCGTTGCCGAAGGCGAACGTCAAGATGAACACCATCGAGACGCCGTGCAGGGTGAGGCCCTGGTAGTACGACGAGAGTTGGGCTTCCTTGTACAGGTAGAAGCCCATACGGTCGAGGGCCTGGAGCAGGCCCATCAGCAACCCCAGGAAGAACCCGACGAACCCCAGGTAGAGCTGCCATTTGGCCCACTTCTTCTGCGCGATCTCCGCGGTGCCGAGGTCGGCGGGTGGGCGGGCGGTCGTCGTCATGGCTGCACCACCACCTTTCCGTACATCGAATGGTGCCCGATCTGCTCGTTGGCGAGACCGCAGAACTCGTGGCAGAGGAACGTGTACTCGCCCGGTTCGTCGAACCTCTGGCTGATCTTGGTGACCCGGCCGGGGATGATCATGGCGTTGACGTCGGTCCGGGGGATGTACAGGCCATGGATGACGTCGCCGGAGGTGACGATGAACGTCACCGTGGATCCCGCCGGGACGGTGATCGTCGGGATCCCGTCGGCGTCCGTCTCGCCGGTGGTGAACTGCCACGTGCGGGCGACCATGACCGCTTCGTAGGTCCCGTCACCGGTCTGGCGGAGCCCCGGGTTGTCGAACGGCGGGGTCTCGGCCACCGTGTTGGGGTCGAGGGAGCCCTCGTCGGTGGGGAGGTGGATGCCGGCTTCCCCGATGGACGCCAAGATGGCCACGAGGAAACCGACGAGGACGACCACCGAGGCGTACAGGAACCAGCGTTCCCACTTCTCGATCTTCAGGGTCGCCATGTCAGATCCCTCTGCTCACCAGCGTCGTGTAGGTGTACAGCCACGTGGCGATGAGGAGCAGGAGGAACATCATCATGAGGAACACGGTGCCTCGGGGATGCTCCGGCTCTCCCTCGTCGGCGGATGCCACGTCCGGCCGATCGTCGGCCATCGTTCGCTCCTCCTTGGTCGCTCGGGCGGCACCTTAGACGAAGGGCCGACGCGATGTCGGGGTCGCGCCGGGGGTCGCCCGCCGCCTCGTCGATGTGTCCGCCCCGGGTCCCGACGAGGCCCGTGGACGTCGGCGGCGAGCGGGAGGCCGCCGGTTGACTACCGTTCGTTCGTACCCGCCGGGAGGAGCAGCGTGCGTCCGTCGTGGATCGAGGTCGATCTCGATGCCGTCGCCCACAACGTCGCCACGATCGTCGATGCCGTGGCTCCGTCTGCGGTGTGGGCGGTGGTGAAGGCCGACGCCTACGGTCACGGGGACGTTCCCGTCGCCGAGACGGCGCTCCGCTCCGGTGCCGCCGGCCTCGGGGTGGCGCTCGTCGAGGAGGCGGTCCGTCTCCGGGAGGCGGGGATCGACGCGCCGGTGCTCCTGCTGTCGGAGCCCGACCCGTCCGACCTGGACGTCGTCGTTCGCCTCGGGATCACCCCGACGGTGTACCGGCGCGAGGCCGTCGCCCGGATCGCGGACGCGGTGCGTGAGCGATCCGCCGAAAGGTTCGCCGTGCATCTGAAGGTCGACACCGGGATGCATCGGGTGGGCGCCGCTCCCGTCGAGGCGTTCGCGGTCGCTCGTGCGGTGGCCGCCGACCGACGGCTGACCCTCGGGGCGATCTGGACCCACTTCCCCGTCTCCGAGGCCGATGGCGACTACACGATGCGCCAGGTCCGAGCGCTGGAAAAGTTCACGGATGCCTTGGCGGCCGAGGGCATCGAGGTGCCGGTGGTCCATGCAGCCAACACCGCGGGGGCGTTGGCGATCCCGTCGTCCCGGTTCGATCTGGTCCGCGTCGGGCTCGGGATCTACGGACTGCGCCCGGCGCCGAACATCGCCGCGGATCTGGAGCTTCGTCCGGCGATGCGGGTCGTGTCCCACATCTCGTACCTGCGGCGTCTCCCGGCTGGGGCGCGTCCCTCGTATGGTCGTGTCCGCGAGCTGGCGGCGGCGTCGACGGTGGCCACCGTGCCGATCGGCTACGCGGACGGTGTGCCACGTCGATACGGCTCGAGTGGGGGGGAGGTCCTGATCGGTGGCCGCCGGTTCCCCCTGGCAGGTACGGTCACGATGGACCAGCTCGTCGTCGACCTCGGCGACACCGATGCCGTCGTGGGCGACGAGGTGGTGCTCCTCGGCCGACAGGGGGACGAGGAGATCACCGCCGACGAGTGGGCCCGGCGGCTCGACACGATCAACTACGAGGTGGTCACCCGCTTCGGCCCTCGGCTCCCGCGCCGCTATCGGGGGACGGACCATGGGTGACGGATCGCTGACCGACGTACCGGGCGTGGAGGTCGGCCATTGGAGCGATCCGGTGGCCCGGACCGGCGTCACCGTGGTGGCGCTCCCGGTTCCCAACGTCGCCGTCGTCGATGTCCGAGGCGGCGCACCGGGCACCCGCGAGACCGACGTCCTCGGCGCGGCGATGAGGCCCGTGTCCGTCGACGCGGTGGTCCTGTCGGGCGGCAGTGCCTTCGGGCTGGCCGCCGCCGATGGGGTCGTGCGGGAGCTCGCGCGGGCCGGCCGGGGAACCTCCACGCCGGCGGGACCGGTCCCGATCGTCCCGTCGGCCATCGTGTTCGACCTCGGGGTCGGCGACGGTTCGGTCCATCCCGGGCCCTCCGAGGGAGCGGCGGCCTGGCGGGCGCGGGAGTCGGGCCCCGTCGCATCGGGAAGGGTCGGGGCAGGGACGGGCGCCACGGTCGCCAACTGGAGAGGTCTCGAGGCGGTGGTCGACGGAGGTGTGGGGAACGCCGCGGTGGAGGTCGGGGGCGCCGTGGTGGCGGCATTGGCGGTGGTGAACGCGGCCGGCGACGTCTTCGATCTCGAGGGGCGCCCTCTGACGGGTGGGTCGCCGGCGGACGTGTCGGCGCCGGGCCTGCCGGCGCCGAACGCCGGCAACACGACCCTCGTGTGCGTGGTCACCTCCGCCGGGATCGGTGACCGCAACGAGCTGCGGCGAGCCGCCGTGCGCGCGCACGACGCCCTCGGTGCGTGCATCCGGCCCGTGCACACCCGCTACGACGGCGACACGGTGTTCGTGGTCTCCTGCGGCGGCGACGAGATCGACATCGACCTGTTCCAGCAGGCCGCGTTCGTGGTGACCGGACGGGCGATCGCCGACGCGGTCGGGCCTCCGAGGGAGGGCGGCCGATGACGGATCGGGAACGCCGCGCCGAGGAGCTGTCCGCCCTGGCGGCGGAGGCAGCGGCGTGTGTGGCGTGCGACCTGGCCGCGTCCCGCACCCAGGTCGTGTTCGGGGCGGGGGATCCGGACGCCGAGGTGATGATCGTCGGTGAAGGCCCCGGACGTCGTGAGGACGAGACCGGCTTGCCGTTCGTCGGTCCCTCCGGGAAGCTGCTCGACCGACTGTTGGGCGAGATCGGGTTGGAACGCTCCGACGTGTACATCGGCAACGTGGTCAAGTGCCGGCCTCCCGGGAACCGGGACCCTCGCCCGGTCGAGATCGACGCCTGCAAGGGCTATCTCCGGACCCAGATCCAGCTCGTCGATCCGGCGGTCGTGGTGACCCTGGGGAACTTCTCCTCCAAGCTCCTGCTGGCCACCACGACGGGCATCACGCGACTTCGGGGTCGGGCCTACGACTGGTGGGGCGGCAGGAAGCTGGTACCCACCTACCATCCGGCGGCGGCGCTCCGCGGCAGCGCCCGGGTCCTCGCCGAGATGCAGGAGGATCTGTCCCTCGTCAGGTCCATCCTCGACGGTAACCTCTGGTCTGCACCCGACCCCGACCCGCCGGCGGGAGAGGTGTCCGGACCGGAGGAGCCCCCCACCATCGAGCAACTCGACCTGTTCTCATGACCGTACGGACCCAGATCACGACGACCTCGCCCGAAGGGACGGCCGACCTCGGTCGGCGGTTCGCCGCCACCTTGACGGCCGGCGACGTGGTGCTGGTCTCCGGGAGACTCGGTGCCGGCAAGACGGTGTTCGTTGCGGGTGTCGCCGAAGGTCTCGGTGTCTCCGAACCGGTCACCAGCCCCTCGTTCGTCCTCGCTCGGTCGTACCGGGACGGGTTCCTTCCCCTCGTCCACGCCGACGTCTACCGACTGCGGACCGTCGCCGAGTTCGAGGATCTCGATCTGGTGGCCGAAGCCGAAGACGGCGTGCTCATCGTCGAATGGGGAGAGGCGGTCGAGGGCGCCGTCCCACACGATCATCTCGTCGTCCGCTTCACCACGACCGAGGCCGACACGCGTCGGATCGAATTCGAACCGCACGGATCGTGGGAGACGCGGGATCTCGGGATGCTGTCGTGAAGCTCCTGGCCATCGAGACCTCGACCCCCGCATCGTCCGTCGCCATCGGCAGGGACGGCGCCCTCACCGCGATGAACGTGCACGTCGACCGGCGCGGTCACATCGGGTTCCTCGTCCCTGCCCTCGAGTTCGTGTTCGACCGCGCCGGTTGGGACGCCTCCGACGTCGACGTGGTCGCGGTCGATCTCGGACCGGGTCCCTTCACGGGGCTGCGCGCCGGGGTGGCGACGGCACAGGCGTTGGCGGCCGCGGTCGGCGCCCGCCTCGTCGGGGTCGACTCGTTGTCGGTGCTGGCGTTGCGAGCCGCCACGGGAAGGCGCCGGATCTGGCCGGTCGTCGACATGCGTCGCGGGCAGATCGCGACCGCTCCGTTCCGCCCGCTGCCGGGCGGGATCGCCCCCGACGGCCCGACCGAGGTCGTCTCTCCCGAGGAGTTCCGGGCGACCCTGGAATGCGAACCGACCGACACGCTGGTGGTGGGGGACCTACATGCCCTCCCAGACGGGTTCTGGTCCGGCCTTCACCGCGTCAAACGGGGCCGGCCGCGGTTCCCGTCGGCGGAGGTCATCCTCGAGATCGCTGCGCTCCGAGCCGAGCGGGGCGAGTTCATCAGCCCGGAGGATCTTCGTCCCCGCTACCTGCGGGAGCCGGACGTCGCCATCAACTGGTCGGAGTTCCGATCGGAGGGGTTGTGGCCGTGACCTCGGTGCCCACCATCCGGCCCATGGAGCGCGGCGACATCCCGTCGGTGGCGGCACTCGAGCGGGTCGTGTATCCCGAACCGTGGTCGGCGAGGGTGTTCTTCGACGAACTCGCCCAGCCGAACCGGACCTACCTGCTGGCGACGGACGCCGACGACGAGGTCATCGGCTATGGGGGGTTCCTCCTCGTCGAGGACGATGCCCACATCACCACCCTGGCGGTGGATCCGGCGGCTCGCCGGCAACGTCTGGGTACTCGGCTCCTGTCGGCGCTCATCGACGCGGCGTTGGCGCGGGGCGCCCGGCACCTGACCTTGGAGGTGCGGGAGTCGAACGTCGACGCGCAGCGGCTCTACGAGCGGTTCGGTTTCCGTCCCGTGGGCCGTCGGAAGCACTACTACCCGGGTGAGGATGCCCTCGTGATGTGGGCCATCGACATCGACACGCCCGGGTACGCGAGGCGGCTGGCCGCGATCCGTGAGCACCTCGGGGGAGCGGTATGAGCGAACCGATCGTGCTCGGGATCGAGACGAGCTGCGACGAGACCGCCGTGGCGGTGGTGGAAGGGATGACGATCCGCAGTTCGGTGTTGGCGTCCCAGACCGATCTCCACGCTCGCTTCGGTGGTGTCGTTCCCGAGGTGGCGGCGCGGGCACACGTGGAGGCGATCCGACCACTGGTGCATCAGGCGTTGTCGGCGGCGGGGATCTATTCCGATCAGATCGACGCCGTCGCGGCGACCCGAGGTCCGGGCCTGGCAGGGGCGTTGATGGTCGGGTTCGGGTTCGGCAAGGCCTTGGCATGGAGCCTCCACAAGCCGTTCTACGGCATCGACCACATGGAGGGACATCTGTTCGCGCCCCGGCTCGAGTTCCCCGGCTACGGTCCGCCCGCGGTGGTCCTCCTCGCGTCGGGCGGTCACAGCCAGATCGTGCACTTCGTCGAGTGGGGCACCTACGAGACGATGGGGCGGACGATCGACGACGCCGCCGGCGAGGCGTTCGACAAGCTGGCTCGGTTCATCGGGCTCGGCTATCCGGGCGGGCCTGCCATCGATCGCGAGTCCGAAGGTGGGGACCCGGACGCGGTTGCGTTCCCTCGCGCATTGCGGGACCGCCCGTACGACTTCTCGTTCTCGGGTCTGAAGACGGCCGTGGTCACGTACCTCGAGCAGGCCGTCGAGCGGGGGGAGCTGCCGTCCCGGGCCGATGTCGCGGCGTCGATCCAGGAGGCGATCGTCGACGTGCTCGTGGACAAGACCTTCAACGCCGTCGAGGCGACCGGTGTGCGCGCGGTGGGAGGAGGCGGCGGGGTGCTGGCGAACCGACGGCTGCGGGAGCGGTTCGCGATCGAAGCGGAGCGGCGTGGGATCGAGCTGTTCGTGCCATCGGGGGCCTTGTGCACGGACAACGGGGCGATGGTCGCTGCCGTCGGTGTCCAGCGGATCCGCGACGGGGTCGAGCCGACGGCGTGGCCCGCCGACATCGATCCAGGGTTGGCGTTGGGGACGTGAACGGTGGGATCCGTGTCGGCCGGATCGCCGGTGTGGAGATCGTGGCGGACCCGTCGGTCTTCGGGATCGCCGCACTGGTGGCATGGCTCGTCGTGGTGGACCTGCGGGTGTCGTTCGGGTTGGCGGGGGCCGCCGGGGCGGTGCCGGCGGTCGTCGTGGTGGTCGCCGGGTACCTGACATCGTTGGCGGTGCACGAGCTGAGCCATGCCGTCGTCGCGCGTCGCCGCGGCCTCGGGGTCCGCGGGATCCGTCTGCTCGTGTTCGGAGGCTCGACGGTCGTCGATCCCGGCGCCGAGCATCCCGGCGACGAGCTGGCGGTGGCGGCGGCCGGCCCCTTGTCGTCGCTGCTGGTGGCGGTGGTCTTCGCAGGTGTCGGCGCGGTGACCGCGCCGTGGCCCACGATCGGCCGGGCCTTCGAGCTGCTGGCCGTCATGAACCTGGCCATCGGGGTGGTGAACCTGCTTCCGGGGTTCCCGCTCGATGGCGGCCGGGTGTTGCGTTCGTTCCTGTGGGCGAGGAGCGGCGATCGGGAGCGAGCGACGGATCGAGCGATCCGGTTCGGCCGGATCTTGGGGTTGATGTTCGTCGGCGCCGGGGTGTACACCTTGCTCGCCGGCCGTCTGCCCGTCGGGGCGTTGGGGGCGCTGGTCGGCTGGTTCTTGGCGCGCAGTGCGGACGCGGCCGGACGGCGGGAGCGCCTCGCGGCCAGGGTCGACGGGTTGACGGCGCTCGATGTCATGCGGCCGGTGTCCGAGTCGGTGCCGGGATCGATGACCGTGGCCCGGATGCTCGACCTGTACGGTTTCGGTTCGCGCCTGCGGAGCCTGCCGGTGGAGGTGGGCGGTCGGGCCGTGGGGTTGGTGGGCGAGCGCGAGGTTGCGGGTCTGCCCCCGGACCGTCGACGGACGACGCCGGTGGCGTCGGTGATGACCGAGATCGGGCCGGCCGATGTCGTCGATCCCGGGATGCCTCTCGGCGAGCTGTTGGGACGACCTGCAGGCCGGACGGGACGGGCGGTCGTCGTCGACGGCGGCGAGGTCGTGGGGATCATCGAAGGGGTGGACCTGGGAAGGGTGTTCGACGGATCCTGAGGGGCCGTCGCAGCACGAACGGCGGCCCGGGGAAAGGGTTAGCACTCATCATCGGGGAGTGCTAATCTTGGCACTCGTAAGGACCGACTGCCAATTCACCTCAAAGGAGGGGTCGGATGAAGTTGAAGCCGTTGGGCGACCGCGTCGTCGTCAAGCCCAAGGAGGAGCAAGAGGCCCGCACGCCGAGCGGGATCGTGATCCCCGACACGGCGAAGGAGAAGCCACAGCTCGGCGAGGTCCTCGCCGTAGGGCCTGGCGAGTGGCACGACGGGGAGCGGATCCCCTTGGACGTGAAGGTCGGTGACGTCGTCTTCTACTCGAAGTACGGAGGCACCGAGGTCAACGTCGAAGGAGACGAGTACCTCGTCCTGTCAAGCCGCGACCTGCTCGCCGTAGTCGAATAGGAGGTAGCCCAGAACATGGCTGCAAAGGATCTGAAGTTCAGCGACGAGGCCCGCCGTGGCCTCCAGGCGGGTGTCGACAAGCTCGCCGACGCCGTCAAGGTGACCCTCGGCCCCAAGGGTCGCAACGTCGTGCTCGAGAAGAAGTGGGGCGCCCCGACGATCACCAACGACGGGGTGACGATCGCCAAGGAGATCGAGCTCGACGACCCATGGGAGAACATGGGCGCGCAGCTCGCCAAGGAGGTCGCCAACAAGACCAACGACGTCGCCGGTGACGGCACGACGACCGCCACCGTGCTCGCCCAGGCGATGGTGCAGGACGGCCTGCGTCTCGTCGCCGCCGGGAGCAACCCGATGGAGATGCGCCTCGGCATGGAAGAGGCCGTCAACAAGGTCGTCGAGGCGATCGAGGAGATGGCCCTGCCGGTCAGCGCCGACGACCACTCCGCCATCGCCTACGTGGCGGCCAACTCGGCGGCCGACCGGGTGATCGGCGAGCGCATCGCGGACGCCATGCAGAAGGTCGGCAACGAGGGCGTCATCACCGTCGAGGACAGCCAGACCTTCGGGGTCGAGCTGGAGTTCACCGAGGGGATGCAGTTCGACAAGGGCTACATCTCGCCGTACTTCATCACCGACGCGGATCGTCAGGAGGCGGTGCTCGAGGATCCGTACATCCTCCTCGCCAACACCAAGATCTCGAACGTCCAGGATCTGCTGCCGGTCCTCGAGAAGGTCATGCAGGCGGGCAAGCCGCTGCTGATCATCGCCGAGGACGTCGAGGGCGAGGCGCTCGCCACCCTCGTGGTGAACAAGATCCGCGGCACGTTCCTGTCGGTCGCCGTCAAGGCTCCCGGGTTCGGCGAGCGTCGCAAGGCGATGCTCCAGGACATCGCGATCCTCACCGGCGGCACGGTGATCTCCGAGGAGGTCGGCCTCAAGCTCGAGAGCGTGACCGTGGATCTGCTCGGTCGGGCCCGCAAGGTCGTCGTGACCAAGGACACCACGACCATCGTCGAGGGCGCCGGAAGCGCCGAAGACGTGCAGGCTCGCATCAAGCAGATCAAGAAGGAGATCGAGAACTCCGACTCCGACTGGGATCGCGAGAAGCTCTCCGAGCGGCTGGCCAAGCTGTCGGGCGGCGTCGCCGTGATCAAGGTCGGTGCGGCCACCGAGGTGGAGCTCAAGGAGAAGAAGCACCGCATCGAAGACGCCATCATGGCGACCCGGGCGGCGGTCGAAGAGGGCATCGTGCCCGGCGGCGGCGTGGCGCTGCTTCGGTCCGACGCCGCGGTGGACAAGCTGCGCGGCGGGACCGACGACGTGAAGGCCGGTCGCCAGATCGTCAAGCGTGCCCTCGAGGCGCCGCTGCGGCAGATCGCGTACAACGCCGGATACGAAGGCGGTGTCGTGGTCGAGCGGGTGCGAGGCGAAGAGAACTCGAAGTTCGGGTTCAACGCCGCCACCGGCGAGTACGAGGACCTGATCGAGGGCGGGATCATCGACCCGGCCAAGGTCACCCGGTCCACGCTGCAGAACGCGGCTTCGATCGCGGCGCTGCTGATCACGACCGAGGCGCTGGTCGCCGAGCAGAAGGAAGAGGCGCCGGCGATGGCCGGTGGCCACGACCATGGCGGTGACATGGGCTTCTAACCCGGACGTTCATGTCACGGTCACGGAGGGGCGGCGATGCCGCCCCTCCCGTCGCGTCTGGTTCATCGGCATGCGGAGGGGGTCGCCGCGGCGGTGTCGCGCTCGATCCGGACGTCGAGGAGGGAGGCACCGGTGCGAAGGGCGGCCTCGACGTCCTCGGCGGTGGCGCCGGTGGCGAACAGGAAGGCCAGGTAGCGGTCCCCCTCGGGGAGGGGAGCCACCGGCGTCCCGGGAGCGACCGTCGGTTCGAACGCGGTGATCCCGTCCGTCGCCAGGACCGCGTCGATCCGCTCGAAGCCCACGAGCACACCCGGCTCGGGGACCGGGACCATCAGCACCCCGGCTGCGGGGGCCGAGGGGCGACTGCCGGAGCGGGGGAGTCCGAGGGCAGAGCGGATGATCACCCCCTCCAGGGTCTCTCCGAGCAGCCCGAAGGTGAGCGCTCGGCCGCACAACCCGCCGATGGGTCGGGCGGCGAGCTCGATCACCACCGGCCCGGTGTCGGGGACCCGCAGCTCGCCGTGGATCGGGCCCTCCCGAAGCCCCACCGCGTCCACCGCCGCCTCGGTCGTGGAGATGATCGACCGTTGGGTGTCGGGGTCGAGACGGGAAGGGGTCACGAGGTACGTCTCTTCGAAGAAGGGGCCATCGGTCTGGCCGGGCTTGTCCATGATGGCCAGCACCTCGAGCTTCCCGCCGCTCAGGATCCCGTCGACGGAGACCTCGGGCCCGGGCACGAACGATTCGACCACCAGCGCCTCGTCGGGGTCGTGGCCGATGGCGCCCAGGAGCGCACGGATACGCGCCTCGGCGGCCTCCGCACCGGGACGGTCGTCAGCGCGGATCACCCCGCGCCCGGCCGACAGACGGCGAGGCTTGACGACGACGGGCACCCCCAGGGCATCGGCGGCGACGGCGGCTTTGCCGGCCGGAGCGATCCGGAACCGAGGTTGTGGGACGTCTGCCCGGGCGAGGAGGGTGCGCAGCAAGGCCTTGTCCCGGGTGGCGGAGACGGCCGGAACGGGGTTGTGGGGGAGGTCGAGGCGCTCGGCGGCGGCGGCCGCAGTGACGACTCCGGCGTCGTCGATGGCGACGATCGCGTCCGGCCATGGACGGGTGGAGGCGATCCGCCGTGCGGACCACTCGGGGCGAGCGAAGTCGACCCTCACGGTCGTGTTCGATCCGATCCTGGCCATCGGAGGCGCGGCGTCGGTGGCGACGACCACGTCGACCCCCATCGCTGCGGCCGCGGTGAGGTAATCGGCGAGACGGTACCCGTGGCTGGAACCGACGATGGCGAGGCGCCGTCTTCGCACGCCGCTCCGGTAGGGATCCTCGTCGTGCGAGAATGCGGGCGCTGCCGACGAACGGGAACTCATGTCTCAACAGTCTCGCGTCCTGACGATCACAGACAAAGCGCTCGAGAAGCTCCTCGAGGTCCGCGGCACCGAACCCGACGCCGAGGACCTGGCGTTGGTGATCCAGGTCGTCGGTGTGCGGGGAACCGAATACGCCTACGAGATGCATCTGACGCCGACGGCGTACCTCACCGGGGACACCCTCGTCGAGCGCCACGGTGAGCTCCCGGTCGCGATCCCCGCCGACAGCATCGAGAAGCTCCGTGGCGCGACGATCGGGATGTCTCGGAACCTGCTCAACCCGAGCCTGGAGATCGACAACCCGAACTCGCCGTCACCGACCATCCTCGGTGAGGGGCCGCCGCCCGACATGTCGTTGCCGGTGGTCGAACAGGTCGCCCACGTGATCGAGCACCAGATCAACCCGTCGATCGCCTCCCACGGCGGCACCGCCGAGCTGGTCGCCGTGGAAGAGGGTGTCGCCTACGTGCGCCTCGGAGGAGCCTGTCAGGGCTGCGGCCTGGCCGGGGTGACGCTCACCCAGGGGATCGAGGCGACGATCGTGGCCATGGTGCCTGAGGTGACCAAGGTCATGGATGTCACCGACCACGCGTCGGGAACGAACCCCTACTACGAGAGCAACCAGAAGAAGTAGCCGTCATCCGAGCCACAGGATGACGAGGGGAAGGGTGACGACCGACGCGACGGTGCCGACGAGGACCGTCGTGGCGACCAGGTCGGGCGCGAGATCGTGCTCGAGGGCGATCAGGGCGGTGAACACCGCCGGGGGCATGGCGAACTGGAGGACGACGACACCCGCGTCGGTTCCCTCGAGGCCGGCGGCGACGGCGGCGACGGTGGCGACGGCCGGGGCGACGGCGAGCTTGACGACGAGCGCGCGGATGGTGTCGACCGTCGGCTTCGGTGAGCGCATGGCGGCGAGCTGAACTCCGAGGGTGAGCAGCATCAGCGGGATCAACGCGGTGGCCAGGAGGCCCACCGCTCGGTCCGCCCACAGCGGCAGCGTCCACCCACCGGCGTTGACCACGAGCGCCGGGATCGCGGCCAGTGTCATGGGGGCGGTGAGCGCTCGACGGACGGCCGATGCCGCCCCATGGTGCTCCCATCGGGCCGCAGCGACGCCGACGATGATGCCGACGACGTTGACGACGACGAGGACGACGCCTGCCAGGGCCAACGCGTCGGTCCCGAAGGTGAACGCGACGATGGCCAAGCCGAAGTTGCCGACGTTGCCGTAGATCGACGTGAGGACGGTGGCTGCCGCCGTGGCCGCCGGCGCCCCCGAGACGCGGGCGGCGACGGCGGCCACGACCCCGGTCGCGGCCATCGCGACGAGCGTGACGCCTGCGACCTTCCCGACCAGAGCGGCCCCGAGGTCGGCGCCGGCGAGGATGTCGAAGACGAAGGCGGGGCCGACGATCCAGTACGCGAGCTTGGACAGGGTCTGGGCGTCGAGGGACAGGCGCCGGGCGGCGACGGCCCCGATCCCGACGATGACGAACACCGGGAGCAGGATGTCGGCGAGGACCTGCAGGAACGGCACGCTCCCAGTACCGGGGTTACCCGGGGGCCTTCCCCGCGGAACGGTCCGCCAGGGTGGCGCGCCACTCCGACTCGAGGAGGCTCCACGACGAATGGTCCAGCCAGCGCGGCCCGACCTTGACCTCTTCCCGCAGCACGCCCTCCCTGACGAACCCAAGCTTCTCGGCGACCCGCTCGGAGCCCACGTTGCCGACGGCGATGCGGAGTTGGACCTTGTGCATCGCCAGCTCCTCGAAGCCGATCCGGAGGACCCGCATGGCGGCCTCGGTGGCGATGCCTCGACGGGTCTCGTCCGAGCGGATCCAGTAGCCGATCTCGCCCACGGCGTTCTGTTTCGACACCCACCAGATCGAGACGTTGCCGAGGTGACGGTCCGGTCGGTCCGGGGAGCGGATCGAGAAGTCGTAGGCGCGACCTTCGGCCCAGGCGTTGAGTGACTCCCGGATGAACCGGGTCGCGATGTTCTGGTCGTACTCGGCGGCCCACGGGAGCCACGGTTGGAGGTCGGAGAGGGAGACCCGGACGGCCTCTTCGAGCGAGCTCGCGTCCCGGCGGCGCAGCGGACGCAGGACGAGGTTCTCGCTGGTGCGAGGACGTGTATGGAGGTGACGGGCCATCGAACCCAGCCTATCGGCTTATGCTCGCCGGATGGATCCTTGGCGCCGGTTCGATGGGCTACCTCCCGTGGCCGACCACGAGGGGGCGCGAGCGGCCGTCCTTGTGCCGCTGTACACCGACGACGCCGGCCACGTCCGGATGGTCTTGACTCGGCGTCCCGACGAGATGCGCACCCACCCAGGTGACGTCGTGTTCCCGGGCGGTTCGATCGAGCCGGGCGAGACCCCCGTGGAGGCCGCGATCCGTGAGGCGTTCGAGGAGGTGGCGTTGCCGCCCGACAACGTCGAGACGATCCTCGGGGGGTTGTCGCCCTTGACGACGCGGGACACGACGCGCTGGATCGTGCCGGTGGTGGCGAGGGTGATCCGCCCGACGAGGCTGGTACCGGACCCTCGCGAGGTGGCGGCCATCATCGAGCCGAGCCTCGTCGAGCTGCTGGACGAGGACCGCTGGCACCGGGCCGACTGGAACGGCCATCCGTTGTGGTTCTTCGAGTTCCCCGAGGGGACGCTGTGGGGTGCGACGGCGTTCATGGTTCGGGAGCTGCTTTCATACCTCCGATGACGTTCCCCGACTGGACGCCCGACGATTTCCGACGGCACGGCTACGAGGTCGTCGACTGGATCGCCGACTATCTGGCCCGCGTGGAGGATCTCCCGGTGATCTCCCGGGTGGAGCCCGGCGACATCCGCGCCATGCTGCCTCCCCGAGCGCCCGAAGAGGCCGAACCGTTCGATGCCGTGCTGGCGGACCTCGATCGTGTCATCTTGCCCGGCATCACCCACTGGCAGCATCCGGGGTGGTTCGCCTACTTCCCGACGGGCGCGTCGCCGCCATCGATCCTCGGTGACCTGGTGTCCTCGGGCCTCGGGGTGGTCGGGTTCCTGTGGGCGACGAGCCCTGCGGCGACCGAACTGGAGTCGCAGGTGCTGGATTGGCTCGTCGACCTGCTCGATCTGCCGCAGGGATGGAAGACCACCGGGCCGGGGGGCGGCGTCATCCAGATGAGCGCATCGGACGCGACCCATCTCGCGTTCGTCGTCGCTCGTCACCGCAGGCACGAGACGCCGGTGGAGCAGATGGTCGTCTACGCGTCGGCGGAGGCCCATTCGTCCGTCGTCAAGGGCGCCCGGGTCGCCGGGGTGCGACACGTCCGTCCGCTGGCCGTCGACGAGGAGCTGGCGATCGTCCCGGCTGCCTTCGAGGCGGCCGTCGTGGCCGACCTCGAAGTGGGACGAACCCCCCTGGCGGTCGTCTCGACGGTCGGGACGACGGGGACCACGGCGGTCGACCCGGTCCGGCCGATCGGTGAGATCGCCCGGCGCCACCGGCTCTGGCACCACGTCGACGCTGCCTACGCGGGGACGGCGATGATCTGTCCCGAGTTCCGGCACCATCAGGACGGTCTCGAGCTGGTCGACTCCTACGTGTTCAACCCCCACAAGTGGATGCTGACGAACTTCGACTGTTCGGCGTTCTGGGTGGCGGATCGGCGACCGCTGATCGACGCCATGAGCATCATGCCGCCCTACCTGCGCAACGCCGCCTCCGAGAGCGGCCAGGTCATCGACTACCGCGACTGGCACGTCCCGCTGGGCAGGCGGTTCCGGGCGCTGAAGTTGTGGTTCGTCCTGCGGGCCTACGGTGCCGAGGCGATCCGGGCGATGGTGCGCAGCCACGTGGAGCTGGCTCGCGGGTTGGCGGCCAGGCTCGAGGCCGATCCCCGTTTCGAGCTGGTCGCTCCGGTGCCGTTCTCGCTGGTGACGTTCCGCCACGTCGCCGGCGACCGGGCGACCGACGACCTGGCAGCGGCCCTCAATGCCTCCGGTGACGTCTACGTGACGCCGTCGCATCTCGACTCGGGGTCGTTCATCAGGGTCTCCATCGGCCAGCGGACGACCGAGGCCCGTCACGTCGAGCGTCTCTGGCAGCTCATCGACGACCTGGCGCCGCCGGCGCGATCTGCTGGGTGATCCGGGCCCACCCCTCGGAGACCGGTACCGGCTCCGTCGCTCCGGGTCCCAGGCAGGACCTCCGCTACCTGGGAGCCGCTCGGAGCAATCCGAGCACGAGGCCGTCGGAGACGGCCTTCCACGAGGCGTCGATGATGTTCTGATGTACCCCGACGGTGCCCCAGGTCTCGTCGACGTTGGAATGGGTGCACAGGACCCGGACCCTGGCCGCGGTGCCGTCGGTCGAATCGAGGTCGCGGACCCGATAGTCGATGAGCCGGATCTCGCCGATCTGGGGGAACGTCGGCTCCAACGCCGCTCGGAGGGCCCGGTCGAGGGCCCCGACCGGGCCGTCGCCTTCGGCGGTCGTGACGACCCGATCGCCGCCCACGTGGACCTTCACCGTCGCCTCGGCCACGACCTCTCCGGCCCGGTGCTCGACGAACACCCGGTACGACTCCAGCTCGAAGAACGGTTGGGTCCATCCCTTGGCTTCCCGCACGAGCAGTTCGAAGCTGCCGTCGGCAGCCTCGAAGTGGTAGCCCTCGTGCTCGAGCTCCTTGATGCGGTCGACGACCTGCTGGGCTTCGTCGCCGGTCATGTCCAGCCCGGAGGCCTGGGCCTTGGCGAGCACGGTGGATCGCCCCGCCAGCTCGGAGACCACCACCCGCGTCGAGTTGCCCACCGCCTCGGGAGCGAGATGCTCGTATGCGTCGGGCCGTCGCGCCAACGCCGAGGTGTGGAGCCCGGCCTTGTGCGTGAACGCCGACACGCCGACGTAGGGGAGATGCGGATCGAGGGTCAGGTTCACGATCTCGGCCAGATGATGCGACACGGTCGTGAGCCGGCTCAGGCGATCGGAGGGGATCGACTCGACCCCCATCTTCAGGGACAGGTTGGGGATGATCGTGCACAGGTCGGCGTTGCCGGTGCGTTCACCGTACCCGTTGATGCAGCCCTGGACCTGGGCCACGCCCATGCGGACCGACTGGAGGCTGTTGGCGACCGCCACGCCGGTGTCGTTGTGGAAGTGGCAGCCGAAGGTGGCCTCGGGGAGGGCATCGGTCACCTCCCCGACGACCCGCTCGACCTCATGGGTGAGGGAACCGCCGTTGGTGTCGCACAGGACGAGCCGTTCGGCTCCGGCATCGAGGGCCCCACGGAGGACGGCCAGGGCGAAGTCCGGGTCGCTCCGGTAGCCGTCGAAGAAGTGCTCGGCGTCGAAGAAGACCCGACGGCCCAGCGACCGCAGGTAGGCCACGGAATCGGCGACCATCGCCACCGCTTCGTCGGGTGTCGTCCTGAGCGCATGCTCGACGTGATAGGACCACGACTTGCCGACCAGGCACACGACGTCGGTGTCTGCCGCCACGAGGGCCGCCAGTTGCTCGTCGTCCTCGGGTCGACGGTTCGCCCTGCGGGTCGAACCGAACGCCACCAACGTGGCGTCCTTCAAGGTGAGCTCCTCCTTGGCCCTCGCGAAGAACTCGTCGTCCTTGGGGTTCGCGCCCGGCCATCCCCCCTCGATGTAGGTGACGCCGAGATCGTCCAGGAGCCGAGCGACCGCCAACTTGTCGGTGGCCGTCAACGAGATGCCCTCCTGCTGGGTGCCGTCGCGGAGGGTGGTGTCGTAGATCTCGACGTTGTGCATGGTCGACTCCTCAATCGAAAGACCCCCCGCTGGGCGGAGGGTCGACTGCACACACGCTCTTGGGGGCGTGTGTGCCTAGGCGATGATGATGATGGATGCGGACATGGTCGACGCCGAGTATCCCCCGAGATCGAGGAGACGTCAAGGCGCGACATCTTGCTCGCGGGTCGGGCCCTCGGGTAGCCTTGGGCGATGCGCACGAACGATCTCGGGTGGTGGCGGCACGATCGATAGGCCGCCGCGCGCGAGGAGTCGAACACGAGACGCCGGTGGCTCGGGCCCCGGCGTTTTCCCATACGCGGAGCGAAGGAGCAGACCGTGGAGACGAACAAGAAGGTGTTCTCCGGCGTACAGCCGACCGGCAACGTGCATCTGGGCAACTACCTGGGGGCGTTCCGGAACTGGGTCGCGCTCCAGGACGACTACGACACGATCTACTGCATCGTCGATCTGCACGGGATGACCGTCCCCTACGACCCGGCCGAGTACCGGCGGGCCCGTCTCGAGACCGCGAAGGTGCTGCTGGCCATCGGGGTCGACCCCGACCGGTCGTTGTTCTACATGCAGTCCCAGGTGCCGCATCACGCCGAGTTGGCCTGGATCCTCGGCACCATCACCCCGACGGGTGTGCTCAACCGTATGACCCAGTACAAGGACAAGCTCGCCACCGGTGCGCCGGCCAACCTGGGCCTGTATTCGTATCCGGTGTTGATGGCTGCCGACATCCTGTTGTTCCGCGCCGACCTGGTGCCCGTCGGGGAGGACCAGAAGCAGCATCTCGAGATGACCCGGGATCTCGCCGAGCGCTTCAACAACCGGTTCGCGGAGGTCTTCCCGATCCCCGATCCGTTGATCCCCGAGACCGCCGCCAGGGTGATGTCGTTGACCGAGCCGACGGCGAAGATGTCGAAGTCCGACCCGGCGGAGCGGTCGCGGATCCTCCTCCTCGACTCGGCGGACGCGATCATGAAGAAGGTCAGGTCCGCGGTGACCGATTCGGAACCCACCGTCCGGTACGACGTGGAAGCCAAGCCCGGTATCTCGAACCTGCTCGAGATCATGGCGGCGTGTACCGGACGTTCCATCGACGATCTCGTCGCCGAGTTCCACGACGCCGGGTACGGACGGTTCAAGGAGGCGGTGGCGGAGGCCATCATCGACGCGCTGGCACCGATCAGGTCGGCGTACGAACGTCTCGACGACCGTGAGGTCGCTCGGATCCTCCAGAAGGGCGCGCTCGACGCCAGGACCCAGGCCGAGTCCTACCAGGCGGAGGTCCGCCGCGCCGTCGGCCTCGACCAGATCTAGGCGCGGCCCGGTAACCTTCCCGCCGTAATCCGCGACGTCCCTGATGAGGGTGCAACGATCCGGCCGGCGGCTCCCACGGGGGGCAGGAGAAGGTCGGCGCCACCGGCGTCGGGCTCCCTGAGGGGTGGAGAGGAGCCGACGGGCACCGCCGCCACGTTCCCGGGCCCGGGCGGACGGCGGCCGGTCGCGGGACAGGGCACCGACCCCGACTACCCTCCTGGGGGCCGGCACCAACGACGCGGAGGCAGGAAGCTCGTGGAGATCGAGATCGGAATGGCCAAGTCCGCCCGTCGCGCCTGGGGGCTCGACGACATCGCCATCGTCCCTTCACGGAGGACGCGGGATCCCGAGGACATCGACCTGAGCTGGGAGCTCGATGCCTTCACGTTCGATCTGCCCATGATGGCCTCGGCCATGGACTCGGCCGTGAGCCCTGCCACGGCCATCGAGATCGGCCGCCTCGGCGGTCTCGCCGTCCTCAACCTCGAAGGCCTCTGGACCCGCTACGAGGATCCGACGCCCGTGTACGAGGAGATCGCCGCGCTGGCGAAGGAGAAGGCGACGCGTCGCATGCAGGAGCTCTACCAGGAGCCGATCGATCCGGACCTCATCACCCGTCGGGTTCGGGAGATCAAGGAAGGTGGCGTCATCGTCGCCGGGAGCCTCACCCCTCAGCACGTCGACCGGTACGTGGGTGCGGCCAAGGCCGGTGGGCTCGACATCCTCGTCATCCAAGGCACCGTCGTCTCTGCCGAGCACGTCTCGAGTCGCGCCGAGCCGCTCGACCTGTTCGAGTTCATCCGCGACGTCGAGATGCCCGTCGTCGTCGGTGGGTGTGCGTCCTACGCCGGGGCCCTCCACCTGATGCGGACCGGGGCGGTCGGTGTGCTCGTCGGGGTCGGCCCGGGGGCCGCGTGCACGACCCGCGGCGTCCTCGGGATCGGCGTACCGCAGGCGACGGCGATCGCGGATGCCGCCGGGGCGAGGACCCGCTATCTCGAGGAGACCGGGCGTTACGTGCACGTGATCGCCGACGGGGGCATGCGCACCGGCGGCGACGTCGCGAAGGCCATCGCCGTGGGCGCCGATGCCGTGATGCTCGGATCGCCGATCGCGGCTGCCGCCGAGTCCCCGGCGGGAGGCTTCCATTGGGGCATGGCGACGTTCCATCCCACCTTGCCGCGGGGGTCCCGAGTCGAGGTGGGACGCCTCGGCACGCTGAAGGAGATCCTGCTCGGCCCGGCCCATGAGAACGACGGACGCAGGAACCTCTTCGGCGGTCTCCGCGGCGCGATGGCGCTCACCGGTCACGCCAACGTCAAGGAGTTCCAGAAGGCCGAGGTGATGATCGCGCCCGCCCTGCAGACCGAGGGCAAACAGCTCCAGCGGTCCCAGGGTGTCGGTATGGGCTGATGGCCGCTGCGACACCCGCCGGCCACGCCTCGTCGGGGGACTTCGACCGGGTCGTGGTGGTCGACTTCGGTGCCCAGTACGCCCAGCTCATCGCCCGGCGGATCCGCGAGGCGCATGTCTTCTCCGAGATCGTGTCGCGGGACATCACCGTCGACGAGATGCAGGAGCTGGCCCCCGTGGGCATCGTCTTGTCCGGTGGTCCCGCTTCGGTCTACGCCGAGGATGCCTACGGCATCGACCCGGGGATCCTCGAACTGGGGATCCCGGTCCTCGGTATCTGCTACGGCCATCAGGTCCTCGCCGAGGAGATGGGTGGGAAGGTCGCCCGCAACGACATCGCCGAGTACGGACGGACCGAACTCGAGGCGACGCCCGACTCCGTGCTGTTCCGCGAGCTCCCGGAGCACGAGACCGTGTGGATGAGCCATCGGGATGCGGTGGTCGAACCTCCTCCCGGCTTCCGCGTGACCGCCCGGACCGCCGATGTTCCGGTCGCCGCCATGGAGGATCGGGCGCGCCGGCTCTTCGGGGTGCAGTTCCATCCCGAGGTCGCCCACACCGATCGCGGCCAGGAGATCCTCAAACACTTCCTGTACGACGTCTGTGGTGCCCGCCCGACGTGGACCCACGTCGGGATCATCGAGCAGTCGGTGGCCGCGGTGAAGGCGCAGGTGGCCGAGGGCGTGGTCATCTGCGGACTGTCCGGCGGCGTCGACTCGTCGGTCGCCGCGGCGCTCGTGCACAAGGCGATCGGCGACCAGCTCGTCTGCGTCTTCGTCGATCACGGGCTCCTTCGCAAAGGCGAGGCGGAGCAGGTCGACGAGACGTTCCGTCGGACGTTCGGGATGCGGCTGATCACCGTGGATGCGCGGGAGCGGTTCCTGCAGGCGCTCGCCGGTGTCGCCGATCCCGAGCGGAAGCGGAAGATCATCGGTGAGACCTTCATCCGCGTCTTCGAGGACGTGGCCGCGGAGCTCGCCGACGTGCGGTTCCTCGTTCAGGGGACGCTGTACCCCGACGTCATCGAGTCCGGCACGCAAGACGCCGCCAAGATCAAGTCACATCACAACGTCGGCGGTCTGCCCGAGGACATGCAGTTCCAGTTGATCGAACCGTTGCGGGACCTGTTCAAGGACGAGGTCCGTGCCGTCGGCGAGGAGCTCGGCCTTCCCGAAGAGATCGTGTGGCGCCAGCCCTTCCCCGGGCCGGGGCTGGCGGTGCGGATCATCGGCGAGGTCACCGCCGAGCGCCTCGAGATCCTCCGCGACGCGGATGCGATCATCCTGGAGGAGATCCATCGTGCCGGCCTCTACCGGACGCTGTGGCAGTCGTTCGGAGTCCTCCCGGCGGTCAAGACCGTGGGCGTGCAAGGAGACGGTCGGACCTACGCCTATCCGCTGGTCGTTCGGGCGGTCACCTCCGCCGATGCCATGACGGCCGACTGGGCCCGGCTGCCCTACGAGGTCCTCGAACGCATCTCCTCGCGGGTCATCAACGAGGTGGAAGGGATCAATCGGGTCGCGTACGACATCTCGTCGAAGCCGCCGGCGACGATCGAGTGGGAGTGACCGTCGGGGTCAGCCGCCGACGATCCCGGCCGCCGGCGCGTCGGCGGCGTCGAGGCGGCCCCGCCACGTCGACGCCTGGGACATCTGCGCCACGTACGCCTGACGTGCTCGCTTGCCGGGGAGATCGTCGGGGACGTCGGGGACGCCGTCGTAGACGCTCCCGAACCATGCTCGGACCGAGTTGAGCGCCTCGGTTCGGATCTGGGAGACGCGGGCCTGGGTGACGCCCAGCTCGGCGGCGATGTCCTGGAGCAGGTCGCCTTCGAAGTAGTAGCGCCGGATGACCTCGCCGTGGATGCCGGGGAGGGAGGCGACGGCCTCCCTCAGTGTTCCGAGGAGCTCGCGTTGTTCGAGGGCGAGGTCCGGTCGCCCGTCGGTCGAGTCGTCGCTGATCGAGTCCTTCAGGGTGGGGCCCTCACCGTCGCCTTCGTGGTCGAGGTAGAGCAACATCGAGTTCCTGGACTTGGCGCGGATCTTCTCCAGTTCCCCGGTGTCGATCCCGAGCCGCTCGGCCAGTTCGTCGTCGGTCGGTCCGCGGCCTTCGCTCTCGGTGAAGGCATCCTCTTCTCTGGTGACCTCCCGGTAGCGGCGTCGCACCGACCGAGAGGCCCAGTCGCGGGATCGGGTGGAGTCGATGATGGCTCCGCGGATGCGGATGCTGGCGTACCGTTCGAAGGGGATCCCAGCGTCGGGGTCGAACCGGCGAGCGGCTTCGACGAGGCCGAGCGCTCCGGCGTTCCACAGATCCTGGCGGTCCACGTGGCGGGGGTACATGGCGGTGACCCTGCCGACCACCTTGCCGACCAGATCGAGATGGTCGACGACGAGCCGGTTCGAACCGTCGGGCTCCGAGGCCCTTGTGGGACGTGCGCCCATCTCCGTCGTTCTCCTCCTCGGACGTGCCTACGAGGCGTGGTGGTGACCGGTCATCGACCGGGTCTCGTTCCTGTGGGTTCTCGTCGGCCGGCGACCACGGCGGGTAAATGACTAATCACCAAATGGTCACTCTCCGTGGTCACCTGGTGGGGGTCCCCTCACGGGAGCGTGGGATCGGGGCCGTCGGTCGCCGGGCCGAGTCCGCCCGCGACGCCGGGTTCGAGGACGACGGCAGCATCGACCGTCCGCCGCGTCGGTGATCATTCGCGATCTGGTCCTCGAGGTGGACGGTGCCGGCGGCCGAAGATGCATCGAGACGACACGATGGTCTGTGCTTATGTCGCGTCGGGGCGGGCCGACAGGCTCGGCGTCGACATGGATGTCGATGTTGCTCCTTGACCGAGGAGTACGCACAGGCGACAAGGAGGTGCAATCGTGCGCATCAATCAGAACATTGCGGCGTTCAACGCGTATCGCAATCTTTCGGTCACGCAGGGCCAGTTGGGCAAGTCGCTCGAGAAGCTGTCTTCGGGGTTCCGGATCAACCGGGCTGCCGACGATGCTGCTGGTCTGGCCAAGTCGGAGTCCCTCCGGGCAGAGATCCGCGGTTCGCGGGCTGCGGTTCGGAACGCCCAAGACGGGGTGAGCTTCGTGCAGACCGCAGAGGGTGCCCTCAACGAGGTGCATTCGATCCTGCAGCGGATGCGGGAGCTCGCGGTGGACGCGGCCAACACCGCCACCACCGACGGTTCGGCCCAGCAGGCCGAGATCGACGAGCTGGTGAGTGAGCTGGGGGCCATCGGCACCCGGACCAAGTTCGCCGGCAACACCGTCTTCCAGAACTACGGCACCAACAACCTGACCTTCCAGGTGGGTGCCAGCTCCGGCGACACGCTGTCGATCTCGAGCGATCTGCGTCTCGACACCGCCAGCGCCGCCAACGGTGTCTTCGGCGTCGACCTGTCGGCGATCGACGTGACCACCGGTGCGGGTGCCTCCTCGGCCCTGACGGCCCTCGACACGGCGATCGGGAACGTGTCGTCGACCCGGTCGACGTTGGGTGCGACCCAGAACCGGCTGGAGCACACGATCGCGAACCTGTCGGTGGCGGTCGAGAACCTGTCGGCGTCGGAGTCCCGGGTCAGGGACACGGACATGGCCATGGAGATGGTGACCTTCACCAGGAACCAGATCATGTCCCAGGCCGGGACCGCCATGTTGGCCCAGGCCAACCAGGTGCCGTCCTCGGTCCTCACCCTCCTGCGATAGGAGACCACGGACCCGAGACGTGGAGGGGCCCTTCGGGGCCCTTCCGCCGCGTCGGTGATCATTCGCGATCTGGTCCTCGAGGTGGACGGTGCCGGCGGCCGAAGATGCATCGAGACGACACGATGGTCTGTGCTTATGTCGCGTCGGGGCGGGCCGACAGGCTCGGCGTCGACATGGATGTCGATGTTGCTCCTTGACCGAGGAGTACGCACAGGCGACAAGGAGGTGCAATCGTGCGCATCAATCAGAACATTGCGGCGTTCAACGCGTATCGCAATCTTTCGGTCACGCAGGGCCAGTTGGGCAAGTCGCTCGAGAAGCTGTCTTCGGGGTTCCGGATCAACCGGGCTGCCGACGATGCTGCTGGTCTGGCCAAGTCGGAGTCCCTCCGGGCAGAGATCCGCGGTTCGCGGGCTGCGGTTCGGAACGCCCAAGACGGGGTGAGCTTCGTGCAGACCGCAGAGGGTGCCCTCAACGAGGTGCATTCGATCCTGCAGCGGATGCGGGAGCTCGCGGTGGACGCGGCCAACACCGCCACCACCGACGGTTCGGCCCAGCAGGCCGAGATCGACGAGCTGGTGAGTGAGCTGGGGGCCATCGGCACCCGGACCAAGTTCGCCGGCAACACCGTCTTCCAGAACTACGGCACCAACAACCTGACCTTCCAGGTGGGTGCCAGCTCCGGCGACACGCTGTCGATCTCGAGCGATCTGCGTCTCGACACCGCCAGCGCCGCCAACGGTGTCTTCGGCGTCGACCTGTCGGCGATCGACGTGACCACCGGTGCGGGTGCCTCCTCGGCCCTGACGGCCCTCGACACGGCGATCGGGAACGTGTCGTCGACCCGGTCGACGTTGGGTGCGACCCAGAACCGGCTGGAGCACACGATCGCGAACCTGTCGGTGGCGGTCGAGAACCTGTCGGCGTCGGAGTCCCGGGTCCGGGACACGGACATGGCCCTGGAGATGGTGACCTTCACCAGGAACCAGATCATGTCCCAGGCCGGGACCGCCATGTTGGCCCAGGCCAACCAGGTGCCGTCCTCGGTCCTCACCCTCCTCCGTTAACCCGGGGCAGGACCGGACGACCAGAAGGGGAGAGGGCCCGGAAGGGCCGGGCCCTCTCCCCACACGAGACCACGACACCCGATCCCACGACCCGGACGGTGAATCCCCACCATGGCACTTCCACTCATGAACATCGGCGGCCTCGCATCGGGCCTCGACACCAACAACATCATCAACGAGCTGATGCAGGTCGAGCGGATCCCGATCGATCAGCTCGAGGCCCGCAAAGCCGGCTACCAGGCGAAGGATGCGGCCTGGCAACAGATCAGCTCGCGTTTCTCCGCCATCCGGACCGCCCTCGACGCCGTCAAGGACGCCTCCGATCTGTCCGGGTTCGTCTCGGCCGCGTCCTCCGACGAGTCCGTGGCGACGGTCGCGGTGACGGGCAACGCACGACCCGGCACCAGCACGTTCACCGTCGATGCCCTCGCCGCCGCCCATCAGGTCGTCTCTGCGACCGACTTCTCGTCGGCCGATGCCCTCGTTGGCGCCGGCGACTTCACCCTCACCGTGGGCGGAGTCGACACCACCGTCACCGCCGACGCCACCACCACCCTCAGCGAGCTCGCCCAGAAGATCAACGCCGCCGACGCCGGGGTGTCCGCGGCCGTGCTGCAGATCGACGCCACGACCTTCAAGCTGTCGCTCACCTCGACCGACACCGGGGTCTCCGCCCAGTTCACCTCGTCCTCGACGATCGCGGCCCTCGGGACGACCTCGGTCGTCCAGCAGGCCTCCGACGCTCAGCTCACGATCGGGTCCGGCACCGGAGCCCTCACCCTGTCCCGCTCGTCGAACACGGTCACCGACCTCGTCCCAGGGGTCTCCATCGAGCTCAAGAGCACGTCGGCGACGCCGATCACGATCTCCGTCGACCGGGACACCGCCGGCGCCGCGGACGCCATCGAGGCGCTGGTCGACGAGGTCAACACCACCTTGACCACGCTCGGGTCCTTCTTGGACTACGACGCCGACACGGATCAGGCCGGTGCCCTGCTCGGTGACAGCACCGCCCGGTCGCTCGTCGACCAGCTGCGGTCGTCCATCTCCGGAACGATCCTTCCGGGCGGGAACCATCCGACCGCCTCCTCGATCGGGATCTCGATCAACCGGGACGGCACCTTCGATGTCGACTCCACCAAGCTGCAGGACGCGCTCGACGCGGACTTCGACGCCGTCGTCGACCTCCTCGTACGGAGCGCGAGCGCGACCGACGGTCGCGTGACGTACGTGTCGTCGACATCGGGAACCGTCAGCGGCACCTACGCGGTGCAGATCACCCAAGCCGCCACCGCTCCGAGTGCCACCAGTAGCGTCTACGCCGCTCCGGCGGCGGACGGCACCTTCCAGATCACCGTCGGCTCGACCACCGTCGACGTGTCGGTCGTCGCCGGCGACCCGATCGCCACCACCGTGGCGAACATCAACGCCGCCCTCACCGCCGCCGGGGTGACCACGCTGACGGCCTCGGCCGTCGTCAACGGCGGGAACGACTACATCCAGCTCGACCACGCGAGCTACGGATCCGGTTCCACGTTCACCGTCACCGGCGACCCCTTCGGGCTCGCCGGCACCTACACGGGGCTCGATGTGGCAGGGACCATCGGAGGACAGGCATCGACCGGGACGGGCAGGTACCTCACCGCCGACGCGGGGGATCCTTCCGGGCTCGAGCTGTCGATCGCGTCCACCGCCGCGGACGTGTCGGGAGCCGGCGGCACCCTCGACCTGGGGACCGTCACCTACTCCGACGGCGTCTTCGGGGCCCTCGACGCGGTCGTCGAGGAGGCCGAAGGCACCTTCGGGGCCATCGCCCGGGCCCAGGATCGGTGGCAGTCGCAGATCGATCTGATCGACGACCGGATCGCCGACATGGAGGACCGCCTCGACCGGAAGGAGGCGTTGCTCGTCAAGCAGTTCTCGGCCCTCGAGACGGCGATGGCCCAGCTCACCGCCCAAGCCAACTGGTTGGCGTCGCAACTCGGATCGCTGGCCGGTGGCGCATGATCTCGAGGAGCCGCCCATGAGCACCCCCGCATCGCTCTACGACCGGGCTGCCCAGAGCTACACGGACCAGTCGGTCGGCACCGCCGGCCCCGAGGCGTTGCTCCTGCTGTGTTTCGACAAGGCGCTCGACTCGATCGCCCACGCCGAGGCGGCCATGGAGGAGGGAGGCGAAGACCGGATCTGGGAGTCGCACCGAGCCCTCACCAAGGCGCAGGACATCGTCAGCGAGCTGCAGCTCTCGCTCGACCACGACCGCGGCGGCGAGATCGCCGGCAACCTGCATGCGCTCTACGGGTTCTGCCTCGAACGTCTCACCGAGGCGAACCTCCGCAAGGACCCGAGGGGTCTCGGACCGGTCTCGGCCATCCTCTCGGAACTCCGGGGCGCCTTCCACGAAGCAGCCGGAGCCCTCAAGGCGGCGCCATGACCGTCGACGATCTCCTCGATCGCTGCGAAGCGTCCGTGCGGGAGATCGAGTCGGCCATCGCGCTCGGCGACTGGGAGCGACTCGAGAGCCTCGCCGACGAGTTCCCCGCGGTCGTTCCCGAGCTCGAAGCATCGCCGGAGATCCGGGCCCGTTTCGCGGCCCTCCTCGAGGACACCCTCGGCCTGGTCTCCATCGCCGCGGAACGACGCGCCGAGGTCGCCGCCGACCTGACCCGATCCGCTCGCTACCGCAAGGCGTCCCGCACCTACCTGCGAGGCGGGTAGGTCAGGCTCGGTACGTCCTTAACCGCAGGCCCCCGACGCCGACTGGGGCTCCGACAATCGAGTACACGAGAAGGATCTCGCGACAAGGCCAAGGAAGAGCCCGGGGCTCTCCCTTGGCTTCTTTCGATTTTCGAGGAGACGGATGTGACGCCGATCAGCGACACCACGATGCAGGCCATCGAGTACGCGCTCGGCGCGCTCGCCCGGCGCGCCGAGGTCACCGCACAGAACGTGGCCAACGCGCAGGTCCCCAACTTCCGAGCCTCACGGCTCTCGTTCGAACAGCAGCTGAAACGAGCCATCGGATCGGGCGACGTCACCGACGTTCGTCCTCCCAGCGTGGTCGCCACCAACGACCCTGCCGGTCCGAACGGCAACAACGTGATCATCGAAGAGGAGGTCGTCGAGATGATGAAGACCAATCTCCTCCAGAGCGCCATGGTGGAGGCGTTCAACTTCAAGGCCGGCCTCATCCGTTCCGCCATCCAAGGAAGCAGGTAGGCGATGTTCACCTCCCTCGACATCGCTGCCACCGGCGTCTCGCTCGCCCAGACGTGGCTCGACACGATCGCCCACAACATGGCCAACGCCAACACCGTGCGCCCACCCGACGAGGAGCCCTTCCGCGCCGATCTGGTGTACGCCCAGGAGATCACCGACGGCCCGGGCGCATCCGGTTCGGGGGTCGCCGTCCGGGACTTCGTCGATGCCGCCGGCGAGCCGATCAAGGTGTACCAGCCGGAGCATCCCCTCGCGGACGCCGACGGCATGGTGACCCTCCCGGTCGTCGACATGGCGGGGCAGATGTCCGATCTCATCATCGCCCAGCGGACCTACCAGATGAACATCCAGGTCATCCAGTCCTCGCGAGAGGCCTACGAGACCGCGTTGAGGATCGGACGATGAACGTGTCAGCCGTCGGAGGGATCGGCGCCACCTCGGGCATCCCCGCCGCCAAGGTCGCGCCGAAGGCCGACTCCGGTTTCGGCGACATCGTCGGGAAGGCCATCGAGACCGCATCGAAGGCCGAGCAGAAGGCCGATCGGATCGCCACCGACATCGCGACCGGAGGGTCGTCGTCGGTGCACGAGCTGATGGTCGCCACCACCGAGGCGACGTTGAGTCTCGAGCTGATGGTGCAGGTGAGGAACAAGGCCGTAGAGGCGTATCAAGAGATCATGAGGATCCAGGTCTGACATGGAACGACGAGGTATCGCAAGTGTGTTCGGGTCCCTTCCGCTTCCTCAGCAGGTGATGGTCGGAGTGGCCATCGCGTTGCTCGCGATGGGGTCGTTCTTCTTCTTCCGTTGGATCAGCGAACCGTCGTACACGGTGCTCTACTCCGACCTCGACGATCAGGCGCTCTCATCGGTGGTCACGGAGCTGGACCGGGCCGACGTGCCCTACAAGATCGAAGGTGGCGGATCCAGGGTGCTGGTGCCGCGAGCCCAGGTGTACGAGGTGCGGGCCGACCTCGCCGCAGCCGGCGTCCGTTCTCGCGTCGTGCCCCAAGGCTTCGAACGCCTCGACGACCAGGGACTCAACGTCAGTGAGTTCATGCAGGACGTGAACTACCAGCGGGCCCTCGAAGGGGAGCTGGCACGAACCCTCGCCGCCATGGACGACATCGCCACCGCAACGGTCCGTCTCGTCCTTCCCAAGGACGCGTTGTTCTCGTCGGACCAGGAGGAGACGACCGTCTCCGTCCTGGTGGATCCGGTTCGGCCTCTCGACGAGGGGCAGATCGAGACGATCACGTTCCTCGTCGCGGCCTCCGTCGAAGGGCTGACGGCAGAGAACGTCACCGTGGCCGACGTGTCGGGCCAGGTCCTGCACGCAGCCGGGCAGCTCGGCGGGACCTCCGCCTTGACGAGCCGCAACCTCCGGCTGACCCGCGAGTACGAGACGACCCTGGCCCAGGACGTGCAGTCGCTGCTGTCGTCGGTCCTCGGCCCCGATCGATCCTCGGTGGTCGTGCGGGCAACCTTGGACTTCGACGAGGTCTCCTCGGAGCAGGAGACCTACGATCCCGACAGTGCCACCTCCCTCAAGGAGTCGGTCACGACCGAGAGCTTCAACGGGACCGGCACCCCGCCGGGTGGGACCGTCGGCGTGGACGGGGCCCCCGAGCCCCCTGCCGATTCGGACGCCTACACGTACGACCGGAACGAGACGCTCCGCGAGTACGGCATCAACCGCACCGTGTCACGGCGGGTCTCGGCGCCGGGAGTCGTCAAGACGCTGTCGGCGGCGGTGCTCGTCGACGACGGCTCGCTGACCGGCGCCGATGCGCCCGACGCCGCCGAGGTCGAGAAGATCGTGTCGGCTGCCCTCGGCGTGGACGCGACCCGGGGCGACGAGGTGGCGGTCAGCCTGGTGGCGTTCCCCGCGCCGCAGGATCCAACCGAGCCGCCGGCCGATGCGGCTGCTGCCTCCAGCCCGTTGGATCTGATCCCCCAGGCGATCGGCGCGCTGGTGATGCTGTTGGTCGTCGGCAGTCTGCTGTTCATGGCCAGAGGCGCCAACAAGAAGGTGGTGACGCCGGTCGAGGTCGGGACCGTGAACGCGGGCCTCCCCGGCGGATCGACGAACGTCGAGGCAGCAGGGAGGGGAGACGCCGGCGCCGTCGAGCCCGGGGTCCGCCCCGATGTGATCGACCTCGTCCAGCGGCAACCCGAGGAGATCGCGGTGCTCCTCCGCGGATGGTTGGCTGATCGGCGATGACGGTGGATCTCCGCCCCGAGCAGAAGGCGGCCGCCCTCGTCGTCGCCGTCGGATCGGATCTGGCATCGAGTGTCCTGCAGTACCTCACCGAGGACGAGGTCGAAGCCCTCGCGGTCGAGGTCGCCAAGATCGGTCGACTGCATCCCGAGACGGTGCAGGCGCTCCTGGAGGAGGTCGCCAGGGAGACGGGCAACGACCAGTACCTCGCCTCGGGCGGCATCGACTACGCCAGAGAGCTCCTCACCGCGTGGGAGTCCAACCGGGGAGCCGAGATCATCGAGCGTCTCCTGGCCGACCTCAGCGTCAGCCCGTTCAACTTCGTCAGGAACATCGAAGCCGACGCTCTCGTTCACATCCTCAAGGACGAGCATCCCCAGACGGTGGCGCTCATCCTCGCCTACCAGACGCCCGGCTACGCCGCCGAGGTGATCCGCGGGCTCGACCCCGACATGCAGGCGGAGGTCGCCTTCCGCATGGGAACGATGGGCAAGACCTCGCCCGAGGTGATCCGCCGCGTCGAGGAGGCGCTCGAGAGCCGCCTCGGGTCGGTCTCGTCGGCCGAGGTCACCGTTCGCGGCGGGGTCGAGGACCTGGCTGCGGTGCTGAACAACACCGACCGTACGACCGAGCGAGCCATCCTCGAACGGCTGTCGGTGGCCGACCCGCAACTCGCCGAGCAGGTGCGAGCCCTCATGTTCGTCTTCGAGGACATCGCGTCGCTCGACGACCGATCGATCCAACAGGTTCTCAAGCACGTCGACACCAAGGACCTGGCATACGCCATGAAGGGCATCAGCGGAGACGTGCGCGAGGCGATCCTTCGGAACATGTCGCAACGGGCCAGCGAGTCGCTCATCGAGGAGATCGAGCTCCTCGGCGCCGTGCGCCGGTCGGACGTCGAGGCGGCGCAGAGCCGCGTCGTCGCCGTGATCCGGCGCCTCGAAGAGTCCGGCGACATCATCATCTCTCGAGGTGGGGAGACCGAGCTCATTGAGTAGCGTGATCCGCGACGCCGTCGTCGCAGACGTTCCCCGGTTCCTCGGCGCCAACGCGGCGCCGCTGATCGACGACGCCGTCGCCGCGATGATCGATGCCGCCGCCGCCGAGGCCTACCAGCGAGGTCTCCGGGATGGGCGGCGTCGAGGGATCGAACAGGTCGAGCTGGCCGCCGACGTGTTGCGGTCGGCCCTGGCGACGGCGACCGACGAGTTGCGATCGGTCCATCGCGACGCTGCCGCGATGGCCCTGGAGGCCGGCATGCAGGTCGCCGAGTTCGTTCTCGGGCGGGTTCCCCACGACGAGGGCCACGGTCTGGCCGGACTCGTCGCCGAAGCCGTCGACGAGATGGACGACGAGCAGCTCACCGTGGCGGTCAGCCCCGGCGATCGGGAAGCGGTCGTGGCTCGGCTGGCGGGAGCCGTCGGGATCGACGTCGTCGCCGACGAACGCCTCGGTCCCGGTGAGGCGCGGATCGTCGGACGATGGGTCGCGGCGGAGTTCAGCCGGGACATCGCCCTGGAGGCGGCACGAAGGGCGTTGCGATGACGAAGCTGGCGGAACGTCTCGATCGGCTCTCCGACGTCACGCCCTACATGATCGAGGGGAAGGTCGCAGGCGTCGTCGGCGCCGAGATCGAGATCCGGGGTCTCCGGCTCCGGGTGGGTGACGCCATCGAAGTGGTCGGGTCGGCCGGACCGCAACCCGGAGAGATCATCGCGCTCGCCCCTGACGGCGCGCGGGCGCTCTTGTACGGCGACCCGCTCGGGATCGGGTCGGGTGATCGGGTGGTTCGGCTCGCCGAGGGACATGGAGTCCCGCTGACCTCGGCACTGATCGGCAGGGTCATCGACGCTATGGGTCGTCCTCTCGACGGAGGCCCACCGTTGGCGTCGACGCGGGGAACGCCGGCAGGGAGGGCACCGTCGCCGCTGGCTCGGGCCCGGATCCTCCAGCCGCTGCCGGTGGGCGTACGGGCGATCGACGTGTTCGCCACCACAGGCAAGGGGCAGCGCATCGGCATCTTCGGCGGCTCCGGCGTCGGGAAGTCGACCCTGCTCGGCATGATGGCCGGAGGGACGACGGCCGACGTGACCGTCCTCGCCCTCATCGGGGAACGGGGCCGGGAGGTGCGGGAGTTCATCGAGGACGAGCTGGGATCCGAGGGGATGCAGCGGTCGGTGGTGGTCGTCGCCACCTCCGACCAGCCGGCCCTCGTGAGGATCCGCGCCTCGCACCTGGCGACGAGGATCGCCGAATGGTTCGCGGATCAGGGCGCCGACGTGCTGTTGATGATGGATTCGCTCACTCGACTGGCGATGGCGCGCCGAGAGGTCGGTCTGGCCGCCGGTGAACCTCCGACCGCACGGGGCTACACCCCGTCGGTGTTCGCCGAGATGGCACACCTCCTCGAACGGGCAGGGCCGCGGGAAGTGGGCACGATCACCGGCTTCTACACGATCCTCGTCGAAGGTGACGACATGAACGACCCGATCGCCGACGCCGCCCGGTCGATCCTCGACGGGCACATCGTGCTCGACCGCGGCTTGGCTCACGCCGGGCGCTACCCGGCGATCGACCCGCTCGCGTCCCTCAGCCGCCTCGCGCCCAAGCTCGTCGACGCCAAGCGGACCGCGCTGGTCACCCGGGCGCGGGGTGCGTTGGCAGCCGCCGAGGAGGTGCGTGACCTCGTCGAGGTGGGCGCCTATGTGCCGGGAACCAACCCGGGCGCCGATCTCGGTCTCGCCGTCAAACCGCACCTCGTCGAGTTCCTGAAACAGCCGCCATCCGACCGGCCGTCCTTCGAGGATTCGTGGGCACGTCTGGAAGCCTTGGCGCCGGTCCTGGGGGACGATGGGTCGTGAGTAGGAGCAGGAACCCGTTCGATGCGCTGTTCCGTGTGCGGGCCATCCGTGAGCGGCAAGCTCGCGGCGAGATGGGACGGGCCCGTGCCGATCAGCACGAGGCGTACGCCAGACTCCAGGAACTCAAGGCCAGTCTCGAGGGAGCACCGGGCCTTCCCGGGTCGCTGTCGGCCGTCCAGCTGCGCGCCCTGCAGCTGACCGGCATCACGTCGCACGAGCGGCTCCAGGCCGCGGCCGAAGCCCACGAAGAAGCCAGGGTCCTGGTCGAGCACCACACGGCCAAGTGGCGCGCCACCTACGAGGAGCTCGAAGCCGCCGACCGGCTCAAGCAGAAGAAGAAGGAAGCCGCGGCCTTCCGAGCCGTCATCGCCTCGGAACGAGCCCTCGACGATCTGCTGCTCTCGCTCAGGTCCCGGAGGTCCCGATGACCGGCAACGTCGTCGCCGCCGCCGGCAGGATCGCCGCCATCCGACAACGCATGGAGGCGATCGCACCCCCGCCACGGGACTTCGGCAGCGTCCTCGCTGCCGCCACCGGGACCGTCCGGTCGGGACCGGTCGCGGCGACGAAACCATCGGCGGTCTTCGGGGCTCCGACCGTTGGCATCCTCGGCACGAGGCTCAAGCTCGCGCCGGGGGCTGCCACCGGTTCGTGGGTCGGCGCGACCACCGACTGGGCCCGGCGGCTCCCTGAGGCCGCACGACCCTGGGTCGGACCGATCCGGGACGCGGCGCGGGAGGCCGGCCTCGATCCCCGGATGCTGGCCGCCCTCGTGTGGACCGAGTCGTCGTTCCGTCCCGACGCGGTCTCGTCGGCCGGCGCCGTGGGCCTCACCCAGCTCATGCCGGCGACGGCCGCCGACCTCGGGGTCGACCCGGTCGATCCGATCCAGAACCTCGAAGGTGGTGCTCGCTACCTGGCCCGGAACCTGGCCGAGTTCGGACGTCTCGACCTCGCCGCGGCAGCGTACAACGCCGGTCCGGGGGCCGTCCGGGAGAACGGAGGCCACCCCTACATCGACGAACCCGGCGGCTACGTCGACCGGATCGTCTCTCGCTATCGACGACTTGGAGGTACCCACCCGTGATCGAGTTCCCCCGCCTGCCCGATCCCCTCGGCGCCACGGGCTCCGACGAGGGCGCCCCGGCCGAGGAAGGGTCGTCGGCGTTCGCCGAGATGCTGCAACGTTCCCTCGGTCGCAACCTGGCTCCCGGTTTCGCCTCCCGTGCTCCCTCCCGTGAGACCGACGGTGAGCCGCCGATGGGCGGCGACGGGGACGGTGGCAGCGACCCCGGCCGGCCCGGCGGCGCCGGAGCGCTCGGGTCGGGCATCGTGGCGCTGGGCGCCGCGACCGCGGCCTCCGTGCCTGTGGACGCCGGTGTCCCCGAGCGGCACACGGGTACCGAACCCACCGTCGCCGATGGTTCCGGCTCCGTCGCCCCCGGGCCGGAGATGCCCCGGGTGTCGCTCGGATCGGCGCCGTCGCTGCCGGTCCCGGCCACCTCCATCCCCGCGGCAGGATCGACCCAGGCCGACGCGACCGTCGTCGAGACCACGCAGGCCGACCCGGGGACGCCTCCGGCGGCGGAACCGGCGCCGGCGCACACTGACGACCCCGACGAGGTCGTGACCGTCGCCACGATGGTGTCGGGATACGTGGCGATGGGGGAACTCGCGACGGTGACCCCGATCCGTGCTCCCGGTGACGTCCCGGATGTCGGGTTCGGTGCCGGCGCGGGCGTCGACGGCGCCATCGATGCCCCCTCCGCTTCGGCCCCGGCCGCGGTGGCGCAGTCCGACCCGCTCGTGCGTCCTGACGCAGCGGACGGCGCCGGCGAGGGTGGAGTCGTCTCGGAGCGGGCCGTCGGACCTGCAGGTCCCGCCGATGTCCCATCTGCCGAACCGGGCCCGGTGGTGTCGGCGATCCCCTCGACGTCGGCTTCGGCGGGCGATGAAGCGCTGGCCCGGTTGCGGGCCCGTCTCGGGCGCCACGACGTCCGCCGCGGCGGCGATGCGCCGCCGCCGTCTGTCGCCATCGGCGAGCCGTCCGGCGACGGTCGAACCCACGCGGCTCGCCCGACCCAGCCGACCGCCCCGCGGCCGGTCCCCGCCTCCGGCCCGGCCTCGGCGCTGGCGGCTCGCATCGTCGAGATCGCCGATCTCGTCGAAGCCCGCAAGCTCCCCCAGCGCGTGATCATCGACATGCCCGAGCTCGACGACGTTCGCCTGGCGGTGACCGTGCGTGGGACCACGGTGACGATCACCGCCCCCGGCCGGACGGAACTCCCCGGTGCGGTACGCGCATGGATCCCCGCCCTCGACGCCGCACTCGCCGAACGGGGACTCGACCTCGGCGGCGGTGAGCGGCGCCGGGACACCGGACCCGGCGAGCATCGCCCCGGCCGCTCCGTCGGCGGCGCCCGGGCGCGGTCCGGTGGGAAGACCGATGACGATCTCCGGCTCTGACAAGGGAGGAACCTCGCCATGAACATCGACGCCACAGGTGCCGCCGCCGCGGCGGCCTCCACGCCGGCATCGGAGAGCGCGTCCAGTGCGCTCGGCCAGCTCGGCTCCGACGCCTTCCTCAAGTTGCTGGTGGCGCAGCTCCGGTATCAGAACCCCATGGCTCCCAACGACGGCGCCGCCATGTTGCAGCAGACCGCCCAGTTCACGTCCGTCGAGACGCTCCAGGCGATCAGCGAGTCGAACCAGCAGATGATGGGCCTCCAACAGGTGACCTTGGCCATGTCGGTGGTCGGCAAGGAGGTCACCGCACTCGATCCGTCGGGCAGCCGGGTCGTCGGGATCGTCGGATCCGTGCGGTTCACCGCCGACGGCCCGATCCTCGATGTGGACGGCTCGCAGATCCCGCTCGACAACGTCCTCGAGGTGACCGCTCCCACCTCCTGATCGGTCCCGCGCGAAGGCGGGCCGCGGGCCTTACGTCGGGCCCGGCGAAGCCGACAGATCAGGTGCAAGCGACGAACGATGAGCACATCCAAAGGGAATTGGATGAGCGCGCACAAGGAGGTGCCGAGTGATCCCCGTATCACCGCTCCAGGGTCGATCGATCCTGGTCAACGCGGATCTCATCGAAGCCATCGAACGGGTCCCCGACACCGTCGTCGTCCTCGCCAACGGCCGGCGGATGTTCGTCACCGATGCCCCTGAGGAGATCATCGACCGGATCCGCCACGTGCGGGCCTCCATCTTGGCCTACGCCGACGACATCCTCGATCACGGTACCGCCGAAGTCGTTGCCCTGCATGGCATCGACGGGGTCTCGGGGGATCCCCGATGACCACCATCCTGGGCATCGTCATCGCCCTCCTCGCGATCGTCGTGGCGACGATCATGGACGGGAACTCGTTCGGCGCGCTCATCGGCCCGTCGTCGCTGGTGCTCGTCCTCGTGGGGTCGCTCGGGGTGTCCATGTCGGGGTTCCAGATGGACGACCTGAAGAAGCTGCCGAAGGTCATCATCTACTCGTTCACCGGCAAGGAGCCGGACGCCTCGGCCACCGTCGACACGCTCATGGAAGCCGCCGAGGTCGCTCGCAAGGAAGGGGTGCTGGCCCTCGAATCGAAACTCGAAGGGATCGAAGATCCCTTCCTCCGCAACGGGCTCCAATCCGTCGTCGACGGCGTCGACGCCGACACCATCCGGGACATGCTGGAGATCGACATCCAGGCGCTCGACGATCGGCACCGCACCGGCATGAACATCGTCAAGGCGATGGGTGGCTACGCCCCGACCATGGGCATGATCGGGACCGTCGTCGGGCTCATCAACATGTTGGGCAACCTCTCGGATCCTGCTCAGCTCGGTCTCGGCATGTCCGTGGCCCTGCTGACGACGCTCTATGGCGTCATCTTCGCCAACCTCGTGTTCCTTCCCATCTCCGCCAAGCTCGAGCGCCTGAACGCCCTCGAAATGGGACAGCGTGAGCTCGCCATGGACGGCATCCTCGCCATCCAGGCCGGCGCCAGCCCCCGGCTCCTCGTCGAGCGGCTCGAGTCGTACCTCATCCCCGAGGCCCGTGTGGGTCACCAGGAACGTTCGAAGAGGAAGGCCGCCTGATGGCCAGGAAACGCCAACCACCCGAAGAGGACAACCCGCTGCGGTGGCTCACCACCTACGGTGACGTCGTGACGCTGCTGCTGGCGTTCTTCGTGATGCTCTACGCCATCTCGCGGGTCGACGAGCAGAAGTTCATGCTGTTCGTCGCCGGCCTGCAGGATCCCTTCGGCAACGAAGCCATCGCCAACGGCCTTCTCGCCCAAGGCACCGGCATCGTGGGCGGGGCGTACGGCGACAAGCCCGTCGGCGACCGGGAGGGATTCGAAGGCGACGGCCTCCTCGACGGACGGCCCCAGGTCGACACGAAGGTCGCCGGCGACGTGCCGCCGGAGGATCAGATCGACGAAGAGGAGGTCCGTGACTACCTGACGTCGCTCGAGGACCTGGCGCGGGTGCGCGACGCCGTCAAGGAGGCGCTCCAGGCCGCCGGATTCGACGAGAACGTCGACTTCGAGCTCGGCGCCCGGGGGTTGGTGATCGCGGTGGCGACCGACGACGTCCTGTTCGCCAGCGGATCGGCCGCCTTCGGGGCCCAGGGACGGGAGATCATCGCGGCGATCGCGCCGAGCCTTGGCTCCTTCGAGAACCAGATCCTCGTCGAGGGACACACCGACTCGGTCCCGCTGCACGGACGGGGCGGCTACGACAACTGGAACCTGTCGGCCGATCGCGCCCTGGCGGTCCTGAAGCTGCTCGTCGACGGGTACGGCATCGAGCCGCAACGGCTGGCCGCCACCGGGTACGGCGAGTTCAGACCTCGGGCTTCGAACGAGACGGAGGAAGGCAAAGCGAAGAACCGCAGGGTCGAGCTGGTCGTCGTCGCCGACGTCGCCCGGCTCCAGGACACCACGAACGGAGGTGATGGCGATGGTGGCTGAGGTCGCCGAGGCGCCGGCAGGAGAAGCGCCCAAGAAAGGGAAGAAGAAGCTCATCATGATCGTCGTACCGGTCGTGGTGCTGGTCGGGGTCGCGGGCTTCTTCATGTTCGGGAAGGGCGGGGGAGACGAGACCGCCGTCACGACCACCACCGTGGCGGAGATCGGCTCGGTCATCGAAGGCGAGACGTTGACGGTCAACCTGGCCGATCCGGGCTCGCCCCGCTACGCCCGAGTGACCTTCGCCGTCGTGCTCCCGATGGGCGCCGACTCGGGGGTCGTGGGGATGAAGATCGCGCTGCTCAAGGATCGAGCGGTCAGCATCATCTCGGCGTACACGTCCGACATGCTCCTCGGCGACGGTGGCCTGGATCGCCTCCGGAACGAGCTGTCCGCGGCCGCTGCCGAGATCTGGGACGAGACGGAGGTGATGGAGGTCGTCCTGACCGAGGTCCTCGTCCAGTGACCTGAACGCGAAGTCGACGGGTCCTTCACCTCGAGACGTCCCTGCCGACGGTTGATGGCGTGACACCTTCGACCGGAGGCACTCCGTGACCGCAGCACCGACGACCGACACGCCGCTCCGACCGGACCGGGTCACCGTCGCGCCGTTCGACTTCCGGGCCACCGGCGCGATCGCCAAGGAGCTGGTCCGGCGTCTCGAGCTGCTGCACGAGGTCTTCTCCAGGGCCCTCGGCAACGAGCTGTCCAACGCGCTGCGCTCGCTGGTCCGGATCGAACTGATGTCGGTCGACCAGGTGAGCTACGACGAGTACGTGCGGTCGGCGCCGAACCCGACGGTGCTCTGCTCGATGGCCACCCCGCCGCTTGCGGGCACCGTCCTCGTCGAGATGAGCACGCAGATGGCGCTCAACCTCGTCGATCGCCTCCTCGGCGGCAACGGGGCCTCCACGGTCGTCCGCCGGCCCACCGCGCTGGAGACCTCCATCATCGAGGACCTGCTGCAGATGTTCGTCGAGCCCGTCCGTCAGACCCTCGAACCGCTCATCGAGGTCGAACCGGCCCTCGGCGGGATCGAGTACAACCCACACTTCCTGCAGGCCGCCAACCCGTCGGACACCATGACGATCCTGTCGTTCTCGCTGTCGATCGTCCAGGGTGTCCGCGCCGAGGGCCTGCTCACCGTCGCCTACCCGCCGCCGGTCGTCGATGCGATCACCGAGCGCGCGGACGCCGCCGTCGCCGATGACCGCCTTCCGGCGTTGGAGGCGGGCATCCCCGATTCCCCCGTCGCCGAGCGTCTCGTCGACGCTCCGGTGACCCTCCGAGTCGAGTTGCGACCGACCGCGGTCGCGGCCGCCCAGATCGTCGAGCTACGGCCCGGCGACGTTCTCACCCTCGACCACCGGGTCGACGAGGAGGTCGTCGGGCGGGTCGCCGAGATGGAGATCCTTCGCGGTCGGATCGGCCGCAACGGCAAGAACCTGGCCCTACAGCTGACCCAGTGGAGCGCACGATGACCACCGACATGATCACTCCCGACGTCGAAGCGACCCTCGCCGCCGTCGCATCCGATGCCGTCCAGGCGTGGGCCACCGCCGCCGGTCTCGACATCGAAGCCGCCACGCCGGTCGTCGGCGGCGACGCCGACGTCGACCCGGACGCCGCGGTCGCCGTCGCCGCCCAACTGTCGGGAACGGTCCAGGGCGCGCTGGTGGTCGTCGTGCCCGCCGACGCGGTGCCCGATGCCGAAGCGGCGCTCGAAGGGATCGTTGCCGCGGCCGCCGATGCCCTCGGGCGAGCCGCGGGGGGACCGGTCGGGGTCGAAGGTTCAGGCATCGTCGCTGCCGCCGAGGTCCTCACCGCCGGTGGGCAGCACGTCGCCATCGAGATCGCCGGTGCGCAGGGCTCGTACCTGATGCACTGGCTGCTGGAGCCCACGCTCGTGGCCCGGATCGGGGACGGTCCGGTCGCGTCCCCCGGGTCACCGAGCGTGGCTCCGGCGTCGTACCCGGACCTCACGTCCCAGCCGCCGGCATCCGCCTCCTTGCGGGAGCTGAGCGTCCTGGCAGACGTCCAGATGGAGGTCAGCGTCGAACTGGGCCGTACGCAGCTGCGGGTCCGGGACCTCCTCGCCCTCGTCGAAGGCAGCATCATCGACCTGGACCGGACCGCCGACGCCGAGGTCTCGGTGTTCGTCAACGGCACCCTGATCGCCAAGGGCGACGTCGTGGTCGTCGACGAGGAGCTCGGCGTTCGGATCACCGAGGTCGTCGCTCGGCCATGAACGTCGGCGAGGTCATCGGCCGGACGATCCCGGCGCTCCTGCTGGTGCTGGCGGTCCCGCTCGGCGCGTACTGGTGGGCTCGCCGGAGCGGCAGCACCGGAGCCGGAGCGGACCTCCGCATCGGGGCCAAGGCAGCGTTCGGGAAGAACCTCTGGGTGGCGGTGGTCGAGGTCGACGGTCGACGGTTCCTCGTCGGTGTCGGCGACGGAGGGATCAACGTCATCGCGGAGTTGGATCGGATCCCCGCTCCCGACGCGGGACACGGCACGGACGCAGATGAAGGAACGGAACGGCCAGGGATGGGCCTCGTCCGCCGGTTGCAGCACATGACGGTGCGCAAGCCGACGGGGACCTCCTGGAGGCCGCGTGTTCCGGCCTCGTAGGTTCGCCGCGTTCCTCCTGATCGTCGCCGCCTTCATCGGGATGCCCAGTGGTGCCGCCTCCGCGCAGGTGCCCGACCAGCCTCCCGCCGCTGGCGTCGTCGGCGTCCCCGAGAACCAGCCGGTGCTGGCCGTCCCCGACGTCCCCACGCCCGCGGCGGTTCCCGACGTCGGCATCACCATCGATTCGGAGGACGGGGGCATCTCGAAGGCGGTCCTCATCGTCATCATGCTCGCGCTCGCTTCGGTGGTGCCGCTGCTGTTGCTCCTGACGACGTCGTTCACGAGGTTCGTCGTCGTCCTCGGCTTGACACGCAACGCCGTCGGGATCCAGAACATCCCGCCCACCCAGGTGCTCATCGGATTGGCCTTCTTCCTGACCCTGTTCGTCATGGGACCGATGCTGTCCACCATCAAGGCCGACGCGGTGGATCCGCTCCTCGCCGGCGAGATCGACCAGTCCACGGCCATCGAGATCGCCTCCGAGCCGCTCCGCAGCTTCATGCTCGACCAGACCCGTGAAGAGGACCTCGCCCTGTTCATCGGTCTCGCCGGCAAGGAGAAGCCCGAGACACCCGAGGACGTGTCGCTGACGACGCTGATCCCCGCCTTCGTCGTCTCGGAGCTGACGACGGCGTTCATGATCGGTTTCCTCATCTACGTGCCGTTCCTCATCATCGATCTGATCGTCTCGGCGGTCCTGATGGCCCTGGGCATGGTGATGTTGCCGCCGGTGTTCATCTCCCTGCCGCTGAAGCTGCTCCTGTTCGTCCTCGTCAACGGCTGGGCGCTGATCATCGGCTCGGTCGTCCAATCGGTCGGAGCGGTGTCGTGACCGACGCCCAGGTCCTCCAGATCGCCCAGGACGCGTTCGTCATCGCCGGCAAGATCGCCGGACCCGTGCTCATGGCGGCCCTCATCGTGGGGGTGGTCATCTCCGTCATCCAGACGATCACCCAGATCCAGGAGATGACCCTGACCTTCGTCCCGAAGCTGCTCGCCGCCGGGCTGGTCGTGTTGCTCGGGGGCAACTGGATGATCGGCGAGATGACGAGCTGGGTCCGCGCCCTGTGGGGCTTGATCCCGGGGATCGGATGAACATCGACGTCGAGGCCGCGTTCGTCTTCGGTTCCCTCCTCGCGATGGCCCGGATGATCGGGTTCGTCATCGCCTCGCCGATCTACTCGAAGGCCATCCCGATGCCGGGCAGGATCGCGTTCGTCACGGTGCTCGGGTTCTTCTTCGCCGGCGAGGGAGCGAACCCCCACACGATGGGCACGCTCATCGCATGGCTCCTCGCCAACCTCGCGGTGGGCATCGTGCTCGGGTTCGTCACCGGGCTGATCTTCCATCTGTTCACCATGGCTGGAGCCATGATCGACTTCTCGTCCGGACTCTCGATCGCCCAGGTGTTCGACCCGCTGTCCGCCAGTCGGTCGGCACCCTTCGGGCGTTCCTTCACCATCATCGCCTTGACGATCTTCTTCGCCATCGGCGGGCACCGACTCGTCGTCGAAGGCATGGCCGCCTCCTTCCAGACCATCGGCCTCACCGGATCGCTCGATCTGTCGCCGGACCTGGCGGCCGCCGCCATCGAGCTGCTCTCCCGGTCGTTCGTCGCCGCGCTGGAACTCGCCATGCCCGTCGTCACCGCGTTGTTCGTCACCGAGCTCGTGTTGGGCATCGCCTCGCGATTCGCTCCCCAGTCGAACGTCTTCATGGTCGGACTCCCGCTCAAGCTGATCATCGCCCTGTCCAGTGTCGGCGTCATCGTCCTGCTGATGCCGGACTCGCTCGACGGGGCGATGCGGGTCATGCGCGACGCCTTCGCTCAGGTCGTCAACGGCATGGCGGCGGGATGACGCCGTCCCTAAACCCCGCGCCGTCGATGCCGACTGGACCGATGCCCACGGAACGGGCACCGAACGCCATGGAACGGCTGCGAACGCCGACGCGGAGCGACCATGAGCGACCGGTCCCAGGACCGCACCGAGAAGCCGACTCCCCGCAAACGCCGGGAAGCGCGCCGTGAGGGTCGTGTCGCCCGCAGCCAGGAGGTCGGCGTCGCCCTCTCCCTCCTCGTGCTCGTCGCCTCGGTCCGGTTCCTGTTCCCGCTGGTGGCTCCTCGCCTCCTCGTGGCGGCCCGGGACCTCCTCATCCTCAGCGGCACCGGCCGCGTCACCCAGGGGGTCCAGAACGCCATGACCGAGATGGTGATCGTCGGCCTCCTGCCGGTCCTCGGGCTCGCCACGGCCTTCGGGATCGTCGGCGGCGTGAGCCAGGTCGGGTTCTCCTTGGCGCCCAAGGCGATGAAACCGAAGCTGTCGAACCTGTCGCCGAAGAAGGGTCTCCAACAGTTCAAGCCGTCCGTGTTCGGCTGGAACCTCCTCAAGACCCTCCTCAAGCTCGGGCTGCTGGCGCTGGTGGTCTGGGCGCCGCTGCATGCGGCCCTGTCCGGGCCGTTGGTGCCCTACGGGTTGGGGAGCGCCGTCGGCAACACCACGGCGATCGCCTGGAAGATCGTCGTGGGAGCCACGGTGCTGGCGGTCGCGATCGCCGGCGCCGACTACGGGGTCACCTGGTGGCGCACCGAGAAGGAACTGAAGATGACCAAGCAGGAACTCAAGGAGGAGCACAAGACCTCCGAAGGGGACCCGTTGGTGAAACAGCACAGGAGGCGGCGTGCAGCCGAGCTGTCGAGGAACCGCATGATCTTCAACGTGGCATCCGCCGACGTCGTCGTCACGAACCCGACGCATCTGGCCGTGGCGCTCCGCTACGGACCGGGAGATCCCGCCCCGAAGGTCGTCGCCAAAGGTGCGGACTCGGTCGCCGCCCGGATCCGGCGAGAGGCCTACCGTCATGGCGTCGTCGTGGTCGAGAACAAGCCGGTCGCCCGGGCTCTGTTCCGGACCGTCAAGCTCGACCACTTCGTTCCGGCCGCCCTGTTCGAGGCCGTGGCGACGGTCCTCGCCGTCGCCTACCGACGTCGGGGGAAGCGGGTCGCATGAAGGTGCGCTCTTCCACGATCGTTCCGCTGACGTTGGTCGCCATCGTCCTGTTGATGGTCGTGCCGGTGTCACCGAGGGTCCTCGACGTGTTGTTGGCGGCGAACATCACCCTGGCGATCCTGATCATGGTCGGGACCATCTTCCTCAAGGACAGTCTCGACTTCGCCATCTTCCCGTCGTTGCTGCTGATCACCACCATGGCGCGGCTCGCCCTCAACGTCTCGTCCACCCGCCTCATCCTGCTCGACGGCGACGCCGGCAAGGTCATCGAGACCTTCGGCAGCTACGTCGTCGGCGGCTCCATCGTGGTGGGTCTGGTCGTCTTCTTGATCCTCATCGTCATCCAGTTCGTCGTCATCACCAACGGCTCGACGCGGGTCGCCGAGGTCGGGGCTCGGTTCACGCTGGACGCCATGCCCGGCAAGCAGATGGCGATCGACGCGGACCTCGCGTCGGGCCTCATCGATGAGACCCAGGCCCGCGAGGCTCGCAAGCGCATCGCGGCGGAAGCCGACTTCTACGGAGCGATGGACGGCGCATCGAAGTTCGTCAAAGGCGACGCCATCGCGTCGCTCATCATCGTGGCGATCAACCTCATCGGCGGTCTCGCCATCGGGATGGCGTCCCTCGGTCTGTCCTTCGGCGACGCGGTCAACCAGTACGTCCTCCTGTCGGTCGGCGACGGTCTGGTCTCGCAGATCCCGGCCCTCCTCATCTCGATCAGCACCGGTCTGCTGGTCACTCGGGTCGGAACCGAGACCGACATGGGTGAGCAGATCGGCATCCAGCTCTTCGGCAGCCGGCGGGCGCTGCTCTACGCAGCAGTGGCGGTCGCCGGGCTCGCCATGCTGCCGGGCTTCCCGAAGCTCCCGTTCTTCGCCGTGGCCGGCGTGCTGTATCTCGTCGCCGCACGACGTTCCGAGGACGATCGCGACGCCCCTGCCGAGGCTGACGACGAGACCCCGCGCGTGTCCCTCGACCCCGAGGAGCCGGAGGCGATCATCGGCGAGATGCGGATCGAGCCTCTCGAGTTGCGGCTGTCCTACGACATCTTGGATCTGATCGATACGGCCAAGGGCGGAGATCTCCTCGAACGGGTACGGGCGCTTCGTCATCAGATCGCTCTGGAGCTCGGCATCGTGATGCCCCTCGTCCGCACCCGCGACGATGCGTCGTTGCCGCCGTCGACGTACTCGATCGTCTTGCGCGGCACGGAGGTCGGTCGCGGACTCGCCCCCCGCGATCAGATCCTGGCCTTGCCGATCGACGCCGGTTCCGAGCTGCGCGGGCTGGGCGGCATCGAGACCGTGGAGCCGGTCTTCGGCCTTCCGGCGTTCTGGGTGCCCGAGTCGGCGCGGGCCACTGCCGCGGCCACCGGGGCCACGGTCGTCGATCGCGCCTCGGTGCTGGTGACGCACCTCGCCGAGGTGGTTCGGACCAACGCTCCCTCGCTGCTGTCCCGCCAGGACGTGCAACGGCTCGTCGAGGGTCTCCGGTTCGAAGAGCCGGTTCTCGCCAACGAGGTGGGGACCGAGTTCCTGCCGTTGAGCTTGCTCCACGAGGTCCTTCGCGGCCTGCTCGCCGACCGGGTCTCGATCCGGGATCTGAGCCCCATCGTGGAGGCGGTCGCCGCCAAGGCCCACGAGACGAGGAACGTCGACCAGCTCGTCGCCGCGGCCCGGGTCGCGGTCGGTCGGGCGATCGTGACCGGCATCGCTCGGGAAGGCAAGCTGGGAGTGATCACGCTGGACCCCGGCCTCGAGGCCGGGTTGCACGAGTCGATCCGCGACGCGGACGGGACCTCGCTGCTCGCCATCGACGCCAATCGGCTCGTCGGTCTGCAACGAGAGATCGAACGTTGCGCCACCGACGCCGCCCGGCAGGACGTGCCTGCCGCCATCGTGTGCGGCTCGGCGCTGCGGGGACCACTGCAGCGTACGGTCACCTCCATGAGCATCGACCTCACCGTTCTCGCCTACCCGGAGCTTCCCCCAGATATCGAACTCATCGCCGTCGGAGTGATCGGAGTGAATGATGCACATCCAGCAGTCGTCTGAGGACATCGTCGTCGAGGCCGCAGATCTCGAGGCCGCCCTGGCCGAGGTCGCAGAGCGGCTCGGACCGGAGGCCGAGATCGTCGATGCCCAGAAGGTCCACAAGGGAGGCCTCGGAGGCTTCTTCGCCAAGGAGCTCGTGCAGGTCACCGCCCGGGTGCCGGGTACCGCGGTGGGCGTCGCCGGCACCATCGACGCCCTCGTCGACGTTGCCGACGGTGGCGACATCGGGTTCGAAGCGCTGCTGCAGGAACGGATGACCGGCCGGTCGCTCGAGCCCTCCGTCGACGCCGACGGATCGACAGGTCCCGACCCGCGTCCGGTCGGCCCGATGGCGCAGGCCGCGGCCACCGCGACCGGAGCCACCGATACGGTCGCCCCGTCCGTGCCCGTCATGATGGTCAGTGCCTCGATCGATGCCGACACCGAGCCCGACGCGCCCGCGGCATGGCTCGCGACCGAAGCCCGCGGCACCGAGACCGCCCATGCCACGTCTGCCGTCTGGGGCGCCCCCGATTCCGAGTCGTCGAGCCGGCCCGTCGACGAGGGCGAGGTTCCCGAGGGCATGGGGCGGGTGGACTGGAGCGCCACAGCCCTGGCGCGCATCGGGCTCCCGACCGAGATCGTCGAAGCCACCAGGGGCCTCGACCCACGCGACGACCTGGCGTGGGTCGGCGCGATCGCTCGAGCGGTGGCTCCGCTGTGCCGCGCGCTGCCGGACGTCCCGATGCTGATCGTCGGGGCCCACGCCGACCGTCTCGCCGAGCCGCTCGACGTTCCCCTGGTCAATCCACCGGGTATGCCCCCGTATTCGGGATCGGTCTGTGCCGTCGTGTCCAACGACCAGCGGGACCTCGACTGGCTCCGGTTCGTTCGGGGTGATCGGAAGCTGCATCTGATGGTGGGCGAGGACCCGTGGCGTGAGCTCCTCGTCGACGATCCGCTGGTCGTCTCATGGTCGGGCGACCGCGGGGTCGTCGATGCCATCTACCTCGCCAGCACCCTCGGTGGCTCCCTCGGATACGGGACGGTCGACGGGTTCGCCTCGGGGATGGTCAGGGCCCGTCCCGTCGACGTGGCGCTGGCGATCCGGCGCCTCGTCGGGAGGCGATGAACGTGGGGATGCGTCAGATCTCGGCCATCTTGGGGTTGTTCGCGCTCGCCCCGATCGGGATGATGCTGCTCAGGGGGCAACTGTCGCTTCCCGAGGCGGCGACCCGAGCCGGCATCGTGCTGGTGGCCGTCATGGTGGTCACCTGGCTGGGGCGTCTGGGTGTCGCCATCCTCGCTCGTTCGATGGAGACGGCCGTTCCCCGGCGTCGGGCATCGGACGTCGTCGTCGAGGACTGACCGGCCTCACCGATCCTCGAGGACCGCGACGACGGTGGGATCGAAGCGTGATCCTGCCCCCTCCTTGATCTTGACCAGGGCGTCGACGGTCGTCTCCGGAGGCGAGGACCACCGGTCGAGGGCGTCGGCGACGGCGAGGATGCGGGCTTCGAAGGGGATGTCGGTCCCTTCGGTGCCATCGGGGAAGCCGCTCCCGTCCCAGTGCTCGTGATGGCCCGCGATGGCGTCGGCCACGACGGTGCCTGCCGGGATCCGGACGATGTCGGCTCCCAGGCGCGGATGGGACCGATAGGCCTGCGATCCGTCGCCTTCGGGGAACCGCTCGTCGGCGGGAACGTGGATCTTGCCGAGGTCGTGGAGCCGAGCGGCGAGACGGACCGCCGCCAGGCGTCGCCCTTCCAGCCCGAGCCGCTGGCCGAGATCGGCGACGATCCGCTCGACCCGGAGCCCGTGACCGGGTCCCGACGGGTCGTCCTGTTCGACGACCTCGACGGCCTGCAGCAAGGCTTCGAGCTCGGTGGTGGCAGAGAAGACCCGGGTCAGGCTGTCGGCCCCGACGATGCGCTCGCCCAGGCTCCCATCGACGCACGCGGCGAGTCCGCGCTCGGCGAGCTCCCGGACCGTGGCCACGTCCGATCCGGTCTCCGGCCCGGCATGACCCATCGCCAGCACCAGTGGTGCGGACCGGTCGGGAGCGAAGGTCGACGCGATCGACGACATCTCGCGCCCCAACGACGCGAACTCGTCGGCGGCGAGGATCTCGGCGAGGACGGCGAACTCGTCGTCGCCGACCGAGAAGATGTCGGCGCCTCGGATCCGGCAGGCCTGCTGCATCTGGGATCCGAGCCGCCGCTTGAGCAGCTTGGTGGCCTCGCGTCCGAGGCGACCCGTCGGCGAGCCGAGGACCTTCACGGCACCGTAGCGGGGGACGGTTCCGGCCTGACTCAGCGCGGCGAGTCGTTCGGCGAGCGCGGCCGGCCCGGGGAGGTTCGATGCCGGATCCCGGTCGAATACCGCCGGCGCCGAGTCTCCGTTCCCGAGACGTTCGAGGCGTTGGGCGTAGGTCTCGAGCACGTCCTCTTCGGGCGGACCCTCGTCCACATGGAGCCGGATCGCCTCTTCGTTCCCTTCGGCCACGATGGCGGTGCCGCCACACGCCATCAGCGCCGCCGCCGTCGCCTCGCCGGCGGGGTGGGTCAGGATGATGACCGGGAGGTCCGTCGTCTCCATGGCACAGACCTGCGAGACGGCCTCCGGTGGTGCGTAGCGGGTGGACACGACGATGGCCGCGGCGGTCCCCTTCGCCTCGTCGTCGTCGCCCAGCTCGTAGCCGTACGCCGCCAGGCGGGACCGAAGGGGGTCGGGCGCCCAGGGCGAGTAGAGGCCCAGGGTGGGGACGTCGGCGGCCGTTTCGGTCTCGGAAGACGCCGGCGCGGACCCGCTTTCCTCCGGCGCGGTGGCCTCGGGCGGGGTCTCGAGCTCGGTTGCGGATCCTGCCACGGCGCACCTCCTTGTTGCCGAACCCGTTGCATCCGTGCAACCCGGCGGATCTGCCGACCCTGTCGGCGGGAGCATGGTGCGGTGAAGGCCTCGGTCTTCGTAAACATCGGGCCGTTCCGGCCGACAGGGACGGCGATATGAGCCATCCCATCGCACCTGGGTCGAACGCGGAGGACGTCTTCCGTCGGTCGTGGCGCGACGTCATCGAGAGGGGCAGGCGATGACCCTCGGAGACGCGGTGTCCGGCCTGATCGGGCCGCATCAGATGCCGACGCCGTCACCAGCGACCGTCGGGAGTGCCGAAGAACGGATGCGGGCGCTGCTCGCGCTCCTCGACGAGGAGCGGAGCATGCTCGAGAGGCTCGTGCACAAGCTGGCCGCGGCGACGGTCCTGGCCGAAGCCGCCGAGGACGTCTACCTCCTTCGGGCCGCCGACGAGGTCGTGGCGGTGGAGGAAGATCTCGGTGCCATGGAGCTGGCGAGAGCGATGATGGTCGCCGACATCTGTGATCTGCTCGGTTTCGCCAACGAGCTCACCCTCACCCAGCTCACCCAGATCGCACCGGAGGGTCTCCGGGAACCCCTCGAGCGCCGCCGCACCGAACTCCTCTCCCAGGTCGACGATGTCAACCGGCTCAGGGAACGAGGGCGTGGCGCCGTCCGCGAGCGACTGGAGCGGATCGAACGGGGACTGTCGGGCCTCGAAGCCACCCTCGACGATGGGCGCTACGAACCCCCCTCGGGCCCGTCGTCGCGACGCTTCACCTGATCGGGACGGGTCTCCGCGAATCGGCGCTTGGCCTCGGCGGCGTGCTCGACGGCGGCCAGGTTCTCCCGTTTGACCTGTTCGTACACCTCGGCCCGGTGGACCTGCACGCTGCGGGGCGCGTCGATCCCGATCCGTACCTGACCGCCGCGGACCTCGACGATCGTGATGACGATGTCGTTGTGGATGACGATCGATTCTCCGGGACGGCGGGTGAGGACGAGCATCAGGCGGCCGTCAGCTCGAATCGGGCCCTGGCGGGGTAGCCGCTGTCGGACAGCACGAGCTGCCGGCCGACGCGCTCGGCGGCGTTGACGACGAACGGGCCGAGGAGGTTGAGGTAGAGCGCTCCTTCGTCTTCGGAGTCGAAGGTCACCGAGCAGAACACCGTGGCATCTTCGGGTCGCTCGATGGAGAGATCCGCCTCGTCCTCGGAAGAGAGCTCGAGGGCGTAGTCGGGGACGAACAGCCACGGCACGGTGACGAGCATGGCGATCTCGGGATCGTCGACCGAGCGCAGCTCGTAGAACGCCGAATCGGGCGCGAGTTCCACGAGCACGAACCGTTCCAGGTCGGGGAATCCGGGGATCCCGCCGGGGAAGCGGATGATCTTGTCTTCCATGGTCACCGATCTGCAGTGGGTGGGGTCTGGGTGCAGGGTAGCGCCGGTCGTCATCGAAGGAAGTCGACCAGGGACGCCTGAGCCGATCGGGCGAACACCGCCAAGGTGGTCTGATAGGCGCTCTCCCTGAGCTTGAGGTCCATGACCGCCTCGGAGATGTCGACGTCCTCGATCTGGGTGAGCTGACTGCGCAGCGTGTTGATCTCGTCCAGGAACCGATCCTGGGCGGCGTCGATGCGTCGCCCCGCCGATCCGAGGCGTGCCAGGGCGCCGAGGTTGCGCTCGAGGGCCGCATCGATGTCGGCGATGGCGGCTCCCATCGCTGCCTGGTCGCCGGCGAGCGCGGCCGTCTCGAAGTCGTCGAGCACGGTGAAGATGTCGTTCCCTGCGTTGAAGCCGAAGACGTCGTCGGCGGTGACGTTCACCTGGACGGTCTCGTCGTCGTCGATGCGGCGCATCACCGCGCCCGTGTCGCCGGTGAAGGTCCACGTCCCGGCGACGTTGGTGACGGGAGCACCCGCTCCGAAGCCGCCGAAGATGCGTCGCCCCTGATGTTGGGCGTTGGCGATCTCGACGAGCTGGTCGCGGATCTCGGCCACCTCGATCGCGATGGCCTGCTGTTCGGTGGCCGATGCGAACGATGCCCCGGTGACGGCAAGTTCCTTGGCCCGCTGCAGTCGTTCGGACACCGTCTGCAGCTTCGCGTCGGCCACGTTGACCCACATCTCTCCGTCCGCCGCGTTCGTGGCGGCTTGCTCCTTGACACGGAGCGCCGAACGAAGCTCCATCGCCTGGCTCATGCCGATCGGGTCGGCCGACGGCCGGTCGAACGCCTTGCCGGTGGCGAGACGCCGCTGCGCGTCGGCCATGGCCGACTGGCCGGCCCCCATCCGTCGGATCGCTTCGTTGAACTGCCAGCGGTGGGTGATCCTCATGCGTTACCTCCCCACGAGCCCGGTCCGGTTGACGAGGGTGTCGAGGAGCTGGTCGACGGCCGTCATGACCCGTGCCGCCGCTTCGTAGGAACGCTGGTACCTGATGAGGTCCGCCATCTCCTCGTCGAGGGACACGCCTTGGCGGGATTCACGGATGTTCTGGGCGGTACGGAGCAGGTTCTGGGACGATTCGGCGTTGCTGGCCGCCAACCGAGCCCGACTTCCCACGTCGGTGACGACCTGGCGGAAGGCTCCGTCGATGGTCGTCGTCCCCGAGAGGGCGACCGCCGCGTCGCGCAGGGCGGCGATGGCCTCGGCGTTGGTGCCGTCGAAGGCCGGGACCGGCGGTCCCGGGTCGCTCGCCGCCGCGATCTGGGAAGGATCGGTGACGGCCACGGCGATGGTGGACGCCGCCGCTCCCGGCGTGTAGGTCAAGAGGGGACCCCCGGGCGTCCCCGACGGGGTGACCCCGGCGGCGTGGGCGGCGTTGATGGCGTCGGCCAGGTCGGCGGCGAAGGTGTCGAGGCCGGACATGAGCGCCGGTGCATCGGCCGTGAGGAACTCTGCGTAGCCGGCCAGCGCTCCGCCTGGGCGCAGCGGGTTGCCCGAGTCGTCGGTGAACGCGTAGGACCCGTCGACGGCGATCTGGTGGACGGTGTTGCCGTCGACCAATGCCAGCCCGTTCAGCGAGACCCGAACGGTCCCGTCGCCGTTGTCGGTGACCGCCACCCCGGCGAGCTCGGTGAGACGGTCGAGGATCCGGTCTCGGGAGTCGAGGAGGTCGTTGGGGGTGCCCGCGGTGCCGGTGTCGAGGATCTGGACGTTGAGCGGCCCGAGGTCCCGCAGGAGCGTGTTGACCTCGCCGACGGTGTCACCCAGCTCGACGCCCGCCCGGTCGACCTGGGCGCTCCATGACCCGGCCAGGTCCCTGATCCGAGCGGTCAATGCGTTCATCGCTGCGATCGTGTCGAGGCGGGCCGCGGTGTCGGGCGGGTCGAGGGCGAGCTGCTCGAACGACGCCCACAGGTTCCCGAGGGCGCCGGTGATCCCGCCCTCGGGTTCCATGGTCATCTCGTCCATCGTCCCCAGCAGTCCCGACATCGCCGAGAACCTCCCCGCGACCTCCGAGTTGGCCCACACCCGCCGATCGGCGAACCGGTCGCGGGCCCGGGAGACGTCGATCACGTCCACCCCGGTCCCGATCGGCCCGATCGGGCTCTGGTAGGTCGATCGGGTCGCCAGCTCGACGCGCTGGCGGGTGTAGCCGGCGGTTCCTGCGTTGGCGACGTTGTTGGAGGCGGTGTCGGTCCCCGCCTGAGCGGCTTGGAGAGCGGAGAAGGCCGTGTACAGGCTGATCATGGACATCACAGCACCTCGTCGATCCGTGCCGGGTTCGCCTGCCGTTCCGACCGGTGGCGACCAGAGGCGTCGTAGAGGCCGGGATCGGCGTCCCCGTCGGCGAGGATGCCGAAGCTTCCGCTGATCCCCGACAGGCCGAGGGTGGCCAGGCGGCGGTTCTCCTTGGTGACCGACTCGATCTCTCCGGTGAGGGCGAGGAAGCGGTTGCGGTGATCCTCGAACACCTCCCGCAGCTCCTCGGGTGCGTTGACGGCGAGGTACGCCAGGGTCACCGACCCGGCGGGAACTCCCCACTCGGCGGCCAGGCCCGCCACGATCCCGGCCCGGTCGGCTTCGGTCTTGCGGATCTCGGCGATGATCCGATCGACCTCCCCGATCGCCGGTGCGATGAACCGCTGGTCGTCGGCGTTGAGCATGAGGTTGGCGGTCACCAGCTTGAACAGGAGGTACTCCATGAGACGGCGCTCGTACCACAGGATGTCTGCGAGGCGCGTCAACTGCTGAAGGCGGAGCTGTGGATCCATCGTGCTTCCGGTCGGCTGTGGCGGCCGTCGCTTAAGGAGGGCGGGGAGCCCGGGCGACGTTGCTCCTTAAGTTCCGCGGTGAGCTGCCGAGGTAGGGAGGAGGTAGATCGATCGAACGTGCCGTCCGCGAACGGCCGAGTTGGGGAGTCGACATGAACGGTGGAACGAACGGACCCGCGGGGAACCCGAGGAACGGATCGACCGCCTCGGCCGATGAGGCGATGGAACGGATCGCCGCCCTCGAGGAGATCATCGCCGGCCAGCGGGCCGAGCTCGGTCTGCTCCGTCTGCAGCTCGAGATGCTGTCGGCGACCGACGTGATCACCGGCCTGCCGAACCTGACCGGCATCATGCAGACCCTCGAGAAGCAGCTCGCTCGGAACCGCCGCACGGCCGAGCCGTTCGGGATCATGTTGATCGAGGCCGACGGCATCGAGACGACCGAGGACGCGGGCCAGGAAGCTCTCCACGACGCGTTGCGTCACTGCGGCGCGATGATCTCGGCGGCGTTGCGTCAGTCCGACACGGTCGGGCGGATCGACGAGCGGACCTTCGCTGCCGTGCTGCCGGACCTGAGCCGTGACGGTGCGGGCGTGGTGATGGGACGGATCGACGCCAACCTCCGGACGATGCCGCCCGGACCGATCGATGCGCCGACCCGCCTCACCCCGCGTCTGTCGGTGGTGCTGATCGACGATGCCTTCGCCGGTGACGCCACCGATCTGATGGAGGGCATCAACCGCCTCCGCGTCGAGGCGAAACCCGGAGAGCCCACGATCGTCGAGTCGTCGGACCTCGCCGCCTCCTGAGCGGCGGGAGGTTCCCCGGTCGCTCGACGGTCGATCGTTCCTGCCCCCGGGCCGCGCCGTCTCGGTGTCGTTGGCGGTGGACGTGTCCGGGCTCGCACGTTTCCGCTTAACCGACCGCCGCGACGGCCGACGGGACCGGGCGAGCGGAACGGAAGACCGGCCGCACGCTCGATACCAGCAGCGCTCCATGGATCGGAGCCGATCCTCTCTAGGGACGGAGACGACCATCACGAAGGAGTGATGCGCCGATGATGCGATCGATGTTCTCCGGGGTCTCCGGATTGCGGTCCAACCAGACGATGATGGATGTGGTCGGCCACAACATCGCCAACGTCAACACCGCCGGCTTCAAGTCCTCTCAGGTCACCTTCGAGGAAGCACTCGCCCAGACGCTCGGCGGCCCGTCGGGTGCCGGCGTCAACCGGGGCGGAACGAACCCCATCCAGATGGGTCTCGGCGTCAAGATCGCTTCCACCGACGCCGTCTTCACCCAAGGGGCGACGCAGGTCACGGGCCGGCCGACCGACCTGGCGATCCAGGGCGACGGGTTCTTCGTGCTCGAAGGCGGCGGCGAGCGGGTCTACACGCGGGCCGGTACGTTCCGGTTCGACGAGGTCGGCAACATCGTGGCCCCCGGCGGCATGATGGTCCTCGGCTGGACCGCCGACGGCGCCGGCAACATCGACAACCAGGTGGCGGTCGCGCCGATCACCCTGCCGCTCACCCAGGTCATCGAACCGAACCTCACCACCCTCGTCGAGGTGGGAGGCAACCTGTCGGCCGACACGGCCATCGGTGATGTCCATCGCACCTCGATCGACATCATCGACAGCCTCGGCGAGTCGAGGAACCTCCTGATCGAGTTCCAGAAGACCGCAGCCAACGACTGGAACGTGTCGGCGACGGTGGACGGGAACGCCGTGACGCTGTCGACGTCGTCGATCAGCTTCAACCCGGACGGGTCGCTCGCCGGACCGACGAGCTTCACGGTGTCGGGCTACACGCCTCCTGGGGCGAACCCACTGAACTTCACGGTGGAACTCGCCGGGAGCTCGCCCCTCCTCCAGTACGGGGGCGTGGCCAACGCCGAAGCCGTCAACCAGGACGGCAACCCGATCGGGTTCCTCAGGGACTTCTCGATCGGCTCCGACGGATCGATCAACGGGGTGTTCTCCAACGGAGAGGCCAAGCTCCTCGCCCAGATCGCCACCGCCACGTTCAACAACCCGTCGGGTCTCGTCCGCAACGGCGAGTCGCACTTCGCCGCCTCGGTGAACTCCGGTCAGGCGTTGATCGGTGTCCCCGGGGGCGGCGGCAAGGGCACCATCGCCGCCGGTGCCCTCGAGATGAGCAACGTCGATCTCGCCCAGGAGTTCACCAACCTGATCATCGCCCAGCGCGGGTTCCAGGCCAACTCCAGGATCATCACGGCAAGCGACGAGGTCCTCGCCGACCTGGTCAACATGAAGCGATGATCTCGATCTCGACCATTGATGGGAGGAGCGCATGATCACCGTCCACCGGCTGCGAGGAGAGGAGATCTTCCTCAACGCCGACCTGATCGAGTCGATCGAGCGAACGCCCGACACGGTCGTCACGCTCATCGACGGCCGCCGCATCGTGGTGGCCGACGACCCGGACGACATCGCTCGCCGGGTCGTGGCCTACCGCGGAGCGATCCTCGCGTCGGCCGAGGACATGCGATCCGGTGGTCGGCCCTCCCTGGTGATGGTCGAGGGAGGTGACGAATGAGCGAGCACGTCCTGATCATCGACGACGACGAGGACTTCGCCCGCCTCCTGTCGGTGTACCTGAGCCGGGCGGGCTTCCGCACCACGATCGCCCCCGACGGGATCCAAGGCCAGATGGCGGCCAACCGATCCCAACCCGATGTGATCATCCTCGACTACCAGATGCCGGCCGCGTCGGGGGTCACCGTCGCCGCTCGTCTCCGGCGCTCCACGCTCACCGGGGGGATCCCGGTGGTCATGCTGACCGGACACAAGACCCAGACCCTCACCAGCACGGCGATCGCGGCGGGTGTCGCCGCGGTGGTGTCGAAGAACGACCTCACCGAGGACCTCCTGCTGCGCACGCTGCGGACCGCGCTCGACGGGAGCATGGGAACCTCCGTCGACCTCGATGCCCTGTTCCCGATCGATGTCGCCTGAGCGCTCGCGACCGACGTCGCTGTTCCCCCTCGCGGCGGCGGCGTTCGCGGCGGTGGTGACGGTCGCGGCGATCCCCGGACCCATCCCCACCGTGGGGCGGGTCGCGGCCGTGGCGGTGTTCGTCGCCGTCTACGCCTGGTCGGCGTCGGTCGAGATCATCGTTCGGCAACGATCTGGTGGCGGGCGTCGCTGGTCGGTCCTCCCGCGGCCGGTCCTCGACAGTGTGGTCGACGCGCATCGAGCCACCCGGGACCACGAAGATGCCCTCCGCGCCGCCATCCAGCGGGAGCGCATCGCCGGATTGGAGCTCGAGATCCGGGCCGCGGCCGCGGCGGAGGCGCAGCGTCGGGTCGAGGAGCTCAACGCCGAGCTCGAAGCGTTCACGTTCTCCGCCTCGCACGACCTGGCCGTTCCCCTCACGACCATCCGGGCGTTCGTCGCGCTCCTCGAGGAATCGGACGGGCACCGCCTGGGCGAAGAGGGCCGTGAGTACCTCGGGCGAGTGGGGAACATCGCGGCCCGGATGGAGGAGTTGATCGGTGATCTGCTGGCGTTGTCGCGGATGCGGCGCGACGCCGATCCCGAACCGGCCCTCGTCGACGTCCGCGGTCTCGTCGATGAGGTCGCCGTCGAGGTCGAACGGGCCCTCGGCAGGCCTCTCGACGTCCGGGTGGTGGGGGACGTCGCTCAACTGCTGGTTCCGCCGTCGCTCCTGCGAGCCATCCTGCAGAACCTGATCCACAACGGCGCCAAGTACAACGACCACGAACGTCCCTCGGTCACGGTGCTGGTGGATGCCGGCGATCGCTTCGCGTCGCTGGTGGTCATGGACGACGGCATCGGGGTGGCCGACGACGACCGGGAACGGATCTTCGAGCTGTTCGTCAGAGGCACCGATCACCTCGGCCTGCCCGGAACCGGCGCCGGCTTGGCGATCGCTCGGCGTGCTGCTCGATCCCTCGGCGGCGACCTGTGGCTGGAGACGACCGGAGCGGAGGGAACCACGTTCTGCGTCACGATCCCCCGGCCGGCGGTGCCCGAGCACGGAGCCGATCGGTCGGCCTCGGTCGGCTGATCCCGGCACCCGGCGAACGCACGGCGGCGAGTCCTCAAGGCGGTCGGGGAGCTGCCGACGGGTACGTCGCTATGGATCAGCGACACAAGACCATCGCCCGCGGCGTCGTGATCGGGTTCCTGATCGGATCGATCTTCCCGCTCGTCGCGCTCATCGTCGGAACCGCCACCACCGGGTCGGCCTCCATCCTCGACCTCCGCCGCGCCCAGCCGGTCACATGGATCGTCGACTTCTTCCCGTTCGCCCTCGCCGCCCTCGGCGGGCTCTTGGCGAGCGCGTCGTTCCGCTTCCGGGCCCTCGAGGAGCACACCGAGGAGATCGCCCAGAGGGTCATCGAGGAGTGGACGACCCAGATCCACGACACGAACAAGGAGATCGCCCGTTCGGCCCAGTCCCAGGCGAAGTTCTTCGCGGCCTTGTCCCACGACATGCGGACCCCGCTGTCGGCCATCATCGGCTTCTCGACGCTCATCGAGGAGGAGCAGCAGGATCCCGAGCTGGTCAGGGCCATGGCCGGCGACATCCGGTCGTCGGCGACCCAGGTCCTCACGATGGTGAACGACCTCCTCGACGCGGCTCGGATGGATTCCGGGAAGATCGACATCGAGGTCGTGGACGTCGACACCGAGCAGATGATCAAGGACATCGCCCGGCACATGGGTCCCCTCGCCGACGAGAAGCACCTGGAGATGTCGCTCGACCTGGAACCTGGCGTCGAGTGTCGGGCCGATCCCCAGCGTCTCCGTCAGATCCTGATCAACCTGCTGTCGAACGCCGTGAAGTACACCGAAGAGGGCGGCATCTGGATCCGGACCCGCTCGGTCGCTCGGAAGGTCTTCGTAGAGGTCCAGGACACCGGCGCGGGGATCGCGCCCGAGGACGTGCCTGCGGTGTTCACCCCCTTCGAGCAGACCACCGTCGCCCAGCAGCGGGTCGACTCCACCGGACTCGGGCTGCCCATCTCGTTGGGCCTGGCCCAGGCGATGGGTGGCACCATCGAGTTCCACTCCGAAGGTCCGGGGAAGGGGAGCACGTTCACGCTCGTCCTGCCGGCGGCGACGGGGGAGGAAGCCGAGCCCCGGGTGGCCACCCTCCCCACCCTGGTGTCCTCGGCGGCGTGACGGCCGCCTCAAGTGCGTCGGCGCGATGCCGATGAACCCTGAGAGCCGCAAGGCGCAGACGTGAGAGGGGATTCGGGTGTCCTGGAGCACTGATCCAGAGCTCCATCGCATGTTCGTCGACGAGGTCGCGCAACGATCGCGAATGCTCGTCGAAGGGGCCGACGCGATCGAGATGGGAGCCGCCGACGACGAGTTGGCAGGCTCGATGTTGCGCGAGGGCCACACGATCAAGGGCACGGGCCGGGTCATGGGGTACGAGGCGGTCTCGCTGGCCGGACTGATGCTGGAGGACGTCTGGAGGTGGATCCACCAGGGCGCCATCGAGCCGTCCCCGACCCTCGCCGAGGCCCTCCGGAACCTCGCCGAGGTGCTTCCGGACGCCGTCGACGACCCCGACCTGCTGGTGGCTCCGATGCTGGCGGTCCACACGGCCTTCGACGGTGTCGACCTGCCCGACGCGCTTCCCTTGCCCCTCCGGGACGACGCGGCAGCGTCGAACGGGGACATCGACGTCGACGACGGCGATGGGGCGATCGTGATCCCCTTCGAGCCGCGCGCGGCCGGTGTCGTCGAGGGATCGCCCGTCGGCGAGGAGACCGACGAAGCTCCCGCCGTCGCGCTCGAGGACGTCGCCGTTGCTGCGCCGGAGCCCGACGCCGTCGACGCGGAGGCGGTGGCCGCGCTCGAGTCGCTGGGGGGCCTCGCCGAGACCCGCCGGGAACCCGACGAGCCCGCCTTCGAGGCGGGTGACGACGCCGCGTCGGAGAGCGCGGACCGGCACGCAGCGGAGGCCGAGCAGGATCAGGCGGACCAGGAGGCGGACCGAGACGCGCCGGAAGGGGACCGCCTCGACGCCGACGAGACGGACGTCGACGACGTCGAAGCGCCCGTCCCGTCGGACCCCGATCACCTCACCGAGGGCGGCGACGAGCAGCACCGCGTCGTCCGTCACGGAGCATCGGAGGCGTTCCTCGAGTTCAGCGTCGAGGCCGTCGGCCCCGAACCACGTCCGGTCATCGAAGTGGACATCGAGCACGCTCCCGTCGAGTTCGAGCCCGAATGGGACCCCGACCCCGTTCCCGAACCCGCAGGATTGGCCGTCTTCGACCCCGACGACCGTCAGGACGCGGCTCCCGCCGCCGACGTCGAGATCGTCGAACGGGTCGCCCCCGCCCACGCCCCCGACCTCGGAGGCCTCCTCGGTGCGCTCGAGACGTGGGCCAGCGCCGAGTCGGTGGTCGTCAGAGCCGGTCAGCTCTACCGCATGATCAACGAGCTGGCGGGGGTGAGCCTCGAGCTGGAGGCCGCGTCCAAGCGGGCCGACGCGCTCGTCGCCCTCACCTCGGGAACGACCGTCGGTGAGGACACCGCCGAGATCTCGGCGGCGTTGCGCACGCTGGTCGAGACCACCAGGACGTTGGAAGCCGAGGCGTTGGACCTGGCGTCCGTCAAGCTGTCGACCGTCACCAGCACCCTCCCGCAGCTCGCTCGCTACCTGGGAAAGAAGACCGGGAAGGCGGTCGATCTCGAGCTCGTCGGCGACAGCGTCCTCGTCGATCGGCAGATCGCGGATCGGATCGGCGAACCGATCCGCCATCTCGTCGTCAACGCCATCGCCCACGGGATCGAGCTCCCCGACGTGCGGAACGAGCGCGGCAAGCCCCCCACCGGTTCCATCTCCGTCCACGTCGCCGTCGAAGAGGGCAAACTGATCGTCGAGGTCGCCGACGATGGTGCCGGCATCGACTGGGAGGCGGTCGCCGAACGGGCTCAGGTCGAAGGTCTCGCCGGCGACGACGCCGGCGAGGAGGAACTCCGCAGCGTCCTCACCAGGGACGGGTTCTCCACCAGCCCGCAGCTCGACGACCTGGCCGGCGACGGCACGGGACTGGCCAAGGTCCGGGCCGTCACCGAGGAGCTCTACGGGACGTTCACGATCGAATCGGACCCCGGCCGAGGCACCATCGTCACCCTCACCGTCCCCACCCATCGTGCCCTGCAGAAGGCGCTGGTCGTCCGCGCCGGCCGACAGCATTGGGGTATCCCCGAGACCGCCGTCGATGCGGTCATGCCGCTCGGCGCCGCCCACGCCTCGGTGGTCGCCGGCGGATCCAAGATGGTGTGGAAGGCCAAGGAGATCCCCGTCGTCCTGTTCGCCACCCTGGTCGGGACCGAACCGTCGGGCCTGCCGACCCATCTCGTCATCGTGTCCGCCCCCACCGGGGCGATCGCCGTCGGAGTGGAGGAACTGGTCGGCTCCCGAGATGTCGCCGCCAAGGAACTCGGTCCCCTCGTCAGCGGACCGGACTTCGTGACCGGCGCCGCCCTCCTCGGCGGCGACGAGGTGGTGCTCCTCGTCGACGCGACCCGCCTCGCCGAGCGCCACGGCGTGGTGGAAGCCAAACCGATCGGGCCGATCCGGAGCATCCTCATCGTCGACGACTCGAAGGGCGTGCAGGAGGTCCTGGCGGCGGCGCTCAGCTCGAGCGGCTTCGCCACGTACACGACCGGGTCGGTGTCGGAGGCGCTCAAGGTCCTCGCCGTTCGGGACATCGACGCCATCGTGGTCGACTTCTCGATGCCCAGAGCCGACGGGGTCGCGCTCGTGCACATGGTCCGAGGCCGGTTCGGCGCGATCCCCATCGTGATGCTGTCGGGGGTCGCCACCGACGAGGACCGGAAGCGGGCGGAGGAGGCCGGTGTCGACGCGTTCTTCGACAAGGCCGACTTCAGGGAAGGGGTCCTCGCCGAGACGCTGCGGGAGCTGATCGAGCGATCCGAAGCCGCCGAGTAGGCGCTCCGCGGCGTCGAGCGACATCGACGGAGGTCGCCGGTGGAGCTTCGGTACACTCGGTGGCCATGCCCGAGTCGGCCCTCCTGGAGAACCTCAACCCCGCCCAGCGGGAGGCGGTCGCCGCCGTCGACGGCCCGGTGCTCGTCGTCGCGGGAGCCGGCTCGGGCAAGACCCGGGTGCTCACCCATCGGATCGCCCACCTGATCCGCGACGTCGGCGTGTCGCCCTACTCGATCCTCGCCATCACCTTCACGAACAAGGCGGCGTCCGAGATGAAGGCTCGCGTCGCCGCCCTCGTCGGGTCGGTCGCCAACGACATGTGGGTCTCGACCTTCCACAGCGCCTGCGCCCGCATCCTGCGTCGAGAGGCCCCCAGGCTCGGGTACCGGTCGTCGTTCTCGATCTACGACGAGTCGGACGCGTTGCGGCTGGTGACGATGTGCGTCAAGGACCTGGACATGGACCCGAAGCGGTTCCCGCCCCGGTCGATCCGAGCCACGATCTCGAACGCCAAGAACGAGCTGATCGACTACGAGACGTTCGCCGGCGGCGACAGCGGCTTCTACCACGAGAAGGTCGCCGACGTGTATCGCCTCTACCAGCAGCGGCTGGTGGAAGCCTCGGCGTTGGATTTCGATGACATCTTGATGCTGACCGTCGAGGTGTTCCAAGCCTTCCCCGAGGTGCTCACCACCTACCAGGAGCGGTTCCGGTACCTCCTCGTCGACGAGTACCAGGACACGAACCGGGCCCAGTACCTGTTCGTCAAGCTCCTCGCCGACGCCCACCGCAACGTCTGCGTCGTCGGGGATCAAGACCAGTCGATCTACCGGTTCCGCGGGGCGGACATGCGCAACATCATGGAGTTCGAGCGTGACTATCCCGACGCCAAGGTGGTGCGCCTCGAACAGAACTACCGGTCGACCCAGACGATCCTCGACGCCGCCAACGCGGTGATCGACCACAACCAGCAGCGGAAACCGAAGCGCCTGTGGACCGACCGTGGTTCGGGGGAGCGGATCTCTCTCTACGAGGGTCAGGACGAGCACGACGAGGCCGCGTTCGTCGCCGAGGAGGTGCAGATCCTCGAGCAGCGAGGGATCCGCCTCTCCGACATCGCCGTGTTCTACCGAACCAACGCCCAGAGCCGCGTCCTGGAAGAGCTGTTCGTCCGCTTCGGGCTGCCGTACCAGGTCGTGGGAGGGTTGAAGTACTACGACCGACGTGAGGTGAAGGACGTCCTGTCGTACCTGCGGGCCATCGTCAACCCGGACGACCAGGTGGCCTTGAAGCGGATCATCAACGTGCCGAAGCGATCCATCGGCGACACCACCGTCGGGCACGTCGACCGCTACGCGGAGGCGTCGGCGATCGGCTTCATGGAGGCGCTCCGGCAGGCGGGGGACAACACCCGGTTGACGAGCCGGGCGCAGCGATCCATCGCCGGGTTCGTCGAGCTGATGGACCATCTCCGGCAGCGAGCCGTCGACGGCCCGAGAGCGGCCATCGAGGCCGTCCTCGATGCCACGGGCTACATGGACATGATCCGGTCCGAACGCACGATCGAGGCGCTGGGTCGGCAAGAGAACCTGGAGGAGTTGGTTTCGGCCGTCGCCGAGTTCGAGGAGACCGGGCCGGCGTCGCTGGGGGCCGAACAGTGGACCGAGATGGACGGGATCGACAAGCTGGGCATGTTCCTCGAGTCCGTGAGTCTGGTCACCGACGTCGACGCCATGGAGGACGACGAGAAGGTGACGCTCATGACGCTGCACAACGCGAAGGGCCTCGAGTTCCCCGTCGTGATCATCACCGGGATGGAGGACGGCGTGTTCCCTCACATGCGTGCGCTCGGCGATCCCGACGAGCTGGAGGAGGAGCGCCGGCTCTGCTACGTCGGGATGACCAGGGCCGAGGATCGGCTCTACCTGACCCGGGCCTGGAGCCGGAACCTGTACGGGCAGAACAACTACAACGGGCCGAGCAGGTTCCTGTCGGAGATCCCCGACCATCTGATGACCGAGGCCGAGCGCGATCGGCGCCGCCGTGCTGCGGCGGTCGAGCCGAGGGCGACCGTCGGCGCGAGCGACATCGCCGTCGGTGATCGGGTCCAGCACACCCATTGGGGATCGGGGACCGTTTCGGAGATCGCCGGGGCCGGCGATCGGGCCGAGGCGATCGTCGTCTTCGACGACCAAGGCCCCAAGCGCCTCCTCCTCGCCTGGGCGCCCCTCGAGAAGGTCTGACCGGGTCGCCGACGGCGGGACGCCGGTCGTCGATCGCGGGCGATCGAGCGCATCTCGCCGTGAGGGTGGAATGCGCGCCGTCGGTCCGCGTTGTCGTCTTCGACGGAACGAGCGAAGAGGAGCACCATGACCCTGCGTGAGAAGCTGGAGGCCCGCAAGGCGGCCTCCGCCGACAAGATCCCCGCCCACGTCAAAGCCGTGATGGGCCGATCCCTCGAGGAGCTTCGGCACTCGGGGATCGTCGGACGGGCTCTGTCGGTCGGCGACGAGGCTCCCGACTTCACGCTCCCGAACGCCGGCGGCGGAACCGTGCACCTGGCCGAGCTGCTCACCGCCGGGCCGGTCGTGATCTCGTTCTATCGCGGCGGGTGGTGCCCGTACTGCAATCTGGAACTGGCCGCTCTGCAGGAGGCCGTCACCGAGCTGGAGGAAGCCGGCGGCGGTCTCGTTGCCATCTCTCCCAACCTGCCCGACGAGTCGCTGACCACCGTCGAACGCCACGCCTTGGGGTTCCCGGTCCTGTCGGATGTCGGGAACGTGGTCGCCCGCCGATTCGGGCTCGTGTTCGAGGTCCCCGACGATCTCGAGGCCGTGTACCGGGCGATGGGTCACGACATCGGCAAGGTCAACGGCACCGATCGATGGGAGATCCCCCTCCCGGCGACCTACGTCGTGGATCCCGCGGGGGCGATCCGGTTCGCGTTCGTCGACGCCGACTACCGCAACCGCGCCGAGCCCGCCGACATCGTCGAGGTCCTCCGGACCCTCTGACGGGGCCACGCCCGAGTCGGCGACGCGTCGCGGTGCCGGTGGTCCGCGGCCCGAATAGCTCCGCAGAAGGCTCCCCACCGCCCTACCATCGTCACACCATGATCCAACGTTCTCTGCCGGTCGTCATCCAGGGAGGGATGGGTGCCGGCGTTTCCGACTGGCGCCTCGCCCGCGCCGTCGCCTCGCTCGGTCACCTCGGGGTCGTCTCGGGCACCGCCATCGACACCATCTTCGTCCGCCGCCTCCAACAGGGCGACCCCGGCGGGCACATGCGCCGCGGTCTGGCCGCCTTCCCGATCCCCGACATGGCCGCCGAGATCCTCGACCGGTACTTCGTCGAAGGCGGCAAGGACGCGTCGGCACGGTTCAAGACCAAGCCCATGTTCTCGGTCGACATCCCGCGACCCCTCGAAGAGCTGACCGTCGTCGCCAACTTCGTGGAGGTGTACCTCGCCAAGGAAGGACACGACGGTCCGGTGGGGGTCAACTACCTCGAGAAGGTCCAGATCCCCACATTGCCGTCCCTGTTCGGAGCGATGCTCGCCGGCGTCGACTACGTGCTGATGGGGGCCGGCATCCCGAAGTTCATCCCCGGGATCATGGACGCCCTGGCCGCCGGCCGCCCGGTCGAGCTGAAGCTCGACGTCAAGGGCACCGCCAGGGGTGAGTCGGTCGTCACCACCTTCGACCCAGCCCCGTACGTTCGGGCCGGAGCGCCGCTGCCGCATCGGGGGCGGTTCATCGCCATCATCGCCTCGCACATCCTGGGCACCATGCTCGCCAAGAAGGCCGAGCCGCCGGTGGACGGGTTCGTGATCGAAGGACCGACGGCCGGCGGGCACAACGCGCCGCCCCGCGGCAAGCTCGTCCTCGCCGAGACGGGCGAGCCGCTGTACGGAGAACGGGACGTCGTCGATCTGGGCGTCATGCGTGAGCTCGGGCTCCCGTTCTGGCTCGCCGGCGGCTACGCCGAGCCGGAGAAGGTCGCCGAGGCGCTGGCGGAAGGCGCCGCCGGGGTGCAGGTCGGCACCGCCTTCGCCTACTGCGAGGAGTCGGGGTTCACCGCCGAGATCAAGGCCGAGGTGCTCCGCCGCTCCATCGAAGGCACCGCCCGCATCTTCACCGATCCCGTCGCCTCCCCGACCGGGTTCCCGTTCAAGGTCGTCCCCCTCGAAGGCACGATGTCCGAAGACGACGTGTACGCCGAACGTACCAGGGTCTGCGATCTCGGGTACCTGCGGACCCCGTACAAGAAGGGCGATGGATCCGTGGGGTGGCGGTGTCCCGCCGAGCCGGTCGACCACTTCGTCCGCAAGGGCGGCAGCGAACGAGAGACGGTCGGCCGCAAATGCCTGTGCAACGCGCTGCTGACCAACATCGGCCTCGGACAGATCCGCCGCGACGGTTCGAGGGAGAAACCGCTCATCACCTCGGGCGACGACGTCGCCCACGTCGCCCGTTTCCTGCGCCCCGGGCAGACGACCTACACCGCCGCCGACGTGGTCGCCTACCTGATGGCCGACGTGCTCGTCTGAGACGTCGCTGCGATGTACCTCGCCGCCCTCGCCATGGTCGTCGGGGGAGCGTTCGTCATCGCCGTGGGGCGGAGAGCCACGTCGGGCCGTCTCCCACGTGACGGTCACGGAGGCGTCCGGACCCGGATCACGACCCTGTCCGACGACACGTGGTACCCGTCCCAGCGCGTGGCCGGCCCGTGGATCGTCGCGTCCGGATCGGCCATCGCCTTCGGGGGATCCATCATCTTCATGGCTCGGCCCGACGATGACACCGGCTTGACGATCGCAGCGTCGGCGGCGTTGATCGCCGGGGTCGCCGCCCTCGTCGGAGCCCTGCTCGCGAGCCGGGTGGCACATGGTGTCGTCGAGGCGGAGGGCGGCCAGGGCCGGGCGGATCGCCCGGGGAAGTCGGTGAACTAGCCTGGGGCGCCATGCCGCCTCGAGTGCTCATCGCCAAACCCGGGCTCGACGGCCACGACCGTGGAGCGAAGATCGTCGCCCGCGCCCTGCGCGACGCAGGATGTGAGGTGATCTACTCCGGTCTCCACCAGACCCCGGAGCAGATCGCCGAGACGGCGATCCAGGAGGACGTCGCCGCCGTGGGTCTCTCGACGCTCTCGGGCGCCCACCTCGTCCTGTTCCCGAGGGTCGTCGAGGCGCTCGCGGCGCGCGGTGCGGACGACATCATCGTGTTCGGCGGCGGTGTCATCCCCGACCGTGACGTCGCCACCCTCAAGGAGGCAGGCATCGCCGAGGTGTTCACGCCCGGCACATCGCTCGAGACGATCCAACGGTGGGTCGTCGAACATCTCGAAGGTCGAGACAGGGCCGAGGCAGGGCCAGAAGGAGAGACAGTGTGAAGATCCACGAGTACCAGGCCAAGGCGCTCATGAAGGAGCGCGGGATCACGGTTCCCGAAGGGCGGGTGGCGACCACCGTCGACGAGGCCGTGGCTGCGGTTCGCCCGCTGATCGAGTCGACGGGCAACCCCGTGGTGGTCCTCAAGTCCCAGATCCACGCCGGCGGCCGCGGCAAGGGTCGGTTCAAGGAGCATCCCGACGTCGGTGGCGTCAACGTCGTCACCGCAGGCGTCGAGGGCGGGATCGAAGCCGCCGAGGAGGCCGTCCGCACCCTGGCCACCAAGATGTTGGGTTCGACGCTGGTGACCGTCCAGACCGGGCCGGAGGGCAAGAAGGTGAACCGCCTCTACGTCGAACAGGGGATCGACATCGCCGAGGAGCTCTACCTGTCGGTACTGCTCGACCGGGCCATCTCGCGCAACGTCGTCATGGCCTCCACCGAAGGCGGAACGGAGATCGAGGTGGTCGCCGCCGAGACCCCCGACAAGATCCTTCGCGAGCCGATCGACCCGGCGTTCGGGCTCCTTCCGTTCCAGGCCAAGCGCGTCGCCTGGTCCCTCGGACTCGACGGCGACGCCCACCGCAACGGTGTCGCGTTCCTGACCGCCTTGACGAAGGCCGCGGTCGAGCTCGACACCGACCTCGTCGAGATCAACCCGTTGGTGGTCACCACCGACGGGGCGGTGATGGCCCTCGACGGCAAGATGAGTTTCGAAGCGAACGCGCTCTACCGGCATCCCGACGTCGTCGGGCTGCGGGACCTCACCGAGGAGGACCCCGAAGAGCTGGAAGCCAAGGAACACGGACTGTCCTTCATCAAGCTCGACGGCACCATCGGATGCATGGTCAACGGCGCAGGACTGGCGATGGCCACCATGGACATCATCAAGTACTTCGGCGGTGAACCGGCCAACTTCCTCGACGTCGGCGGCGGTGCCAACGTCGACCAGATCACCGCAGCGTTCAAGATCATCACCAAGGATCCCGACGTCAAGGGGATCTTCGTGAACATCTTCGGCGGGATCATGCGTTGCGACACGATCGCCGAAGGTGTCGTCGCCGCGGTCGAGGAGGTCGGGTTGACCGTCCCGCTGGTGGTTCGGCTGGAGGGCACCAACGTCGAGCTGGGGAAGCAGATCATCGACGGATCCGGGCTCAACGTCGTGAGCGCGGCCGACATGAAGGATGGAGCGAACAAGATCGTGGAGCTGGCCGGATGAGCATCTTGGTGGGCAAGGCAACGAAGGTCATCGTTCAGGGGCTCGGTCGGACAGGACGTTTCCACACCGACAAGGCCATCGCCTACGGCACAAGGATCGTCGGCGCGGTGCATCCGAGTCGGGCCGGCGAGGTCGAGGTGTTCGAAGGGGACACCGACCATTCCGGGGTACCGGGCCGTCCCGACACCTACCGGGTGGAGGTGCCGATCTTCCGCAGCGTCGTGGACGCGATGGCGGCCACCGGGGCGGACGCGTCCGTGGTCTACGTGCCGCCGCCGTTCGCTGCCGACGCGATCATGGAAGCCGCCGACGCCGGCATGCCTCTGGTGATCACCATCACCGAGGGCATCCCGGTCGCCGACATGGTCGTCGCCAAGCGCTATCTCGAAGGCAGGGACACCCGGCTCGTGGGGCCGAACTGCCCCGGGGTCATCACGCCCCGTGAATGCAAGATCGGGATCATGCCCGGGTACATCCACGCGCCGGGCCGGGTCGGTGTCGTGAGCCGCTCAGGGACCCTGACCTACGAGGCGGTCTACCAGCTCACCCAGAACGGTCTCGGGCAGACGACCGCCGTCGGCATCGGAGGTGATCCGGTCAACGGGACCGACTTCGTCGACGTCCTGCGGTCGTTCAACGACGATCCTGCCACCGAGGGCGTGATCATGATCGGCGAGATCGGCGGTACCGCCGAGGAGGAAGCCGCCGCCTGGATCGCGGCCAACATGACGAAACCCGTCGCCGGGTTCATCGCCGGGACGACGGCGCCTCCGGGCAAGCGGATGGGCCATGCCGGTGCGATCATCTCGGGTGGGAAGGGAACGGCGGCGGCCAAGATCGAGGCGCTGGAGGCGGCCGGAGTCGTCATGGCGCCGACCCCCACCGACATGGGTCAGGCGATGGCCGAGGCGTTGGAGCGGGCATGAGGCCGTCGAGCCGGTGACCGAACTCGTCACCGGCCTGACGCTCGGGTTGGCGGCCGGTCTCGCTCCCGGGCCGCTCCAGGCCCTCATCGTGACGACCACCCTCCATCGGGGGTTCGGTGCCGGTTGGCGGGTCGCGATCGCGCCCTTGCTGACCGACGTGGTGATCGTCTCGCTGTCGGTCGCCGTGCTGTCGGTCCTCCCCGACGCGGTGCTCACGGGGCTGACCGTCGTGGGAGGCACGTTGCTGGTGGGTCTCGGTGTAGCCGAGCTCGTGCGGGCCCGTCGTCCCCTCCCGCCCGAGGATGCCGGGGGTTCGTCGAAGGATCTTGCCACCGGTGCGCTCGTCAACGTGACGAACCCGCACGCTTGGCTGTTCTGGGTGACCGCAGGCGGGCCGCTGCTGATCAGGCTGTACCGCGCATCCCCGCCGACGGCGGTCGGGTTCCTGGCGGCGTTCTACCTGGCCCTCGTGGGGTCGAAGGTGGGTCTGGCCGCCGTCGTCGCCGCCGTGCGTCACCAGCTCGGCGACCGTGCGCGGCGAAGGCTCCTGGCGGCGGGAGGGCTGTTGCTCGTCGCCGGCGGGGTCCTCATCGTCGTCGGCGGGCTGCCCGGCTGATCCGGGGACGCTTCGCGGCGGGATCAGTCGTCGGTCACTGCCGCGGAGCGGACGACCTCGGCGTATCGGTCGAGGCGTTCCACGATGGCGGGTTCGGGATCCGGCGGGAGAGAGAGGACGGCCCGAGCGATCCCTTGCTCGGCCAGGCTGGTGAGGATCCTCGGGTCGGCGGGGACGCCGAACATGCCGAGCTCGACGTCGTCGCGGGGTCGTCCGGCGGCTTCGAGCGCATCGCCGAGCTGTTCGAGCTTGGCGTCGTCGATGCCGTGCCGGCCGTAGATGGGCATCCATCCGTCGCAGAACTCGGCGATGTGGGCGAAGGTCTTGGGACCCGCGCCGCCACCCATCACGATCGGCGGGTGGGGCTCCTGCACCGGCTTGGGCCATGCCCAGCTCGGCTCGAAGTCGACGTACGTGCCGTGGAACTCCGCCACGTCCTCGGTCCACAGCGCCTTCATCGCCAGGACCTTCTCGCGCAGGATGTCGCGGCGGTACCGGAAGGGGACGCCGTGGTCCTCCACCTCTTCCCGGTTCCAGCCGTACCCGATCCCGAAGACGAACCGCCCGCCCGACAGCGTGTCCAGCGAAGCGACCTCCTTGGCCAGCCACAGCGGGTCGCGCTGGGCGACCAGGGTGATGCCGGAACAGAGCCGGATGGTGGAGGTCCTCGCCGCGGCGGCGCCGAGGGCGACGAACTGGTCGTGGGTTCGCCAGTACATCTCGGGGAGCGGGGGAGCGTCCTTCTGCCCGCCCCAGGGGGTCTTGCGGCTGACCGGGATGTGGCTGTGCTCGGGGAACCACAGAGATTCGAAGCCGCGGTCCTCGGCGGCGACGGCGAGCTCCACCGGCTGGATGGCCGTGTCGGTGGGGAACATCATGACCCCGACGTACATGTCTCCTCCTGTGGTGATGATCGGGAAGGTCCACTCACCGCTCGGCGGCCTCGTCGAGCAGCGTTGGGATGTACTCGGCGAAGCCCTCTCGGAGCGACACCGGCGAGAACCCGAGCTGTTGGGTCGCCTTCGTGTGGTCGCCCAGGTAGGTGACCCCGGCGGCGACACGGAGGCTCTCGGCTTGGCCCGCCGCGGGTGGGACGACCTTCGCCAGCGCACCGACGGTTCCCGCGAGGGCCCGCATGGCCGAGACGGGGATCTGGAAGCGTGGTGGTCTCGTGCCGGCGATCTCGGCTGCCAGCGTCAGGGCCCCGGACAAGGACTCGGGCGGTCCGGCCACGATGTACGACTCGCCGGCGACGCCGTGGTCCATGGCCAGGCGATGGGCCGTCGCCGTGTCCGCCACGGTGGCCCAGCAGTAGGCGTTCCCCACGGGCACGGCGGGAAGACGGCCGCGGAGGGATCGGGTGAGGACATCGGCGATGGCCGAGTGGTCGCGAGGTCCGTAGATCGCCCCGGGCATGACGACGACCAGCGGCAGGCCCTGTGCCATCATGGGCTCTGCGACGAGCCGGTGCGCCTCCCACTTCGTCCGGTCGTAGTGGCTCAGGTGGGGACCGTCGTAGCGGTAGGACTCGTCGACGACCTTCCCGTGGGTGTTCGAGTTGATCGCCAAGGTGCTGGTGTAGACCCCTCTCGGGATCTCGAGCTCGGCCATGAGCTCGAGGACGTTGCGCGTCCCTCCGACGTTGACCGCTTCGAGCGGCGCCGGGTCTCGGACGCCGACCCGGTAGACGCCGGCGACGTGGAACACGCCGTCGACGCCACGCATCGGTCCGCGCATCGAGTCCTTGTCGGTGACGTCCCCTCGGTGGACCTCGGCGCCCAGGTCCGCGAGCCACGGAGATCGTTCCGGGGCGCGGACGACGGCGACGATCTCGTGGCCGTCGGTGGCGAGTTGCTCGGCGAGGACCCGACCGAGGAAGCCGGAGGCTCCGGTCATGAAGTAGCGCATGGCGGGCATCTTACGGGGCGCTCGTCCCGGCGATGGCGATCGGGGTGCCTGCCCCCCGGGCGACCGCCCGGTCGTAGACGAGCCGGGTCGCGGCGACGTCTTCGACGCCGATCCCGAGGGATTCGAAGAGGGTGATGTCGTCGGTCGACCTGCGACCGGGGATCCGTCCCGCCAGCACCGCACCCACCTCGCCGATGATGTGGTCGGCGTCGATCGCGCCCTCCGTCAGCGGGATGACGAGGTCGCCGGCTTCGGCGAGGGCCGACTCCATCGAGTCGGTGAACACGCGGGAGCCGACGATGGTCGCGGTATCGACTTCCCTGGCGGTCGGTGTGGCCGAGCCGACGGCGTTGATGTGGGCTCCGGGGGTGACGAGGTCGCCGGTGAGGATCGGAGCGGTCGCCGCGGTGACCGTGCAGATGACGTCGGCGCCGTCCACGGCGTCGGCGACCGTCGGCGCCACGGTGGCCGGTCGGGGCGCCTGCGCGGCGACGTGTTCGGCTTTGGCGCGGTCCCGTCCCCAGATCCGGATCTGGGTGATGTCACGGACGAGGGGGATCGCCTCGAGGTGGCTGACCGCTTGGGCGCCGGTCCCGAGGATGGCCAGCACCGTGGTGTCGGATCGAGCGAGCGCGTCGGTGGCCACCGCGGACGCCGCGGCGGTGCGGACGGCCGTCATCTCGGTTGCGTCGACGATGGCGAGGAGCCGACCGAACTCGGTCTCGAAGAGCAGCACGACCCCTTGATGCGCGTCGTAGGGAGTGTTCGTGTTGGCGGGGAAGATCGAGATCACCTTCGTGCCCATGGCTGCCGACGGCGCCATGTAGGCGGGCATCGAGCCGAGGGCGCCTCGGCGGTCCGGGAGCCACAGCACGTCCCGGAGTGGCTGGACGGCTTCCCCGGTCGAATAGGCGATCATGGCTCGGCGGACCGCCTCGATGCAGTCGGTCATCGGCAGCAGCTCGCGTACCTCGTCCTGGGTGATGATCAGGGTCTCGTTCATGGTCACATCATCGCAGCATCGGCGGTGCGGCCGTGGGCAGTCCCTAACATCGTGCCCATGGATGCCAGCCGTCTCCGCGTCGCCGTGCTCGTCTCGGGGAGCGGCACGAACCTCCAGGCGCTCCTCGATCGGGCCCGACGACCGGACGCCGCCTACGAGGTGACGGTGGTGATCAGCGATCGGCCGGGCGTGCTCGGCCTTCGTCGGGCGGCCGCCGCCGGGGTGCCGGCGGTGGTCGTGGACTGGAAGGAACACGCATCACGGGCGGCGTTCACCGACGAGATCTGCCGTGTCGCCGCCGACCACGGAGTCGGGGCGCTCGTGCTCGCCGGGTTCATGCGGATCCTCGCGCCCGGAGCGACCGAGCGGTACCCCGATCGGATCATCAACGTGCATCCGGCCTTGCTCCCGGCCTTCCCCGGGGCACATGCCGTCGCGCAGGCGATCGCCTACGGCGTGAAGCTGTCGGGGGCGACGGTGCACTTCGTCGACGAGGAGGTCGATCACGGTCCGATCATCGCCCAGGAGGCCGTCCCGGTCGACCCCGGCGACGGCGAGGCCGAACTCCACGCTCGGATCCAGGCCGTGGAACATCGCCTGCTCCCCGATGTGGTCCAGGCCTTCGCCGAGGGGAAGATCACCGTGGAAGGGAGGATCGTGCGATGGGAGAAGTGAACGAGACGGGGCAGATCCCGGTGCGCCGCGCCTTGATCTCGGTTTCCGACAAGACGGGACTGGCCGAGTTCGCCGCCCGCCTCGTCGCGGTGGGTGTCGAGATCGTCTCATCGGGAGGGACCGCCCGGTACCTCGCCGACCGCGGCATCCCGGTGGTGGCGGTGGCCGACGTCACCGCCTCGCCCGAGATCCTCGGCGGCCGCGTCAAGACCCTCCATCCCCGCATCCACGGCGGCATCCTCGCCGACCTGGGTGAGGCGTCCCATCGGGAGGATCTCGCGCATCACGGGATCGAGCCGTTCCAGCTCGTCGTCGTCAACCTGTACCCGTTCGAGGACACCGTCGCCGCCGGCGCCGGACGCAGGGAGGCGATCGAGAAGATCGACATCGGCGGCCCGACCCTGATCCGGGCCGCGGCCAAGAACCACGCCTGGGTCTCCGTCGTCGTGGATCCCGGACGCTACGACGAGGTCGCGACGGCCATCGAAGACGGAGGTCTCACCGCTCAGCTCCGCCGCGCGCTCGCCGCCGAGGCGTTCTTCCGGACCGCCGCGTACGACGCGGCCATCGTCGGGTGGTTCGGTGCGGACGCGACCATCCCGCCGCGTCTGGTGCTTCCCCTCGAGCAGGTGGCACCGTTGCGATACGGGGAGAACCCGCATCAGGAGGCCGCGCTCTTCTCGCAGTGGCGTCGGGATCCCTGGTGGCGCCACGCCGAGCAGCTTCAGGGCAAGGCGATGTCGTTCAACAACTACGCCGACGCCGAGGCGGCGTGGCGGCTCGCCAACGACCTGCCGGGTATCGGCGCGGTCGTCGTCAAGCACATGAACCCGTGTGGCGTCGCGATCGCCGACGAGCTCCCGGCCGCCTTCCGTGCAGCCTGGGACGGCGATCCGCTGTCGGCCTTCGGGGGCGTGGTGGCGGTCAACCGCCCCCTCGACGAACGCACCGCCGTCGAGCTGGCCGCCTACTTCGTCGAGGTCGTCGTCTGCCCGGCGATCGATCGGCGAGCAGCGGACATCCTGGCGGGAAGGAAGAACCTCCGGGTCATCGTCGCCCCGCCGCCGTCGGGTGCCGACCTGGATCTCCGGCGACTCGAAGAGGGGTTCCTGATCCAAGAGCGCGATCGGGTCGATGGGCCCGACGGCGGCATGCCGCCGGGATGGGAGGTCCGCAGCTCGCGCCGGCCCGACGACCGCCAGCTCGCCGACCTGCGGTTCTCGTGGATCGTTGCCGCCCACACCCGCTCCAACGCCGTAGTCATCGCGAACGACGGGGCTGCCGTCGGGGTCGGGGCGGGCGACCAGAGCCGGGTGGGGGCGGCGGAACGAGCGGTGCGCCGAGCCGGCCGACGAGCCGAAGGTGCCGTGGCGGCCTCGGACGCCTTCCTGCCGTTCCGAGACGCACTGGACACCCTCGCCGACGCCGGCGTGGTGGCGCTGGTCGAACCGGGCGGCTCGCGTCGCGACGACGAGGTCGTCGAAGCAGCCGACGAGCGTGGTCTCGTGCTCGTGTTCACCGGAAGGAGGCACTTCCTCCATTGAGCGCCGAGATCCTCTCCGGGACCGACGTCGCCGCCGCGGTGCGCGCGGACGTTGCCGCCCGGGTCGCCGAGCTGGCCGAACGGGGCAAGACCGTCGGATTGGCCACCGTCCTGGTCGGTGACGATCCGGCGTCGCAGGTGTACGTCCGTAACAAGCATCGGGCCGCCCAGGCGGTGGGGATGCTGTCGATCGACGAGCACCTGCCTGCCGGCGCCACCCAGGTCGAGGTGGAGGCCGTCGTCGAGCGACTCAACGCCGACCCGCGGGTCGACGGCATGATCGTGCAGCTTCCCCTGCCCGCCGGTCTCGACGGCCAGGCTGTCGTCGAGCGTGTCGATCCCCACAAGGACGCCGACGGCCTGCACCCGTTCAACCTCGGTCTCCTCGTCCTCGACCGACCCGGACCGATCCCGGCGACGCCCGGCGGCATCATGGAGATCCTCCGCTTCTACGACATCGCCACGGCGGGCAGGACCGCCGTGGTCGTGGGACGATCGTTCCTCGTCGGGCGACCCATGGCGCTGTTGCTCGGAGCGAAGGGGACCGACGCCACCGTCGTCCAAGCCCATTCCCGCACCCCGAACCTGACGGAGGTCTGCCGGAGGGCCGATATCCTGGTCGCCGCGGTGGGCCGACCCAAGCTGTTCGACGCCTCCTACGTGAAGCCCGGGGCCGTGGTGATCGACGTCGGGATCAATCGAACCGACGACGGTCTCGTCGGAGACGTCGACCTGGACGCCGTCGCGGAGGTCGCCGGTGCCATCACCCCCGTCCCCGGCGGGGTCGGCCCGATGACGATCGCGTCGCTGTTGGCGAACACGGTGATGCTGGCCGAGCGGCGAGCGGTGTCGGGCGATTGACGATCACTCGAACGGACCGAGAGAACGGAGCGAACACATGGCAGCGAAGATCACCAAGACCGAGCACGGGCTCGTCGTTCCCGACGAGCCGATCGTTCCCTACATCGAAGGCGACGGGATCGGCCCGGACATCTGGGCAGCGGCCCAACGCGTCTTCGATGCCGCCGTCGCCAAGGCCTACGGGGGGAGCCGTCGGATCGAATGGATGGAGGTCCTGGCCGGCCAGAAGGCCTTCGACGCGACGGGAGAATGGCTGCCTGAGGCGACCATCGACGCCTTCCGTCGGTACCTGGTCGGGATCAAGGGACCGTTGACGACGCCCATCGGTGGGGGCATCCGGAGCCTCAACGTTGCGTTGCGTCAGATCCTCGACCTGTACGTGTGCCTTCGCCCGGTTCGTTGGTACCAGGGCGTCCCGTCGCCCGTCAAGCATCCCGACAAGGTGGACATGGTGATCTTCCGGGAGAACACCGAGGACGTGTACGCCGGCAAGGAGCTGGAAGCAGGCAGCCCCGGGGCGCTGAAGCTCCTCGACTTCCTCGATCGGGAGTTCGGGTGGGAGATCCGGCGCGACTCGGGGATCGGGATCAAACCGATCTCGGAGACGGCGTCGAAGCGGCTCGTCCGGGCGGCGATCCGGTACGCCCTCGACGAGGGCCGCAGGTCCGTGACGCTCGTCCACAAGGGCAACATCATGAAGTTCACCGAAGGGGCCTTCCGGACGTGGGGCTACGAGGTGGTCCGTGACGAGTTCTCCGACGTCGCCGTCTCGTGGGAGGACTGCGGCGGCGACCCCGGCGGCCGGTTGCTCGTCAAGGACGTCATCGCCGACGCCTTCCTCCAGCAGATCCTCACTCGACCGGCCGAGTACGACGTCATCGCCACGATGAACCTGAACGGCGACTACATCTCCGACGCGCTCGCCGCCCAGGTCGGCGGGATCGGGATCGCCCCGGGTGGGAACATCAACTACGAGACCGGGTACGCGATCTTCGAGGCGACCCACGGCACCGCCCCCAAGTACACGGGCATGGACAAGGTGAACCCGGGATCGGAGATCCTGTCGGGCACGCTGATGCTGCGCTACATGGGGTGGCCCGAAGCGGCGGAGCTGATCGTCCGCGGCATGGAGGCGGCGATCCTCGACAAGATCGTCACCTACGACTTCGCGCGACTCATGGACGGCGCCACCGAGGTCAAGACGAGCGAGTTCGGTGACGCCATCATCGAGCGGATGTGACCGGATCGGTCACGGCCACAGCACGACGTAGGTCACCACGAGCCGGTCGGGCGGATCGACGTAGCCGGGGGCATCCCGGAAGTCCCACAGTTCGATGCGGTAGCGAAGACCCGCTGGTGCGGTGAACGTCCCGCCCTGCCGGGCCACCCGCGGATCGGCGACAGGGGCGAACGATCCTCGCACGTCGCGACGGGCGAGGTGACGTTCGATCTCGGTGGCGACGTCGCCGGGCCCGTCGGCGGGCCACCCGAAGGTCAGGATCTCGACGTCGCCGGGGACGAGCGCGGCCACGGCTTCGGTGTCGTAGAGGGCCTCGCGAGCGCGGAACCGCTCCGCGTCCGGCGGCGCCCACGGTCGCGGCGTGGCGAGCCGGTCGGCGGAGACCCCGAGCCAGCGGACGACCCATTCGGTGCGCTCGGGAGAGACCGCAGGGCCGGAGCCCGCCACCGTGGAGGCGACCGTCTCGGCCATGTCCTCCTGCGGGGACGTCGACCCGTACGGCGTGGTCCGTGCCGGGTCGTCGAGCGCCCACCCGCCGGAGGACGTTCGACGCCATCCGGCCGCTTCTGCGAAGTCCACGACGAAGGGGGTGGCTCCCAGCGGGTCCGTGCCGTCGGTCGGCAGGTCGGAGAGGTCGGCGCCGTCCAGGGCACGGTACTGGGCGACGTGAGCGAGCTCGTGGGCGAGCAGCCGGACCAGGTCGAAGGTGACATAGCCGTCGTCGGCGGGAGGGAAGCTGGCGTCGATCAGGTACACGTCGGGCCCGATCGTGTAGGCGGCCTCGTCGCGCTCCGCGGAGCCGTCGGGCACACGGTAGATCCGCCGCGGAGCGGCCACGTCGACGAGCGCGGCGGGGAGTTGGCGCAACGCCCGTTCGAGCATCATCAGCTCGTGGGGATCGGGCCTGGTGTCGACCCCGGCAACCTCGATCCCGGCGACGGTGCGGCGCCAGTCGACCCGATCGGGCTCGGGGATCTCGATGACGACGGTGCCGTCGGGCGCCGTCGCCACGGGCGTGCAGGCGGTGGTGAACGAGATCACGGCGAGGGCGACCGCCACGAGTCGGAGCATGCCGAGGACGGTAGTTGGCTGGGGCCCGTACCCGGGTGCCGGAAGGGGGCCTTGGACCCTGGTCGGCGCGCCGTTCGAAGGGTATCGATCGGTGAGTAGCCTGCGGTCCTGAAGGACCCCGTCGTAAGGAGTTGTGATGAGCAAGGTCACCGTGGTCGGTGCAGGCAAGTACGGGTCGACGACGGCCCAGCGGGTCGCCGAAGCGGACATCGTCGACGAGGTCGTGATGACCGATATCGTCGAGGGCCTTCCCCAGGGTCTGGCATTGGACATGAACGAGTCGCGGCCGATCGTGCGGTTCCGAACGAAGGTCGTCGGGACGAACGACTACGCCGATACCGCCGGAAGCGACGTGGTGGTCATCACCGCCGGCCTGCCGCGCAAGCCGGGGATGTCCCGGATGGACCTCCTCGAGGTGAACGCCAGGATCGTGCGGGACGTGACCGACAAGATCGTGGCGCACTCACCCGATGCCGTCATCATCGTGGTGACCAACCCTCTCGATCAGATGACCACGCTCGCGGCCGACGTGTCGGGCTTCCCCCATCGGCGGGTCATGGGTCAGGCCGGGATGCTCGACAGCGCCCGGATGGCGCACTTCATCGCCGAGAAGACCGGCGCCGACATCCTCTCGGTGCGGGCGATCACGCTGGGCAGTCACGGGCCGACGATGGTGCCGGTCCCGTCGCTGTGTTCGGTCGACGGAAAGCCGCTGACCGAGGTGCTCTCGAAGGAGGAGATCGACGAGATCGTGGAGCGGACCCGCAAGGGAGGCGCCGAGATCGTCGGTCTGCTCAAGACCGGCAGCGCCTACTTCGCGCCGTCTGCGGCTGCCGCCGCCATGGTGCGCGCGGTGGTGCTCGATACGAAGGAGACCATGCCCGTGTGCGCCTGGGTGGAGGGCCAGTACGGCGTCTCGGACGTGTACCTGGGCGTTCCCGCCAAGCTCGGCGCGGCGGGGGTCGAAGAGATCGTGGAGTTCGACCTCACCGACGAGGAGATGGCGGCGCTGCGAGAGGCGGCCGACGCGGTGAAGGAGAAGGTCGCGACCCTCGATTCCCTGGAGGGTTGAGCTACGCTCCGCTGATCGCGCGATCCGGAACGCCCTGTCCCTTCGGGAGGGATGTTCAGTCGGCGGCGGCCTGCTGCTGGGATCGGAAGCGCTCCATGGCCTCCTCGATCTCGCGGCGGCTCTTGTCGGCCGCCTCTCGCTGGTGGCGGGCCCGCATGGCGGCGAGCATCGTGTCGCGCCGGGCCGCCCAGACGCCCACGGAGCCGACGAACAGCAGCACCATGCCGAAACCGGCGAGCCACCAACCCGGGGCGACCTGGACGTCACGGTAGGCGGCGGAGATCCCTTCGGCCTCGGTCTGGAGGCGCAGGAGCGTGGAGCGCAGCGCACCGGCCGACAGCGTGACCGTGAGCCACCCGATGGCGCTGGAGACGATGAGCATCCGGTTCGCGGCCAACCCTCGCGGTTCGCCGGTGGTGGCGAGGAACCCGATGAGGGCGAAGACGAGGAACACGGCGACGGCCAAGGGAACCGACAGGCTGCGGCCGATGAGGGTGGCCTGGAGGATACCGAACCAGATGCCCATGGCGATGAGTCGCCCGCCGCTGCTCACCAGTTTCGAGATCTCGACTCGTTCGCCGATGGCGAGACGGACGAGCCGCCACGTGACGATGCCGAGGGCCACGGCGAGGACGATACCCCACACGAGGTTGATGGAGGCGTCGATGGCTCCGGGCCCGAAGAGGGCGGCGATGGTGGTCGCTTCGAGGACCATCAGCGCCACGATCCCCATCGACGTGGTGGGTCGTTGGGATCCGGGCCAGACGACGAGGGCGCCGGCGACCAGGAGGGCCAGCCCGATGGCGAAGAACACCAGGCCGTGGACGGTCTCGGTCCCACGGATCGACCACGGCTCGACCAGGTAGGTGTAGCTCGAGTTCGTCCTGGCCAGTTCCCAGAAGATGCTGGCCATCGTCAGGGTGGGCCCGACGAGCACCACGGTCTGCATCCAGTTGCGCTTCACATGCCTCCTTCGACCGGCGGTACTCTACCTGCCCGAGCGCGGACCGAAGCAAGCGGATCGGCGATTGTCCTTGTGGCGTGGGCATTCCGAGGGTAGAGTTACGGCGTTGTAATTCGCCTCGTCGAGGTTCCAGAGGAACAGGGAGGTCAACCACATGAACAAGGCCAAGCTGATCGAGGCGGTCGCCCGCAACACGGGCGAGTCCAAAGCCACGGTCTCGAAGGTCATCGATGAGACGCTGGACGCCATCGTCGCCGGCGTCGTGGCCGACGGGAAGGTCCAGCTCACCGGCTTCGGGACGTTCGAGGCCCGTGACCGCAAGGCGCGTATCGCGCGCAACCCGCAGACCGGCGCCGAGGTGAAGGTCCCCGCCACCCGGGTCCCCGCCTTCAAGGCCGGCAAGGGCTTCAAGGACGCGGTGAAGCCGGGCTGAGTCCGATCCACCACCGAACGCAGTGAAGGGCGCCCATCGGGCGCCCTTCACTGCGTCGAGGACGGCGCCGGGTCAGTACTCGACATCGAGGCCGGACTGGACGCGGGCGAACTCGTTGATGAGGCCCTGGTTCATCATGATCTTGGCCATGTTGCCGCCGACCTTGATCTTGCCGGTCATGAACGCCATCTGGACGTTGAGCTCGCCCTTCGACAGCGCCACCGACGTGTCGTAGTCGCTCGTGACGGAGGCGTCGGCGTCGGGGAGCTCACCCCTGGCCATCGTCGCCTTCCCGTCGGCCACTTTCAGGAAGTAGTGGATGTCGCCCTCGGGGGCGCCGGTGACGACGAACTGGAGGCCGAGGTCGACGTTCGCCATGGCCGTCTGGAAGCCCGGGTCCTCGTTGAGGGCCGCGGTCGCCTCCTGCATGTACTCGTCGCTCAGGAACTTGGCCAACGTTGGGTCCTTTCCGTGGTCCGACTCGGTGCCGAGTGTAGACCCCGCACACGTCGGGGGCTCCACCGGCCCTCGCGGGTGGTCGTCGTCTCCGGGCGTGGCGCTCAGAGGTTGTCGCGTCCCTGTTTGGCCAGGTTCTTGAACTGTGCCTTCAGGTAGTCCCGGTTCATCCAGGCGATGAAGTCGATCGTGATGCTCTTGGGGCACGCGGTCTCGCATTCCCCGTGGTTCGTGCAGGACCCGAAGTACTCCTCCATCGTCTCGACCATCGCCACGGTGCGGAGATGGCGTTCGGTCTGGCCTTGCGGGAGCAGGTTGAGGTGTGCCAGCTTGGCTGCCGTGAACAGGTTCGCCGCGCTGTTGGGGCAGGCGGCCACGCATGCCGCACAGCCGATGCAGGCCGCTGCGTCCATCGATGCTTCCGCAGCGGGTTTCGGGACGGGGATGATGTTGGCGTCCTGCGGGTTGCCGGTGTTGACCGAGATGTACCCGCCGGCCTCGATGATGCGGTCGAAGGCGGACCGATCGACGATCAGGTCCCGCAGGACCGGGAACGCCGCCGCTCGCCACGGCTCGAGCGTGATCGTGTCCCCGTGGGAGAACTTGCGCATGTGGAGCTGGCAGGTCGCGGTGCCGCGTTGAGGTCCGTGGGGGATGCCGTCGATGACGATCCCGCAGGTCCCGCAGATGCCTTCCCGGCAGTCGCTGTCGAAGGCGATGGGATCCTCGCCACGCTGGTTGAGCTCTTCGTTGAGGATGTCGAGCATCTCGAGGAAGGACGCGGCGGGACTGACGTCCTTCACCTCGTAGGTGACGAACTCCCCGGGGACCTCGGACGACGGCTGGCGCCACACGCGCAGGGTCACGTCCATTACTTGTAGCTCCTTTGGCTCAGCTCGACGTACTCGAAGACCAGCGGTTCCTTGTGGCGCACCTGGGGGCGACCTTCGCCCATCCACTCCCACGCCGAGACGAAGGCGAAGTGCTCGTCGTCGCGTTTGGCTTCCCCGTCGGGGGTCTGATGCTCGATGCGGAAGTGACCGCCGCAGGACTCTTCACGGTCGAGGGCGTCGCGGCACATCAGCTCGCCCAGCTCGAGGAAATCGGCGACCCTTCCGGCCCGTTCGAGGGCCTGGTTGAGGGACTCGTCGGTCCCGAGGACCCGCAGGTCCTTCCAGAACTCCTCCCGGAGGCGCGGGATCTCCACCAGCGCCCGTTCCAGGCCTTCCCGGCTCCGTGCCATGCCGCAGGCCTCGATCATGATCTTGCCGAGTTCCCGATGGAAGTCGTCGACCGACCGGGTGCCGCCGATCTCGAGGAACCGCCGTTGTCGCTCCTTCACCTCCTGCTCGGCTCGGGTGAAGGCCTCGTGGTCGGTCGCCAGTGGTTCGGTGTTGAGGAAGTCGGCCAGGTAGTTGCCGATGGTGTAGGGGAGGACGAAGTAGCCGTCGGCGAGTCCCTGCATGAGCGCAGAGGCGCCGAGGCGGTTGGCTCCGTGGTCGGAGAAGTTCGCCTCGCCGATCGTGAAGAGCCCAGGGATCGTCGTCTGGAGGTCGTAGTCGACCCACAGGCCGCCCATGGTGTAGTGGGGGGCGGGGTAGATCCGCATCGGCACTTCGTACGGGTTCTCGTCGGTGATCCGTTCGTACATCTCGAAGAGGTTCCCGTAGCGCTCTTCGATGACGTTGCGTCCGAGGCGGGAGATCGCGTCGGCGAAGTCGAGGTACACGCCGTTCTTCAGCGGACCGACCCCGCGGCCTTCGTCGATCATCCGCATGGCAGCCCGCGAGGCCACATCCCGGGGGACGAGGTTCCCGAAGGAGGGGTACATCCGCTCCAGGTAGTAGTCCCGATCCTCTTCGGGGATCTCGTTGGGCGGCCGATGATCGTTCGGGTCCTTCGGCACCCAGATGCGCCCGTCGTTGCGCAGCGACTCGGACATGAGGGTGAGCTTGGACTGGAACTCGTCGCTGGCGGGGATGCAGGTCGGATGGATCTGGGTGAAGCACGGGTTGGCGAAGTAGGCGCCCTTGCGATGGGCTCGCCAGATGGCGGTCGCGTTGCAGTTCATGGCGTTCGTCGACAGGTAGTAGACGTTCGAGTACCCGCCGGTCGCCAGGACGACGGCGTGAGCCGAGTGCGACGTGATCTCGCCGGTCACCAGGTCCCGAACCACGATCCCGGCCGCCCGTCCGTCGTGGACGACCAGCTCGAGCATCTCGGTGCGGGTGTGGAGGGTCACCTTGCCGGCCTCGATCTGGCGGGCCAGCGCCTGGTAGGCCCCGAGGAGGAGCTGCTGGCCGGTCTGGCCGCGGGCGTAGAAGGTCCGCGACACCTGCGCCCCGCCGAAGGAGCGGTTGGCCAGCAGGCCGCCGTACTCCCTGGCGTAGGGCACGCCCTGGGCGGTGGTCTGGTCGATGATGTTGTTCGAGACCTGGGCGAGACGGTAGACGTTGCCTTCTCTGGATCGGAAGTCACCGCCCTTGACCGTGTCGTAGAACAGCCGGAAGATCGAGTCGCCGTCGTTGGGGTAGTTCTTGGCCGCGTTGATGCCCCCTTGGGCGGCGATCGAGTGGGCTCGGCGGGCCGAGTCGTTGTAGGTGAAGACGGTCACGTTGTAGCCGAGCTCGCCGAAGGAGGCGGCCGCCGACGCTCCGGCCAGGCCGGTGCCGACGACGATGATCTCGTACTTCCGCTTGTTCGCCGGGTTGACGAGCTTGATGTCGAACTTGTGCTGATCCCACTTCTTCTCGATCGGTCCGGGGGGGACCTTGCCGTCGAGGATGGCCGGTTCGGTGTTGGTGGTCACGCTGTGCGCCTCCTCAGGACAGGATGCCGAGCTGGACGGCGATCGGGATCGACGAGTTGCCGATCAAGATGACGGCCATGAACGCCACGGCGCCGTAGCGCCTGATGATGTTGAACCGGGGGTTGGCGACCCCGATGGATTGCCACAGGCTCCAGGCGCCGTGGTAGATGTGGAACGCCAACGCGATCTGGGCGATCAGGTAGAGGGCTGCGATCTCGGGCCGCGAGAAGCTGGCGATGACGTTGTGGTACACGTCGCCGCGGATGAAATCCGGGTTGGCGTTGCCCCAGGTGAGGTCGGCGAGGTGGTAGATGACGAACAGCAGGACCACGACGCCGGTGTAGCGCATCGTGAGGCTGGCGTAGTTGGCTGCGATCCACTGCCGCTTGGCCTCGTAGCGGATCTTGCCGCGGGCGTCGCGGTTGCGTTTGGTGAGGACCGCAGCCGTCCAGATGTGGATGGCGAACACGGCGATGAGCCCGATCCGCAGGAGCCACAGGATGGAGGTGCGGGGGACGAGGTGGCCGCCGAGGTCGCGGAGCGCTTCACCGTAGAGGTTGATCTCCTCGGGTCCGAGGAAGATCTTGAGGTTGCCGATCATGTGGAGGAGCACGTACAGCAGGAGACCGATGCCGGTGAGGCCCATGAGCCATTTCATCCCGACGTCGGAGGTGAAGAACGCCCCGAGCCAGGAGCGCCAGCCGCTTCGGCTCAGGACCTCGGCACGACGTGTGGTGGTCGTCACTGCGGATCCCTTCTGGTCGTCTCGAGCCAGATTATCGCTTCGCGACGGGGGGTCTGTCGAAACGAGCCCATGGGACACGAGGGCGGCCGGGTTGACACGCGCGCGCCAGGGAGGGAGAATCACATGATTGTAATTACATCATCGTCTTTCGGGGGGAGCGATCCCAGTGCTGAACGAACTTCTCGAGGTCCTCAGGTCCGAGGGTCTCGACATGGAATGGCAGGACCTGGCCAACTGCCGGGGCGCCGATCCCGATCTGTTCTTCCCCGAGCGTGGCGCCTCCACCCGCACCGCCAAGGCCATCTGTCGCGAGTGCACGGTGCGGGTCGATTGCCTCGAGTTCGCCATCGTCTCGAGCGAGAAGTTCGGGATCTGGGGCGGCCTGTCGGAGCGGGAGCGTCGCAAGATCCGCCGCGAACGCCAGATCGCGGCCCGCCGCCGGATGGCGGGATGACCCGCCGCGGCGGCAGGGGAGGACATCGGTCCGCGGGAGCGGCGTAGACTCCCGCCTCGAGACCGAACCCATCGAGAGCGAGCCAAGGAGTCAGGGTGCCCGTCGTCGTCGTGTTGGTCCTTCTGTTGCTGGTCGTGGCCGTGATCGGTCTCGTCGTGGTGGTCGTTCGGAACACGCAGGTGGCGTCGGGGCCCACCGAGGCCGGTCCCGGCCAGGTGCGCCCGGTCGTCCTCGAGTTCCACGTCAAGGGCGACGAGGCGACGATCCTGTTCGGTGTGCCCCTGCCGGAGGGAGGGCCCGACCCGGTCCTCGAGGAACTGCTCCTCCACGCCGCCATGGACGTGCTGCGCGAGAAGCGGTCCCACGACCTGCCGCTGGGGGACGTCGAGCGGATCCGCGTGTTGGGCCGGCGCGGGGAGGAGCCCGTCGAGGTGGGGGTGGTGGAGTTGCCCGAGCAGGGTGTCCTGCCCGAGATCCGGGCCCCCGAGCTGATCCCGCGGGCGGGGTTGCCCGCGTACGACCCCCTCGCGCATCTCGGGGAGATGGAGGTGACGGTGCCTCCGACGGTGGCGGAACGTCCTCCCGCCGAGAAGCTCCGCCCGTTCCACGACGAGATCCGGTTGACCAGGGAGCTGGAGGCGGCGCTCCGGGCCCAGGGGATCGACCCGGAGGCGGCCGATCTCGAAGATCTCGTCCTCGGGTTGCTGCGGGCGGCCGGTTATCAGGTATCGGTCGGCGTGCACGGCTTCGAGATCGCCAAGGGCGGCAAGGCGCACGCCTACACAGCTCGCAAGGGCGGCAACGAGACGATCGTCCTGATCGTTCCTCACACCGAGGGTGAATACCCCGAACTGGACGAGCAGATGATCAACCGCTTCCTCGTCTGGTTCGGCCAGGCGAGCGCGGAGCGGGGGTTGCTGATCACCGACAAGTACGGGCCGTATCTCATCTACGAGAAGGAGCGCCGCGAACCACGCTGCCGCTTCATCACCCGGGAACGGTTGCAGTCGTTCATCGACAGCTTCTCGTGGTCCTGACCGTCACGAGCGCGCGGCGGCGCCCCACGGGACCATCCGCGGTACACTGGCGGGACGAAAGGAGCGCTCCGTGTTGAGACAGATCGGTGGTCCCGAGGTTCTCGTCATCTTGGTCGTGGTGCTGTTGCTGTTCGGCGCCACGAAGCTCCCTCAGCTCGCCCGCTCTCTGGGTGCCTCCGCCAAGGAGTTCCGCAAGGGCATGGAGGAGGGGATGGCCGAGGAGGACGAAGAGGCGGCGGCCGACGACGCCACGTCCTGACGGCATCTGAACGCCCGATCTGAGCGGGAACGCTTCGGGTCTGCAGTTCGTTGGTACCCCCGGAAGCTTGGGGAAGATGGACGACATCAACCGACCCACCTGGGAAGACGTTGCGCACCGCTATGGGCGGAAGATCTACAACTTCGCCTATCGACTCACCGGCAACCCCGACGACGCCGCGGACCTCGTTCAAGAGGTGCTGCTCCGGGTCCGGAAGGGACTGGAACGCTATGAGCCGGGATCCTTCGAGGGCTGGCTGTGGCGCATCACCCGGAACGCGTTCCTCGACGACATCCGCCGGGAGAAGCGGCGTCCCACCTCGCCGCTCCCCGAAGGCGACCACGGTCACCTCGGCTCGAGCCCTTCCCCCGATGAGGTCCTCGCCGCGGTGCGTCTCTCCGACGACGTGCAGTCGGCATTGCTCAAGCTGCCATATGATTTCCGGGAGGCGGTCGTCCTGTGCGACGTCGTCGGTCTCACCTACGACGAGATCGCCGAAGCGACGGACATCCCCGTCGGTACCGTGCGGAGCCGGATCCACCGTGGGCGGAAGATGCTGAGAGAGATGTTGACATGGCCGCTGTGACCCCCGATCCGGACCGTTTCGTCGTGCTGTCGGCCTACCTGGACGGGGAACTGGCCGACGGGGAGCTCGACATGGTCATCGGCATGCTCTCCGACGATCCGGAGGCCGCCGCCGAGTTCCGCCGGATCAGGGACATGAAGCGGCTGTTGCGGGCCTTGCCCACGGTCGAGCCGCCCGGTTGGCTGCTCGACGTCGAGCACTATGGGGATCGGCTGTCGGCGTATCTCGACGGTGAGCTCCCCACCGAGGAGGTCACCTCGATCGTGCATCATCTGACGACCTGTCGAGTCTGTCGCGAGGAGCTCCACGATCTGGACCGGTCCCGGATCGCGGTGCGGGCGCTTCCCGGGCTCGACGCTCCCCGGTTCGTCCCTCCGCCCGGGCCCCGACCGTCCGCCTCGTCGGAGCCCGAGCGACGGCGACCACATCGGCTCCGCCCCCGACCGATCGCGGCGGCCACGATCGGGTTGGTCGCGGTCCTGGCGTTGTTGTCGATCCTGTCACCGAGCGCGTCGGATCCGACGATCACGATGAGCGATCTCGAGGCACGTCACATCGCCAGGGTGTCGATCGAGCCGGGATTCAACGTGCTCCCGGCGTCCGTGGAGGCGGTGGATCCGTGAACGGTCCACATCGGAGGTTCGTCACGGTCACGGCGGTGGCTGCCCTGATGCTCGCCGGGGTCGTTCCCGCGCACGCCGGGGAACTCTCCGACGTGTTGGAGCGGGTGGACGATGCCGTCTACTCGGGTCGTCAGATGGTGGTGACCGACTGGGATGGGGTGTCGCGGCTCGATGTCTTCGCGGTGGAGCACGCCCGCGGCGTGACCGTCGTCGACATCGACGGGAGGCGCAGCGCCGTCGCTCGGGGGCGGGTCCGGAGCGGGACGGAGCATGCCGTCACCTTCGTGGAATGGTCGGTCGGTGGCCCGGAAGCAGATCGGTACCGCGTGGTCGGCGGCGGCCAGGCCAGGCACCTCGGCCGTATCGGGGACGTCGTCGGCGTCATGGAGGGAGATCTGCTCCGCATGCGGCTGGTGATCGACCGGCAGACGGGCGCGCCGTTGTTGACGCAGGTCTACGACGACGAGGGGAACGTCTTCCGGTACGCGTCGATGGTCGAGTTCCGGCCGTACACGACGGAGCGATCGATGAGCGAGGCCACCGCCGGCGACTACGAGGTGATGACCGCGGCGGAGACGCCCATGTTGCCGCGGAAGGCCGGTGGTTACGAACGGAGCGACTCGTACCTGGGGCCCGAGGGCGCCGAGCAGGGCTTCTTCACCGATGGGTTGTTCAGTTTCAGCCTGTTCCGGCTCGACGGTCTCCACGACATCGGCAAGCTGGCGCAGGGATCGCCCCGCGTGATGGGCGGGGCGCAGTACATGGTCGCCGTCGCGCCCTCGGAGCTGTGGGTGCTGTGGAATTCGCCGGATGCGACGTTCGTCCTGGTGGGCGACCTGCCGCCCGACCATTTGGAGGCGGTGCTGGCGGATCTGCCCCGCCCAGGTTCCCGCAGTTTCCTCTCCCGTATCTGGCACGGCATCTTCGGGTAGCGCCCCTCCGCGGCGGTCAGCCGCGGCCGATCTCGCGCCAGGCGAGGACCATGTTGTGCACCTCGTCGGGCCCGTCGGCGATCCGCAGCGTCCGGGCCATGGCCCACATCTTCGCCAACGGCGTGTCTTCGGTCACGCCGGCGCCTCCGTGGGTCTGGATCGCCTTGTCGAGCACCCACAGGGCCGTCCTCGGAGCGACGACCTTGATCGCCGAGATCTCCCTCCGGGCGGCGCGGTTGCCCTGGGTGTCGAGCATCCAGGCGGTGTAGAGCACGAGGAGGCGGGCCTGATCGATCCGCCAGCGCGCTTCGGCGATCCACTCTTGGATGAGCCGGTTGTCCGACAGGCGGGTCCCGAAGGTCGTCCGGCTCTTCGCTCGGGCCACCATGAGATCGAAGGCTCGCTCGGCCATGCCGATGGACCGCATGCAATGGTGGATGCGTCCCGGCCCCAAGCGGGCCTGGGCGATCATGTAGCCGTCACCTTCGCCCGAGATGATGTTGCTCACGGGCACCCGCACGTCGGTGTAGTCGATCTCGCCATGGCCGCCGCGCTCGTGGTAGCCGAACACCGGCAGGTCGCGGACGATCTCGACGCCGGGGGTGTCCATCGGCACCAGGACCATCGAGTACCGCTGCTTGGGGGGCGCATCGGGGTCGGTGACGCCCATGACGATGGCGATCTTGCAGTCGGCCGACAGGGCACCGGTGCTCCACCACTTCCGACCGTTGATGACGTACTCGTCGCCGTCTCGGCGGATCTGGGTCGCCAGGTTCCTCGGGTCCGAGGAGGCGACACCCGGTTCGGTCATCGAGAAGCACGACCGGATCTCCCCCTCGAGGAGCGGGACGAGCCAGCGTTCCTGTTGCTCGGGCGTGCCGAAGTCGTGCAGCACCTCCATGTTGCCCGTGTCGGGCGCCGAACAGTTGGTGGCCTCGGGAGCGAGCTCGATGCTGCGTCCCATGATCTCGGCGAGGGGGGCGTACTCGACGTTGGCGAGGCCGGCGCCGTGCTCGTCGTCGGGGAGGAACAGGTTCCACAGGCCGCGTTCCCTGGCTTCCTGCTTGAGCCGGCGGAGGATCGGGGTGGCCTCGATCGGTCCGAACTCGGCGGCCTGGGCTTCATGGACGGGTTCGGCCGGGTAGACGAACTCGTCCATGAACGAGCGGAGCTTCTCCTGGTACTCGAGACTCCTCGGTCCGTGCGTGAAATCCATGGCCAGTTCCCTTTCTCGGTTCCGGGCGACGTTAGCGCCCGGACGCGGGGGCTCGGCCGGACGTCAGGCGCGGTCCTCCTTCGGTTCGTCGTAGTAGTCGAGCCGGTCGACGGGCATGACCAGCCCGGTCAGGAAGTTCATGATGTGCGCGGTGATGCGTTTGAGGAACCGGTAGTAGAGGGCCCGGGCGACGGCGTCGGCGGGGGCCCCGTCGAACCGGAACGTCGCCTTGACATGGGCGTCGTATTCGTCGAGGAACCCGTCGGCCTTCGAGATGAGCTTCTGGGCGGCCTCGGTGTCGCGTTGGGAGAACACGTCGGCGGCGTCGGTGATGAGCTGCCCGACGGCGCCGCGGTAGCGCTCGAGCTCTTCACGGTCGGGAGCCTCGGAGAAGTCGGCGCCGTAGCGTACGAGGTCGTAGATGTTCTTGGCGTAGTCGCCGATCCGCTCGACGTCCTTGACGATGCTCATGTACACCAGGACGAGGGGTAGGTCGACGCTCTCGTGGATCGACACGTGCAGCATCAACATGCGCCGTACCTCCTGCTCGGCGAGGTTGATGCCGCGGTCCGTCGAGCGGAGTTCCTTCTTGGTGGCTTTCGACTTGCCGCCTCCGAAGAGGGCTTCCATCGCGCCGTCGTAGACCTGGTAGGAGTCCTTCACCATCTGGACGAGCGTGGACTCGACCTCCTCGATGGCCGAGTGCCCGCTCGATTTGAAGAAGTCCAGAACCATGGCGTCCTCCTATGACAGCAGGAAGATCCCCACCGCGGGGATCACGATGAACGTACCGACAACGTAGGCGATCGCCAACGACTTCCGTGCGATGGCGACCCCGGCGAGGGCTTCGGCGAGGCGGATCGGGATGTCCCGAAGCGGTCGCGGGACGTACAGGATCACGATGCCGCTCAGGTTGAACAGCAGATGGACGAACGCGATCGTCAGCCCGTCGACCTTCCCTGCCCCCAGGGCGGCGATGAGCGCCGTCACGGTCGTGCCGACGTTGGCTCCGAGGGTGATCGGGTAGGCGTTACGGGCGAGGAGGAGCCCGGAGGCGATGATCGGGATGAGGATCGACGTGGTGATGCTCGACGACTGCACGGCGACGGTGACGATCAGACCGACGAGCATCCCGATGCTGCCGGAGCGCGAGAGCGCCGCGTTCATGGAGCGTTCGATGCGGTCGGCGACGAGGACCTTCATGTTCCTCGTGATGAACGTCAAGGTGGCGAAGATGAGTGCGACACCGATCACGAGGAGGATGGCGGCCAGGAACCCCGGGTGCCCGACGATCCTCTCGACGAGCGATTCGATGAACGCCGCCCCGGCTTTCACCTGGGCCTTGATGGGGCTCTTGAAGGTGCCGCCGACGCCGCTACCGGCGAGGAGATGCGCGATGGCGGAGGCGGTCCGCGACAGGACACCGGTCAGCAACTCGAGGGGGAACAGGATCGCGACGGCGGCCAGGTTGAAGAAGTCGTGCATGGTGGCGCCGACGAAGGCCCGGCGGAACTCCTCGGAGCGGCGAAGATGCGCGAGGGCGACGATCGTGTTGGTGATGGTGGTGCCGATGTTGGCGCCCATGACCATCGGCACGGCGGTCTCGATGGGGAGGACCCCGGCGGCGACGAGGCCGACGATGGTGCTGGTGGTCACCGACGACGACTGCACCATGACCGTCGCCAGGACGCCGACGAACAGGGCGGCGAGCGGATTGGCGACACCTTCGAAGAGCCGCTGCGCGGTGTCCTCGCCGAAGGTCTTGATGCCGACCTCGAGGAGGCGCACCCCGACGAGGAACAGGTACAGCAGCCCGAGGACGAGGCTCAAGCGGGCCCACACGGGGAGCGGGCGTCGTCGTGGACCGGGTTGTTCGACCGGAGGGTCGGGTTCCACCGTTGGAGGGCTCCGTGTGTCGGACTGGTTCAGGCGCCCGGCACGATGGCACGCCGAGGCGGTGCTGGCAAGACGGCAGGTTCAGGGCGCGGGGGGTTCGTGCCCATCGGGGAACGACCCGGTCACGACGTAGGTGATGTTCTCGGCGATGTTGACGCCGTGGTCGGCGATGCGCTCGAGGAAACGGCCGACCCTGGTGAGCTCGATCGCGGCGTCGAGGCCGATCTCCTCGCTCACGCGATGGATCTCCGTGAAGAGCCGGCCGGTGAGCTCGTCGACCTCGTCGTCGGCGGAATCGGTGGCCGGCCCGGCGTTCTCGTCCAGTGAGGCGATCGCTTCGACGCCCATCGAGAACACTCGGGCCGATGCGGCGACGAGCCGACCGAGGAGCACGTCGAGGTCGGCTCGTCGGGGGAAGCCGTGCTCCCTGTCGAGGCAGTTGACGATGTTGACCGCCAGGTCGCCGGAGCGTTCCATCTCGTAGAGGATCCGTGTCGCCGCCACGAGCAGGCGGAGGTCCTTGGCGACGGGCTGCTGCAAGGCGAGGATCTGGAACGTCTCTCGCTCGAGCTGCGCGTAGAGCGCGTCGATGGGCTCGTCGCCGTGGCGGACCTCGCCGACGAGATCGAGCCGGTTCTCGAGGATCGCCGACCCTGCCCTGGAGAGGTTGGCCACGACCAAGGAACCGAGGGTCACCAGGCCGCGTCGGATCTCGTCGAGCTCGTCGTCGAAGTGGTGTCGGAGTTCGTGCGGGTGATGGTGGTCGTCGTGGAGCGCCATGATCGTCTCCTATCCGAACCGGCCGGTGATGTAGTCCTCGGTCTGCGGGTGTTGCGGCCGGGTGAACAGGGTCGCGGTCTCGGAGAACTCGACGAGTCTCCCGGTGCGTTGGCCACCGTCGGTGACCTCGATGTTGAAGAAGGCGGTGCGGTCGGAGACCCGGGAGGCCTGCTGCATGTTGTGGGTGACGATGATGATCGAGTACTCCTCCTTGAGCTCGTACATCAGCTCCTCGATGCGGAGGGTGGCGATGGGGTCCAGGGCAGAGGCCGGCTCGTCCATGAGCAGCACGTCGGGGCTGGTGGCGATGGCTCGGGCGATGCAGAGGCGTTGCTGCTGGCCTCCCGACAGCGTGTAGGCCGAGTCCCGCAGCTTGTCCTTCACCTCGTCCCACAGCGCCGCCTTGGTGAGGGACGCCTCGACCAGGGCGTCCATGTCCCCGTCGTACTTGGCGATCTTCGGGCCGAAGGCGACGTTGTCGTAGATCGATTTGGGGAACGGGTTCGGTCGCTGGAACACCATCCCGACGTGGCGCCTGACCTGGACCGGGTCGACGTCGGGTCCGTACAGGTCGAGGCCGTGATAGCGAACGGAGCCCTCGACCCTGGCGGTGGGGATGAGGTCGTTCATGCGGTTGAAGCACCGCAGCACGGTCGACTTGCCGCAGCCCGATGGGCCGATGAAGGCGGTGATCTCGTTCCGTGCGATGTCGAGAGTGACGTCCTGGACCGCATGGAAGTCCCCGTAGAAGACGTCGAGCCCGTCGACCTCGAAGATGGCGGGTCGGTCGTGGGACGGCGCCGTGGGCGCGTTCCCGCCGGTGCGCAGGTCGATGGGGGGCTCGGGGATGAGGTCGGTCGTGTCCATGGTGGTCCTTCGTGGTTCGGTGTCGATGCTATCGGTCATCTCACCACCGCCGGTCGTGTCGATTGCGCAGCCACACGGCGGCCCCGTTGAGCGTGAAGAGGACGCCGAGGAGGACGACGATGGCGGCCGGAGCGAGGGTTTCGAGGAACTCGGGTCGGGTCTGGCGCGACCATGAGAACACGATGACCGGCAGCGCCGTGTACGGGCCGGTGAGGCGCTCGAGGACGCCGACGTTGGCGGGCGGGGCGAAATAGCCGGTGGCGACACCGATGACGAGCAGCGGGGCCGTCTCCCCCAGAGCCCGGGCGAGGGTGAGGACGGTGCCGGTGAGGATGCCGGGGAGGGCGGAGGGAAGCACGTGGTGGCGGATGACCTCCCATCGGGTGGCGCCGACGCCGAACCCCGCCTCGCGGATCGTCTGCGGGACGGCCCGGATCGCCTCGGCCGAGGTGATGATGACGATCGGGAGGACGAGGACCGCCATCGTGATGCCGGCGGCGATGACGTTCCGGCCGTGGGACACCCCTCCGAGACCGATGCGGTCGACCAGCGGAACGAAGACGGCGAGCCCGAGGAGCCCGTAGACGATCGACGGGACGCCGGCGAGGTTGCGGACGGTGGTGTCGACCAGGGTGGTGCCCCACCCCTCCTCGGCGTACTCCTCGAGGTAGAGGGCCGCGGCCACGCCGACCGGGAAGGCGAGGGCGACCACGATGGCGGCGATCGTGACCGACCCTGCGATGCCGGTGAGGACGCCGGCCGTGTCCGGGCTCAGGGACAGACCCGAGAGCACGAATCCGATCCCCCTGGTCCGGAACGTCGGGAGGGCGCCGGAGACCACGTCGGCGAGGAGGACGAGCAGGATCGACAGCGCGGAGAGGAGGGCGACGAGCAGCGCTCCCTCGAACACGAGCGCCCCCACACCGAGTCCTCGTCCGCGGAGCGCATCGACGATGTCGGCGTCGGGCCGGGAGGCGGGGTGGCCGTCGGCGGTCGTCATCGATAGCGCTCCCGGAAGCGGCGGACGAAGCGGGTGCCGAGCCAGTTCATCAGCAGGGTCAGGAGGAACAGGAGCAATCCGACGAAGAACAGGCTCTGGAAGGACAGGCCGACGCCGGCGACCTGGTCACTTCCGGTGGCGAGGGAGGCGATGGCGGCGGTCATGGTCTGGCCGGGGCCGAGAACGTCGAAGGTGCGAAGGCTCCCACCGACCGCGCCCGCCGCCATGAAGACGATCATCGTCTCGCCGATGGCTCGGGAGAGGGCGAGGATGACGGAGGCCACGATGCCCGAGAGGGCGGCGGGGATGACGACCTTCCGGACGGTGGTGGCTCGGTCGGCGCCGAGGCCGTAGGAGGCGGCTCTGAGCTCGAGCGGGACCGCCCGCATGGCGTCCTCCGAGACGGTGGCGACCAGCGGTGTGACGAGGATCCCCACGCCGATGCCTGCCGCCATCATCGAGAACGTGCCGGCGGAGGGGAAGATCCGTTGGACGAGTTCGGGGCTGATGAACGCCAGGGCCCAGAACCCGAGCACGACCGACGGGATCCCGGCCAGGATCTCGATGGTCGGCTTCAGTCGCCGTCGGAGGCGGTCGCCGGCGTACTCGGAGAGGAAGGTCGCCGCCCCCAGTCCCAGCGGCACCGCCACCGCGCAGCCGACGAGGGCGATGACGACGGTGGCGATGAGGATGGTGGGGATGTCGTAGAGCCCGCGGCGGGGGAACCATCCGACGGTCCACAGCGCGCCCAGGTCCCCGTCGGCGGCGAGACCCGAGATGAAGTTCCACGCTTCACCGACGAGGGACGCGATGATGGCCACCGAGATGAGGATCGACAGGACCCCGGCGAGCCTGAAGAGGGCCGCCACCACCGTTTCGCGACGCCGCCTCCGGGGGTCCCCGGTCAGGTCGATGGGCGTTCCGGCCGTGGTCATGGGCGGGGACCGTCCCCTCCCCGTTCAGGGTCGCGCATCGGAGCTCCCGGTCGTGCGGTCGGCCCAGCGGGTGCGGGCCTCGGTGTAGTCGTCGAGGGCGACGTAGCCGGCGTCGACGACCGCCTGGAGTCCTCCATCGGACAGGTAGTAGTCGACGAACGCGGCGACTGCCGGGTTCTCGGCGGCTCGTTGCGCGTTCACGTAGATGAACAGGGGGCGGGACAGGGGGTACTCGAAGCTGGCGATGGTGTCGGGCGTCGGTTCGACGCACCCGTTTCCGGCATCGACGGCGATGGCTTCGACCTTGTCCTCGTTGGCGAGGAAGAAGGCGTACCCGACCCAGCCGAGGGAGCTGTCCGACCCGGCGATCCCTTCGATGATCACGTTGTCGTTGGCCGAGGCCGTGTAGTCGGGGCGGGTGGCGGCCTCCTGTCCCCGCGCGTCGGCGATCGGTTCGAGCACCAGTTCGACGTAGGTGTCGTAGGTGCCCGACTCCTCCCCGGGTCCGGTGATGACCAGCGGGGCGTCGGGGTAGGGGGCGTGCGGAGGGCCGAAGGCGGCCGTATCGACCGTGGCGGCGACGTCGCTCACCAGCTCGTCGGCGTCGCTCCATGTCGCCATGCCGATCGACTCGGGTCCGGTGAGGGCGTACAGGTCGGTCTTCGACAGGCACGAGATGCGGTCGTTCTGCTTCGAGGTGAGGATGGACAGGCCGTCGGTGGCGATGTGCAGTTCGATGAACTCGATGCCGTTGGCTTCGCAGGTGGCGATCTCGGCGTCCTTGATCGGTCGGGAGGCGTCCGAGATGTCGGTCTCGCCGTTGCAGAACTTGGCGAAGCCGTCGCCGGTCCCTGGTCCTTCCACGGAGATCCCGATGTCGGGATTCTGGCTCTTGAAGGCTTCTGCGACGAGGGCGGAGATGGGTTCGACGGTCGACGAGCCGGAGATCGCGATGCTGCCCCCGCCGACGTCGGTGTCCCCGCCGGTGGTGCCTCCGCCGGCGCAGGCGGCGACGATGAGGGCGAACGCGGCGATCGCCGCGGTGGCCGTGGCTCGTGGTCTCATGTGGTGGGTCCTCCGTGTTGGCGGTCGATTCCGTGACGATCCGATGCCGGACGGGATGGAAGGTACGAGGTCGGGGTGACGGCGGGGAGGCGCAGAGGTGAACGCCAGGTGAACTCTCTGCGGCAGGGGTGACCGTTCGGGAACGTCCGGTCGTCCCTAGAGTTCGCTCCATGAGCTCGTGGACGGTCATCGCGGTAGGGGTGACGGCCGTCGCCCTCGCTGTCGGGTTCCGGTGGCTGCAGCTGCGTCGTGACGTCGGTCGGGCCCTGGCGTTGGCGGGCGTCACCGAAGCCGGTGGGGGGTATTCGGGTTCGCTGCCGGGTCTCGTGCGGGATCTGGTCGACCGGATCGCCGCCGCCGAAGCCTCGGGCGCCGCGATGCGCGCGGCGATCGTCGGGTCGGATCTGGGGGTCGTGATCGCCGGACCCGATGGCAGGGTGCTCATGTCGAACCCGGCCGCGTCGGAGGTGCTGGAAGGGGGCGTGGAGGACGCGGTGGCGAGGACGCGTCTGCTCCAGCTCCTCGCCCGGGTCGCCGACACCGGGGAGCCCGAGGAGTTCGAGTTCGACGTTTACGGTCCGCGCCGCCGCGTTCTCCGGTTGCGGGCCGTGCCTCTGGAGGTGGATGGGGAGCGCCGCGGGTCCCTGGGGTACGTGCGCGACCTCACCCGCCGCTATCGGGTCGACGCCATGCGCAGGGACTTCATCGCCAACGCTGGGCACGAGTTGAAGACGCCGCTGGGAGCGTTGTCGGTCCTCGCCGAGGCGCTGGTGGCGGCCGACGGGGCCGAGGCCAGGGATCAGCTGGCCTCGCGACTGATGTCGGAAGCCGGGCGGATGGCCCGCGTCGTCGACGACATCGTCCAGCTCGCCGAGGTGGAGTCGCTGTCGAGCCCGCACCGTCCGGTACGTATCCGCGACGTGGTGTGCGACGCGGTGGAGGCGGTGGCGCACCAGGCGGACCAGGCGGCCGTCGAGCTCGTCGCCGAGGCGATCGACGACGCCGTGGTGGTGGGCAACCGCGAGCAGCTCGCTTCCGCGGTCGCGAACCTGCTGTCGAACGCCATCACGTACACGCCGGGTGGCGGCTCCGCCTCGGTGGTCTGGTACGGCGCCCGATTCGAGGATGGTCGGGTGGCCATCTCCGTGGAGGATCACGGGATCGGGATCCCGGCCGAGCATCACGGTCGGATCTTCGAGCGCTTCTACCGGGTCGATCGGGCGCGGAGTCGGGCCTCGGGGGGGACGGGCCTGGGCCTGTCCATCGTGAGGAACGTGGCCAGGATCCACGGTGGGGATGTGACGGTCGATTCGGAGCCGGGACGTGGCAGCATCTTCACGCTGCACCTGCCGGCGGGTCCGGTGGAGGGGTCGTGACGGAGATCCTCGTGGTCGAGGACGAGGTCTCGTACCAGGAGGCGCTCGAGGTGGGCTTGGGGGCTGAGGGGATGACCGTGCGATGCGTGACCGACGGCCGGTCGGCGATCGTGTCGTTTCTCGACGCCGAGCCGGATCTCGTCCTCTTGGACCTGATGCTGCCCGAGGTGTCGGGGCTCGACGTGCTGCGGCGGATCAGGCAACGCTCGTCGGTGCCCGTCATCGTGGTCTCCGCCAAGTCGGCGGAGGCCGACGTCGTGTCGGCGCTCGAGCTCGGCGCCGACGACTACCTGACCAAGCCGTACTCGTTGCGGGAGCTCGTGGCGCGGATCCGGGCGGCGTTGCGCCGCAGCGGCGAGCTGGGGGACGAGACCGACGAGGTGTCGATCTGCGGGAACGCGGTGCTCGACCAGGGCCGCTACCAGCTCAGGGTGGCCGATGTCGTGTTCGACCTGCCTCGGAAGGAGTTCGAGGTGATGCGGATGCTGATGGAGCGCCCGGGGCGGGTCGTCCCGAGGGAACGTCTCTTGGACGAGGTCTGGGGATACGCCTGGACCGACTCCAAAAGCCTCGACCAGCACGTTCGACGGCTCCGACGCAAGCTGGAGCAGGTGCCGGAAGCGCCGACGATCAGCGCCGTCCGCGGCGTCGGGTATCGCATCGACGCCTGAGTCGAGCGGCTCGGACGCTCGACGGCGTCGACCCCCTGCGCCTCAGATCCCCTGCAGGGCCTCCACGTAGGCGTCGTACTCGCGGGGCGTGCCGAGCGAATCGGTCTCGATGATGTCGCGCACGACGCCGTCCGCGTCGAGGACGATGGTCCTGCGGTTGGCGCATCCGAGCTGCTCGTTGAAGGCGTCGTAGGCCCGGGCGACCTCGCCGTGGGGCCAGTAGTCCGACAGCACGGGGAAGGCGAAGTCGTTGTCGTCGGCCCAGCGCTTGTTCGTCGGGACGGCGTGGGTGGTGACGACCACCACCTTGGCGTCGAGATCTCCGAGCTGAGCGAGGTGATCCCGGATCGTGCACAGCTCGCTCTCGCAGATGCCGGTGAACGGGAAGGGGATGAACACGATCAGGGCCTTGTGTCCGGCCAGGTCGGACACCGAGACCGGGTGCTTGTCCTGGTCGGGAAGGGTGAACTCGGGGGCTTTGGCGCCGATCGTGACGGCCATCGTGAGGCTCCTCCTCGTGCGTGTGGGCAGCGGTGGCAATCTACCGGTCGTCGGGGGGCTACGACAGGAGCGTCCGGGCGGCCCATCCGACGGGATCGGTCAGCTCGGCGAGGGTCGGGAGGTTCTCGGGATCCTCCCAGATCCGGTCGAGTGCCTCGGCTCCCCATCGCCGGGTCACCTCGGCACAGAACACTGCCGCGTCCGCCCCCCGGCGCCGCTGCAGGTCGAGCCCTCCGAGCTGGGCGAGGAACTGTGCGGCCTGGTCGGGCTCGGACCGGCGGAGCTCGTAGGCGCCCGCGATCTGGTCGAGCTGCGGCAGGATCTCACCGGCGGCGAGGCGCACCAGGTGGTCGCCGTATCCGGTGAGGATGGCGCTGAAGGCCTGCACCTTCCCGAGGAGGCCCTGGTCGGGGTCGCCCTTCATGAGGGCCGGGATCCCCGACGATCCGGCGTCGAGGAGCGTCTCGAGTTCGCTGGGATCGTCGAGGGTGGAGAGCCTCGACATGAGCCCGGCGATGTCGAACTCGACGGTGTCGTAGTAGGAGGTGACGAGCGACACGAAATGGCCGCGCAGCCATTCGATCGCGCCGATGCGCTGGAACGCCACCTCGTGCAACGCCGCCCACAGCCGAACCTGGCGGGGATCGAGGTCGTTGACGAGGGCGAACTCTTCGACGTTGGGGACGACGAGGTAGGCCCGCTCGTGTTCCATCGACGGCACGCCGGTGTCGAACTGGCCCAACACCCGATGGGACATGAACCCGACCATCGTGCCGGCCTGGACACCGAGGAGCGCCGGGCCGAGCGGATCGATCATGCCGCCCATGCCACCCAGCGGAGCCAAATCGCCGCCGCCGAACTTGTCGGCCAGGGGCTCGACGAGGATCCGGAAGGCCTGCTGGTTCTCGGCCGCCCAGGTGGCCCGGTCGGTGGGATGGATGGTCTCGTTCGGGGCTCGGGGAAGATCGGCGACGGCGTCCAATCGGAGGGCGGCGGCGGTCCCCAGCTCCTGGTACTCCTCGGCGACCCCGGGTTCGATCGGTTCGGGGGAGCCCGCGAGGCTCTTGGTCACCTCCCGTGCGAGCTTCCAGTTCACCGGGCCGCTCGACTGGAGAAGGGCGAAGAGCTGCTCGAAGATGCTGTCGCCGCCGCCGAGGGGATGGTCGATCTCAGGCATCTGGGGGTCGTTCCCCGAGGGTGACGGGGAGGGTGAGGGTGGTTCCGTCGCGCCGGACGGTGATGTCGATCGTGTCGCCGACCCGATGCAGGCGGATGGCGGAGATGAGCTGGTCCATCGTCGTGATGGTGGTGTCGTCGACGGCGACGATGACGTCGCCGGGTTGGATCCCGGCGGTTTCGGCGGCGCCACCCTCGCCGTAGAGGTCCTCGATCTGGGCGCCGTCGGGGACGAGGGCGCCGTCGGCCTCCTCGGTGAGATGGTCGAACCCCGTGATGCCCAGGAAGGGATGCTTGACGGTCCCGGTCTGGATGATCTCGTCGGTGATTCGGCGGACCACCTCGACGGGGGTCGCGTAACCGATGCCCTCGGCGCCTGCGTCGCTGACGCCGATGGCGGTGGTGATCCCGATCAGCCGGCCGGCGGCGTCCACGAGGGCGCCGCCGCTGGAACCGCGGGTGATGGGAGCGTCGGTCTGGAGCATCCCGACCAGGCGATCGTTGCTGCCGAAGACGACCTCTCGGTTGAACGCCGAGATGATCCCTGCGGTCACCGATGCGCCGCCGCGCTGGCCGAGGGGGTTCCCGACCGCGATCGCGGGCGCGCCGATGTTCAACGTGTCGGACTGGCCGAACTCGATCGGGGTCAACCGTGCACCGTCGATGCGGAGGACGGCGAGGTCGGTCCTCTCGTCGGAGCCGACGATGTCGGACTGGTAGATGCGTCCGTCCTGGAAGACGACGCGGCTGGCGGATGCGTCGGCGATCACGTGTTGGTTGGTGACGATGAGGCCGCCGGCGTCGATCACGACCCCGGAGCCGGACGCGACGGCGACGAACCCGTCGGTGCCGACGTCGCCGACCTCGACGGTGACGATGGAGGGGATGACCTTGGCGGCGACGGCTTCGACGGAGGTCATCTCGCCGTTGGGGGTGACGATCTGGGTGGTGACCCGCTCGATCACGGTGGTGTCGGTGGTGGCTTGGGTCTCGGTGGGGCCGAAGGCTCCGGCGGCGAACAGGATCGTCAACACGACGATGGTTCCGAGGGCGCCGGCGGCGAAGGCGCCGATGAGGTCCGACCATCCGCGCGGTTTTGGCGGCGGCGGCGCGGGGTCGGCTCCGACGGGTCCCTGGGGGGACGGTGGCTCGTAGGGCGGCCGCTCCGGCAGTCGGTCCGGTCCGAGACCCGACCGGCTCTGTGGTGGTGTCGGGATGGCGGTGTCGGTGGCGCCGGCGGCCACGTAGGGTTGCCCGGCCGGTGGAGCCGGGTAGCGTTCGGACGGTGTAGCCGGCGGGCGCCCGGCTCCGAGCTGATCCATGGAGACGATTGTATGACCTCGAAACCGCTACACGGACGAACCGTCGACGTCGTGCAGGTCGGGCCTGATCCGATCGATCCGGCGGCGGTCGTCGATGTCGTCGCTTCCCCCGCGGCGGGGGCGACGGTGTTGTTCTTGGGGACGGTTCGTGATCACTCTCCCGGGCGCGAGGGGGTCACGCATCTCGAGTACGAGGCGTACGGAGCGGTCGTCGAGTCGAAGATCGCCGAGATCGTGGCCGAGGCGCGGGACCGGTGGCCGCTGTTGGGCGTCGCCGCGGTGCATCGGGTGGGCGAGCTGGCGATCGGGGAGGTGAGCGTGGCGGTGGCGGTCTCGTCGGCGCATCGGGCCGACGCGTTCCCGGCGGCGAGGTACGTGATCGACGAGCTGAAGGCCCGGGCGCCGATCTGGAAGAAGGAGCATTGGGCCGGCGGAGCGGAGTGGGTCAGGGAGGACCATCTCCACTGAACGCCGGGGGCCACCGGATGCGGGGGCCGATCGGGTCAGTCTCGTCCGCCGACGACCATCTGGGCGGCGTCGCGGACCATCGGGTTGCGATCTCGGGCGGCGGCCCGGATGGCGGCTTCGACCGGTTCGCCGTCGAAGACGGTGAGGGCGACGACGGCCCGGCGGCGGACCTGGGGAGGGGCTTGGCGGATCAGTCGGAGGAGGGTGGGGAGGGCCCGTTCGTCCTCGAGCGCGCCGAGCGCCGCGACGGCGGCTTCGGCGACGAGCCGGTTCGGATGTTCGGAGACGTCGATCAGCCACCCAACGGCGGCCCGGTCGCCGCGTTCCCCGTAGGCCGTGGCGACCGCTTCGACGACCCCGGGGTCGGCGTCGCGGCGGGCGGCGTCGAGGGCCGCCGAGGCGACGTTCCCCTCGACGGTCGCCAGCGCCTCGACGGCGGCGGCTCGGACGCCGGGGTCGGCATCGTCGCGGGCGAGGGCGGCGAGAGGCTCGGCGAGGTCGACGCGTCCGGTGCACGCGGCGGCGGCGAGACGTCGAACGTCCGGATCGGGGTCGTCGAGATGGGCCTCGGGGTGATGGACGAGATCGGTGAGCCGGTGGCGCAGGTCCATGGGTGAAGCGTACCGAGCGGTCCTCGGGCTGGGACGTTCGACCCGGGTCGTGGCGCGTCGGTTGTGGTAGACACGAAGGGGACCATCGAACGCGACGAGGGAGGTGGAGATGGATCTCAACGGGATCGAGATGACGTGGTTGGGCCATGCGGCCGTGCGCTTCAGGACCGGGGACGGTGCCGTGGTGCTCGTCGATCCGTGGCTGGAGGGGAACCCGGCCTGTCCCGAGGGGGCCCAGACCCAAGAGCGGGTCGATGCCATCTACCTGACGCACGGGCACTTCGACCATTTCGGTTCGACGATCCCGCTGGCGCGGGCTCATGGCGCTCCGGTCCATGCGATCCACGAGATCGGCGTCTACCTGGAGGCGAACGGCGTCGAGCAGGTGGTGGGCCTCAACTTCGGGGGGACGGTCGATGGACCGGGCGGGGTCTCGGCCTCGTTCGTTCCGGCGGTGCATTCGTCGGGCATCTCGGGGGATGCGGGCATCGTGAACGGCGGTTCGCCCGGGGGGTGGGTACTCGCCTTCGACGGCGGCCCGACCGTGTACCACGCCGGGGACACCTTCGTGTTCGGGGACATGGCCCTGATCGGGGAGCTGTTCGCTCCCGACGTGGCGTTGTTGCCGATCGGGGGTCACTACACCATGGATCCCCGCCAGGCGGCACGTGCCGCGGGGTTGTTGGGTGTCTCGACGGTGGTTCCGATCCACTACGGGACGTTCCCCATCCTGGCGGGCACCCCCGACCAGCTCCGTGACGCGGCGGCGGGGGCGTTCGAGGTGGTGGCGTTGGAGCCGGGCGTTCCGGTCTGATCGGGGCCTCGTGTCTGGGTGATCGGCCCTCGGCGCGCTGCGCGCGCCTGCGGGCTTCAGGGCGTGACGGTGACGGTGCCCGACATCAAGGTGGGGTGGAGGGAGCAGAAGTAGCGGTACGTCCCCGGGGTATCGAAGGTCCGTTGCCACGATGCTCCGGGGGCCAGGTCCGGTGACGCCCAGGAGCCGTCGGGTGTCGGGTCCGAGCCGGAGACGGCGTTGTGGGGCACGGTGCCGGAGTTGACCCACCGAACCGCACCCCCGGCCGGGATCGTGACGGTCGAGGGGTCGTTGAAGAACTCGCCCATCGCGACCGTCGCCACGGGGGGCTCGGTGGTGGTCGTGGTGGTGGTGGACGCCTGGGTGGTGGTGGTCGTGGGCACCTGGGTGGTGGTCGTGGGCACCTGGGTGGTGGTGGTGGTCGTGGGCACCTGGGTGGTGGTCGTGGGCACCTGGGTGGTGGTGGTGGTCGTGGCGGTGGTCGTGGTGGTGGGCGCCGGGGCGCTGGTCGTGGCGACGGTGGTGGTCGTGGTGGGAGCCACCACGACGGTCGTCGCCGGCGCCACCGGTCCGGAGCTCGACGAGCACCCGGCGACGACGGCCATGATGAGGACGATGACGGCGCGACGCATGAGCGGAGCGTCGGTCGGAGGCCCAGCGAGCTTGAGCCCTATCGCCTGGGCCTTGCCCCCGCTCAGACCCGCTCGAGGAGCATGGCGGCCCCCTGGCCGACCCCGATGCACATCGTCGCCAGGCCGTAACGGACGTCCCGCAGGGTCATCTCGCGACTGAGGGTCGTCACCAGGCGGGCGCCGGTCATACCCAGCGGGTGACCGAGGGCGATCGCTCCGCCGTTGGGGTTCACGTGCTCGGCGTCGTCGGGGAGCCCGAGCTGACGGAGGACGGCGAGCGACTGGGAGGCGAACGCCTCGTTCAGCTCGATGACACCGACCGCGTCGAGCTCGACGCCGAGCCGTCCGAGGAGCTTGCGGGTCGCGGGAACCGGTCCGATCCCCATGATGCGCGGGGGAACCCCGGCGGCGGCCATCCCGACCACGCGGGCGACGGGGTCGAGCCCGAAGCGTTCGACCGCCGACTCCGATGCCACCAGCACCGCGGCCGCCCCGTCGTTGATCCCCGACGCGTTGCCCGCGGTCACGGTCCCGCCCTCGAAGAGCGGCCGGAGCGAGGCGAGCCGCTCGAGGGTGACCTCCGGGCGGGGATGCTCGTCGGTGTCGACGACGACGGGCGCCTGTTTCCGGCGTGGGACCTCGACCGGGACGATCTCGTCGGCGAGGCGACCCGAGGAGATCGCCGCGGCGGCTCGCTGCTGGCTCCGGTAGGCGAACGCGTCCTGGTCTCGGCGGGAGATCCCGAACTCGACGGCGACGTTCTCGGCGGTGCCGGGCATCTCGTCGACCCCGAATCGGTCCCGCATCTTCGGGTTCACGAAGCGCCACCCGATGGTGGTGTCGTGCACTCGGACCGACCGGTCGTAGGCCGCCTCGGCCTTGGCCATCACCTTGGGGGCTCGACTCATCGACTCGACCCCGCCGGCGAGGATCACCTCGGCCTCGCCGGTGCGGATCGCCCGGGCCGCCTGGCCTACGGCCTCCAGGCCCGAGGCACAGAGGCGGTTGACGGTGACGCCGGGCACGTCGACGGAGAAGCCGGCCAGGAGGAGGGCCATGCGGGCCACGTTGCGGTTGTCCTCCCCGGCTTGGTTCGTGCATCCGTAGATGACGTCGTCGAGGCGATCCCAGTCGACCGACGGGTTGCGGTCACGGAGTGCCTCCATGGTGAGGGCGGCGAGGTCGTCGGGACGCACGGGAGCGAGAGCGCCGGCGAACCGCCCCACCGGTGTACGGATCGAGTCGACGATGAATGCTTCGGTCATGCGGTCAGCATATCGACGCGGTGGGCGGCACGAGGTGCCCCCTCACCGACCGGTGAACCGGGGCGTTCGCTTCTCCATGAACGCCGCGACGCCCTCCCGGTAGTCGTCGCTGCGGCCCAGCTCCCGCTGCATGTCGCGTTCGAGATCGAGTTGCTCGTCGAGGGTGTTGGTGGCGGCAGCGTCCATGGCGCGTTTGATGGCCCCGTAGGCGCGGGTCGGTCCCTGCGCCAGGGTTCGCGCCATGTCGCCGGCGACGTCCATCAGCTCGTCGTCGTCGGCCACGTCCCAGATCATCCCCCACTCCTTGGCCTGCTCGGCTCCGACGGGTTCGCCGAGGAGGGCGATGCCGAGTGCCCGGGCGGATCCGACCAGCCTGGGAAGCTGCCAGGTGCCTCCCGAGTCGGGGATGAGATCGATCTTGGCGAAGGCCTGGATGAACTTCGCGGAGCGGGCGGCGAGGACGATGTCGCCGGCCAGAGCGAGGTTGGCCCCGGCCCCTGCGGCCACCCCGTTGACGGCCACGACGATCGGCTTGGGGATCTGCCGCATCGTCAGGACGATCGGGTTGTAGCGCTCCTCGAGCAGAGCGCCGAGGTCGGCGTTCTCGCCGCTCACCGCCGGGTCGGCCAGGTCCTGGCCGGCGCAGAACGCCCGGCCGGTTCCCGTCAGGAGCACCGCCCGGACCTCGTCGTCGGCGTCGGCTTCCCGCAGCGCGCCGAGGAGATCCCTGAGCATCTCGGAGGTGAACGCGTTGAGCCGTTCCGGCCGGTCGAGGGCGATCGTGGCCACGCCGTCGGCGACCTCGAAGGTGATGGTGTCGTCCATGGTGCACCCGAGCCTATCGCTTTCGCGGCCGGGGATGCGACCACCGCCCGGCGCGGTACGCTCGGAGCACGACACCGTGGAGGAGACGCCATGACGGACCTGTACGCCAAGCACCGCGACACCCTCGAGCGGGCGGTGGAGACCATCGGGACCCGCCAGTACTGGAGTCCCTATCCGGAGCATCCGAAGGCATACGGGGAAGATGCGCCCGCCGAGGGTCAGGCCGCCTTCGAAGCCCGTCTCGGTCGGCCGTTCGAAGTGGATCAGCCGCACGACGGGACCCTCGCCCCCGATGAGCGATCCCCCTACGGCCTCGATCTCGAGATCACCTATCCGAAGTCCACGCCCGACCAGCTCATCGGCGCCGCCCAGGAGGCCATGGAGGCGTGGGGGAAGGCGTCCGTCGACGAGCGGGCGGGAGTGGTCCTGGAGATCCTGGACCGGCTGGCGGCGCGGAACTTCGAGATGGCCCACGCCGTCATGCACACGACGGGCCAGTCGTTCCTGATGGCCTTCCAGGCGGGCGGGCCTCACGCCCTCGACCGGGCGTTGGAGGCGGTGGCGTACGGCTACCGGGAACAGACGCGGATCCCGGCGGCGATGACGTGGGAGAAACCCCAGGGCACGCGTGGTCCCCTCGTCGTCGAGAAGGAATGGAGGATCCGGCCCCGCGGCATCGACGTCACGATCGGCGTCTCGACGTTCCCGACGTGGAACGGGTATCCAGGGATCTTCGCCTCGCTGATCACCGGCAACGCGGTGATCGTCAAGCCGCATCCCGAGACCATCCTGCCGCTGGCGATCTTCGTCGAGGTCGCCAGGGAGGTCCTCGCTTCCGCTGGGTTCGATCCGAACGTCGTGACCCTCGCCGTCGACACCAGGGCCGAGCCGATCACCGAGGAGCTGGTGATGGATCCGGCGGTCGGCATGGTCGACTACACCGGAGGACCCGCCTTCGGGCAGTGGCTGGAGGAGAACGTCCGTCACGCACTGGTCTTCACCGAGAAGGCGGGCGTGAACTCGGTGATCCTCGATTCCGCCGAGGATCTCGGACCGGTCTTCCGGAACCTGTCGGTGTCGATGACGATGTACTCGGGCCAGATGTGCACGACACCGCAGAACCTGTTCGTGCCTCGGAGCGGTGTCCGGGTCGGAGACGAGGTCGTGCCCTTCGACGAGGTGGCGAGCGGGTTCGCCGCCGCTATCGCCGGGCTGTTGGGCGACGACGCCCGGGCGGCGGAGATCCTCGGCGCCATCAAGGACCCCGACGCCGTTGCGTCTCGCGTCGACGAGGCGGCGGCCGCCGGGGAGGTGCTGTTGGAATCCACCGAGATCGAGCACCCGGCCTTCCCGGGGGCCACCGTCCGCAGCCCGGTCGTCGTCACGGTCGACGCCGGCGACCGGGATGCCTACATGCGTGAGATGTTCGGTCCCGTCATCTTCGTCGTCGCCACCGACTCGACCCGCCAGAGCCTCGAGCTGGCCAAGGAGGCAGCGCTGGAGAAGGGCGCGATCACCTGGCTGGTGTACACGACCGACGATGAGGTGATGGAGGCCGCCGTCGACGCCGCCGTCGACGCCGGCGTGTCGGTGGCCTTCAACCTGACCGGGGGCTTGTTCGTTAATCAGTCGGCGGCGTTCTCCGATTTCCACGTCACCGGAGCCAACCCGGCGGGCAACGCCTCCCTCACCGACACGGCGTTCGTGGCCGGGCGGTTCCGGGTGGTGGGCGTCCGCAGGCAGTGACCCGGCGGGCGTCGTTCCGGTGACGGGAACCCCGCTCGTGCGCGTCGGCGATTCATCCTCTATGGTGACCGCCATCGGCACTGTGGTGTCGGGGGCTGGGCACAGGAGGAGGCGACCATGACGACCACGCTGGAACGGCGGGACGCTCCGGATCTGTCGGGCGCGTTCCCGACCGTCGCCTACAAGGTGCGCGAGTGGGCGCAACGCAACCCCACCGCCGTGGCCATGCGCGAGAAGGATTTCGGCGTGTGGCAGGAGATCTCCTGGGAGGAGTTCTGGGACAGGGTGCTGACGGCCGCCCACGGGCTCCTCGCCTTGGGCGTCGACGTCGGGGACGTCGTGTCGATCCACAGCGAGGACCGGCCCGAGTGGGTGATCCTCGACATGGCGACGGTCGCGGTGCGGGGCATCACCACCGGCATGTACCCGACGAACCCGTCCCCCGAGGTCCAGTACATGGTCAACGACTCGGGTGCCGCCGTCCATCTCGCCGAGGACCAAGAGCAGGTCGACAAGGTGCTCGACCCGGGACCCGACGCCTTCCCCGACGTCAAGAAGATCCTGTACGTCGAACCACGCGGGATCCGCAGCTACGACGACCCGCGGTTGCTGTACTGGAACGACTTCCTCGAGCTGGGACGCCGACACCGCGAGCAGAACTCGGGCGCGGTGGAGGAGCGCATGGCGGCGGCCACCGGCGACGACGTGATGACCCTCGTCTACACGTCGGGGACGACCGGGCCGCCCAAGGGCGCCATGTTGACCAACGCCAACGCCGAGTTCTGCATGGAGAAGATCATCAACGCCAAGGGCCGCACCGAGGACGACCGGCTCCCCAGCCCGTCGGATCAGGTCCTCACCTACCTGCCGCTGTGCCACGTGGCCGAACGCATCTTCTCGACCTGGACGATGTGCTCGAACGGGGTGATCCTGAACTTCGCGGAGTCGATCGAGACGGTCCAGACCAACCTGCGGGAGGTGCAGCCGACGCTGTTCTTCGCCGTGCCGAGGATCTGGGAGAAGATCCACGCCACGATCCTCATCAAGCTGGAGGACGCCACGTTCTTCAAGCGTCTCGTGTCCGGCTTCGGGCTCAAGATGGCGTCGATCATCGGCAAGGACCGGGCCGCCAACGGCGGCGACTTCACCTGGCGGAGCCGCCTCGCCTACTGGGTCGCCAACCCGATCTTCTTCCGGGCCTTGAAGGAGCGGATCGGGTTGCGGCACTGCCGGTGGGCGGGGTCGGGCGCGGCGCCGATCGCCCCCGAGGTGCTCGAGTTCTTCATGGGCCTCGGTATCCCCGTCTACGAGCTCTACGGGATGACGGAGAACTCGGCGGTGGCGACCCTCAACTTCGCTCACCGCGTGAAGCTGGGCACCGTCGGCGAGCCGTACCCCGGGATCGGTCTGCGCATCGACGAGGAGACCGGGGAGATCCAGACGAAGCATCCGGGCAACTTCAAGGGCTACTGGAACAAGCCCGAGGCCACGGCCGAGACCTTCACCGACGACGGCTGGTTGAAGACGGGCGACGTCGGCGTGTGGGTGGAAGGCACCCACGTCAAGATCGTCGACCGGATCAAGCACATCATCATCACCTCCGGTGGCAAGAACATCTCGCCGTCGGAGATCGAGAACAGCCTCAAGACGTCGCCGTACGTGAAGGAAGCCATGGTCATCGGCGATCGGCGCAAGTACCTGACGGCGTTGATCGGCATCGAGTACGACACGGTCGGAAACTGGGCCCTTCGCGAGGGCATCCCGTACACGACCTACCGGGACCTGTCGGAGAAACCCGAGGTGATCGAGCTCATCCAGAAGGTCGTCGACCAGACCAACGAGAAGTTCGCCAGGGTCGAGCAGATCAAGAAGTTCCGGCTGCTGCCCAAGGAACTGGACCACGAGGACGGCGAGTTGACGGCGACCCAGAAGCTCAAGCGCAAGGCGATGGAGGACATGTTCCACGATCTCGTGGAGTCGATGTACTGATGGACGCAGCGGTGGTGGTCGCTCAGGTCGCCGGGGCCGGAGGCGCCGAGAAGTTCATCAACGCCTTGTCGTCGGGCCTGGCGCTGGGCGCCATCTACGCCATCTTGGCCTTGGGTTTCGTGATCATCTTCAAGGCGACCCAGGTCGTGAACTTCGCCCACGGTGCCCTCGCCGCGGTCGGCGCCTACTTCACCGTCTACTTCGCCACCGTCCTCAACGTGCCGGGCCGGTTCCTCGAGTTCCTCCCCTACACGGCCCAGTGGGTCCTGTCGGCGGCCCTGGCGGTCCTGGCGACCGCGGTGGTGGGCATGATCGTCGAACGCATCACGATCCGGCCGATGATCGGCGAGCCGCTGTTCGCCGTGGCGATGATCACCCTCGGGTTGGACCTCATCCTCCGTACCGTCACGAACGACTTCATGGGCAACCAGGCGCGGGGGCTGAACGACCCGTGGGGCGCCGACATCCTCGAGATCGGGCTCCTGCGGGTGGCGAAGACCCAGATCGTGACGATGATCGTCGCCGTCGTCGCCATGCTGCTGCTGGCGTGGTTCTTCCGGTCACGGATGGGGATCGCCATGCGCGCCACGGCCTTCGATCAGGAAGCGGCGATGGCGCAGGGCATCTCCGTCGGTAAGGTCTTCGCCGTGGCGTGGGCCATCGGCGCCGCCCTGGCGGCCATCGGCGGCATCTTCTCGTCCATGGCGCCGCGGGCCTCCGCCGGGTTGACGCCGTTCACGGCCCTCATCGTGTTCCGGGCGTTCCCGGCGGTCATCGTCGGCGGTCTCGACTCGGTCACGGGCGCCATCGTCGGTGGTCTCCTGATCGGCATGGCCGAGGTGTTCGCCGGAACGTACCTGGCGACCGTCTCGTGGCTCGGGGTCGGGTTCTCGGGCATCGTGCCGTGGCTGTTCATGATGCTCATCTTGCTGGTCAAGCCCTACGGACTGTTCGGGACCGAGGAGATCCGCCGCGTATGAGAGGACGACCGAACCTCTTCACCGACTACGAGTCGGAGATGGCGCTGTTCCCGACGACGACCAAGCGCGTGGCGGTGGCGTTGCTCCTGATCTTCGCGCTCCTCGTTCCCCTCGGCGCCATCCCCGGGCTGTCCTTCCTGCAGGAGTCGTCGTGGCTGGTGCTGATCAACCGGGCGCTGGTGTTCGCCATCGCCGCGCTCGGCCTGAACCTGCTGACCGGCGTCGCCGGCCAGGTGTCCCTCGGGCACTCGTTCTTCATGGCCGTCGGCGCCTACACGGCGGTCCTGTTGGGAGGCGCTCCCGGCAAGACCGTCTGGGGGCTCGAGCTGCCCATCTGGATCTGGCTCCCGGCGGCGGGGATCGCCGCCGCCATCATCGGGATCATCGTGGCGCCGACCGCGGTCCGGGTGCGGGGCCTGTACCTGGCGTTCGTGACGCTGGGACTCGTGTTCATCGGCCTCCATCTGTGGCGCAACTTCGGCAAGGTCGCCGGTGGCCCCACGACCGGCCGTCCGTGGCCGCCGCTGGAGTTCGCGCTCTGGAAGGGCGATCCGATCATCAGCTTCGCCAACGACGGCCCCTGGTTCGGGGTGCAGCTCACCTCGGACGCCAAGACCTACTTCTTCCTGCTGGTCGCCGTGATCCTGTTCACCCTCGTCGCCAAGAACCTGATGCGGACCCGGATCGGACGGGCGTGGGCGGCGATCCGGGATCGGGACATCGCGGCGGAGATCATGGGCGTCAACGAGGTCCGGGGCAAGACCCAGGCCTTCGCCATCTCGTCCTTCTACGCCGGGATCGCCGGGGCGCTGTTCGCGGTGATCCTCGGCCGGCTCATCCCCGAGACGTGGGACCTGCTGTTGGCGGTCGAGTTCATCGCCATCATCCTCATCGGCGGGGCGGGGACGATCGCCGGGACGTTGCTGGGTACGTTCTTCGTGGTGCTCATCCCCCGCATCGTCGAGGACATCACGTTCTTCTTCGCCGACCAGGTCGCCAACCAAGGTCCGCTCGCGTGGCTGGGCGATCTGTTCATCCGCAAGAGCCCGGACGACATCTTGGGGTTCGTCTCGACGGGAGCCGCCGGGCCGGGGTTGAGCATCTTCCAGCTCAACGTGGCGCTGTTCGGCGTCCTGATCATCGTGTTCCTGATCGCCGAGCCCCTCGGGCTGTACGGGATCTGGATCCGGGTCAGGAACTACTGGAAGGGGTGGCCGTTCACCTACTGATCACCGAGGTCTCTTCGATGCCGTTTCGACCGGAGCGGCGTCGAGGGAGAGGAAGAGGAAGACGTTCAGCGATGCAAGAGAAGCGATGGAGGAGGTATCCGTGACATCCAAGCGTACGAGCTGGCTCGTGCTGCTGGTGGTGTTCGCTCTGATCGCGGCTGCATGTAGCAGCGGCGGCGGGACGACCACGACGGCGGCGGGTGGCGGCGAAGGCACGACCACGACCACGGCAGGTGGTGGCGGCGGCGCCACCACCACGACGGCGCCACCGGGCGGCGGCGAAGAGATGAAGGCCGACTTCGGTGTCGACGTCGAATCCAAGACGATCAACATCGGCATGCTCGTCGACCTGACGGGGATCTTCTCCCCGTTGACGACCGACATCGCCGATGCCCAGATCGCGTACTGGGACGACGTGAACGCCAACGGTGGGATCGACGGGTGGACCGTGAACCTCGTCATCGAGGACACGAACTACAACGTCGATCAGCACATCGAGAAGTACGAGAAGATCCGCAACGACGTGGTGGCCCTGGGTCACTCGACCGGATCGCCCACGAACGTGGCGACCCTGCCCAAGTACAAGGAAGACGGGATGTTGTTCCTCCCGATCTCGTGGTACTCCGGCTGGGGCATCCCCGAGTTCGACGGTGGTCTGGCCCTCGAGCAGTACACGAACTACTGCATCGAGGCGATGGACATCTTGGGCTTCATCAACGAGATGGGCGGCACGAAGGTCGCGCTGGCCACGTTCCCCGGCGACTACGGGCAGGACGCGGCAGCCGGCGTGAAGAAGGCCGTCGAGTTCTACGGCATGGAGCTGGTCTACGACGGAGAGGCTGCGGTCATCCCCGGCCAGGACCAGACGCCGGTCATCACCGGGATCGCGCAGTCGGGCGCCGACTGGGTGTTCCTGACGACGAACCCGTCGACGGCGGCCGAGCTCATGGGCGGCGCGGCGCAGGCCGGCTTCCAGGGCATGTGGACCGGGTCGGTGCCGAGCTACGACTTCCGTCTGCTCGACAGCCCCGTGGCTCCGCTCATCGACCAGGTGTACTACCAGCCCGGGTACAACGTGGTGTGGGGCGAGGACGTCCCCGGCGCCGCGAAGATGCAAGAGGTCCTGACGGCGGCCTTCCCGGATCGCCGTCCTTCGGATGCCTTCGTCATCGGGTGGGTGTACTCCATCTCGCTGCATGAGGTGCTGAAGACGGCCATCGCCAACGGCGATCTGACCCGGGCAGGCGTCGTGGCCGCGGCGAACTCGCTGACGGGCATCGACTTCGGCGGTCTGGCTCCCAACCAGAGCTACGCCGGCACGCCCAACGAGTACGTGCAGCGGGCGATCGCCATGTTCAAGCCGAGCCTGGAGAAGTACACCGCCGCCGGTGGCGCCGACCAGGTGCTGTCCGGTGAGGGCACGACCACCGGCTCGGAGCTGGTGAAGGACTTCTTCGTCTCCGATGCGGCGAAGGACTTCGAGTACACCGAGCCGTGCTACCAGCTGTAAGGAACCGATGAACCGGTCGGGGCGGGGAGCGATCCCCGCCCCGACCCCGACCATCCGAAAGGCAGGCCATGCTCGAAGTCGCCAACCTCGAGGTCGTGTACAACGACGTCGTGTTGGTACTGCGCGGGCTCTCGTTGGAGGTCCGCGACGGCCAGATCGTCGCGCTGCTCGGCGCCAACGGCGCCGGGAAGACGACGACGTTACGGGCGATCACCGGCCTGCTCGACATCCACGAGGGCGACATCACCAAAGGCTCGGTCACCCTCGGCGGCGAACGCATCGACGGCAAGGATCCTTCGGAGATCGTCCGGATGGGTATCGCCCAGGTGATGGAGGGACGGCGGGTCTTCGCCGAGATGACCGTCGACGAGAACCTCCGGACCGGCGCGGTCACCAACGACGACGCGGCGTCGGTCAAGGCCGCCTACCAACGGGTCATGGACATGTTCCCGGTGCTCGCGAAGCGCCGCAAGGACCAGGCCGGGTTCCTGTCGGGAGGCGAACAGCAGATGCTCGCCATCGGTCGGGCGCTGATGGCCGCCCCCAAGCTCCTGATCCTCGATGAGCCGTCCCTCGGTCTGGCGCCGCTGCTGGTGCAGCAGATCCGGGACATCATCGTGGACATCAACACGCAGGGGACGTCGGTCCTGCTCATCGAGCAGAACGCCAACATGGCCCTGTCGATCGCGGACTTCGGTTACATCATGGAGGTGGGCAAGGTCGTCATGGACGGCGATCCTCACAAGCTGCTCTCCGACGAGGACGTCCAGGAGTTCTACCTCGGGCTCCACGGTGAAGGTGAGCGCAAGTCCTTCCGGGACGTCAAGCACTACAAGCGCAGGAAACGGTGGTTGTCGTGAACGATCGCCGCCGCCTCAGCTTCGAGACCCGTTCCCAGGCAGGTCTGTCCGCCGAGGAACGAGGCTACGAGCATCTGTTGGAGTTCACCGACGTCAGCTTGTCGTTCAAGGGCGTCAAGGCTCTCACGGACGTGTCGTTCCACGTCGACGACGGCGAGCTGTTCGCCATCATCGGACCCAACGGGGCGGGGAAGACGTCGACGTTCAACTGCCTCAACGGCGTCTACCACCCTCAGGAGGGGGACATTCTCTGGAAGGGATCGAGCATCCTGCGGGAGCGACCCGACAAGATCGCCGAGTTGGGGATCGCTCGCACGTTCCAGAACATCGAGCTGTTCCCGCACATGACCGTGCTGGAGAACATCACCCTCGGGCGTCATGTCCGCACCCACGTGTCGTGGTGGGACGGGGCGATCTGGTGGGGGAGGGCCAAGCGTGAGGAGCTGGCCAATCGGGCTGTCGTGGAGGACATCATCGATCTTCTCGAGATCGAGCAGTGGCGGGCCTATCCGGTGGCGTTGCTGCCCTACGGCGTCCAGAAGCGGGTCGAGCTGGGTCGTGCGTTGGCGATGGAGCCCGAGCTGTTGCTCCTCGATGAGCCGGTGGCCGGCATGAACCTGGAGGAGACCGAGGACATGGCCCGGTTCATCCTCGACATCCGTGAGGAGCTGGGCATCGCCATGATCCTCGTCGAGCACGACATGGGTCTCGTCATGGACATCGCCGATCGGGTGATGGTCCTCGACTTCGGCAAGCGCATCGCGATCGGCAGACCCGAGGACGTCCAACGCGACCCCGAGGTCATCCGCGCCTACCTCGGTGGCGACCTGGCCGCGACCTGACCGGCGTCCGGCGCCGCAGCAGCGTGTCGCGGCGGACCCCGCAGCCCCCGCTCAGCCAGGCAGGATGTAGACCGTCCCGGTGAACAGGGCGCAGGTGCGTCCGTCGGCGCGTGAGACGGTGACCCGGTAGGTCCCGAGCGTCCGGCCGCGGGTCACCTCGACGGCGGTGGCGGTCAGCGTGTCGCCTCGATCGGCCCCGGCGGTGAACGCCATGTGGGTGTCGATGGCGACGGCGTCACCGGCGGCGTTCGACGCCAGGGAGAAGGCGCAGTCGGCCAGGGAGAACACGGCGCCGCCGTGGATGCCGTCGTGGAAGTTCTCGTGCTCGGAGGTGACGGGCATGGCGACGACCACCTCGGTGTCGGTGACCTCCACCAGAGAGATCCCGAGCCCTGCCGCGTAGCGGTCCCGGTCGAGGAGCTCCCTGATGCGTGTCGCCCGTTCCATGGCGGTGCAGCGTAACGCGATGATGGGAGGCCGGAGCCTCCCATCATCGCTCCCATCGGACGGGGATCTTCAGACGTCGGCGGGATCTCCCACCGCATCCTGGAGCGCCGCGTACGACTTCTCCAGCGCCACCTTGGCTTCGCGGAGGTCGATGCGGGCGTTGTCGAGGCGACGCTTGCCGGCGGCCAGGGCGCCCGTGGCCGGGTCGGGGTAGTCGGAGGCCTGCAGCCCGATGACGTCGTCGGCGACCGGACCCCCGGCGCGTCGACCTTCGCCGATCTCGTCCCGGGCCACCGTCAGCCAACGACGCGCCTCGGTGACGTCGTAGCCGGCTTGTTCGGCCCGCTCGATCGCCGCTCCGAGTTCGTCGGCGATGCCGTCCATGCGGTCGGCGGCGTCGGCGACGGTGTCCGAGGCGATGACCTCGTGGGTCTTGGGGGCGACGACCAGGTAGATGCGGTAGTCGACCACGACGTGGTGCCCGATCTGTCGCAGCTCGTCGAAGGTCGTCGCCGCTTGCGCGTCGCCCCGGGCGATGCGCAACCCGTTGGCGGCTTGGGCGTAGTCGGCCAGCAGCCTGGCCTCGTGTCCGGCGGTGATGTGCTCGTTGCCGGTGACGACGTTGGTGAGCCGTTCGAGGGTTTCGAGGCGACGCTCGATGGCGTCGATGAGGCGCTGCTGGGCGGTGCCGAAGTCGACCCGGTGCTCGGGTGTGACGTCCTGGACGGTCACCTGATCGTTCGCCGCCGTGTCGGCCTGTTGGGCGTTGGCTGCCGTGGGGAGGGCCAGCAGCATGCCGGCGGCCAGCCCGGTGGCGAGCATCCGCTTGAGGGTCGTCGGGTTCTTCATCCTTCGATGTCTCCTTCGTCCGTGTCGAGCGCGGCGTCGAGGTCGGCGAACTCGCGGTCCAGCTCGGCGAGGAGCTGGTCGAGTTCGGAGAGGTCGACGTCGGTGTCGACGGTTGCTTCCTGGTCCCCGTCCTGGGCAGGAGCTGTCGTGGTCGTCGTGGCGGTGGAGGCGTCGTCTTCGACGGTCGTCGTCGTGGTGGTCGGCGGCTCGGGGGTCGTCGTGGCGGTCCCGTCACGGAGGTCGGCGCCGGCGAAGCTCGCGGTGTCGGCCGGTCCGGTCGACGACGTCGTGGCCGTGTCGGATCCGCCGGTGGGCTCGTCGATGCTGATCAGCGGCGTCTGGTCGGCGACGGCGCCGTCGGCGCCCGCCCCGTAGGCGCAGGCGGCGGTGGTGAGGGCGACGGCGACGAGCAGGGCCCCGAGCCGACGGTCGCTTCGCATTGCGGTCTCCTTTCCTGGTTCACCACCAGGTTGGGGGACCGTGATCAGGGCGCGGTGATCGGCACGTAAGAAGTCTGTGAGACGGTCGGGGCTTCAGATGCCGCCGGTGAGGCGCCAAGCGGTGGGTAGCGCCACTCCGGCGAGCGCGATCTTGAGCGCGTCGCCGGCGAGGAACGGCACCACACCGACGGTGACCGCTCGAGCGATGCTGTCGATGCCGGGCACGGTCCACATCAACCAGACGACTCCCAGCGTGTAGATGACGGCGGTTCCGGTCAGGAAGGCCGGGATGGCGGTCCACACCGACCGATCCTGGCCCTGTTCGGCGAGCCGCCCGACGAGCCATGCGGCCGCGACGAACCCGGCGAGGTAGCCGAAGGTGGCGCCGGTGGCGTACGTCCATCCTCCGTTGGCGCCTGCGAAGACCGGCAGCCCGGCCATGCCCACGGCGACGTAGAGGAGCTGGCTGCCGGCACCGGCCCACGAGCCGAGCGCGGCGCCGGCGAGGAGAACGGCGAACGTCTGGCCGGTGATCGGCACCGGATTCCCCGGCAGGTAGAGCCGCACCTGGGCGAGGACGGCGGTGAGCGCGGCGAACCCGACCACGGCCGCGATCGTGGCCGCCGCGGAGCGGCCCACGAGCCTGCCGGCGAGCGTCCCTGGGTGTGTGGCCTGCACGTCGTCCTCCTCGTCGATGAGGCGCCATCGTAGCGGTCCAGGTGGTGGCGTTTCCTGCCGATGGAACATGGATGAGGAAGCCGTGGTCGTTGGTCGGTGCGCTGGTCGTGGTGGTGGCCACGGTATGGTCCGCGCTGCCGGCGGCGGCGGTCGAGGCGCCCGACGGGGTGCTGCCCGGGTCGGGCCGTCAGTCGGCGTTCCATCGCTCCCAGTCGTCGGGGGCCGAGATCGGGCGTCTGGTGATCCCGGCGATCGGCGTGGATGAGACGATCCGGTCCGGGGTGTCGCTCGAGGTCATCGATCTGGGCGTCGCCCACTGGGTCGGGACGTCCGCTCCGGGCGGTCCCGGCAACGCGGTGCTGGCGGGTCACCGCACGACGAGGACCGCACCGTTCCTCGATCTGGATCGTCTCCGACCCGGTGATCTGATCACGGTGGAGCGACTCGACGGTCCCCCTGCGCTGTATCGCGTCTCGGACACGTTCATCGTCGAGCCCGAGGACGTGTGGATCACCTACGAGTTCGGCCGTCCGATGCTGACGATGTTCGCCTGTCACCCGAAGGGCTCGGCTCGCTTCCGCATCGTCGTTCAGGCCGATCTGATCGCCGGCGGCCGCATCGTGTGAGGTCCGGCATGTCGGTCGTGGGGGCGGCGGCGGAGGCCGTCGGCGTCGGTCGGCGGGTGGGAGCTGCGCCGATGTGCCGGTACGGCCTGTGGGGGACGGCTGTCGGGGAACGTCGAGGCGGCCGGTAGGCTGGTCGGTCATGGACCACGACGGCACCGCGACGACCGAGCTCGAGGCCGGCGACCCGTTCGCCGGCCTCCCCGAGGAGGTGCGTCCGCCGGAGCGGTGGCCGGTGTGGCCGTTCGCCCTGGCGGGGTTCCTGCTCGTGGTGGGCGCGTTGTTGCTGTTCCTGCCGCGGGTCGAGCTGCCGTTCTACACGTTCTCGCCGGGGCCGGTCTACGACACGGCCGACTTCGTGAAGGTCCCGAGTGGTCACGAGCGCGCCGGGGAGCTGTTCTTCCTGACGGTGTCGCTGAAGACCGCGAACCCGTACGACTGGCTGGGCGCCAAGCTCGATTCGAGGGTCGATCTGGTGCCTCGACAGAACGTCCGACCGCCGGGGGTGTCCCCCGAGCAGCTCCGCAGGGAGAACCTGGCGGCGATGCAGCAGGCGAAACGCGATGCGACGTTCGTGGCGTTGACGAAGTTGGGCTACGACGTGAAGCTGATCGGTACCGGGGCCTTGGTCATCGACACGGTTCCCGATTCGGCCGCGGACGGCAAGTTGCTGCCCGACGACGTGATCGTCGAGCTCGACGGACATCCGATCGAGTTCCGCTCCGACGTGATCGACCTCCTGGAGGGCAAGGAGATCGGCGATCCGGTGGATCTGGTGGTGCTGCGCGACGTCGACGGTGAGGAACGGCGCATCGACGTGCGGTTGGTCCTCGGCCCGCACGTCGACGACCCCACCCGACCGATGATCGGGGTGCTGTTGGACAACAACGAGCCGATCGTCGAGTTCCCGATCGAGGTCGACATCGACTCGCGCAACATCGGTGGCCCGTCCGCGGGCATGATGTTCGCGTTGGAGATCATGAACGAGCTGTCGCCCGACACCCTGACGAGAGGTCACCGGATCGCGGGGACGGGCACGATCTCGCGCGATGGCACGGTCGGGCCGATCGGTGGGGTCCGGCAGAAGGTGTTCGCGGCGGTGGATGCCGGCGCCGAGGCGATCCTGATCCCCGAGGGCAACTACGACGAGGCGCTGACGACGGGTGCCGACATCGAGATGGTGAAGGTCGTCACCATCGACGACGCGCTGGCGTTCCTGGATTCGCTGCCGGCCGTCGGCTCCTCGTGACCGGGTAATCCGTTCGTCCTCGCCTGGTGGTCGTTACTCTCCGGGGCATGGACGATCTTCGCCCGGAGGACATCCGTGCCGCCGAGTTCCCCGTCGCCCGGCGGGGGTACGACCGCGACGCCGTGGACCGGTTCCGCCACGAGGTGGCGGCTCGCATCGAGGCGTTGGAGGTCGAGCTGGCGCGGGTCTCCGAGACGCTGACCCAGCTCGGGTTCGACGAACCGTCGAATCTGGCGGTCGAGCTCGAGACGATCGGCGTGGAGGTGGCGTCGATCCTGGAGGCTGCCCGCTCGGCGGCCGAGGGGATGCGATCCCGGGCGTCGGCCGACGCCGAGGCGCGGCTGGCCGAGACGTCGGCTCGCATCGAGGATCTGCTGGCCGAGGCCGAGGCGGCGGCCTTCGACATGCGGGCGTCGGCGTGGAAGGAGGGTTCGGCGCTGGTGCATTCGGCCATCGCCGAGGCCGAGGCGATGGTGGTGGCGGCGGAGAAGGACGCCCTCTTGATGCGCGCCGAGGCCGAGCGTGAGGCCTTGCGTCTGGTCGGCGACGCTCGGCGAGAGCGAGACGAGCTGGTGGGGGCCGCTCGTGAGGAGGCGGAGATGTTGCTGGCGACCGCCCGGCAGGAGTCCGAGGCGATGATGGCCGCGGCTCGTCAACAGGCCGAGGCCGCCCAGGAGCGGGCGCGGGCGTTGGAGGATCGGCGAGCCGAGCTGATGGGAGAGCTGGAGGCGGCGCGGTCGTCGATCGGTCGCCTCGAGGAGGAGATCGAGTCGAAGCGTCAGGCGTTGGAGGAACCGGAGCCCGACCTGGTCGACGACCTGATCGAGGACGCGCCGGCGTCGCACTGGCTCGAGGACGAGGGCTCGGTGCGGATCGTGCCGGCGGCCCGGTTCGTGGTCCCTGATCCGGTCGATGCGTTGGAGCTGGCGGCCGAGGTGGAGGCGCTCCGCGGCGGTGGGTCGCAGCCCGAGCGGGAGGCCGTCTTCACCGCGGAGGCGGAGCGCGCGGCCGAGCCCGTCCCCGAACCAGAGTCGCAGCCGGAGCTGGAGTCGGGACCCGAGGTCGTCCTCGAGTCGGAGGTTGTCTCCGTCTCTGAGACGAGGCCCGCTCCTGCCGCCGAGCCCGTCCCCGAACCCGAGGCTGCCCGCCGGCAGCAGCCGGAGCCCGAGGTCGTCCTCGAGCCGGAGGTCGGTGTCCCCCCAGCGTCCCAACGCCGGTCCGAACCGGACGCGGTCGAGCGCGTCGAGCCGCCGGCGCCGTCGGTACAGGCCGTCGAAGCCCTCGTCCAGGCGGCGGCAGGCCTCACGGTCGAGTCCGTCCCTGCGGCCGTGACGAACGGCGAGGGCGACGAGCTGGCATCGCTGTTCGCCTCGTTGCGGTCCCCCGAGACGGTCTCGTCCTCCGTCGAGGCCGTGGAGCCTCCCGTGGCGGGCGCCGCCGAGTCGGTCGTCGACGAGGCGTCCGAGGTGCCGCCGTCCGAGTCGGGACCGGCGCCGGAGGCGCCGACGGTCGAGGTCGACGCCTTCGCGGTGAGGGACCGCCGGTTGCTGCCCATCCAGAACCAGGTGTTGCGGACGGTGAAACGGGACCTGGTCGAGCTCCAGAACCGGGCCCTGGAGGAGCTCCGCATGGACGACGGATGGGAGCCGACGGTCGATGACATCGCCGCCGGCCTGTCGGGTGTCGTCGCCGACGTGCCGGGGGAGGCGGAGCTGGCCGGTGCGGCGGGTGCCGCCGAGCTGGTCGGCGCCGCGATGACGCCCGAGATCGCGACGACCGCGGCCTCCGATCCGGCGGCGGCGTTCGCCGCCGCGCTCCACGAGGCCGTGGCGGCGTCCCTGCGCCGATCCCGCGGGGCGGGCGCCGGGACGAGGGAGGTCGCGGCGTCGGTGTCGAAGGTGTTCCGGGCCTGGCGGACCGACGAGGCCGAACGCCGGGTACGGACCCTCGCCTACGAGGCGTATCACCGGGGGCTCCTGGCGGGCCTGGCGGCGTTGGGTGTCGACCACGTCGAGGTGGTGTCGGCGGGCCTGTCGTGTGGGCGTTGTCCGGCCGGGATGGGGCCGTGGAGTCCGGGCGGGTCCCCGCCGAAGGGCACCGTGGTGCCGCCGGCGGAGCCGAGCTGTGGGTGCACGGTGGTGCCCGCCGGTGCAGTACCGGCGGGCCGGTAGCATCCCGGTGTGATCAACAGAGCACCGGACGTCCCCGCGCCACGTTCCCGTTCCCGTCAGCTCCTGACGATCGTCGTCGGCTTGCTGTTCGTGCTGCTCCTGTTCGGACGGTGGATCGCCACCTTGTGGACGGACTACCTGTGGTACGGGTCGATGGGGCAGACCCAGATCTGGCGGACCTTGGTGCTGACCCGAGTGGGGCTGGTCGCGGTCGCCTCGATCGTCGCGTTCGGGCTGTTCCTCCTCAACCTGTGGGTCGTCGACCGGCTGTCACCGCGGGGGATGATCATGCCGGGCACCCCCGACGAGGAGCTGTTGGAGCGGTTCCAGATGTGGATGGAGCCGCGGGCATGGCGGGTCCGGTTGGCGGCGTCGGCGTTCTTCGGGATCCTCATCGGGCTGGGCGCCGCCGCATGGCAGGACGACTGGTTGTTCTTCCGTCACGGCGGCAGCTTCGGCGTCGCCGACCCGATCTTCGGTCACGACGTCGGCCTGTACGTGTTCCAGGTCCCGTTGTTCCGCGACATGTTCGGATGGGCCTTCCAGCTGCTGCTGGTCCTGACCCTGGTCGTCGTGGCGGTGCACTATCTCAACGGGGGCATCGCCGTGCAGCGGCCGTCGGATCGCACGAACCCGGCGGTGAAGGCGCACATCTCCTTGTTGCTGGCGTCGTTGGTGCTGTTGAAGGCGGTCGGCTATCAGCTCGACAAGTGGGACCTGTTGTACTCGACCCGTGGGCGGGTGTTCGGGGCGTCGTTCACCGATGTGAACGCGCAGATCCCGGCGTTGAACCTGCTCATCATCATCTCGTTCGTCGCCGCGGTGATCTTGCTGGTGAACCTCCGGTTCCGGGGCTGGACGTTGCCGGTGGTGGCCGTCGGGCTGTGGCTGGTGACGTCCATCGCCGTGGGGGGGGTCTACCCGGCGTTGGTGCAGCGGTTCCGGGTCATCCCCGACGAGGTCAACAAGGAGGCGGCGTTCGTCGCCAACAACATCGAGTTCACGCGGGACGCCTATGGACTGGCGGACACCGAGGTCCGGACCTTCGCGGCGACCAGCGATCTGGATGCGGCGGCGCTGGCCGCCAACGACGCCACGATCTCGAACATCCGCCTGTGGGATCCGGGGGTGCTGGAGATCACCTACAAGCAGCTCCAGAACATCCGCACCTACTACAACATCTTCGACGTGGACGTCGACCGGTACGAACTGGACGGTCGGACGACCCAGGTGATGTTGTCGGCCAGGGAGTTGCAGGAGGACAACCTGCCCGAGAGCGGATGGGTGAACGAGCATCTCGTCTACACCCACGGGTTCGGGGCGATCCTGTCGCGAGCCAACGACGTGACCGCCGACGGGAAGCCGGACCTGCTCATCCGTGACATCCCACCGGAGAACACGTCGGGTGACCCGGATCTGGACATCGACCAGCCCCGCATCTACTTCGGGGACGGGGCGACATCGCGGTTCCTGATCGTTGGGACGAAGGAGCCGGAGGTCGACTTCCCGCTCGGAACCGGCGGCGACAAGGTGCAGCGCAACAGCTACGACGGCGCCGGCGGTGTGCCGCTGGGTGGGATCCTGCGCCGGCTCGCGTTCTCGTTGCGGTTCGGGGATCTCGACACGTTGATCTCGGGCCAGATCACCTCCGAGAGTCGGGTCCTGATGGTCCGCAACATCCGGGATCGGGTGGGGCGGCTGGCGCCGTTCATGTACGCCGACGCCGATCCGTACGTGGTGCTCGTCGACGGCCGCATCAAGTGGGTCATGGATCTGTACACGTTGACGGACCGGTACCCGTACTCGACGTTCGCCGACACGTCGCGGCTCAACCGCGGGCCGGGGCTCCCCAACGGGTTCAACTACATCCGCAACTCCGTCAAGGCCGTGGTCGATGCCTTCGACGGTTCGGTGGACCTGTACGTGATCGATCCGACCGACCCGTTGGTGAAGGCGAACCAGCGGATCTTCCCCGGCCTGTACAAGCCGGCGTCGGAGTTACCGGACAACCTGGTGCCACACCTGCGGTACCCGGAGGACCTCTTCCGGGTCCAGACCGACATCTACCGGCTCTACCACGTCACTGACCCCAAGCAGTTCTTCTCCAACGTCGACCCCTGGCAGATCGCGAGGGATCCGTCGGATTCGCCGCGACCGGATCTGCGGGCCCGGTTCGTCGATTCGTCCGGCAAGGAGTACCGGCCGATGTTGCCGTACTACCTGTTGATGAAGCTGCCCGGGGAGGACGAGATCTCGTTCCTGCTGATGCAGCCGTTCACGCCCCGTGACCGGCCGAACATGGTGGCGTTCATGGTCGCCAAGTCGGGGCCGTTGACCGAGTACGGGCGCAAGATCGAGTACTCGTTGCCGTCGGACAGCCAGATCGACGGTCCGGGTCAGGTGGGGGACTTCATCAATCAGAACCCGACCATCTCGGCGGAGTTCACGCTGCTGGGTCAGCAGGGCTCGGAGGTGATCCAGGGCAACATGTTGGTGATCCCGATCGAGGAGTCGTTGCTGTACGTCCAGCCGATCTACATCAAGGCGTCGGGTTCGGGCGGGGCCGAGTCGGGGATCCCGCAGTTCAAGCGGGTCGTCGTGTCGTACAACGGCCAGATCGAGATCGCCGATTCGCTCGACGAGGCCTTCGCGAAGATCTTCGGGGAGGCCGCTCCGGATCAGCCGGGAGACGGCGGGTCGACCGAGCCGCCGTCGGGTACGGTCGACGAGCAGGTCGCCGAGCTGTTGACCCGAGCCGAGGCCGCGTTCCTGGATGCCGACGCGGCGCTGCGGCGAGGCGACCTGGTGACCTACGCCGAGAAGGTGGAGGAGGCGAGGACGGCGATCGAGGAGGCGAATCGGTTGCTCCTCGGAGTGGGCACCGGCGCGTGACGGGGCGCAACGTCCTGGGCGGCCCGTTGGAGGGATGCTCGACGGATCCGATGACGGGATGGTTCCGGGATGGGACGTGCCGGACGTCGCCGGAGGATCGCGGGAGCCACACGATCTGTGCGGTGATGACCAGGGAGTTCTTGGAACATCAGCGTCGGATCGGCAACGACCTGACCACCCCGATGCCGCAGTACCGGTTCCCGGGGTTGGTGCCTGGGGATCGGTGGTGCGTGACGGCTCGCAACTGGCTGGCGGCCCACGACGACGGTGTCGCCGCTCCGGTGGTGCTGGCGTCCACGAACGAGGCGGTGCTGTCGATCGTGCCGCTGGCGATCCTGGAGCCGTACGCCGTGGACGTGCCGCCCGACCCGGGGATGTTGGAGCGCTGATCCGGGCCTCGGGGTGCCGTCTGCGGGCGACGCTGCCGACGTCAGGTCGACGTTCGGGAGGCGGTTCCCTCGGAGCGGACCTCGGCGATGCGGGCAGCGAGGAAGCGCCGTTCGGGTTCCGACGTGGTGAGGTCCAGCGCTCGGCGGTAGGCGACGACGGCGGCGGCGTCGTCGCCGATGTCGCGCAGCAGCGCAGCTCGGGCCGAGTGGTAGTGGGGGTACCGGTCGAGCTGGTCGATGGCGTCGATGAGCCGGAGGCCGGCGGCGGGTCCGTGTGCCATGGCGACGGCGATGGCTCGGTTGAGTTCGACGACGGGGGAGGGCGTCAGGTGGGCGAGTCGGGTGTAGAGGACGGCGATCTGCGCCCAGTCGGTGGCGGCGGCGTCGACCGCCTGGGCATGGATGGCGTTGATGGCGGCTTGGATCTGGTAGGGCCCGGGGACCCCGCGGCGGAGGGCCCTGTCGAGGAGGTCGACGGCATCGGCGATGCGGGCATGGTCCCAACGACTGCGATCTTGGTCGGGGAGGAGGACGAGGTCGCCGTGGTCGTCGGTGCGGGCGGGCCGGCGGGCTTCTTGGAGGTGCATGAGGGCGAGGAGCCCCATGACCTCGGGTTCGTTGGGGAGGAGCTGGTCGACGATGGTGGCGAGGCGGATCGCTTCGGCGGTGAGCTCGGCGCGGACGACGTCGGCGCCGGAGGTGGCGTTGTGGCCCTCGGTGTAGATGACGTAGATGACGGCGAGGACGGCGGAGAGGCGCTCAGGGAGATCGGTGTCGTCGGGGACGGCGTAGGGGATGTTGGCGGTGCGGATCTTGCGTTTGGCTCGGACGAGGCGCTGGGCCATGGTGGGCTCGGGAACGAGGAAGGCGCGGGCGACTTCGGCGGTGGTGAGGCCGCCGACGGTCTTGGCGGTGAGCGCCACCCGGGCGTCGGGGGAGAGCGCCGGGTGGCAGCAGGTGAAGATGAGGCGGAGGCGGTCGTCGATGAGCACGGTGTCGGGTCCTCGATCGTCGGTGATCGCGGCCGGCTGGCCGGCGGCGATGGTCTCGTACTTGCGGCGGAGGGTGGCGGAGCGGCGGAGGCGGTCGATGGCTTTGCGGCGGGCGGTGACGGTGAGCCAGGCGCCGGGTCGGCGGGGGATCTCGTCGACCCACGCGACGAGCGCGGCGAGGCAGGCGTCCTGGAGAGCGTCTTCGGCGAGTTCGATGTCGCCGAAGGTGCGGATGAGGTTGGACAGGACGAGGCCGTGCTCCTCGCGGAACACGGCCTCGATCGCTGCGGACGGCTCGGTCATCCGAGGTCGATGACGGGTCTGACCTCGATGGACCCGTACTTGGCCCCGGGGATCTTCCCGGCGATGGCGATGGCGCGGTCGAGGTCGGGGGCTTCGACGAGGTAGAAGCCCCCGAGTTGCTCCTTGGTCTCGGCGAAGGGACCGTCGGTGACGACGAGCTCCTCGTCGCGGATCCGGACGGTGGTGGCGGTGGTGGTGTCGTGGAGGGCTTCGCCACCGCGGTTGACATCGGCGGCGGTGATCTCTTCGGTGAAGGCGGCGTAGGCCTCGTAGACGGCTTGCCCCTGGGGGGAGGCGGGGTCGGGTCGGGCGGCCTCGTTGTTGTAGATGAGCAGTGCGTACTTCATGGCGGTCTCCTTGGTCGGTGGCGGGTCGGTCTCCCCGGTTCGTGATGTCGACGTTCGGGGAGGCCCGTTCTCGACACCGTGGCCAGTCTGCCAGCGAGCGGTCGGGTGTGCGGTTGGGCGCCGACGGCTGGTACAATCGCTCCAGCGACGCGGGGTGGAGCAGTCTGGTAGCTCGTCGGGCTCATAACCCGAAGGTCGCGGGTTCAAATCCCGCCCCCGCTACTACCGAAAACCCTTGTACCACAAGGGTTTTCGGCGTTTCTGGGATCGGTCAGATCGCCCGTGATACGCCTCCATCGCGCGTCCATCGCGCGGGCCGACGAGTTTGCGCCGTGTCACGACCCTCTTCAAGGTTCCTCGTCGAGGCCCCGGGCGGCTATCCGCGACGGTTTGCGTGTGGATGCCAGTCGGCACTCCTCGTCCCCGCGGCCCCAACGAATGTCGGATTCGGCAGTCAGCATTCCCATTGCACGACGGTCTCACCAACGATCGTCAGTCGGAGCACGTCGGGCGCTCAGTTCCTACCCGGAGACGTCGGCGGCTGTCGTGGTGTCATGGCATGGACCCGAACTTGGATCTCGCTGACTGGGTTGGGCGGTGTGTTCGCGTCGTATTGGACCGACCGCTCGGATCGTCGCAGTTTCCTTGTTCGTGTATGAACTCAACTACGGGTTCGTCCCAGGAACCGTTGCTCCGGATGGTGAACCTCTCGATGTGTACGTCATAGATGCCGCGGCGCCACTTGACGAGTGCGAAGCTGAGGTCATCGCAATCATTCGGCGTCGAGACGACGACGAGGACAAGCTCGTTGCTCGGGTCGGAAGCGCCTCGTCGAGTGCCCGCGAGATTGAGGCGAGGCCCCGCTTCCAGGAGCAATGGTTCGACTTGTGTGTCGAGGACGCCAACAGAGCTGTCGACGATCCGGGGTAGTCCACGGCGCTTTGCAGCAGGTCGGGTGCGTCGGTTGGCGGGAAGGCCGGTCAGGTCGGGGCTTTCGGGTCCTTGACCAGCCGGAAGAGGATGAAGCCGGGCGCCCTCGTCAGTCGCTCGAAGCTGGCCGGATGACTCTCGGCCATCTCAGGTCGTGGGAGAGGCTCGACGAGCCGTTCGATCAGGAACCCCGCGTCGGCGAATTCGGCGGTCATCTGGGTGAGTGGCATTCGCCATGCGGTGACCTCCCAGCCTCGGCTCCAGGTCTCGGTGACCGGTTCGATCGTGAAGTAGGATCCGCCGAGGCGGTGCCAATCCCAGGCCGGGTGGTGCGTGCTGATCACGAGGAACCCGTCGGGTCGCAGCATCCTGTGGACCTCCCCGAGGAAGGCCATCCGGTCGTTGATGTAGTGGTAGACGAGCGCATTGATGACGACATCGATGCTGGCATTCTCCACCCACTGGAACAGCTCTTCGAGGGAGTGGACCCGCAGCTCGGCGTCGTCGCCGACTCGTGCCTTGGCCAGTTCGATCATCTGGGGCGAGGCGTCGCATCCCAACACCTCGGCTCCCCGTTCGATCAGGTCCGTGAGGTAGATGCCTGGCCCACATCCGGCGTCCAGGACGCGCTTGCCCTCAACGTCGCCGACCAGGTCGAGCATAGCCGGCCGGTCGTAGAGAGCGTTGTACGGCGCCGAAGCGGCGTGCTCCTCGTATTCGGCGGCGAACGAGTCGTACTGAGTTGGATGGGGGTCGGGCATCGGGGTGAGTCTATTGCGTCGGCCTTCTCCGGCTCTCGCATGAACTGTCACAGGTGTCTCGTACCATCGCCTTTGTGGCAAGACCGAGGAGGTCAAGCGTGAGCAGCACACACGAATACCACGGTTCCGTCGAGCTCTTGGACCAGAACGACAATGTCATCCAGAGGGTGCGTGTCTACCTACGCCGGGATCGGCGCGGTGCTATCACGGAGTGGGGCGGGTCGATTGACCCATCAGAGTACGGCCCCGGCGACTGGCAGGATGTCCGGAAGATCCGCCTGGAGAGCGGCGAAGTGGGGGATGTGATCCTGACTGAGCGCAAGATGGACTCCGGAGGGCCGTTCGGCCCGCATCAGCGAGGCGTTCTCAAGGGATCGGGACCCGCACCGTTCTGAACTACAGCGACTGAACAGTATGTTCGTGCCTGCCGCCGGGTGTTTGAACAGGGTCCGAACCGCCTTTCAGGTGGGCGGCGAAGAAGAGGTATGTCGAGCGGTAGTCACGGCGGCTGATGGAGAGGGAAGCGTGGACAGCAGATGTCCCGCTCGACCTTGCTTTGAGTCGGCTTTCCTCTGGCATCACCTGGATGCTAGGTACATCGCTCGGGGTTCGTTCCCTGGCCCGCCTGCCTGGCCGCCGCACGTCGGCCTCGATTGCTTGAGGGTCCCCCACCGCGTGCCCAGCTGTCACATGCCGTTACTGCCTACTGTGTCTTCCGTCGCGGTGACGAATCGGAGCAGGCGCTTCCCGAGGTCGGAAGTTCCATGGCCTGGCGTCATCAGCGATCCGACGTTATGGGCCAGCTGGTGTCGGTCGAGGTCGTAGAGGATCTTGGCCACGAGGTCTCGATCTACCCCGAGGATCGATTCGATCATGTCCTCGCGGGTCCGCCCAGGCTGCTGCTCGCGAAGACCTCTCGCTCGAAGACCGGCAACGGGGTCGTTGAGGAATTGCAGAGCAACCAGATGGGCCTCAGTCAGAGTGTCGAGGAGCTCGATCAATACCATCGGCCACACGTCGTCTGGTTCGACGCCGAGCGCCATGTTCACGACCGCGTTGCGAAGCATCTCTCGCTTTCGTGTCTCATGAGTCGCCGCGGCTGCCTGGGCTGCGCGGAGCGCGACGCTGACGATCTGCTCTTGGGAGGGGCCGCCATCGAGGCGGGCAATGGCCTCTTCGTGCCTTCTTAGCGCTGCTGCCGTTTCGATCAGGAACTCTTCTACCCGACGGCGGAACGGATCTACCCACACGTGCTCGATGACCTCAGCAAGCGTGCCGCCGACGAATGGGACCAAGTTGGAAGCAGCGATGGCCACCGCTCGTGCCGTCTCCTTGCCTCTCGAGTTTTCCTCATTCGCAGGGCGCTCGTCAGTCGACATGCCCTGAGCGTACCGCCATAGGACTCGAGTGCTGCGTACGGGTCGGGCGAACAGGACGGCTACTACGCTCGGATGGACCGAAAAGACCTCCTGGAGCGAGACGTGACGGTCAGCGACCCTGACGGGCCCCATGGGCTGAACGACCTGACCATCGGCGGCGTTCGCTACCTGATCGTCGGTGTCTCATCCAGTCACCTGGCAGGCCTGGCTGAGGGTAAGGTGCGAGGCCGGCATGCTCTGGCGGAGTGGCGAACAGGGACGGAACCCTGGGCTGCTTCGTACGATCTGGATGCGTTGTTTGATCCGATCTGGAACCCCCGCACGCTGTGTGGCCGGGAGTGGGTCGAGATGGAGTCTGGGGATGGTCCACCGTTCGGAGTCGGGGGTGGTGGTGTGTACGCACCGAGCTGCAAGAACTGTCTTCGCATCGTTTCCCGCGACCTCGGGGGCGTTGCTCCTGATGAGCGGATCCCTCTCGTCGTCGGACTGGTCGTCACCGAAGTCCTCTCCGAGGCCGCGACCGTGATCACGGGTGTCCCCGGTCAGCAGCTCGAGGCGCTCAGGGCTGCGATTCGGCGGCGGTTCAGGAGCATCGGCGTTTCCTGCCGTACGTACCCCATCGGTGGGGACCTCCATGTTGTCTCCGAGCAGGTATGGGACAACCTGCCGCCGGAGCGGAAGTCTGAGATGGACGCGCAGGCCGCTGCAGCCATCGCCGACGCCATCCAGGGCCAGCCCGCTGTTCGTCGAGGGATCGCCTGGGACACGTGGGGCGTCGTGTAGGAACTCGGGTCGAGAGTTGGCTCGGACACGGGCGGGCGGCCAAGACTCGACATTCGGATACTGCGATTACTGCGCTAACATCGGCTGGTACAGATATTGCGAATATCTAAGGCTTGTGGCATGATGACCGACAAGACAACGAAGCCAACGAGAGGAGCCACCATGGTGCGGGCAGCGATTCGCGATCTCGAACTCCCCGACGAGCAGGCCGCCGAACAGGCAGCCGACGCCGTCGAGCAGCTGACCACGTTCCTGCGCGCCCACCCCACCCCCACGACTCACGTCCAGCTCGTCAGCGAAGACACCACAGAGGCGCCGACCAGCATCGTCGTGCCGGCGGTGGCCTTCCGGTTCTTCGTCGAGGTACTCGCCGAGCTGGCGAACGGCAACGCCGTCACCGTCGCCCCCGTCCACGCCGAGCTCACCAGCCAGCAGGCCGCCGACCTCCTCAACGTCAGCCGCCCCTACCTCATCAAACTGCTCGACGAAGGACAGATCCCCTACCGCCGGGTGGGGAACCGCCGCAAGATCCGACTCACCGACCTCCTCGAGTACAAGAAGCGGGACGAGGCGCACCGGCGGGAGATCGCGGACAGGCTCACCCGAGAGGCGGAGTCGATCGGGCTCGAGTACTAGGGGGGGTCGGCGATGGCGTTCGTAGCGATCTACGACGCCAACGTCCTCTA
>Ga0256841_1000022_pt1 | contig 198419 bp, 183 predicted proteins | sample 356308metaG_FD_185971 | JGI IMG/M metagenome (GOLD analysis project Ga0256841, IMG submission 185971) | Hydrothermal vent microbial communities from Mid Atlantic Ridge, Atlantic Ocean - 356-308 | ecosystem: Environmental > Aquatic > Marine > Hydrothermal vents | place: Atlantic Ocean: Mid...
ACCGCATCGACTGTGTTGCAGGGCATTTGCGTCTGTATACCACAGCTGCATGCCCTGCGCCTTGTATAGGCGGCAAACGCGACGCTTGCAAAATTCAGGTCGTAACGTGTCGGTTCCGAGCGCATTTCAAGACTTTCCGGTAAATGGCGCTGTGCATCGTCTAAGCGCTAAAATCCCAAGCTGTTTGAAGAGCGTAGCGACAGCGCTTTTGGGATTTGGCGCAACGGTGCACGGCTTCCGAAATGGCTTTTGGCAAGCGAAAAAGCCGGACTTCTTACGAAATCTTCCGTCCTCTTTTAGCCGAAAAACCCGGAACTGGAAAGTTTTTTTCTGCGCTTGTGCTGCATACAGGGGCTGTGGGCATGCTCAATCGACGGGCAGAAGGACAGGCACAAACGACGCGGCGGACCACGGGTGCGCAACCCGTCTATGACGCGGCCGTGATCGGCAGCGGCCCGGCCGGCGCCGTGGCCGCCCGTGAGCTGGCGCATGCCGGTGCAAGGGTGGTTCTGCTGGAAAAGGCCAGGCTGCCGCGCCAAAAAACCTGCGGCGGCGGTATTCTGGCGCGGGCGCGGGCGCTGATGCCCGCCGGCATGCAGCGTGCGTTTTGTGAAACGTGCTGCACCGTGGAGCTGACCATCGGCTCCCGGCCGTTTTTTTTCGCCGCCCACCGGCCGCAGGCGGTAATCTACATGGCCGATCGCCGGCGCCTGGACAGTCTGCTGGTGGCCGCCGCCGGACGCTGCGGGGCGGAGATCGTCGACGCCTGCCGGGTCGACGGCATCGCGGCCGTAAGGGGCGGCCTGTCAGTGGCAACCTGCCGCGGCACGTTCAAAGCCCGCTTTGTCATCGCGGCCGACGGCGCCCTCAGTGCGACGGCCCGCCGATGCGGCTGGCCGGTCGAGACACGCCGCCTGGTCCCGGCCCTGTCGGCCGAACTAAACGTGCCCGCGGGTATTTTCGGCCGTTGGCAGCAGCCCGTCCGGGCGCGCTTTGACTTCGGGGCCGTGCCACGGGGTTACGGCTGGATCTTCCCCAAGGCGGACCACCTGTCGGTGGGCGTGGTCAGCATGCAGTCGAAAACAACCGGTTTAAAACAGGCCTTGCAGCACTATCTGAAAGCAGCGGGGCTTGGCGGCACGGCCCCGTTGAAGACGCGCGGTGCCCTGATTCCCGTTTCGCCGCGCAGGGATGGGTTTGCGAAGGGACGCGTGCTGCTGGCCGGTGATGCCGCGGGCCTGGCCGATCCACTGACCGCGGAAGGCATTTCGCATGCACTGTTAAGCGGCCGGCTGGCCGCCCAAGCGCTGGTCGAAGCGGAATTCACACCGCCGGCGGCGCGCCGCATTTACCATGCAAAGCTAAAGGCACACATCCTTGCCGAACTGTGCATCGCCGGGTTTTTTGCGCGCCGCGTTTTTTTTCGCCCCCGCCTGGTCGATGCCTTTTTCGGCCGCCGGGGACAGGCATTTGTCGAGGGGGTCACCGACCTTGCCACCGGCAGGCAAACCTACCGCCGTCTCCTGTTAAACCCCCGCAACTACCTCAAACTCCTTCCGCCTTTGCCGCGGATACGATAAGCCGCCGCTGCATGGAAGGCGCCCGGCAGGTGATTTTTCCAAAAATATGCCGTCCGCCGATGCCGACTGGTGGCGCCGCAGGGGTTTCGGCTTCAGACGTTGCGGCATTTTGCCGATAATGCATATGTTGCCGTCGACCTGCGCGGCCGGCCGGCATCCATAACGTTTTTGCTTCCTTCCGTCCACCGGATCAAGGGCCCGGCGGTGCGGCGGCAAACCCACAAGGACGTCTACATGAAAATCCTGTTTCTGCGGGATAAATTTTCCATCGGCGACAAGAGCCTGGACTATCTGATCAACGTGATCTTCGGCCTGTTTTTTTTCTTCCCGGTGGTTGGTTTCATCGCCTTTGCAGTCCGGTACGACATGCTCCATGACAAGTACCTGCCGCTGTTTTTTCTCGGTGTGCTGGGGTTCTCGCTTTCCGGCCTGATCCTGCTGCGCAGGGTGTTCGGCTCGCTTTCCTGGATCGCCCGTCGCAGAATTTCGGGCCAGGGCCGGCCGGCGGCAGATTCCGGCGGAATTGAAGCCGCGGATCTGAACTCCATTCTGCACACCTTTCATGCCCTGGATGCACGCTGCAACAGCGCGCTGGAGCAGCTCCGGGAAAAAAGCACCGAAAACGACCTGGTAAGAGAGCTTGCCGAATTCTGCTGCGCCAGCGCGGATCCCCAGGAAATTTTCGCCGCCACGCTGGAACGGGCCATGACACTGTCCGGGGCGGCGGCCGGCTCGGTACTGCTTTTGGACAAGAAGCACCCCCGCCAGATGGTGGTTACGGCCACTTGCGGGACGGCTTCCGACAATATCGGTGCGTGCTGTCAGCTGAACAACACCGTTATCGTCCAAGCCCTGATCAACAAAACGGCGATGCTCGTCGAAGATGTTGCTGAAGATGGACGTTTTCAGGCAAAGGACCTGCCGCATGCCGGGTGCACGTCCTGCATCTGCATGCCCATAAGAAGCCGGCGCCGCATCGTCGGGGTCCTGGCGCTTTCCGGCGACAGTGAACAGCCGCTGACCGCCGCAACGATACGCGCTCTGACGCCACTGGTCAGCAGTGCGGCTTTTGCCGTCGACAACTTGAAGCTGCAGCGCGAAAGCCGGCGCGCGCGTGGATACCTGCAGGGAATCGGCAGGCTTTGCAACCGGGTGGTCGATGAGCGCGATGGCAACGACCTGCTGCACAATATCCTGCTGGACATGCAGCGCATGATCCCTCTCGATGCCGCCGTCGTCCTGTCGCTGGACGACGGGCGTGCACGCCTTTTGCGGGTGGCTGAACTGCTGGGCCGCGGTCCGGCGGGGCTGTCCGCGGGAGTGCGCATCGCCTTTGAAAAAGGGGATGCACTGGACCGAATCGTTGGCCGCCCGGGAATGACCATCCTTGAAAAAAAAGACCACCTGCCGCCGGTGCTGGAAGCGTTCATGGGCGCTTTCAGCGTGCGCGGCAGCCGGCTGGCACTGCCGTTGAAAGTGCGGCAGCGTCTGGTGGGTGTACTGCTGTGCTGCATGCGCGGCACCTCGATTTTATCCGGCTGGCGTGTGACGCTGCCCTGGGTGGCCAGCCTGCTGGCGGTTTCCATGGAGCGTCGACAGCTGTTACGTGACGTGGCGCGGCGCGACCGGGAACTGGAAACCATCAGGCATGTGGGCAGCGCACTGGCTTCTTCGACTTTTGATTTAAAGCAGGTGCTGAAGTACACCATGGACATGATCCGGGTAACCATCAACGTGGAAGCCGGGTTCCTGTTTCTGACGCGCGACAGCGAGCTCGAATTTGCGGTGGCGCTGAATGTGGAAATGGCGCCGCTGAAAAATCTGCGTCTGAAGTTGGGACAGGGAATTGCCGGTTACGTCGCGGCCAGGGGTGAGCCCATTCTGATCAACGACATTTCCAGTTCACCGCATTTTTTCCCCGAGATCGATGAGGCGGCGGGATTTACGACCCGCTCGGTACTGTGTGTCCCCATGATTTCCCAGGGCAGGGTGATCGGCGTGCTGGAACTTTTGAACAAGCTTGAGAGCCGTTTTTCAGCCGCCGACACAGACCTGATTCAATCCATCGCCGCATCGGTCAGCATCGCCATTGAAAACGCACACCTTTACCGCAAGATGGTGTCCATGGCCGAAAGCGAGCGCAGCATCCGGCAGATGTTCCAGAAGTTCGTCCCCAAGAAAGTGGTGGACCACATTCTCCGCGATGCCCAGGGCAACCGGCTCCTGATCGAGGATTACCGCACCCTGACGCTGCTGAATATCGATATCCGTGGGTTTTCGAATCTTTCCCGGAAACTTGGCGCCCGCCGTACCGTGTCGCTGCTGAATTACTTTTTTTCAGTAATGGGGGGTATCGTGTTCAACCACCACGGCATCGTCGACAAGTACCTGGGCGATGGCTTCCTGGCGCTTTTCGGTGCGCCGGTGGTATCCCCGGATGATGCCGACAACGCGGTTGCCGCGGCTTTGAAGATGCAAGCGGAACTGGCGTCGGTCAACAGCAGGCTGGCCGCGGATTACGGGTTGACGTTGGAGGTCGGCATCAGCCTGCATTCCGGTGAAGTGGTGGTGGGCAACATCGGCTTCGAGATGAAAATGGACTACACTGTAATCGGCGAGGCGGTCAACGATGTATTCAGGCTGCAGGAGTTGTGCAAATCCTTTCCGCACAGCATTCTGATCAGCGAGAGCACTTACCGGGCCACATCGGCGGGTTTGACAGTGAAGCCGGCGGACACCGGCGCAAGCCCGGTGACCGGACGGATGCAGGTTTACGAATTGATGGGCTTTCAAAACAGCCGGGCTGCGGAGAGCAACGCCGCCGTGATCGGCATCAACCGTCCGGCTCCCCTGCCGGCGGCAACGCGAATCTGAAGTCACAGCGGTCTGCACCGGCCATGATGGTGCGGGTGCGCGTCAGGGTGACCTGCGGGTTGAACCCGCGTATCAAGGCCGCGTCGCGGCTGCAGGAAAGCAAAGGACCCAGGTCCGGTATACCCAGACGTCGGTAGAGTTCGGCGTAGCGGCAGCGGGTGACGTCGAAGGCCAGGCGGGTTTCGTCGGCATGGAGCATGTCCAGGTGCAGGGCGTCGTCTTCCTGCCAGCGATCGATAATACGCGCAAAAGACGTCAGCGAACCGTCGCCCGCAGCCACCCGCAGTTGCCGGCCCTGGCGGTGCGCGGCGGAGCAGATGGTCTGGCGCAGGAGGGCATGGGCGGCGTCGCGGCCGAATTTTTCTTCCATGGCCCGCACCAGCGGGACCAGAATGCGCGCTTCGATTTCGCGGCGGGCCAGCAGGCTTACCTGTGACACGGCCGGAGTTTCAGCGGTCGGCAGCGGTCTGTCAGTTGTCGCCATGGCAGGGGCTCTCCTGCGGATTGCTTTTTGGAAATGCCAATCCGGCGCGGCCGGAGCCAGGCCGGGCGGAAAAGGCGCACTTATCTTCTTGAAAATTCCTCCAACAAACCAACCCAATAACCCAATAACCCAAGCAACCCTAATACCCTTTCGGGTTGCTCTGTTGCCAGCGCCAGGCGTCACGGCACATGGCATCGATATCGCGCCGGGCGGTCCAACCCAGCTCCCGTTCGGCTTTGGAGGGGTCCGCAAAGCAGACAGCCGCATCTCCCGGCCGGCGCTGGACAAAGCAATGGGGGATTTTTTTGCCGCAGGCGCGTTCAAAGGCCGCCAGCATCTGCAGCACGCTGTATCCGCGACCGGTTCCCAGGTTGTAAACATCCACGGCCGGTGGCCGGTGGAAGCGGTCGAGCGCATGCACGTGCCCTTTCGCCAGGTCCACGACGTGGATGAAATCGCGCACGCCGGTGCCGTCGGGCGTGGGGTAGTCGTTGCCGAAAACCTGCAGCCGCTCCAGTTTGCCCACCGCCACCTGGGCGATGAAGGGCATCAGGTTGTTGGGAATGCCGCGGGGGTCTTCGCCGATACGGCCGCTTTCGTGGGCACCCACGGGGTTGAAGTAGCGCAGCAGCACAGGATGCCAGCGGCTGTCCGCCGCATGCAGGTCCTTGAGAATGATCTCGATGGTCAGCTTCGTCTGCCCGTAGGGGTTGGTCGCCCGCAGGGGAAAGTCCTCGGTAATGGGGACCGTGTCCGGATTGCCGTAAACCGTGGCCGAGGAACTGAAGATCAGCTGGTACACGCCGTTTTGCTGCATGACATCGCACAGAACCAGCGTGCCGCTGATATTGTTGCGGTAGTATTTCAGCGGCCGGGCCACCGATTCGCCCACGGCCTTGTAGCCGGCGAAATGAATGACGGCGTCAAATGAACTGGCTTTAAATACGCTTTCCAGCGCGTCGCGGTCCAGGAGATCGATTTCGAAAAATTCGAGCCTGCGGCCGGCCAGCGCCTGGACCCGCTCGAGGGAAACCGCCTTGCTGTTGCTCAGGTTGTCGACCACCGTGACCTCGTGGCCGGCGGCCAGCAGTTCCAGACAGGTGTGGCTGCCGATGTAGCCGGCACCGCCGGTGACCAGAATGTGCATGTCGTGCCTCCTAGGCTTTGCGGGTAAACGCCGCGGCAAAAAAACCGTCCATGGCATGAATGTGCGGCAGCGTCTTTAAAAAACCGTCCCGGCTCAACAAGTCTCCGGATATCGGGCCGCCGTCGGCAACCGCCGTTTGCAGGCCGAAGTCCGGATGGCTCCGCAGAAAACGTGCCACCACGGCTTCGTTTTCCTCGGGCTCCATGCTGCAGACCGCATAGACCAGGCGGCCGCCGGGCTTGACCCAGCGGCTCACGCCCGCCAGCAGCCGTGTCTGAATCTCATGGTGGCGCGGAATGTCATCTTCGGAAACCGACCACTTGGCATCCGGGTTGCGCTGTAAAACCCCCAGGCCGGAACAGGGTGCATCCAGCAGGACGCGGTCGAAAGCCGCCTCCAGCGATGCGTCGGGCCGGTTCAAATCATGGACCCGGGTGCTGACGGCGGAGACTTTCAGCCGCTGCATTTCGGCCTCCAGTTTGGCAAGCCGCCAGCGCACGCGGTCCATGGCGACAATATGTCCCCTGTTTTTCATCAACTGGGCCATGTGCCCGGTCTTGCCGCCCAGGCCGGCACAGGCATCCAGAACGGTCTCGCCGGGCTGCGGCGCCAGCATCAGCGTCACCAGCTGTGCGGCCTCATCCTGGACCTGGAAGAGGCCCTGGCAAAAGGCGTCCATCTGTGGCAGTGCGCCGCCGGGCGGTGAGAAGGTGATGCCGTCCGGTGCATGCACGGTTTTTCTGGCATCGCCCACCGTGGACCGGATGGCGTTTAGCAGTTCGCTGCGCCGGATCAACAGGGTATTGGTGCGCACGGTGATGCGCGGAATGCAGTTGACGGCGTCGGCCAGTGCCAGGCACTGCGACAGGCCGTAGCGCTCGAGCCAGCGTTGAGAGAGCCAGAGCGGCAGCGATTTGCGCACGGCCAGCGCGCGCGCCGGATCTTCGGCAAAAGCGGGCAAAGCGGCCCCTTTCCGGCAACGGGCGCAGGTGCGCAGCAGGGCGTTGACAAAGCCCGCCGCCCAGGCCAGGCCGCAGGAGCGCGCCAAGTGGACCGATGTGTTCACGGCGGCGGCGTCCGGGATGCGGTCCATAAACAGGACCTGAAAAAGGCCCATGCGCAGGATGTCCAGTACCCTTGGGTGGATGCCCGCAAGTCCGTTTTTGCTGAAATGGTCGATGTGCCAGTCCAGCAGCGCACGCCAGCGCAGCACGCCGTATACCAGGGCGAAAAAAAGTTTTTTCTGGCGGCTGTGCATCAGGTCGCGGCCCTCGAGATGGGTTTCCATCAGGCGGTCGAGGCTGCGTCGCGCCCGGGACAGGCGGTCCAGGACGTCCAACGCCGCCAGGCGTTCATTGCCGATCCGCTGATGGTCCATGACATTTACCGTTGCGCGGGTCTAAGGCCGTTTGCAAGATGACAGCGCCAGACGTTCCGAAGGCGGCATCTTTGAGCGCCGGCATTCGGCGATTGCATTCCGGTCCGGCGGCGCTGCATCCGCCTTTTACAGGTGGTACGGCTTTCAACTCAGGCCAGCATCACCCCCGGCGAAAGCTGGCAGCCCCTCAGGAAAGCATCGATGGGCAGGCGCCTGCAGGAGGCCGCCTGCACTTCGAGAATCGCCAGCACGCCGCTGCCCGTGGCCACCCGCAGTTCATCGGGGAAACCGGGCGCGACGGTTCCCGGCGGCATGTCGCTGGGTGCATCCAGTGCGCGTGCCATGAAAATTTTCAGCCGCCGGCCGCCCAGATGGGTAAACGCCCCCGGCCAGGGGTTCATGGCGCGGATGAAGGCGTCGATTTCCACCGCCGGCCGTTTCCAGTCGATGCGGCCGTCCTCCTTTTTCAGCAAAGGGGCGTAGGAGGCCGGCTCGTTGGGCTGCGGCAGCGGTTTCAGTGTTCCCGCTTGCAGTTTCGCCAGTGTGCTGATGAGCGTGCGTGCGCCAAGGTCCGCCAGGCGCCGGTGCAACGTTTCCGAGGTGTCCTGCGCCAAAATGGGCTCTGTCGCCTGCAGCAGGATGTCGCCGGTATCAAGGCCGGCGTCCATGAACATGGTGGTGATGCCGGTTTCCTTTTCGCGGTTTAAAATCGCCCACTGAATGGGTGCCGGTCCGCGGTAGCGCGGCAGCAGGGAAGCATGCACGTTCACGCAGCCGCGGCGTGGAATTTCCAGGATGTGCTGCGGCATGATCTGGCCGAAGGCCACGATAACGAAAAGGTCGGCGGCCAGCTTACGCAGGTGACGGGAAAAATCCTCGGATTTCACGGATTCCGGCTGGCGGACGTCGTATCCCAGCCCGAGGGCGGCGCTTTTCACAGGCGGTGCGACCGGTTTGCGCCCCCTTCCCCTGGGGCGGTCCGGGCGGGTGACCACCTGCAGGAGCTCATTTGAGCTGTGGTGCAGGGCCGTCAGGGTGGGAACGGCAAAGTCCGGCGTGCCCATGAAGACGACTTTGAATCCCTTTTTCACGATTTTTTCATCTTTTTTTTCAGATGCCGGTTGTAGAGCTGGCGTTTCAGGGCGCTGACGCGGTCGATGAAGAGCGTGCCGTTCAGATGGTCGATTTCATGCTGCAGCACGACGGACAGAAACCCGTCCGCCTCGATGCGCAAAGGGTTGCCGTCACGGTCAACGCCCTCCACCAGTACCTGGGCATAGCGCTTCACGTCGGCCCTGAAATCCGGGACACTGAGGCAGCCCTCGTTTTCGGACAATACAGATCCCTCGTGGGCGATGATCCTGGGATTGATCAGCACGTTCAGTACCCGTTTTTCATCCCGCGGAGCGATGTCATAGACGATGACGCTTTGGTCGAATCCCGCCTGGATGGCGGCCAGGCCCACTCCCGGCGCCTGGTACATGGTTTCGGCCATGTCGTCGATCATCTTCTGGGTTTGCCCGTCGATGTTGTCCAGCGGCTTCGTGGGCTGCTTTAAAAATTTGTCGGGATAGGTTCTGATTTTCAGTACGGCCATAAAACCTCTTGGGGTATCCGTCGGATGGATACAGCTGCGTTTTCTTGATTTTCAAATGCCGGCCGGCATTTCCCCGGGGTCCGGCTTGAGGGCCACCTGCCACAGGTTGACGCCGGTGATCAGCGCCGAAATCAGCCCGGCCGCGATGATCGGAAACAGCTGCACGGCGTGGTTGGCCAGCGTGAAGCCGGCCGCTTCTTTGGCGGATACACCGAACAAGGTCATGGCAAAGACACCGCCGGCTTCCCAGATCCCCCAGTAGCCCGGAATCGACGGCAGGGCGATGAAAAAGCAGACAATCACCATGACGGCGGTAATTTCCGCAAAGCTGAGGCGGATGCCGGGTGCCCCCTGCAGGATGACAAAATAGGAAAGCGCCACCAGCAGCCAGATTACGACCGAGAGCAGCACGCAGGCGAGCATCATCCCGGGGCGCCGCAGCACCGCAAAGCCTCCGGCCACGTGTTCCACCATGGCTTTCAGCGGACGGCTGATCATACGCTCAATCCTGAGGCTGAAAGCCTTGCCGCCAAAGGCAAACAGCGTCGGGATACGGTCGAGCATGGCCATCAGCAGGCGGCGCGACGCACGAACAGAAACCAGAACAACGGCGGCGATCAGCAGCAGACAGATCTTCAGCAGTCCGTGGCTGGCGGCCACCAACGTGCGGCGGTTCAAATTGTAGCTCCCGAAGTGCATGCTGTGTCCGGGATCAATGGGAACCGTGGCCAGTACAACGGCCAGCAGGCAGACCAGCAGGATGGTGTCCAGCAGGCGTTCGGCGGCCACCGTGGCCAGTCCCCTGGTAAAAGGGTAGGCCTCTTTCTTCTTGATGAGCAGGGGCCTGACGATTTCTCCGATTCTGCCCGGAAAGACGCAGTTGAGCATAAATCCGATCATCAGCGGATGCAGGGCCTGCCAGAAGCGGATGCGTTCGCTGTTTAATAATATCTGCCAGCGGAAAGCCCGCAGAAAGAAACTCGCCAGGATAATCGCCACCCCCGGCAGCACCCACCAGTAGTTGATCGACATCAGGTAGTGGCGCAAATCATCGAAGGGCACGTTTCTGAAGGCGAAATAGAGCATCGCTCCAGACAGGACGATACCCGTGATGATGGAAAAGGCGAGTCTCTTGTGCATGCTTGTCAGTCTTTTGCGATGGTCGTGAGATGCAATCTGTCAGTGGGCCAGAATCCGGCGTGCCTGGTCGATATCCCGGCGGATCTGCTGCGCCAGTTCGGAAATTTTTTCAAATCGGACTTCGTCACGGATGCGCTGGACGAAGTTGACCCGGATTTTTTTTCCGTAAAGATCCCCATTGAAATCGAGAAGGTGCACTTCCACCGTGAATACATGGTCGTCGAAGGTCGGGCTGTAGCCGATATTGGCGACGCCGGCATACTTTTTGGAAAGGCATTCGACGGTAACGGCGTACACGCCGGTCTTGGGGCAAAGTTCATCCTGCAGGTTGATGTTGGCCGTGGGAAAACCCAGCAGCCGGCCACCACGGTCCCGGCCCCTGGCCACGACACCACGGATCTGGTAGTAGCGCCCCAGGAGTTTGCGGGATTCGGCAACCTGGCCGGCCCTGACGAGTTCCCGGATCCTGGTGGAGCTGATGCGGCCGCGCCACAGGTTGGCCGTTTCGATCCAGTCCGCCACGATCACACGGTAGTTGAGGCGCGGAGCAAGACGCTTCAAGAAATCGATATTTCCGCCGCGGTCCTTGCCGAAGGCGTAGTCCTGACCGACGACAATGGCCCGCATGCCGATACGTTTCACCAGGATGTCGGCAACAAAGGTTTCGGCCGTGATTTCGGCGGTCCGGCGGCTGAAGGGTTCGCAGATGAGCACATCGATGCCGGTTTTTTCGATCAGCTCCACTTTCTGCTCGAGCAAGGTAATCAGAGGCGGTCCGCCGTTGGGCGAAAGCACCTTGATGGGGTGCGGCTCAAAGGTCAGAGCCACCGAGGTGCCACCCATGGCGTCCGCCTGCTCGATGACTTCGTGGAAAAGCGACTGGTGTCCGATGTGCACACCATCGAAGTTTCCGATGGTTATGGCCGTATTTTTAAATGGTTCGTGGATATTTTCAAGGCCGTTGATCAGTTTCATGGGCAATTGCGCGGCTCGCTTTTAAATCTGCTTGACATCTATTTAAAAAAAATATATCTAAAGCATCTTGTAAATTAAATCAATCTTTTTTGGTTCTTTTTCAGGTTGCCGAAGTGGCGGAATTGGTAGACGCGCTAGGTTCAGGGTCTAGTGGATGTACGTCCGTGGGAGTTCGAGTCTCCCCTTCGGCACCACCTTTCTTTTTTTCTTCTTGATTTCCAAAAGAAACGGACCTTTACGGCCGCGCCCCGATCCGGGTTTTTAACCTGCCGCGGGGTGCCGGCCCGTCGCGGTGTTGTAGCGCCGCCACCGTGCCGTCAGGCCTATTCGGCCGCCGCCGACCTCCGGCCGTCTCCATTATAAGCATTGATCCCAAAAGCGCAAATGCGTTATGATGCCGCGCCTGACCGACGTCGGTTGTGCAGGCTTTGTCTGTATGTGCCGGTGGGTGATCCGCTGTATCGGCCTTTTGAAAAACGGCACGGCGGGTAAGCCCACGGCGCTGGGGTCGTATGTTCAAAATACGTTCCGGCAACTTTGCGCTAATCCCGCCGATGGCGGGACCGCCGCTCCTTCGACAGCCCGTTACCGGAGGTTTTTGAGAGGCTACGTGGGATCGTCTTACATTTCTTTGGTATGGCCGCTACAGCTGCCCTTGGGCGAAGTGCGGATGTCGTTCTGGTGCCGGGCGATGGAGATAATCAACGACAGGCCGGCCCTGACCGGATCGGGCAGATCGCCGGTTTTCAGCTTTTCAGCTTCTTCACAAATGGCTTCGAAAGCCCTGCTGATCTTTTCGGTGCTCAACATCGTCAACCCTCCCGGATTTTTTCTCGTTGCGGTGATGGCGGCCCCCCGTCCGCCGGCGCTTGCCTGTCACCGTAATCTAATACATGCGCGCGGGTTGTCAAAACGTCGCAGGCCTGGATTGGAAAAGGCGGCCAAGGCTTTCTGGCCGCATGACCCCGCGGCGGTTGAAATTTGTTTTTCCAGAAGCTATAGAACGGATGTCATATTTTCGGCAGAAAAAGTAACAAAAACCGCCTGGGTCCATGGGCCCGCAAATGACGGTGTACGGCCGGCAGATGGCGGCAACTTACGATAATTAAAGGCAAACGACGGCGAACGCATGCTTTCCGGAAGTGCTGCCGTCATCATGGCATGTCTTTTGCTGGTAAGCTCGGAGGCACTGGCCCTGTTTGCCCGCCTGAGGCGCGCAACGCCGATACTTTTGAAAAGGAGCGCAGAATATCCATGCAGATGACAACCCCGGACGATTCCAGAGAAAAACCGCAGGTATCCGTCAGCCCGGCCGGCGAGCGCTTTGCCCTGCCCACTGAGAACGACTATCAGGAAGAGATTGGACGCCTGCAGAAAATGGCCGCCGAACAGCGCCGGCAGGGCAGGCAGGTCGTGGTCGTCATGGGCGTGGGCTTTGTCGGTGCCGTAATGGCCGGTGTGGTGGCCGACTCCGTGGATGCCCGCAGCGGAGATCCGCTCTATTTCGTCATGGGCATGCAGCGTCCGTCGCCGCGTTCTTTCTGGAAAATTCCACTGTTAAACCGCGGCGTGGCGCCGGTGGAAGCCGAAGACGAGGAAGTGGCGCCGCTGATCAAACGTTGCGTCCAGGAAAAAAAGACCTTGACGGCAACTTTCACCTATGACGCCCTGGCGCTGGCCGATATCGTGGTGGTCGACGTACAGTGTGACTACCTCAAGGAGACCATCGGGGATGTCAAGAAAGGCCGCGCCGACATCGCCGCGCTGGAGGAGAGTCTCAAGATCATCGGCAAGCGCATCCAACCCTCCTGCCTGGTGCTCATCGAAACCACGGTGCCGCCGGGAACCACCGAATACGTGGCTTACCCGCTGATCAAAAAGGCCTTTGAAGAAAGGGGACTTGACGACGCCGAGCCCTGCCTGGCACATTCCTTCGAACGCGTTATGCCGGGGCGGCATTACGTGGCTTCCATCCGGGATTTCTGGCGGGTCTGCAGCGGCATCAACGATACGGCGCGCCGGAAAGTGGTACAGTTTCTCTCCTCGGTCATCAATGTCGAAAAATATCCGCTCACGGTGCTGGACCGGCCCATTGAAAGCGAAACCTGCAAGATCGTGGAGAATTCATATCGGGCCACAATTCTGGCCTTTCTGGACGAATGGAGCCTGTTTTCCGAGCGCAACGGCGTGGACCTGATCAAGGTGATCGAGGCCATCAAGGTACGTCCCACACATTCCAACCTGATCTTTCCCGGTCCCGGCATCGGCGGATACTGCCTCCCCAAGGACGGCGGCCTGGGCGTCTGGGCCTACAACACGCTCATGGGTTTCGAAGACGACATCTTCAAGCTGACGCCTGCGGCCATCGACATCAACGATACGCGCGCCCTGCATGCCGTACAACTGGTGCGCGACGCTTTGAGAAACATGGGCCGCATCGTGGCGGCTTCGAAGATCGCCGTGCTGGGGGCTTCCTACCGTGAAGATGTCGGCGATACGCGCTATTCGGGGTCGGAGCTGATCGTGCGCAAACTCACCGAGATGGGTGGTGAGGTGGTGGTGCACGACCCGTATGTCAGGCACTGGTGGGAGCTTGAGAAACAGGACAGCTACCCGGCGCCCGGACATTCCTGGGGCCGCTTTTTCCGCAACCAGGAGTCGCTGGCCGGCATGCGCATCGCCGGGACGTTGGAGGCTGCCCTCAGGCAGGCGGATGCAGTTGTAATGGCCGTGCGGCACCGCGCCTACCGTGAGCTCGAACCCGATGCCCTGGTGGCCATGACCAAGCGGCCGGTGGCACTGATTGACTGTTTCGGCCTTCTGGACGATGCCGCCATCCGGCGCTATTTCGAGCTCGGCTGTGAAGTCAAGGGCCTGGGCCGCGGCCACGTCAAGCGCATCAAGGATGAAGTACTGAAACGATAGCGCCCCGCGGAAGTGGCGGGGCCCTTCACGTGGCGACCGCCTGGCTGCCGCCGGTTGTGGCAATGCCGGCGGCCGCCGATCTTTTGTAACCCCGGGCCCATGGCGGCCTTTGCCCAGGAGCCAGCCTGCCTACCGCCCCCGGCCCCTGGCCGCCATGATTTGTTGATAGGCGCTCTGGATCTCTTTGAAACGCCGTTCCGCCAGTTTCTGAAATTCTTCCCCCAGATGCATCACCTTGTCCGGATGGTACCTGGCCGCCAGCTTGCGGTAGGCGGCCTTGACCTCATCTGTTGAAGCATCGGGTGCAATTCCCAGAATCGTATAGGGATCCTGCGGCCGGCTGTTTTCAGCAGCAGCCCTTTCCTGCCGATCGTCGTGCGTTTGTCGGTGGCCGGCGGCACCGGTATCTTTATCACCGGGGCCCGCAAAGGTCCCGCGCCGCGCCGTTGCCTGCTGCAACGCGCGGTAGATACGCCAGATCATGAACACGACGGCCAGGTCGTCCAGCCAGCCCCATCCCGCCAGAAAATCCGGCAGCAGATCGTAGGGCAGCAGAACGTAGATTACGGCGATGATGATCAGCAACAGTTTCATTGCGGGTTATCCTGCATCTTTGCGGCTGGATGGGCCGCCGGGCGAGGTCGCTTCCGCAACCGGCGGTCGCCGGTATATCACATGTGTCGCTCCAGATACAGGGTCGCGGACCTGTCTCCCGACACAGTGCTTTTGCGGCCAGTGAAACCGTTTTTCCCAGGAGGTGCCGTGTCACCTTGCAAACGGCGCGTGCGGCAGACGCGAACTATTAAAAAAGTTAATAGTTCTATAAAAAAGATTAAGGCACGATGCCTGTTTGGCCGATAGAAAATCAGCAATCCGGCGCGTCAACGCCACGGCTCGCAAAGTGGCCGTTAAATTTTATAGCAGTATAACGGATAGGAATGAAAGAATAAACGGAAACTTTGCCGTCCATTTTTATTATCTTTTTAACAATATTCCGGAATTTCTGCGCTTTTGGCATAAAACTTGATCTACCCTCATGGCAAAAACGCGTCATGCCTGGAGGAGCAGGAGAAAAACCATGCTGAGAAAAGATAGCGGCTTTACTTTGATGGAAATTATGGTGACGACAGCGATTTTTGGCATTCTGGCCGCCATTGCCGTACCCAACATGATCGGCTGGCTGCCGGGACATCGCCTGCACAGCGCCGCCGGCGATATCCGCTCCAATCTGCAGCTGGCGAAAACGCGCGCGATCAAGGAAAACCGCTTCTATGCCGTTGTATTCAACCCGGTTGGAGGAAGTTACCAGGTAATCAACTGCGGGCCGGATCGCACCTATAATACAGGCGACGATCAGGTAGTCAAAACGGTGCGTTTGAATGAATACGGCAGCGGTGTGGCCTTCCACAGCGTGAGCTATGCCAACAACCTAGTCGTATTTCAGCCCAACGGCCTGAATCAGACAATGGGGTATGCAACGATTATAAATAACAGAGGTGCGCAAGCCAGGGCAGGCAATCCGTCACTGGCCGGTGTTGTCGTCTGTCAGAACCTGCTGGGAGGGACATGGCAATGATAGAAGTTCGAAATGCGGAAACGAGAGCCGATCAGAACGGCTTCACCCTGGTCGAAATGCTGGTGGCCATGGCTATTTCCAGTATCATGCTGGCGGTGATTGTCGTCACCTACCAGTCCCAGGCGCAGAGCCATATGACCCAGCAGGAAGTGGTGGACATGCACCAGAACGCCCGCGCCGCCCTGGATCTGATGGCGCGCGAGATCCGCATGGCCGGCCTGGACCCTACCGGCAATGCCGGGGCGGGGATCTATGCCGCCGGTGCCACATCCGCCTATCTGCATTTCAGCCGCGACTTTACCGGCGGTGAGTCAGACGGGGCGGACAACGATTCCGATGGAACCATCGATGAAGCGGATGAATGGTACGACGGGGCGGTTGGTACCGGCAATGAAGAAATTGAGTACAGACTGTCGAACGATGCCAACAACGACGGTGTTGCCGACGGTTTTCCCTGCAGCCTGCAACGGCGTGTCAGTATTTCCACTTCCCCTGGTTCCCCCTGGCAGAACGTGGCTGACAACATCGAAGCGCTGAACTTCGTCTACCTTGACGCCAGCAGCGCAGTGATTCCGGCGCCGGTCTCCTCAGCCAACCTGGCTAACATCCGTTCCATCCAGGTGACGATCATCGCGCGCAGCAACAACCCGGTGATGATGCGAAAATTCACCGACCGCAATGTCTATGCGAACCAGCAGGGCACCGTCCTGCTGAACAAATCCGCCAGCCCGGATACTGTGCGGCGGATCGAACTGACCACTACGATCCAGTGCCGGAACCTCGGGTTATGAGAATGGCAATGAGGAAAGGAGTTTGACTCGTGTCTGTTCGGAATTTCAGGAAGGAAACAAATACATTCAGCGAGGAAAAAGGCTTTACACTCATTGAGGTCATGATCGCCATGGCAGTGTTTGCCATCGGGATTCTGGCCGTCGGCAGCATGCAGCTCACAGCCGCCCATGGCAATACCGAGTCCGGCAAGATGACGACGGCCGCCACCATTGCACAGAACCAGATGGAGCAGCTGATCAGCACAGACTACGATGACCCGGCTTATCCGGGCAATCCCGCCTGGGCGCTCAACGACACCAATGGCGACGGCACGGCCGGCCTCAACAGCAATACCGCCGGCACGGCGGATCATGCCGATCCGGCCAATCCCGTCAACGGGCAGTACTTCGTCTACTGGAACATCGCGGCGGACAATCCGATCCGCAATACCAAGACTATTGAGGTCATCGTCACCTGGCGCAACGGCCGCCGGCAGGTTGCGCTGACTTCCATCAAAGACAACATCCTGTAGGGTCGATTTGAAAGGAAAAACCATGCGAAGCGTTTCCAGCCTCGTCGCCAATGAACGCGGTTCGACACTGATATTTGCCATCCTGGTTCTGGCGCTGCTGACCATTATCGGTGTTGCTTCCACCACCACCAGTACGATGGAGAGCACGATCTCGGGCAATGACACCGTTGCCAAAATGGCCTTTCAGCAGGCGGATGGAGGATCGGAGTCCGGCATCGAACTGGTGGAGCAGAATATCGAAGCCAGCGGCTTCGATGCCAATGACACGTCCCAGATAACGGGAATCCACATCAACACCAGCCATCTGAACTTTTACCTCAACGGCCCGCCGTCCGTCGATGCAAGCACCCGGGTTGCCAGTCGAGCCGAAGCGGACATCGATACCTATGGCGACAGCGTTACGGGACCGGATGCCTATCTGCCCCAAAATGCAACCGAGGCCCAGCCCCATACCAGTCTGTCCGTCGGCGGACAGGCGAAGCTGGCAACCGGTGCGGCCATCCAGATGATCGCGGGCTATGAAGGCAAGGGCAAGGGCAGCGCCGGCGGGGTGCACGTGCTTTACGACATCTGGTCCAAGCGCAAAGACGTGAAGAACAGCGAGGCCGTGGTCCATCTCCAGTGGCGGCATGTTATTTGAGCGCCCGGCGGACCGATACATGATTAGCCTTTATGAAGGAGAGACAATCCCATGAAAATTTACATAAGATACAGCCTGTATTTCGCTTTTTTCTTCGCACTGACGGGTTTTTGCACGCCGGCCGGCGCCATGACAACGCTGTCCTCGCACGGCGTGCGGCACACGGCTGTGCATAGGGTGAAGAAAAAGACTGCCGAAAAACCGGTCAAGTTCATCACCTGGAAGGGCAATCGACTGTCGACCACCGTCGGAACCTTCGTTCTCGACCCATCCGTTCAGGTGATTGACAAAGCCAATACCAGAAAGTGGAAGGGCAATTTCCGTGGGCCGGCACCGACCGTCAGGCTTTATTTTAAAGACAGACGGCTGGTGAAGGTGATCATACGATAGGGCAAGCGCGGCTTATGAAATTCAGCGTGTCCGGGATATCGACATTCAACCTCTTTGCGGAGTGTAATATCATGAAATATGCAGCGGTTATGAATCATTTTCGGAAAATGCTTATGGTTGCCGGCACCGGCCTGGCGCTATGCCTGCTTCTGTCGGGCGGTATTCTGATCCCGTCCGGCCCGGCCTGCGCGGGTGGCAGCATCACGGACTACGTGGCCGTGCCGCCGTTTCTCACGCATGGCGTGCCGCCCAATGTTCTGATCATCCTGGACAACTCGAACAGCATGGACGAGGACGTGGACGGCAACGCCGTGGGCAGCGCCGCACCCAACAGCCGCTCGGAAATCGCCCGCAATGCCATTCTGGACCTGATCCACGCCAACGAGAGCAAGATGCGTTTCGGGTTGATGGCCTACGCGCAAAGCGGCGTATCGCATTATCATGTACACAATTCGTTTTACTACTGCTCCTATGATTCGAGCACCTATGACGAGAACGGCACCCCTACGCCCCGGGACCCGTCGACCAATACGAAACGCTTCGAGAACCCCACCGACCCGGGCCACTACATTTACTACGATCAGGCCCTGCCCTACTACAACTCCAGCAGCGACGGCAACGGGTATTGCTATTCCCACAACTACACTGAAGACCACAACAGCGGTAACGATCTCTACTGGTGTTATCACACCAAGACCGGGGAAAACGACCCACCCAGCGGCGTCCCCAACAAAGCGACGCTCGAAGCAACTTACGGCTACAGCAACCATTTTGCAGATTATCACTTTGTGCCGACCGACGAGGATTATGCGGCCGGGTTCGACCAGTTCGGAGAACAGATGTCCTGGGTGCACGTCAGCGAAACCTGGTTTTCCAATTCCTCCCCCGGCGGCGGGTATCTGCACGTGGCCGTCGACGACTCGACCAGCGCGCACATCACCGCACTGGAGGAAAAACTGGGTACGTCCAATTTTTCGACAACGGCCAGCGACCACCCCAACAACGATCTCGATACGCCCTTGCGCAATGCCGGCTTAACGCCCATCGCCGGTACGCTGGACAGCGCCAGGGCCTATTTCGAGGGCGGCAGTTCGCCGATCCAGAACTGGTGCCAGAAAACCTTCGTGATTCTGGTCACCGACGGCCTGCCCAGCGTCGACAAGAACGGCAATGCCAACGATGCGGACACACTGCTGCCGGATGTGCAGCGTGCCGTGACCGACCTGCGCACGACGACGGCGCCGGGGTTTACGGATCCCTTCGACGTCCAGACTTTCGTGGTGGGTTTTGCCCTGCCGGCCGAACTCGGCTCCAAGCTGGATGATATCGCCGTTGCGGGCGGCACCGATGTCGACGGGCACGCCTATCTGGCCGGCAGCGCGGATGCGCTCAGCAGCGCTCTGCAGAGTATTTTCCTGGAAATCCTGAACCGGGTGTCATCCGGCAGCGCGGCCTCGGTGATTTCCAACTCGCGCTCCGGGGCCGGCGCCGTTTACCAGTCCATCTTTTATCCGGATTACCGCGATCCCACGGGGACCACGGTTTCCTGGGTCGGTGATGTACACGCCCTGTTCATCGATGAAACCGGTAACATGCGCGAGGACAGCAACGACAACCAGACCCTGGATGTCGATACGGACAGGATCGTGATCTTCGATGCCGCCAATGGCAACGCCAAGCTCTACGATCCGGTGAATTTCGACCCGCACAACCCGGATCCTAATTTCATCGAAGAGATCGAAATCAAAAACCTGCACTACATCTGGGATGCGGCTTCCTGGCTGTCGGATCCATCCATGGATGTTCTGACGCAGCGGGGCTGGGCTTCGACGGATCACGAACGCTATATCTTTACGGACAGCATCGACACCAGCCAGCCGGTGTCCATGAGCAATGTGGACCACGGGGCTGTCATGGACTTCACCCCCGGCTTTGCCAACGATGCGGCCAACGACAATTACTACTTTCTCAACCCGGACGCCACATACGATGACGACAATGATTCATCGACACCGGAAGTCCCCTTTACGGAAGCTCAGAAAATAGAAGAGGCGCAGGACATCATCAAATTCGTCCGCGGCCAGGAGGGGCTCAGCCAGCCCGGCAGCGGCACCTTGTACCGCAACCGTACGCTGGATGCGGACGGAGATGGCAGTTCGGATACGGTTTTCCGCCTGGGCGACATTATCGATTCGACACCCACCGTGGTTTCCACCCCTTCGGAGAGCTTTGACCTGATATACAAAGACGGTTCCTACCGGGTCTTTAAGAAGCAATACCTGAACCGCCGCATCATGGTTTATGCCGGCGCCAACGACGGCATGCTGCATGCCTTTAACGGCGGGTTTTACAATAAACACAGCCATGCATTCTCCACCCAGCCGGTAACATGGGACGCCGCAACCGGAGCATGGGTAACCGACACCAGCAAGACCGCCTATGACCTGGGGGCGGAGCTGTGGGCCTATGTGCCCAACGCGCTGCTGCCGCACCTGAAGTGGCTGAAACAGGAACTGAACGACAACACGCATGTCTACTACGTCGACCTGAAGCCGCGCATCTTTGATGCCCGCATTTTTTCCGACGACGCCGATCACCCCGGTGGCTGGGGCACGGTGCTGTTGGGCGGCATGCGGCTGGGGGGCGGTCCCATCGGGGTGGACACCGACGGCGACGGCACGGACGATCTGAGTTTTACATCCACCTATTTTGCCATTGACATCACCAACCCGGAAAACCCGCCCAATCTGCTGTGGTCCTTCACGGACAGCGACCTGGGCTTTACCACCAGCTATCCGACGCCCATCCGGGTGGGTGACAGCTGGTTCGTGGTCCTGGGATCCGGACCCACGGATTATCAGGCCACCCGTAAGGACGACGGCGTGACGTTCACCGCCTACGGCGGCAGCAACCAGACGGGAAAAGTATACGTTCTAAATGCCGCTGACGGCACACTGGCGAGGACATTCACCATGGATGCACATTCCTTCATGGCCGATCCCATTGCCGTGGATTTTGACCTGGAAAGCTGGGATGCCTCCGGGCAAAAGCAGTGGAGCGGCGAGACCATCTACATCGGTTCGGACGGCAGCCAAGGGGAAAGTCCGGGCAAACTCTTCCGGATCGTAACCCACGACCAGGAAACCCCTGCGGATTGGACGCAGTCGGTGCTCTTCAACCCCAATGACGGCGGTGGGAATCAGCACATCACCGCCGCGCCATCCGTGGCACAGGACAAGGACGGACGTATATGGGTTTATTTCGGGACCGGCCGCTTCTGGTCGGATCTGGATCGCCAATCGCCTTATTTTGGATATCAGCAGTCCTATTACGGGATCAAGGAGCCGGTGGATTCAGACGGGCATATGACCTTTGCAACGGTTGGAGATAAGGCCGCGCATCTGCTGAGCGTCACCAGCATGCAGGTGCATACAGACGGCAGTGTCGACGGCGGGACGACTTTCGATGCCCTGAAAAATCTTATCAAAACCAAAGACGGATGGTATTTTGATTTTGCCGAAACCGGCGAACGCAACCTGGGACAGGCGGCGGTCCTGGGCGATATCGTCACCTTTTCAACCTATGTGCCCAACAACGACCCGTGCCTCTATGAAGGCCAGAGCAATCTTTACGGCATCTACTATACCACCGGCACAGCCTATACCAAGGGGGTTCTGAAAACCGCCGACAATAATTTTACCGGCGTCGTCAGCAGCGGCGGCGGTGGTGCCGACATCGTGGTGTCCAAGGTGGATATCGGGCGGGGATATTCGAAAACACCGAACCTGCATACCGGCAAGGAAGAAGGCTCCGAAGCGCTGCTGCAGACCAGTACAGGCGCCATCATGCAGTTGGAGCAGGCCAACCCGGGCATTACCAAAAACGGCAAAGTATTCTGGGCCGACATTTTTTAAATGAGAATAGGTACGGGCGGTGGTATACCGCTCGCCTTCCGGAATCGCAGTGAATTTTCAAACAAGGACTGACAGGATGCTTGATTCAAGAAAGACTGTACATGGCTTGGGTATTGCGGTATTGGCGGGCTGCATGTGGTTTTTGGCCAACAGCGGCCGGGCAGATGCCAGAATTTACCGTTATGTCGATCCGGGCGGCGTGGTGCACTACACCGACAACGCGCTGGAAGTGCCGGCGGCCCTGCGACCGCCGCTGATTGAAACGGCGCTTTCGGTAGAAAAAACAGCTGCAAAAACGCCGGCGGCAGCATCAGCGGACAACCATGCGGTGCAGGCGGTGCGCGCCAAAAAAGAAGCGCTCAAAGACCAAAAAGCCCGCATGGATACGCGTCTGGAGCAGTTAAAGCGCGGCAAGGCAAAACTCGACGCCGAGTTCGAAAGCCTCCAGCGGGAGCAGCAGCAGTTGGAAAAGGAACGCGTTGTCAAACATTCGAAAAGGGTGTACCGGATTTATAATCAGAAAGTAAAGGAACTGGATGCGCGCATCAAGGATTACAATGCCCGTCGCGCCGCGTTCAACAAACAAGTCGAAGCCTACAATGCAAGAATGCGCCAGTTTGATGAAAAGCGCAAAGCCTTGAATGCGGAAATTCAGGCTTTTAACCAGCAGAGTCCGGCGGCCAATTAGCCTGCCCCGGAATCAGAGTCCGGCAGAGGCGTTTTGGTTTGGCGGCAGACACCTTATGCACCGGCGGTGTATTTCGTCGTCAGCGCCGGCGCCAACCGAGGCAGATCCCCGGCGCCTGAAACCGTGAAACCGTTCGTCCGCCAGCCCCTCGAAGAGGCATGCAGTGCGATCCGGTGTCACTGCGCGCTTTTCGTGGATTGTTGGCCGTTCCGAAAACAACGAAAGAGACCCGCATGATCAATGCCGCACGTTCGGATCCGGAAACCGTGGGCCCGGATCCTTTTTCGGCGCACAATGTCTGCCAGATACTTTTCGAGCAGGGGCTGTTGAGTGCCGGCCAGGTCGACGAAATCCTTAAAAAAAAAGACGTGCTGGAAAAGCGTGTCGCCGCGCGGCGTGCCGGTTCGCACAACGGTTGTGCGGTGAATTTCGTGGATATCCTGGCGCCGCTCAATTTAAAGCGTGCCGACGATCGCTTTTCAGGACTTGACGAAGACGCCATCTACTGCAGCCTGGCCCAGGCCTGGGGCCTGCCCTTTAAAAAAATCGATCCCCTCAAACTGGACTTGAACGTCGTTACCACCACGATTCCGCGCTCCTTCGCCAGGAAGCACCTGGTGCTGCCCATCGTGGTCGAAGATCACTGCCTCACCGTAGCGGTTTGCAACCCCTTCAATCGTGAAGTGCTGGAAGACATCCAGCGCGCCAGCCGCCTGGAAGTCAAAGCGGTGATGAGTCCCAAGGGCGACATCATCAAGCTGATCGACGAGTTTTTCGGCTTTAAATGCTCCATCGCCGCCGCCGAAAACCAGTTTTCAGGATCCACGGTGGACTTGGGAAACCTTGAGCAGTACGTGCGCCTGAAATCTTTGGATGAACTGCCGGTGAGCGACCAGCACGTGGTCAGGGCCGTCAACCACCTGTTTATCTATGCCTTCGAACAACGGGCCAGCGATATCCACATCGAACCCAAACGGGACACCAGCCTGGTCCGGCTGCGTATCGACGGTGTGCTGCACACCGTCTACACGCTGCCGAAAAAAGTGCATTCGGCCATTGTCAGCCGCATCAAAAACCTCTCCCGTCTGGACATGTCGGAAAAGCGCCGGCCCCAGGACGGCCGCATTAAAACCGACAAGGACGGTGTGGAGGTCGAAATCCGGGTGTCCACCGTTCCGGTGGCTTTTGGCGAAAAAGTCGTCATGCGCATCATGGATCCGGACGTGCTGTTCCAGGACCTGGCAAATCTGGGCTTTTCGTCCACCGACCTCATTCGCTACAACCGGTTCGCCACACTGCCCCACGGTATCCTGCTGGTGTGCGGACCTACCGGCAGCGGCAAATCGACCACGCTCTATTCAACCCTGCGCAATCTCGCGACTCCGGAGATCAATATCACCACCGTCGAGGACCCCATTGAGATGATTCACGAAGAGTTCAACCAGATTGCGGTCCAGCCGGCGGTCGACGTGACGTTTTCGACGATTTTGAGAAATATTTTACGCCAGGATCCGGACGTCATCATGATCGGTGAACTGCGGGACCTGGAAACGGCTGAAAATGCGGTCCAGGCGGCGTTGACCGGTCATTTGGTGCTCTCCACGCTGCACACCAACGATGCCCCCTCGTCCATCATCCGGCTGCTGGATTTAGGTGTGCCCTCGTTTCTCATCCAGGCATCGCTGGTGGGTATTTTATCCCAACGCCTGGTGCGCAAAATCTGCCGCAACTGTGTGGAGCCTTTTGAGATGGAAGCGGCAGAGCTATCGGCCATGGGGATCGATATGCCAACCGACAGCGCGAAACTGACCCTTCACCGTGGCAGGGGATGCCAGAAATGCCGGGGGACGGGATATTATGGCAGGACGGCCATCTTCGAAGTTTTGCCCTACAGTGAGGAGATGAAAAAGCTGACCACGTCTAATACCGATCTGGCGGCCTTGCGCCAGGCGGCGTGCCGGGAAGGGATGGTCACGCTGCGCGAAAACGCCGTCCGGAAACTACTGGCCGGCGAGACCACCTACCGCGAAGTGTTGCGTGTTACCCGGAAACAGCATTAGACCCGGCAGTGCGTGCTATCTGGGTTGTCCGGCGGGTTTCACGATACGCAAGGCGTTCGAACGCCTTAAGGTCAGCAAACCGCAGAATATCCCCCTTTGCCTGACGCACAGTCTGCCGGGTCATGACGCAAACCCGTAGATCCAGAGATCGCCCCGCATCCCGGGCATAGTGACTTTCAGGCCTTTTTGATCAACATACTGGCCGGGTCCAGCAGCAGGATCGGCTGGTTGCTGTCCCGGGTGCCACCCTTCAACGCCATGATGTGGATGGCGTTGCCTTCCGGCATGAGGGCAATGGCCGCTTCAAAAAGATCGGCGACCGGCAGGAACTGGGCTGGCAGATCCTGTTTGGCGGCGTTTTTGCGGCGATGCGTGCGGACACTGAGCCAGACGTGGAAATCTTCGCTCTTGGCCAGCTCTTTCAGCTCCAGGAGCATGGCATGCGTGGACGGGTCAAAGGGCAGGCCATCGATCAGGACCATGCGGGGGATAAAAATACCCTGTTCCGCAAACTCGGTCAGGCGTTCCTGCAGCACCGGGACGCTGAACCCGCCGGCCTGAAAGGTCATGATGAAGCGGTGCGTCAGAATCGATTCGCGCAGCCGGCGGATCTGGACGTCGTCATACTGGGCGGCGATATGGCGGAACACTTCTTCGTACCAAAGGGAAACCTTGCGTACGGGGTCATTGAGGCTGATGTGCAATACGTTCTGGTCACGCAAGAGTGAATTCAAGGCCAGCTGCACCATCAGCGCGGTTTTACCGACGCCGGCGCGCGCCAGTACGGCCCCGAACCCGCCTGCCGGTAGGGCTTCATGACTCTCCGTTCCCAGCAGCCGGAGGGGGTTTCTGAGAATCAGGTCTTTTTTCAGCATCTCGAAGTTCCTTTCCTTGATATGGATCACCGGCGCACAGGCCGGATTCAGTGATTCCCCAGCAGATTGCCGCGATCGGTTGGCAAATCGGTTAGGCAACATTTTTCTTTTCCTCGGCACGTTTTTTCTTGAGTTCTTCAGCCACAGCCGCAGGCACGCGCCGGTAAGCGGCGAATTCCATGGTGAACTGGGCCTTTCCCTGGGTCAGGGAACGTAGGGCGGTGGAGTAGCCGAACATTTCGGCCAAGGGAACCTGCGCTTCGATGGCACAGCTGGGGCCTTCTTCCTGGGTACCGACGATGATGCCGCGGCGCTGGTTGAGGGATCCCATGACCGCCCCCTGGAATTCAGTCGGGGTTTCCACGGCCACTTTCATGATCGGTTCGTGGATGACGGGTGCAGCTTTGGTGTACGCGTCACGGAAAGCGCCGCGGGCGGCTGCCTGAAAAGCCATTTCAGAGGAATCGACGCTATGCGAAGCGCCGTCATCGATCACAATTCTGATGCCCGTTACCGGGTATTCCATCATGGGCCCTTTGGCCATGCACTGTCTGAACCCTTTTTCGCAGGCCGGGATGAACTGGGTGGGAATGGCACCGCCGGTGATCCTGTTCTCGAAAGCAAAGTCTGCGTCGTTGACGGGCTCCATGAACCCGGCAATGCGGCCGAACTGGCCGGCGCCGCCGGTTTGCTTTTTATGGGTATAATTGAATTCAGCCTTTTTGGTGATGGTTTCGCGGTAGGCGACGCGCGGCTGACCGGTGGCCACCTCGGCCTGGTATTCACGGCGCATACGTTCCACGTAAACATCGATGTGCAGCTCTCCCATACCTTCGATGATGGTTTCGTGGGTTTCTTCGTCGACGTGCGTACGGAATGTGGGGTCTTCTTTGCAAAAGCGGTTGAGCGCCTTGGACATGTTGATCTGGGCCGTGTGGTCTTTGGGGACGATGGCCAGGGAAATCACCGGCTCCGGCACGAACATGGAGGTCATGGTCAGGTACGTTCCCGGCGCCACGAAAGTGTCTCCGGATGCACAGTCGACCCCGAACAGGGCGCCGATGTAGCCGGCGCAGATTTTGTCAATATCTTCCATCTGGTCGGCGTGCATGCGCACCACCCGGCCGACCTTTACCTTTTTGCCGTTGCGCACGTTGAGGATTGTATCGCCCTTGGTGAGTGATCCCTGGTAGACGCGGACGTAGGTGAGCTGGCCGTACTGGCCGTCTTCGAGTTTGAATGCCAGCGCCACCAGCGGCTTGGCATCATCCGCCTCCAGGCGCACGCGCTGTTCGTCATTTTTCGGGTCCAGGGCTTCGTTGGCCACATCCAGCGGGCAGGGCAGCAGTTCGATCACACCGTCTAGCAGCGGCTGAACCGCCTTGTTCTTGTAGGCCGATCCCACGAAGACCGGCGTCAGCTCACGCGTGAGCGTCCCGGCGCGTACGGCGGAAAGGATCATTTCCGCCGGTATTTCCTCTTCGTTGAGGGCAGCTTCCATCAGTTCATCGGAAAACATGGAGGCCGCGTCCAGCAGGGTTTCGCGTTCCAATTGCGCCTGATCCAGCAGGTTGGCCGGGATATCTGTTTCGCGGATGGACTCTCCGTTGGGGCCATCGAAATACAGGGCTTTCATGGAAACGAGATCGATCACGCCCGTAAAATCCGCTTCCAGGCCGATGGGGATCTGCATGGCCACGGCATTGTGGCCCAGCTTTTCCCTAAGCTGGCTAATGACCCGCCGGGGATTGGCGCCGCTGCGATCGCATTTGTTGACGAAAGCCACGCAGGGTACCTTGTAGCGCTTCATCTGCTGGTCGACGGTGACGGACTGGGACTGCACACCGCCCACGGCGCATAAAACCAGGATGGCGCCGTCAAGTACACGCAGCGAACGTTCGACTTCGATGGTGAAATCGACGTGTCCGGGGGTATCGATGATGTTGATTTCATGGCCGCGCCACTGGCAGAACGTCGCCGCTGAAGCAATGGTGATGCCGCGCTCTTTTTCCAGTTCCATGGAATCCATGGTGGCGCCGACGCCGTCTTTGCCCTTGACATCGTGGATGGCATGGATACGCTGGGTGTAAAAGAGAATTCTCTCGGTCAAAGTGGTTTTGCCCGAGTCGATGTGGGCGCTGATGCCGATGTTGCGTACCTTTTGGATGTCGTGTTTCATGAATTGCTCCTTGTGTTCACGTAACGCGGATTTGTTTCCCTTTTTCCCCTAATTTTCCGGGGAAAGGGCAAATCCCGGTGGTTCCCCCCATAAAAAAACCCTCACCCGTCGTAGAGCAGGCGAGGGATATAAAATCCCCAAAAATTATATCTTGTAAATCTACCCATTAAAGATCTATTTGTCAATATAAAAAACATCATGCACGGAATTTTTTTCAGATGACGGCGACTTTGCACGTGCCTTGTGATTGTCGAAAGGCAGCTGTCGGGTTTTGAGGAAAACTAGTGCCGCGCTGCGCGGCATTTCATAAGATTCCGACGCGCACTGGTGTAATGTGGGTTGATGCGCAATGCGGCCCGGTAGTGCCGGATGGCCGCTTGCCGGTGTTTTTGACCACACAGGGCATCGCCCAGGTTTTTGTGGGCCTTGGCGTAGTTGGGGTTGAGTTCCAGCGCCTTGCGGTACTGCGCGATGGCTGCATCCATACGATCCAGGCGGGTGTAGGTTTTACCGAGGTTGTTGTAGGCCTTGGGGCGGCGGGGGGCCAGCAGCGTCGAAAGTCGAAACTGTTCGGCGGCCTCCTGGAAACGGCCGAGGCCGTACAGCAGGTTGCCCAGGTTGTTGCGGGCCTTGGCATGGACGGGAGACTGTTTGAGCACTAGATGGTATTCGTGCATGGCGGCCTGGATCTTTCCATGGGCGGCCAGGGCATTGCCCAGGTTGTAGTGCGGTCGTACCTTGTGCGGTGATTTCAGGGTGCAGTCCTGCCAAAGTGCCACATCGTCGGCCCAGACGGCGTTGCGCTGATAGGTCCAGGCCGTCAAAAGCGCGACAACAGCACACAAAAGTCCCGTGCGCACCCATTTTTTATGCAGGAAATAACCCCCCCCCAGGATCGGCGGAACAATTCCCAGCATGGAGGGCAGGTAGGTGCGGTGTTCGAAGATGATTTCAAGCGGGATGACCGAGGATTCGATGACCAGATTACCGAAAAACCAGAAAAGGCAAAAGGCGGGCAGGGGATGTCGGCGTGCCATGCAGACGGCCAGCACCAGCAATCCCCCGATCACGACCATGGCAAAAAGGGTCGCCGGCGGATGCAGCAGCGAATGCGACAGTGGAAAATCGATGTCCAGATTGAGCCTTGAAGGTGTCGGCAGCAGCAGCAGGCTGATGTAGTGCAGCACCACACGCGGCTCGGTCAGCAATCTTTCATCCAGGGTGAAGGAGCGATTTGTGTACCCGTTCAAAATGCTGTGTACAGGGCGTGAACCCAGGAAGACCCAGCACAGCAGCAGGCCCCCGGACAGCGACAATACGATGATGCCGAGCTTTTTTTTGAGCCATGCGGCACTGCAGCTCTGAAAGAAAAACCACTCGTAGAGCAGGATGAAAAGCGGCACCATGGCACTGATTTCCTTGGAGCCCAGCGCCAGCAGGCCGCTGAAGATGCAAAGTGCGTACAGCATACGCCTGGCAGGGCGTTTCGTCGCCAGACGCGCTTTGGCATAACACAGCAGCGACAGCATGTAAAACAGCGCCGCCATGCTGGTCATGCGCTGAACGATGTAACTCACCGATTCGGTATGCAGGGGGTGCAGCGCCCATACCAGTGCCGTGGCGGCCGGCAGCCAATTCAACGCATTGCGTTGTTCATGCAGGGCCGGTGTTGCCAGCGTGGCTTCCAGAAAAAAGTAAAGCACCGCGGCATTGGCCAGGTGAATGAGGATGTTCACCACCCGCATGGCACGGCGGTCCAGGCGCCTGAAGGCATAGTTGAGCGCAAAGCTGATGTTGGCCACAGGTCGGTTTTTGGCGGGGCTTTTGAAGGCGGCATCCAGGATTGCAGAACTTGTCCAGTGTCGCAGGCGAATGTGGGCGTTATCGCTGATGTTGCGGTGGTCGTCGAATACAAAGGGACCATTCAGGGCCCGGGCGTAGGCCAGAATCACCAGCACGCCGGCCAGGGTCAACAGGAGGAGGCTTCGCATGCGAACGGAGTTGATGTCGCGTTGTGCGGCCACTTGTGCTTTCGAGGTTCGGGAATTTCGAGTTTTGGGTTGCCAGAAAGGCCGGTGTTTTGTAAACGTGCTTAGCTTATAGCAGCCCGGTGTCGGCGGGTCAATGGGTTGGCTGGGTTTGTCGGGTTGGTTGCGGTTTTGCAGGGGCAGGAGAATATTGCCAAGAAAATGGAAATCGGTTCAACGGCATGGTGCCGGCTGATCGTAGACGGCGCTGCGGCACTGGGGGTGATGGTGAGCCCGGAGCAGACCGGCAGCCTGGAGCGCTACGCACGCGAACTGCTGCGCTGGAACCGGAAGACGAACCTGACCGCAATTTGCGATCCCCTGGAAGTGGCCGTCAAGCATTTATTGGATGCGCTGACGGCGGTGCCGTACGTTCCGACGGGCGCGGCCATGCTGGATATGGGATCGGGCGGCGGGTTTCCCGGAGTGCCCCTGAAAATCGTGCAGCCCGGTGCAACCGTTACGCTCGTCGACAGCGTACGCAAAAAGGTTTCTTTCCTCAGGCATGTCATTCGGCTGCTGGGATTGAAGGACATCCGTGCGCTGCACACGCGTGTCGAAAGCCTGGCCCATACAGCCGACTTTCGCGCCAGCCTGGACGTGGTGACCTGCCGGGCGCTGGCGCCGCTGGAGGTCTCCGCGCGTTGGGGGCTGCCCTTTCTGTCGGCAGGCGGGCGCCTGGTTTTTTTCAAGGGCCCTGGACTGAAAGAGGAGCTGCAGGCCCTCGGTGGCCTGCTCAAGCGTGTGCAATCGCGATCTGATGTGCGCTTCGACTGCGAAATCAAAAACATCCGGCTACCGGTTTTAAACCTGGAGCGCAAATTGGTGATCGTGCAGAAAATCAAGGCGACCGTTTAAGCGGGTTGACCTGACGGTCAGAGCCGGCTGCGGGCCTGGCAAGCTCCAGTTTCAGCAGCTGAAAATCGCGGCGTGCCAGGCGGTCAACCAGGGCATCGATGTTGGCAATGGGTGCAAGGTGGCGCGAAGATGCCCGCAGCCGGACAACCGCCCGGTCGGCGAGGCTTTCGGCCGCCAAGCGTCGGCCGGCCTGCCAGTGGACGTAGACCCCCGCCGCCTGAATCAGTGCCTTAAAGGCATCGCGCCGCTGCCCGGTCATGCAGTGCCAGTGATCTTCGAGAATTTCGTGAACCTCGAAAAAAAGGCCTGCATTCCACAGCCAGACAGTCTGGACGAGGGGGTCCGTGCTCCAGGAATCCTGGTATCGGATGAGCAGACGCCGCAGGTGACGGTGGCGGGAGGCAATATAGCCGCGGTAGGCCGCCGCCGGCTGTGCAGAAAGCCATCGACGGGACTCTGCCGCCAGGTATTCGGGATCGCGATGTTTCAGGCTTTCGATAAAAGCGATGGAAAGCCCGTTGCGGATGTCGCGTGCCAGACGATCGCAGAACGGGTCGAAGTGCTGTGGCGGGCGGCACTTCTCACAAACGCCGGGCGGGGGAAGCTTTTGCATTCGGTTCTCGAAAAGCGCCAAAGGCAGTAAGAAAAACGTGGTTTTTGGTAAAAGCTAACACGCTGGCGGGCTTTCCGTCAACTTTAAGGATTGATGAAAGAGGCCGCGAACTTTTTAGGCGCGCGGAGCCAAAGGGCTGTGGCTGTTGTGTATGCTAAAATGACGAAAGCAGGCGACGGCCCCGAAACTATCTTATGCTTTAATGGGATGCTTTAATGGGTCGTATGGGGAGTATGGCTATGGACGTGGATGCAGACAGCTTTGATTTGAGCAGCGCGGTGGAAATGCTGCGCGATATCTATGAGCACAGGATCCCTTTCAACCGAGAACTGGGTTTGGAAGTCAGCAGGCTGGAGCTGGACCGGGTCACAGTCAAGATCAGAATGCAGGAAAAACTGATCGGGAATTTCACCAAACAGAGCCTGCATGGAGGTGTGGTGGCTTCGGTGCTGGATCTGGCCGGCGGCATGGTGGCCGGTATCGGCCTGGCCCGGCAACTGGCAGGGGCTTCCCGCGAGATGCTTTTTGAACGCATCTCGCGCATGGGCACCATCGATCTGCGCGTGGATTACCTACGTCCCGGCCGCGGAGCCTATTTCCTGACCAGTGCCAGTGTGTTGCGAACCGGCAACAAGGTTGCCGTGACCCGCATGGAGATGCACAATGACCGGCAGGATCTGATTGCCGTGGGTACGGGCACGTATATCGTGGGTTGAGTGCGCGGATTGGCATCGCCGTATGTTTTAAGTTACGGGCTATGGGGGAAGGGCTGGCTGACTGCGGTCCGGTTGCGTGTTTCGGCGGTGGGCCTCATAGCCGGCCGCGGCGACCACCCCGCGGCCGCCGCCGACTACCACGCATTTGGCCCCTGAGCGCCGGATGGCCGCGCTGTTCGACGGCGGCAAAAAAGGCATCCACGTCGGCGCGCGGGATCATGGGGCTATCGTTTCAGGGCCTCTTTTTCGAATTGCGGCGCGATGTCGATAAAAAGTCGGTCCCGCCGGACGCGTATGTCCGCTATTTTGGCCTTGAGAGAAATACGGCTGCCGGCGATGTCGGCAAGCAGGGGGCGCAGCGGATGGATGGCAATGGGATACTCCACCCCGTTGAACAGGGTCACGAGCTGCGAAAGATCCGCCGCAACCCCTCTGACCGTGCTTTGCACGTTTCTGCGCGTCACGTGCGGTTTGACATAAAGAATGCTTCGGGCCCGGTCGAAGCGTATGGTAACAAGGCTGTGAAAAGACAGGTGGACCGTGCCGACATCCACCTGGATGGCTCCCATGTCGTAGCGCACGTGGCGGCCCGAAACAGTCGTTATAAAAGCCGCCTGATGGTTTTTGAACTGCAGCCGGCGAATGGATTCCAGGCGGATTTTGCCGTCCAGCCCCTTGATGGGCGGCAGCTGCAGTGGTAAAAGTTTTTTGAAGGCGCGTGCGGCCACGGCAGGCGGAACGCTCAGGGTGACCACCGGAGGGCCGGCCGCCAGGCACAGGGGGCGGAAATATCCCAGGGCCAGAACCGCGAAAATGGCGATGGTGCTGTTGAACCGTTTTTTCTGCATACGCTGTGTTCCTGATCAGGGAAAGTCCGGCGTGAGATGATCCAGCCTTGCATATCCGGCTTCCGCGGTCAATAACATGTTAACCCAAGTGGCCCGATCCATATATACGATGGTTTTCATCCGTCAATGCATCCCGCCCGGGCTGCGCAAACCACGGCGCCTCCCCGATATGCCGAAGTTTTCGCGCCTTGCCGGTCGGAGTCCTTGGCGGTTTCGGTGCGTCACCGTATTTCCAGATCTGACCGTTTTGCAACGGCCGGCTACGGTAGGGGCTGTCAACCGGAAAAACATCGGCGGCAGGTAAAAAACTAAGGGGTGTGCTGTGAGTGAGGCCATAACCATCAAGGTCCGTGGATACCATATCGATCTTTTCGGGCACGTCAACAATGCGCGCTACCTGGAATTCCTGGAAGAGGCGCGCTGGAGCTTTTTTGAAGAAAACGGGGGCGCCATCGCCTTTGCCCGCCTGAACCTGAACTTCGTGGTGGTGAACATCAACATCAGCTACCGGAATCCCGCGGTCATGGGCGACGTGCTGCGTATCGAAAGCGCGATGCAGTCGATCGGCCGCAGCAGCGCAGTGATGAAACAGACGGTCAAACTGGCGCAAAACGGCAGCATGGTGGCAGATGCACAGGTCACCTTTGTCTTCCTCGACCCCGCCAGCGGTCGGGTGCGGCCCATTGCGGGTGAGGCACGCGCGCTGCTGCAGCGTCTGCCGGGCGGCAGCACTGCTCACAAGGCGAATGGCTGAGTGTTTTGGCGGTGGTATGGAACCGGGAGCCGGCTCCCCGGTATTACGAAGGGGAATGGCGGAAGTGCATGGGAATCGAACCCACCCGGGACGGTTTTAGCGCCCCACACCGGATTTGAAGTCCGGGAGCCCCACCAGTGAGCTGCGCACTTCCGTAGACGGGCTCTCCTTCTACAACCGGGAGGTTTTTTTGTCAATATCTTTTCGGTGCAGGCCGCTTTCCACGGGCATGGGAATGCGGCCTGCGAGAAAGGTGTGTGTGCATGCTGGCCTATTTTGACTGTTTTGCGGGCATCAGCGGCGATATGCTGCTGGGCGCACTGGTGGATCTCGGTGTGCCGCTGGCGTGGCTGAAACAAAGACTCGACCAACTGCCGCTGGAGGGATTTCGCTTGAACGGTGAAACGGTCCACCGCGGCGGTCTGGCGGCCTGCAAGGTCTCTGTGGTGTGCGACGGCCCGGCGCCTGCGCGCAGCTTCACCGATATCCGAAACCTGCTTGACAACGCAGAGCTCTCGGCGCAAGTCCAACAGAGCAGCCTGGAGGCTTTTGGCCGCATTGCCGAGGCCGAGGCCCGCGTGCACCGCTGCGAAATTGAGAAGGTGCATTTTCACGAAGTGGGTGCGGTCGACGCATTGGTGGACATTGTCGGCAGTGCGCTTTGCATAGAGCATCTGGGAATTTCACGCATCGTCTCCTCACCGCTGCCGTTGGGCAGCGGGTTCGTCAGCTGCGCCCACGGCACGCTGCCGCTGCCGGCTCCGGCGACCTTGGCGATACTGGAGAACGTGCCGGTATACGGCAGTGGTGTCTCCGCCGAACTGGTCACGCCCACCGGAGCCGCGCTGGTTGCCAGCCTGGCCGAATCCTATGGGCCGCTTCCCGCCATGGCGCTGTCCAAAAGCGGGTACGGGGCCGGGGCGCGGGATCTCGAAGCGCGTCCGAATGTGCTGCGCGTCATCTGCGGGGATGTGCGCCGCGCCGGCACGGTTGATACGGATACCGTCATTGTGCTGGAAAGCTGCGTGGACGACATGAATCCTGAAATCTACGGCCACCTGATGGAGCGCCTTTTTGCCGACGGTGCACTGGATGTCTGGTGGGTGCCGGTGTACATGAAGAAAAACCGGCCCGGTACCCTGATTCAGATCCTGTGCCGCAGGGCGGATGAAGACCGCATCACGGCGCGTGTCTTTAGCGAGACGACGACCCTGGGCGTGCGCCGCCACGAAGCCGGGCGCAGCATACTCCCGCGTATGGCGGTTAAGGCCGCCACCAGTTTCGGACTGCTGCCGGCCAAGCGGGTTTACGGTCCGGATGGTGCTGTTACGCTGGTTCCCGAGTACGAAAGCTGCCGGCGGATCGCCGTCGAGCGGGACCTGCCCCTCAAACAGGTATATCAGCAGCTCGTTTGCGAATTGGCAAATGACGGCGTCCGGAAGATACGTTCCGACGGAAATGAAGATGAAAAAAGCTAAACAGCGGATGGTCCTGCTGCTGGCCACCGGCGGTGGTGTTGGATTGGCACCGGCGGCGCCGGGAACCTTCGGCTCACTGGTGGGGCTGGCCCTGTGTTTTTTGCTTTCGCGGCTTGACTTTTTGCTTGCCTTTCTGTCCGTAATCGTACTAATCTTTCTAGCTGTTCCCATTTGCGCTGCGGCGGAAAACCTTTTGGGAAAAACAGATCCCGGCGCCGTGGTCATTGACGAAATAGCCGGCATGGCGGTCTCACTGGTGGGCATCGATTTCGGCCTTTTAACGGCCCTGGCCGGTTTCGGCCTTTTCCGGCTGTTCGATATCGCCAAACCTTTTCCCATCGGCTACCTTGAGAAACGGTTTGCAGGCGGGGTGGGCATTGTCATCGACGATGTCGCCGCCGGTGTGCTGGTCAACCTTATTCTGCGCAGCGCCATGGCGCTGGCGCGGCTTTAAGCTTACAACGGAGGCCACGAGCATACGGTAAAGCTGGTGCCCTGCGTGTGCTGAGCGGACCATGAATGCAAAATGAACAAGGCAGAAAGTTTGAAAACAAAAAACCTGGCTGAAAAAAAAGTCCAAACCAAAAAAAAAGGCGCGCTGCGCGAAAATATCGAGGCCATTGCCATCGCCATTGTGCTGGCGCTGTTCATCCGCACCTTCGTGGTGCAGGCCTTTAAAATCCCTTCCGGGTCCATGAAGGACACCCTGCTGATCGGCGATCATATCCTGGTGAACAAGTTCATCTACGGCATCAGGCTGCCGTTTTCCAACGCCACCATCATTCCGGTGAAAAACCCCAAGCGCGGCGATATTATCGTTTTCAAGTTTCCCGAAGATCCGTCCAAGGATTTCATCAAGCGCGTGATCGGTGTGGCCGGTGATGTTGTCGAGGTCCGGCAGAAAAAGGTCTACGTCAACCACAAGGCCTTGAAGGAACCCTATGCCAAACATACCGATCCGAATATGATCCCGGCCTGGGCGCAGCCGCGCGACACCTTCGGGCCGGTGACCGTGCCCAAGAATTCGCTTTTCGTGATGGGCGACAATCGCGACCACAGCTATGACAGCCGCTTCTGGGGGTTCGTCAGGCTGAGGGCGGTCAAGGGCAAGGCTTTTATCATCTACTGGTCCTGGAATAAAAACAAGTTCGGTGTCCGTTGGAACCGCATGGGCATGGTGCTGCACTGAAAATACAGGTTCTCATTCGTCAAGGGCGTATCCTCGACCCCGGCCGGCTGGACATGGTTGGGGATATCGGCGTGGCCGGCGGAAAGATCGTCATGCTGCCCAGGGCCGATCCAGAGGCGCAGTACACCCAAAAGGGGCACGTTGAAGCCTGTCGGGTTATCGATGCCCGCGGCCGAATCGTCACGCCCGGGCTGATCGACATGCACGTGCACTTCAGGCAGCCGGGACAGACCCACAAGGAGACCATTGCCAGCGGCTGCCGGGCGGCGGCCCGCGGCGGTTTCACAGCGGTGTGCACCATGCCCAACACGCTGCCGCCCAACGACAACCCGGCGGCGACCGCCGAAATAAAAAAGCTGGCCGCGCGCGCAAACGGCGTGCGCGTGTTTCCCGTGGCGGCCATCACACGCGGGCTTGGGGGCCAAACACTGACCGATTTCGCAGCCCTGCGAAGCGCCGGTGCCGTGGCGCTGAGCGATGACGGGCAGCCGGTGGTGGGCGACGCGGTGATGCAAAAGGCGCTGGAAGCGGCCGGGGCGCTCGGCCTGCCGGTGATTTCGCACAGCGAAGAGCCTTCGCTTTCGGCCGGCGGACACATGAACGCCGGGCAAACCGCCCGGCGCCTGGGGTATGCCGGCATTCCCAACGCGGCCGAGTTTGTCATGGTCAAAAGGGACATCGCGCTTTGTGAAGTGACCGGTGCCGCACTGCACATCGCGCACGTCAGCACGGCCCAGTCCGTGCAGGCCATCCGGGAGGCCAAAATGCGCGGCGTGCCGGTGAGCGCAGAAACGGCCCCGCATTACCTGATGTTGACGGACCAGGCGGTCGCCACGCAAGGGGCCAACGCCAAGATGAACCCGCCGCTGCGCTCGGCGGCGGACCGCAGCGCCGTCATCCAAGGCCTGGTCGACGGCACCATCGATGCCATCGCCACGGATCATGCCCCGCATGCGCCGCAGGAAAAGGCGCAGGCCTTCGAGCAGGCGCCCAACGGTGTCATCGGTCTGGAAACATCTCTGGGAATCGGTTTAAAACTGGTGCAAGAGGGTGCGCTGGGCCTGGAAAAACTGATCGCCGCCATGAGCGTCAATCCGGGCCGCCTGCTGGGGTTCGACAACCACCTCGAAGTTGGCCGGCCGGCCGACATCACCATTATCGATCCAGACGATGCCTGGACCGTGAAGGCGGCCGATTTCCAGTCTTTAAGCCGCAACACGCCTTTCGAAGGCTGGCGACTCCCGGGGCGCGCTGCCATGACCATCGTTGGCGGCCGGATCGTGTTTGATGCGGCGCACACATCATCTTTCACGGGAAAATCATGAGCGAAACGACCAAGCGGGCCAAAATCCTGGTGGCCGACGACGAACAGGGCATGCGTGAAGTGCTGGAAATCATGCTCTCCAAGGAAGGCTACGATGTGCGTGTGGCCGAGAGCGGACGGGCGGCCGTTAAGTGGCTGCAGAAGGAAAAATTCGACCTGCTGCTGTGCGACATGAAACTGGGGGACATGACCGGCCTCGAGGTCCTGAAAGCCGCCAAAAAGAGGGACACCAATGCGGTGATGATCATGATATCGGCCTACGCATCGGCCGAAACCGCAGTGGAGGCCATGAATCTGGGGGCCTACGACTACGTTCCCAAGCCTTTCGACAACGACGAACTGCGCCAGGCCGTTTCGCGGGCCCTGACCCACCGCACCGTGGCGCATGAAAAAAAAGCCCTGGACGAAGAGCTGAAGAAAAAACTGCATTTTGGCATGATCGTGGGCAGCAGCCCGCGCATGATGCATATCTACAGCATGATCCGCCAGGTGGCGCGGACCCGCACCAACGTACTGATTACCGGTGAAAGCGGCACCGGCAAGGAACTGATCGCGCGCGCCATTCACGAACAGAGCGACCGCTGCGACCAGCCTTTTGTGGCCATCAACTGCGGCGGCATTCCGGAGACGCTCATGGAAAGCGAGCTTTTCGGACACAAAAAGGGCTCTTTTACGGGTGCCGCCTACGACAAGAAGGGCCTCTTCGAGAGCGCCCAGGGCGGAACCGTCTTTCTGGACGAGATCGGTGAATTAAGCGTCCAGATCCAGGTCAAGCTGCTGCGCGCCGTGCAGGAAAAAGTCGTCAAGCCGGTGGGAGGCAACGAAAATATTCATGTGGATATCCGCATCATCTCGGCCACCAATAAAAAACTGGAGGACGAAGTTATCGAGGGGCGCTTCCGCGAGGACCTCTTCTACCGCCTGAACGTCATCGAAATCCGGGTCCCGCCCCTGCGGGAGAGAAAAACCGACCTGCGGGCGCTGGCCCAGCATTTTTTGGAAAAATACGCCCGTGAAATGGGCAAAACCGTCTCCAAAATATCTTCCTATGCCATCGATCTGTTGCAAAAGTACGATTTTCCGGGAAACGTGCGCGAACTGGAAAATCTCATGGAGCGCAGCGTGGCGCTTTCCAACACCAACATTCTTTTGCCCGACAGCCTGGCCCTTTCGGTGCACAAGCGCCGCTGGATCGAAGGCGTAAAGGACCGGCGTTTCGATATTGACGAAGTGGCCAAGGGGGTTTCTCTGGACGCCATTTTGGCCGAAATCGAAAAGGCTTACATCGAAAAGGCCCTGGCATGTGCCGGCGGCAGCAAGGCCAAGGCCGCCGAACTGCTGGACATCAACCTGCGCTCCCTGCGCTACCGCTTAGACAAGCTCGCCATCGAAAAGTAAAATCGACAATTCGCAGAATGCCCAAAGACCGGCCCGGTTACATTTTGTCCATTAAGGTCACGAATGTCCACGAAGAAAAGCTTCGTGTCCCTTCGTGTTGTGAGGGCAAAAAATCCGGACGCTGTATTTGCATGAGACATTGCCTGTCCTCTGGAAGCCATTGCCTGCTCGTGATCCGGGATTCTTTTTCAGACATGGGCTTGACAGACGATCGAAAAGAGTCATATTTTGAGGCAAAAAGAGTCTGGAGGTGTATCATGACGCAAATTACAGTACGGGGCCTGGATCCGGAGGTTGAACGCAAGATTCGCCGCATGGCCCGGGAAAGCGGGAAATCCCTGAATCGTGTGATCAAGGACATGATTTACAACGCCAGTGGCTTGAATTCAAAAACAATAAAACCGGCGGCGGACTCCTTGCGAGCGCTGGCCGGCGGCTGGAGTGAAAAAGATGCGCTGGAATTTTTAGAATCCATCAAATCCTGTGAACAGATTGATGCGGAAATGTGGTCATGAAAATCATGCTGGATACCAGCGCGTATGTCGGCTTCAAGCGCAACGAGGCTGAAGCGGTAGAACTTATTGTGAATGCGGAACGGATAGTGTTTTCCCCGGTGGTCTTGGGAGAGCTCCTTTTTGGATTTCGTAACGGCAGTCGCTTTAGAAAGAACATGGATGATTTAAACCGGTTTCTGGCGCATGAATCCGTAAAACTCTGTCCCATCGGCAAGACTACTGCCGACCGGTATTCGAGAATCGTCATGCAGCTTAAGCGACAGGGAACGCCAATCCCCACCAATGATATCTGGATTGCCGCCCAGGCGATGGAACACGGCGCGGAACTGATTGCTTCCGATAGACATTTTAAAATCATATCCGGACTCGTTTATACAAATTTCAGGAATTAGTCCTATCTGGGCTGTCGGTAGCTAAGACCGGGCACCGAACAGATGGACATCAACCTTGCGCTCCCGGCGCTACCACCTGCAAAAGCTCGCCATCGAAAAGCAAAATCGACAATTCGCAGGATGCCCAAAGACCACTGCTGCAGTAAGCCGGTCTGGCCAGATTATCCACGAAGCACACGAATAAACACGAAAAAAGCTTCGTGCCCCTTCGTGTCCTTGGTGGACAAAAAAGGGCCTGGCAAAGGTAGCTACTTTGCGTATATCATGATAGTTTTTATGTTGACTTAAGAAATAACCATGTTACATTGTAATTATGTTTGAAAGATGGATCTCAATTGGCCGAGACAAAAGCGCCCTCATCATTGGTCCCCGGCGCTGCGGCAAGACCACCCTGTTAAAGGCCCGTTACCCGCATTACCGGTATGTCACGCTGGATGATCTGGACGATCTGGCATGGGCCCGGCAGGACCCCAAGGGGTTTGTCAGCAGTCTTGGGCCGCGGGTGATTATCGATGAAATTCAAAGGCTCCCCAGCCTGACTGTGGCGGTTAAATACGCCATCGACAACCAGGGAACACATTTTCTGATGACCGGTTCAAGTTCCATCGGTCTGCTGGACGCCGCCGCCGACACGCTGGCCGGCAGGATTCAACTGCTGTCGCTGCCGACCGCCTGCTGGGGCGAAGATGCCGGGAAACACGAGCATCTGATTTTTGAGCGAAAAAAAAATCCCCTTCAGATCCGGCAGGCACAGCGTCTTTTGAAAGATGCGTTGCACTATGGCCAATTTCCGGAGGTACTCAATCAGGAAAATGCGCGGGCCAAACACGAAGTTCTGGCCAATTATCGGAACACTTATTTCACCAGAGACCTCATGCAGCTTGCGAACATCAAGAATCTTGACGGCTTGCTGGGCATTTTCCATCACCTCGTGCGATGCCTGGGCTCGCATCTGGAAGTTTCCAACTTTGCCCGTGAGGCCGGTGTCAGCTATCCGACCGCCAAAAAATATCTGAACAGTCTGCTGCAGTCGCAGTTAACTTTCAAGCTGCCGGGCTATCAATACAGTCCGGCCAAGCGTTTTATCAAGGCCGCCAAGACTTATTTCGCAGATAATGGCATCATTCACAGCCTTGCAATTGCGGTAAATGAAGGTCAATTGCTTGAAAACTTCGTGATTGCCGAACTTGAAAAACGCAGAAAGCTGGGTTTGATCCGGGCCGAGCGCTTTTTTTATTACAAGAGCGCCGGCGGACGTGAAATCGACCTGATCTACGAGGATGGCCGCGAAACGGTCGCCATCGAGATCAAAGCCACCCGTCGACCCGCCGCAAAAGATACCCGCAACCTGCGCTATTTCAAGGCAAAAGCCGACCGTCCCTGCCGGCTCTATCTTTTTTACCTTGGTGAACAATATGCCGTTACGGACGGGGTTGCCATGGTTCCGGTGGCCGCCTTGTACCGCGCGGCCTGATGATACTGAAAGTGTCATATCGTCCATGCAGGACATGAATATCCACGAAGAAAAGCTTGGTGCCTTTGCGTGTTCTTAGTGGAAAAAATTCCTGCATCATATTTTCGTGGATGTAAAGCCCGGCCAATTTTTTGTCCCGCCTTTGACAAACTTTGTCTCCAGAGCCTGCCGGAACGTAGCCAGCCAGTTTTAGAATCTGGCGGCAGCGCAATAAATACATATATAAAACGGATAGATAATGAAGTATTAAATTGCCGGAAGAGCCATTGGCACGCAGATTGCTTCATCCCTTTTCGAAAAAGAAATTTTTTGGCTGTATGCCAGCTTAGGAAAGGGGGGATGAAACCAAACGGCGGAAACAAAGCAAATTTTAAAAAGGAAAGAACCAGCAACCCAGACAGAAAAATTTTTGATAAAGGAGACTTTAAAATGCTGCGCAAACTGAGAACAGACAAATCCGGTTTCACCCTCATCGAGCTGATGATCGTCATCGCCATCATCGGAATTCTGGCGGCCATCGCTATACCGAACTTCATTGCCTATCGGAACAAGAGTTTCTGTACCCGTGCCGAATCGGATGCCAACGGCATTGCAAGCGCCGTCGCTGATTATTTTGCCATTCCAACGCATACCGCAACGCCAACGATAGGGCAGTTGAATAATGGGGTTGGCTACACCCTGTCGGGAAACAATACCGGAACAGTTACAGGTGCTAACCCGAATAACAACATTACGATCACCGTCACCGACGGATCACAGCGCTGTCCGGCCAACTACAAAACGGCAAATGCAACCACAGGCGCTGGTGTTGACGGCTGGGTGGGTGCTGCAAGCAACGTGTACGTAAAATATGTGGCGCCATAACAAAGTTTACAGCATTACGTTTAAAGTCTGAGCAGGAACGACCGATAAAAGACAGGAGAGATTTTCTCCTGTCTTTTTTTTATGGCATGAGCCGAACAGAGAAAGGGGAAAAGATGTTGCAATAAGTGAACTGCAGGAATTTTGTGCAATATGGAAGAATCCACGCCGCAAGATTTACGTAGAGGCGTCGTATCTTGCCTGCTCTGCATTATTGTTCTATCCATTTACGGCAACGCTTTGTATGCCGGCTGGCAGATGGACGACCGGCCCAACATTCTCGACAATACCGCGCTGCAAATCCACGATTTAATGCCGGAAACCCTCTGGCAGACTTTCTTTTCACAGGCCAACCACAAACGGTTGTACCGGCCGTTTCCCTCTTTAAGCTTTGCGCTCAACTGGTATCTGGGGAAAGACGATCCCTTCGGATATCATTTTGTCAACATTGCCATTCATGTGCTCAATGCCTTTTTGCTGTATCTGGTGACTGCCGGACTCCTACGGGCGCCTGCGCTAAAGCGGAACTATAGCCAGGAGGCGATTCGATTTGTTGCACTGCTTGCCGCGGCCTTATGGGCGGTCAATCCCATTCAAACCCAGGCGGTGACCTACATCGTGCAGCGCATGGCGTCCATGGCGGCATTTTTTTACCTGCTGGGCATGTACTGGTACATGCAGGCAAGGCTGAGCGCGAAAGGCATACGGCGAGCTCTTTATTTCCTGGCCTGCGCCTTGAGCTTCTTATGCGCACTCGGCTCCAAGGAAAACACGATCATGCTGCCGGCGGCCCTGCTGCTGGTGGAATTTGTCTTTTTCCAGGAAGCAGGCAGTCGGGGATCGCAACGGATCAAACGTGTCGTTTTATGCCTGGCCGGAGGGTTTTTGCTGGTAGCGATTATCGCAATTGTAATGGGTAAGGGGAGAAGTCTCTTTCTGGCCGGTGGCTATCAGACGCGTCCCTTTACCCTCTGGCAGCGGCTGATGACCGAGCCCCGCATTGTTCTCTACTATCTGTCGCAGATTTTTTATCCACTGCCCAGCCGACTTTCCATCGTGCACAATGTGGTGCTTTCAACTTCCCTGCTGCATCCCTGGACTACGTTGCCGGCAATTTTGCTGATTGCCGGTTTGATTTCAGGTGCTTTGCTGTGCATCCGCCGATGGCCGCTGTTGGCCTTCGGCCTCCTTTTCTTTTTTCTCAATCACATTGTGGAGTCTACGACCATCCCGCTGGAGCTGATCTTCGAACACCGCAATTACCTGCCGTCGCTTTTTCTGTTTATGCCGCTTTCAGCCGGCATCTACCAGCTGATTCAAAATTACAGATCCCGAAATAAAATCCTTAGCTGGGCGATCATCGGGACCGTAACGGTTGTCCTTGCCGGCTGGGGTTATGGCACCTATATCCGCAATAAAGCCTGGAAAGATAGAAAAACGCTTTGGATGGATGCCATGCGCAAAGCGCCGCACAGCGCGCGTGCATTGGGCGTCTTGGGGATTGAACTTGCTTGGGGGGAGCACCCTACGCCGGGAAAATACAAACTGGCGCGCAGATTTTTTGAAAAGTCGCTGTCTATGACCAAAGCCCGGACCTTTTTCGATGCCGATATCCTGGGCAACATAGCGGGTACTTACTTTCAGGAAGGCCGGTACCGAAAGGCCATACCGATCTATCGGCAGGTTCTTGAAATGGACCCGCTTTTTCTGAAAACGCGTTACGAATTGATCAAAGCTCTGATATTGACAGGTGAACTTAATGAAGCCTCTGCCCAGGCCGATATTCTGATAGCCAACCCCAAACACTATGTAAAATCAGAGTACTTGAATATCAAAGGGTTCATCCTGCTGTGGCAGAAAAAGCCTCGGCAGGCGCTTCTTTTTTTTAGAAAAGCCCTGACTAAGGATCCCACCCGTCCGGACGTACTGCTCAATATCGGGGTTGCTTTTAGCCAAATGGGGCGTTACGCACGGGGGCAGTGGTTTTTGAAACAGGCTTTGAAAAAGGCCGATGATCCGACCAGCATCTATTTTTATCTAATCGATAATCGCCTGAGCGCCGATAAAAGGAAAGAGGCTGAAAGATATGCTGCTCGGCTTTGTTCTTTGGCCAGCCTATGGGCGATCAGCGAGAGGCTTGCTGCATTCGTAGGCAATTCCAAGTCTGCGCCCCTGGACGTTGGCCACCTATCGCATTTTATTATGAAATACATTGGAAAACAGGTGGCAGCACTTGACGATGGCAAGTTTAATGGAAAGGCAGAGAGGAAGCGTTAAACTCCGATTTTTTTCATTTTCAGCCTATTTCTGGGTCATTGCGGCTATCGCGGCAGCCGGCCTTGCGGATTCCGTCTACCTATCCATATCCCATTATCGCAACTACACCGACATTTCCTATCGCAGTTTTTGCGCCATTTCCAAGGCCATCAACTGTGATACGGTATCCCAGAGTCCCTATGCCATTTTTTTAGGCGTTCCGGTGCCGGTGTGGGGCGTGATCGGTTATGCGTTTTTTCTTGGACTGCTTTTCCTGGCCAAGCGGCGTGATGCCGGCAGAAAAAGAATCTGGCCGGGCCTGTTTGTCATCGCGGCGGCCTTCAGCTCGTATAGCATCATCCTGGCCCTGATCTCGACCTTTCTGATCCACAGCTACTGTATCATGTGCATTGCCAGCTACGCGGTCAACTTGTTACTGCTGTATTACATATGGTTGATCCGCAAGCGCTTCGATCCCGGCGTGCGGCTTATGGGTGCATTGAAGCAGGATATGGCCTATTATAAAAGGCACTGGACCGGAACCTTTTCCGTACTCCTGCCTTTGGGTGCCACAGTGATGGCCGCGATTGCCTTTTACCCGGCCTACTGGCATTTCTCTGCGCCGGCTTTGCGTGCGGATGTTCCCACAGGCATCACCGCAGAGGGATACCCCTGGATCGGGGCCCGCAAACCGAAGCTCGAAATTATGGAATTTGCCGACTACCAGTGCTTCCAGTGCAGGAAAATGCACTTCTTCCTGCGCGAATTGATCAACAAGTATCCCCATAAAATTCGACTGATCCAGCGGCAGTTTCCCATGGATAACCGTCTCAACCCATTGGTGAAAGAACCCTTCCATCTGAATTCCGGAAAGATGGCGCTTATGGCCGAGTATGCCAAATTCAAAGGCAAATTCTGGCAGATGAACGATCTGTTGTTTCAACTGGCGGGGAAAAAATACATCAACACGCGCAAGATCGGCGCCAAAACCGGGATGGACTACCGCATGCTGGCGGCGGCCTTTCGCATACCGGCGCTGCGGTATGCCGTCAAACACGACATCGCCGTGGGGATCAAACTCGGCATTCGAGGCACACCGGGTTTCGTCATCGACGGGAAAGTATACCAGGGAAATATTCCGCCGGAAATCCTGCGCAAGGTCACTGGATAGGAATGCCCAGAAAGACCAGTGGAAAGCCCCATTCGGCATCCACGAAGAAGATCCGAAAAAAAATATCCACGAAGGGCACGAAGCAACACGAAGAAAAACTTTGTGCCCTTCGTGTTCTTGGTGGATACCCAAAGCAGCCGTGGTTAAGATATGTATACATACATATACACTTGACATACACCATCTTTGAATGTAGTTTCCATTAAAGAGAGGAATCTTTATGGAAACTGTCAATGCCTTAAAGATCAGAAATAACCTGGGTGCAGTGCTGGATCGTTTAAGCGAAAGCGGCGAGCCGATCCTGATCAGCAAAGGGCGCAAGATCAGAGCCGTACTGGTGACCCCCGAGCAGTTTGAGCGCCGGTTCCTGGACTGGCAGGCTGAGAGCGAGAAAAAGCGTTTTCTTGAAAACTTCAAGCGCCTGAAAAAGAATCGCCAAGGAAACCTGCACAGCCTGGACGTATTGCGCCGGCTCAGGGGATACACGGAGTGATCTGGGTCATCGATGCTTCCGTGGCCCTGCGTTGGCTGCTTGTAGAAGCAGATCATTCTTTGGCCGATGAAGTGTTGGTACAGGTAGTGCACCATCCCGAACACTTTGCCGTGCCGGAACTGTTCGCCTTTGAAGTTTATGCCGTGCTCCAGCAGGTGCATCCCGATGCTCTATCGGCCTTTCAACAAGGCATTGCGCCGATTCTTCAAATGGGAATCTTCCGACAGCCCATGACGGCGGATCTCGCGGACCGGGCAGAGCGCTTTGTCAAACTGGGGCTGAACGGATTCGATGCCTGCTATGCTGCTCTGGCAGAAGATTTGAAGGGCAAATGGATGACCTGTGATCGCAAGGCGCATTTGAGGATCAAGCGCGAAAATATCTCCTGGCTGCTGAATGAAAGCATGCCAAAAGATTGGCCGGCATAAAGTTGTGCCTGCATGAAAAAATTTGGCAGACGCGGGGGCTACATTTCAGGTTCACTGGCGGGAGTCACTGCCTTTCAAGCACCAGACGCAAGTTGTCGATGGACGCTAAAGGGAAGACAAGTATGGATAACGCATTATTGGATGTAAAATTAGACAAGAGATTCTTTTCAGTGGTATCCTTATCAGATCAGTCAGGTGACAGGGATTACTGGCTGAGCCGGAAGCCCATTGAAAGGCTGCGACAGGTCGAAGTATTGAGAAGGATGAACTATGGATATCGTGCTACCGCCGGACTTCAAAGAGTTCTTGAATTTGCTCAAGGCTAGAAATATCCGCTATTTATTGATCGGCGGATATGCGGTTGCTTATCATGGATATCCAAGATCCACGAATGATATGGATATCTGGATCGCAATAGATCCTGAAACTGCAGAACAAATGGTTTCGACACTCCCCAATTGTCTGCTCAACTCTTCCTTCAAGAGAAACGCATTGTGCGCATGGGAGTTGCTCCCATGCGCATTGCAATATTGACCACAATCTCAGGCGTCGAGTTCGAGAAGTGTTTTCAGGAAAGGATCGTCTCTGAAATCGATGGGATCGAAATCAATATCATTGACTTGAAGCATTTGAAGATCAACAAACAGGCGAGTGGTCGGCATAAAGATCTGGATGATCTTGAGAACCTGCCGTGAGAAAATTTGGTTTACCCATCCCTGTTGACCCAATCCGATAAGGGCCGCGCAAGAAACAGCGGGAAAAATGAAGACTCAGCGAACTGCCGCTCTGACTGCTTCAAAGATATTTTACATGAATGTTCTGCTCGTCGTGTTGCTGGCGGCGCTGGTCGTATGCATTGCCATTTTGGCCTGTGTGCCGCCGGTCAGTCGCGACGCCCTGATCCACCATTTGGAGATCCCCAAACTCTATCTGCAGCACGGCGGCGTTTACGAAATCCCCCCCTTAAAATTTTCCTACTATCCCATGAATTTGGACCTGCTGTACCTGCTGCCGCTGTATCTGGGAAACGACATTGCGCCTAAGTTCATCCATTTTGCTTTTGCCCTGCTCACCGCGGCGATGATATTCGCCTATCTGAAACGCCGTTTAAACTTGACCTATGCGCTGTTCGGTACGCTTTTGTTTCTCTCGGTGCCGATCATTATCAAGCTGTCGATTACGGCTTATGTGGACTTGGGGCTGATTTTTTTTTCTACCGCTGCGATTCTCTATATTTTCAAATGGCGCGAGCACGGTTTTAAGAAACGTCACCTGATAACCGCCGGGCTGTTTTGCGGACTGGCGCTGGGCACCAAGTACAACGGCCTGATCGTTTTTTTTCTGTTAACCCTTTTTGTGCCTTTTTTACATTCCAGGGGTAGGCAGCCGCATGGCCCGGCGCTTGCCACGGCTGGTCCCAATTCCCGCAAATCAGGATTCTTTCGATCCGCCGGGTACGGCGCGCTGTTTTTCCTAACGGCGCTGATTGTTTTTTCGCCCTGGCTGATCCGCAATTACCGCTGGACGGGAAATCCGCTTTATCCGTTATACGACAGTTTTTTTCACGCGCCGGCGCATGTTGCTTCAGAAAAAGGCCGGCAGCCCATGGGCCATTTCGCTGTGCGCAAATTCGTCTACAAAGAAACCGCCCTCGAAACGCTCAGCATCCCCGTACGCATTTTTTTCCAGGGGCAGGATGGCGACCCGAAATTTTTCGATGGCCGGCTGAATCCCTACCTGCTTTTCCTGCCGATATTCGCGTTTCTGGGGATTTCCAAAAATGGCGGGCTGATAAAAAGGGAAAAGAAATTTTTAATCAGCTTTTCGGTGTGTTACCTGTTGTTTGCTTTTTTCACCCGTGATATGCGCACCCGCTACATTGCCCCCATCATTCCGCCTCTGGTGATCCTGTCGGTTTACGGCTGGTATAAAGTGATGCAGCATATAAGGCGGCTGCGCTCGCATCCCTGGCAGCGGATACTGTACGGCAGCGCCCTGCTGGCTGTCGGCGGCCTGCTGGCTTTAAATGCGGGCTATCTTTACCAGCAGTTTAACGTAGTGGATCCACTTCCCTACATCCGCGGACAAATCAGCCGTGATGCCTATATCGCGCATTATCGTCCCGAGTATGCCGCGATTTCCTTTATCAACCGCAAGCTGCCGGTGGATGCCGGCATCCTGGCTTTTTTCGTGGGCCGCCGCGGCTACTACTGCCAGCGGCCGATACGTTTCAGCCTGCCGGTCTTGGGCCATGCCCTGGACAGGGGGGACACCGCTACAAAGCTTTTGGATATTCTGCGGAAAAATGGTATAAAATATATTCTTCTGCGCCGCGATCTGTTCGAAAATTGGATTGTTCGCATGCCTGTGCGAAAAAGACAGACGCTTATCAGGTTTTTCAGGAAAGCGTGCCGACAAATTTATAGCAAAAATGGATACGCTCTGTTTCAAATCATAAGCGGGTAAAGCTTGTGCAACGATAACCCGGCAACAGGATTCCAAAGACCCTTTTCAGGTGCTTTTCGGCCACGGACAAAACGAAAGCATATTCATATGTACAAAGACAAATCGATCTGTGTAACGGTGCCCGCTCATAATGAGGAAACCCAGATCGCACGGGTCATCGAAACCATGCCGGATTTTGTCGACTATGTGGTGATTGTTGATGATGCCAGCCAGGATAAGACCATTGATATTGTCAAAGCTTATCAGGAGAATAGCCCCAAAATCATTCTCATCGAGCACCGCAAAAACCGTGGTGTCGGCGGTGCCATTGCCAGCGGCTACAAGTGGGCCCGTGACAATGACTGCGACGTGACTGCCGTCATGGCCGGTGACGGGCAGATGGACCCTGAAGATCTCGAAAAAATCGTGGCACCCGTGGCAGAGGGACGGGCGGACTATACCAAGGGGAACCGGCTTTTTTTCGGTGACGCCTGGAGAATGATTCCCCACTATCGCTATTTGGGAAATTCCTTTTTATCCCTGATGACCAAGATTGCTTCCGGGTACTGGCATGTTGCCGATTCCCAGAGCGGATACACCGCCATCTCGCTGCTGGCTTTAAAGCGCATCGACCCGGATTCCATCTATAATAATTACGGCATGCCCAACGACCTTTTGATCAAGCTGAACCAGTTTGATTTTCGTGTCTGTGACGTACATATTCGCCCGGTATACAATGTAGGTGAAAAATCCGGTATTCGGCTTCACAAAGTCATCCCCAAGATTTCATGGCTCCTGTTTAAAGGGTTCTGGCGACGCCTGTTTTTGAAATATGTCATCCGCGATTTTCATCCCCTGATATTCTTCTACATGCTTTCATTTATTCTGTTAAGTTCCAGCCTGCCGCTGGCCATTCGATTGTTTTACCTATGGTGGGTGAGAGGCGATATCCCGGACATGAATGCCCTGGCCCTGATTTTTACACTGATCAGCGGACTGCAGACACTTTTTTTCGGCATGTGGTTTGATATGGAGTACAATAAATCCCTAAGAGCTTGAATTAACGGTAGCAGTAGGAGTAAGCGCTCTTGAAGGAAGGTGTAACCAGAGTAAAAAGGCGCCTGAGAATAAGCATCCTCACGTCTTCGTATCCAAGGTACAGTGGAGACGCAGCGGGTGCTTTTATTGAGGACCTGGCTGTATCTTTGACCAGAAAAAAGATGATAGTCCAGGTGGTATGTCCACACGATCAAAAATATAAGTTCAAAGAGTGCCGAAATGGCATTCAAATCCGCCGCTTTCCATATTTTTTTCCTACACGCCTTCAGAAATTGTGCTATGGCGCTGGAATTCTGAGTGCTCTAAAAAAAGAGGTGTCGGCAAGAAGCCAATTACCTTTCTTCCTTGTGGCGCAAGTTTTTTTCAGTTTTGTTTTGACGAAAAGATTTAAAGCCGATCTTGTTCACGCGCACTGGTCTTTGCCGCAGGGGATGGTAGGGGTGATTTGTAAAAAAATTTTGAAAATACCATGCATTATATCATTACATGGATCTGACGTCTTCGGTGTTCCTCCATGGATAAAGCGGTTGAATCGAATGATTGTCAATTCTTGCGATGCATGCACTGCAAACAGCCGCATGACGGCAGAAAAGGCACTGGTGGGAGATGTAAAGGATATCCAAGTTGTTCCAATGAGTGTAAAAACCCTTTTTCTAAAACATCCGGCGAGCATTCCTGAAATAAGAAAAAACCAGAGCAAAAACATCTTATTCGTTGGCAGGCTGATTGACTGGAAGGGGGTGAAATATTTAATTAAGGCGCTTCCTCGGGTGTTGGAAAAACATCCTGGGGCCATCTTAACCATTGTTGGAGACGGACCGGAAAAATCAAAATTGAACAATCTGACCAGGAAGATAGGCGTTGCCAGTAGCGTCTCATTTATTGGAGAAATCAATCAATTAGACTTGCCTGGCGTCTATTTATCCTCTGACGTTTTCGTTTTACCTTCAGTTGTAAACGAAAAAGGAAATACAGAGGGGTTGGGTGTTGTATTGCTTGAAGCCATGGCTTGTGGACTACCTGCTGTTGGAAGCAATGTCGGCGGAATCCCAGACGTTATCAAAGATGGCGCCAATGGCTTTCTGGTGGAGCCGGCGAATGTACCGATGATTGCCGAAAAGATCAATATTTTATTACAGGATGATCATTTACGGAAAGAGATGGGAAGGGCCGGACGTCGCTTTGTTGAGAAAAATTTCAGCTGGGAAATGACATCACGTAAACTGATCGACCTTTACGGGCGAGTTCTTGCCAGCAAATCCCATAACGGCAGGCAAGCAGGGGATTGCCGGTTTTAGCAGGCCAGATATTCAGGCGGAAGCATTCAGCAGGTTTAACATGATTTGTTCAAGCTGCTTGGCGAGATCGTCCCACGTAGGAACAGGCGGGTAATTTGTTTGGCGGTCTATGAGCCGCAATTCGATTGCTTTTGCCAGAGCAGAACTGTCACCAGGCTGGTAAAGCCAGTCCGGATGATCTTTGAAAAGTTCTTTTAAAGCGCCTACGCCAGCTGCCACGAGGGGAACATCGCATGCCATAAACTCCACAGCTTTTTGAGGATGGCAGTATTTCCCGAACTCGTTGTCCCTGTTGCAGACAACGGCTACGTCCAGGGCATTGATCACGGTTGCAACTTTTTCGAGGGAAAGCACACCTAGATCATGAATCCTAGTGTCAGGCGGCAGATTGATGGAGCGAGGGCCGGCAAGCACCAAGTGCATGCGAGGGTATCGGGTCTCCAAGGTATGAAATGCATCGATCAAGACCTCGATGCCCCGATTGGTGTGCAGGGCGCCTGCCGTACCAATCAGTATGGCATCCATGGGTAAGTTTAGCATCTGGCGACAGTGTGTTTTTCCCATTGCGGGAAACAGGTCCTTGCGAACGGCGTTTGGAAGAACATGTATCTTCCCTTTTTTGCGGTAATTTACGATCAATCGCGTCAGCGGCTGGCTGACACAGGTGACGGTGCTGCAGCTGGCCAGTGTCCGACGATACAGCTGTTTGATGATCGGAATTTTAGCTGCCAAAAAATACTCGAAATTGTCATACAGATCAAAAACCAACGGGATTTTGTATCTTACAGCCAACCACTGGCCGATGATGCCATAAAACGAATCCGAGCAGGCCCAGATGATATCTATATCCTTGGCTAGGCGCGCGGCATTGGCAATAAAATGAAAAAGACCTGGTAATTTGAGAAGCGTGGCATTGATGCTTTTCCACAATACGGCCCCATCTTGGGCCCAGCCCTGTGGCTGATTTTTATAGCTCAGGCAAAGACCTGTGACACGATGCCCCATATTGGCCAGCGAGAGCGGTATTTCCCGGAAACGGCCGAAACTGTCATTAAGCAGATCCTTGGACATGTACTGACGTTTCGTTAAGATCAAAATTTTCATTGGTGGATTCCGACGCTGTTTACATTATAAATCAAATATGCCAAAAACAAGCGAGTTAGGCGCAACTCGTTTTAAATAAGGTTTTCCGGCCAAAGGTAATTGGCGAAATGAAAAAGGTGCTATTCATCAGTTATATGTTTCCACCCATTGCTGGCAGTGGCATTCAGAGGCCGTTGAAATTTGTAAAATACCTCCCCGAATTCGGAATTGAACCAATTGTTTTCTGTCCCCAGCATGCGGTCTGGAGAGCCAATGATCCTGAAAGCGCCGAATACGTATTTTTAAGGTGGACAAAAATATACCGCTGCGGCATCGATCGTCTGAAAAGATATTTCAATCTTCGCTTTAAACGGAACTGTAGGAGACATCCTTATTTTTATTACATTGCGTTAAAGTACATCTGGTTTATCGATTTTCAAAGTGCCTGGTATTTCGAATGTCGAAAAGAGGTCACCCGTATTGCGCAAAGAGAAAACGTAGACTGTGTATTGACAACGTCCCCTCCCCACAGCACTCACATGTTCGGTCAGCATCTGAAAAAAAAATTGAATCTGCCGTGGGTGATGGACCTTCGTGATGCCATGTTTGATGATGCGACTAACAGGAAAGCGGCGGTTGATTGTTTCAGACCTTTGATTCATTATATGTATGAAAAATCATTTTATTCTCTGGCAGATCGGATCGTAACAGTATCCGAGAATATTTTGGATACGATGAGCCAGCGCCATCCTGATCTGAAACTTCGTGGGAAGACCAGCATCATCACCAATGGTTTTGATGAGGACGATTTCGCTGGGTTGAAGCCCATGCGGCGAGAAAAAGGTTCTCTTCAGATCATCTACACAGGCTCCTTCATGGGAAAACAAACCCCCTTTTATTTCCTTGAAGCATTGCAGATGCTGTTTCGTCGGGGGGCCATCAGTCCCTCAGATGTCCTGATTCGCTTCATTGGTTTTTTCAGTCAAAGGATCCGGATATTGATGAAGCGTTATGCAGAAGAAATTCCAATTGAAATTCATGGTCTTAAGTCCTATCAGACATCCCTCCGGTATCAGAAAAGTGCCGACCTGTTGTTGCTGATCGTCAGTATAGATGAAAATGAAGGCGGCAGTCAAATATATACCGGCAAAGTTTTTGAATATATTGGAGCACAGAGATCCATTTTCGCGATAATTCCTGATGGACCTCTGAAGAAGCTTATCGAAAGGGGGCGCTTTGGAGTTACTGCGCCACCTAAAAATATCAATGCAATTGCAGAAAAATTGAAACATATTATTCTGCACTGGAAAGAAAGGGGAAGCTTACCATACAACCCGAATATGGGCTTGCGAAGCCAGTTCAGCCGGAGGAAACTTACTGCAGACCTGGCATCAAATATTTATGGAATGCTTTGAAAAATTAATCATGTTTTCTTAAGGAGACTTTGTTACTGTTTGGATTTTATCTTCCCACCATTTCCCGATTTTCGCAAGAGGGGCAACCCAGCATTTTTGTCGGCGGAGATATGCTAAAATGTTGGCATACAGCTCCCATACATCAGGCCTAGTCACAGTGTTGGGATGCCAGAGAAGCGTTAGGACCCCCCCGACGTTTTCTACGGCTTTTGTTATCTGTTGAATATAGCTAAAGGCTGTAGGAATATCGAGACGCAAGCCTTTTAAAGGATTCAGCAATGCCATGTCCTGAATAATTAGCGGAATTTCAAGAATAGGCATATTGGTTCCGGAATCCATATCGTAAAGTTTCCATGGATAGCAGGTGCCGAACCTGAACCCGATATTGTCATTGAATCCCAGGGTGGAGTCATATTTAAATCCTGCCGCAGCGTGAATGCGCGGTGTGATACGAATATCATATTGTAGAAAATGCTGACGTATACTTACAATGCGATGCCTTAAAGCATTTTCCAGGGCTTGTTTTTGACGCTTTAATTCATCGAGGTTTTTAAAAGCATGCCATGAAGGATGTAGCCCGATCTCCCATCCTCTATGGTGGATCTCTCGGATCATTTCTGAAACGGAGCATTTTTGGCCATCAAAAACAATATGATCTGTCAGCTCATACCGACAATCAGATGGATGATGTATAGATACATGTTTCCATCCTGGCCAAAAGAAAAATGTTGAGCGCATCTCTGTGGCATTTTCAACAGCAAGCCATTTTTCGTAGCAGTGGAGTGGGTCAGCTTTTGATAGTGTTCGCAAATTATTAAAAAGGCCGAGGACAACACCCAGAAGACGGAAAATTCTGCTGCTGGTTCGGTTATGACCCAAACGAATGGTTTTTAAGGATCTTAAAGATTGAAGCGTTGAAAATTGACTGACGCTGTCAACGTCGTGGGTTAGACATACAGCAAATTTTTTACCGCCAGGCCATATGGGTTTCGTACCACCACGTTGAAGGTATTTTTCATCAATGACGGGACGATATAACATGCTGGCTCTGTTAAGGATGTTAAAACCAAAGTCGGGAGCGGACGATCTTTTAGAGCAATCGACCGGAATCTGTTCAGCTTCATATATTCCCTGAATGAGCTTCTTATGGTCAATTGCAAAGTCCATTATCCCTCAACACCTGATGGTTAGATAGGGGAACTTGCGGCAATATTTGATGAGCGATGGCGACGTATGCCGCTTTTTAATAGGGTCAGGCAATGAAGCAGAAGCGGATGTTTGTCTTTTGAAATTACTGAAAACGGTTTTTGGATGCTGCCGAAGGCCCTGAAAAAATGTTCGACAGGTTCGATCATAGAGCCTTCAAAGTCAAAACTTTTAGATACCGTGGAAGCAAATTTTATCGCCTCCCAGATCAGAAGGCTGGACGCACCGCTATTACGCAACGACGGATCAGCACCACCCATCAGATAATAGGTGCTGTTATCATCCCACACGATATATATGGCGGCGTGACTTTGGTTTTTCTTGTCTTGAGCAAATAATATTTTACGGCATTGACGCTGTTGGCATGCCATGTCCAGCTTTCTAACGATCGAAGATCTATATGGAAACTTTTTCCCTTGCCTTGAAAATGTCATTTCATTTAATTTTAGAAACTGATCAATATCATCGTTTTGAACGACCCGCAATGCAAAACGTTTCCTGGCTTTTCTGATCTCTCTCCTGATATTTTCCCCCAATCCAACCCAGATTGCATTCATAGCATTTAAATCGTCAAGTACATAAGTATAGTGTGTTGTTTGTTGGAATCCATGCCAATAGAAGGGGAGCCAGTTGGTTACAGAGTAATGGAAGTTTTGCCTGAATCTGAGAACGTTAGGAAGTTGGGAGATTAACTCGGACATTACTTTTTTTTCAAACTTTAAGCGCTTTTCATACTTTTGATTTGCCGGGTAACGAAACCATGGGCCCATAGTCTGGGTAAGCGGTGGCATGGTAATTATCTTAAAGCCCATGGATTTAGTGATAAAAAAAGGTAAACAGCCATTGATCCGTCCGGCTTTTTGCGCAATGGCAACATCCCAGCTTTCCTGCCCGCATACCGCATCCAGCCACCAAGCCTGAGAGAAGATGGGGATAGAGCGTTCATCCAGACATAAAGCACGGTATTTTTCTTTGCAAGGCATCATAGCAAATCCAAGTTACTCTATGGATAAAATCTTTTGCAATTCAGCAAAAAGTTTTTTGTTTATAGAAACTGATCGGTGGACAAGAAATCTTTGGGGAATATTTTCTAAGGTGAAGTTAACAAATAAACCGTTAGAAGAGAAAAATTTGCTAAGCCTTTTTACGGTACCATGCACATTATGACACAGCTCTTCATATTTAACCTCAATAGTGTTGATAGGCGAAATATATTTCTTTCTAATTACACGATCAATTTCACTGTAAATGCAACGAATCTGACCAATGGCCTGTTCTGCAGGTTCCTTTTCTTGAAGAGTCGCTATGTCAGGTGGCGGCACGGACCACCATTTGTCATAGTGTCCTAAGGTTTTTCTTCTAGCGGCAAGAATTGAAGAGGCATTGTATAATTCTTCGCGTTTTATAATGATATACAAGCTTTCGGGGATATGGGCAGAAATTGCTTCTAAACGAATTGACGCATAAAGATTCTTGAAAAATACAGGTTTTCCCGCTGCTTCTGTCAAAGCAAACAGTGAACGCCGAAAATTGTGCATCTTTCCTTCATCAACATCATCAATGGTCACATAGGCGGGGTTCCGCCTGAAAAACCGGTACCACCACTCTCCACACTCGGAAGGCTCTAATGCTCCCGATGTCTGTCCAAGATATGATGTGTAATTCGACAAAGCCTTATTCTTTTTCAAGGCGCTTATGACTCTCTCTGCGTATGCAGGGGCACCAAAAAACTGGCAATGAAGATTGCTGAGATATGCAACATCAAAGGTATTGATCAACACCTGAAACAGTAGCGTACTCCCAGAACGAGGCGCACCGATAATAAAGACCGGCGGGTAATGAAAAGGAGTATCATATGGTGGTGCAGAATAAATATCTACACGCGGCAAAATATGCTTATTCAGCATCCATAGTGCGGGAAAGATATATTTTTTTTTAGACAGGAACCTATTAATTTTGTTGCCGCCCTTTAAACTATTGAAAATCACAAGCAATTTTCCGCTTTTTTAATTTTCTATTGATACTTGAAATTTTTGAACGCTTTTTGTTCCTTAACTTATTTTCATGGCTCCAAAAGTTAACTTTAAGAGCATAAAAGACCTCAATAAAATAATCTTTCAGGAAGTAGTATAATCTATTATGTCTCCATTCATAGTCAACTTCCACTGTATCATAGCCCAAAGCCATTAATGGTAATGCAGCAACTTGTTGATACCTTAAAGCATCAATATGCGACATTCTCTTTTTCCACTTATTATAGTTGTTTTTCAATACCGGCTTGTTTAAATTCTCCCAGTACTTAGACCTATCAGACATTCTCTGAGATGTTTCAGAAACAGCAAAAAGTAGCATATCATGCGAATAATCTATCTCAAGGAAACTACATATCTTTCTTAATTGCTTTTCAGGATTACTAATTAAGTCTTCATACCGCACCACATGGATGCTCTTACGAAATAATGAAACTAGTCTCAAACACGTCATTTGTTCACGGGTCCATAGTTTTGCAGATTTATTAATAGTACTAGGGCCTCCGGGGACATTAAAAAAAGAAAGCGCGACATCTCGGCCATCCCTTACAAGATATATGACATACGCATTGTCCATGTTGCACAGAATTTCAGCCATATAATCGAACAAATTATTATCCTTGCATACCCAAGCACATTTCCTTTTGGTTAATGCTATGGAATCAAACAGCCCTGCCATACATCCCCAGAAATTTTTCTTTTTAATTTTAGGCAGCACATCTGTCGTTTTTATATTCCATTTCCATGGAACGATATGGCTAGCGGCTACTTCAATCATATCTGTGACCACTTCATAAAGAACAGCGTCATCGTTATAGTTTCCATAAAAAAAAGCCAGATTTGCCATATTTGTTGTAAAATGAACGGCAGTTGGGGCCACGATGTCAGGGTGACGGCCCAACATCGACCGCAACAAATTCGATCCCGATCGTTCACTTGACATAATGAATATTCTTTTCATTATTTACCTATCAATAAACTTCTCAAACCATAATTGCACGAGAACCAAGTGCCATATATGGGCTGCCGGCCGTTTTTTGTTCTCATATTCTGTTATCCAGCGGTTAATTTGATCCGAATTGAAAACTTGTCTTTTTTGCAACAGTTTGACTTTTACATAAACAAACGACTTAAGTTCGGCACTAACCCATTGTGCCAAAGGCATACCAAAACCTTTCTTCGGCATTTCCAAACACGAACGTGCGATATATTTACGGGCTACCTTCCGCAATATATATTTCTGTTTCCCTTTTTTGATTTTAAGTTCACTGGGTATCTTGAAGGCAACCTTAATAAGGTTATGATCAAGAAGTGGCAGGCGAGCCTCTACCGAGCAAGCCATTGAAAATTGATCTAATCTATGCACATGATGATTCCCTATATAATTAACTATGTCCAGATAGCTCATTGCCTCCATAGCGTCTTCAAATTCTATGTCTCCAACATACTTATTATGAATCCATTCCAAGGTATCAAAATTTTGCTGAAATGACTTTCCGAATAATAATTTTCTGTCTATTTCATTTATTTTACTAAACAATATTGTATGTAAATATTCAAATCTCTTAGTCTCTAGAAGCGTAGATAGTTTTGGATTTCGCTTAGCTACCAGCTTGCCAATCAGAGCAAAAATCTCGCTTGCATGATTTAAGATTTTCCATCTTTTGGCCCACCTATAGTAACTATAACCCGAAAAAAGTTCATCGCCACCCAATCCATTAAGCACCACAGTTACGTTGTTATTGCGCACGATTCGCGCGATAGTGAAATTAGCAGCCAAGCCAAATGCCGGTTCTTCATAGCAGCTTACCACTTCATCCAAATTATCCAGTAAATATTTGTACTTTACCTGATGAATTATATGACGCATCGGATGCATGGCCGCTGTCGCCCGAGCCTGATCCACCTCGTTCATTTCAGCAGCATTATCTTCGTAGGCCAAAGTGAATGCTTTGATGCCGGGATGGACAGTAGAGGCAATGGCAGAAATCGTAGTAGAGTCAATTCCGCCGCTCATAAAAGTTCCCACCGGCACATCCGCAACTAGACGCAACCTGATTGAAGTTGTAAGCTGCTCTTCTAATAAATGGGCGGCATCATCCTCTGACATGCTGTGGTTCTGAGTTCCCACCGGGATTGTCCAATACCTCTCCTTGCGGATACTGCCATCAGAATGAACTCGCATCCAATGTGCCTGCTCCAAGGCAAACACATTTTTAAAAGCTGTTTTAGGCCGTGGCGCAATGCCAAAGGCCATGGCGAGATAGAGCCCTTCCATGTCTGGTTCTGGCCGGTAGAGTCCCGAAGCTATGATTGTTTTGATGTCAGAGGCAAAAATAAACTGTCCATTTGCAATGGTATAATAGAAAGGCTTGATGCCTATGCGGTCACGCGCACAGAAAAGGGATCGTTCTAAATTGTCCCAAATGGCAAAGGCAAACATGCCGTTAAAACGCTGTAGACAAGATTCCTTCCACAACACATAGGACTTGAGAATTACTTCGGTGTCGGTTTCACTTTGTAGACTTACCCCTTTCTTGTGTAGTAAATTCGCGATTTCACGATAGTTATATATCTCTCCGTTGTAAATGATCCACCACCTGCGGTCGGGTGTTGTCATGGGCTGATGGCCCCGTGGAGACAAATCCACGATGCTTAACCGACGGTGACCCATGGCCGCATATGTTTTTTTGCCGAAGGCCGACCGGATATGCCTAAAAGGGTATCCAGGAATTGTCGTTCCCTCTTCATTTCCTGCTTCAGGAGTATCATCTCCAAAATAACTTTCTACAAAATCACTGCCAAACAGGACATATCCTTCGTCATCCGGGCCCCGATGCTGCATTCTTCCCGCCATCCTATGTATGGCCGGGCATTGAAAGGTTTCGTCGTTTCTCAATGTTAAAATACCAGCTATACCGCACATTGTATTCACTTTCCGCTGTAAGACTTAAGCTTTCTGACTACTTTTGCCGGATTACCAGCCAGAATTACATTGCCTTCTGGGAAAGATCGAGTAACAATGGCACCTGCAGCAACAATGGTGTGCTCGCCTAATTTTACAGATGGTAAAATAATGGCATTTGTACATAAAATGCAATTCGATCCAATCGAGATCGGATCTTCTATTTTGTAATTATTAAAATTATCATTTTCATGATCTTGGCTAATGATCGTAACTCTCGGCCCTATCCAGACATTATGCCCAATTTTAATTCCATTTCTTCCATCGATAAAACATCCCATAGCCCCTCCAGGAGTGCGTGATCCTATCTCGATTTTCTCTGGGCACAAAACTTGAGTTGTAAAATGAACGGGCCACGGCACATGTGCGTTGATGCGAAAAATTTTTTGAACAATTCCTCTGGCCAAGAGCACTCGTCCACTTAGGTGCTGAAATTGATAAACTCTACGTCCCCAAAACAAGAAACTTAAATAAAAAAAAATTCCTTTTACCTCTCTTTTGGTGATCATCTCTTTAACTCTCTTATATTCTTAATTGCGAGGAAAATCAAAATATAGAGAAAAAGGTAACAAAGCACATTGTTAATCATCAAGGCATGAAGAAGATGCACTATATTCTGTTTTTGAGAACAAAACAACAAAACAGTTAAAGTTGAGATAAAGATGACTATCTTTATAAAGGCCCCCAATTGGTTATTATTTGTAGCTCCAAATGTAGTACTTAATGTTGCTGAAACGAAACTCACAGAAAATCCAGGCATTAAAATTTGAGCATATCGTCCTGCTTCACTCCATTTTGCTCCGAAAACAATTTGAAAGAGTACAGGCCCCCAAAATATAATAACTATAGAAGGGATCAATACAACAAGACAAAGAAACAAAGTCACTTTAAACAAATATGGTCGAACTGGATTTTGATTGTTTATCAAATCCACTACCTTTTTTAAGTGAATTTGAGAGACAGATTCTGAAATGAAGGCGATAGGTACAGAAGTAGCGCGAATAACCAGTGCATAATAACCCACTATGTCGTCAGAGAAATAATGACTTAAAAACAATACTGGCAGACTTAAAGTAAGGCCATTCAGTAACGCACTGGTTGCGTTATATAAAGGGTAGTGCCGAAATTTATATAGAAGGAACTTTTTTTGACTCCCCCAGCGCATTATTCGTTTAGAAAGCGCTTGCCGGTTTCCATAAAGCAAAAAAAAGGAAGCTACAAATAGGCCAACAAATAAACCCGTTAGAAGCCCGACAAATCCGGCTCCTGCAATTCCCATTAGAATGGTGGATGTAGAGGCGGCAAGGGATCGTGAAATCTTGGAGCGGGCCAACAATTTGTATTTTTTATTGCGATTGGAAAAATAACTCCCTGTGATAAACAGCCCCGACAAAAACATTACAAGGGGAATAACATAAAGCCAGTGTCCAAGTTGTTGCGAGTTCAACAAAGAGAGCACACTGTCCCCAGCGAATAAGAATACGATAAACAGGGTAATAGATATAGCCAGCGAAAAATAGACCGCAATACCAAACAAATGCTCGCCATACACTCTATTTTTCGGCAGCACCATTGCCACTTCATATTTACCACAAATTATTGGTGTAAAGGTTCCAGTGAGCGCTATAAATACGGCAAACATAGCGAAATCATCAGGAACATACAGGCGGGTCAAAATAGGACTTACCAAAACAGGGATGGCCTGCGCTAACAGGGTGCCACTGCTTAGAAAAAGCAGATGCCGCAGAAAGGAATTTGGCCGCAAAAAGATATGTATTCTTCTGGAAAAGAAGTTATTAATTGTATGACTAGCCATCCTTCTTTTCACTTTTCAGGTATTCTTTATCATTATAAATCGGTATTTTACCTCAGGCCTTTTACCTCGGTTGCGATATGAAGTAAAATGGACCCCAACATCAAGACCATTTTTTCCGTTTTTTAAGGTGAGAAGCTATGGTTGATCTTTCTGTCCACCCGGCCTTGGCGCAAACTCCATAACGTCTTCATGCCGGCCGTTTCACTTTCAGCCCCGCCCCCTATACTTCGGAGGGTGTTCTCCCTCCGAAAGATTGGTGAGGGCGTTCATCATTGTAAAAAACGAAGTATCTCTTCAGACCAGCCACGAGCTCTGCCACGCTCTCGTAGTCCCGGATATAGATGTCTTCGTATTTGACCGTAGGCCATAGATCCACCATGATGTTGTCCATGGCCCGGCCTTTGCCGTCCATGCTGATGGCAATGAAAGTATTCCGAACATACCCATTTAGTAAAAAGCGCTGGCTTTAATTCAAAGGCAACCATAGGATAATATTTCTAATTTAAAAGTTTACAAAATTGTCTGTGCAGGATTCAGGTATTAAAAGCACGGTGGAACTGGATATTCACCTATTGAGATTCGAATATAGCACCTGACGGCAACTAAATTGAAAAAGCCAGCACCGCATCAAGGATGGCACTTTCCGCTTTTAAATTACTGCAAGGAATTGTTCAGCGATTTCCATATTAACATACAGGGTTTTTTGAAAAGTTTGGTTTCAATTTCTTGAAATTCACTGGTCGATAAAGCAAGGGTACGAATTTTACGTTTTATATAACGTTCAGTTTTTTTGCATAAGTCTGAAAGTTGGTAGCGATCGATATCTCCAACGAGCAGCAGATCGATAATACCCGAATCTTTGCCTTCAGCGTAATCTCCCAGGAGGTAAGCCTGCTCGAGTTTCCCCAAACGGTTGACAATGCCGTCAATGACCTGGTCAATTCCCATGACCTTGGCGACCATGGATTTCAATTCCGGAAACAAGGCGTAGTCTGTGTTGGCCCTGTAATAGACCTTGCGGCCGTTTTTTTCCGATTTCAATAAGTTGGTTTTTTCCAATTGATTCAATTCCAGCCGTACAGCATTGGTGGAAACACCGAACTCCTTAGCCAGCTCCCGCAGATAGGCACGGGTTTGGGGATTGAAAAAAAGACGGACCAGGAGCTTGATCCTTGTCTTGGAGCCGATGATGCCGGTTAAAATGTTATCCATTACAGGTCGGATGGCGATTATAAATGAGTAATAAAACTACTCATAAAACAACATGAGATTATTGTCAAGGCCAATGTCGTCCACGCTTCGGTTTGTCGGGCGCTGTTTAGCGGTCAAGACCTGGTTTGTGCGAACGGCACTTCGCGAAGATGGGCGAACCGCATCAATCCTTGCTCATTTTAAATGTTTTGTTGTAATCAAAAGTAATTGTCAGCCAGTACCTAATGCTTGGCGGCCAGGCGGCCGAAGATAACAGCAGAGCAGCCAGATTGCCGTTAAAACCCTTATCGGTACTTCGGGCTGCAGACTTTAACAGGATGAAGTTCAGGCAGAAAGGAAAATAAATGGCACCGTTAGCTGCTGATTCGAATGCCTTTGAGGAACCTGAAAAACCCCTATTGGTTGCTGTGGTCGGGACCGGCTACTGGGGGAAGAACCTGGTGCGCAACTATCACAATTTGGGTGTACTAAAAATGGTGTGCGACAAGGATGCCGATACATTGGCAACCTTCAAGAAAACCTACCCGGACGTGGAAGTGTCGCCGGCTTTTGACGAGGTGCTGCAGCGCAGCGATATCGATGGCGTCATCATTGCGACGCCGGCTGAAACGCACTTTTCCCTGGCACGCGAGGCGCTGGTGGCCGAAAAGCATGTCTACGTGGAAAAGCCGCTGGTGCTGCAAAAGCGTGAGGCCATGGAACTGATCGACCTGGCCGAATCGGTGCAGCGCATTCTGATGGTGGGGCATCTGCTGCAGTACCACCCGGTTTTCGTCAAACTCAAGGCGCTGGCCGCCAAAGGCGAACTGGGGCGCATCAATTACATCTATTCCCATCGGCTGAATCTCGGCAAGATCCGGCGCGAAGAGAATATCCTATGGTCCTTTGCGCCCCATGACATATCGATGATCCTGTCTCTGGCGGGGGAAAGGCCGGAGAGTGTGGCCGCCACGGGAGGCAACTACCTGCACCGCCAAATTGCCGATGTGACGACCACGCACATCGATTTTCCTTCGGGGCTGAAAGCGCATATTTTCGTCTCATGGCTGCACCCGTTCAAGGAACAGAAACTCGTGGTCGTCGGAGACCGCAAGATGGCGGTGTTCGATGATACGCGCCCCTGGAATGAGAAACTGGCGCTTTACGCGCACCAGATTAACTGGGAAAGCAATGCGCCTGTTCCGCTGAAGGCCGATCCGGAATATGTTGAGGTGCCGCAGAACGAGCCCCTGCGCTTGGAATGTCAACATTTTTTACATTCCATGCGCATCGGCAAAAATCCTGTTACCGATGGACGGGAGGGCCTGAGGGTGCTGGGCGTGTTAAAAGCCGCCCAGCAGTCGCTGGACGAAAATGCGCAGAAAATTCCGTTCGACACCCGCACCGAGTCGGGCAGAAAAGCGGAAACGGCCGCCGGCCGCAATTTTTTTGTCCATCCTTCATCCGTCGTCGATGACGGTGCCAAGATCGGCGATGGCAGCAAAATCTGGCATTTTACACATATTTTGTCCGAGTCGAACATCGGCAGAAACTGCAGCATCGGCCAAAATGTGGTGATCGGCCCCCGGGTAGCCGTCGGCGACAACTGCAAGGTGCAGAACAACGTGAGTATCTATGAGGGCGTCACCCTCGAAGAGGGCGTGTTCTGCGGGCCTTCCATGGTTTTTACCAATGTTTACAACCCGCGCGCCGAGATTCGCAAGATGGACCAGCTGCGGATGACACGCGTGAAACGCGGTGCGACGATCGGCGCCAATGCGACCATCGTGTGCGGCGTCACCATCGGGCGTTATGCTTTTGTCGGCGCCGGCGCCGTAGTGACGCGCAATATCCCCGATCATGCGTTGGTGGTGGGCAATCCCGCCCGGCAGATCGGTTGGGCCTGCCAATGCGGTGAACGGCTAAATAAAGACCTGAACTGTAATGTGTGCGGACGGGTCTATGAGAGGAATGATGGGCCGCCGGAAACGATTCGGTTGATAGAAAACCGCAGTTAGATATTTATGATTTCAGTTCCAATCGATAGATTAAGGTAGGAATAAAAGACGCGAGTCGATCAAGGAAGCTGTCTGAGAGTTTTGCGGCAATATTAGCCGCCACGCCTTTATCGCCCTCGATGGACAGCGTTTCACGCAAGGCGCGGGCGCCGAGGTTACGGTATTTGAATCCAGCATCTTTTAGAAGGTTTTCAAGAACACGGAGGCTTAACGGTTCACAATCATAGTGTACACCGCGGTGCATCATTCGTAAAAATGGGCCGCGCAAATACCGTGGAATCCAACTCAGGAAAGCAAGGCGGTAATGTGGTTCAACCAGCGCCCAGCGGTTGGGGACGGCAAGGTAGGCAATGGCATGCGGGTTCATAACGCGATGCATTTCGCTAAGGTGATGCCTCTGGGCAGAAAGGTTTCCAACATGTTCAATAACATGGTTGGTAATGACTACGTCAAAACGATCATTGGAAAAGGGGAGCGTGGTATCCGCGACCTGCCGAAAATCAAAACCCTTCCGAAGCTGGCGCTGATCGACCACATCCACGGCGGTGACCTGGTATGCGATGGTCGGATGGCTTGCGAAGTAGTGGGCGATGCCACCTGAACCGGTACCGATTTCCAACATCCGAATCGGCTGAGGTCTTGCAGAGAGGTTCAGTAATCGTTCGATTTTGAGAGCTTTTAGACGACGAGAACGCAGGTCGAGAACTGCATGGGGCCACCGATCCGGGGGTTGGGAAGCCATTACGATATTCTCTCCATGTTGTCACAGATCTGCCTGAGGTTTTCGCCAATTGCTGTCTATGGCGATGCTTCTGACAGTAGATGCCGATTTAAAAGCCCCGTACCGCCTGATAGGGGAGGGGTTTTTTGTTATGAGCAGAGCAGAAGCGATTTTGTGGGCATTTTCGCTCTTTTTTGAAACAGGTTTTTGAAAAATTGTGCTGGAAAAGTTTACAACCCCATCATTGATTTGAAGACCGCGGCGTTGTCCGAGGTTTTCCCCTTGCCGCCCCGTAAAACACCTGCGATACCCCATTTTGGCAGGTTCTTGGTGTTTTTCGCGTTCTTAACCTCAGGGTTCTTAACAACAGCCGACTGAATCAAAAAAACTTCGGTCTGATCGATGACACTTTTGGGGATTTTTTTCGGGCTTCCGGGCAGACAAACAAAGAACATCACGGGCTTTCCTTTTTTGCCGGACCAGAGGACATCGTTATATTTCTTCAGTTTATGAGACTGGAAGGTCTCCTGTTGGAAGCCTTTGGTGGTTTGACCCACATACCAGGGCGTGTGGCCTTTCCCGGCTTTTAAAGCAAAAACATAGCAGCCGTGTTTTTTTCTGAAAGGTCTCGTAAATTCACTATCCCAGAATGAGGAAATTTCGTCGTCTGAGACGTGTTTTTTCAAGCCGGTTCCAGAAAATGGGATTTCAAAGGGTCCGAAAACTTTGAGAAGGGTTTCAGGCGGCATAGCTGTGGGCTCTTTCCCGGATTTTGTTGAGGGCCAATTTAAAAGGTTTAATCTCTTCCGCTTTTATCGGTCGTATGTAAGTTGGGCTTAAATTTTTTAGAATTTCGGTTGGACTTTTGTTTGCCGCAGGCGGGACAAGCACTGTTGCAGACAGGGCAGAGCGGATGCAGGTTTTCGCAGAACCGGAGATTCACGGTGCCCTGGCCGCAACCGGCGCATACCAGCGGGTCGACGGTTTTGGTCAGGGGGTTGTATATCATGGAGACACGTGTTCTTCGGCGGCCCACGGCAATGCGGTAGAGAATCTTGACCGCCGGTGTGCGAATCAGCTGCGCCGCGCACAGCCGGAGCTTGACGCGGATGCTGTATTTTTTTACCTGAATTTTGCAAGCGTCGCGTTTGCCGCCTATACAAGGCGCAGGGCATGCAGCTGTAGTATACAGACGCAAATGCCCTGCAACATGGTAGAGGCGGTAAAATCGGCGCTCCCGCAGGGCAGACAATTTTGAAGTCAAAATGGAAGGTTTCCGAACATACCAATGACGCTAAAAAATATCGCGCTGCATCCATAGACAACCATGAGATAACATTACAATCTTATAAGTTTTCAAAATTGTCTGTGCAAGATTCAGGTTTTAACAGGTCCCGGCGTTTCCTCTTCAGTTCCGCGGGAATCAGGCGGATTTTTTCCTGGCGCTCGGAAATCAGCTGATCGGACAAACCAGTGCGCCGCAAGCTCTGTTGCATTTCCTGCCGCGCATCAAACGATCAAACCCCTGGCTTTTGAGGTAGTGAAACTTCAAATGATAGCTGACCACCGGCACCGACGCCCCGGCGGTGGCCAGCATGGGCTCGAGTAGCGCTGAACCCTAACTTACCGCGTGGGGCCCGCTGGCGTCGGCGTTTGGGTTTACGATCAGGTGATCGGGCACTTCCAGACGCCGGGCGAGTTCGCCTGACATGAGGACTTCAAGGCCCTGGAGGGTAGGTTCCGTTACGGGGCCATGCTCCCGGAAGAAGTGTTGCGTGAATTGCTCCAGGCTGTGGTTGGAGTCAGAGTTCAAAGTTTTCCCCGAAAAGTTTTTCATCCAGAGATTTTGTTTTGCCGTACTGGGTTTTCGAACGTTTCAGGCGTGCCGCCAGCTGGTTGAAACCGGTGTCGCGCGCTTTCTGGGAATCGGATTTTATCCAGATATCGTACACCCTTCCTGAAAAATCTTTTTCATCGCGAACACGTCCCAGGATCATGTCGATTTCGACGCGGGTCAAAGGGGCCCGGAAAGAAGTTTCATCCGTGGAAATGGTGACCGGGATTTCGGGAAGCCGGCGGGTTTCGGGTTGTCGCTTAGCGGCTGGCTTTGGGCTGCCGGCGGCGGTTGATTTTGCTGCGGTGGCCGCCTTGCCTTGCGGTTTCGCCGGATCGAGCGGGGTTTTGGCTTGCACTTCGGTTTTTGCTGCTGCCGGCGGCGGCAGGAAAATTTTATGGAATCAGTTAAACTCCGATCATCTCAGGATCATCGATCACGCGGAATCATCGACTAGGTTTTTGCTTGGAAGGGCAGGCCGGGTGCAGAGCCTCAAGCAGTGGAGATGATCCCTTTAAATCCGTGCAAAACTACTACAGGAATCTTTAAAGATCAAGAATGGGGTCGGGGCATAATCAGCGACCATAGGATCCAGGAATTCGAATAGAAGGCGTTTCCTCGTATTTTTCCGATTGCGGGTTGAGATTTCATTTCGGGGGTAAAGTCACATAAAACCTGCCGCCACTGCTGGACTCTTCACCACCGAATCCGCAGCCGGATCCACCAATGGCACCCGTTTGACTGTAACAAAATGCCAGGTGGGGGCGGTTTTGTCTGCCGACGTACAGGGCAAAAACAAAACCGTGATTTTCGCAATATGTCCTTGACATAAAGAAGAATACTGACATCCTTTCTTTATGGAAAAGAAAGAAATTATAAAGTCGCTCATCCGCGAATTTCATCACCGACCGCTTCCCCGATATACTCTGCGGGAAATTTTAATTCCGCTGACGACAGGCAAAATTGTCATCTTGATTGGCGCCAGAAGAAGCGGGAAGACGTTTTTGCTCTACCAGATCATGGACCAGTTGCTCAGGGAAAAGGATAAAAACAGTTTGGTTTTTATTAATTTTGAAGATGAGCGTTTGGATCTTCATGTCTGGGAAGCTGACCTTATTTTGCAAGCCTACCGTGAGCTGTATCCGGACCGTGATTTGACACGCTGCTGGTTTCTTTTTGATGAGATTCAAAATCTTTTCGGCTGGGAAAAAATTTGTACGCAGGCTCTATGACACGGTTTCGCATCGAATCTTTCTCACCGGATCCGATGCAAAAATGCTCAGTTCAGAAATTGCGACCGCTTTGCGTGGCCGGAGTATCAGCTATGAGGTTTTCCCTTTAAGTTTCAGAGAATATCTGGGCTTCAAGAAAATATCCATCGATTTTTACGTGCCGGAAATAAGAGGAGCTATTTTTAATGCCCTGGAATCCTATCTTGAATTCGGTGGGTTTCCGGAAATGGTATCCGTTTCTGATGAAGATGTCAGGTATCGAGTTCTTCAGGAGTATTTCGAGGTCATGCTGTTCCGGGACATTGTTGAGCATTACGGCGTCAAGAATCTCGTGGCGTTAAAATTTTTTATCAAACGCCTTTTTGCAAGCGCCACCAAACCGGTGTCAATCAATCGTATCTACAATGACTTGAAATCATCCGGGATCAAAATAGGGAAAAACAGCCTTGACACCTTTCTGGAACAAACAGAAGCCATATTTCTTGCGCAGACGCTGAGAAAGTATTCTCCCAAGCTGTCGGTTCAGGAATTTGGTGAAAGGAAAATTTTTATCATTGATAATGGGCTTCTCAATGCTGTGGTTTTCAAGTTTTCGGCCGACAGGGGCAAAGCGATGGAACAAGTCGTGTTCTGGGAGCTTCGACGGAGAGGCAAGTGCCTTTTTTCCCTGAAAAACGGCTATGAATGTGACTTTATCAGTGTTTCCAAATCTGGCAAAATCACGGATGTTATGCAGGTGTGCAGCGACCTTGGCGATCCTCATACGTTGTCCCGGGAAGTCAAAGGACTGAAAGCCGCCTGCCGCCAGACTGGATCTTCTAATGGCACCATCATCACTTACGACCGACAAGACCGGATAGAAAGTGACGGCGTCGTCATACGTCTTGTGCCGCTGCCGGTTTTCCTCTGCCAATAGCGAGTGCCCATCCACGAATCGATTTTGGGCACTAATGAAGTTTCCAATCCAAAAAATCGGACTTTTTGTGCAAGGTCGATAAAATCAAGTGATTACGCGGAGACGTACTTTCGTACGTCGCACAAGGAATCCCGCAGATTAACGCAGAGATTGCGCAAAAAGGTCATTTATGGATGGAAACTAGCGAAGTAGCCCCACAGCGCAACAGGTTCGTTGTGGTTTGTCCCGGGAATTGGGTTTGCCCAAAAATAATTTGGCGTTTTGGAAAGACGGTCCATCCCGCACAGTGGCATTGCGAGCGCCGGTCGGGAAAGAGCAATGCACACCGTTATTTGAAAAATGCCAGGATCTGGCGCGGGCGGGCGATGAGCGTGTCGGCGCCGGCCTTTTGCAGTTCCTCTTTGGACCGGAATCCCCACAGCGCGCCGGCGGCCAGCATGCCGGCGGCGCGCGCCGTCTTTATGTCCACGCCGCTGTCGCCCAGAAAAATGAAATCGGAAGGAGACAGCTTCAGGTGGCGGGCGATTTCCAGGGCGCCGGCGGGATCGGGTTTGCGCAAGACGTTTTCACGGTGTCCCAAAAGCGGTTCGAAATGCCAGTGAGGCAGCAGCTTGGCCACCGCCTCGAGCGCCATGGCGTGCGGTTTGTTGGAGAGAATCGCCATCTTGACGTTTTCGGCGGACAGCGCGTCGAGCATTGCGGGAATACCGTCGTAAGGCCGCGTGCGGACATCCCAGCTGCGGGCGTAGATTTCAAGAAAGGCTTTGAGGCAGCGCTCGCGGATTGCAGGATCTTGCCGTTCCTGCGGCAGTGCGCGTTGAATCAGCACAGGAGAGCCGTCGCCCACGAACCGGCGGTAGGCTTCCGTTGCATGCGTAGGGAAGCCGAAACGCTGCAGCGCGGCGTTGGCCGCCGTTGCCAGATCGTCCAGGGTGTTGAGCAGCGTGCCATCTAGGTCGAAGATCATCGCGCGATAAGCCATCTGGTTGCACTCTCCGTAGAATCAGAAAGGGTTTTAAGACCTGAATCCTGCACAGACAATTTTGAAAATTTTGAATTAGATATATTATCCAGTCGTTACCTGTGAATTGCACCAGGTGTTGTTTGCCTGACGGATATGCTCGGCATGCTTCCATTTTTTTTCAAAACTGTCTGCCCTGCGCAAGCGTCGATTTCACCGCATCTACCGTGTTGCCGGGCATTTGCGGCAACCCACTACAGCTGCATGCTGCGCCTTGTATAGGCGGCAAACGCGACGCTTGCAAAATTCAGGTGAGAAACGGTTCTGTCAGGGGTCAGATGAGAGGGTTTTTCCATTTCAGTTTGGGGAAACGGGCGAAATCAGAATCAGTGGAGGCCAGTTCGCATCCATGTTCGATGGCCAACGCCGCCAGATGTGCGTCCGTAACCAGATTGGCGACCGCCTGCCCCGCGTTGAGCATCTCCCTGAAAACGGACCAGTGCCGTGCGGTGGGCCGGATGATTCTCGTGGAAGGCTGATCCAGCCAGCTCTGTACGCGTACAAGTGCCTGTTCGAGAGATAGCGGGTACTCGAAAACCCTGGGATTGGTCCCGATACGAATAAAGGCGGACAAAACCGTCCAGCACAGGCATATCACACCCGTGCCGGACAGTTGTTCGTCCCACCATTCACATGCTTGCAGGTTAAGGGGATGAAGCGCGTCCTCCGCATACAATAAAATATTCGCATCCACCAGCATCAACGGGCATCCTCACCCTCAATGCGGGCCAGCAGTTCCTGGATATTATCGATGTTGCGGCCCTGCCGGAGGCCCATCTTGTGGGGTTTCGTTTTATAGCGGCGTTGCTTTGCGGGCTTTTCCACCTGGTCCAGGCCGGCATGCAGGGCTTCGTTGATAACCGTCTTAAAGGGTGTGTTCAATTTGGCGGCGATGGCCCGCGCACGTTCAAGCACCTCATCGTCTATATTTAATGTCGTTCGCATACAGACATCATAGCATCGTTTCGGATGATGTCAAGGCATCACTTGGCGTTTTGTTCGCAACCGGTCTGAATCCCGGCGTTGACAGGTTTTACAGGCTGAACGACCGGATGTCATCTTGCATCGACGTTGTACGCAAAGACGAATTTTGATTCCGCCAGTTTCATGGGGTGGGCAGGAGCCTTTTACTTTGCAGGAGCCCTTTTTGACAACCGCACTGTCGTGTCATAGATTTTACTATATCTGTTTCTTCGAAATGTCAAAGCCCGAGAGGTATAAGGAGCGCAACCATGGCCGACGATCTGACAATGCCCGCTGACACCTGCAAAATGGAAGCCCAGGAGGTTTCCAGGTTCAGGGAACTTCTGCCGGACGTCATCGAACAGGTGGTCGCCAGCTGTGACGATGCGGACAGCTGCACACACATCGACTACGAGCCGATTCCCTCGCGGCACATGGTCATCGAAATCATCGAGCGTCTGCGGGACATTCTCTTCCCCGGTTATTTCGCGCGCCAGAAAATCGATCCGGTCAATCTGAAATACAGTATGGGCCAATCGCTTTCCAGTGTTTTTGACCTGCTATCAGAGCAGATCGCGCTGAGTTTCCGGCACGACTGTTTCCGCTACGACCTGGCCTGCATGAATTGTGAAACTCAGGGATGCCAGATGGCCATCGAACTGCTGCGGGCACTGCCGCACATTCGCCGCGTGCTGGCCACCGATGTGACAGCCACCTACCAGGGGGATCCGGCCGCGCGCAGTGCCGATGAAATCATTTTCAGCTATCCCGGTATTTTCGCGGTTACCGTGTACCGCGTGGCGCATCAGCTGTACATGCTGAAAGTCCCGCTGCTGCCGCGCATCATGACGGAGTATGCCCACAGCATTACCGGTATTGATATCCACCCCGGCGCGCGGATTGGGAAGCGCTTTGTCGTCGATCACGGCACCGGTGTGGTCATCGGTGAAACCACCGAGATCGGCAATAACGTGCGCATCTACCAGGGTGTGACCCTGGGGGCGCTTTCGCTGCCTCCCGATGCCGGTGACCGCCTGCGGGGGAAAAAGCGCCACCCCACCATCGAGGACGACGTGATCATTTATTCCGGCGCCACCATTCTGGGCGGCGAAACCGTTATCGGCGCCCGTTCCGTCATCGGCGGCAATGTCTGGCTGACGGAGTCTGTCCCACCGGATACCAAAGTGCTCATGGAAACGCCGCGCCTGGTCTACCGTTAGTCGCCGGAATCGGCGGCGCCCCCAATGGCCGTCTGCAGCGCAGCCGTCATACATGTGCCTTAATGTTCGGCGGAATTTGATTGCAAGCAGACGTTCGCATTCCTGAACCCGCTGAGAAAAAGGAGTCCATCATGCCCACATATTCAGAGATCAGTCAAACCATCGGTGGGACGCCGCTGGTGCGCTTGAACCGTATCGCCAACGAGCTGGATGCCGAAATTCTGGCCAAGCTCGAATTTTTCAACCCGCTTTCCAGCGTCAAGGACCGCATCGCCGCTTCCATGCTGGCAGCCGCTGAAAAGGACGGTCAGATCGACAGCCAAACCCTGATCGTCGAGCCGACCTCCGGCAACACCGGCATCGCACTGGCATTTATCTGTGCGGCCCGAGGCTACCGGCTGTGTCTGACCATGCCGGACACCATGAGCATGGAACGGCGCAAATTGCTCCACCAACTGGGCGCCGAACTGGTGCTGACGCCCGGGGAAAAAGGCATTAACGGGACCATCGAAAAGGCCCGCCGGATTTTGTCCGAAAACGAGAATGCCTTTATGCCCGACCAGTTCAGCAACCCGGCCAATCCCCGGATTCACCGGGAAACCACCGCTGAAGAGATCTGGCAGGACACCGACGGCCGGGTCGACATCCTGGTGGCGGGCGTGGGTACCGGCGGCACCGTCACCGGTGTGGGACAGGTCATCAAGTCCCGCAACCCGGATTTCAAAGTGGTGGCCGTGGAACCTGCGGATTCGGCGGTTCTCTCCGGCGGCAGCCCCGGTCCCCACAAGATCCAGGGCATCGGAGCCGGCTTTATCCCTGAGGTGCTGGATCGTGACGTGATCGACGATGTCGTCGCCGTTTCCAACGATGATGCTTTTGAAACCGCACGGCGCACCGCCAAAAGCGAGGGGCTCCTGTGCGGCATTTCTTCCGGCGCGGCGTTGTGGGCGGCCATGCAAGTCGCGCGGCGCAGAGAAAACAAGGGCAAGCGCATCGTCGTGATTTTGCCCAGCGGCGGCGAGCGCTATATCAGCACGGATCTCTTCAGGTAGCGGCGGCTGAAGTGCGCGTACGCCGGATCGCAAGTTCCCAAATTTCCGGCAACGCCGCGTCAATTGCCTTTCGGTTTTGCTTCGGCGTACAGCCGATCGCCTGGTGGCATTTCAAGAATTCGTCGCTACGCTCCCCCGGCCGGCTTGATTCCGCCAAGGGCGGGATTGGCGCTCTTGGGCAGCTCCCCGAGGTTTTTTTGGAGAGGATGCACCGGGTCCAGTCAGATCCGTTTCAGAGCGGTGCTACGGCAGGCGGATACCCATGGCCTGCAACTGGGCGCTGGCCTGTGCGCTCCAGCCGCGGTTGGCTCGGGGGCTGGCCGGGCTGGGGTGCAGAATTCCACCTACCACAACCGGACTGTTCGCCAGGGCCTGGCGCGCCTGGCTGGCAGCGAATTTGCCGATGCCAACCACGCAATGTGGCGCCAGGACCTCCACGGTCCGGCGCAGGGCTTGGTCGCAGGCGGCGAGCAGGTTGCTTTTTTCGGCCGCCTTCAACTTGTTCGGCGTGCGGTTGCGCCCGCTTTGCTCGATAAAGAGCAATGGGCAGTAGTTGGCCACGAAAAAGCGGGCGAAGAACTTGTCCGGCGTGCCGAACGTCTCGGCGGCCCAGCCCCACAGACGCCGGCCGCTGACCTCGCTGCGGCGGCAGTCAAATCCATGAACCGGCCGTTTGGGATGCGTCTGCGGCGGCCGCCGGACATCCCCATGGATGCCCAACCATTCGACGACCATGCTGATTTCTCCAAAGGGGACGCCGGTCTGGGCCATGCCCCAGGGACCGGGGTTCATGCCCAGCAGTACGATTTCCTTTGGAGCGCCGGCATAGCGCCGCAGGTAATGATTGTAAGGCGTGCGCGCATAGACCAGTGGATTGTAAACATGGGTCACCGGTAGTGAAAAACGTAAGCCGGCCAATGCGGCGACCAGTTCGTCGGTGACTTCTTGCAGGCGTGCGTAAACCATACGTGAATTGCCTATGGCAGTTGTTGGCAATGTGGGCAGATGTGCGTGCCGCGCTGTGCGACCACCAGGCGGACAAGGGGCGTTTGACAGCGCGGGCAGGGAAGGCCGCTGCGGCGAAAGACCTTCAGACGGTCCTGGTTGCGGCCCCGGCGGCCGGCCACCGAGTAGAAATTCGTATCACCGCCGCCCAGGGTGGTGCCCATGCCGGCAAGGCCCTGCCGCAGTACTTTGCGGATGGCGCGGTGCAGGCGGCGGATCTCAGCGGGTGTCAGCGTATCGGCCTGCCGGCCGGGATGGATGCCGGCGTTCCAAAGTGCCTCGTCGGTGTAAATGTTGCCGAGACCGGCGATGAAGTGCTGGTCGAGCAAGAGGGGCTTGATCTGCCGCCGCCGGCCGGAAAGGCGCTTTTCCAGCAGCTTTGCGGAAAAGGCGCGGCCCAGCGGTTCGGGCCCCAGGCGGTCCAGTATGCTGTGTGCATCGTCTGTCAGGTAGAAGCGCCCGAATTTGCGCGTGTCGTGAAAGCGGAGCTGGACACGGCTGCCCAACTCCAGGATGACATGCTCATGTTTCAGCCGCGGCGTGCCGCGCGCTTTCAATGCCAGGCGGCCGCTCATGCGCAAGTGAATCAGCAGGTAGGCGCCGGAAGCAAAGTCGAAGATAATGTACTTCCCCCGCCGCCGGATCGCGCCTATGGTTTCTCCGCGTATGCGCCGGCAAAAGCCTTTCGCGTCCTCACCGGCCACCGTACGGGGCCAGAAAACACGCGCATCGGTGATGGACATGCCGGCCAGGCCGGCCCCGTTCAGCCCATCAACGATGGTCTGTACTTCGGGAAGTTCAGGCATGCGGGCTTTCAGGGCGCAGTGGCGCTGTGCGCGAAATTGGCGAGCGCCTTGGCGATCTTTGCCAATACTGCCTTGCCGCATGTCCCGATCCCATGACGTCGGGCCAGGTATTGGGGGTCGTTGTAGGACAGCCAGACCTGTCCGCCTGCATCCTTCCAGATAAGGGCCTTCTGTGGCAGATCGATGGCCGTCGTTTGGGCGCAGATCATCAGCGATGAACCGATTTTGGGGTTGCCGAAGATGATCAGTTCGGTGGGGCGCAGGTTTTTGCCGACCTTGGCAGCGGCGGCACTGTGATCGATGCGTGCAAAGACGGTCATGCCTTTTTGCTGCAAAGCTGATTGCAGGCGGTCGGCAGTTTTTTTGACGGGAAAAGTACTTTTGACGCTTATCAATCCATCGGCAGCCAGCGCAGCCGTGGATGAAAAGAACAGGCAAACCAGAAAGACAACAGCGATTTTACGCATGGCGGATCCCCTTTTATTGGATAATAACGATGAATAAAAACATTATAACACAGCTTGTTCGGTTTTCAAGTGGGGATCATCGGTGCTGGCCGGCCACGCAGGATGGGTTTGAAGACCTGCTTTCATTTCGCAGGCCCTTTGGCGGGTCGCCTGCTGTTTTCGGTTTACATGCTGATATTTGGTCTTATACTAGGGAAGCAATCCAATGCTTTTTCTGGCGGTAATTGCTTTTGATGGCGATGGAAGACAAAGTAACCTTGACATATTCATACAAAATGTGGCAAAGAGAACCGACAACAGCCAGATGCCTGGACAAGCAGAACCAGTTTTACCATCGCCCCAGAACAGCACCTTTACGGAAGGAGGGTACTTTATGCCGGAATTTGAATTAATTTTAAAGACAGTTTCGGAAGGACTCAAGGCAATGGCGCAGGGCATAGAAAGCCTGGCGGGCCAGATTGACAGCCTGAGTCAAACCAAGGTGAAACCAAAGCCGAGCGCCAAACCGGCTTCGAAAAAGAAAACATCTAAAGCATCGGCAGCCAAAAAAGCCGTCAAGGGCAAGGTCGCCGCCAAGGCATCCAAAGCCAAGCCGCTGACGGCCATTGAAAAGATATACGGCTTCGTCGCCCGGGCCAAAAACGGCATTGACGTGGAAACCCTGATGAAAAAAACCGGGTATAACAGCAAAAAAGTGTACAATGTACTGTACAAATTAAAAAAACAAAACAAGATCAAAAGCCTCGGCAGAGGAAAATACGCAAAAAGCTGAAGCCGCCGGTATTTTGCTGGACACCTTGCATGCAAGCGGCGTCTGCGGGGGCTTTTTATGGGCGAAGCGGGCATAAACCCGGGGGGTGACCCTCAATGGCCAAGACAGAAAAAGCCCGGCGGATTGTTTTTTGCGACTTCGACGGCACGATAACCGCCGAAGAGACTTTTGTAAAACTGCTTCAACGCTTTGCGCCTTTGCTGTATCCATTGAAAGCCCGGCGGATGAAAAGCGGTGAAATCACCCTCAAGCAGGCTGTGCGCAGCTTGCTTGAATCCATTCCGGCAGCGCGCTATCCTGAAATGCTGGACTACATCCGCGGCCAGAAACTGCGGCCCGGGTTCGAGGCTTTTCTGGATTTGATGCGGTCTTGCAATGTGCCGGTGGTCGTGATTTCCGGGGGGCTGCGTGGCCTGGTGACCGCGCGACTCGGTGCACTGACTGAAAAGATAGAGGGGATTTATGCCGCCGATGTTCGGACGGATTCCCAATTTCTTACAGTGCACTCCGATTTTGAGGGAAGAGACGAACTGGTTTCAAAAGTCGATGTCATGCGCCGGTACGATTATGAACAGGCGATTGTGGTCGGCAATGGCATCACCGACGTAAAAATGTCCGGCGGTGCATCGCTGATTTTTGCCCGCGGTTATCTGGCGGAGCACCTGAGAAGGCATCGCGTGGCCTTCCAGCCCTGGCGTGATTTTTTTGATGTTGCCGGGTTTCTGGCCCAGCGCTGGAAGGCGATTTGCCGACTGCCTTCGAGCGGGGGCGGCTGACTTCTTACGCCAGTCGGCGTTTCACTGACAGCCGGCCGGTGAACGGAATCAAACTGAGAAGTGGCGATCCAGCATCCGGCGCATCACACGATTAACGCGCGCGATGTCCTGCGGATTGCCGGTCAACGCCGCGGCCTTTTGGATGTAACGGCCGGACGTCAGTTCATGGGCTCCGTTTTGGGCGATCTGAAGGATACTCGCGCGGGTGACTTCCAGGTGGAACTGCAGCCCCAGGACTTTCTCCCGATATAAAAAAGCCTGGTGGATGCAGCCCCGGCTGCTGGCCAGCAACACTGCCTGCGCCGGCAGGTCATAGGTGTCGCCGTGCCAGTGAAATACATTGAGCTGCGGCGGAACACCCGCCAGCAGAGGAGAGTCTTTTCCTTCCGGCGTCAGCGCCACCGGGAACCAGCCGATTTCCTTGTAGCGGTTGGGATAGACCGGGGCACCCAGCGCTGCGGCGATGAGCTGGCTTCCCAGGCAGATGCCCAGAAGCGGCTTTTGCAGGGCGATGAAGGCTGCGATGAACTTCTTTTCCTGCACAAGCCAGGGGAATTGCGCTTCATCATTGACGCCCATGGGCCCGCCCATAACGATCAGGGCATCCATTGCGTGGACGTCCGGCAGATGAAATGACCGGTAGAACTGCGTGACGGACAGCTGGTGGCCATGGTCCTGGATCCAGTCTGCAATACTCCCCAGCCCTTCAAAAGGAACATGCTGGAAGCAGTGAATCCGCATTTCGGAAATCCTTCCTAAAATTTTTCGGCGGCCTGATGCAGCAGTTTCTGGACCGGCCCCTGAAACCAGCAATCCAGAAAATTGCTGTGGATGTCCCGGGCGGTTTCCCGGTACCTGGCGCATATGCTTTCCACGCGTGTCTGCTTCATTGTCGCGAAAGCCGGCTGCGCCTTGGATGCCAATTGGTCGATTTTTGCAACAGCCCGGGATTCGACCTGCTCTTTATCAAAAATGTCATCCACCAGGCCGATGGCGCCTGCGGCCGGCGGATCCAGGAATTCGCCGCCATACAGCATCGCCGTGGCCGCCCGGTCGCCCACCAGTTGGCGCAGCATCAGATCGGCCAGGTAGGGGACGGGGACACCGATATTGATTTCGTTGAAACCGATCAGGGTGCGGCCGGCCGCGGCCAGGCGAAAATCGCAGGTCAGCGCCAAAATGGCCCCGCCGGCGGTGGCATGGCCGGCAATTGCGCAGGCCGTAGGCAGCGGCAAGCTGTACAGATCCAGTACGACTTGGTTGAAGTTTTTCAAAAATTCCGCCATCTGGGTGCGATCAAGGGAGAGCAGCTGCGGCAGGTCCAGGCCGATACTGAAAAACTTGCGTCCACCGGCCAGCACCAGGCCGTTAAAGCCCTTGCGGATGGCCGCTGCAGCTGCGGCGATGTCTTGCAGCAGCTGCGGACCGATGGCGTTGGTCACACCGTTGTTCAGGCGCAGCAGAGCCACTTTCCCGTGGTCTTCGAGGGTGGCACAGAGCATGTTGTTATTCTCCGTTGAACGGCAGCGCGCGATAATCAGCGTGCATTGCTACTCATCGGCACGCGTTATGCGGATGTGGGCGCCGCCTTGAACGTCGCGCAGCCGGCCGGGATCATCCGATATGCGACCGAAAATGTTGACCGGGCTATAGGCGCGCGGCTGTTCATCCTCACTGACCGGCGTAGGCCCGAAGAATATACAGAAAGCGGCGCCTGCCGGCCAGTAGGCCAGTGTGCCGATTTCCACGTCGGTGACGGCATCTGCGGCCGCTTCGATCTGCACAGGAATGTCGAAGTAGATTTCGTTTCCCCAACGGTTGACCGTGCCTTCGAGAGGAAGCGCTGCGGCGATACGGCGGGCTGTGGGCGTGTCGTTTAAAGCGGCGCGCAATACGAGCTGCTGGACCGAGATGTCAATGTGCAGCATGGCGGAAGGTTCCTCAATCTGGGTGTCAAAAAGGTTTTTAAGGGGTTGTTTCCAATTTCGCAGGGCATTTTAACGGCCGGGCGCGTTTTGTACAAGCAAAAATTGATGCGGCCGGGTTTTGTCGTTATGCACAATGGCGATAGGGTGATGCCCGGGAGGTTCAAAAACGAGCGCGGAGAAGGGAGAACCCGCAGGGGGAGGCGCCGCCACGAATCTGCTAAAAGTTTCCCGCAATGCGGTTGTAGACCCCGGCGCAAATCACGTTTTTAATGGATGCGGTTAAGTTTTCTGTTTGGTGATGCCCGGTGTAAAGATGCACCTGCACCCGAGAAAGCGTTTTTCAGCAGATTCAGTTGTAAAAGAGCGGCTGCGTCCCCTATGTCATGCGGTTGAAATTATCCAGAGCAAAAACGATGCCATTTCGGGTGGTACGCACGTGTATGCATATAGCACGCAATATCAGGATATTGCAAAAAAGAGCATTCGTTTGATAAAAAGCGGACGGCAAAAAATGTCAACAAAATGACAAAAAGCGTCAGGCGCGGCTTTTGGATATGTTCCCGACCCTTCTCAGGCATAGGGTTTTGGAAAGGTGTTGCATGCATTCGGCCGCCTTGAGTTGTGTTGTGCCCTATCCGCCGTAAAGCACGGCCACGATGGTGGCCTTATCGGATTTGGCGGTTACCAAGTGCGGGATGGTGGACAGGTAGTAGGCGCTGTCTCCAGGTTCCAGTTCGAAGGCTTCTTCACCGATTTGCAGGGCTACGATGCCGTCTAGAACAAAAATGAACTCCTCACCCTCGTGGATAGATCGGTCTTCATCCGGCGCTTGTGAAAGGCGCACGATAAGCGCTTCCATGTGACGGCCCTTGACTTCGGGCGCCAGGTCTTTGTATGTGTATATCTCACGGTTTCCACGGTGCGATGTCGATCGCGATATGCTCTTGCGCTCTGTCTTGCGGGTGATGGAGTAAAGCCGGTCGCCCCTGCCGGCGATGATGCGGCCGAAAGCGGCGTCCAGGGCTTTGGACAGCTTGATGAGAGTCCCCAGCTGGGGCTGGATCTGGCTGGTTTCAATACCGGCGAGGGTCTCGACAGCGAAACCGGTCAGCCGTGAAACATCCTCCAGCGAAAGTCCTTTTTCTTTCCTGAGGGCTGCCACACGCTGTCCGATTTCCTGGATATTTTCTTTTTCACCGGCGGCGATGTCTCCGGTTAGGTCTTCAAAATAATCGACGCACACGTAGTGCTTTCGGGGGTCGTCTACCATACCTTCTTCCTCCTTGAATTCCACATTCGTTGTATCGCTGGACATTTTTCGTGCGCATATATCCACTTCGGCTGAATGTCAACTGCAGCCATCCACGGGCGCATGCAAAGCGTGGCCGTCAGCGTGTGTATCCATCCCTGGATTATCTCGCCGTGGCGCTGGTGATCGCCTTGATCAGTGCATCGGCCTGGTGGTTGACGACTTTATGCAGCGTTAAAATGTCCCGGACTGTCACCGGTTTGCCGTAGTATGCCCTGTTCAGACGCTCATGGGGCTTGAGTCCGCCGCCTTTCAGGCTGACGCCGCCGTATAAGCCTTTGCCGTGGGAAAAGGCGTAAACGTCGGCAGTGACGTTGGCCGTGCCGCCGGCGCCCACGGGGCCGGCCGCCACGCTGGCGTCCACACCCAGCTTAAAGGAGTTGGACAAAAAGCGGCTGACTCCCTTTTGGGTCATCACCATCAGAACCACCTCGGCCACCTCAACGCCGGCCTGCAGGCCCAAGGACGCGTTGCCCATGGTGAGAAAAGCGGGATAGCTCCATTTGCCGGTTTTGGCATCGTGGATCAGCACGACGCCGTTGCCCTCGGATCCGCCCACGATAAAGCCGGCCTTGACCATGTGCGGGATGATCACCAACGCCTTGGCGTCTTTGAGGTGTTCACGGAACCAGCTCATGTTTTTGTCGGACTCGATGTGGCGGAAGGCGGCTTGGGCCTGCGTGACCAGTTTGTCCGGGTTGACTTTTTGCTGGGATGCAGCGGCAGTGCCGGCCGCATATATGATGCCGGCTGCGATCAGCAGCCAGGCGCCTGTCGATCTTCGGTTTCGGGTCATCCTGGGTCTCCTTTTGACTTTTGTGCGCCTGCCGGGACGTCGGGCGGAATGCCGTCCGCGTTCCAACCCCTCAAGCGATAGTAGTCTGCAACCATGGTGCGCATCTCGTTTTCGCTGATCCGCCGGCCGTCGGGCAGCGCCTCCTGGAAAAAGCGTTTCGGCAGCCGGTCATCGGCGCTGGTGAATCCCTCCCGCAGGTTAAACCGCCGGGTGCTGTCCGTCACCCGTGCGGCCAGCTGTTGCAGATCTGCTTTTTCCAGCTCCAGGCCGGTGGTCAGAAAGATGATCCGGGACAGATCTTCCCAGGGGTAGAAGTCACGATAAAAGCGGCACAGGATCAGGCAGTCGAAGAGCGTGCAGCGGTCCTCGAAATCCAGAAACATCTCGGCCTTGCCGGCGGTTTGATCGGGATCGATCAGGCCGGACAGCTCGGCCTTGTAAAAGGTGGCGCGCAGGTGGCAGGCGCCGCGATCGCTGACGGCATAGGCCAGCCCCATGCCCTTGAGCGCCCGGGGGTCGTAACCGGGGGGCTCGAGGCCCTTGACATGGATGGCCAGATCCTGCAGATCCAGTTCGGCGGCAGCATGGCGGATGCCATCGGCCAGCAGGTCGCCGATCCCCTGGCGCGCGGCGATTTTTTCCAACAGGCTGGCAACCTGTTCGGGACGTCCGTAATCCAGCCTTTCCCTGATTTTGCCCCTCTTCGAAGCTTCGATGGCAAAAGCTGCAAGATTGCCGGCGCTGATGGTGTCCATGCCCAAACGGTCACAGATATCGTTGAGATAGGCAATTTCTTCGATGCTGCCGATCATGCACAGACCACCGAAGGCATAGATGGTTTCATATTCGGGGCCTTCCACGGTAAGTCCCTTGTGGCGGCCTTCAAGAATCCGGCTGAGGTTGCCGCAGGCCATGAAGCAGGTCATACAGGCACGCGGCTGCACCTTGCAGCGCGAAGTCAGACTCGGGGCGTTTATTTTTTCCCAAAAGGCGTATTCTCCGGCCGACCAGTAGCGTGTGGGAAATCCCCCGGCCTGGTTGAGCAGCGCCACCATCATGGGGGTTCCCTGGCTGCGGTAGGCCTCAGCCGCGGCGTGATGCTTCAAGTCCTTGAGCATGCGGCGCGCATATTGCCGGGCTTCTTCCGGGTGTGCCAGCACACGCTCGGCGTTGCCGGCAAAGGCAATCCCCTTGATATTCTTGGCACCCAACACGGCCCCCATGCCGGTGCGCCCGGCCGAACGCCAGTAGTCATTTTCCACCACCGCGAAACGCACACCCTTTTCGCCGGCCGGGCCGATGACCATAACACCGGATCTGCGCGTCTTCAGGCGGGATTTGATGGCGTCTTCAGCGGCGTAGGTTTCCATGCCCCACAACTCGGCGGCATCGTGGAAAACGACGCGCGAATCGTCGATTTCAATCCAGACGGGCTTTTCGGCGGCGCCGTGGATGATCATGGCGTCGTAACCGCAGCGGTTCATGGCGACGGCCAACTTGCCGCCGCTGTAGGATTCCGCGTACCCGCCGGTCAGCGGGGACTTGGAGAAGATACCATGGCGGCAGGAACCGTAGATGGGGCTTCCGGAGGCCGGGCCCAGGGCCAGCAGCAGGTGGTTTTCCGGCGCCAGCGGGTCGACGCCCACCGGGTTGTATTGCAGCAGCAGCTGCGTGGCCAGTCCTTTGCCGCCCAGGCAACTGCGCAACAGCGCATCATCCAGTGACTGCGGTGCAGCGGTACGGCTGCCGGCGTCGATAATCAATGCTTTGTTGAAAAAACCTTGCATAATGCTCTCCTGTGGGTCGTGTGTCTCCGGCCTTGCATCGGCTTGGCCTGCATTGGCCTGGATTTAATCTTTGCAGAAATCGCGTCTGAAAGCAAGCCCGTGATGGCCCGCAGCGGCAAATAAAAGTTGACAACTCCCGGCCGGGTATGCTTTGCGTTTAAAGGCTGAAGGAACGGGCCGGACAAAACCGACAACAGGCAAAGGAGGGTGCGAAGATGTTGCGACAACGATTGCTCACGGTATGCATAGGCGTTATGCTGGCGGCCACGGGCCTGGTTTTGACGTGCAGCGGCCAGGTTCTGGCAGGCTCCGACAGTGAAACTTTTGCCTGTGTCCCGCAGGCCAACCTGGATCAGACCATCGCCCCCCAGGCCCGGCTTGAGGACTTCTCATGTTCGCTGAAGAAATGGAAAGGCGAAAAAGTACTTCATTTCCATGTGAAGATTAAAAATGTCAGCGAAAAACCCCAGCGCTTCCGGGTGAACATCTTTCTGGACAACGGCAAGGCCGTGGGCGGCCTGATTCCCCGCAAGACCAAGAAAGGTCTGGTTAAACCGGGGGCCAGCGCTGCTTTCGTATATCCGGTGCGGGGAATGACCGGAAAACCGCAAGCCGTTACATTGTTGATCAAAACCATGGGCCGGTAGAGCCTGCAAAAGGGGGAGGATAAGCGATGAAGCGATTGAGCCTGACGATTTTCCTGTGTGTACTTGTGGCGCTGGCGGTACCGGCGGCTGCCAAAACCACCTTTGTCTCCATCGGCACCGGCGGCACCGGGGGAATTTACTACCCTTACGGCGGTGGTGTGGCCGAGATCTGGTCAAAATACGTACCCGGCGTCAAGGCGGTTGCCGAGGTCACCGGGGCCAGCGTTGAAAACGTCAAGCTGGCCCACCGCGGGGAAACCGTGGTCGGGGAAGTGATGGGTGATGTGGCTGTGGCCGGCTTCAACGGGCTGTCGAAATTCAAGGGTAAGAAGTACAACATCCTGAGCATGGCGGTCATGTACCCCAACCTGCTGCAGGTGGTTACTTTGAAAAAAAGCGGCATTACCAACATCGAACAGGTTAAGGGCCGCAATATCAGTACGGGCAGCCCGGGAAGCGGCACCAACTTCATGGCCGAGGCGGTATTCAAGGCGCTGGGCATTCCACTCGACGCTTACAAGGATAGTCGACTTTCCTTTACGGAGAGCGCCAATGCGCTGCGGGACGGTACTATCGATGTGGGCATCTGGTCTGTGGGGCCAGGCACCAGCTCCATTCTCGATCTGGCCACCACCCACGATATCCGCATCATTGCATTTACACCTCAGCAGATCAAAAAGGTCCTGGCGGCCAACCCGACCTACTCGTCGGTAAAACTTGCCGGCGGGCTTTACCGAGGCGTCGACAAAGCCGTGCAAACAATCGGCGTGTGGAACGTGATGATCTGTCAGAAGTCTCTGGATACGGATCTGGTATACCGGCTTGTCAAGGCCCTGTACGCCCACAACGACTACCTGCGCGAGATACATCCCTCAGCGGCCTATACGACACCTGAAAATGCGGTAAAGTACTCACCCATTCCGCTGCACCCGGGCACCATCCGCTACCTGAAGGAAAAAGGCATTCAGGTGCCCGACCGCCTGTTGCCCTGATGGACGTCCCATCGATCCGGCGGCGGCTCCCGCGCCTTCTGGCTGCTGCTGCCGGCCTGGCGGCTGTGTTGCTGCTGGCCGCCGGACTGCTGCCCGGCGGTCTGGAGCTGCGGGTGACGCCGGTGGCCGGCCGAGCGCCGCTTTTGGTGCTGCCCATGAAAGCCGGCGAGACGTTCACCATCCGGTATTATCACTCGGTTGAAAATGCCCCCATCTGGGAAACCCACAGCGTGGACAAAAACGGGCGCATCTATATTGAAGAGGAGCGTTACCTGAAGTTCGGCGCCGGCATGGGGCGCATGCCCGGCGTGGGACACATGGTGATGCGCGGTCCTTATGAGGCCATCGAGAATATGCACATGCCCACGGGAAACTTTATCCTGCGTATCGGTAGCCCCGGTGTCGACCACACCGTCATCTGGCGCGGCATTGAGAAAAATCTATCGGCGGTGGCGCCCCACCGCGCGGTGCGTTTTGCGGCGCGGCCGGTCAGCCTCCTGTACGAGCTGTGGCGCCGTGTTTTCCCACCTACCGCCACGCCGGTCGCCGGGAGTAAATGATGGCGCCATCCTCCCGTAAATCGCCGATGTCCGGCAATACGGCGACGGCAGACGCCATGCACGCGGACAGCAACCCGCGCCTGACGTCCGTAACTGCCAGGGTGGTGATGGCCATCGCCGTGAGTCTGAGCCTCTACCAGCTTTACACGGCCGGTATCGCCGCCCTGACCGCGCTGGTGCAGCGCTCCATCCACCTGGGGGCGATTCTCAGCCTGACCTATCTCCTCAAACCGCCCTTTAAATCGGCCCGCAAGGATAAACTGACGCTCTGGCTGGTTTTGGACTGGTTGCTGGTGGGCGCATCCATCTACTGCACCTACTACATCTGCAGCAATCTGAGCGCGATCTTCGAGCGTCAGGGCGACTGGCTGCGCATGGATCTGGTGGTGAGTGTTGTCGGTGTCCTGCTGGTGCTGGAAGCCTGCCGCCGGGTGATCGGCTGGATCATGACCGGTGTGTGCCTACTGGCCATTTTGTATGCCATATACGGCCCCTACATGCCGGAGCTGATCATGCACAAGGGGTACAGCATCGAGCGCATTGCCACCACCTTGTGGCTGACCACCGAAGGCGTTTTCGGCCTGCCCTTGGGGGTGGCCGCCACGTTCGTGTTCGTGTTCGTGCTTTTCGGTGCTTTTCTGGAGTCCACCGGCGGTGGGAATTTCTTCATCGAACTGGCCTACGCCCTGACCGGACGCTTTTCCGGCGGCCCCGCCAAGACCGCCGTGGTGGCTTCCGGATTCATGGGATCGGTCTCCGGATCGGCGGTGGGCAACGTGGTGGCCACCGGTTCTTTTACCATTCCCATGATGAAGCGCGTGGGTTATCGGCCGCATGTGGCCGGTGCCATCGAAGCCGCCGCCTCCACCGGCGGCCAGCTGATGCCGCCTATCATGGGGGCCGGTGCCTTCCTGATGGCCGAATTTACCAACACCAGCTACCTGACGATTATCAAGATCGCCCTGATACCGGCTGTCATGTACTACCTGACGGTCCTGCTGTTCGTACACTACGAGGCCAAGAAGTACGGCATGGAGGGCCAGCCCAGAGAGAGCCTGCCCAGGGCCCTTACGGTGCTCAGGGAAGGATTACATTTCGTGGTGCCGGTTGGCATTCTGGTCTATGTGCTGCTGGCCAACTACTCGCCCATGATGGCCGGCTTCGTGGCGGTGGTCAGCACCCTGGCCGCCAGCCTGGCGGCCGACACGCTGCGCTGGATGGGTGGGGGGCGCAAAACCACGGCAGGAGTCGATCTGCCGCCGTCGCCGGCCGGATTTGCCGCCGTAGAAGTGAAATCCATTGTCAGTGCGCTGGAAAAAGGCGCCCGCAATGCCGTCATGGTTTCCATCGCCTGTGCGGCCGCCGGTGTCATCGTGGGCATGGTCACGCTGACCGGCATGGGCCTGAAATTCTCCAGCCTGGTGTTGGACTTAAGCTTTGGTATCCGTGCACTGGCGATACTTTTGATCGGTGCGGCTTCACTGGTGCTCGGCATGGGCCTGCCGGTGACGGCCAGCTACATCGTGCTGGCCACACTGGCGGGGCCTGCGCTGCTCAACATGGGTGTCCCCCTGCTGGTGGCGCACATGATCGTATTCTGGTATTCTCAGGATGCCAATGTCACGCCGCCGGTGAGTCTGGCCAGTTTCGCCGGCGCCGGCGTGGCCGGCGCCAATCCCATGCGCACGGCTTTTACCTCCTGGAAGTTGGCCAAGGGGCTTTACATCATCCCGCTGATCATGGCTTACCGGCCGCTTCTGGGCATCGGCAAGCATTACTCCCTGCTGCACTGGAGCGTGGTGTTGACAGTGGTTACCACGACTCTGGGGCTGGTGGCCTTTGCATCGGCGCTGGAGCGCTACCTGCTGCGGCGTGCCACCTGGCTGGAAACGATCCTTTTATGGCTGGCCGCCGCCGGCCTTTTCTGGCCGGATTACTGGGCCGATGCCTTTGGTCTGGCAGCCTGGACCGCGGTGCTTTTGCTGCAGAAATTTTCCGTGCCCGGCCGACGCATGCGCCTTGAGCCAGGATAATACCCGTCGGAGGAATTTGCCGCCGCCGGTCATAAAAAAGGCCCCGCAGTGTGTCGCAGCAGAAGTATTTGGCCGTAAACTCTTGCACGTTCTTACTCGGGGGAAGATCCGCCATGCAACAGTACCTCAAACTCCTGCGTGACATTATGGATTACGGCGTCGAAAGCCAGGACCGCACCGGTACCGGAACGATTTCCATTTTCGGCTACCAGAACCGCTACGACCTACGCTCCGGATTTCCGCTGCTGACCACCAAGAAGGTGTTCATGCGCGGCATTACCCATGAGCTGCTCTGGTTCCTGCGTGGCGAAACCAACATTCGCTACCTGGTGCAAAACGATGTTAAGATATGGAATGAATGGCCTTTCCAGCACTATCTGGCGGAAAACAGCCTCCAGGAAAAGTTCCCGAAATATTCAGAACAATGGCATGATAAGCTGAAAGAATTTATTGAAAAAATAAAAACGGATGCGGCTTTTGCGGCGCGCTGGGGTGAACTGGGTCCGGTTTACGGCCGCCAGTGGCGCAATTTCAACGGGGTCGACCAGATCGAGAAGGTGATCGCGCAGATCCGCACAAACCCGTTTTCCCGGCGCCTGATCGTATCGGCATGGAACCCGGCCGAAGTCGAGGAGATGGCACGCGCCGGGCTGCCCCCGTGCCATACCCTGTTCCAGTTTTACGTGCGTCGCAATGCCCTTTCCTGCCAGCTCTACCAGCGAAGTGCCGATGTTTTTCTGGGCGTGCCCTTCAACATCGCCTCCTATGCGCTGCTGACATGGATTGTCGCCAAGCTGTGCGACCTTGAAGTTTCGGAATTTGTGCATACTTTCGGTGATGCACACATCTATCTGAATCACCTGGATGCCGTCCGCGAGCAGCTGGAGCGCCAACCCGGACCGTTGCCGCAGATGCGCATCCACGGAGCGCAGCGTTGCGTAGAAGATTTCCGGTTTGAAGATTTCGAACTGGTGGGGTATCGCCCCCAGCCGGCCATCCGGGCACCCATTTCGGTGTAGGGCCGTGCAAAGGCGCAGGCATTTTTTAAAAAGGTAACGTGCACATGCACAGGGCACTTGATCTCAGCGTGGATATCGGCGGTCTGCGCCTTGAAAACCCCGTCTTGACGGCTTCCGGAACCTTTGGATACGGCGGGGAGTACGCCGGCCTGGTCGATTTGAACCGCCTGGGGGGCATCATCGTCAAGGGCCTTTCGCTGGCACCGTGCCCCGGCAACCCGCCGCCGCGCATCGTGGAAACGCCCTGCGGCATGTTGAATGCCATCGGGCTGGAAAACATCGGCATTGATGCTTTTGAAAAGCACCGCCTGCCTTTTCTGAAACGCTTTAAAACGCCGGTGATTGCCAACATATATGGCCAGACCGACGCCGAATATGCGGCGCTGGCCGCGCGCATCGATAACATCTCCGGGATTGCCGGAATCGAGGTCAATATTTCGTGCCCCAATGTACGTGCCGGCGGCATGGCATTCGGAGTGGACGCGCAAAGCGCATACGACCTGGTGCACCTGGTGCGGCAACGTACGGAAAAACACCTGATGGTCAAGCTGTCGCCCAATGTCACCGATGTAACCGTTATCGCACGCGCAGTGGTTTCCGCCGGCGCCGACGCGGTCTCGCTGATCAACACACTGACCGGTATGGCCATCGATATCGAGACGCGCAGGCCGAAGCTGGCCAACGTTACCGGCGGCCTTTCCGGGCCGGCGATCAAACCCGTTGCGCTGCGCATGGTGTGGCAGGTGGCTGCGAGCATCGACCGTCCGGTAATCGGCATCGGCGGTATCGCGACCGCTGAAGATGCACTGGAATTCATGATTGCCGGCGCGGCGGCCGTTGAAGTCGGGACGGCGACGTTCAACAATCCGCGTGCAACGCAGGAAATTGTGGCGGGGATTGAACAATTTATGCAAGCAAGGCACATCAGCAAAATTTCCGATATCAGCGGTACGCTCGATACCGGAACCCATCGACAACGGAAAGGAGCCGATAATGGAGTTTGAAAACCTGGAAGCGATTGTGGATTTTGCCATTCAAAAGGAAAAGGAGGCCGCCGAGTTCTACGAAACGGCCAGCCACGAGGAGGCCCTCTCGGGATCCAAGCAGATGCTGCTCGAGTTCGCCGAACAGGAGCGCAAACACCAGGCGCTTTTGGAAAAATATTCCCGGGAAGGCCTCGACGAAAGCATTCGGACTTACAAGTACAAGTGGATCACGGACATCAAGCGCAGCGACTTCGTCGATGACATCGAATACAAGCCCGGCATGGTGTACCATGAGCTGTTGCTGCTGGCCATGAAACGCGAGGAAAAAGCGCTGGCCTTGTACAACGAGCTGCTGCGGCAGGTGGAAAGCGAGGACGCCAAGCAGCTTTTTAAGATGCTCTGCCAGGAAGAGGCCAAACACAAGCTGGCACTGGAGACCATGTACGACGACTACATGGCCGAGATGGGCGACTAGGCGGAACGATTCCGGAATAAAATGGCATTCATCCGTTCATGCCTCCCATCTGGCTGTGTTGCCCAAACCACGACATATTCCCGATATGCCGAAGTTTGCGCGCCTGGCCGGACGGGCGCCTTGACGGCTTCGGAGCGTCACCGTAGCTCCGAATCTGGCCACCAATCGGCAATTGCGGTCGCTGGCGGCTGAACTTGCGTGCCGGGGACCGATTTCAGCTGTCTGGAGACGCGCTTTGCTGTAAAACCGGCGCACGGTCCCGTGAGATGGGATGTGCGCCGGTTTCTTTTAAACATCGCCCGATGTTTTGACCGGGTGGCGTTTGAGGTATTCCAGGCGGTTTAAGCCGTTGATGTAGGCCTTGGCACCGGCGGTGATGATGTCCGGGTCCGCCCCCCGGCCCAGTGCGACCAAGCCGTTTTCACGCAATCGGACGGTGACTTCTCCCTGGGCATCGGCCCCGCCGGTGAGCGCACTGACCGAAAAGCGCAGCAGCTCGGATTCGGTGCCCGTCAGCTGTACAATGGTGTTGAAGGTAGAGTCGATGGGGCCGTTGCCGTACCCGGCGCCCTTTACCGAGCGGCCGTTGATGGACAGCTTGACGCTGGCCATGGGCAGGACCGTGGTGCCGCTGGTGACCTGCAGGTACTCGAGTTTGAAAACATCGGCGGACTGCAGAATCCCCTCGCTGATGATCACTTCCAGATCCTCGTCCACCAGGTGTTTTTTCTTGTCAGCCAGCTGTTTGAATTTCGTAAAAACGGTATTGAGCTCCTCGTCGGAAAGTTCGTACCCCAGGTCTTTCAGGTGGGACCGCAGGGCGTGCCGGCCCGAATGCTTTCCCAATACCATGCGGTTGCGGTTCAGGCCCACGGTTTCGGGACGCATGATTTCATAGGTCATGGGGTTCTTGAGGACGCCGTCCTGGTGGATGCCGGCTTCGTGGGCAAAGGCATTGGCGCCCACCACGGCCTTGTTGGGCTGCACCAGGATGCCGGTGATCATGCTGACCAGACGGCTGCTGGGAACGATCTGCTGGGTATGGATGTCGGTGTGCAGCGGCATGCGGTTGGAGCGCGTATGCAGCGCCATGACCACTTCTTCGAGAGAGGTGTTGCCGGCACGTTCGCCGATGCCGTTGATGGTGACTTCGGCCTGGCGTGCGCCGGCGGCAATGGCCGCCAGCGTATTGGCCGTGGCCAGGCCCAGGTCGTTGTGGCAGTGAACGGAAAAAACGGCTTTGGCGATGTTGGGCGTGTGCTGGCGCACGTATGCGACCAGTTCGGAAAATTCGCTGGGTATCGCGTAGCCCACTGTGTCCGGCAGGTTGACGGTGGTGGCGCCGGCGTCGATGACGGCCTCGAACACCCGGCAGAGGAAGTCCCGGTCGCTGCGCGAGCCGTCTTCCGCCGAAAATTCGACATCCGGAGTAAACGACCGGGCGTACTTCACCGCCTCCACGGCGGCGGCCAACACCTCGTCGCGGCTCATGCGCAGCTTGTACTGCAGGTGGATGTCGGAGGTGGCGATAAACGTGTGGATGCGCGGTGACGCAGCGTTCTGCACCGCACCCCAGGCGCGTTCGAGATCGGACTTGGCGGTGCGCGCCAGCGCAGCCACACGGGGTTTTTTCAGTTTGGATGCGATTTGGGATACGGCATCGAAATCGCCCTCGGAGGCCGCCGGGAAACCAGCCTCGATGACATCCACGCCCAGCTTTTCCAGCTGCATGGCCAGGCGCACTTTTTCGGCGGCGTTCATGCTGGCCCCGGGGGACTGCTCGCCGTCTCTCAAGGTGGTGTCGAAGATGATAACTTTTTCGCTCATGGTTTGGCTCCTGTGGGGTTTGCCGCCTGCTTGGACAGCTTGTAGTGGAAACTGTCGGCCAGCGCCTGCCAGCTGGCTTCGATGATGTCTTCGGAGACGCCGATGGTGCTCCAGATATCCTCCTGGTCGCGGGACTCGATGGAAACCCGCACACGGGCCGCTGTGCCGGCACGGCCGTCGATCACGCGCACCTTGAAATCCACCAGGCGCATGGCCGCCAGCTCCGGAAAAAACTTGTGCAGGGCCTTGCGCAGGGCATTGTCCAGCGCGCTCACCGGCCCCAGTCCCTCGGCCGCGGTGATTTCCTCCTGTCCCTGGACCGATATCTTGATGGTGGCATGTGCCGAGCAGGGCTTGTTTTTGTCTTTTTCGATGCTGATGCGGAACGATTCGAGATCGAAAACCGGCCTGAAGCGTTGGGTGAGCTTTTCGATCAGGATTTTAAAGGAACCGTCGGCCGCCTCGAACTCGTACCCCTGATGCTCCAGGTCCTTGACTTTGGAGACGATTTTCCGGCAGTCGGCGCCGTTGTCGTCGAGATCCAGCCCCAGCTCGCGGGCCTTGTACACCACGTTGCTTTTGCCGGAAAGGTCCGACACCAGTACGCGGCGCCGGTTGCCCACGGTCTGCGGGTCGAGGTGCTCGTAGGCGCGGGCAACTTTCATGACGGCATTGACATGCACGCCGCCCTTGTGCGCAAAAGCGCTGTTGCCCACGAAGGGGCGCGCGTCGTAGGGGGTCATGTTGGCCGTGTCGCTGACGAAACGTGACAGGCTCTTTAAGCGCGCCAGGTTTTGGTCCGAGACACAGGGCCGCTGCATCTTGACCGTCAGTACGGGTATGATCGATGTCAGGTCCGCATTGCCGCAGCGCTCGCCGTACCCGTTGATGGTGCCCTGGACCATGCAGGCGCCGGCCTTGACGGCGGCCAGGGTGTTGGCCACGGCCAACCCGCTGTCGTTGTGGGTATGGATCCCCAGGCGCGGGGGCGCAGCCTGTCGGCGGTTTCCGATATCGGCCAGAAAATGTCGTACGCGGGCCACGATTTCCAGCACGTCGAAGGGCAGGCTGCCGCCGTTGGTGTCGCACAGCACGACAGTGTCGGCGCCGCTTTCTGCTGCCGCCTTGAGCGTTTCGAGAGCGTAGGACGGGTTTTCGCGGTAGCCGTCGAAAAAATGCTCGGCATCGTAGATCACCTCGCGCTTGTTTTCCCGGAGATAGGCGACGCTTTCGCCGATCATCTTCAGGTTTTCGGCCAGCGTGGTGTGCATAACCTGTTCGACGTGCAGGTCCCAGCTCTTGCCAAAGACCGTCACAGCCGCGGTTTTGCTGCGCAGCAGGGCCATGATGCTTGGGTCGTCCTCCGGCGCCATATCCGGCCGGCGCGTGGCCCCGAAAGCGGTGATGCATGCGGTTTTGAAGGGCGTGCGCTGGGCCAGTTCGAAGAATTCGATATCGCGGGGGTTGGAGCCCGGCCACCCCCCCTCGATATAGTGAAATCCCATTTCGTCCAGCCGCTGGGCAATGCCGATTTTCTCGGCCGCCGAAAAGCTGATTTTCTCGCCCTGGGTGCCGTCGCGCAGCGTGGTGTCGTACAAGAGGATCGGGTCCATGATGGCTATTCCTTTGCAAAACGAAAAGCGCGGCCATTTGGGGCCGCGCTTGACGTGTTTGGTCAGCGGGAGCGGTTTTCGGGCCGCAGGGAGCGTACAGCTGCGCCGGCGCGCCACATTTCCGAGTTTTTGATGACATCCAGTTCCCGCTGCAGTTTGTCGCGGTAGTCGGGTGCGCGGTTGGCGTCCAGCACGCGCTGGGTCTCCTGACCCGATTCGACGCGTTGGTAAAGGTCGTCGAAAACCGGTGCCACGGCATCGCGGAACTTGGGCGCCCAGTCCAGCGCACCGCGCTGGGCGGTGGTGCTGCAGTTGGAGAACATCCAGTCCATGCCGTTTTGCGCCACCAGGCGGATCAGGCTCTGGGTGAGCTCCTCGACGGTTTCGTTAAACGCCTCGCTGGGGCTGTGGCCGTGCTTGCGCAAGAGGTTGTACTGGGCTTCCATCACGCCGGCCAGGCACCCCATCAGCACGCCGCGCTCACCGGTCAGGTCCGAGAGGACCTCTTTTTCGAAAGTGGTCGGGAAAAGATATCCCGAACCGATGGCGATGCCGGTGGCCAGGGTGCGCTGGCGCGCCCGGCCGGTGAAATCCTGGTGGATGGCGAAACTCGAGTTGATGCCGCTGCCTTCCAGGAAATTGGTGCGCACCGTGCGGCCCGAGCCCTTGGGGGCGACGAGGATCACGTCGACATCGGACGGCGGCACCACGCCGGTGCGGTCACTGAAAACGATGGAGAAGCCGTGGGAAAAATACAGCGCGTCGCCCGGTGCAAGGCAACTCTTGATCTGCGGCCAGGTTTCCATCTGTCCGGCATCGGAAAGCAGAAACTGGATAATGGTGCCGCGCGTGGCGGCCTCGGTCAGCGGGAAGAGCGTTTCGCCGGGGACGAAGCCGTCGTCAACGGCGCGCTGCCAGGATTTACCCCCCTCACGCTGGCCCACGATGACGTTGATGCCGTTGTCGCGCAGGTTGAGTGCCTGGCCGGGCCCCTGAACGCCGTATCCCAAAACGGCGACGGTTTCATGCGCCAGGACTTCCTGTGCCTTTTGGAGTGGGAATTCCTCTGATGTAATCACTTCTTCTTCAACACCGCCAAAATCGATGATGGCCATTGGTCTCTCCTTCTATGGTTGAGTTGTTGCCCGGCATAATGCCCGGGCGTTAATTGGGTTCTCTGAACAGGGCAATGGGTCCGGTACGGGCGATCTTCTTGATGCCCATGGGCTTCAACAGGTTCAGCAGGGCCGCAAGCTTGCCTTCATCGCCTGTGACTTCCAGGATGTAGTGCCCCGGACCCACATCCACCACCTTGCATCTGAAAATGTCGACGATGCGCAGAATCTCGGCGCGGTGCTGGGCTTTGGCTTTGACACAGATGAGCGCCATTTCGCGCTTGACGGCCTTGGGGCCGGTGAGGTCGCGTATTTTGCGCACATTGACCAGTTTGTTGAGCTGCTTTTCGATCTGTTCCACGATGGGTGCATCGGCCCGTGAAACAATGGTGATGCGCGAGACTTCCGGATCCAGGGTTTCCGCCACACAGAGGCTGTCGATATTGAAATCGCGGCCGCTGAAAAGACCCACCACCCGTGACAGGACACCGGGCACGTTGTCGACAAGCATGGAAAAAATGTGTTTTTCTTCTTTCATGACAGACCTCGCCGTTTTCGATGCAATCGGAAGGATGGACGTGACATCCTGGGGGTATTTACACCAGCAGCATTTCCGTAATCGGCGCGCCGGCCGGCACCATGGGGTAAACGCACTCTTCGCGGTCCACCGCAAAATCCATGATAACAGGCGCCGGTGTTTCGATGCCTTTGCGCAGTACTGCTTCGACTTCTTCGGGACGCGTGGCGCGCAGGCCCAGCGCACCGTAGGCTTCGGCCAGTTTGACAAAGTCGGGCGCACAGTCCATGCAGGTGCAGGCATAGCGCCTGTCGTAGAAAAGCTCCTGCCACTGGCGGACCATGCCCAGGTAGCAGTTGTTCAAAATGACGACTTTAATGGGCGTCTGGCACTGTACGGCTGTGGCCATTTCCTGGATGTTCATCTGGATGCTGCCGTCGCCGGCCACATCCACCACCAGCGCATCGGGACAGGCGATCTGGGCGCCGATGGCCGCCGGCAGCCCGAAGCCCATGGTCCCCAGGCCGCCGGAGGTGACGAAGCGGTTGGGGGCGTTGAAGTGGTAAAACTGAGCGGCCCACATCTGGTTTTGGCCCACCTCGGTGGTGACGATGGCGTCTCCATGGGTCAGTTCGAACAGTTTTTCGATCACGAATTGCGGCTTGATGGTATCTTTCTGGCGGTAGGCCAGGGGGTTGGTATTTTTCCAGTGCTCGATGCGTGCAAACCATTTTTTACGGCGGGTCGCCAGACCCTCCATCTGCTGCGTATCAATCAGCTGGTTGAGCTGTTCGAGGGCCAGTTTGCAGTCACCCACGACGGGAATGGCAACGGGCACGTTCTTGCGGATGGAGGTGGGGTCGATGTCGATGTGCACGATTTTGGCCTGGGGGGCGAAGGTGTCGGTTTTACCGGTGACACGGTCGTCGAAGCGCACGCCCACAGAAATCATCAGGTCGCAGGCGCCGGCGGCCATGTTGGCGCGGTAGGTGCCGTGCATGCCGATCATGCCGAGCCACAGCGGATCGGTTCCCGGAAAGGCCCCCAGGCCCATGAGCGATGCGGTCACCGGCATCTGGGCCTTGCGCGCCAGTTCCACCAGATCCTGAGAGGCACCCGACAGAATCACTCCGCCGCCTACGAAAACCAGCGGGCGCTCCGCCCGTTCAATCAGTTTAGCCACCCGCTGCAGCTGCTTCTGGTTGGGACGGTAATTGGGACGGTAGGAGGGCAGGTCCACCGGCGGCGGCGGTGTATAGGCGGCCTTGTTGTTGGCGATGTCCTTGGGGATATCCACCAGCACCGGCCCCGGGCGGCCCGAGCGGGCAATGTGAAAGGCCTGCTTGATCACCGTGGCCAGGTCCTCGGTACGTTTGACCAGGTAGTTGTGTTTGGTGCAGGGTCGCGTGATACCAACGATATCCACTTCCTGGAAAGCGTCGTTGCCGATCAGGTGGGTGGGTACCTGCCCGGTAATCACCACCAGCGGGATGGAGTCCATGTAGGCCGAGGCAATGCCGGTTACCGTGTTGGTGGCGCCGGGACCGGAAGTCACCAGGCAGACGCCCACACGGCCGCTGACACGTGCGTATCCGTCGGCGGCATGCACGGCCCCCTGTTCGTGGCGGACCAGCACGTGGCGGATATCGGTTTTGATCAATTCGTCGTAGATGTCGATGACGGCACCTCCGGGATAGCCGAAGATGGTATCAACCTTCTCATCGGCAAAGGCCTTCATCAGAATCTGTGCACCGGTCAGTTTCATGGCTCATCTCCCCTGTTTGTGGCCGCTGGCGTGTAAAAAGATGTCTCTGGCGAAGTTAAGCTTGCGCCCTACACTGGGTATTGCGGCACCCCTTCCGACTCCGGGAATGACGCTTGGGCACAAGTTTGTTGCGCTGCAAAAGTGAAGGTTGCGTAAAAAGTCCGGATTTCCTGCTTCCGCAAGCCTTTTCGAAAGCGATGCGGGCCTGCGCCAAATCCCGAAAACGTGGCGCTTTTTCTCCTCAAACAGGTTGGGCTTTGGCGCTCAACCCTGCAGCGCACTTTTCGACGCAAAGTCTTGAAATCCGCTCAAGACCGGCTTTTTACGGGCCTGTAAAAGTGCCATGGGCCGAAAGCGGTCGGCTCCGCCAACGGTCGTTTTGCAAAAAAAAAACCGTTATCGCGGCCAGGCTGATAACGGTTTTTAAAGCAAGTATGTATTGTCGATGCTAGGCCATTATCAACCTCTTTTCCCCGCAGCGGTTAAGGCATACCGCTACGAGGCTTCCAATAAGGAGAATAATGTCAAAAATGGCGCTGCGTGTCATACGAAAATACCCTGATGTAGTAAATTTCCAATCACTTCTACCACCCGTAAAGTCGGTTGTCAAGTATTTTTATTTTCTTCAGGGGGATTGTCGCCAGCCGGCTCCCGGTAGCCGCATTCCTTATGCATACAGGCCACGTAGATGCCCTCTTTCTTGGTGCTGCGCTGGACGAGAAACGGCGCACCGCACTGCGGGCAGGGCTTTTTTACCGGTTGGTCCCACATGGCGAAATCGCAGTCCGGAAAGCGGCTGCAGCCGTAAAAGGTGCGACCGCGGCGTGAGGTGCGCTGCACCAGGGTGCCGCTGCAGGCCGGCCGGGGACAGCCGATGCCCGTGTCTTTGCCCTTGCCGTTTAATGACTGCGTGTGCTTGCATTCCGGGTAGCCGCTGCAGGCCAGAAAGGTGCCGTAGCGGCCCTCCTTGATGAGCATGGCCCGGCCGCAGAGGGCACATTTCTCATCCGAAGCCTTTCCGTTGGGAGCGCTGTTGAATTCGATCTGCCCTTTGGCATTGCGGGTGTAGTTGCGGGTAAAGGTGCATTCCGGGTACCCGCTGCAGGCCAGGAAAAGGCCGTTTTTGCCCATCTTGATGCGCAGATCGTGCTGGCCGCAGGCCGGGCAGGTGATTTCAGTGGGCAGTCCGTCCGCCTTCATGCTGAGCATACGTTCCGTGGCGCTGTCCAGGCTGCGCCGAAACGCATGGTAAAAGCGGCCGAGTGCCTCTATTGCCCGTGTGTTGCCGGCTTCAATGCGATCGAGTTCATCTTCCATGCGGGCGGTGAAGGCAACATCGAAAATATCCGGAAAACTGCTGACCAAAAGATCGTTGACCACGAAACCCAGTTCGCTGGGATGAAAGTAGCCCTTGACCAGTTCTACATATCCCTTGCCGCGGATGGTGGAGAGAATGGACGCGTAAGTGCTGGGGCGCCCGATGCCGTTTTCTTCCAGTTCCTTGACCAGCGATGCCTCTGAGAAACGCGGCGGCGGTGCGGTGAAGTGCTGCTTGGGAATCAGCTCGCGGCAGTTTAAAGCCGCACCTTCCCGAATCTCGGGAAGCTTCGCAGCTTCCTTGCGGCGGCGGCTTTCAATTTCATCGTCGGCGGACTGGTAAAGTTTCATGAAGCCCGGAAACCGGATGGACGACCCGCTGGCATTGAAAAGATAGACACCGCAACGAATGGATATGCTGTTTTGGTCGATGAGGGCTTCTTTCATCTGCGAAGCCACAAAGCGCTGCCAGATCAGGCGATAGAGCTTCAGTTGGTCGGCGCTGAGGTAGGCCGCCATTTTTTCAGGCGTATGGTCTACAGATGTGGGCCGAATGGCCTCATGGGCGTCCTGCACTTTCTTGCGGTTTTTGAAAAAACGCGGTTTGGCAATGGCATAGTCCTGGCCGATATGCTCACGGATGAAAGACAGCGCATGGTTGGCGGCCTCGGCGGCGATGCGCGTCGAATCCGTGCGCATATAGGTTATCAGGCCGGTGGGTTCACCGGTGCCCAGCGAAATGCCCTCGTACAGCTGCTGGGCAACGACCATGGTCTTGCGGGCCGTAAAGTGCAGTTTGCGGATAGCCTCCTGTTGCAGCTTGCTGGTGATAAAGGGCGGCAGTGGATTGCGTTTGCGCGTCTTTTTTAAAACCTTTTCCACCACGAAAGGGTTTTCGGAGAGCTCTTGGACGATGCCTAGAGCCTGTTTTTCGTTTGTAATGTGGATTTTTTCGCCGTTTTTGCGGACGAGTTTGGCGTCGAAGGGGGGCGGATGGTCTGCCAGCAGGTTGGCCGTTATTGACCAGTATTCCTGGGGCTCAAAGGCCTGGATGGCGCGTTCGCGTTCACAGATGATGCGCACGGCCACGGATTGCACGCGGCCGGCTGAAAGGCCGCGTTTGACCTTGCGCCATAAAAGAGGGGATACATTGTAGCCCACCAGGCGGTCCAGGATGCGGCGTGCCTGCTGGGCCTCGTATTTGTTGGCGTTGAGTCCTTCAGGGGCAGCAATCGCCGAAAGGATCGCGTTACGCGTCAGTTCATGGAACAATACACGATGAAAATTGCGCCCCTTTTTTTTCAGAACTTCGGCGGCGTGCCAGGCGATGGCTTCACCCTCGCGGTCCGGGTCCGGGGCCAGGTAAATGTCGCGGGCACTGCCGGCCGCCTTTTTCAACGCCTGCACCACTTTTTGCTTGCCGGGAATGGTGCGGTACTTGGGCTTGAACCCGTCTTCGATGTCGATGCCCATCTCCTTGGCCGGCAGATCCTTGATGTGCCCGACGGTGGCCGCTACGTTGTAATCCTTTCCCAGGTATCGCTTGAGCGTGCGTATTTTTGTCGGTGATTCGACGATCACCAGCGGTTTGTCCAATTTTCACTCCCATTTTTGCAGAATTTATCTGGAGGGCTCGCTTTGGGGGTCGGCCAGCAGAAACCGTTTCCCCGGTTCCTGGCAGGCGAGGTTACAAAGTTCCAACTCGAGCAGGGCGGCGGCCAGTTTGCCGGGCGCAAGGGCTGTTTTACGGGCCAGTTCATCGATGTGCAGTGCGTAAGGCCCGAGGGCCCGGTAAACCCGGCGTGCATCGGACGAAAGGCCGTCAGCGGCACCGCTGGGCGGCTCTGTTTCGGTTGCAGGCCGTGTATCGCCGGCATCCAGCATGGGCGCCAGTTCTTCAACGATGTCCATGGTGTGTTCCACCAGTTTGGCACCCTGTTTGATCAACGCGTGTGTGCCGCTGCTCTTAAAAGAACGAATGCTTCCGGGGACGGCAAAAACCTCGCGATTCTGTTCGGCGGCCAGACGGGCCGTGATCAGCGATCCACTTTTGTGCGCGGCCTCCACCACCACCGTTCCCAGGCAGATCCCGGAAATGATCCGGTTTCTGGCCGGAAAATTGTGCGCCTCCGGTTTCGCGTCTAACTTCAATTCGGACAGGACGGCGCCGTTTTTAGAAATCCGGTGGAAAAGCCTGCGGTTTTCCGGGGGGTAGATCCGATCCAGCCCGCTGCCCAGTACGGCAAGTGTCCGGCCTCCGGCCGCCAACGCACCCTCGTGGGCCGCGGTATCGATACCGCGCGCCATCCCGCTGACAATGACAAAGCCCATATCGGCCAGTTCGCTGCTCAGGCGTCTGGCCACCGAAATGCCGTAAGCGGTTGCCGTGCGGCTGCCGACAATGGCCACGCTGCGTGCGGACGGCGGCAGGTTGCCGCACACATACAGGAAGGGCGGCGGATCGGCAATCCGGCGCAGCAGGGACGGATACCGGTCATCTGGCAGGGTGACGATATGGTATTTTCTATTCCGGACCCTCTCGAGTTCGGCTTTTTGATCCGCCGCCGGGCGCCGGCCGTGGATGGCGGTAATGACCCGGTCTGTAATTCCCGGGACGGCCGCCAGATCCGCCGGCCTGGCCCGCAGTACGGCCTGAGGGGATCCGAAAGCGTCGAGCAGGCGTTTAAACAGGTGGTTGCCGATTCCCGGAACGCTTTTTAACACGAACCATGGCTCCAGTTTTTCCATAAAGGAGTATTCCAGGCCGGCAGGCGCCTATTTCTTTTTACCCTGACGCTGCCACGCCAGCAGGATCGGACTGGCCACATAAATCGAGGAATAGGTTCCCACGACGATGCCTACGATCATGGCCAGCGCAAAATCATGAATGATGCCGCCGCCCAGGACAAAGAGCGCCACCACGGCCATCAGCGTCGTCAGGGAGGTGAGCACGGTGCGGCTCAGGGTCTGGTTGATGCTCTGGTTGATGATGGTATCGAAGCTGCTCTTGTGGGATTTGCGCAGGTTTTCACGGATGCGGTCGAAGACGATAATCGTGTCGTTCAACGAGTAGCCGATGATGGTCAGGAGGGCGGCGATGATGTCCAGGGTGAAATCCTTGTTCAGCAGCGAAAAGATCCCCACGGTGATGGTCACGTCGTGAATCAGCGCCACAATCGCGCCCATGGCGTATTTCAGATGCAGGAACCAGAACAGGATCAGGGTAACCACGAGGGCCGCCGCAATCAGTAAGGCGATGCTGGCCGTAAAGAGCGATAAAAGGTATACCGCGCCCATCAGTGCGGCGGCCATGACGCCGCTCAAAACCCATTTGTATTCGAATCGTCCGGATATATAAATGGTAATGAAAAGCAGGGAGTAAAAGATTGCAAAAAGGGCCTTTTCCTTCAGGTCCTTGCCGACCTTGGGCCCAACCATCTCAACCCGCCGCACGGTGGCGGCCTGTCCGGTCGATTTTGTCAGAGCCTGCTGAATCTTATCGGAAAAGCCCTCATCGGTCATCGCGGAGCGATCGGTTCGTATCAGATATTCATTGGCCTGTGAGCTGCCGAAGAGCTGCACTGAAACGTTGTTGACATCAAGGGTTTTCAGGCCGTCCTTGATATGTGCGATGCTGACAGGCGCAGAAAATTTAACCTGGATCAGCGTCCCGCCGGCGAAATCGATGCCGTACTTGGGGCCGCCGTGGAAGATCAGCGAGGCAATACTGATCAGGATCATCAGGCCGGAAACGGAAAAGGCGATTTTGCGTTTGCCGCTGAAGTCGATGTTTACATCGGGTTTGATAAACTGCATGTAAAGTGTCCTCTCAGGTGAAGGCCCTTGCCGGTGCGCCAGGCGCCTGTCCGGCCGCTAGATGCTCAGTTTTTTCATCTTGCGATTGACCAGCAGGTAATCGAAGATCGCACGCGTCAGGATCAGGGCCGTGAAAAGGCTGGCGATGACACCCAGGCTGAGGGTGACCGCAAAGCCCTTGACCGGACCGGTGCCGAACTCGAAGAGCACCACGGCCGCGATCAGGGTGGTCACGTTGGCATCTAAAATAGTCAGGGTGGCACGGTCATAGCCGGCGTCCACCGCGGCGCGGGGCGTCTTGCCGATGCCCAGTTCCTCGCGAATCCGTTCGAAGATCAGCACGTTTGCATCGACGGCCATGCCGATGGTCAGGATAATGCCCGCGATGCCGGGCAGCGTCAGCGTGGCCTGGAAACCGGCCAGTCCGCTGCCGATCAGAAGAATGTTGAGCATCAGGGCCACGTCGGCGATTACCCCGGACATCTGGTAGTAAACCGCCATGAAAAGCACGACCAAAACGCCGCCCACCAGCATGGAAATCAGGCCCTGGCGAATGGAATCCGACCCCAGCGAGGGGCCCACCGTGCGCTCTTCCAGAACCTTGACCGGTGCCGGCAGGGCGCCTGCCCGCAGCACGATGGCCAGGTCGTGGGCGCTGTTGGCGTCGAAATGGCCCGTGATACGGGCCTGCCCGCCGGTGATTTTTTCCTGGATGACCGGTGCCGAGTAGACCCGGTTGTCCAGCACGATGGCCAGGCGCTTGTTGACATTTTCACCGGTGACGCGGGCGAAAATCCGCCCACCTTTCTTATCGAAAGCGATGGATACATAGGGTTCGTTGTACTGCGAATCGATCTGCACGCGCGCGTCTTTCAGGTGCGCACCGGTCAGCAGCGTTCTCTTTTTGACCAGGTAGGGGGTTTTGATGGTGCGCTGGGTGGTGGGATCCTGGCGGTATTCGTAAAGGATTTCGTCTCCCGGCGGCACCTGTCCGTTCAAAGCCTCATCGACATTGTGGGCTTCATCCAGCAACTTGAATTCCAGCAGGGCGGTTTTGCCGATCAGGTCTTTGGCGCGTTTGGTGTCCTTGACCCCCGGGAGCTGGATGAGAATCCGGTTCTGGCCCTGCTTGCGGATATCCGGTTCGCTGACGCCGAATTGGTCGATGCGGTTGCGGATGGTTTCCAGGGCCTGGTCGGTGGCGTTTTTCTTGATGCGCAGAACCTCCTTGTCCGGCAGGTCCAGAACCACGGACAGTGCGTCGCCGTCGCTGTTGCGCGTAACCATGCGCAGATCCTTGTAATCGGTATCCAGGAGCTTGTCGAAGTTTTCAATGTTCTTGGCGCCCTTGATGCGGACCTCGATTTTGTTGCCCGCAACACGTCCCACCTGCACGTAGTGAATGCGTTTGCGCTTCATCTGTGTCCGCAACTCGTGGGCGATACGTTCGATGGTGGTTTCAACCGCCTTGTCGACTTCGACTTCCAGCACCAGGTGCATGCCGCCCTGCAGATCCAGGCCCAGGTTGATCTTTTTATGCGGCCAGGTACCCGGCTTGAGCGTTGGAATCAGGTACACGATCGACGCGGCGATTACCGCCAGGATAAAGGCCGCTCTCCATGTAAATTTCATTGCCTGCTGTCCCTTCTGCCGTCCTTTGCATCGGACGGCTGGAAACCGGTTTCAGGCGCTGGCTGGCGCCTGCCGGCCGTTACACGCAAGTCCGGGCATGCATCCGCCTCCGCAATGCTCAGCACCCGTGCGCCGCGCAGCGGTAACGACTCGCCGCGCGCCCGACAAAGCGGTCGCCTACCGGATGTCACTTGGTCTTTTTTGAATCCGATGCACCGGATTTTGATGGCTGGGATTGCCCCTGGGGTCCGGTCTGCAGCAGTCCGGCGACGTTGCCGCGGTTGAGCTTCACGCGAACCTTGTCGGATATTTCGACCGTCAGGGTGCTGTCGGAGACCGCGGTGATCCGGCCGTGAAGACCACCGCTGGTAACGATGCGGTCTCCTTTTTTCAGGTTGTTGACCATCTGCCGATGCTCTTTGGTCTTTTTCTGCTGGGGCCGGATCAGCAAAAAGTAGAAGATCACAAACATCAAAATCAGCGGTACAAACGAGGCGAAGCCGTTTGCACCCGCACCACCGACTCCAGACTTGCCCATGGCGTACGCAATATTCATCAAGGTAAAACCTCCTCGTTGGCCGTCTCTCCGCTTTTGCGAGAGACTGTAAGTGTCGTCCGGCTGGCAGTTGAGGATGTATCCCTATCGGCGCACCGGACCGTGATGCGTAAAAATGGCGCTCATATACTGCAATCAAAGTCTAAGGTCAATTCTTTCCTGGATCTTTCTTGAAAAATGGGTGCGGGATATCAATATGCCAAAGCGGATACGCCCGGTCTGGCGGGGAAAAATTCGACTGCAGCGGTGGCGCACAGCAAAGGCGACGTCACTGGTCGGCAGGGATCCACAGCGTTTCGCCGTCAAAGCGGATATGTTTTACATTGCGGTAGTCAATCTGGTTCAGCAGTGCCAGGACTTTGCCCATGTTGAAAACCACAATCTTGCTGTGCGGTTGAATCATGTTCAGGTTGACGTCCAGTTTATGCTCACGGACGTTGTAGATATACACCATGTTTTCAGAGAATTTCAGGATTTTCCCAATCCCCGAGCTGTACCCCCGGGGATTGGGCTCGTCGGATTCGGGAGACAGGTTGATTCCCTTGCGGGCGAAAAAATCGCGCAGGAATTTAAAATGTACATTCCAGATATTGTCGCCGGGGCGCACCAGGTAAATGCCGTAGGCTTCGGTATCGCGGGAGGGCATGATGCGCGACTTGATCCGGGATTCAAGATCGCGTTTGTGGTCCTGCAGGTTTCGGATGGCGGCTTCGGTTTTATCTTTTTCGTCACCGGTGACATTTGCCAGCTGCGCCCGCCGCCGGTCAATCTCGTCGTTGAGCTCCTGATACTTGCGGTAAAGGTCAAGGGTTTTTTTCAGCTCGGCAACTCTTTTGGAGTAGCGGTCGGAAAGCTGGGGATTGCCGGTGATATCCGGATTAGCCAGTTTTTTTACGAGATTGCTGTATTCCTGCTGGGCTTCGGCAATGCGCTTGCGGAAAAGCTGCGCTTCGTGCTGCCGCAACCGGGCACCGGTCTGGCCGCTGAGGTCCTTCTCGATCATTTCGCCGCGCTTCAGACGGATTTTATCAAGAATTTCCTGCATGGGGATGGTGGATTTGCCCACCTGGATGGATTCATTGGGCTTTACGATCATATCGACACCGGAATCGATGCCGAAGCGCTCCTTGCGCTTTTTCATCATTGCAGCAAGGCTTTTGTCTTTGGAAATTTCGTCCATCCCCAGGGTTTTCGGGGAGGGAATGGGGACCGTTACCTTCGGAGATGTGGTCTCCTGACGGGGGCCGGGTGCCTTGCGGTTCAGCCAGTACCATAAAGCGGTGCTGAAAACGGCAACCAGCACGATACACAGTATGACGATACCGGCGGCCCGGCCGCGTATGTTTTTAAGCCGTGTGATCATTACGGTCATCCTTCCTGCGCAGGGGGACAGCCGTAGCAGTACGCAAAAACACGAAAGGGGCGTGTCCCTTCTGCACAAAATGCCTAGGCGGTGACGATGCGGTCTTCACCGGGCTGCATTTGCGCATCGGCCTCGATGCTGATGGACAGGTTGCGCTTTACCTCCAGATCGACCAGTTCTTTGCGTTTTTTATTGAGCAGGTAATCGGCCACCTGCGGTGGAACAATGCCGGTGATGGCATGCGCCTCGGAACGTATGGATTCCAGACTCAATTTGCGCAAAAAACCGAGTCCCAGGGTTTCCGGTGAGGGAATTACGCCTTTGCCGTGGCAGCATTTGCAGGGAATATGGCTGCCGTATTCGATGGAGGGCCGGATGCGCTGTCGGGACAGCTCCATGAGGCCGAACATGGAAATACGGCCCACACGGGTCTTGGCACGATCGCGCTTCAGGTGTTCCTTCAAGGTACGTTCGACCTGGGTTTTGTGTTTGACGTCGCGCATGTCGATAAAATCGATGACGATCAAGCCGCCCAGGTCCCGCAAACGCAGCTGTCGGGCGATTTCTTCGGCGGCTTCGAGATTGGTCACCAGCGCGGTCTGTTCGATGGACTCCTTCTGTGTCGCTTTGCCTGAATTGACGTCGATGGCGACCAACGCCTCGGTGGGTGCGATAACGATGGAGGCGCCCGATTTGAGCTGCACCCGGCTTTCGAAGATGGATGCGATCTGTTCCTCCAGTTGGCATTTCGAAAAGATCGGCTTGTCCCCGCGGTACTGCTTCACGATTTTGGCGTGCTTGGGAGAAATTACCTTGATAAAGTTCTTGGCTTCCTGAAAAGCCGCCGGGTCGTCGATCAGAATTTCAGAGACATCAGTGGTGAAATAGTCCCGGATGGAGCGCACGATGAAATTGCGTTCCTTGTACAGCAGCGCCGGGGTTTCAACCTGTGCGACACTGGCCTTGATGCTTTTCCACAGGCGCATAAGGTATCTCAAATCCTTGGTGATCTGTGTTTTGTTGCCGTTCATTCCGGCCGTGCGGACGATCAGGCCATAATTTTCAGGCAATGTGAGGGACTGCACGATGTCTTTCAGGCGCTGGCGTTCGGCTTCATCTTCGATTTTGCGCGATATGCCGCGGTTGTCATTGCCGGGCATCAGCACAACATAGCGGCCGGCCAGCGAGATGAAGGTGGTCAGCATGGCGCCTTTTTTCATGATGGGGTCTTTGGTGACCTGAACCATCAGTTCCTGGCCTTTTTTGACCAGACTGCGGATGGAGCGGTCGCCGCCAGCCGTATCCTGGTAATAGTCACTGTGAATATCGTGTTTTTGTAGAAATCCGTGCCGTTCGGCGCCGTAGTTCACGAAAACTGCCTGCAGGCTCGGTTCAATGCGGGTGATCACACCCTTGTAGATGTTGCCCTGGGTGACTTCCCGGACGCTGCTTTCGATATGGAAATCCTCCAGTTTGTCATCTTTTACTTTGGCGATGCGGCATTCGTCGTGATCGACAGCGTTGATTAAAATCTTGGTGCTCATAAATGTTTTGTTCCCGTCTGGTTTATTTGAATTAAATATTCCTGTTTTCCATAAGTTATATCTCATTCGGGACAGCTTCCGGCAGCCGTCACCGAAGTCGGACGCGTTAACTGGTTTGATATGAAATTGCCCATCACAAGTCAATCGATTTCTGAAAACCCGGCTTTAAAGCAGCTTTAGCTATGGCTTGCTATTTCACACGGTTTGTGGCATGAGGGTCCAAAGCGTTCCCCCGGTTGCCGATGCGGCCGCCGGCCGGCCGCAACTTCGAGAGGCAACTACAGCAGAGGCAGTTCTTAAAATGGACCAGCAATACGACCCGCACAAAATCGAAAGCAAGTGGCAACGGGCCTGGGAGGAAAACGCGGCCTTCCAGGTGCAGGAAGACCCCCACAAACCGAAATACTACCTGCTGGAAATGTTTCCCTATCCATCCGGCAAGATCCACATGGGGCACGTGCGCAACTATACCATCGGAGATGTGGTGGCACGCTACAAAACCATGCAGGGCTATAACGTGTTGCACCCTATGGGCTGGGACGCCTTCGGCATGCCAGCTGAAAACGCCGCCATCGCCAACAACAGCCATCCCGCCCGCTGGACCTACGAAAACATCCGCAACATGCGTGCACAGCTCAAGCGCCTGGGTTTTTCCTATGACTGGAAACGTGAGATCGCCACCTGCAGACCGGAGTACTATCGTTGGGAGCAGTGGCTTTTCCTGCAGATGTATGCGCGCCGGATGGTCTATCGCAAAGAATCCTATGTGAACTGGTGTGCATCCTGCCAGACGGTGCTGGCCAATGAACAGGTGGAATCCGGCATGTGCTGGCGCTGCGGCCGGGAAGTCAGGCAAAAGAAGCTCTGGCAGTGGTTTTTCAGAATCACCGACTACGCAGAGGATTTGCTGGCATACTGTGACCGCCTGCCCGGCTGGCCGGACAAAGTCATCAGCATGCAGAAAAACTGGATCGGCAGGAGCGAAGGCGCGCGCATCGATTTCGAGGTGGCGCAACGGGCCGAAAAGATCGCAGTTTTCACCACCCGCCCTGATACGCTTTTTGGCGCGACCTTCATGTGCCTGGCGCCCGAGCATCCGCTGGTGCTCCAATTGTCCAAAGGCACGCCGCAGGCTGACGAAGTGGCCCGGTTTGTCGAGCGCATGGCGCTGCAGGATCGCTCCAGCCGGACGATCGACGGCTATGAAAAGGAAGGTGTTTTTACGGGCGTATACTGCATCAACCCGGCCAGCGGCCGCCGCATGCCGGTTTACACGGCCAATTTTGCGCTCATGGAGTACGGCACCGGCGCCGTCATGTCCGTGCCGGCCCACGATCAGCGCGATTTCGAGTTCGCCAGAAAATACGGCCTGGAAATCGTGCCGGTGGTGCAGCCGGAAGGCGAAGGGCACGCTGCCGGCGAAATGACCGCCGCCTACACCGGCCCCGGCCGTATGGTCAATTCCGGACGCTACGACGGGATGGTGAACACCGAGGCCATGCCCCGCATCGTCGCAGATCTGGCAGAAAAGGGGTATGCCCAAAAGACCGTCAGCTACCGGCTGCGGGACTGGGGGATTTCCCGACAGCGCTACTGGGGCGCTCCCATTCCCATTGTCCACTGCACGCATTGCGGTGTCGTGCCCGTTCCGGAAACGGATCTGCCCATTGAACTGCCCGAAGACGCCAACCTGCTCGAAGGCGGGCGGTCACCGCTGCCGGAGCTCGATTCGTTCGTGCACACGGTCTGCCCCAGGTGCGGTGCCGACGCCCGCCGCGAGACAGATACCATGGATACATTCGTGGAGTCGTCGTGGTACTTTGAGCGCTACTGCAGCCCAAATTGGACGCGGGGGATGTTCGACAAGCGGGCCGTCAGCTACTGGATGCCGGTGGATCAATACATCGGCGGCGTGGAGCATGCCATTTTGCACCTGCTCTACTCGCGCTATTTTACGCGCGTGCTGAAAGACCTCGGGCTTGTGGATTACAAAGAGCCCTTCACACGCCTGCTCACCCAGGGGATGGTCTGCAAGGAAACGCTGGCCTGTCCGCGGCATGGTTTTCTTTTGCCGGAGGAAGTTCGCGAAAACGACAGCGGGCGCGTATGTAAAACGTGCAGCCGACCGGTTGTGGTGGGCCGTGTTGAGAAAATGTCCAAGTCGAAAAAGAACGTCGTCGATCCCAACGTGCTGCTGGACCGGTACGGTGCCGACACAACGCGCCTCTTCTGCCTGTTCGCGGCTCCGCCGGAACGGGATCTGGAGTGGAGCGAAAAGGGGGTCGAGGGCGGATACCGCTTTTTGAAGCGTGTCTGGCGCCTGGTCGCGGACTGCCAGGGCCGGATCCAGGCTTGCAAGCCCTACGAGGGGCATGATGCCGCACTTGCCGAACCCTGGCGCGGGCTGTACAAAAAAAGCCACCAAAGCATTGCAAAAGTCATTCATGACATTGAAGCGCGTTTTCATTTCAACACGGCGATCTCCGCCGTCATGGAGCTGGTGAATACGATTTCGGCAGTGGAGCGCCACGAACCGGACTTGCACGGGAAGTCGGTGCTGCGATTTGCGATCGAAACAGTGGTGCGTCTGCTGGCGCCCATCGTACCCCATTTCGCGGAGGAAATCTGGCAGCAGCTGGGGGGTCGGGGCAGCATTTTTCTGGCCGGCTGGCCGGCTTACCGCCAGGATGCACTGACCGCCGATGAAGTGCTGGTGGTCGTGCAGGTCAATGGCAAGCTGCGCAGCCGGTTTACGGTGGACAGGGGTACGGATGAGGATACGCTCAGGGAAATGGCGTTGAAAGACGAACGCATCGTGAACTTTCTGGGCGAACGCAAGGTGAAAAAGGTCATCGTGGTCAGGGAGAAACTGGTGAACATCGTTGTGTGAGGGCCGCCGAAAGAAACGGAGCCACTGATGGCACGCGTCGATTTTCGTACGGCCCCAGGGCGCGCGTCTCGGCAGCGCCGTTGCACGCCGATCGCATGGGGTTTTCCGGCGGCAAAGCGCCCCGGGCAAAAAGACAGGTCCGGAGGGGGATTTTCTTTTTTCGGGGCCCAATATAGAGCTGTTACCCGAATCTTGCAAGCGTCGCGTTTGCCGCCTATGCAAGGCGCAAGGCATGCAGCTGTGGGGGGCTACCGCAAATGCCTTGCAGCGCAGTAGATGCGGTGAGATCGGCACTTTCGCAGGGCAGACAATCTTGAAGTCAAAATGGAAGGTTTCCGAACATACCAATGACGCTAAAAAATATCGCGCTGCATCCATAGACAACCATTAGATAACATTACAATTTTATAAGATTTCAAAATTGTCTGTGCAAGATTCAGGTATTAACTTGTCGGCCATGCAGGGTCGGCGCCACAGTCGCTGGAATCAGCAGGGCGGAGGAGGCAAGGTTTGGTGAAAGTAAAAGTTGTGGTGGGTGTCGTCATTTTGAGTTTTTTGCTGACGGGTTGCGGGTACCATTTTCGCGGTAGCGGGGCTTTTCCCAAAGGCGTCAAAACTGTTTACATCAAACAGTTCGAAAACCGGACCTCTGAAACCGGGATCGAGAGCCAGTTTACCAACGATCTGGTGAACGAATTCATTCTCAACCGCAAGGGCGCGCTGGTGCCCCAGAAGGCGGCTGATGCCGTCATCAACGGTGTGATCCGCACGATCCGTACCGAAAGCATCGCACGCAGCGGAAACCTGCAGTCCCAGCAGCGGCGCGTGATTATCACCGTGGATGTGACCCTGCGGAACCAGGGGGGGCAGCGCATCTGGTTTGCCGGCGGGATCAGTGACAATCAGGAGTACGATACCGGCGCGGACCGGCAGGCGACCGACGTCAATAAACGCCAGGCCATCAAGCTTCTGTCCGAGAAGATGGCCCAGAAGATTTACGACCGCTTAACCGAGGATTTCTAGATTTTCCGGGCGGTGGGCGCGATGCCGCCCGCCGGGTCTGCAGCCGGCGTCGGGCGCCGGCCGGCGTGGAAGCCAGGTGCGGCGTTTTTCGGCACGCCGAGGCGGAAACGGCGGCCGGCGGATTGAACAAAAACGGACAGCCCCCGGGCAAGGGCTGTCCGTTCGTGTCCCTGAGACATGCGCATAGGCAGTATCTCCCAGGCGCGAAACGTTATGTTGAAATTTTGTTGGCCAGCTTCGTCAGCCGCGAAACCTTGCGTGCCGCCGTTCGTTTGTGAAGGGCGCCTTTTTGCGCTGCTTTGCAGATGATCGATTTGGCGCTGTTGAGCTTTTCCAGAACCAGTTCGGCAGACCCTTCTGCCGCCGCCTGGCGGACGCTTTTGACAGCTGTTTTTGTATGGGTCCGCATGGATTTGTTGCGTAGGCGGCGGCGTTCATTCTGCCGCATGCGCTTGAGTGCCGACTTGTGATTCGCCAATTTAAAATACTCCTTTCAAGTTAGCTGTGCTGTTTCTGTTTTACTTAAACTTCCCAAATAACAAGACTCAGATTCTTTGTCAAGTTTTATGGACGCCTTTGAAATACTTTGTTGATGCATCCCATGGCCTTGCAGCGATCGGAAAATCACCGTGTCACCCGGGCCGCTGGAGTGGTCGGCCTGGCCACTTTGTTCAGTCGTTTGCTGGGGTTTTTGCGCGATGCCCTGGTGGCCTATTTCCTGGGCGCTGGATTTGCAACAGACACTTTTTTCACGGCATTCAGAGTTCCCAGCCTCATGCGCCGGCTTTTTGCCGAAGGGTCGCTGAGCGTTTCTTTTGTGCCGGTGTTCATGGAGCAGGCGGCGCGCCATGGACAGCCGGAAGCCTTCGAAATGGCACGCTCGGCATTCAGGATATCCGCACTCGTGCTGCTGGGCGGCACGGTACTGGGTCTGGTGGGCGCGCCCCTGATCGTAAAGGGACTGGCGCCAGGCTTTATCCGGCACGGTGCCCAACTGGCGCTTACCGTCAGGCTGACGCGCATCATGCTGCCCTATATCTTTTTCGTCGGGCTGGCGGCGCTCAGCATGGGCATACTGAACGCCCTGGGGCATTTTGCCTCTCCCGCCTTTGCACCGGCAGTATTGAACCTGTCGATCATCGGATGCTTGCTCTTCGTTTCGCCGCACCTTTCGCAGCCGGTTTATGGCCTGGCGATGGGCGTGGTTGCCGGCGGTGTGCTGCAGCTGCTGCTGCAACTGCCGGCGCTTTTGCAAAAACGCTTCTTTTTATGGCAGAAAGCGCGCCTCTGTCATCCGGCGCTGAAACAGGTGGCCCGCAAAATGCTGCCGGTGGTGTTCGGCCTTTCCGTGTATCAGATAAACATCGTGGTCGGAAATCTTCTGGCATCCACCCTGGCGCGGGGCAGCATTTCCTATCTTTATTATGCGGACCGGCTGGTCCAGTTCCCCATGGGATTGTTCGGCATGGCCGCGGCCACCGCAGTGCTGCCGAGCTTGTCGCGGCAGGCGGCGGCCGGCGACCTAAAAGCGCTGGTGCATACCTTCCAACACACCATGAAACTGGTGACGGCCATTATCCTGCCGGCCATGATTGGGCTGATCATCCTGAGAAGACCGATTGTCGCCCTGCTTTTTCAACGCGGTGCTTTCGGCCTGCAAAGTGTTCGATTGACGGCCGGCGCACTTTTATACTATGGAATGGGATTATGGGCATTTTCAACGGTGCGCATCGTAGTAATGCTTTTTTACGCCCTTCAGGATACGGCGACGCCCGTGCGCACGGCGGTCATTGCCATAGCTTTTAATGCCGTATGCGGCGTGGTGCTGATGCGGTGGATGGGGTACGGCGGGCTGGCGTTGGCTGCTTCGCTGGCATCGGCGCTCAACCTGGGGTTGCTGGTGCATGCATTGAAACAGAAGATCGGTTTGCGCATTTCCGGGAAGCAGCTGGTTTTCTACGTTAAATCCACCGTCTGCGCGCTGGGGATGGGGGTCGGCGTATGGAACCTGGCGCGCATGCTGCCGCCGGGCGTACAGCCTGCCCCCTGGAAGCTGTTGTTGGGCGTTTGCGGTTGCATCAGCGCCGGAGTGATACTATACAGTATACTGTTTTTGGCGGTAAATCCGTCAGAAATGCACGAACTCAGGGCCTTTGTGCGTAAAAGCAGGGCGATACGATGATTTTCAGACACGGCCTGGTTTTGAATCTGGCGATTCTTTTCCTGGTCCTTTTGCTGCTGCTGATCATTTTCGGGGACAAGGGGATTGTCGACCTGCAGCGGCTCAAAGCGGACCGTGAAGATCTGATCGGCTTGAATATGCGCATTGAACGGAAAAATCAGGAACTCTTTCGCGAAGTCAACCGTCTGAAGAGCGACCCCGATTACATCGAGAGCATTGCCCGCCGTGAGCTGGGGCTGGTGGGCAAAAAAGAAGTGATCTTCAAATCCAGACAGCCCGCAAAAAACGCACCCTAGCTGCGTGAGGCCCCCGCGCCGGACCCCAACGGCGCTGAGGCAGGAGGGATTGATGAGGGTATGCCGGACAAGCTGTTTTATACCAAAACCATGGCCCGGGTGTATGCCAAGCAGGGGGATCTGGTGCGTGCCGCGCGCATCTACCGCTATCTTCTGTCTGAAACACCCGGCCGTCAGGATCTGGAACAGGCACTGGCTGAGGTTGACCGTCAGATCGGCGATTGCCAGGCGCGTGACGAGCACCTGAGGGGGTTGCTGGGTCGCTGGCTTGCGCTGTTGCTGCACGCGAACGGGATGCAGAAGCTGAACACACTAACCAAAAGGAGGTAGGTGCATGCAGGCGATGTTGCGAAAAAGGAATGCCATTGTCATCTTGGCGGTGGGAATGGGTCTGTGGCTGGCGGCAGCCGGATGTACTTCTTTCCAGGACGAAGGCAAGACGTCCGCCAAACCAAAAGCGGTCGAGAAAAAAAACGCGCCACTGTACTACGATTTCGGAGATGTGCTGATTCCCAAAGCGCTGGGCCTGGATCGCCAAAAGTCCTTCGTGCAGAAACTTCCCGGGTCGACCACCGGGGTGCTTACTTTCAGCGGGCGGGTGGACACGGAGACCCTGATCGCCTTTTTCAACAACAGCATGGCCATGGACAACTGGAAGCAGATCATGTTCTTCAAGTCCTCACCGCGTACGATCATGCTGTTTGCCAAGCAGAACCGGCGCTGCATTATCCGCATCGATGACCAGACACTGACGACCCGTGTCGAGATATGGGTCGCGCCGGTAAGTGCGGCCAGCGGGCTGTTAAAACAGTAGTCGATATGTGCTGGGCATAGGTTGAGAGGATCCCGCCGTGCGAGTGGCGGGACCAGGGGCCGGGGCAAAATGGGATACGGGTTTGACAAAAAAGCGGTCGTGCTGGGGGTAAGCGGCGGGATTGCAGCATACAAAAGCGTTGAAATCCTGCGCCTGCTCAAACAGGCCAACGCCGAGGTGCGGGTGATGATGACCGCCAATGCGGCCCGTTTTATCGGCGCACTGACCTTCGAGGCGCTGTCCGGCCGCCCGGTATGCCAGAGCCTTTTTGCGCCCGGCGACGAAGCTTCCATCCGGCACATCGAATGGGCGCAGGCGGCGGATGCAGTCGTCATCGCGCCGGCCACTGCCAACCTCATCGGCAAATTGGCGGGCGGCATCGCCGATGACGCATTGAGCACCTTCATGCTGGCTGTAACCGCACCGGTGCTCATCTGCCCGGCCATGAACAGCACCATGTACGAACATCCTGCGGTACAGGCCAACTTGGCACGCCTGGCCGAATTCGGGTACCGCATTGTACCCCCCGATTCAGGAGAACTGGCCTGCGGCACCACCGGTCCCGGGCGCCTGCCGGATCCCGCGATCATTGTCGCCCATTTGGCCGGTTGCCTGGCGGATCAGGACCTGCGCGGCCGGCGGGTGCTGGTGACCGCCGGGCCCACCCGGGAGGTCATCGATCCGGTGCGCTATATCAGCAACCCGTCCTCGGGCAAGATGGGATACGCCCTGGCCGCCGCCGCCCAGCAGCGCGGTGCGCAGGTTACCCTGATCTCCGGACCCAGCGTATTGCCGGATCCGGTGGGCGTGGCGGTGATCCGGGTGGAAAGTGCTGACCAGATGGCCGCAGCGGTGTTTGACTGCCTTGAAGACAGCGACATCGTTGTCAAAGCGGCAGCCGTTTCAGACTACCGTCCGCGAGAGCCCAGGCCGCAAAAGATCAAGAAAGGCCAGCCCCGTATGGTACTGGAGCTGGAAAAAACCCGCGATATCCTGATGGAAATCGGCCGCCGCAAACGCGGCCAGTTCCTGGTCGGTTTTGCCGCTGAAACCCAGGATCTGGAAAAAAACGCTGAAAAGAAACTGGTTGCCAAAAACCTGGACATGATTGCCGCCAACCGTGTGGGACAGAAGGGCAGCGGCGGGTTCGCCGACGATGAGAACCAGTTGACGCTTTTTTATGCCAACGGCAATAAGGAGGTGCTGCCGTTGATGGCCAAGGACGCACTGGCGCATCAGCTGTGGGACCGCATTCTGGCCCAGATGGCGATAGCCGCCTGAGCATGGATCCGATGACCTTGCAAAAAGACCATGCTTTGCCGGCAAGGGGCAGCTGCCGGCAGCAGTTTGCCGGCCTGGTGCAAGAGATTCGCCGCAGCTTGCAGTCCGCGGCGTCCAAGGGGATGCGCGGCTTCGAGTGCACGCCGATGACGCTGGAACGGATCGCGTGCTGGGGTGCGGCCCGGGAAACGGTTCCGGAATCGCTGGAGGCGATCCGCACCGATCTTGGCGATTGCACGCGCTGCCGCCTCTCGGCACAGCGTCAAAAGATCGTTTTCGGCGACGGAAACCCCGAAGCGGATCTCATGTTCGTGGGCGAGGGGCCGGGCTACGCGGAAGATCGTAGCGGGCTGCCCTTCGTGGGTCGTGCCGGACAGCTGCTGACGCGCATCATTCAGGCCATGGGCCTGACCCGTGAGCAGGTCTATATCGGCAATATCGTCAAGTGCCGGCCGCCGCGCAACCGCAACCCGCAGCCGGATGAGATCCGCACCTGCTTCCCGTTTTTGCAGCGGCAGATTGCCGCTATCCGGCCGCGCTTTATCTGCGCCTTGGGCGGGGTTGCGGCACAGACGCTGCTGGACACCGATACGCCGATTTCAAGGCTGCGGGGACGGCTGCATGATTGCAGCGGCATCCAGGTGATGCCGACATTCCACCCCTCCTACCTGCTGCGCAATCCTGAAAAAAAGCGCGCTGTCTGGCAGGACATGCAGCTGGTGATGGAAGCTATGCGCAAAAACAGCGGCGGACACTGAACATGCATACGCATCCGACCAACCAATCTGCAGCCACACGACAGCGCAAAGCGGCCAGATGGCTGATGGCAGGCCTTCTGATCGCGGGACTGGGCGGTCTCCTGCTGGTGGCGGCCCCCCTGTATGCCGTTGACGGCGGTGCGGTTCTGATTCTTAAGATATCGGGTTCCATCAACCCTGCGGTGGCGGATTTCATCCAGGAAGGTATCCAGCAGGCCGAAAAGGAGCAGGCGGCCTGCCTGGTCATCGAGATGGATACGCCCGGTGGCCTGGCATCCTCCATGCGCAGTATCGTCAAGGCTTTTTACGCCAGCCGGGTGCCGGTGGTGGTTTATGTTGCGCCTTCCGGTGCGCGCGCCGCCTCGGCCGGTGTGATGATCACCATGGCGGCGGACATTGCGGCCATGGCACCCGGCACCAATATCGGTGCCGCGCATCCGGTGGGAGCCGGCGGCCGGGACATCGGCGGCAGCATGGCCGAAAAAGTGGTCAACGATATGGTGGCCCAGGCCCGCAGTATCGCGGCAAAGCGCGGCCGCAACGTCGCGTGGGCGGAAGCCGCTGTGCGCAAGAGTGTATCGATCACTGCCGAAGAGGCCCTGAAGAAGCAGGTCATCGATCTGGTTGCCCGCAACATGGACGAGCTGATCAAAAAAATAAACGGCCGCCGGTTGAAAGGCCGCGGTGTGCTGCACATCGACCCCGCCAGGCGACGTGTCTTCAAAGAGGGGCTGCGCACCAGGATACTGAAAACCATCAGCGATCCCAATATTGCCTATATTCTGATGATGATCGGGCTGGCGGGTCTGTATTTCGAGCTTTCCCATCCCGGCGCCGTCTTCCCCGGCGTAGTCGGCGGCATCGCCATTGTGCTGGCCTTTTTCGCCTTTCAAACCCTGCCGGTAAACACCGCCGGTATCCTGCTGATTCTGCTGGCCATCGTTTTCTTCGTACTGGAATTGAAAATCGCCAGTTACGGTCTGCTGAGTCTGGCCGGTGTGGCCTCGCTGGTGCTGGGATCGATAATGCTCTTCGGGTCCGCCTCTTCGGATTTGCACGTGTCGCTGCAGGTGATGTTGCCCACCGTCATCGTTGTGTCGGGTTTTTTCGTGGCCGTGGCGGCACTGGCCTTCAAAGCCTACATGTCCAAGCCGATGACCGGGGCGCGGGGGCTGGTGGGCGAAATCGGGGTGGTCAAAGAGGCGCTGGACCTTCAGGGCAAGGTCTTGGTGCACGGCGAACTGTGGCAAGCCAGGGCCAGTACGCCGCTGGCCGTCGGCACCAAGGTGCGCGTGGTGCGATTTACGCGTGGACTGGTGCTGGAAGTCGAAGCCCTACAGGAATCATGAAATTCGTCGATTGTTATTAATCCGATAACTTATGGGAAAACCCTAAAGGAGCTTAACATGTACCCCCTGATAGCCATCGTTGTGCTGCTGGTCCTGTATCTCGCATCAGCCCTGCGGATCCTGAACGAATACGAACGCGGCGTGGTGTTTCGTCTGGGAAGGGTCATCGATGCCAAAGGGCCGGGACTGATTATTCTGATTCCGATCATCGACAAGATGACCAAGGTCAGCATGCGGCTGGTGGCCATGGATGTGGACCCTCAGGACGTGATCACACGGGACAACGTTTCGGTGAAGGTCAACGCGGTGATTTATTTCCGTGTGATCATTCCGGTCAAGGCCATCGTTGAGGTGGAGAATTACAGCTACGCCATGGCACAGCTGGCGCAGACCACCTTGCGCAGCGTATGCGGACAGGCCGACCTCGACGAACTGCTGTCGGCCAGAGACAAGATCAACAGCCATCTGCAGGAGATCCTGGACACCCACACCGATCCCTGGGGCATCAAGGTGGCCACCGTGGAGCTGAAGCACATCGATCTGCCCCAGGAAATGCAGCGCGCCATGGCACGCCAGGCCGAGGCTGAAAGAGAGCGGCGCGCAAAGGTGATCAATGCCGAGGGCGAATACCAGGCGGCCGCCAAACTGGCCGAAGCGGCCGAGATCATCCATGCGCACCCCATCGCGCTGCAGCTTAGATACCTGCAGACCATGCGCGAAATGTCCACCGAAAGCAACACCAATACGTTCTTCCCGTTTCCCATGGATCTCTTCCGGCCGCTGCTGCAGCTGCTCGACGAAAAAGCCGACCGGGGAAAGACGCCGAATAACGGAACAAAATCTTGACAGATACAAGCAAATTGGGATAAATTAGAAGTTTACAAAACACGTTTCTTCGGGCGCCGGCGGGAATGTGAGGCCCATGGGCCGTGGTTTGCCGAAGAGGCGGGCACGATGTGCTGCTGTGGGAAGTGACCGGAGTTTGGCGGGGGCCTTTGAGCCTCCGCTTATTGTTTCCATACGGATCTCAGAAAAGGGAAAAGGAGGCTGGATTTAGAGATGGGTACCAAACAGGCAAAAGGCGCCAAAGAAAAGCCCCTTGAAAAAATGACGGCCAAGGAACTGCGGGATATTGCCAAGGAAATACCTGAAATAACTGGTGTTTACGGGATGAATAAGACCGAGTTGCTCAGTGCCGTCAAGAAAGCCCGCGGGATCGAAGAGGACATCGGCCGGCGGAGCAACGCATCGGTTCGGGACATCAAGAAACAAATCCGAAAACTGAAAAATGAGCGCGAAAAGGCACTGGAGCGTGAAGATCCCAGGATGGCGGCTATTTTCCGGAAACGAATTATCCGATTGAAGAAAAAAACCCGTCGCGCGGCTTAGTGTCGAAATGTCCGGCACCCGGATCGATCCGGCAAAAATTGCTTTCGATGTGGACGGGGTCGTCGCCGACACCATGGGGCTGTTTCTCGATATCGTACGCACCGAGTTTCATGTGGCCGGCCTGCGGTACGCGGACCTCACCTGCTATGAATTGGAGCGCTGTACCGGCCTGAGCGGCGAGATCATCGGCACCGTTGTTCAGCAGCTGACCGATGGCAAGTACCGGCTGCCGCTGAAAGCCTTTGCCGGGGCTGCATCGGTTTTGGGACGTATTGCCGCCTGCCGGCGACCCGTGCTTTTTGTGACCGCCAGGCCTTACCCGGGGCCACTGACGGCATGGTTCCAGGAGTGCCTGAAGCTGCCGCCGGCAGCGGTGGAAATCGTGGCCATCGGCTCCTTTGAGGCCAAGGCACAGGCACTGGTCGAAAGGGAAATATCCTTTTTCGTGGAAGACCGCCTGGAAACCTGCTTCACGTTGCAGGCGGCGGGGGTTACGCCGGTGGTCTTCCGGCAGCCCTGGAATCGTCGGCCGCATCCTTTTCTGGAAGTGGGCAGTTGGCGGGAAATCGCAGCCTTGTTGGCCCTGCAAGAGGAAAAGATGGCATGACAGGATCCATCCGGCAACTGTTCGATGCTTTTATCACCCATCTGTCCGCAGAGAAGGGATATTCACAGCATACCTGCCGGGCTTACCGTCGGGACCTTGACGAGTTTGCAAATTTCCTGGCGTCAACCCCGGCGGCATCGTTGCCGGCTGATGAAACCCGGCTGGACGGCCGCCTGCTGCAGCACCTGGATCATATAACGCTGCGCGCATACCTGGCCCGGCTGCATCGGAAAAACTGCAAGGCGACGATCGCGCGCAAGCTCTCGGCACTGCGGTCGTTTTTTCGGTTTCTTTTGAAAAACGGCTACCTGGATGCCAACCCGGCGGCTTATGTATTGACGCCCAAACGGGGCCGATGCATACCCCGTTATCTCAGCGTGGATGACATGTTTCATCTGCTCGACACCATGCCCGCAGACAACCTGCTGGCGCTGAGAAACCGCGCCATGTTCGAGACCCTCTATGGATCGGGGATCCGCGTGGCTGAACTGGTGGGGCTCAATGGCGGTGACGTCGATACGCAAAACCGCACCGTACGTGTACTGGGGAAGGGGGCCAGGGAACGCGTGGTGCCGCTGGGGCGAAAAGCGGCACAGGCCATCGAAGCTTATCGGCAACGGCTTAAGCTCGAAGGCCGCCTGCCCGGGGGCCCCGCGGATGCCCTCTTCATGAATAAATACGGGGGCCGGCTCAGTGCCCGTTCTGTCGGGCGTATTTTGAACCGGCTGTCCCGGACGGCCGGGCTGGGGCAACCGGTATCGCCGCATGCCCTGCGCCATTCGTTTGCCACCCACCTGCTCGATGCCGGCGCGGATTTGCGGGCGGTGCAGGAACTGTTGGGGCATCGCAGCCTTTCGACCACCCAGCGCTATACCCACGTGAGCATCAGCCGGCTTACCGAAGTGTACGACAAGGCACACCCCCGACGATAGGGTGCAGGGGAAAAAATGGAAAAGCGATATCCACAGGGCAATGACGGCGGGCGCCTGCCGCACTTTCACGGCACCACCATCCTGGCGGTGCGCCGCGATGGCAAGGTGGCCGTTGCCGGGGATGGCCAGGTCACGCTGGGGGATTCGGTGGTGAAACACCACGCCCGCAAGGTGCGCAAGATTTACAACGACCGCATTATCGTCGGTTTTGCCGGTGCCACCGCCGATGCCCTCAATCTCACCGAACGGCTGGAGGGCAAACTGGAGCGTTTCAACGGCAACCTGACCCGGGCGGCGGTGGAACTGGCGCGTGACTGGCGCACGGACAAGGTGCTCCGGCGCCTGGAAGCCGTTATGGTCGCCGTCGACGAAAAAAGCATGTACCTGGTTTCCGGCAACGGTGATGTCATCGAACCGGACGCCGGCATCCTCGCCGTGGGATCCGGCGGAGTGGCGGCCCATGCGGCCGCCAGTGCCCTAGCCGGGCATACCCGGCTGAATGCACGGGAAATTATCGAAAGCGCCATGAAAATCGCCGGGGATCTCTGTATCTACACCAACCATGTGGTGACCATCGAGGAACTTTGACCAGGAATTACGAATGCAATATGATGGTTAAACCTTGCGCAGGCAACCTGGAAAATTGATGCCGTGGCAATGGCGGTTTACAGCCAGAGCCCGAATGGACGCTTGGAATTCGGGAAAACATATCTATGGAAAACTTAAAGCCATCCGAAATTGTCCGTAAACTGGACAGGTACATCATCGGCCAGGATAAAGCCAAGCGCTCGGTGGCCATCGCGCTGCGCAACCGCTGGCGGCGGCAGCAGGTGCCGGACGATCTGCGCGACGAGATTGCGCCCAAGAACATCATCCTCATTGGGCCCACCGGTGTTGGCAAAACGGAAATTGCGCGCCGGCTGTCGCTGCTGACGGATTCGCCCTTTTCCAAGGTTGAGGCTTCCAAATTCACCGAAGTCGGCTACGTGGGACGGGATGTGGAATCCATGGTGCGGGACCTGGTGGAACTGACGGTCAACAGTCTCAAGGCGCGGCAGCAGAATGCGATCCAGCCGCGGGCGCAACAGGCCGCTGAAGAGCGCCTGCTCGACATCCTGCTGCCCCCGCCGCCTGTGCACCAAGCACCGGAAGCACCGGCCACGCCGGCGGAGGATGGCGCCGGTCGAAACGCCACGCGCGAGAAACTGCGCCAGATGCTTCACAGTGGACGTCTTTCCGAGCGCTACGTGGACCTGGAGGTTGCCGAGCGCAACATGCCCATGGTGGAGATCTTTTCCAATATGGGCATGGAGGAAATGGGGATTAATTTCAAAGACATGTTGGGAGGTCTTTTGCCCAAAAACACCCGCCGGCGCAAGGTCAAGGTCCCGGAGGCGCTGGAGATACTCACCCAGGAGGAGGCACAGAACCTGGTGGACATGGACCGGGTGGTCAAGGAGGCTGTCAAGAAAGTCGAGCAGTCGGGGATCATCTTTCTGGATGAAATCGACAAAATCGCCGGGGGGGATTCCAGGCATGGCCCGGATGTGTCGCGGGAAGGCGTACAGCGGGATCTGCTGCCCATTGTCGAAGGATCGACGGTGACGACCAAGTACGGGCCGGTTAAGACAGACCACATCCTGTTTATCGCTTCGGGCGCTTTTCACACGGTGAAACCCTCTGACCTGATCCCTGAACTGCAGGGACGTTTCCCCATCCGTGTGGAGCTGGATTCCCTGGGCCGCGAGGAATTCGTGCGCATTTTGACCGAGCCGCGCAATGCACTGCTGCTGCAGTACATGGCCCTGCTCCGAACCGAAGGCGTCGAAATCGCGTTTGAAGACGATGCCGTGACGGCGGTGGCACGCATCGCCCAGGAAGTCAACGAGTCCACGGAGAACATCGGCGCGCGCCGCCTGCACACGCTGATGGAGTACCTGCTGGAGGAAATTCTCTTCCAGGCGCCTGATCTTGCCGAAAAAACGTTGACCATTGATGCGGCTTATGTTGAAGAAAGGCTGAAGGACGTCAGGGACGACCAGGATCTGAGCCGCTATATCCTGTAAGCGGCGTACACCGAGAGGTAAGCACGCCAGAACCGCGAAAAAGAACATGCCTGAAACCCGAGCGCCATACCGTGTTGCCGACATCCTGGTGGAATGCCTGCCATACATCCGCCGTTTTGCGGGCATGACGCTGGTCATCAAGTACGGCGGGCATGCCATGGTGGATGAACAGCTGAAGGCGGATTTCGCGCGGGATGTCACCCTGCTCAAATTTGTCGGGCTGCACCCTGTCGTCGTGCACGGCGGCGGCCCCCAGATCAACACCGTACTGGAACGTATGGGGATCCGCTCGCGCTTCGTCAAGGGACTGCGCCTGACCGATGCGCCCACCATGGATGTGGTGGAAATGGTGCTGGGCGGCAAGGTCAACAAGGCCATCGTCACACAGATCAACCAGCAGGGCGGCAAGGCCGTGGGCCTCAGCGGCAAGGACGGCGGGCTGATCCAGGCGCGCAAACTGCAGGTGGTACATCACAGCGCGGAAGGCGCCGCACCGGAGATCATCGATCCCGGCCTGGTAGGTGAAGTGACGGACATCCGCCCGGAAATCATTCACACGCTGAGCAGCAGGGGGTTTATCCCCATCATTGCACCGGTGGGCAGCGGGAGCAGTGGCGAAACCTACAACATCAACGCCGATCTGGTGGCCTCGCGCATGGCCATGGCTCTTTCAGCCGGCCGCCTGATCTACCTGACCGACGTAGACGGCGTGCTGGATGCCGAAGGCTCCCTGATCTCTTCCATCGATGCCGGTGCCGTCGGCCGTATGGTAGCCGCCGGCAGTGTCCACGGCGGCATGATTCCGAAGATGCAGTGTGCCATCGATGCGGTGGCGGCGGGGGTGAAAAAAGTGGCCGTTATCAACGGTACCCGGCGGCACGCCCTCCTGCTGGAACTATTCACCGACCAGGGAATCGGAACGGAAGTCGTATCATGAAAAATGAACTCATGAAACAAGCCGACCGGGTGATGGCACCGACCTACCAGCGCTATCCGCTGGTGATCGCACGCGGACAGGGTTGCATGCTCTGGGATGTACAGGGCAGGTCTTATGTGGATTTCGTGGCCGGCATCGCCGTCTGCAGCCTGGGCCATGCCCACCCCGCCGTGGTGCGGGCCCTCAAGGCACAGGCGGATGTCCTCTGGCATGTATCCAACCTGTACTATACACAGCCGCAGGCCGACCTGGCGGACAGGCTCACGCAGCGCTGCTTCGCCGAACGCGTTTTTTTCTGCAACAGCGGGGCTGAGGCCAACGAGGCCGCCATCAAACTGGCGCGAAAGTACTTCAAGGACCACGGGCAGCCGCAGCGCTACCGCATCCTTGCCATGCAGCAGTCCTTTCACGGCCGCACCATGGCCACCTTGTCCGCCACCGGGCAGGATAAAATTAAAAAGGGCTTCGAGCCGCTGCTGGAAGGTTTTGATTTTGTGCCTTTCAATGATGCAAAGGCCGTTGCAGAAGCCATCGGCGCACAAACCTGCGCCGTGATGCTCGAACCGGTCCAGGGCGAAGGCGGTGTGTGTGTACCCGACAATGACTACCTGCCGCGCGTGCGTGAGATCTGTGAGCGCGCCGGCGTGCTGCTGATTTTCGACGAGATCCAGTGCGGCATGGGGCGCACCGGGCGGCTGTTTGCCCACGAGCACTGGCGGACCGCGCCGCACATCATGACTCTGGCCAAGGCCATGGCCAACGGACTGCCCATGGGCGCCATGCTGGCCGGCGCGCGGGTGATGGAGAGCTTCGGGCCCGGCGCCCACGCCACCACCTTCGGTGGTACACCCCTGGTGGCCGCCGCCGCCCTGGCCACACTGGAGGCGTTCGAGGACGAAAACGTGGTGGCACGCTGTGCCGAGACCGGAACGTACTTCCGAGAGCGGCTGGAAGGGCTTGCCGCGCGCCACAGCTGCGCGCTGGAAGTACGGGGACTTGGGCTGCTGCTGGGGCTTGTGCTGGACAGGCCGGCCGCTGACATCGTTGCCGCCTGCATGCAGCGGGGCTTTCTGGTCAACTGTGTGCAGGGCGACATCCTGCGCTTCGCGCCGCCGCTGATCATCGAAAAAACGCACATCGACGCGCTCATCGACTGCCTGGACGAAGTGCTGGATGCACAGTAACGCGGCAGGCTTCTGTGCCTGCCGAACCTTGGGGTTGCTGCATGATGAGATGTGGCCCGTGGAGATGGGACTCGAACCCAACCGCATTTCGATAGGGATTAAGGGGAGGAGAGGGGTTTTCCGTGGCTGAAAAAATCGACAAGGTGGTATTGGCATACTCCGGCGGCCTGGACACGTCCGTCATTTTAAAATGGCTCATCGAAACCTACGACTGCGAGGTGATCGCTTTTTCAGCAGATCTGGGGCAGGCCGATGACTTTGAAAAAATCCGGCAGAACGCGATCCGCACCGGGGCGGCCAAGGTCTACATCGAAGACCTGACTACTGAATTCGTCAAAGACTTCGTGTTTCCCGCCTTTCGGGCCAACGCCATTTACGAGGGCAGTTACCTGCTGGGCACCTCGCTGGCGCGGCCGCTGATTGCCAAAAGACAGATCGAAATCGCCAAACAGGAAAGCGCCGACGCTGTCAGCCACGGGGCGACCGGCAAGGGAAACGATCAGGTACGCTTCGAACTCGCCTATCTCGGGCTGGAGCCGCATATCAAAATCGTGGCGCCCTGGCGCGAATGGGACTTGAATTCACGAAGTGCGCTGATGGCCTTTGCCGCCAGCCACGGCATCCCGGTGCCGGCCACGCGTGCAAAGCCTTACAGCACGGACTGGAATCTGCTACACATCAGCTATGAAGGCGGCATTCTGGAGGATCCGTGGAACGCGCCGCCGGATGACATATTTACGCTGACGGTGTCGCCGCGGGAGGCACCGGATGCGCCCGAAGAAATCGAAATCACGTTTTCGTCCGGTGATCCTGTGGCCGTCAACGACCGGAAACTCCCGCCGGCCGATATGCTGCGGGAACTCAACCGGCTGGGTGCCAGGCACGGCATCGGACGGGTGGACATCGTTGAAAACCGCTTTGTGGGCATGAAATCGCGCGGTGTTTACGAAACCCCGGGCGGCACCATTCTGCGGACCGCGCACATGGCGCTGGAATCGATCACCCTGGACCGCGAGGTGCTTCACCTGCGCGATTCACTGGTTCCCAAATACGCCCAGCTGGTGTACAACGGATTCTGGTTTGCCCCCGAGATGCGCCTGTTGCAGAACCTGGTGGATCAAACCCAGGAAAATGTCACAGGCGTCGTACGACTGCAGCTCTACAAGGGCAACTGCATCGTGTCCGGCCGCAAATCCGGGCGTTCGCTGTACCGCGAAGATTTTGCCACCTTTGAAGATGACAGCGTCTATAACCAGCGGGATGCCGAGGGCTTCATCCGTCTGAATGCCCTGCGCCTCAGAATTCAGAAAATGCTCGCATGATGGGGACCAGTAAAATGTTTCCGGCCAACTCCAGTGGGAACGAGGGTTTTCTCAACAAGTCCCGGCAGCTCTGGCGCATACCTGTATCGGCGGCGCGCCCGGTGTCCATCCTTCGGCGCCATCCGGTCGCCCGGCTCGATTTCAAGCACGCCACCACGGTGCTCCTTACACAGCTTGATCCCGCCAACGGCGGGATTAACGCCGGCCGACCGGCCAGCTTTTGCCTTGCTATCGGCAAAGTGCCGCTTTGCCGGGACACGCATGCACCTCTTCCGGCAACCCGTAACCGGAATTTTTTAAAAAGATACGGGTGCGACAAATCTCCGGGCAGGGGAGGGCCGGCATGACATCTCAAAAACCGTGGGACGGCCGTTTCGGACAGGCCACCGACAGGCGTGTCGAAGCTTTTACATCTTCCATCGACATCGATCGGCGGCTTTATGCACACGACATCGCCGGTAGCCAAGCCCACTGCCGCATGCTGGCCGAATGCGGAATCATCACAGCGGATGAAGCCAAACAGCTTTGCGCCGGTCTGGAAACCGTCCGGCTGGAAATCGAAAGCGGGCGTTTTGTTTTTGACGACCGGCTGGAAGACATCCACATGCACATCGAAAACCGCCTGCGCCAGATCGTCGGGAAAGTGGCGCTGAAGCTGCATACGGCCCGGAGCCGCAATGACCAGGTGGCACTGGACGTGCGGCTGTTTCTCAGAGATGCCGTCGGCGGGCTGATCGGCGAACTGCACGCCCTGCGAACGTGCTTCGTGGATCTGGCCGGGAAAAACCTGGATATCGCCATGCCCGGCTACACGCACCTGCAGCGTGCCCAGCCCGTTCTGCTGGCACACCACCTGCTGGCCTACTACGAGATGTTCACACGTGACAGCCGGCGTCTGGACGACGGTTTGAAGCGTATCAACGTCATGCCTCTGGGGGCGGCGGCGCTTGCCGGCACGACCTATCCCGTCGACTGCCGCTATACCGCCGAGCTGCTCGGTTTCCCGGCGGTGTGCGCCAACAGCATCGATGCGGTTTCGGACCGTGATTTCGTACTCGAATTCCTATCCGCCGCAAGCATCTGCATGGTGCACTTGAGCCGTTTGGCCGAGGAGCTGGTTTTGTGGTCCAGCAGCGAATTCGGTTTCGTGACGCTGCCGGACGCTTTTGCCACCGGCAGCAGCATCATGCCGCAGAAGAAAAATCCGGATGTGCCTGAACTGGTGCGCGGCAAAAGCGGGTCCGTGTTCGGCCACCTGATGGCCATGCTGACGACCATGAAGGGGCTTCCGCTGGCTTATGACCGGGATATGCAGGAGGACAAGAAGCCCCTCTTCGAAACCCTGGATACGCTCTCGGGTTGTATCGGAATTTTTGCGGCCATGTTGCCGAAACTGGCCTTTAAAGCGGATGCCATGCGAAACGCCGCTTCCAGCGGGTTCCTGAATGCCACGGACATGGCGGACTATCTCGTGGGTCGCGGCATGCCTTTCCGCGAGGCGCACGCCTGTGTCGGGCGGGTGGTCAGCTATGCCCTGGAGCGGGGCCGGGAGATTAACGAGCTTTCGCTGGAAGAGCTGCGCGCGTTTTTCGCCGACATCGACAAAGACATCTTTACGGCGCTGTCGCTTACGGCTGTGATCGATCGTCGCAAGAGCTTCGGCGGAACGGCGCGCGGAAACGTTAAGGCCGCTCTGGCCGCCGCCAGGAAAGTCTTGGATGCTGAAAAACCTTAACCCGCATTTGAAAGGACATTCCATGCGAAACCGGATCAGACTGTTCTCGAAACGGGTGTTTGCGTACGCCGATTTCAAGTCCCGGGTAGGGGTGCTGGTGCTTGCCGCAATGCTGGGGATGACGGCCTGCGGCATCAAGGCGCCTCCGATACCGCCGCGTCAGATCGCACCACCGCCCGTAAGCGATTTACAGTACCGTATTGCTGACGGTGAGCTCATTTTGACCTGGTCGGTGCCGGCTGCCACCTGGGAGCGTCAGCCGGACCTGGCCGGTTTTGCCGTTTACCGTTCCAAAAGCGAGTTGCGCAACGGCGCCTGCAAGAATTGTCCCCTTTTGTTTCAGCGCATTGCCCAGGTGCCCTTGGTCGTTACGCCGCAGCGCAAAAGCGTGGCCGCAAAACTGTCCTACCGTGAACGTCTGGCCAAAGGCTATCACTACACCTACAAGGTCGTTTCACGTACGGCAAGCCATATCTCGGGCGCGGATTCCAACCTGATTTCCTTTGACTATTGAGCGATCAGCCATGCATCACTTTGACTACGTAAATGGAGAAATGTACTGCGAGCAGGTGCCCGTCCGGCGTATTGCCGATGCCGTGGGTACCCCTTTTTACCTGTACAGTCATGCGACCCTGAAGCGCCATTTCCTGGCGGTGCGCGATGCCTTTCCGGAAACGGACAAGCTGGTGTGCTATTCGGCCAAGGCCAACACCAGCTTCGCCCTGCTCAAACTGTTTGCCGATCTTGGCGGCGGCCTGGACATCGTCTCCGGCGGAGAGCTCTACCGTGGACTGAAAGCCGGCTTTGCACCACAGCACATCGTGTATTCCGGGGTGGGCAAACGGCCCGACGAGATCAATGCCGCACTGGAGACAGGCATCCTGCAGTTCAATGTGGAATCGCTGCAGGAGCTGGAAACCGTCAACCGCTGCGCCGGGCAGCTGAACAAAAATGCGCCGGTGGCCATCCGTGTCAACCCCGACGTGGACCCGCATACGCATCCTTACATTTCGACGGGCATGAAAAAAAACAAGTTCGGAATCAGCGCTGCCGAGGCGCTGGCGGCCTACCGCCATGCAGCGCAGTTGGCGCATGTCGAGGTCGTCGGCATTGACTGTCATATCGGCTCGCAGATCACCGAAGTCGGGCCCTTCAAGGATGCACTGGCCAGCCTCATGGAACTGATCGGCCGCCTGCAGCAGGACGGCATCGCCATCCGCAACCTGGACATCGGCGGTGGGCTGGGGATCACGTACGGGCGCGAAACGCCGCCGGCACCAGGGGAATACGCGGCTGCCATCATGGCGGCTGTAGCCGATAGCGGACTGCGGCTGATCCTGGAGCCCGGTCGTGTCATCGTGGGCAATGCCGGCGTGCTGGTATCGCGCGTTTTGTATCGCAAGCGTACGCCGGAAAAACAGTTCGTGATTACAGATGCGGGCATGAACGACCTGTTGCGTCCGTCGCTCTACCATGCCTATCACGAGATCAAGCCGGTGGTTGTCGACCAGCGTCCACTGATCGTCGCCGATGTGGTGGGCCCTATCTGCGAAAGCAGCGATTTTCTGGCGACCGAGCGCGAACTCCCGGATTTTTCCCCCGGTGAACTGCTGGCCGTCATGAGCGCCGGCGCCTACGGCTTTGCCATGTCCTCCAACTACTGTTCACGGGTGCGGGCCGCCGAAGTAATGGTCAAAGGCGGGGACTTCGGTGTCATCCGCAGGCGCGAAACCTATGCAGACCTGACGGCCCTGGAGCAGCTGCCGGATTTCATGGCCTGACGTGCAGGGGGTGTTTCAGGGGGATTTGTACAAGTTTTTCGAATAACAGCGGCTTTGGAAGGAAAGACTGTGGAAACGGTAGAATTTTCAAAGATGAGCGGCAGCGGAAACGATTTTATCGTCATCGACAACCGGAATACTGCCGTTTCCGAAGCATCTTCGGTAGACTTTGTGCGGCGGGTGTGCCGGCGCCGGCTTTCAGTAGGCGCCGACGGCGTGATTTTCTTGGAGCCTTCGGAGACGGTGGATTTCAGGTGGCGCTTTTACAACGCTGACGGCAGCCTGGCGGAAATGTGCGGCAACGGGGCGCGCTGTGCGGCACGCTTTGCCTACCTGAACCGGATTGCCGGCAAGCAGCTGGCTTTCGAAACCCTGGCCGGCACCATATCCGCGCAGGTCATCGACCGTCGGGTGCGCCTCAAAATGACCGCGCCTTCACCGCTGAAATGCGACCTGTCCGTGGTGTTGGCAGAAAAGACATACGCTGTCTGCCACGTCGATACGGGTGTACCGCACGCGGTATTGCTGGTCGACGATGTAAATCAGGCCGATGTAATCGGGATCGGGCGTAAGATCCGTTACCATGACGCCTTTGCACCCGGCGGCACCAACGTGAATTTCGTGGCGCTGAACAGCGACGGCACACTGGCCATCCGTACTTACGAACGCGGCGTGGAGGATGAAACGCTGGCCTGCGGTACGGGTGCTGTGGCCGCAGCCCTGGTGGCGGCCGTCAAGGCCGGCCGGACATCTCCGGTGCAGGTGCGGCCGCGGGGTGGCGGCACGCTGAACGTCCATTTTGCCCGGGAAGGGGAAAGCTTTACGTCGGTTTACCTGGAAGGCGATGCGCGGGTGGTTTACACGGGGCGCCTGGCGCCCGAAGCGCTGGAGTGAACGATTAGATCTTACGATTGCGCAAGCGAACTGAATGAGAGGATGAGTGCCGGTGATGAAAATCGAAAAGTCGCAGCGGCTCAAGCAGTTGCCGCCCTATCTGTTTAAAGAGATTGACCGCCAGAAAACGGTGATGCGTGCAAAAGGCGCAGACATCATCGATCTGGGCGTGGGGGACCCGGACCTGCCGACACCGGCGCACATTATCGAGGCGTTGCAAAGCGCTGCCCTGGACCCGGCCAACCACCGTTACCCGTCCTACACCGGCATGGCCAGTTTCAACCGGGCCGTGGCCGGTTGGTACAAGCGGCGTTTTGGCATCGATCTTGATCCGGAGAGTGAAGTCATCACACTGATCGGATCCAAGGAGGGCATTGCGCACATTCCGCTGGCGTTTATCAACCCGGGTGATGTGGCACTGGTACCCTCGCCGGGCTATCCCGTTTACGACATCAGCGTGCAGTTCGCCGGCGGGCGCAGCGTGTCCATGGACCTGACGGCGGACAACCGCTTCCTGCCGGATCTGGATGCGATTCCAGCGGACGTGGCGCAAAGTGCGCGCCTGATGTTTCTCAACTACCCCAACAACCCCACCTCGGCGACGGCGGAAGGCGATTTTTTCGATCGCGTGGTGGCTTTTGCCGCAAAACATGAGGTCATCGTGTGCCATGATGCCGCATACAGCGAGCTGGCCTTCGAAGGCTATCGTCCGGCCAGCTTTTTGCAGAGCGACGGTGCCCGGGAAGTGGGCATCGAATTCCACTCCCTGTCCAAGACCTACAACATGACCGGTTGGCGCCTGGGTTTCGCCGTGGGATGCAAGGCGGTTATCCAGGCACTGGGGCAGGTCAAGAGCAATATCGACTCGGGGGCTTTCCAGGCGGTCCAGCTGGCCGGTATCGCGGCGCTGGAAGGCGACCAGGAATGCGTTGCGCAGATGCGCAACACCTACATGCAACGGCGCGACCTGCTGGTCGGCGGACTGAGGGAACTGGGGCTGCACGTGGAAAAGCCCCGGGCCACTTTCTACCTGTGGATTGCGGTGCCCGATGGCTATACTTCAGCGCAATTCGCCACGCACCTGCTCACCCGTGCGGGCATCGTGGTAACTCCGGGAAACGGGTTCGGCGCACCCGGAGAGGGCTACGTGCGCATGGCTCTGACCGTGGATGAAAAGCGCCTCGCCGAAGCGCTTGAGCGCATGCGCGGCACCGGGTTTTAACTGCGGTGTCTCTGTCGCTCGCCGGGAATACGACCGCAGGCTTCGCGCCGGCGCACAGGGCATACATTTCGGTGGGCTCCAATCTTGGCGACAAATTGGCGTATTGCCGCCATGCAGTGGCTTGCCTGGCGCAGCTTGACGGCACCCATGTGACGGCCGTGTCGAAAATCTACCGCACGGCGCCGGTGGACTACCAGGATCAGAATTGGTTTGTCAACTTGGCACTGGCCATCGAAACCGTGTTGGCACCCGACGCCCTGCTGGCGGCGCTTAAGCGCATTCAGCGCAGTGCCGGGCAGGGTGAAAAGTCGATACGTTTCGGACCGCGCCGTCTGGACCTGGACATCTTGCTGTACGGCCGACAGATCATTCAAACACCGCTTTTGACCGTACCACATCCCCGCATGCACCGGCGGCGGTTCGTACTCAAGCCGCTGTGTGATATCGATCCGGGGTTGGTGCACCCGGTTCGCGGGGAATCGGTCAGAGCGCTTCTGAATAGGCTGGATCCCTGCGAGCAGCAGATTGAGGAGATAAAAGAAGACGTCCGCACCACGGGATTTTGCATGCCGTAGAATCCGTCTGACGGTTTAAGGCCGTGGGAGGTAAAATGCAGATGAGCAGAACAGAATGGATCAAGGCTGTTTTCGGCAACCCCAACATTCTGACGCTTTACCGCATCGCCGCCGTGCCCCTGATCGTCATCCTGCTTTTGTTCCCCAACCGTATCTGCACCTTTGTCGCCGCCCTGCTGTTTTCCGCCGCCGCCATTACCGATTACCTGGACGGCTACCTGGCCCGCGTGCGCGGCATGGAATCCGCTTTTGGGCGCATCATGGACCCGTTGGCGGACAAGCTGCTGGTGTCGGCGTCTTTTATCATGCTGACTTCCCTTGGATGGGTGCCGGCCTGGATGGTATGCATCATCATCGGCCGCGAAATTGCGGTCACCGGGCTGCGGAACTTCATCGCCGAAAGCCAAAAGGATCTTTCAGCTTCCTCCCTGGGCAAATACAAAACCGGATTTCAGATCGCCGCCATCATTCCGCTGATGATTCATTTCGACTTTTGGGGCTTGCAGGTCCAACGCATCGGTGGAGTTTTCCTGTGGGCGGCCCTGGTCTTCACCATCTGGTCGGGGGTCGACTATTTCGTGCGCTTCCGGAAACTTTTGAAAATCTGAGGAGTACACCAGGCGGCAGCGCGAAAAAAATGCAACGGATACCGCACCAGTTCGGCCGGCGCTTGGTCAAAGCCGCTTTCCAATGGCACGAAAACATCACTTTTGTGTTGACAATTCAGGGAAGAATGGATAAAAAGCCAAAAACGTTGAGCGGGAATAACTCAGTGGTAGAGTGCGACCTTGCCAAGGTCGAAGTCGCGGGTTCAAATCCCGTTTCCCGCTCCATTTTTTTAGGCGGCATAGCCAAGTGGTAAGGCAGCGGTCTGCAAAACCGCAATTCATCGGTTCGAGTCCGATTGCCGCCTCCACCGAAAGAACGAGGGTCTGCAGGGATTGATGACTTCCTGCAGGCCCTTTTTTGTAAGGGCCTCGGCAAAGAATGATTCCCCATGCCGGCTGTCTTCTGTCATGTTTGCCACGCTGCCTTGCATCTTGCCAAAACGCCTGCATCGATTGTCGGAGGCCTGCAAACCGTGTGATGGCGGCGTGACATTGCTCAGCCGTGGAGAAAAGGCATTCGGCCTCAATTTCAAAAACTGGCCGCCATCGCCCCGCCATCGCCTCCAGCGTGGATTGCGACACCAGTTTTCGCAGAGCGCAAAATGTAAAACCGACACGGCATAATGTGCGGCTCCCGTGGCCCTTTTGCAGATGCATGTCGGGTAGCCGGCGCCGGTCCGGGAATATGGTTTTGCCAGAATATTCCCGGAATTCGCGGTGCATCCCTGCGAAGTGCGATCTTTGCACAAATTGCCTTCCTCACCGCCCGACTTTCAGGACATTCGTTGCCAAAGGCGGTTTATGTGCCGTTGGACCTCGCGCGCAAAGTGGCGTATCACTTGTCGCTGATGGCGGCATCCCGAAAACCTGGACTTTTGGACACCAATGTCGCATCGGCAGTGCGTGTTTGCAGGGCTGCCGAGGAACGAGGCTATGACATCTCGGGAAGCCTGTTTCGTACCGGCGGGGAACCATTGACAAACGAACGTCTACAGATCATCGAACGGACGGGAAGCCGTGCTTACTGCAATAATGGCATTTTCGAAGCTGGGCGTCTGTGCGGCCATCCAACGCACATTCAGGTCATCACAATTGAGCACCGCAAGACCGTTAGGGGGGAGTTCTCGAAGCATGTGCGCTTTTTCATTGCGTGTGGTCTCCAGGGTTTTCAACGAGCGGTGTGTTCGCTGCCGATGGTGGTAACCACGGTGGCATCCGGGTGAATCGCCCTGGCGAGAGGAGCCATCTGGCCCTTTCCGTCAATACCGATTTACCGGGGATTACCGGCATATTGGAGGCACGAAAAAAATCATGCCGCCACGGTCCGATACGGATGTATCCCAGAGTGCTGAGTTGGTGATAGCCGGCCTTTTGAATGGCGCGTACCCCCCACTTGTTTTCCGGCACCACGACGGCCAGCAAACGCCGATATCCGCGTCTCTTAAGGTTCTGAATCATCCAGTCGGCACATGTGGGTGAGAGGTTGCGGCCGCGCATGTCGCAAGCGGTGTGTGACGCGTAAACGTAGACCTCGTCAGCAGCCACGGACAAGGGACAGTTCAGATAGTTGATCCATACGTTGCGGAATGCCGCCCAGCGGGCGTGCACGATGCGGCCGTTGCGACGCGCAACGAAACATATGTGCCCGGCGGCAAGCCGGCGGCGGACGGTTAACGGGCTTTCTCCCCGGGAGAATTCGCAGTAGGCCGGTATGTCCGCAATGCCGAGTAAACTGCAGACAACCGGAAAAGAGGTTGTCGCTTTGGGTCCTGGCGTGTCAACCCGCCGTGCGAATAAAAACATGCGGCGATAGACGGTCTCTTGCAGAATTTTAAAGCCAAGGGATCTGATGCCTTCTGTACGGAGTATTTCAACTATCCGCCGCAGAATTTTCGTGAAACTCCAGTTTATTCTATTTCGGATAAAAAAGGAATATTCTCCGCGCGACATTTACAGCAGGTCTTGGACCCTGGCGAGAATGTCTTTGCGTCCCATGCCCTGGTACGGAATCTGTTCGTAAAGGCCGCCGTGGCCTTCCCGGCACGTGCCCAGGTGGGCGTAACGCGGGCTGTAGCCGCGCTCCAGCAGCCAGGTGCCGTAGCGTGTGCCCAGGCCGGTTTTCACGTTCTGGGTTTCCACCACCAGCACAAAGTCAGCGCCGCCGACCTTTTTCAGCATGTCTTCATCGGGCACATTCAAAGTGGGCTTGTTGACCAGACCGACGGCAATGCCCTCGCTTCTGAGATGCTCCACCACATCCAGGCAGCGGTAGAGCATTTCGCCGTAAGTAACGATATACCCCCTGTCGCCTTCGCGGATGAGCTCGTCTTTCCCGGGTTCGAAACGGTAGCCGTCGTCGAAGAACGGCCGGCCGTTCTCGGCCAGGATGTAGGGTGTGGCCGAGCGCGTGGAAAAGATGAACCGCAGTCCGGGATCGGTAAAGACCGTCTCGATGACGGCTTTCATCTGATGGCTGTCGGCCGGAAAATAGAGGCGCGTGGCATCGTCTTTTCCCAATCCGTTATCGGCGAAGAAATTGTTGATGCCAAAATGGCAGGTGTTGTCGGCCATGTCGTCGACCCCGGCATGGGAAAAGTGGGCCAGCACGTTGGCACGATTCAGGCGCGCCATGGTGATTTCGGAGATTACCATCTCCATGAAGGCTGAAAAAGTACCGAAGATGCCCTGGCGGCCCTTTTCGGCGCCGAAACCGGCCGCCAGCGAGAAGTTGTTGCGCTCCATGATGCCGCCGGAAATGTAGATTTCCGGAAAGGCCTTGCGGATGTGGTGCAGGCCGCAGGAGCCCTCCAGGTCCGAATCCACCACCCGCACGCGGTGTTGACGGTCGGGCATCTTTTCCAGCATTTCACAGACAAATTTGCCGAAATTGTCGCGGTTCTTGGCCTTTTCGGCCGTGCTTCCCAGAAAGGCGGACGGGCTGGAGGTTTTGGCGGCCGTCGAAAGCATCGTCACGGCCTGCTCGCGTCCGTGGGCTGCCAGATAGTCTGCGGCCAGTTCCACCGGGATGACGTCATGGCCTTTGGGGAGCCCCTCGATGCCCTTGACACCGATGGCCATGCTGCGCGTATTGACCAGCGCCCGCGGTCCCTTCTGGTGCAAGGCGCCGCGGATGCGCTGAAACAATCCGGCGTAGTCTTCGCCGTCTCCGGTATCGACGGGCAGGCCGTGGCCGGAAAGGGTCTTGGCAAGTGAAAAACCCTGCATGTACTTGCTGGGATGGCCGGCGATGGTAACATCGTTGGCATCCAGCAGCAGTTTGATATTCAGGTTCTGGGCCACGGTGCAGCGGGCCGCTTCGGCATCCGAGCCCTCCTGCTGGGAACCGTCGCTGCCGAACAATACGACGGTCCGGTCCGGATTCGCAACAGCGATGCCGTTGACGTAGCTCCACAGGTGCCCCAGACGGCCGGAGCTGAAAAAGATGCCGGCCGTATCGTCACGTTCGGGGTGTCCGTAAAGGCCGTGGCCGAATTCGCGATAGTGCAGCAGTTTTTCCGCCGGCATGTAACCGTGCAACACCGCCATGAGGTACTGGATGGCCACACGGTGGCCGGCTTCATCAAAGAAAACCGGGTAAATGGAGGTGTCGGCGCGCATGCAGGCATCGATGATGAGCACCTCGGGCACGATGTCGTAAGGCCCGCCGGTATGTCCGCCCAGCCCACGGGCATTGGCATATGCGGTAAAGAATATAATGCTGTCGCGCACCAGTTGAATGTTTTCGGAAAGCCGGGATTCCTGCGCGGCGCTCAGTGCATCCTGGTCGGAGCGGAGTTCAAGCGGTTTGTAAGCCGTAAGGTCGATGGGAAATTGCATGGGCGTCACCTGTGCGGTTGGGTTTTGCGAAAGCGGCGTTGGTGGTGTAGCGTCGCCGGTCATGGGACGGCCACGGGCATGACGGGGTATCATCCGTGCTGTCCGCATTCGTCCGCACCGGAGTCTTTAAGCACGTAAGACCCGTTTCTGGCAAGCAGTTTTTTGCGACACGCCGCGGTGCAAGCCGCGACGTGTCGCCTGGATGCAGCCTCCGCGAATCTTTGAAGGTGTTATTTGCCGAAGTAGTTGTGCAGGAAACGAAGAAACTTTTCGTTTTCTTCATCCAGCCCCGGAGTGACCCGGAAGAAACCGTCTTTGCCGTGAATTTTGCCGATTTTCTTCAGGTAGATCTTTTCCATTTCGATGGCCGCCGCCAAAATTTCGGCCGTGGTTCTGCCGCTCATGGAGGCATCGATGAGCATATAATTACCATGGGCCGGATAGGGTTTGAGGCCGACTCCCTGCGCTGCTTCGTAAAATTTTTTCATCCAGCGATTGTTGTGTGCCACCTTGGCCTGGATTTCTGCGGGATTGTCGATAATGGCTTCGGCGGCCGCCATGGACATCAGGCTGACATTCCAGGGCAGGAACATGGTGTTGAAGGCCTTGATCATTTCCTCGGTTCCGAGCACATAGCCGAAACGGATGCCGGCAAAGCCGTGGGCCTTGGAAAAAGTGACCGACAGAAACACATGCGGGTATTCCTTGATCAGGGATGCCTTCGACGGAATTTCCGGGTTGTAGTCCTTGTATGCCTCATCGATGCAAAGCGGGATACCGGTTTTGCAGAACCGTTCGAGATCCGCATCGTCGATGAAGACGCCGGTGGGGTTGTTGGGATTGATCACCAGGATCAGCTTGGTCTTTTCATTGATGGCGTTCAGCATGCCGTCCACATCGTACTGCAGATCTGATTCGCGCACCGGAACCTGGACCACCTTGCCGCCGCACAGCTCAGCCCGGGGCGGGAAAAGTCCAAAGGTGGGGTCCGACATGATGATTTCGTCACCGGGCTGCATAAAAACACGCATCATGGCATCGATGACCTCTGAAGACCCGTTGCACAGGGCGACGTTGTCTGGTCCCAGGTCGTACTGCGCACCGATTTTCGCGCGCAGGCGTTTCATGCTGTCGGGATAGCGGTTGCCCATCCGGACGGCGTCGGCCACGGCCTGCACGACCTTTTCGGATGGCGGAATGGGGTTTTCGTTGAGCATCAGCCGGGCGTGGTCCGGATGCGCCCAAGCGACATCCAGAATGCTCGGGTCGTATTTTCTGGCAGTCGTCAGCCAGGGCACGAACCAGTCTTTCAGCTCTTTCATGGTGGATCTCCTTTTTGGCTTTTGAATTTCGTTTTGCAGGTTCCTTGGCATCTTTTTGCAATACATTGGCCCATTATACCACGTCTTCCAGCGGCGTATAGGGCATGCCGAAAGCATCCGCAACACCGTGGTAGGTGATTTTGCCGTCGATGATGTTGATACCCTTGGCGATGGCATTGTTCTGCAATGCGGCCTGTCTGTAGCCCTTGTCTGCAATTTCGATGGCATAGGGAAGCGTGGCGTTGGTTAGCGCCTTGGTGGAGGTCACCGATACGGCGCCGGGCATGTTGGCCACGCAGTAATGCACGATACCGTCGACTTCATAAATTGGATCGTCATGGGTCGTAGGGTGGGCGGTTTCAATGCAGCCACCCTGATCAATGGCCACATCGACGATCACAGAGCCCGGTTTCATGAGCTGCAGCATATCGCGGGTGATCAGCTTGGGGGCCTTGGCACCGTGGATCAGAACAGCGCCGATGACCAGGTCAACCCGCGGCAGGAGTTCACGGATCGCCGCCGGGCTGGAAACCAGCGGGAAACAGTTGGCCGGCATGATATCACTCAGATAGCGCAGGCGATTGATATTGGTGTCCATGATGTGCACCTTAGCGCCCATGCCGCAGGCCAGCTTGGCCGCATTGGTGCCCACGATGCCGCCGCCGATCACCAGAATTGAGCTGGGTTCGACGCCCGGCACACCACTGAGCAGGATTCCCTTACCGCCAAAGGTTTTTTCGAGATATTTGGCGCCCTCCTGAATGGACATGCGCCCGGCGACTTCGCTCATGGGCATCAGCAAGGGCAGCGAGCGGTCGGGCATTTCAACGGTTTCATAGGCAATGGCGATGCATTTGGCATCCACCATGGCCTGCGTCAGCTTCTCGTTGGCCGCGAAATGAAAATAGGTGAACAGGATCTGTCCCTCCCGTACCAGGTCGTACTCGACCGGCAGAGGTTCTTTGACTTTCATGATCATATCGCAGGATGCGTAGAGCTGTTCGGCGGATTGACCGATCCTGGCGCCGGCCTTCTGGTAGTCGGCATCCGAAAATCCCGAACCTTTGCCCGCCTGGGTTTCGACAAAGACGTCATGCCCGCGTGATACCATCTGCTCGACACCGGCCGGCGTCATGGCAACCCTGTTTTCCTTGGTTTTAATTTCCTTTAGTACACCAACTTTCATGATTCGCCTCCTTGGCCTGAAGAAGTTTGGCATCTTATAACACCACGGTCGAATTAACACTGTGACGCGTTACGAGGTTTAGGCGCTTTTTGCCAGACAGTTGGAGGCAAATTCCACCATTTCATTGGTTGCTTTGGAAAACTGTTCAGCAGTTCGGATCAATGCCGGATGGCTGTTGTATTCACTGCGGCTGTATCCGTCTTCGGCATAAGCCCGCTCAAAGTAGGGGACACGCATCAATTTCTGCATGACGTCGGCGGGGATATCCTGCCAGATACGATCTTTTTCAAAGACGACTTTGTCACGATCCTTGAATGTGAGGAGCTGGGCGATGAATTTGGGCGGACAGGTGACGACAATGTCGGCGCCGGTTTTTTCCTCCAGGTGCCAGAGATTGACTGTGCCGTTGACGGTGGGGCCCAGTCGCAGCGAACAGGAGAGCATTTTGCTGGGGTAATCGTTCTCCTTCAGCAGGCGGTAGGCCTTCTTGAAAATCGCCAGTTCGGCCAGGCGCACATCTCCTTCGCTCAGTTCGACGCCGGCTTCTTTCGCAAAATCACGCAGGCCCCCCAAATCGCCGTAGCGCGACTCCATGTGTGTGATCACCGAGCGCCAGCGGGTCAGGTCGACGTTGTTTTTTTTCGCGATTTCAAGCCCCTCTTTGACCGAACGCGCGCAGTCCATCAGCTGCGGCAGAATGAAGGTCAGGGTATTGTTGGTGGCAATGCCTCTGGCCGTCAGTTCTTTGATCACCCCGTAGCCCTGGCTGGAACCGGGAACCTTGATCATGACATTGGGGTTGATGGCGGCGAGTTCCAGTGCCTGTTGCAGCATGGCATCGGCATCGAATACACTGCGCGGATCCACCTGCCCGGAAAGGTATCCCTCCTTGTGGTGGCTGGCCTCAAACAGCGGCAGATACATCTCCGATCCCCGGCGGACGACTTCTTTGTAGAGCATCCAGAAGAGGCCCTCCTTGTCGATCCCCGGGTTCCGGTGAATCATGTCCTGGGCGATCTGCTCCCACATGGGCACGTTATCCTGGATGGCCTGCAGCGAAAGCGGAGGATTGGTGGTCACGCCCCGGAAAAGCTGGGACTGGGGGTCGTCGAGATTGTACATCCTGGCAAAAAACTGTTTCCACAGCGCGGCATCTTCGGCAGGTGCATCGGCCAGCATCTTGCGGCACCAGTTGTCGAAAATCACCGGCGAAGAATCCCACCAGATCTCCATGCCCGGGCTGACTTCCACCAGTTTTTCCATCAGGTTCTTGCTTTGCATAACGTCCTCCTCTGAGCGTTTAAAAATGGGCTCAAGTGTTATAGATGTATAGACAGGCTACAATTTAACCAACCTGCTCTTTTTTGTCAACTGTAAACTGGGTCAGAGGCTTTCGTCACGCAGATGATACCTTCCCAGTTCGATTTCGAAAATGTATTTGTCCCCCCGGTAGTATGAGTACAGGAGCTCAATGGGAATGTTGTTTTCGTCGAAAGTCAGGCTCTGCATGAAAAAGCCGGCCGATTTAGGGGCCACAGACAGGTAGCCGGCAATTCGCCGGTTCAGATTTACGGCCCGGATGCTCTGCTCACTGCGTGCCAGCACGACGTTGAACTTTTCGGAAAGCAGCTCGTACATGGATCCGGTGAGGTCATGGCCGAGGATGCCGGCAAACATGTCAGCCTGCAGAAAACTCTCTTCGTAAATCAGCGGGATGCCGTTTCCAATGCGCAACCGCCGGATGGAAACGACGTGGTTTTGTTCACCCAGCACCAGGGCACGTGCCACGGGTGCAGGGGCCTTTCCCAGGCCTTTTTTCAGCAGGCGTGTTTTTTCCCGACCGCCGATTTCGCGCAGGTCATCCCGGAAACTGGAGATGCGCGTCAGTTTGTGGGTCAGCGCCACAGGTTCGGTGGCTGCGACAAATGTACCGGTGCCTCTTTTTTTGACGAGCATGCCCTCGGACACCAACTCGGCAATGGCCTGACGCAACGTATTGCGATTGACGTCGCACATTCGCGAGAGTTCAATTTCTGAGGGAAGCTTATCTCCGGTTTTAAAGCGGCCGGACTGAATCAGCTCTTTCAGCCAGCGGCTGATCTGCAGGTATTTGGGGATCGGATTGGCCGGATCGACGATTTTCAAAGCGTATCCTCTAGGGACCCTCTCACCCTATGCATCTACGGGTACCAGGGAGGAGGTCTGCCTCCCGATTTTTTTAGATACGAAGTGCAGGATGCCGAGCATCACCAGTACAATGGCGATAATGCAGGTGCACATGGCATTCGCACTGGCGGTCCAGCCGTCATTGTCCAGCATGATGATTTCAATGGCCGCCAGGTGCACCGAAGCGGATACCAGAAAAATAACGGCGCTGATGGTCGTCATGGAGCGCATGAAAAAGTACAGAAAGTTCTGGAAAAATGCAACCTTGGAAAGCGGGAAGATGATTTTGAAAAACGTCCGCAGGCTGTCTCCGCCCAAACTGATGGATGCTTCCTCGATGGACGGATCGATGTTCCGCAAACTGGATATGTTCGACAGAATGCCCAGCGTGAAATTCGAGATAATGACGCAGATAACGACGATCCAGGGGGTGCCGTAGAAAACGTAGTACGGTTTGTTGAAGGCCAGGATATATCCCAGGCCCATGACCAGCCCGGGGATGGCCGCCGGCATGACCGAAAGCAGGTACAGCGGCTGCTTGAGGAAGGGCCGCCGGGTTTCCATGACATAGCCGGCCACCAAGGTGATAAAGGCGCCACCGAGACCCACTACCAGGGCAATCCACAGGCTTGTCCAGATGGCCGAATAGCCGCCGATGGAAGGAAAATGATAGTGCGCCAGCGTCAGGGTCCAGTCGTAGGGCCAGGTCTTGACGAAAGAGCCGATGATTACGGTGGCGAATACGACGATAATGGAAAACGAAAGCAGCGAACAGTACGACAGAAAGGCGCTTTTTTTAAACGGCCGGGAGGGCGGGATAACCGGTTTGGCAGCCCCGCTGATCATGGAGAACGTTTTGCGCGAAATATAGTAGTTGAGCATAAAAGCCATCAGCGAGGGCACCAGCAGAATAATGCTGATGGTCGCGCCCAGATCAAAACGATACAGGTTGGTCACCTGGGCGTAGATTTCGGTGGCCAGCACGTTGTAGTTGCCGCCGATGACCACCGGGTTTCCGAAATCCGTAATCGTCAGGTTGAACGTCAGTGCGGCGGCGCTGAAAATCCCGTACTTGGCTGATGGCAGAGTAATACGCGTAAAGACCTTGAAGGGCGATGCCCCCAGGCTTTCGGCCGCTTCGTCCAGACGAATGTCCACGGCGGAAAGGGTGGTGAACAATATGACAAAAGCATGCGGCAGGCAGTAAAGCACTTCCGATACGATGATGCCCACCGGCCCGTAGATGTTCCAATTCGTATGCAGCAGGTGTGCGGTGACGATGCCGTTGCGCCCGAACAGGTAGATCAAGGCCAGGGCTTGCATGATGGAAGGCGCCACCAGCGGCATCATGATGAGGTTGCGGAAAAACGTTTTCCCGGGAATCGTGGTGCGCGTCAGGGCGTAGGCGAAAAAGAATATGACGACGGTAACGATCAGCGTGGTGGCGACCGAAACGTACAGGCTGTGCCACAGCGCATTCAAGGTGTAGGAAGTGGTGAAGTACTTGTGAAAATTGATCAGTGTAAAGTTGTGCAGCGCAAAGTGTCCGCCCTTGAAAAAACTGAGCCGCAAAATAGAAGTAAGCGGAAAGAGCATGAAAAAACCCAGCAGCAGGAGGATGAAAATCGTGACTGCCGGTATGACGAAACGGTCCGTTTCCAGGCGGCCGGCCGGAACGGCGTATGTTTCCGGAGCATCGGGTTCAGCAGTAGGGGTATCCATGGGCAAATTCAGTTCTTCCTGAGTTCTTGATTGGCAAATGCAGGGGGATTTTTCGCTGTTTCAGCGCCCGCTGCCGGCAAGATGCAGTGGCTGCTGATCAACCGCTTCATCTCATTTGCCGGTGCTGCAACGGCGAATGGATCTTCCCCGCGCGTTGTGCGTTAAATCAGTTTTTTGAACATTTCCGAATACACGTGAAAAGCATCCGGCGGAAAATACAGCTTCAGTTTGTCGCCGCGCCGGATTCCTGTTTTTTCGAAGCGTTTTTCGGTGATTTCCACCAGCATCTCCTCGCCGTCCAGGAAAAAAGTCAGACGCACGACCGGGCCCAGAAAGTTTACGACCTCGACGCTTACCTCAACGATATTGGCGGCCTCACAGTCATCGGCGTCGATGGTGACACCGACGATTTCAATGTTCTCCGGCCGGATGGCAAGATACACGTTGTCACCGGGAAGCTCAGCCGCCGCCGGGACCCGAAACGCGATTTGGCCGAATTTTACCCGGCCGTCGGTTTTGCGGGCCGCCATAAAGTTGGAGGTCCCCACAAACTCGGCGATGAAGCTGCTTTTCGGGTTTTTGTAGATTTCCCAGGGCGAGCCGACCTGCCGGAACTGCCCGTCACGCATGATCACCACACGGTCGGCCATGGCCAGCGCCTCTTCCTGGTCGTGCGTGACGTAGATCATAGTAATCCCGAGTTCGTGCTGCAGGCGTTTGATCACCGTGCGCAGACGGATACGGATTTTCGCATCCAGCGCGCTCAGCGGCTCATCCAGCAGCAGCACACTGGGCTTGATGGCCAGTGCCCTTCCCAGAGCCACACGCTGCTGCTGTCCGCCGCTCAGCTGAGAAGGGTAGTGTCCGTGCCAGCCGGACAGGCCCATAAGCTTCAGGATGTCCTCCACCCGGCGGTCAATTTCATCTTTGGGCATTTTGCGCATTTTAAGCCCGAACGCGATATTCTGTTTGACCGTCATGTTCGGAAACAGGGCATAGGACTGAAAAACGATGCCGAATTCGCGCTTCTGCGGAATGACATCATTGATCACACGACCGTTGTAGATGATATTGCCGGAGGTGAGCTGTTCGAATCCGGTGATGATGCGCAAAAGGGTGGTCTTGCCGCATCCTGAAGGCCCCAGAAAACAAACGAATTCGCCGGGTTCAATGGTTAGGTTGACCTGATCCAGCGCCACCAGTGAACCGAAATGCTTGCTGATGTTGTCGATGACCAGTTCTTTGGACATTTGTCGGTGTTTCTTCTCCTGGGTATGCATCCATTGCGGAACGTACGCGCCACAATCGGATTTGGTGGCAGTTTAGTTGTATAGACAATTGAAATATCAAAAAAACGGCGGCAAGACCCCACCGGGCGGGACCAGCCCCGCGGGCCGGTGGCGTCTCACCGGCGCCTGTTGAAAGAAAGTTTACTTCAAAAAGTGCTGCTGCCAGACTTCCAGGATCTTCGGCCGGTTTTTGGACTGCCACGGAAAATCCATGGGCGCCAGTTTGATCGAGCTTAACGCCGGCAGGTCTTTTGGTCCGGGGATGCCGGGATAGGTGACCCCGAGTTTGAATTTGGCGTAGCGCTGCATGGCGCTTTTGCTGATGGCCCAGTTCAGGAATTTTTTGGCGGCGGCTTCGTGTTTTGCACCCGCCAGCAGTGCGTTGGCCTCCAGTTCATAGCCGGCACCTTCTTCCGGCAACACCATGACCACCGGGAACCCCTTTTTCTTGAGCGAAGAATAGACAAAGGCAAAAGAACAGCCGATGGCGTATTCACCGGCGGCGGTCAGCTTGGCCGGCTTGGAGCCGCTTTTGATGTACTGGCCCATATTCTTGTCCAGCTTGTCCAGAAAGCCCCAGGCTTTGTTCTGCGCAACGGGTTTGTTTTTGTACTGCTTGTCAAACATTTCCAGCAGGCTGGCGACCTGCAGAAAACCCGTGCCCGAACTGGCCGGGTTGGGCATGATCAAGAGGCCTTTGTAGGCCGGATTGAGCAGGTCTTTCCAACCCTTGGGCATGGGCAGATTTTTAGCTTTGATAACTTTGGTGTTGATGACAAAGGCCGCGGCGTAAAGGTCCATGGCAGTCCAGTAGCCTTTGGGATCCTTGAAGTGTGCCGGAATTTTGTCCCATCCGGTGGGCTTGTAAGGTTTCAGCATTTTCTTGGGAACGAACCCGGCCATGTTGGTGACGGCCCAGCCCCAGATGCAATCGGCTTGCGGATTGTCCTTTTCCGCCATCATGCGTGCACCTAGCTCGCCGGTTGACAGACGGATGGCCTGGATGTCCAGGTCGGGAAGCTCTTTTTTGGCGAAGTTGAGATAGTCGACGATTTCCTCGTTTTCCAGTGAGGTGTAAACGACCACCTTCTGTTTGGCCATGGCGGACCCGGCAAACAGCAGTGCCAGCAATCCGATTCCAACAAATAGTGCAGCGGTTTTTTTCATCATCGTGCCTCCTTTTCTCGGGTTGCATTTCCTGGGCCACCAAGGCCCCTGTCAATTCCCAGCCCACCGATAGCTGGAAAAATAGAATTGCGGTTTCAGCTTGTCAAGAAATTTCGACGCTGCATCGGTTTGCCGCCCTTGTCCCACAGACGCTTCTTTTGCAGTGTCCAAAGCGTTGTTGGAAAACTATAGCGTCCGGAAAGCTTGTCTTTGCGTGATATCTGCGCTATGGATGTGCGGGATTGCCTGGGCCCTGCGCAGAACAGAGGGTTCGTTTTGTGCGTGCTGCGATTCTGCTGCCATACACCGCGGACTGCCAAGCTCCCCCCTGTTCCCTGATTTTCCATTTGCAAACGGAGAAAACGCTCCATGAAACGTTCCGCAGATACCATCGTTGTCAATGCCACCGTTGAGATGACCACCGCATCTCTGAGAACGGTCGTCGCAAAGGCCAAGCAACTGGCCGGCCGGGACCAAAGGGGTCGTTACCGGGTCGACACCGCCGATGTTGTCAACCGTATGATTTCACGGTTTTTGCTTGAAAAAGATTTTGAATCCTTCGTCCAAAACACCGAGAACTACAAGAGCATCATTGTACCCGGCAAGATGGTCTGCTGATACCGCCTAAAACACGCCCAGTCGAGTTAGAGAAGCAGCGCCGCCAATTCGTCGGCGGTTTCAATGATGTGGTCCGCCCCGGCCAGCGCAAGGTCGTTGCGCAGTGTTTCCCTGTCCGGCGAGGCGGCCAGTAGCCCGATACTCTCGTAAGGCGTGCGTGCGGCTTTAGCCGCCGCCACGTCGTCGGGAAGATCCCCGATGTAAAAGCGTTTTGCAACACGATCCGCGACCTGCCCGGCGATGGTCTCCAGCATGTAGGGCGATGGCTTACAAAAAGAAATTTTTCTGCCCGTACGGCGGTAGACCTCGGCTGTATGGCGCAGGCAGTCGTCCAGCGTCAGGACAGTCGCAAACAGCGCCCGTACGCCAAAACGCTTCAGGGCGTACCGGGCTTCGGAAGCCGGGCGGCCGGTTGCCACCGCCAGTACGTGCCGGGCGGCCAGCTTTTCGAGCAGTCCTCTTTCGATGAGCGGCGTCTCGTTGGTGATCAGGCCGCGGCCGCTGATCATCTGAGGCCGAAGACCGTAGGTTGCGGTAAAAAGTTTCCCTCCCAGATAGATCTCCTGGAAAATCTGCTTGATCACGTTGCCGCTGCCCACGTCATTCTCATAGAGACTGTCGACGAAACGATCTTTTGCGCTGCCGACTGCCGCCAGCAGTGTCGAAAGGGGATGCGCATGCTGTGTCAGAAAGCGTCCCAGTTTCGCAACGTTGCATCGTGCAAGGGTTTCCCGGTAGCGCTGCCAGGGATCTGCGGCACGGCTCGGGCCCTCCGGCAGTTCGACCTGCGTGAAGAGCAGCGTAATCACCCGCCATGTCAGATCCCAGTCATTGTTCAGTCCCCCGCTTTGTTTGACCGCGGCCAGATCGGAAAGCGAAAACAGTGGCTGCGGCAGATTGTGGGCGGCGGACGCCGGCGCCAAAAAACACGCGGCCGCGTGGCGTACGGCTTCGCGGTAGGAGCCGCCGACGTCGACCAAAACGCCGTCCATGTCGAACACGATCAGGGAGTTGCGCACCATTTTGGTTTCGTCTCAATCAAGCCCCGATAGTTTCAGGCTACAAGACTTCCGACTTCGCTCTCGTCTACATGAAGCATCCATGCCGCGCCTTTAAAAACCGGCTCAGATCGGCGGCACGTATTGCAGGTGCGACACAAAATTGATGGCCATGGAGAAAAAACAGGCAATCAGCGGCGTCATCACCCATGCCAGCAGGATATTCTTCAGCGTGCGGCGGTTGACCGTGTTGACGCCCTTGACCAGCCCGATACCCAGTACGCCGCCGATCACCGCCTGGGAGGTGGACACCGGCACGCCGACCAGGGTGTAGATGTGCACGGTGATTCCCAACGCCAGTACGACCATCAGCGAGGAGAAGGGGTCGAGCGTCACCAGTTTTTTGCCCACCGTTTCCATGACCGGACGGCTGAAAGTGACGATGCCCAGTGCGATGCTGATGCCGCCGATCAAAGTGGCGCTAAACACGGTGATCATGCCGGCGGCCACGAAAACAGCGGTCACATTGGCCACGTTGTTGGCGCCCAGCGCGTAGGCGCCGTAGGATCCGGCCACCAGCATGCAGGCCCGGATCAGGGCATCGGACTGGAACATGTTCAACCGGGAGCGGTTCAGCAGATATCCCAAGCTGCGGTAAAGCACCAGCGTGATCGCTGCCGCACCCAGTGGCGTACCCACCCAGCAGGTGACGACTTTTCCCAATCCCGTCAGGTTGAGCTGGCCATTCAGCAGACCGATGCCGATGATGGCGCCCACCACGGCCTGCGAAGTGGAAACCGGCTGACTTAAAAGCGTCATGAGGGTCACGGTCAGTGCCGCGGCCAAAGAGGCCGTGACGGCCTGATCGAGACGCATGTGCGTGAGGCCGGCCAGCGTCCGAATGCCGGCCTGGCCGGAGATTACGGCACCGGCCACGACAAAGAGGGCACCCAGCGCGGCGGCCGTCCAGAACCTGACCATACGCGAGGTCACGGCCGTGCCGAACACGTTGGCCGCATCGTTGGCACCCAGCGACCATCCCAGGAAAATCCCCCCCAACAGGTGAAACATCACAGTCGCCTTTTCATGCTGATGATGTTGATGCGCCGGGATACACGGTCGGCCTGGTCCGAAATGTTGCCGATCTCCACGATCAGTTCCTTGAGCTGCAGCTTGAGAAAGGGGTCCAGGTCGGAGTCGAACAGCTTGGTGATCATGGTCCTTTCAAAGTGGTCACAATGGCTCTCGTTGGTATCGATGGTTTTCATCAGTGCACGGATGCCGTCTTTTTGCTGCATCAGAGCGGTTACCTGCTTTACATTCAGTTCACAGCATTCGATGCTGATCCGGATGAGCTCTTTGACATCCGGGATCAGAAAGTTGGGTATATGCAGCTCCTGGGTCTGAATCATGTACAGCACGTGTTCGAAGAAATGCGGGATCTGGTCGATGGATTCCAGCAGGCCCATGATGTCGCCCCGTGAATCGGGAATCAGTGCTTTGCTGTACATCAGAGATTTAATCTCCTCGCGGATGTCGTCGGCCTTGGATTCAAACTTATGGGTCTGGGAAATCAAAAAATCAATGGTTTCCCCACGCGGGCTTTTCAGGCAGGCTTGAAAAGCCTCCAGAAATTTTTCCTGCGTGACAGTAAAGGTTTTCAGGTATTCGTTGATCAGGACTTCGACCTGGTGTTCTTTTTTGAATAGAAAACTCAAAATTCCCAATGACTTCATGACGGATTCACCCAACCTTGATTGTGAAAAAAGATGCGCCGATAATGCGCAGTATGTTTTTAAAGGATTGCGCTGTCATCTGTCAAGTATAGAGATCTAGTCCTCTAGATTTTTTATCCGGACAACCTGCCTATTGACCCTGCCGGTTTCCCTGATTATACTGCCAAACATGCAAAACCGGCTTCATGCACCGCGCAGGCCCTTTGATATCCGGACCTGGAAAATGGCGGGCCAAACGTCCGCCGGTGTGCGGAGAATGTTTATCACCGATTACGACGGTACGCTGCGTCGTTCGGACGGCACGCTCAGCTCCGGGGACATCCGGGCCCTCGAAGATCTGAAAGACTCCAACGTCGTTCGAGTGCTGGCCACGGGACGTTCACTGTACTCGCTGCGGAGGGAAAACCGGGCGCCGCTGCCGCTGGACTTCATCGTTTTTTCCAACGGCGCCGGCATCACACGCCTGCCGGAGGATGAAACCCTGCGCTGCGGTGAACTCGGTGTGCACCAGGTTCGACGGGCGGCCGGCGTGCTCGAACAGTTGGGGTTGGACTTCATGATCCATCGGCGTGTGCCGCAGAATCACCATTTTGCCTATCGCCGGGCCGGCGGCTTGAACCCGGATTTCGAACATCGCATCGAGCTCTACCGGCCTTTTTGCGAGCCTATGGAAGATGCCGGCCAATGGTCCGGCGCCGCCTGTCAGCTGCTCGCCGTGATGCCGCCTCAAAACGGACCGGCCGTTTTCCGCAAAATCCAGCGACAGCTGGGCGACTTTTCTGTTATCCGGACGACATCACCGCTGGACCAGCGATCCGTGTGGGTTGAAATTTTTGCACCGGAAGTCTCAAAATCCCGCACTGCAGCCCGGCTGGCGCGCTGCCTGGGTGTTTCGGTGCATAACATACTGGCGGTGGGAAACGACTACAATGACATCGATTTACTTCAGTGGGCCGGTACCGGTGTCGTGGTGGCCAATGCACCGGCCGAACTCAGGGCCCGCTTCGACGTGGTAGCGTCCAACGACCATTGCGGTGTGGCCGCGGCCGTGGCATACTGGCGAAAGCGGGCTATGGCATGATGGCGTTTGCGCCGCGCCGCCCGGTTCGCGTCATCCACGAAGGTGGACAAAAAACAAATGACGTTCAGTTCAATTGTTCACGAAGATACAGTCAGGAGAGGCTTCGGTGCATCCTGGTGTTCCTGGTGGATAAAAAAAGGTAAGTTGTCATTAAATTCCGGCAGCTCCGCGCCGTATGTGTTTCGGCTTCGCTCTCGGGTCCATCCTCCGGCGCCATCGGGTCGCTCGGCTGAATTTCAAGAACGTTGTCGCAAGCTCCTCAAACAGCTTGAAATTCTTAACGCCGACCGACCCAATGGCTTTTCTCCCCGGATGCACCATGTTGCTTCACCGAAACACATATGGCGCTCCTTTGGCAACCCGTTGCCGGAGGTTTTTGAGATGCTGCAAAAAAAGCGACGTACAATTATCCGCGAAGGGCGGCAAGATTCATTCAGAAAAATGCCGGAACATCAGCTTTACGAAAACGCAAAACCGCATTTAAGGAGAAAATCATGAACCTGCAGAAAAAAACCGGACAGACAGATTTTGAGCGTGCATTGAATGTCGGCCGGCCGCCGAATGTGGTACGGTTGTTCCCCAACTCCAAAGCCCTACTTGTCAGCGGACGCTTTATCGACCGTGGCATGCTGGCCAAAGGGCATGCCATCGCCATGGCTGCCAACGGACGCAATCAGTTTGTCATCCGGGGCGCACTTCGGGCGGCCCAGCGTGCCAATGCCGCACTGATCATCGAGATCGCGCGCTCAGAAGGCGGTGCCTCGGCTTACTGTGCCGTCAATTACTGGAACATTGCACGTATCGTCGATGCAGTCTGCAATGAACTTGCGATCACCATTCCGGTGGCCGTACATGCCGATCATTACGGGATCAAAAAGCCTGAAGACATTGGCCCGGCCAAAGTGGAAATCCCCACCATTTTTGACGCCGGCATGACGTCCATCGCCATCGATGCGTCCCACATGCCCGATGATCTGAACCTGCTGGCCAACCTGGAGCTCAGTGAATTCATCCCGCCATGGTCCGGGCTGGAAACCGAGGTGGGAGAAATAAAGGGCAAGGAGGGGCTTTCCACCGAGAAAGAAGCGCTTTTTCAGATCCGGGGGCTGAATGCCCACGGAATATTTCCGGACTGGATTGCCTTAAACAACGGGACCACGCACGGCATCGAGGCCAGCGGCCAGGGGATCCAGGTGGACCTGACGGCCGGCATTCATGATGCACTGACACCCTATGCCGTCTCGGGTGCCCAGCACGGCACATCCGGAAACAGCTCCGAACGGCTGCGCCAGATCGCCGCACAGACCCGTACCACCAAGGCCAACGTGGCCACGGCCCTGCAGATGATTTCCTGGGGACTCGAAGTCAACGATTATGGAAACGCCATTTTGGACGACGACGGCAACTTCATCAAGGTCAAGGGCGAGGGGGTCACCGAAGAAATGTGGGCACAGATGATGGCCTATGCCGAGCAAAACGGGCTCAGGGGCGGCAATTACAAAAAACTGAACCTGCCCTTTGAAAACAGGCTGTTGGGACAGCCGCGCGAGATCCGCGCGCGCATGGTCAAGCGGGTGGAGGATTTCGTCTACAACATGCTGGTCAATGTACTTAATGCCCAGGATACGGCGCCGCTGGTCATCGACGCCATTTTAAAGGCCGACGGCTGTGATCCCGGACCCAAAACCGGGCGCATCGAAGATCCGGCCGACTGGACACCGGAAAAAATCCGCGCCAAAGCCGCGGCCATCGACAGCGACAAAGGCCCTGCCGGGGACTTTGACGACTGAAAAACAATTGGCAGGCCCCCCAAAAATAGGCCCAGTGCCCCGGAGAGCCGACCGGGAGACCAAGGGCAGCCTGAAATCTTTTGCCCACCCATGCGGCAGTTTTGCACCAAAGATCGGGAACCGCTCCTGTCAAAAAGGTGCCGGGCTATTTCCCGGCGCCTTTTTCATGATTATGGCACGTAACTTGCTTATGCTGACTGTGGAGTTTTCGCATAAAGGCATGGCGCCTGCGGAAAAAGGCGGGACAGTTGGACAGGCATGTTATACATAACAACGTTTGAGCGGTTTTCCAAGAGGTGAAAGATGCATCATTGCAGACGGTATGCAATTCTGCTGGTGGTTGTTGTGGCCTTGGATTTTTGGGCTGCCAATGCGCAAGCGACGGCGAAATCCTTGAGCGATGTGAGTTCCTGGGCGATTGACTTTCGGGACGAATGTTGGAACCAAAATCAAGCGTCGAGCGGCTCGCCTTTGAAAGATGTGCCTAATTTTACGGTAAATTATAATGGATTTGGCAATGTGCAAGTTTCCATGCAAGAAGGCAGTGGCTCCGGCCTGGGCTGGTGGCCTGGTGACGGCCTGGGCATATGGGGTGACGAAGACGATGAAATCGATTCTGCGAGAACGAGTACCAACAGGGAGGTTATGACCGTAACTATTGAAAACGGGATCTTGCTGACCCAGATCGGGTTGACGGACCTGTTCTTGCCAGTGAATGGGTCAACTGGCTCGAATCCTGGTGAAATGGCCCAGGTGGAGCTTTTCGGAAATACCTGGTCGGATAGCATCGGCACCTTTCAAACCGGTGCAAATTATGAGCTGGGCAGCGGCAACGGCGAAGTTGTCTGGGAGTTCAGCGAAAAAACCCCGGTTTATCACCTGCGCTTTACGACATACGGCTCGGGAACGGATAACACGGACAGCAACTTCTCACTAGCTGCACTCAACGGTGCGGCACCCGTACCCGAGCCAGCCACCCTTGTGCTCTCTGGGATCGGATTGGCCTTGATGGCCGGCTACCTGAAAAAAAGAAGTCTGACCGACGTTAAAGCGGGCTGAAACCGGAAAGCATCTGACAGATTTAGCGTAGAACGACCGAAAAAAGCAAAACGGCATGCGCGGCCGTCTTGCTTTTTTTTATGGCGTCGAAGACAGAGCGCCACGGATTTGCCCACCCGTTCATCGTCGTCGGCCGGCTCACCGAAATATCATCTTTGGATAGAACCTGGAAAGGGAAGGCGCCGCCGTCTGGCGCTCTTTTTATATCTATTGCCGCAATGGGCGCCCTTTTTCACGGTCGAGCCATGCCAGGGCGAAGGGAAAATAGGCAATAAATTATCCAATATTTGGGTGGCAATTTATCTAAAAATGGTAAAAAAATACCCAGATATGCCCATCCCTCATTATGATGTCCACAGACGGATAAAAAAATAGCATCCGATTCTTTTATTTTTTAAGGCGGCAAGGCAATATCCGGCACCCTGGTATCCACCGGGCCGATTCAGGCAGGTCGGCAATGCCGGTTTTTATGGGTAGCCTGATATTCTGTAAATACATTAAGATAGAAGGCCCTGGGACCAACCATGCCGCAACATGTTTTCACCTGCGGCGATTTTGGAAAATGGTTGTCAGGCGGTTTGGCAAAGCTGAAAAAAGGGCCGACCAAGCTCGTTTCCGGCAACATACTTGGATCTGGCATGGAAAATGTATCACAAAGTGGCAAATCGCTTCGAAAAATGCCAAGCAATCACTTTTGCTGGAGACAAGGGGGAAACTATGAATAGACCAAAAATGAGAATTTTATTTTTTGCCATCCTTTTGGCCGCCGTCTTCTTTGCCGGCAGCGCCTGGGCGATGCTGATCGATTTCCGGGATACCGCGTGGAGCGGCGCCACCGGAAATCATGCCTTTAGCGTTAATTACGACAGCATGGGATTCGGCGATGTCAGCGCCAACGCATGGCGGGGAGGAAGTTCTGCCCAGCTTGGCTGGTGGAATACCAGCAACGGAAAGGGTGACGACGGTCTGGGTGTTCTGGGCGGCGAAGAAAATGATGAAATCGACACCAGTGAGTACATGTATGTGGGCATCGAAAACGGGATCAATCTTGACAAGATCCTGTTTACGGATCTGTTTCCCGGAAATGACGGGGCCAAGTTGGGTGAAAAGGCCCATGTCGAGCTTTTTGGCGCCGGGAACAGCTTTTTGGGTGAATTTCACGCCACTGCTACAACGTCAAACAGCAACAGCAACGGAGAAGTCTGGCTGGATTTTAGCGGATATGGGATTTCCTCTCCCGTATACGGGTTCAAGTTTGAAATCCATGGCGAGAATCCTCAAAATATCGATGATAATGACAATGATTTTTCGGTGGGCGCCATAGAGGGCACAGCCGTTTCCGTTCCCGAGCCCGCCACCATGGTATTGCTGGGCATCGGGCTGATCGGTCTGGCCGGTGCCAGCCGGCGCAAATTCAAAAAGTCCGTCTAGGCGCCGTTGGCGCAACGCAGCGCACACAAACAAGTTGCACGCTAGAAAGCGGAGCAGTGTTACATGCTGCTTCGCTTTTTCCTTTTTTCAATTCCGGACCGGCCAAATCGCTGGGTGGCGCAGCTTGTTGTCTTTTGTTGCGTTTATAAATCCAGCCGCTGTCGACAGCTGCGATATAAACAGCAATGTGATAAAAAGAAATCCACGACGGCTTTTACGCCCCTGAGCATAGCTGTTATGGCACAAGTTCAGATAAAAACCCCATGGCAGGGCTCTGGATGCCTGTCGGAGGGTCTTGGAAAAGTGAAACGCACCGCAGCCGTAGTTGAACTGTTGACGGCAGAAAGATGTCAGCGAAAGGTCGTGGGCGTGGAAAACGACAGCCTTCGATGCGTAGACCATGTCGTATCCTTTTTGACGCAACCGACGGCAGAATTCACGGTCTTCCCCGCCAGCCCTGCGGTAGGTTTCGTCAAATCCCCCTGATGCAAGAAACTGTCTGCGAGCCAGTGCAATATTACAGGATGCCAAAAAACAAACGTTTTCAAGGTTGCGGTTTTGGTATGCATATAGAAAATCCAGCAGCAGTTGGCTGAAAGCGGCATAAGCGTTGTCCGGCAGTGCATTGACCACTTTTCCGCCCACAACGCAGTGCGGATTTTCCCGCAGGTGGTGTTGCAGGCAGGTAAGCCAAGCGGGGGCGGGCCGGCAGTCATCATCGGTGAAAGCCAGAAATTCACCACGGGCCCGGGAGGCGCCCCTGTTGCGGGCCGCAGCCGGGCCGGCACTTTCCTGGCGGACGAAGATCAGCGGCAGGTGATGCCGAAATCTGTCGATAAGCGGCTGTAGCGGGAATTGACCACCGTCGTCGACGACAATCACTTCCATGCGGTTTTTGGCAAAAGTCAGGCGCGAGAGGGCAAAGAGGCAAGCTGCCAGCGGGTGGGGTCGATCGTGGGTAGGAATGATGATGCTGAAAAGCGGCTGTGAAATATGACGCGTGGTTTCCATCTGAAGATCTCTTTCAGGATCCCAAGGGGCGCGTATTGGTAAACAGCGAGCGCCACAGTCTGATCTCGGCCGGGCCGAATTCGTTAAGCACAAAAAAAGCGATGATGATCAGCAAAGCAATGGCCGGAAGCTTGACCAGCAGCAAAGCGCCGTCTGCCGGCCACAGGCGGGACAAGCTGTAGCTGCCGATGCAAAGACCAAGTGAACGCATGAGTGTGGCTGCCGGGAGGCGAACCTGCCAGATACGGCAAACCATCAGCGAACTGACTGTGGCGCCCAGCCATGCCAGGCCGGTGGTCACGGCGGCGGCGCCCGCCGCGCCGTATGCCGGGATCATCAACCGGTGGCCAGCCATAGCCAGAGCCAGTGTTGGGATCATTAAAAGAAAAGTTGTGCGTGGTCGGCCGGCGGCAATCAGTGCCGAGGTGTTAATTGAAATCAGGCCCGTGCCCACGGAGCCGAATATGAGAACCGCCAGCAGCGGGCCGGTGACACCAAAAGCGGGTCCGTAAATGAAGGTTGCAATTTCGCATGAAGCACCGGCGGTCAGGGCCGCAAAGGGAAGCAATACCAGTAACATGCGCATGCCATGGTGGGCAAGGCCACCGGACGTATGATCCCCGGTCTGCCCATGGGAATACGCCAGTTTGGCCAGCAGCAGGGGGGCCAACGATCCGGACAACAGATCAGGTATGATGCTCAGATTCATGGCTGCTGCATAATACCCCGCAGCCTGGGGAAGTCCGTCCAAAGCTTTTACCATCAACAGGTCGATGCGTCTAAATCCTGTCATGCCGACGGTAAAAAAGAAAAGCGGCCAGGAGTACCGCCAGATGCGGGGTAAGGGGAAGCGGCTCCGACGGAAAAGCGCCGGTTGCGTCCACCGGCGACTGACAATAAAAACGACTGCCGATGCGCATAAAATGGCCGTAAGTGCATGCATCACATCGGGCTTCAGAGTCACGAAGAGAATGACAAACATCAGCCGGCTGACCCAGAACAGGCCGCTTAGCACTGCGCGCCGGCCGAAGTGGCCGCGTCCGATAAGGACGGACCGATGCAATCCGGTAACGGCGGCGATGGGGATGTCCAGTGCAAACAAACGCAGGGTACGGGTGATCTGCGGAGAATTCAGCCATGTTGTGAATAGCGGTGCTGCCGTTATTAGCACGGTCATTCCGAATAGTCCGGCCAGAAGCTGGGCCTGCAGGATACGCGTCGCCGCCGGCTGCCAGTCGCTCTGTTCTGATATGAATTTGACGGCCGCACGGTTAAATCCTGCATTCGTAAGGATTTCAATGAACATGACGATGGATACGGTTACGGTTAAAACACCGTAATTTGCCGATCCGAGCTGCCGCGTCAGGAAAGCGGCCGTCAGTATACCCGTGGGCAGACAGAGGGCCGAAGCCAAAAAATTCTGCAGTGTGCCAACGGCGGTGTGGCGGGCATGCTGCATGCGCTGAGAAAATCCATCGGCCTTTGGATGTGGTTCTGCAAATACCGTCATTTTAGCAGGGTCGCCCCCTGTTTGCCTAAAGAATTACTGCATCAGCGGCCTGAAAGACACAGGTTGTTGGCCTGTTTTGCGGCGCATTTTGCGGAGGTCCGAATACAACTGGGTCAGGCGTTCGATATAGCGGTTTTCGTCAAAATGTGCCACAGCAAATCGACGACCTGCCCGGCCCATTTTTTCAGCCAATTCGCGGTGGGTTAACAATCGCAACAAAGCGGCGCCAAGCGCCCTAACATCGTTGGCGGAAACCAAAAGGCCCGTATCCTCATTTTGTACAATTTCAGCAAGCCCGCCGATGTCACTGGCAATCACCGCTGTGCCGCGCATCATGGCTTCCTGGGCTGCTCGAGATAAAGCTTCAACCCATACTGATGGCACCGCTTGTACCCAGGCCGAAGCAAAATGCTGTTCCAGTTCACGGGCTTGTAAAAAACCCGTAAAAAGGGTGCAGTATCCGATGCCCAACCGATTTGCCAACCGTTGCAGACGTTGTTTTTCAGGCCCTTCGCCGGCGATCAAAAGCCGGGCGGAGGGTACTACCGGCAGCACTTTTGAAAAAGCCCGGATAAGCACATCAACACCCTTGACGCGCACCAGGCGGCCGGAAAAAGCAACAGTAGGCGGGTTAGAAAGCGGAGGCCGGGCGCAAGATGAAGATGATGGAATGCCGTTCCACAGGACAATTGTTGAGCCGATGTGTTCGCGCGCCATGGCAGCTTTTACAGCGTGACTCAAGGAAATGGTGGCGTTAAACACGCGGATCCATCGTTGCCACAGCGTCATCTGCAGTTTGATGAACGGCCAGACCGCAAAAGGCACGCAACCTTCATGATAGCATGCGGCCCCCCATGACCGTTGGCAAATCGTCCCATCGGGCATTCTTTTTGATCCAGTGGGGCACACGGGACGCAGCCAGCGGACATGGTGAATGCTGGGTATATTTTTTAGCAGGGGCAGGATCAACGGGGAGAGCTGTGTTAGGAAGAGATGGACGTGGACAACGTGGGGTTTAAAGGAGCGGATAACGCCTCTTAAACCGAAAAAAGCGCCGGGGTTGACCGTTTGAAGCAGGACACGCAACGGTGTTATTGTGCCAAAACAGCGATATTCTGAACACACTCGCATTCCGGCTGGCCGGGCAGTTGTGGAAAATATCCTGGCATCATGTCCACGTTCGCGCAGTTTTTGGCGTAGATGCAAGATAGCGACTTCGGCACCGCCGCTGGAGGTCGCGTAATCGCTGATCAGCAAAATTCTCATTTAACGGATGACACCCCGCATCAGATAAGTCGATTCGCCTTTCAATGGCTGTGTCTGTATTTGCATCGAATTGTTTGATATATTGCCAATAAAGTATCCAGGTAGGTCTCTTGGCTGAAGTGCTTTAGGGCAGCTATACGTGCCCGGCGGCCCATTTCCTCTGCAAGTTTGCGGTCGGCCAGCAGTTCGATCATTTTCTGTGCCAGATGATGGACATCGCCCGGTGGCACAAGAAAGCCGCTCTGCCCGTCAGCGATGATTTCGGGCATCGCCCCGGAAGCACTGGCAATGACCGCCGTGCCGCGCATTAACGCTTCGGCGGCCACATTGCCGAAAGGCTCTGCCCAACGGCCCGGCACGACCTGGACCCACGCACAATCAAAAAGCGCCTCCAGCCTGTCACGGGTAAGATGGCCGGTCAGGGTGACGGCATAATTGAGTGCCATTGTGGAGATAAGCTCTTGGAGACGCACCCGCTGCGGGCCGTCACCGGCGATGAGCAGGCGCGCATCGGGCAATGTCCGCCGAACGCTTTGAAAAGCTTTGACGAGAATATCAACACCCTTTTCATGGACCAGGCGCCCGGCAAAAACAGCTGTCGGCGGCGCGGTAAGCGGGGGGCGCTGTTTTCTCCAGGACACGAAGTTCCATAAAACGGCATCGCTTTGAAGCCCGCCGCAGGCAAGCTGGAACTGCAATGCCCGGCTGTTGGCGATAATCATGTCAAAGGCGTCTTTCCAGTGCTGAAAGAGCTTTAGTTCAATCATCTGCGGCAGCCAGGATCGCAGCGGTAGGCAGCCGCGGCGGTAGCATACAGTGCCGGCGATCTGCTTGCACAGCGTTCCATCCGGCAATAATTTGTTGCCCATGGGACAGATGGACGTATGGGCTGCGGCAAGATAGAGCGTCGGAATATTCTTCAAAAGCGGCAAGATTAACGGAGAAAGCTGAGGCAGAAACATACGTACATGCACCACTTGGGGGCGAAATTCTACCAGCACCTGCCGCAGTTTAACAAAAGCCCAGAGGTTGGCAACTTTGACCAGCGTTTGCAAATGCGACCGGGTTCCCCGGCAGTGATAGTCGGCCAAGCCCCCTCTTTTTCCCCGTCCTACACGGCCGGCAAATATTCTGGCATCATGTCCTTTTTGGACGAGTGCATCGCGCAATGCCAATACCTGGTTCTCAGAACCATAGGAGGGAACTGCGTAATCGTTGATGAGTAAGATTCTCATTCAGCCTAAACGCATTGTCATTCTGTTGCCCATCGTTGGAATGCCCTAACACGTTTAACAAGAATTCAAATTTTTTGAATATCCAAGGGCCTGGAAGTCCTCACGCCACAGCTGGTAAACCAGGTTCGCCGATTCTTTTGTAAAGTATGACCGGTAATCAGAATGGCAGGAGGCATTGAGGTGTGGCAGCTTAACCGGCAGGCCCACTTCACGCATTATGGATGCAAAATCATCCGACAGTTTTTCAAACCTTCCGACAAAATCTAAAAGCTTGTTTCCATCTGCATCAAGAAGGTAAGCCGTTTGGAGTTTTCGATCCTTATAGGGTAAAGTTTTATAATGTTCCCGCAGGTATTTCCAGAGAAATCGTATATCCTCCGGCTGCAATACCTTCCGTCGGTACAATTCCCGATATTTAATTCCATCTACCCGTCGGTTAGCGGTAATTAATCTATTCTTCAAGCGAAAGATCAAGGTTAATGATCGTGGAATTCCCTGCGGAACCTTTAGTTGAAAGTTATGAAACCAAGTTGAGACGACCCAATCATAAGGGTTCCTGAAAAAGGCGAACTTCAAGCAACTGTTCCAAAGATCCGCCGGCATCATCGCTTTAACCAGTACCGGCGGGATATGCTTTGCCCCGAAAAAATCAGGCGCGGAAAAGCGATAGGCTTGTCCTTCGTCATAGGGAAGCAAGGTTTGCTCCATGCTGGTTGTGCCGGTTTTACTGTTGCAAAAAAAAATAAACCGATATTTCCGGGAAAAAATCACTGCATTTCTCTCTGGCAGCCGGCAGACGCTATGGTCTTCCTGTATGCCAATCTAGTGTTGGAATCCCATTTTCATCCGCGATTAAATACCTGAATTTTGCAAGCGTCGCGTTTGCCGCCTATACAAGGCGCAGGGCATGCAGCTGTCGTATACAGACGCAACTGCCCTGCAACACAGTAGAGGCGGTAAAATCGGCGCTCCCACAGGGCAGACAATTTTGAAGTCAAAATGGAAGGTTTCCGAACATACCAATGACGCTATAAATTATCGCGCTGAATCCATAGACAACCATGAGATAACATTGCAATTTTATAAGTTTTCAAAATTGTCTGTGCAAGATTCAGGAAATAATACCAACAGGTTGACCATGGATGAGTACGAGCATGACGACTGTTATGCCAGGGCTACGGTGTGATTGTGCACCCACCCGGGGGCGCATAACGCTTTAATCCCGCTACAGTGGGACCGCGTTGCAAGGCCTTTCCGGCAACTCGTTACGGCTGCCTGCCCTGTGTTTCGTGTAGGTGGCAAATTCGACGCACCAAGATTCAGGCATACGACATGCTATCAGAAATCAGACGCTTATCCGTTGACTGCTTGACATCGCCAAGCAGTCTCAAGATAGTCCGTATCACCGTTGACCCGTCGCAGATCGTGTTCGGCACCTAGGGCATTTTGGGCGGCCAGCATGCCGGTGTACAGGGCGTGATCCATGTTGTTGTAACGGTGCAGACCGTTGCGGCCGATGGTTTGAAGGTTTTTAAAGCGTTTCAGATAAGCCAGCAGTTGTTGAAGGTGCCGCGTGTAGTCATGCGTATAGACCGGGTAGGCGGCCGGCTGGCGAAATACAACGGCGTCTGTTATTTTAGCACCCCGGCTCAAGCCCAGAATTTGAAGTTCGTTGGATGCCAAATCGATCAATTGCGCGTCGGATTTAGACCACAAACGGTCATGTGCGTTACAGAAATACTCCATACCGATGCTGGTTGTGCCCGGATCCGGGACCATGTGCGGGCTCCAGTTCTTAAAGTTCTGAATCCGGCCCACCTTCAAACGATGGGTGTTGATGTAGAGCCATTGATCGGGAAAGAGGTTTTGGCGTTCAATGATGAGGCCGACCATGATAAAGGCCCGGTGTGTCAGAGCGTTGGCGGCGGCACGGATATGGCCCGGCGCCGGTGGGTCGAGGCACTGGACAAGGTCTCGGATGGGCATGCTGGAAACCACCTGGCCGGCGCCTAGCTTTTGTGAAAGGTTCCCGGATCGGCAGACAACCCGCGTAATCCTTTGACCATTGTGGCATAGTTGTACCACGGTCGTATTCAGGGCCAGCCTGCCACCGTGTTGCTGAATTTCGCGCCACAGGCGCTGCCACATCATGCCCGGTCCTTTTAAGGGGTAGAAAAAAAAACGGGTGAGACTTTTGGCCTTGCGGCGAATACCGAGAACATCGAGCGCGGCTTCTTTCAACGAAAGTCCCCGGATGCGCTGATGCGCCCAGTCCGCTGGAATTTCCCGACAGGGCAGACCCCAGATTTTTTCGGTGAATTGTTTAAAAAAATCGGTATACAGGCGTCGGCCGAAGCGGTTGCAGATCCACTGCTCAAAGGTGTCGTCCGGTCGGTCGGGCTGCAGCCTGGCGTATCCGTAGCTGTAGAGGATTTGCAGGCCTTCGCCAAGGCCCAGTGTGGACACCAGGTTGATCAGTTCGAGAGGATAGTCTATAAATCGATTCTTGTAATAAATACGAGATCTTCTGTTTACCTGCAGCAGATCGCTGCCGAGCAGGTTCTCCCACAGGCATTGAACGCTTTTGATTTTTGTGAAAAAGCGGTGGCCGCCGATATCGAACAGGTATCCCCGGTAATTTTCCGTACGCGCAATGCCGCCGAGAGCGCCTGATTTTTCCACTATCAGAGGTGCAAAGCCCGCACATGAAAGCGCATGGGCGGCGCCCAGGCCGGCCGGACCGGCGCCAATCACGATAATATCGGAGGCGTTGTCCACGTTTTCAGCGGGATTTCTCAGCATATGGATTGTAAGCTACCCGGAATCTATCGCACCCCAGTAGAAATTTCGCAACCGTCATGCCAAATGCGATCCCGCTGTAAAACAGGTAAAACCCGTGCCAGAAAACAGCGCCCAGCGCAAACAGCAGGCCCCGTTTACGGTAGAAAAACCGATAAAGACGCCAGTTCAGCCCGGCGATAAGAGCTGCCGGAACGATTGAAATCAGGGCGCCCGCCGCGGGCCAGAATATCGGGGATAACACCAGCAGCGCACATGCCACGACGCTGAAACGCTCTGATCTTTTCGTATTCAGGTCGTTGATAAAACGCGCTTTTTGCAGGATCAGCGCAGACCAGGGCAGGGCGCGCTGAAAGAAATCCGTTTTCAGCAGACCGCGTAAACACCAGTGTTTCAGGTGTTTGACCTGTAAGGTCTTGACCAGACGGATCGAATGGCCTGCCGCGTTCAGCCGGTATCCCAGTTCAATGTCCTCGATACTGGGCACGCTGAATTTTTCGTCAAACCCCTGCATCTGAATAAAAATATCGCGCCGGACAGCCCCGCATGCGGCCCAGAATGTCGATGCTGCTTCACAAGCACTCTGATGTACGTAGTGATGCAGCAGGTTTTTATACTGAGATAAAAAGTTTGTTTCGGCGGGATCTGTGTCGTAAGAGCCGAACAGCGCGGCAGCATGCGGATGGCGCTGAAAAGCGGACAAAACCGCCTTCCCGATGTCCGGAGGCACGACAACATCGGCGTCGATGAACAGAAGAAGGTCGCCGCTTGCCATTTCCGCGCCTAGATTGCGTGCCCGGGCGGGGCCCAGCGGTCTTTTCCCGGTGCGGATCACCTGGATGCCCGATTTTTCGGCAAAGCGGGCGGCCGCTTCATCGGCATCCGCTACAACGATAATTTCGTCAAACGTCTTGGCAGCCGCCGCGACGCTGCCAAGGCATTGTTTGAATTTGTTTGCGGCGCCATGCACGGGAATAATCACTGAGATGGTCATTGCCGTGTCCAGGTTCGTTGTCAGCATGGGCCTCTTTTAGCTCAAAACACGGATTTATAAAAGGCAAAAAATGCCCGGGCGGCCTTGAGAGCGGCGCGATCCCGGTTTAAGGCCGATCATCCGGTCCCGCCTGCCAATAATGAATTGCCCTGCCGTTGCAATTTTGCTACTTTTTACGCCAACCGCGGATCCGAACGGCAACGTTAAAGATGACAACGACTGCAGGAGGTTATCATGGAAATTCGTACCCATCAGCAAATCAACCGCGAGCTGTGCGGCACGCCTCGGCAGGTAGGCGGTGGCACCAGCCGCGTCGACCTGCTGACCGACGAGCGTATGCAGGTTGACGACCGGGGACTGGTGCACGGCGGGTTTATTTTCGGCCTGGCCGATCATGCGGCCATGATCGCCGTAAACCATCCCCATGTGGTGCTCGGCGCCGCCGATGTGCGCTTTACCAAGCCGGTCGCCAGCGGCCAGACGGCAAGTGCCGAGGCACGTGTCACCGGCGTTTCCGGGAAAAAACATACTGTTGAGGTGTCGGTCACCTGTGGGGCTGAAACCGTGTTTTCCGGCCTGTTTACCTGCTTTGTGCTCGAAAAGCATGTACTGGCGGACTGAGGCAGGCTTTCGGCCGGTATGGCGCCAGCGCCATGCGTGGGTTTAGAAAGCGCCCAGCTGGCATGGTGCCACCTTGAGTTCCAGTGCTTCGCAGGCCGCCGCAGCCTGCAGACGTGCAATCTTGAAGCGGTCGGCGATCTGCCAGACCGTCAGACAGGGGATACGCCCGTTCTCGACACCTTCACGCAGGGCTTCGGCCAGCTGTGCCGAAACATTTTGTGCCGGTTCGACGATGCGCTTCTGCGGATGGTAGCCGAAAAGGCCCAGCTGACACTTTTTGATGCGCAGGTTCAATAGATCGATCGACTGACCGACTTGCTGCGGCGGAACCTGCAAATCCGCGGCAATCGTATGGGCCGCAGCGCAGCTGACGCCGCCGTTGCTGATTTTGGGCTTAAGCGCCGAAGCGATGTGCAGGTCGGCCTCAGCGCCTGGCGGGTGTTTGGCCCGATAGTCTTTTGCATCTGCATGGGTCATTTTTTTTCTCCTTTGGCGGAAACGGCTGTCGAGCGGTTGGCGGACTTTTCATCCCACAGCGGGATCAGGGCCACGAAACCCTGCTTTACGCCTGTCGTTGATAATTCGGCAAACCGCCTGGCTGAAATCCAATTTCCCGAGCTTTTAGCGATGCTGCAGGACCACCGAAGGCCCCACGCTTCGGCGGCATGGAGCTCCATGGATGGTCGCGACAGCGAACTGGAAGCTATCCCTCGGCCGCGCTTCGGCGGTAGAGCGGCGAAATGTCGCGCAGCGTCTTGACGACACGCTGCAGGGCCCCTAAAAAGGCGGTGATTTGTGCTTCGCTATTGTCGATGCCAAACGCCAGCACCAACGTGCCCTGGGCGTCCGCGTGGCTCAGACCCAGCGACAGCAGCACATGCGAAGCCCGCAGGGAACCCGTGGCGCAGGCCGAGCGCGTGGAGACGGCAAAATTTTCGTCGTCGAGCATCAGCACGACACTTTCACCCTCGATATACTTGATGGAAACCGAGAGCATGTTGGGCAGGCTGTACTCGGGATGGGTGTTGATGATGTACTCGTCTATGTAGTTGGGCAGTTCGTCCAGAAACTTTTTCTTGAGCGCCGCCGTGTGCGCCATGCGCTGGTCCAGCTCGCGTCGGGCCAGTTCGGCGGCTTTTCCCATACCGATAATGCCCACCAGGTTTTCAGTGCCGGCGCGCTTGTTGTGCTCCTGGATGCCCCCCTCCAAAAGCGGCCAGATGCGTACGCCGCGTTTGATATACAGTCCGCCGACGCCGGTGGGCCCGTAAAACGGGTTGGAGGCGAAGCTGAGCAGGTCCACACCCAGATCCTGGACATCGACGGGTACGACACCCACCGAGTCCACCGCGTCACAGTGAAACAGAACGCCACGTTTGCGGGCGATGGCTGCGATTTCTGCAACCGGCTGCAGTGTGCCGGTCTCGTTGTTGCTGTGCATCACTGAGACCAGGATGGTTGTATCGGTGATGGCGCTTTCGATGTCGGCGGGATCGACGCGGCCGTCGGCACCCACCGAAACCGAGGTGACCGTATAGCCCATGCTTTTGAGGCGCCGCAGGCTGCGGATAACGGCGTTGTGCTCGATATTGGAGGTGACGATATGGTTGCCGCGGTCGCGGTTTGCAAAAGCCACGCCTTTGACGGCATGATTGGCGGATTCCGTGCCGCAGGAAGTAAAGACGATTTCACGGTCATTGGCGGCGTTCACCAGGCGGCTCACGGATTTGCGTGCATCTTCCAACATCTGCGCCGCCCTTTCGCCCATGCGGTGCTGACTGGAGGGATTGCCGTAATCGGCGCCAATGGCTTCGATCATGGCCTGCTTTACTTCGGGCAGCAGCGGGTTGGCGGAAATATGGTCGAGGTTGATGATTTTCATGGGGAAACGGTCCCTCCTTCTTTAGTGCTCGTCTTCGAGGTTCGACTGGCAGGCTTCGCAGAAAGTGGTGTTCTCGGAAACTTCCACATCGCAATAGGGGCAGTAGCATTTCCCACCTTCCCGATGCACGTGGACTTCTTTGCGTACCGGCTCCGGCCGTGTGATGCCGGCACGGCGCTCTTCGTAGTTCTTAATGGCCATGTGCAGCGCATCGGCACCCAAATTGGAGCAGTGCAGTTTGTTCTTGGGCAGGCCTTCCAGAGCCTCCGCAACATCCTTGTTGGAGATTTTGCGGGCCTCGTCGATGTGTTTTCCCTTAGCCATCTCGGTGATCATGCTGGAGACGGCGATGGCCGAACCGCATCCGAAGGTCTGGAATTTGATGTCCCGGATGATGTCGTCCCGGATATCGAGGTAAATGGTCATAATGTCGCCGCACAGTGGGTTGCCGACTTCGCCGACGCCGTTGGCGTTTTCAATCTCCCCGACATTGCGCGGATTGCGGAAATGGTCCATCACGGTTTTGGAATACATCACAGGAAACCTCCTTTATAGATAGCGACTAGCGACTTGACGGATCGTATTATAGTCATGCCCGGCCGAAAGTAAAGCCGGTTGGCGGTGCCGGACTACCATTTCCCCTTGAAGAGCGTTTGGAGATAAAAGCGTGTTATGGGGTCGGCTTTTTCAAAATTGTAGTCCGGATTGTCGTTCTTCAGAGCGATTTCCCGGCGGTTGCCGTTGGCCAGGCTTTTGCCCAGTTCCACACCGAACTGGTCAAAGGCGTTGGTCCCCCAGACGAAGGACTCAAAGACCGTACGGGCCTCGTAAAAAGCCAGCAGGCGGCCGATGTTCTCAGGCGCCAGGTCCTGCAGCAGGATCGTCGAGGAGGGCCGGTTGCCGGGAAAGCACCGCGCTGCATCTTCGGCTGTGCGACCCTCGGCCAACGCAGCGGGCTGCGCAATCAGGTTGGCCCAAAGCTCCTGATGGTTGCTCACCTGGCGGGAACGAGCGTCGAACTGGGAGTACTGTGGATGGATCACACCGATGAAGTCGATGGGAAACGGTCGTCCCTGGTGGGCCAGTTGGAAAAATGAATGCTGGGCATTGGTGCCCGGTTCCCCAAAGATGATCATACCGGTGTCGATGGACAGCGTCTGGCCGTGAATGGAAGCCGATTTGCCGTTGCTCTCCATGTTCAGCTGTTGAATATGCGGCGCCAGTTTTGCCAGCGGGGTAGCGTAAGGAATAATAGCCTGGGCGGGGTAGCCCAGGAAATTATTGTTCCAGACAGCGATCAGGGCGGCCGTCAAGGGGAGGTTTTCAGCTGGGGGAGTGTTCAGGGCATGCTGGTCCATCTCTTCGGCGCCCTTTAAAAAGGCCTCAAAACAGCCGTAGCCCAGATAGAGGCTCAGGGGGACGCCGCCGACGGCGGACGAAACGCTGTAGCGGCCGCCGATAAAATCGAACATGTGAAAAGACTGCAATGCCGGGTTGGCGCGCGGGTCGTCGCCCGGGCTGCCCTTACTGGTTACCGTGACCAGGTGTTTCGCAAAATCGAGGCCCTGGGCCTCCATGTAGGCCGCGGCCTGCCTGGCATTGGCCAGGGTTTCGGCGGTAGTGTAGCTTTTTGAGATGACGACCCAGAGGGTGGTTTGGGGGTCGATGGCCGATACGACGCGGCCGAAATTGTGAATATCCACGTTGGAGAGGTAATGCAGCTTGATCTTACCGTCTGCCCGGTCGGCCAGCGCGGTGGAGACAAACTGGGTTCCCAGATAGGAGCCGCCGATGCCGACCACCACCACGTGGCGGAAAGGTTTGCCGGTGGACCCCGTGACCTCGCCGCTGCGCACCTGCACGGAAAAACGCCGCATCTGGTTGCGCACCTGACGGATTTCGGCCAGCACATCCGTGCCGTCGAGCAGAACCGGCGACTGGCTGAAACTGCGGCAGGCCGTATGCAGTGCTGCGCGCTGTTCGGTAATGTTGACTTTTTCACCGCGCATCATGGCGGCAAAGCGCAGGGCAAGTTTACGTTCGGCCGCGAGCTCCAGCAGGAGCTGCCGCGTCCGGGCATTGATGCGCTGGCGTGAAAAATCGTAGAAAAGCCCGCCGCCGCGAAGCGCGTTTTCTTGCAGCCGGTTCGGAGCGTCGAGAAGATGCCGCAAATGATTTTCAGGATGCTGCATATGGGCGGCATGGGTGTGCAGTTTGCGCCACAAGGGGGCGCTGGCAGGGTTTTCTGGATGCATGGGTGCCTCCGGGTTTCCAGGTACAGGTAAGGGCCAGTGATGCTTTTGAGTTTCTGTGCTTGCAATCTGGCGCAGAATATTTTAACAGTCAGGTCCAGCCCCAAAAAAATGCACAATACGATCCGGTCAAAATGAGCGGCATGCATTTTCCCGACAGGGTCACGGTTATACCAGATGCCGCCGGAAGTCAACGCGGCAACTCCAGAGAGGTTTCATCCTTGGGTAACAGTTCTTCCGATTTCCGAAAATGTGTCTTTGCAACTTGCAGGGTGTGTTTTCTGGTGCTGATGACCGTCGGGCTGCAGGCCTGCGTTCCCAAGACTGAATATTTGAAAGTCAAAAGTGAGATGGAAGCGCTTCGCCAGAAATCGGCAGTCCGTCAGGCACCCCGGCTCCGTGATCAATCTGAAAGAATCAAGGCCTGTCAACAGGAGAAGGAACGCCTCGGTTTCCGTGCAGCGACCTGCGGGCGGCAACTGACGGACTTGCAAAAACGCTATCGGATACTGGAGAAGAAAAACCGCCGCGCCAGCCGGCAGCTGGACAAGCTGGAGGCGGACATCCAAAAGAGGGAAGCGGTAATCTACCTGCAGCAGAGGGTGATCCGCACGCTGGACGACTCGCGCAGGACCATTGAAAACAGCCTGAAGAAAAAAATCTCCGCCCAGGGCATCCGCCTGGAAAACATGCAGGACCGCCTGCGGGAGGTGCTGTTCGAGAAAATATACTTTGATGCCGGCAGCGCAACCCTGAGCGAAGGCGCCAAAAGCATGTTACGCAAGTTTGCGGCCAGCATACGCCACGATTCCGGTGTGCGCATCGAAGTCAGGGGATACAGCGACGATTCCCCCATCGGCCCGGTGCTGAAATCACGTTTTGCCAGCAACTGGGAGCTTTCCACCGCACGTGCCCTGGCCGTCGTCCATTTTCTGCAGGATCAGGGACGGCTGAACCCGGAGAAACTGGAGGCCTGTGCCTTTGTCGGCGCCGGGTTGACGGCCGCAGCCCGGAAAACAGGGGCCACAAAACGCGAAAGCCGGAGGGTTGAAGTGATTATTCACCCGCTGAGCCACTTGCCGGGCCTTCTTCCGCCCGCCGCATCCCCGAAACCAAAAACCAACACGCCGGGTTTGAGGATTAAACCCGGCGCTTAAAGCGATTCGTTGTCCAATAGGTTGCGGATGGTTTCGGACAGTCCCTTGAGGTCGAAAGGCTTCTGAATGAACCCGGCGTAACCGCTTTGCAGCAGGTCCTCGGCTTTGGCATTCAGATCGTAGCCGCTGGACAAAAGCACCTTGACATCGGGATCTACCTCTTTCAGGCGTTTAAAAGTCTCGCTGCCGCTCATCTCCGGCATTGTCATGTCGAGGATGACCAGCGCCACGCGCTCCCGGTGCCGGCGATACAGCTCTATGGCGTCTTCGCCGTTTGCGGCCAGCAGAAGGTCATATCCCAGGGCTTTGATCATCAGTTTTCCCACCTGGCGGACGCCTTCTTCGGCGTCTACCAGCAGCACTGTTTCACTGCCGTGCCTGATTCGGCCCTTTCGATGGTCTTTTTCTTCCCTGAGGTCGAGGATGCTGCAATCCGAGCACGGCAGGTATATATCGAAAGTGCTGCCGGCCCCCCTACGGCTCTTGACGTGGATCACTCCATGGTGATTTCTGATGATTCCATAAGCCGACGCCAGGCCAAGGCCCGTACCGATGCCGATTTCCTTGGTGGTGAAAAAAGGTTCGAAGATACGTTCGAGAACGCTGCTGTCCATGCCCACGCCGGTATCTCGCACCGAGACATTCACGTAGACTCCGGGTTCGACGTTGAACGGCTGGCAATCAGCCGCACTTAAGGTGACGTTTTGGGTCATCAGGTACAGATCGCCACCCTCGGGCATGGCCTGCCAGGCATTGACATACAGGTTTAAAAGCACCTGTTCGATTTGTCCCCGGTCGACTTCAACCGGAAAGAGATGCGGATCGAAATCGGTGTGCAGCGTGATCTCCTTTTTGGTGCGGCTGAACATCTGGGCACTTTTTCCAACCAGTTCGTTCATGTCCGTGAGCTTGACCTGGTATTTCCCCCCCCGCGCATATCCCAGCAGCTGTTTGGTTAGCCCGGCGGCGCTCTTGACCGCTTTGCCAATGGCCTGGATGTGCTCGTTGTTGGGATCCTGCGCATCTAGCTGCAGCTCGATCAGGGCGATACGCCCCTGGATAGCCATCAGCAGGTTGTTGAAATCGTGGGCAATGCCGCCGGCCAGCGTGCCGATGGCCTCCATCTTCTGAGCATGGATCAGCAGCTGTTCGAGCTGCTTTTTTTCAGCCTCAGCCCGTAAGCGGTCGGTAACATCCAGCAGGTGCATGACGGTCTGGTGGTGGCCGCTGGAGTCACGGGTGACGGCGACGCTGATTTTGCAGCGTCGAATCTGCCCGTCCTTGCGGCGCAGCTCGAATTCGTCGCTGAAGCTGCTCTTGCCGGCCTTTAAGCGTTTCTCCAGGGTCTGGGGGCCGATAACGTGCGCCCAGAATTTCTTAAAACTTTTCCCGACCATTTCGTCCACGGCATATCGCAGAATCCGGCAGCTTTCGCTGTTTGCAAAAACAATTTTAAGGTCTTCATCGAGCAGCAGGATCCCGTCATGGGCGTTTTCCACCACCGAACGGTAACGCTCTTCGCTTTCGCGCAGCGCACGGCTGGCTTCCACCCGGGAGGTGATGTCCCGGGCAACGTTGAGTACGGCTGTTTCGTTGCTGTAGCGAATGGACCGCGAGATGATCTCCATGGGAATGTGACGTCCGTCCGCCGTCCGGTGGGACGTCTCTATGCGTCGCTTGGTAAAACCCGTTTCGCCGGTGATTATTTCCAAAATGGTTTCCGCATCCGCCGGCGGCAACAGATCTCTCAGCCCGAGGCTGAAAAAATCGTCACGGCTGTATCCGAGCTGGGTGTAGGTGGCTTCATTGGCGTTCAGAAAACGACCCCGGGCGTCAATCAGGTAGACGGCATCGTCAACATTCTGGAGAAGCTCCTGGAAACGCGATTTCTCTTCGGCTGCCTGCAGGTGCTCCAGCATGTAGTTGAAGGCATAAGACAGCTGGTCAAATTCACGGAATCCGCTGTGGCTGTCGAACTGAATGGTTTTTTCCCCCTGGGAAATCAGCATCGCCTTGGCGGTCATGCGCTGCAGCGGCCTGCCCAGCTGCCGGCCCAGGAATACCGAAAGTGTCGCCGAAAAAACCAGGATGGCAAAGGCAAAAACCATGATCAACAAGCGGATGCGCTGTTTTTCGTGCGCCAGGGCGCGCGTGGAAAAGATAAAAAAGAGACTCCTGAATCCGTCCAGCCGGGCAATCACCGCATTTTCACTGAGCGGTGAAAAGCCGCTGGAGCGGGGCAGATGCTGCAGAAGCCGGGGTGTGATCGTCCAGTGCTGTTTGGCGGTGAGGTTGTAAAATGTCGTATCTTTGACCAGCGCGATATCTCCGTCGATGAGGCGATAGAGCTTTTCGATCAAGGCGGCATCTTCTGTCAGGTCGTATATCACAAAGGCCGTGCCCATTTTATCCGCGCCTTTCATGATCGGCGCACTGAAACACCAGATCATGCGAATGCGGCTGCCCTCCGGAACGGGTTTCCCATGCGGCGCTGACGGCATGACCTGGTTTAAAATCGGTTGCGGCAGTCCGGGATGGCTCAGCGGGTAGAGGTGTTTGTCGCTGGATTTTTTTATGAAATAATAGGTTCCGCCGGAGGAAGGGTACAAGCTGGCCAGGCGTTCTTCGAGCTGAGATCTTACGTTCAGCATCAGTGTGATGCGAATGGTGTTGTCGCGGCTTAAATTCCGGATACTGTTTTGCAGCTTGACGATTTTTTCGCCCAGAATCAGTTCCACCTGTCCCTTTTGCGCCAGGACCTTCTGACTGAACTCAGACTGCAGTTTGTTTCCGAAATAGATGTAAAGCGCGACCGACGCCAGGATGACGGATCCAACCACCAACAGTACGATGGCGCGCATGAGATAGGTGGTAAAACGCTTGGGAGCTTTTCGCTTCAAAGTTCGCATGCTGTTATCAGCGGATGGGCGCTGTGCCGCGGACCAACACGGCGTGGATGTCATGGATGGCCGCGGCAGAGAAGTCCGCCATGGCCAGGCTCATGGCCCGGGTCAGCCCCAGGGGGGGCGGTTCGGAAATGGCCCGCCTGTATGTATAGTTGCGCTGCAGCAGAATCCCTGCAATTCCGGCGCCGGGATCGTTCGATGTCAGGGTTAAGGTCACGGAGAGTACGGCGTCGGAATGTTTTTTGTGATCAACCTCCATGAACTGATCCAGTCTTCCGCTGAGAACGTGGGTTACCGGAAAATGCTGGCCGGGCGCCGCAATCGCCATGAACAAATTGCTGCGCCGCAGGTCACGCACGAAAAGATCGGTGATCATATCCGCCGGCGGGGTGCGCCATTGGTGATAGATGTACGTTTCCCTGCGGAAATCGGCTTGGCGGTAGATGATCTGCCGGCTGCTCAAAACGGATACGGACTGAAAAGGCGTCACTTTAAGGGATACGGGCAGCCGCTGCCCAGCAGCGATATGCGGTGGCGTATACTCGAGCATGTAATGCCGGATGGCTTTTGGCGGCTTCTCAAGCTGAGAGCAGGCTGTCATAGCCAGAAATGCAAGGGGCAGAATGGCCGGCAGCAGTTGCCTGGCAACCTTCATTTGAAGTTCTCCCTTTCAATGGGGCGCGGCGGCGGGGGTTCTCCGAATAAGAGCTGGGAAGGCTGGTTTGCGATGAGGTCCAGAAACCGGTTCAGCGAAAGGCTGGCCTGATTGAGCTTTTTAAGGGTCTTCACCAGGTGGCTCTCCAGGTTGGCAAAACGGCCGTCGGTGTTCTGGAGCAGGCGGTCAGCACGCCTGACGAGCTTCCGGCTGTTTTTAAGGGCCAGTCCGAGCTCGCTGGCAGCCTCCGTCAGCGTTGCTTCATTGGCGGTGATCAAGTGGTCCACGCGGCCTGCGGCCTGACGAATTTCGGCGACGGTGCGGTCGGCGGAATCCGTCAGGCGCCCGGCGGAAACCGCGGCCTGCTCAACAGCGCGGTAGATACGGTCCCACTTGGCCGGATCGAGCACGCGATCCAGGCGGTTAAGTGAAGCCTGCATGCGTCTGGAAATCTCTCCCACCTGTGCTTCCTGCACGGCATGCCGGAAGTCTGCCAGAGCCGATTTCACTTGGCGGGCGATGGCACCTATATTCAACTTTTTGAACTTGTTTAGGATCTGGTTGACATCACCAAAAATACGATTCATCTGGGAAGGTTTGGTGGCAACCACGGGGTACGCCGGTTTGAAGCTGAGCCTGGGAGACAGGTCCGGCTCTCCCGGTCGCCTGCGATCCAGATCGACAAACACGCTGCCGGTGATGCCGACGGCTTTCAACTGCGCCACGGTTTCACGGATACGTTTGATCCCCAGGTCGATTTGCAACACGGCCTCGATCAGAGTGCCGTCAGGGGCGACGCGTAGGTGGTACACCCTGCCCACCGGCACACCACGGTACTTGACGGCCGAATCTTTGCTGAGACCCTGGACAGATTCATCGAAGTAGGCTACGCAGAGCTTTCCCTTTTGCAGATAGTGCGACATGCCCAGCCATATAATGGCGACAACCGCGATCACAAAACCGGCGGCTACGAACAGCCCGACACTGAACTTCGTCTTGACAGATGGCATGTGGCGTCAAATTCCTCGGTGGTTGTTACGGCATGCGCATGGACAGAAAAACAGGCCGTCTAGATCACCTGAAAAGGCTGACGGTTGAAGAACTGCTGCACCAGCGGGTCGCGGCTGGATTTCTTCAATGTCAGCGGCCGGCCCTGGGCGATGATGCCCCTGACCGTTGGGTCCAGCATTATGACGCGTTGCGCAATATTGAATACACTTTCGATTTCATGGGTAATCATCACCGTAGTCGTGCCCATGGAGTGCGTAATGTGGGCCACCAGACGATCGATCTGGGCGGCCGTTATCGGATCGAGACCGGCGGTGGGCTCGTCCAGAAAGAGAATCTCCGGACTGAGCGCCAACGCGCGGGCGAGACCCGCTCTTTTGCGCATGCCGCCGCTCAACTGTGACGGCAGCTGGCGGGCATGTTCGGCCAGGCCCACCATGCACAGCTTCATGTGTACCAGATCGTGGACGACGGTGTTCGCGAGCCGGGCATGTTCGCTGATGGGCAGGGCCACGTTTTCACCCAGGGTCATGGATCCGATCAGGGCGCTGCTCTGGAACAAAACGCCGATGCGCCGCAGCAGTTGCTGCAGCTCAGGCCCGCTGCAGCGGCCGATATTCTGGCCGAAAATCAGCACTTCGCCGGATGAGATCGGCTCCAGTCCGAGCATGTGCCGCAACAGGGTGCTTTTCCCGCATCCGCTGCGTCCGACCACGGCCAGGATTTCTCCCCGCCGGACATCGAAAGACACACCGTCCAGAATCACCTTGTCGCCATAGCGCGCCACCAGGTTTTTAACTCGAATCACGGTTTCTGAATCCATCGGTTTTCACCAGGTGCTGCGAATGACTGCAAAAATCGAATCGAACAAAATAATCAGAAAAATACTGGTGACCACAGACGATGTGGCCGCACGGCCCACTGCGGAAGGCCCCCCGCGGGCCTGAAAGCCGCGCAGGCAGCCCACCCAGGAGATCAGAAAGGCGAAAACGACGCTCTTGAACATCCCCCAGAGCGTATCGAACAGCGTCAGCGTTGCAAGGGTTTTAGAAATATATGCGCTGGCTGTCAAGTCGAGCATGAGGGTGCCCACCATCAGGCCTCCGGCAATGGCAAACAGGTCTGAAAAAAGTGTCAGAACCGGCACCATCACCAGGGATGCGGTTACTCTTGGGAGTGCCAGGAAGCGGACCGGGTCAAAGCCCATGGTGTGCAGGGCGTCGATTTCTTCGGAGATTTGCATGGTGGCGATTTCAGCCGCGAATGCCGAACCGGATCGGCCGGAAAAGATAATGGCGGTGATGATGGGGCCGAGCTCTGAAACCATGGCCAGGGCCACCAGGGCCGCCACGTAGATGCCGGCGCCGAACTGACGCAGCTGAAGGGACGATACGAAAGCCATGATCAGGCCCAGCAGGAAACTGATCAGGCCCACGATGGGCAGTGCCGCAACCCCGCTGTTTTCCATATGAAAAATACTGTCGTCCCAGCGCAGACTGCGGGGATGGCGGCAGATATGCACAAGAGAAATGAGGATGTCGCCCAGAAAAGAGAGGGAAAAGCGAATGTTGGCGGCGTCGTCGATGATGGCGCCGCCCAGCCGCACCAGGAAGTTGAGCGGCCGGTTTTTTTGGGGGAAGCGGCACTTTTTGTGGCCGGCAAAATCGACCATGGTCAGTACTTCCGCAACGTGGGGAGGGACGGCATGCAGCTGGAAATGACCCTTTAGACCGGACATCAGGTGTTTCAGATGGAACAGCAGCAAAGCCCCGAAGTCGTCAAAATGCTGCACAGCGTCAAGGTCCACCGTCAGACGCCGGGGGGTGTGTTTTTCAATCAGGGGGGGGAGTTTGTCGATCAGCAAAGAAGCGGATTGCACATCGATGTTTCCCGTGAGATAAACATACAACGCGCCGCCTTTTCCGGGAACCAGAGCGAATTGTTTGTCAGAAACGGTGGCGGATTCCGGCATACTTTTTCTGTGACCGTTCAGGGGTTCGAAGGCCCAGGCTCCCATTTTCTCTCTAAGGCGGCACTATAGGCCGTCGAGCTTCTTCAGCCCCGGCAGCCGTCTCAGCCCACAACCCGCAAAGCGGAAATCCGGGCCCCCAAATGGGGCTTCTTTTCAGACATGCCGGCGGTCATTTCTGAGGTAAAACAGGAAACTCAGGTGTGCCGGCTGCAGGATACGCCCTCCGCCAAAAGCGTCTGGATTCTGTCAAGGGGCCGGCATGTCTGCATGCACCGCGGGAAGCGCTCCCGGATGTCGCAGTCCTTGCATGGACTGCCGATGAGGTAGCCGATTTCAAAATCAAAGCGGTACCGGTTGATGTATTTGTATCGAATACCGCGTGGGTCGTGATCAACGTGTGGCATGGCGATGGACCAGGTAACTCTGTTTTAGAAACAGTAAAAAGTTGACAGACGCGTAAAAAGTCGGCTTCGAGCGAATTTCAAGGTTTTTCGGTAAAAAGTGCTGAGCCTAGCTAAGCGTCGAAAATCCCAAACTGTTTGAGGCGCAAAGCGACACGCTGCCGGGATTTGGCTAAACAGCGCACGGCTTCCGAAAAGGCTTTGCGCCAGCGAAAAATCCGGGTTTTTACGTAATCATAAAGAACTAAAAAGACGGCTGCATGGCGTCGAATATGCACAAAAGGCCAGCGGCCGCTGCAACAATCCGAGATGTTGCATATAACCGCTTAATGCTTATCATAACGTTTCAGCCTGCACAAGCAAAATACCGCCGGCATTTTGCGGGTACTTGTCGGCCGGATAAGGTCCGGCGGCGTTTTCCAATACAGCTGTGGAAAGGAATTGCAATGAAAACGGACCGGTCTTTTTCACGCAGGGCGTTTATCCTGGTGTTTGGTTTTACGGCAGTACTTTTCGGGTTGGCGGCCAGCCTTTTTTACCACCGCCTGGCGGCCATCGCCGCAACCGCCATCGACCTGGAAGCGGCCGCCGGCGGCACGGACCTCGCCCCTCTGGTCGGCCATTTGAAGTCCGCCATCCAGGTCTTCAATACGTTTACGCTGCCCGTGATGGGCGCCGGGTTTCTGGCAGGAGCTGTTTTGCTGTGGCTGCTGCTGCGCACGTTGAGTACCCGGCCGTCGGCGCAGGCCGACCGGACAGCCGCTTCTACTGGTAGGCCGGCTTCCAAAGAGCCCGTATCCGCTTCTGCTGCAAAGGGAGGGCGTTCAATGGAAAAGCGCCTATTTTTGCACCTGCTGGGCGCCTTCCAGCGGCGGGGACGGCTTGTAGATTTTCTCTTCGAAGACCTGGACGCTTTTGCCGACGAGCAGATCGGCGCCGCCGTGCGCAGCATTCATGCAAACTGTAAAAACACGCTGTCCAAGTACGTCAAATTGAAGCCCGTGATCGAAGACGCCGAAGGCCGGGAGATCACATTGGACGCCGGCTACAATACGGGCTGCATTCATGCGGTGGGTAATGTCAGCGGTCAGCCGCCTTTTAATGGGGTCGTGCGCCACCGGGGGTGGCGGGCGGTTTCCATAGAGTTGCCCACCTTGTCCGGTGACTACGAATCCGGGTTGGTGGCGCCTGCCGAAGTGGAGATCCTCTGAAGTTGCCGCCTCTGCACGCCTGGATGTTGAAGACAACAGCGGCACGCACGTAGGCGCACCGCAGGCCGACATGCAAGACGGCCTGCGACGGAGATGCTTGAAGACCGCCATGAAGTGCGGTATACTTTTTAAGAGCGTATAATCCACCGGTTGGCAGCCTGTGAAGCACGCCGGACATACAGCGATGCCGGGAACATCTGCGCCACCCGATACCATAAACGCTCCGGGAGCGTCAGACCAGGAGGAAACTGTCGATTTTGACTGCTGCAGCCAAGTACATCATCGGTATTGATCTGGGAACCACCAACAGCGTCGTGGCCTATGCGGCCATCGCGGATCTTGAGGAGCGCCGTCCGGCACCCATACGGATCTTCAGAATGCCCCAGCGCGTCGATGCCGCCAGCATTGAAAAGCGGGATATCCTGCCCTCTTTCATACTTGTGCCGGCCAGTCGCGCCCAAAAGCCGCAGGGCATGCCCTGGGACCCGGAATGCCAGACGGTGGTGGGTGAATTTGCCAGAGACCGGGGTTCAGAAGTGCCTGCGCAACTGATTTCATCGGCCAAATCCTGGCTGTGCCATGACATGGTCGACCGCAACAAAGCGATTTTACCCTGGCAGGCTCCCGCTGAAATCCGGAAATATTCTCCGGTTCAGGCCTCTGCCATGATTCTGGAGCATATTCGTAACGCCTGGAATCATGAGATGGCAGATGACACCAAGACTGGCGGTGCATCCGTGCGTATGCAGGATCAGGAAATTTACCTGACGGTTCCGGCCTCTTTCGATCCCGTGGCGCGTGATCTGACGGTCAAGGCGGCCAGATTGGCGGGCCTTTCGCAGGTGACATTGATCGAAGAGCCACAGGCTGTTTTCTACGCCTGGATCGCCTCGAGTCATGACCGCTGGCGCGACCGGGTTCGGCCCGGAGACATCGTGCTGGTTTGTGACATCGGCGGCGGCACCACCGATTTCAGCCTGATTCGAATCGCCGATGAAAACGGCCGGATGGCACTGGAACGTATTGCCGTGGGGGATCATCTACTGGTGGGGGGCGACAACATGGATTTGGCGCTGGCCTATTCGGTGGCCCGGCGCATCGCCGATGAAGGCACCCGTCTGGACAGCTGGCAGATGCGCTGTCTGTGGCACAGCTGCCGGAAAGTAAAAGAACGGCTGCTCTCCGGACATGCGGAAGATCGCTACCCGGTTACGATCCTGGGGCGCGGGAGCCGCCTGATCGGCGGCACTATACGCTCGTACATATCCAGCAGCGAAATCAAACGCGTGATCATTGACGGATTCTTCCCGCGCTGCGCCGGTGACGCAGGGCCGACTACCAGACCCTCGGCAGGCATTCGTGAACTGGGCCTGGCATATGCCTCCGATCCGGCTGTTACACACCACCTGGCGGCTTTCCTTGGCCGGCATCTTGGCCGGGCCGATAGTGGCGCCGGTGCGCCCAGCGCCGTGCTGTTCAACGGCGGTGTCATGAAACCCGGCCGTCTGCGCAGCCGCATCCTGGATATCATGCGCACGTGGTGGCCGGCAGATGAAACGGACGGACTGCGCGAGATCGAGGCGCAGAACATGGATCTGGCGGTGGCCAGAGGTGCCGTGTACTACGGCCTTGCACGCCGCGGAAAGGGGATTCGCATCCGAAGCGGGTTGGCGAAGTCTTACTACGTCGGCATCGCCGCTTCCCTGCCGGCGGTTCCGGGTATGCCGGCACCTACGAAAGCCTTGTGCGTGGCGCCTTTCGGAATGCAGGAGGGCAGCGAGACGGTTTTCCCCAACCGTGAGTTTGTGCTGGCCGTGGGCGAACCGGTGCGTTTTGATTTTCTAGGGTCAGCCACGCGGCAGAAGGATACCGCCGGGGAAATCATCGAAGACTGGCAGGGGGACCTGGATGCCGTGACCACCATTGAAACGGTGCTTGACGGCGAAAGCGGCACCCAGGTGCCAGTGATGCTGGAAGCGCGCGTTACCGAAGTCGGTACGCTGGAGCTCTGGTGTGTCTCACGCCAGGACGGACGTCGCTGGAAACTCGAGTTCAATGTACGGGAAGCGGCCGGTTGAATCCACTCGACACCCCTTTCATTGTCGGCATTGACCTGGGTACGACGAACAGTGCCGTGGCATACGCCGATCTGCGCACCGCCGGCGGTCAACGGCCGGCCATTCGCATACTGAAGATCCCCCAGTTGACCGGCTTGGGCGAGGTTTCGGCGCTGAAAGTGCTGCCCTCGTTTCTGTATCTTGCCGGCGAATACGACCTGCAGCGCGGGGCAACGGCGCTGCCATGGCAAGCGGATGCGCGTGAAATCGTTGGGCAGTTTGCCCGCGAACAGGGCGCCCGGATACCTTCCCGCCTGGTATCTTCGGCCAAGAGCTGGCTGTGCCACGGCCAGGTCGACCGTCGCGCCCGAATTCTGCCATGGGGCAGCCCAGACGACGTGTCCAAAGTGTCGCCCGTGTCCGCCACAGCGGCGTTTTTGAGACACATGAAAAACGCCTGGAACAACCAATGGCCCCATGATCCGGAATTTTATCTGGAGAACCAGACCGTTGTGCTGACCGTTCCGGCCTCTTTTGACGAGGTCGCGCGTGATTTAACCCTGGAAGCCGCCGCTCTGGCCGGTCTGACGCACGTGACGCTGCTCGAAGAACCGCTGGCGGCTTTTTACAGCTGGCTGACCCGTCATGAGGGTGACTGGAAACGGTTCATTCAGCCGGACGACCTGATTCTGGTTTGTGATGTTGGCGGCGGTACCACTGATTTTTCGCTCATCGCCCTGCAGGAGCGCGAAGGTGCGCTGCGCTTCGAACGTATTGCCGTGGGCGAACATCTGATGCTGGGTGGAGATAACGCCGATCTGGCACTGGCGCGCAAAATCGAGCAGTCCTGGACAGCCGGCCGGCAGCCACTGGGCACCGATCGGTTTCAAGCGCTGTGCCACCAGTGCCGCAAAGCCAAGGAATCCCTGCTGGACGGCCGCAGCGCGTCGGTACGCATTACGCTGACGGGGGAAGGGCGACAGCTGATTGCAGGCACCCTGACGGCGGATCTTGATACGGACCAGGTTATCGAGGTCGTCGCAGAAGGCTTTTTCCCGCTGGTCGTATCCGATAATGATTCACCGCCGGCACGCCAGGGGATTGCCGAATTTGGACTGCCCTATGCACAGGAACCGGCGGTCACGCGCCACCTGACCCGGTTTCTCATGCGCCACAGCCAAGACGTGGCGCGGGTACTGAAAAAAACGTCGTGCGTCCCGGACTGGATGCTGTTCAACGGCGGCGCGCTGAAACCGCACATCATTCAGGAACGGCTCAGAGAAACAATCTGCCGGCGATTCGAATTGACTGCCGGGGCGCAACCGAAAATTCTCGACAACCGCTCACCGGAACTGGCGGTTGCCTGGGGGGCGGCCTATTACGGATTGGTCAAGGCCGGAAAGGGGGTGCGTGTCGGAAGTGGCAGCCCGCGGGCCTACTACATGGGGGTTGGCCGGGAAAACGGCCGTGATGGCGAAAGGGCCGAAAGCCGGGCGGTATGCATCGTCGAGCGCGGACTGGAAGAGGGCGGCCGCATCAAGCTCGATGAGCTGAACTTCAAGGTGCGCACCAACCAGCCGGTGAGCTTTGACTTGTACGCCTCCAGCTTTCGCACCGGTGACCGCACCGGCGATTTTATCCGTGTGGACGACAGTCTGACGGCCCTGCCGGCCATTCAGACTGTCGTGCAGTTCGGCAAAAAAGGGGGGCGATCCCGGATCCCCGTCAGCATCGAAGCCTGTTACACCGAAATCGGCACACTGGCGGTGTGGTGCCGTTCGAAGATCAGCAGCCATCGCTGGAAGCTGCAGTTTCAGCTGCGGGATCACGGCGGACAGGCCGGGGTTTCAGACCCGGCGGTTTTCGAGGAGCAGGCGGTCCAAAAAGCGCGTGATGTAGTGGCGCATGCCTTTGAGAACCGCAACCTGCAAGCGAGCGGCGGCAAGCGCGATAGAGCGCTCGACACCTTGTTCCGGGATGTGGCCAAGGCTGTCCGATGCGCCCGCGAAAAATGGCCCCTGGCGTTTATCCGTTCGCTTTGCGACGATCTGATCGGCCTTGCGGCTGCCCGAAAACGCAGCCCGACTGCAGAAGCCCGCTGGCTGAACATAACCGGCTTCTGCCTACGCCCAGGTTTCGGGGATGGCTTCGACGTGAACCGCAACCAGGCGCTGTGGAAGATCTATCGTCAGGGCCCGATCCACGGCAATTCTGCGCAGGTACGTTCCGAATGGTGGATTTTATGGCGACGGGTGGCCGGAGGCCTGCGCTACGGCCAGCAGAAACAGTTTCTCCAGGATATCACTCCGCTTCTGGCCGGGAAAAAAGGCTCCCGCCAGCGTGTTGCACCCCAGGAAATGATCGAGATCTGGATGGCCGCAGCCAGCATGGAACAGCTGCTGGTCAAAGACAAGCTCTGGCTGGGGCAAAAACTGCTGGCCGACATGCGGCCGAAAAAGTCGAAACCCCAGCATTTCTGGTCGCTGGCGCGCATCGGTGCCCGCGCGCTTTTTTACGGGCCCGCCGACCGTGTGGTACCGCCTGGCCAGGTGGCGCCGTGGCTGGAGCGCTTGATGGATATCCGTTGGCGAAACCCGCGGCCGGTGTTCAATACGCTTTGCCAGCTGGGCCGTCGCACCGGTGACCGTGCCAGGGACCTGGATACGCAAGGCATACGGCGAATCACGGACTGGATGACGCAGAACGGGGCTTCGGAGGCACAGCTGGCCCCACTCAGAGAGATTACGCCCGTCCAAAGGGAAGAACAGCAGATGATATTCGGAGACAGCCTGCCCGCCGGCCTGCTGCTGGGCAACGACCCCAACGCAGCGCCGGCAGGCCCGGATGACACCGATACGAAAGGAGCGCAATGATGCCGCGTGTGGGACTGGGATATGACGTGCACCGCCTGGTTGCCGGGCGGCGGCTCGTGCTGGGGGGAGTGCAAATCCCCTTTGCAAAGGGTCTGCTGGGGCATTCGGATGCCGATGTTCTGCTGCACGCTATCTGCGATGCCATCCTGGGCGCCGCGGCGCTGGGGGATATCGGCATGCATTTTCCGGATTCGGATGCCCGCTACAGAGGTATCCGGAGCCTGGAGCTGCTCGCCGCCAGCGGGCGTAAGGTCCTTGCTGCCGGTTTCGGGATTGTCAATATCGACAGCGTCATTGTCGCCCAGGCACCCAGGCTTTCGCCGTACCGCGACGCCATGCAGCGCAACATCGCAGATGCCCTGGGCATGCCCCGCTCAGCGGTCAGCGTCAAAATGACCACCACCGAAGGCCTGGGGCTGATCGGCCGTGGGGATGGCATGACCGCCATGGCCACGGCGATGATCGAAGTGCATGACAGTTCGAAAAACGCAATATAAAACACCGGCATCCAGGCGCCGATGGCGCGTACAGGAATAAAAGATATGCATTTAATGTGCATTTAAGTACAAACGTTAACATATATTATATAATGGATGACTTTAAGTTAATATCGGAATTTACGCCTCAAGGGGACCAACCCGCGGCCATTGAAATATTGAGCCGCGGTATACGGGAAAAACTGCCCTGCCAGGTGTTGCTGGGCGTGACCGGCTCCGGGAAAACCTTTACCATGGCCAACGTGGTGGCCGCTGTCAACCGCCCGACGTTGGTTATTGCACCCAACAAAACCCTTGCCGCCCAGCTGTACGACGAGTTCAAGCAGCTTTTCCCCTACAACGCCGTCGAGTATTTTGTGAGTTACTACGATTACTATCAGCCCGAGGCGTATATCCCCTCTTCCGACACCTACATTCAGAAAGATTCCTCCATCAACGAGATGATCGACAAGATGCGCCATTCAGCCACCATGTCGGTCCTCACGCGTCGGGATGTCATCGTAGTGGCAAGCGTATCGTGCATCTTCGGCCTGGGTGCGCCGGAAGATTACCTTGCCATGCGGGTTGCGCTGGCGCAGGGCCAGGCTTTAGACCGTGAGCAGTTGCTCAAAGACCTGGTCGCCATGCATTACAAACGCAATGACATGGATTTTTACCGCGGCGTTTTCCGGGTGCGCGGGGACCGCGTGGAAATTTTTCCGGCGTACGAGGAAGAACGCGCCATCCGGGTGGACTTTTTCGGCGACCAGGTGGAGTCCCTCAGCGAAATCGATCCGTTGCGGGGCGATGTACTGGGAAATTTGAAAAAAACCGTTATTTTCCCGGCCAGCCACTATGTCAGCGCCCGTGCAACATTGAAACGCGCCTGTGAGACCATCCGCGGCGAACTCAAACAGCGCATTGCCGAATTCCGGTCCCAGGACATGCTGCTCGAGGCGCAGCGGATCGAAGAACGTACGGATTTCGACCTGGAGATGATCCAGGAACTGGGCTACTGCAACGGCATCGAGAATTACTCGCGCCACCTGACCGCCCGGGAACCCGGCGAACCGCCGCCCACGTTGCTGGATTACTTTCCCGATGACTATCTGGTTTTTATCGATGAAAGCCACATTGCCGTACCCCAGTTGCGCGCCATGTACCGCGGAGACCGTTCACGCAAGGAAACCCTTGTACGCTACGGCTTCCGGCTGCCGTCGGCGCTTGACAACCGGCCGCTCAAGTTCGAGGAGACCGCAGCGCGTTTCCAACAGGTGATCTTTGTCTCGGCGACTCCCGGCGAATACGAAATGCAGCAGGGCAGGGGTCACGTGGTAGAGCAGATCGTCCGGCCCACGGGTCTGCTCGACCCGCTTGTGGAAGTGCGACCGGCCGAAAAGCAGGTCGATGACCTGCTGGAGGAGATTCACCGCCACTGCCGACGTGACCAGCGCGTACTGGTTACCACGCTCACCAAGCGCATGGCCGAGGATCTCACCGAATACTATGGAGACATCGGAATCCGGGTGCGCTACCTGCATTCCGATATTCATACGATGGCGCGTATGGAGCTGATTCACGACTTGCGCCGGGGAGCATTCGACGTGCTGGTAGGGATCAACCTGCTGCGCGAAGGCCTCGATATTCCGGAGGTCGCGCTGGTGGCCGTGATGGATGCGGACAAGGAGGGTTTTCTGCGGTCGGCGCGCGCATTGATCCAGACATTCGGCCGCGCGTCGCGCAATCTTGCGGGACGCGTGATACTCTACGCAGACACCGTGACGGCATCCATGCACCAAGCCATGGAAGAAACCCGCCGGCGCCGCAAAATCCAGGAACGTTTCAACCGTGAACACCATATCGAGCCACACAGCGTGACCAAGGCCATCCATGCAGTTTTCGAAACCCCCACCGCTGCCGATGCGCAACCGGAAACCGGTATTGCCGAAGCTGTGAGCGCCTTTGTATCGCCGGATGAAATCGCCGCCGAGGCTGACCGCCTGCAACGGGAGATGCTCACGGCGGCCAGCCGACTGGAGTTCGAGAAAGCCGCCCAGCTGCGGGACCGCCTCAAGCAGCTCAATGAAAAGCTGCTCTTTGCCGTGCCGTGATGTCCACAGACCTCCAAAGACAGTTTGTCCGGGTGGCTACCGCTCCCGGCGTCTACCTGATGAAAGACGTGGACGGCCGGGTGATTTATGTGGGCAAGGCCGCCAACCTGAAAAAGCGCCTGGCGGCCTACTTCAGGCCGACGGCACGCCCGGACCCCAAAACCACTGCGCTGATCGCCAAGATCGCGGCCTTTGAAACCATTGTCACCGACAATGAAAAAGAAGCCCTGATTCTCGAATCCAATCTCATCAAGCGCCACCGGCCGCGCTACAATGTGATTCTGAAGGACGACAAGCGCTACCCCTGCCTGCGGCTGAACCGCAGGGAACGTTATCCGCGGCTCGAGGTGGTTCGCCGGATGACGCGCGACGGCAGCATTTACTTCGGGCCTTTTTCATCTGCGCAGGCCGTGCGGCAGACGCTGAAAATCGTCAACAAGACCTTCAAGCTGCGTAAATGCAGCCTGCGCGAATTCCGCAGCCGTACCCGACCCTGCCTGCACTATCAGATGCAGCGCTGTCTGGGGCCCTGTTGTCTGGACGTTGACAGCCGGACGTACACCAAAATCGTCGATGAAGTCGTTTTATTCCTGAAGGGGCGCACCCCCCGGCTGATCCGGCGTCTGGAGCAGGAGATGCGCTCAGCGGCAGACCAGCAGGCCTACGAGAAAGCCGCTGATCTGCGGGACCGTATTCAGGCGCTGCACAAGACCCTCGAAAAACAGGTGGCCGTGACCACGGATTTTGCAGATCGCGACGTTTTCGGCGTCGCCGCCTGTGACGACGGCGCACTGGTGACCATGCTGACCATCCGGGGGGGATTTCTGCTGGGGCGGCGCCATTTTGCATTTCAGCAAACCCTGGCCACGCGCAGCGAGCTGCTGTCGTCTACGATTCGGCAGTACTACGAACGTACGGCGCAGGTGCCGTTCCAGATTCTGATCAACCGGCATCTGGAGGATGCGGCGCTGGTGGAAGAGCAGTTGTGTGCAATCCGCGAAGGGCGCGTTACGCTGCGGGTACCCCAACGCGGACAGGGCCTGCGCCTGACACGCCTGGCCGTCCAAAATGCCGAAGTGCGCCTCAGGGAAATAATAGACGCCAATGCCGCACGACGGCATCTGCTCGAACGTCTTCAGCAGCGGCTGGCCCTGGCGGCCCTGCCGCGGCGCATCGAGTGCTTCGACAATTCCAACATCAGCGGGCAGGATGCGGTATCGGCCATGGTGGTTTTTATGGACGGCCAGCCGTACAAATCGGCCTATCGGCGCTACACCATCCGCCACCACGACGGGCCGGACGACTACGCCCATATGGCCGAAGCCCTAAAACGGCGTTTCAGCAAAGCCGAGAGCGACGCGGCTCTACCGGATCTGTTGATGCTTGACGGCGGCAAGGGGCAGCTGAATATTGCCCTGGCCGTCATGCGCGAGCTGAATATCAGCGGACGCTTCGGGATTCTGGGCATCGCCAAGAAGGATGCCGCGCGCGGCCGGAGTCAGGATAAAATCTATCTGCCGGGACGGGCCAATGCGGTCAATTTCGGCAGGGATGCCGATCTTTTGCTCTTTCTGCAGCAGGTTCGCGATGAGGCGCACCGTTTCGCCATCGGTTTTCACCGGCGGCGGCATCGCCGATCATCCCTGGAATCGGCACTGGACGGCATTGCCGGTATCGGCCCCAAACGGAAAAAAATATTGCTGGCACACTTTGGCAGCGTCCGTAAAATTCGGGCCGCCACCTGCACTGAACTGTGTGCGCTGCCCGGCATGAGCCGCCGCGCCGCACGGCAGCTCAAGGAAGCGCTGGCCGGGCCGGAGCCCGGCTGCAAAAAAGGAACGGCGCACTGCCGCGGGCCAGTTGGCCGCGAAAGCCGTGAACGGCGGGATTAACCGAGCGTTTTCAACATCTGTTTGAGTTCCGCCACGGCCTCGGCGGAACGCGACAGGGCAGCGGCCTCTTCGTCTGTCAGCTTGATTTCGATGATTGACTCGATACCGCCGGCGCCGAGTTTGACGGGTACGCCGATAAAAAGGTCATGGATTCCGTATTCTCCCTCCAGATAAGCCGCACAGGGGAGGATCTTCTTCCGGTCCTTGAGGATTGCTTCCGCCATTTCGACAGCCGCGGAGGCCGGGGCGTAGAAAGCGCTGCCGGTCTTGAGCAACCCCACGATTTCAGCGCCGCCATTGGCCGTGCGTTTCACCAGGGCCTCGATACGTTCGGCGGGCATCAGCTCGGTGATCGGTATGCCGGCCACAGTGGAATAGCGCGGCAGCGGCACCATGGTGTCGCCATGGCCGCCTAATACAAAAGCATGTGTATTTTCAACGGATACATTCAATTCCATGGCGATAAAAGCTCGAAAGCGGGCGGAATCGAGCACGCCGGCCATGCCCATCACGCGGTTTTTGGGAAAGCCGCTGGCTTCCAGGGCCACGTGGCACATGGCGTCCAGCGGGTTGCTCACGATGATCAGGATGGCGTCAGGGGACCAGCGGACAACTTCCCTGGTGACCGCTTTCATGATGCCGGCGTTGGTGCTGATCAGGTCATCGCGGCTCATTCCCGGTTTGCGGGGGATGCCGGCGGTGATGATGACGATGTCGGAGCCTTGCGAGATTTCGTAGCTGTTGGCGCCTGCAAGGTGTGAATCGTGTTTTTCGATGGGCGCCGCCTCGCTGAGGTCGAGCGCTTTGCCCTGGGGGACCCCCTCGATGATATCGACCAGCGCCACATCACAGAGACTTTTTTCAGCCAGCCGCTGGGCGGCTGTGGCGCCCACATTGCCTGCGCCGACAACGGTTACTTTCTGTCTCATGACCACCTCCTGATAAAGGTTAAACCAGTTGAGCCACACCTTAAAAAAACAAGCAGATAGCACAATGTTTAATATTGTCAACAACTTTATCCTAATCAAAAATATTGACACTGCCGATTTAAACAAGATACATAGACTTGAATTTACATACAGGCCGAACTGCCGGCCGCCTGAACGCCGGCCGGGAAGTATCCCAACACCCACATTTGGAGAAGGCAAGAGGCGTTTCATGAACCTGAAATCACGTTTGACCGGCCTGCTGCGGGAAGGCGAAATCTATGGAAGTCAGGGACTCTTTCAGGAATCATTACAAAAGTACCGGGAAGCGCGGCAGCTGATCCAGGAAACCAGCGGAATCAAAAACCGTGACTCGCTGTTGGCGGTATTATCCCGGAAAATCAATACGTTCGAGGAAGCTGCCCAAAAGGTCGACCAGACACCTGCCGAAGCCCAGATGTCAGCACAGCAGCAGGACCTGGTCAAAAAGCTCTTTGCGTATTCGCCGGACCAGGATCCCGACAGCATCGCGTTGGAGGGTGCGCTGGCCCTGGCCAAATTCGGTCAGTTCAAACGGGCGCTGGCGGAGTTCCGTGAAATGCTCTCAAAGGAGTCACTTCGCCTGCAGGCTGCCAAGAACATCATCCGTTGCCACATGGCCATGTCCGACGGCCAGGAGGCCGTTGTCGAATACGGGCAGTGGATGCAAAGCGGCCTGTTTTCCCGCCGTCAGCTGGAGCATCTGCGGGCCTTTCTGCATAACCTGGTGGAAAAGAAGGGCATTGACGCCACCCTGCCGCAGCCCTCTGAGGATACGCCGACGGCAGAACCGACTGTCGCGGCCGACGAAATCGATGAAGAAGAGATTCTCGACATCAGCTCCATCGTCATTCACTTCGATTCAGGGCCGTATTCCGGCAAACAGCTGGAGCTGGATGTCAGCTTCCAGACCGGAAATGTCATCAGCCTGCTGATTTCCAGCCATGAAAAAGAAATCATTGACAATTTAACGGTGGGCGTGAAACTCGAAAACCTGCAGTTCTTTTCGCCCATTGCGATTTTCAGGGGGTCGGGGGTGATATCAGCCAAGAACAAGATCGATGCCGGTCCAAAGCAGGGCGATTACAGCCTGGATATCAAAATCATCGGTGCGGAATAGGTCGTTTTCAAAGCCGCGTTCAACCACAACCGGTCGGTGTGCAGCCGACCACATCAGTGCTGGAGATTATGGCTGTTTATGGCTGTCTTTAATGTCCGAAACCGTGAAATCGAGTGTAAAATCGTCTATTATGGACCGGGACGTTGCGGCAAAACCACCAACCTGGAGCACATTTACCGCAGCTTTAAGAAACAGGTCTCCGGCCAAATGGTATCCATCGACACCGAGGGCGACCGTACGCTTTTTTTCGATTTTCTGCCCATGGGCGTCGGAAAAGTCATGGGATGTGATGTCCGGCTGCAGTTGTACACAGTCCCCGGGCAGGTAAAATACAGTTCGACCCGCAGGCTGGTTCTGAAAGGAGCCGACGGAATCGTTTTCGTTGCCGATTCGCTTGCGGTGCGGCGCGAAAAGAATATGCTTTCCCTCAAAGACCTGCACAACAACCTGAAGTCTTACAGCAGCTCCGTATTCAAGGTGCCGCTGGTGATGCAATATAACAAGCGGGACCTGGAGGCTCAGGGTATTCCATTAATGAGCGTGGCGCAGATGGAAAAGGACCTGAACAGCCAGTTGAAGGTGCCTGCTTTTGAGGCCTCTGCGCTGACCGGTCGCGGTGTGGGCCTTACTCTGAAAGAGTGCCTGAAACGGACCCTCAAGTCTTTGCAAAAAGAGTTGAGATTGTCGGAGTAGCGAAAGCCATGGCAAGCGATGCCGTTTTCAGTGGGAACCTCAACTTTCTGGCACTGGCCGACGTGCTGCAGCTGTTGGGCTCCAACGGCAGTTCGGGGATCCTGCGCCTCAGGATACCGCACCGCAGCGAAACCGGACAAATCTATCTGGTCCGCGGCAATCCGGCTGATGCCTCAACGGGAGCTTTGAGCGGGACCGAGGCGCTTTACGCCATGTTCGGCTGGCTGGGCGGCGCCTTTGAATTCATCCCCGAAGACGTCCGTTGCGAAAACGTGATCCAGAAAAGCCGCATGGAAATCATCCTGACGGCCTTGAAAATGCTCGATGACGGCATTATCGAAATTGTTGATGCAGATGGCAAGACCCAGGCCGAACCGGCAGATGTCGATGGTTTGCACAGCATTCCCCTGATCAAGGGCCCGCTGGTGGACTACTGGTACATCGTGGATGAGGAGAGTTTCGAGAAGGGCCAGAAAATTGTTGAACAGGGCAAACACGGCAACTGGATCTGGGTCGTTTTGGAGGGCATTATCGAAGTGCGCAAAGAGACGGCCCGCGGCAGTCTGCCCATTATCCGGGTGGGCAGCGGGAGTTTCGTCGGCAGCCTGGCCTCGGTGATCACCGGCCGCAACGTGCGCAGCGCCACCACGGTGGCCGTGGAAGACACGCAGTTGGGGGTGCTGGATTCCCAGCGCCTTTCCAACGAATTCGCGCGCCTGACTCCGGAATTCAAGGCGTTTTTGGCCAGTCTCGACCGTCGCCTGCGGCAGGTTACCGACAAGGTCGTCAGCGCCTATGAAAAAGAGGGCCATATCGAAGAATTCGTCAGCCACCAGGAGCCTCTGATACAGCAGGGCAGCGCCATGGATAAGGCCTTTGCCATCACCCGCGGCGAAGTTTTTGTCGTACGGCAGGCGGAAGCCGGGGCTGTATTGCTGGCCGATTTGTACAAAAAAGACTTTTTTGGTAAACTGCCGTTTCTGGATGTCGGCCACGAACCGGCTGCGGCAGCCATTTACGGATCCAGGGACCTGGAAACGCGGCCGGTGGATGTATCGGTGCTGGAAAGCGAGTTCAACCGCCTGTCGCCGACCTTCCATAACTTCATCGAGAATCTGGCGGCGTGTATTACGGCAACATCCAGCGTCGCCTGCGGGTTGAGAGATAAACATGGAAGAGCGTAGAAAAAAGCCACGCATCGGTTCGCTGAACCTGACGCATTTCTGCTGCTATGATGAGGCCGGCAAGCTGTTGAAGCAAGGGCTCGGCCGGACCATCAATGTATCTGAAAGCGGCATTTTGCTGGAGATCCATGGAGATATGCCGCTGGATCAGCCTGTTACATTGACCATCGGACTGGAAGAAGAACTGGTGGATGTCAACGGAACGATCATTCACCACCAGCAAATGGGTGACGGCTGCTTCCGCTGCGGTGTGCAGTTCGACCCGCTGGACCCCGGCGCGCGGGCCGTTGTGCAAAAATTCATCGCGTGCTTCAACGCCCGCTGAAACCGGCTGCCGCCAGCCGCCCGCTGGCGGGGGCGGTGCAGGGACAGCTGTTTTCAGATCCCCTCCTGTCTGAAAAGGAAACCATGCATGTCCGAATCAGCAGTCATTGAAACTGATTTTTCCGATCTTACCCTGCTGCAACGCGGCAAAGTGCGGGATATTTACGATCTCAGCGACAAGTTGCTGATGGTCGCCACCGACCGCATTTCAGCCTACGATGTGGTCATGCCCGATGCGGTTGCCGGAAAAGGCAAAATCCTCACGCAGATTTCACTGTTCTGGTTTGACATCATGCGGCCGCTTGTCGCCAACCACGTGATCACTGCCGACGTAGCCGCTTACCCCACGAGCTGCCGCCCATATGCGGAAGTTCTGCGGCAGCGCAGCATGCTGGTCAAAAAGGCCCGGCCGCTGCCCGTAGAATGCATCGTCAGAGGCTATTTGTCAGGTTCGGGATGGAAATCCTACCGGACCGAAGGCCGTGTCTGCGGCATACAACTGCCGCCGGGGCTCGAAGAATCCCAACAGCTGCCGCAGCCCATTTTTACACCCTCCACCAAAGCCGAGGTCGGGGATCACGACATCAACATCGATTTTGACGAAATGGCCGGCCGAATAGGGTCGTCACTGGCCGAACGCGTCAGAAAACTCAGCCTGGCCATCTACCGCAAAGGCGCCGAACTGGCCGACAGCCGTGGCATCATCATCGCGGACACCAAGTTCGAATTTGGTGTTGCAGACGGTGAACTGATGTTGATCGACGAACTGCTGACGCCGGATTCTTCGCGTTTCTGGCCCAAGGACCGCTACCGGCCCGGCGGCCCCCAGGAGAGCTTTGACAAGCAGTACCTCAGGGACTACCTGACGGCTTCCAACTGGGACAAGCGGCCTCCGGCGCCATCGCTTCCGGAAGACGTCATCAGTGGCACCCGCCGTCGATACCTGGAGGCCTATCAGCGCTTAACCGGCAGAAGCAATGCGCTTTGACTGTACAATCGTCGATATCGATGCCGTCGACAGCGCCGATGCCTACTTTAAGATCAGTACCGCAGCTGACACAGGACCTTTGCGCCTTTCCATCCAAGCCGCCGGCCTGATCAATGCACCCATTTTGCTGCCGCAGGCGGGGCGCTACCGCATCATCAGCGGCTTCCGCCGTATCAGCGCCTGCCGGGCGCTCCAGATGCCCCGGATGCGTGCCCGCCTGGTTGCGCCGGACGGCGATGCGCTGGACTTTGTGCGCCTGGCAATTTCAGAAAATGCCCTGCAGCGCGGCTTGAATCCGGTTGAACTGGCCCGCAGTCTTTGTCTGCTGCGCCCATTTTATCCCCAGGCACAACAACTGGCGGCGGCAGCGCAGGAGCTGGGCCTGGCACTGAACGCCGCCTATGTGCGCAAACTGCTCTCGATCGCCGAACTTGCGCCCGAAGTTCAGCAGGCAGTTGCCGGGGGGCTGATTTCGGTTGCCGTGGCAGATGAGCTGCATCATCTGGGGCATGCCGGAGCGTCGGTACTGGGCACGCTGTTTGCCGAACTGAAGATCGGAATGAACAAACAGCGCGAGATCATGCGGCTCTGCCGTGAAGTCGCGCACCGCGAAGGCCTCTCAATACCGGCCTTTGTCGCCAGCCGCGAATTTCAGCGGATCGTAGGCGACAAACAGCTGGATCGCTCCCGCAAAACGGCACAGCTGCGCGCGTTTTTACTTCAACGCCGAATGCCCGCCTTGACCCGGGCCCGCAAACGCTTTGCATCGCTCAGCGCCCAGCTGGACCTGCCGGAAAACGTCAGACTGATTCCTCCTGCGGACTTCGAGGCCCCCACCTACCGCCTGACGTGTGATTTCAACAGCCTGGCAGATCTTAAGGACCTAAGTACCTCACTGGCAAAAATCCTTGCAAATGAACGATGGCCCGAAATCCTGTCGCCTGAAGTAAATCCACCGCGAAACCGCTCGTAACGGATCATGGCTTTCGCGCCCGCTTGACGGCGCTTGTTGGGCCATGCTTTTCCTGTCTTGAGGCAGCCTATGGGCCTGTCCGAAGCGGACCTGCCATGCCAGCAAAACACATCTGGCAATCCCTGCTTTTTTCCGATGGGACCCAAATTTTGCTTGACAAACAAAAAACAAAGTTTGTAAAACTCTTAAACAATTAAATTGTGTTCATAATATTAAAAGGCATACTAATATTATGGGGATTCAGGAGAGGAAAGAGCGTGAGAAAGAACGCCGGCGGCAGCAAATCATGGTTGCCGCCAAGCGGGTCTTTTCATCCAAGGGATTCAACAAGGCCACCATGGAGGATATCGCCCGGGAAGCCGAGCTGAGTCCTGGAACGCTGTACCTCTACTTCATGAACAAGGACGAGCTGTATGCCTCGCTGTCCCTGCGCATCCTGCACTACCTGAAAATCCGTCTGGAGCATGTGGTCCAGGAAAAGGGGCTGACACCGGAACAGCGGATCACGGCCCTGCAAAGCGCGCTTTACGACGTATACGAATTCGATCCCCTGATTCTGATCAACATGTTCCACCTGCAGTCCAGCGAGACTTTGAGTAATCTTTCGGCAGAGCTTTCCACAGAGATTCAACGCCTGTCCAGGTCCGCGCTGCGCAATATCGTCAAGATTTTTAAAGACGGCATTGCCCAGGATGCCTTCATCGATGAGCATCCCGTGGCCATGGCAGATATTACCTGGTCCCTTTTTTCGGGAGTTGTCCTGTGGGAAACCAGCAAGAAGCTGCTGAATCCGAAAAACGACTACCTGAAGACGACGCTGGAGACCGCTTTCAAGATTCTGCGGCGCGGCGTACGCAAAAGCGTGTGAAATGGCATCGGTTCGGCTATGCACCAGCTTTTCCGGCAGGTCGCCGGGGCGGGACCGGTGAAACAGCCGGACATCTTGCAAGAAACGGATGCTCCGGCGTTCGGCAGGCAACCTTTTTTGCGAAAGGAGGTGATGCTGCGTAGAGTTGACCATCAGCTGCAAGCCCCCTGAAATACCGGTGGCAGGCAATGCAGCCACAAAGGCCGACCGTTTCTTCGGCACCGGCCTTGCGGCCGTGAGGTTTGCGCCGGGCAGCGGGGAAGATTCGGGATGCTGTTTTAGCTGTTTTCTTAACCTGAAGTAAGATCAGAGAGGAGGAGACTCATGGCGGAAGCAAAATTAGGGAATCCGGCGGTTGTCGGCCTGGGCGGATTCGGCATGACCACCCTGATCCTGCAGTTTCACAACCTCGGCTGGGTGAGCATCGGTCCCGTGCTGTGGATCGGGCTTTTGTTCGGCGGTACGGCACAGTTGATCGCCGGGCTGCTGGAATTTAAAACCGGCAACAACTTCGGGTTCTGCGCCTTCACCGGATACGGTGCTTTCTGGATTTCGTTGTGCTTCTATGTCATCCTCGGCACCAACGCCGAACTCGTCAAGGCCTATCCCACATTGAAACTCGATGCTACGGGCCTGGGCACCTTCCTGCTCGTGTGGACCTTTTTCACCTTTATCCTGTGGATTGACAGCATGCGGCACCATACCGTATTGGCGCTGTTGTTCCTCACCCTGCTGCTGGGCTTCATCGGACTGGACTTCAAGGAGCTGGCCGGCAACAAGGCGCTGGGCACGCTGGCGGCCTGGGACCTGATCATCTGCGCACTGCTGGCCTGGTACCTCATGGCGCACGTGATCTATGCGGAATCCGGGGTCAACCTGCCGGTGGGCGGACCCTGGCTGAAAAAGTAGCGCGAATCCTGGCAGCGGCAATGCGTCGACTGCCAGGTCCCTAGAAGGGCAAAGCCGCGCACGTCGCTTAAAAACGGCGTGTGCGGCTTTTTTTTAGCGCTGTGGTGCCTCAGGCGCTGCAGACCTTGTCGCTGTCGCCGCTGGATGCTTGCGTCAACGGCAGTTCAACGGTAAAAGTAGCACCTTCCCCGGGTTCGCTGTCCACCCGGACACGGCCGCCATGGCGGACGACGATGGATCGTACAATGGCCAGCCCCAACCCGGATCCCTGCGGACGGCCGCGGTTGGGATCCTTGGCCTGGCGGAAACGCTCAAAGATGAGGCGCTGGTCGTCCGGATGGATACCGATGCCGTTGTCCGCAACGGCGATCTTCATATGATTCCGTCCGGCGGCTACGCGGATGGCGATGCGTCCGCCGGAAGCATCGCAGAATTTCACTGCGTTGGAAATCAGATTGACCAACACCTGGATCAGACGGTCGCGGTCGCCTTCGATGGGCGGCAGGCTGTCCGGTACCGCTGTTTCCAGAAAGATGCGGTGTTCCTGGATCAGACGATAGGTGGCGTTTAAGGCGTCGGCCACCACGGCACCGAGATCCAGTTTTTGCATGTTCCATTCCATGAGGCCCGCCTCTATTTTCTGAAAGTCCAGTACTTCGGTGATCAGTCTGGACAGGCGTTCGCTCTCCTTGAGAATGATTCCGGAAAATTCCTGCCGGCGTGCCGGCGGCAGCTCCGTGTTGTCGTTTAAAATCTCTGCAATCGAGCGGATGGCGGTCAGCGGCGTGCGCAGCTCATGGGTGACCGTGGCGATGAATTCGTCTTTCATGCGGTCGAGGCCTTTCAGGCGCTCGTTGGCGCTTTTGAGTTCCACGGTCAATTTTTGCAACCGGTGGCTGTAGGCGATCGCCTGGCGGGTTTCATCCAGAATCTCCATCACCTCTTGGATGCCGATGGGTTCTTCCTTGGCCACCGTGGATACCAGCACGCGCGCCGAAGAAGACCCCACAACACCGGCCAGTAGGTTTTCAACATGGGTGACAAAGGCCGCATCGGCCGGAATTGCGTTGATATGCGCGATCTGGTGCTCACGGGCGTAACACTTCAGCACTTCGGCTGTACGTTGTTCACCCAGGAAGCGGCACAGCAGGGTCCGGAGATCCTGGCTGGAAACCTTGCCGCGCCAGAGCGTGGCCTGCTCCATCACGGCTGCATCGCGGAAGATATCGACGAACAGAACGCTTTGGGCATGTTCCAGAGCTGTGGGCCGGCTGAAAAGAGACCCGCCTACGTAAAAGGCAATATTGGCCAAAAGGCTCCAGCAAATGGCATGCGCCACATGATCACTCGGCCCCATACCGATGTCCAGGCCCAGCAGGTGATAGGGCCGCAGCAGTGCAATTCCGGCAGGGCCGGCAGTGATGAAATGCGACGAAAACAGGCCGGCCTGCGCCAACGAAGGCACAAACAGGGTGTAAAGCCATACGCTGAAGCCTGCAGCAAGGCCGCCCAGCGCACCCACACGTGTCGCACGGTGCCAAAAGATCCCGCCGATGATGGCCGGCGCGAACTGGGCCACGGCGGTGAAGGAAACCATGCCAATGGAGACCAGGGCCTGGGTGCGGGCAACGAAATGAAAATAAGCAAATCCCAGCAAAAGGATCAGTACGATGCTGCCGCGTCGGATGGCCAGCAGCAGGGTGCTGGGGTCCCGATGGCGCCAGAGAAAAGGGGAGGGCAGGCGCAGCAGAATGGGCATCATCAAGTCATTGCAGATCATGGTCGAAAGGGCCACGGTTTCGACGATCACCATGCCCGTAGCCGCCGACAGCCCGCCGATAAAGACAAACAGGGCCAAGAACTGGCGGTGTTCGGCCAGTGGCAGGGACAGTACAAAGGTGTCGGCATCCGGCCCGCCGGCCGTGAAATGCAGCATGCCTCCCAGGGCTACTGGTAGGACGAAAAAGTTGATTACAAGCAGGTACAGCGGAAAAAGCCAGGTGGCCTTGTTCAGGTGGCTTTCATCCACGTTTTCCACGACGGTTACCTGAAACTGGCGCGGAAGGAAAACAACCGCCGTCATGGATACCACCAGGTACATGGTCCAGCCGAGATAGGCGCCGGCACTGGTCGGCAGTGTCAGTCGGCGCCGCAGTGTTTCCGACAAATAGGCGCCGCCGAAAACGTGGCCCATTCCATGGTAGATGCCATAAACCACAAAGACACCCACTGCGACAAAGGCCGACAGTTTGACCAACGATTCAAAGGCAATGGCGGCGACGATGCCCTCGTGCCTTTCGGTGGTTTCCAGGTGGCGTGTGCCGAACAGGATCGAAAAAACGGCCAGCAGCAGGGCCACGTAAAAGGCCGTGTCGTGAAATATGGGGATGTCCTCCAGAAAGCGGCCCAGGTTTATCTCAAGGGGCTGGGCGATGAGCACATAACTCGTGGAGATGGCTTTGAGCTGCAGCGAAATGTAGGGTACGACGCCCAGAACCGCCATGACGGTGACAATACCGCCGAGCACCGAGCTTTTGCCGTAGCGCGAGGCGATAAAATCGGCAATCGAGGTAATGCGGTTCTGCTTGCTGATGCGAATGATCTTGCGCAGCAGCAGCCAGCCCAGCGTCATTGTGAGCGTCGGTCCCAGGTAGACGGGCAGAAAGCCAAAACCGGTGCGTGCCGCCTTGCCGACACTGCCGTAAAATGTCCAGGCGGTGCAGTAGACCGCCAGCGAGAGCGAGTAGATGTAAGGATTGCTGATGATGCTGTGGCCCTTTTCGGCGGCCCGGTCACCGAACGAGGCAATAGCAAAGAGAATCGCGATGTAACCGAATGCGCAAGCGAGAATATTTCCGTTGCTCAGCATGGACAGCCCGTCGACTGAATGGATGATTTCAACAATGACGCCGGACCAAAATGTTTTGCGCTAACAGGATCGGCCATTTCTCTCGATTGATGGGCCCCAAACATGCCCAACGTGAAAAAGCAATCATAAACGTTTGGCCCCCCTTGTGCTCCAGAACACCAACAGGATGACGACCAGCCAGGCCGAAAAAAAATAGAGATACAACAAGGGGATACCGAACAGCAGGTGATTGTGGTTAAACAGGGAGAGCAGGGGGTAGTTAAACAGCAGCAAGGCGCATAGAAAAAGGGCCACCAGTCGTCCGGTTTTCAGCTTGTCGCGGGTCACGGATCGCCTGCCTCCCGGCAATGCAGCATGCACTGCACGCGCTTTTCGGTTTCAGAGGGAAAGACACAACCGCTTAAACAAAAAAGCCGGCTTTAACTCAGCAGGGTTCAGTTTATACCTGAATTTTGCAAGCGTCGCGTTTGCCGCCTATACAAGGCGCAGGGCATGCAGCTGTCGTATACAGACGCAAATGCCCTGCAACACAGTAGAGGCGGTAAAATCGGCGCTCCCGCAG